>ERZ825324.17-NODE-17-length-220288-cov-18.692353_pt1 | contig 220288 bp, 205 predicted proteins | sample MGYA00519859_ERZ825324 | MGnify/ENA primary metagenome ERZ825324 (study PRJEB31778, sample SAMEA3449198) | human gut metagenome | biome: human gut; feature: human-associated habitat; material: faeces | place: United Kingdom | collected 2010/2012 ...
AAAAAATAAGATATAAATATTAAATTATTTACATCTTAAAGTATACTTGTAATTTAGTTTAGCTTTATGATAAAATATTTATGGAGGTATATATGAAAACTGTTAATAATACACAAAATGTTAAAAGAGATGACTATATTACTTGGGATGAGTATTTTATTGGTATTGCTAAACTATCATCTATGAGAAGTAAGGATCCTAGTACACAAGTTGGGTGTTGTATAGTAAGCAAGGATAATAGAATTTTATCAGTTGGTTATAATGGAGCTCCTAATGGATTTGATGATGATAACTTTCCTTGGGGAAGAGTTGGTGAAAGACTTGATACAAAATACATGTATGTTTGTCATAGTGAATTAAATGCTATTTTAAATTATCGTGGTAGTATGCTTGATTTACAAGGTGCTAAGATTTATGTTAGATTTTTCCCTTGTAATGAATGTGCTAAGGCTATAATTCAATCTGGTATTAAAGAAGTAATTTACTCACATGATTATGATTACGATAACCATAGTGATGAGATGGAAGCATCAATTCGTATGTTTGAAAAATGTGGAGTTACTTATAGAAAGTTTAAGTCTGATGGTAAAAAAGAAATTATTTTAACTCTTGATGACTAAGATAAGAAATTTATTTTAATAAGAAAAACTCTAATTACGATGTTTGGTAATTAGAGTTTTTTTGTTTGTCTTATACTTAATAGTTTTTGTTGTGTTGTTTAAAAATATTTTATTCACTAATTTTTTCTACTTCTTGGTATTCTTTTCCTTTTAAATCTATTAGTGTTTTTTTGATAACTAAGTTGTTTTTTAGTTGACCTGTTTCTTGATTTTGAACTTGTTCATTATTGATGATATTTTCAATATTAGACCAACCATCTATTACTTTTCCAAAAGCTGCATATTGTCCATCTAAATAACTAGCTGTTCCTAGCATTATAAAGAATTGACTTCCAGCTGTATCATTTGATACTGATGTTCTAGCCATTGATACTATTCCTTTTTCATGTTTTAGATTATTTTCAAAGTCATTTGCTGAGAACTCTCCTTTGATAGTGTATCCTGGTCCACCAGTTCCTGTACCAGTTGGATCTCCACCTTGTAAAACAAAGCCAGGTACTAAGCGATGCATGGTATTGTTGTCATAGAAGTTAGACTTAGTTAGAGAAATAAAGTTAGCTACCGTATTTGGAGCAATATCAGGATATAGTTCAATAACTATAGCTCCATAGTTTTCTATGTACATTGCGACTACTGGATTTTCTGTTTCATACTGAGATAATTCTACTTCGTTTGTTTCAGTATTAAAATCGATTCCTAGTAAATCTTCTTTTATTTCTTTAGTTTTATTACTAGAACAAGCAGTTAATAATGTACTTGCTAGTATGATTGTTAGTAAAATGAATAGTTTATTTTTCATATTTGTCTCCTTGTATAATATATTTTGTAAGTTGTAGCTTACTTTTTTTGTTTGTTTACTTTTTGTTACTCTTTATTTTGTTTAAAATATCGTCTGCTGCTACTAGCCCAGTTGCGGCTGCTGTAACTATATTTCCAGCTTTACCTGCTCCATCTCCTATAAAATATATATTATCATCTTTTAATTTGAATTTGTTATCAGTTTCTATTTCATTACTGAAGAATTTTATTTCTGGACCATATAGTAGTGTATCATCATTAGCAACACCTGGTATTATTTTATCTAGGGTTTCTAGTCCTTCTAGAATGTTTGTAATAATACGATGTGGCATAACAAGGGCTAAGTCACCAGCAACACAGTCTTTTAGAGTGGGTTCTATAAAACCTTTATTTATACGGTGCCATTCACTTCTTCGACCATTCTTTAGATCTTTTAGAGATTGAATTATTGGTTTTCCATCTCCTAAGACGTTAGCAATTTTAGCAATTGATTCTCCATATAAACGAGTGTTTGTTACTGGTTCTGTTAGGTTTACTTTGGTAATGAAGGCAAAGTTTGTATTGTTACTTTTTATTTCTTTTAGGGCATGACCATTTACACAAATGTAACCATAGTAATTTTCTTTAGCAACAAAGCCTCCTGGGTTGGTACAGAATGTTCTTACTTCGTCTCCGTAGGTATTTGTTTTTATAAATATTGTTGGATCATAAATTACATTTGTAATTTCTTCCATTATTTCTTTACGGACTTCTACTCTAACTCCTATTTCTATACTTTGTGATAGATATGGAATTGAGTGTTTATCAGAAAACTCTTCTATCCATTTAGCACCAGTACGACCTGGAGCAATTACAACTCTTGTTGCCTCTATAGTTTCTTCTTTTGATATGGTTGTGTATTTTACTTTATGTTTTTCTTCTGATATAGTTTCAACATCACTGACATCGGCATTTTCAATTAGAGTTACGCCTTTTTCTTGAAGATATTTACAGATACCATCGATATAGTCTGGTAAGTGATCACTACCTAAATGTTTTTGCTTTATTATCAATAACTTTCCACCTGCTACTGCTACTTTTCTTTTTATGTCATCTGCAAAGTTTAGATTACTTGGGTAAACTTCAGCATCCATATTAAATTTATTAAACACTTGCTCAGTTCTATCAATTAGAGCGTATGATTCACTTTCACTCATATATTTTGTAAGATCACTTTTTCCAAGTTTAGGAATAAAGTTTAGTTTACCATCAGAAAATGTACCTGCTCCACCGTAACCAGATAAAATGGCACATGGATTACAGTTTTTACATGGTGTTCCATATTTATTCATTGGACAAACTCTTTTTTTGGCAAAATGTCCTCTATCAAGAATTACTATTTTTAAAGTTGGATTATTCTCTATTAACTCATAAGCTGTAAATAGTCCTGCAGGACCTGCTCCTATTATAGCAATATCATATTTCAATTTATATCAATCCTTTCATGTCTGCACTTTGAACTTTGTAACGTGTTATAAAGTTATGGTGCTATCTATTTTTTCTTTACTTTATAATTTTAGCATATCTTTTATGTTTTGTTTACTAGGTAATTTTAGATATCTTTTATTTTTTTACTATTAGTCATAAATGTATGTTACAATATAATTGGTGATAGTAATGACTAGAGAAGAATTAAACAGGGAAAAACAATCGGAAATTTTAAGTGAAGAAAAAAGAGAAAAAAGAAAAAAAACTGTAATTTTTTGTGCTAAGATTATATTTATTTTGGTAGCAGGTGTTACAATTTTTTATCTTTTAAATACGTATATTTTCACAAAGAAAGTTATAGTAAAAGAAGAAAGAATAATAGATGAGAGGATTCCAGATAATTTCTCTGGTACTAAAATTATTCAGTTTTCAGATTTACATTATGGATCAACTGTCTTTATGAGTGATGTTAAAAACTTAGTAAAACTTATTAATACTAGAAATCCAGATTTAGTTATCTTTACGGGAGATTTGATTGATAAAGATTATAAGATTTCTTCTAAGGAACGTGAAAAATTAATAAAAGCTTTGTCAGGTATTAAGGCTAGTATTGGAAAATATGCTGTTATGGGTGATGAAGATGGTGATGAGTATACGACGATAATTAAACAAGCTAATTTCTCATTACTGAATAACTCTTATGATTTAATTTATGATGATGATAATTTACCAGTTATTATAATTGGGGTTGGTAGTTTATTAGGAAAAAATTATAATATAGATGAGGCATATAGTTATTTTAAGGATGCTAATAGTAATAGTAATTTGTATAAGATTGTTATTTTTCATGAACCAGATTTAACAGATTATATATTGAGCGGAAATGAGGCAAATCTTTTATTAGCAGGACACTCACATAATGGAAATATTATCTTACCTTTTATAGGTGGTGTTGTTAAATATGAGGGAGCAAATAACTATTATAGTGAAAAATATAATGTAGGTAATTCAAAGTTATTTATTTCATCTGGTGTTGGTACTAATGGTGTTGGAGTTAGATTTTTATGTCAACCAAGTATTAATTTCTTTAGATTATCTAATAAATAAGTTTTTAATCTTTTGAAGGAATGTTTCCTTCTTTTTTTGTTTGTTTTTATATATGTCAAGGGAGCCAATTTTGTCATCTTTTAAGTAGATAGATATTTCCCCTACTTTATTTTTATTTTGATTATTTATACTGATTAGTGTTTTTATTTGGTCTGTTTCTTTTGGAGTTAGTGGATAAGAAAAAGACTTTTTTATGTAAAGGTTTTCATCTGTGTAGCTTTTAGTGGAGTTAAAAATATTTTTATCAATTATTTTATAATTTTTATAATTCTCAAAAAGGTACTCATATAGTTCTTGATGTGTCGTGTATTCATCACCATCATTTAATGTAACTATACTAATATTTAAGTCATCTTTTTTGGCGGTTGTTACAAGTGTTTTTCCAGCACTTGGTGTGTATCCGTTTTTGCCACCTGTACAGAATTCGTAGTTAGATAAAAGTTTATTACGATTATACCAAAGATAAGTTTTTGTACCAGTTGATAATTCATATTTTTTTGTTGCTACTATTTTTTGATACGTTTTATTTTTGGAGGCATACTTTGATAATAAAGCCATATCATAGGCAGTTGAGTAGTTTTTTGTTTCTTCGTCTAAGCCATGAGAATTAGCAAAAGTACTATCATTCATACCTATTTCTTTGGCCTTTTTGTTCATTAATTTAACAAAATTTTCTTCACTACCTGACGTTGCTGTTGCTAAGACTACGGCTGCATCATTTCCAGATCTTAGTAGAAGCCCATATAGCAAGTCCTCTACTTTCATTTTTTCACCGACTTGGAGGTAGATACTTGTTCCGTACATTTTTAATACTTCATTGCCAACAGTTACTTTTTTATTTAAGTCATTATTTTCTAAGACTACTATAGCAGTTAATATTTTAGTGGTTGAGGCAATAAGTTTTTTTTCATGAGCTCTATTTTCGTAGAGGATTCTACCCCTATTGTTATCTATTGCGACTGTTGGTGCGGTTATGTTCTTTAATGCATTTATTGGAAGTGGGATTGTTAGGGATAATGTAATTATTAAAATTAAGAGAATTTTTTTTATTTGTTTTAATTTAACCACGTATAATCACCTACATAATTATATGAGAATGTCTTTATAATTTGCATTTTTTAAGAAGAAGTGTTTATTTTTTATGGGAATTTATAAGGATATGTTTTTTATAGGTAGATGTTTGAAAATAAAAAAAGCATACACTTTTTGTGTACACTATTTATTTTTTTAGTTTGTTTTTTATTGATGATAAAATCTTTACTGATTTATATAGTGGTTTATCTACTGGTAAGATAAATTCACCAATAAACTCTATTACATGTCCTCCAAAACCACGCTTAAATTGATATATACCATACTGGCTATCATTTTTATCTAGAGTGTTATTGATAGCATAGAAATTATATCTTTTATATTTGTGGTCAATAGCATATTTTATCATTTCATAATGAATTGTATAGAAACATTGATATTCTTTAAACTCTTCGTAGCAGCCACCAAATAAGGAAGCGACTTCATCGCCATATAAAATATATAAGATTCCACCTAAGGTTATTTTATTACCATATTTTTCTTCAAGTTCAGCTAGTTCAGCTTTCTTTTTAGAAATTCTTTCTAAGGCTTTTTCTTCTTCTGCTTCTTTTTGTTTGGCTTTTTTCTCGTTACATTTACCGAGTTTTCTCTTTTCTTCACGGTCTTTTCTTGCTAGTTCTATTTCTTTTTGTTCACTCTTTAAATTTTCTCTGGCAAGATTAATGTCTAATTCAGCAAAAACTAGTGAAATCATATTATCTTTGATTAAAGCTTCATACATGTTTTTATAAAATGTAAGTCCACGATCATTAAATTTACGTCTTTGACTAGTTTGATTCATTATATCTTCAAACAATTCAACATCGTTTTTATCTCCGACTCTTATTACGACACCCTGTTTTTCGTTTTTTCTGATCATTTGTCTTGTCTTAGAATCCATTTCGGCCATAGTATCATTTAAATTATCTTCTAGGTCAATGACATACATAAATTTTGCTTGAACTGTATCAGTCATTTGCTTTGACTCTACTTCAATAAAACCAAGGTCTTTTAAGTTTTTAATTATATTAGAATTATCAAAGATACCAGTTTCTTTACCATCTTTATCTAAAGATTTTACTTCTATGTATGGGTCAATGCGTAGGAAATAGCCATTATTGTTTTTGACATGTTTTTTTAACTCAGTCATAAAAAAGCTTAGAAGTTTTTTATTTGTATAGTCTAACTGTGGTCCACGTAGTGTATAAAATTCTTTCTTGATATGACGCTTTTTTGATAGTAAAAGTGTTGCGGCTAGGACCTTTTTATTTTCTTTTACACCAACATATTCAGTATGCCAACCTTGTGTTTTTCTAAATTCAGCTATATTAGAACTTTGAAGATAACATTTATCTTTATAATTATTTGAAAAATCATCGAATTCTTTTTTTGTTAATGTTACAAATTCCATATTCTTACCATCCTTAATATTAATTTATCATTTACGTTTAATTATTCTGTACTTTTTCTTCATTATTATTGGTGACTTTTTTTCTTTTTAATATTTTGTTTATAAACTCTTTGAAGGTACATTCAAATATATCTTCAAATATATGTATTTTTGAGGTTAATACAAAATATATTATTCCACCGCTAAGTGCATATAATACTACTATAATTAATGAGTATACTTTACCACCTGATAGTGGAATGAAGAATTTTATTAAGAAAAGAACTGCTAACATGATAATACTTGAAAAAGTTATTTTACATATTTTTTCTTTGGTACTTTTGAATGAAACATTTAAATTTTTCTTTATGTCTATAAGACTTATAATAATTGAAGTAACATATGCAAGTATTGTTGCGGTTATTGAACCATAATATGCTGGAATTATTGTAGTCTTAGAGAAAAGTATTATTAATGGTACTGTTAGACATAGTTTTGTTACTAGGCCAAAAATTATAGCACGATTGGCAGCTTTATGATGCCCAACAGATTGTAGTATTGTATGAATATTTAAGAATAATGAATAGAATATTGCGGTAAAGATACTATATGAGAATACTTTTACACCTAATGGACTTTTTCCGTAGAATAAGTACCATACTGGTTCTGCTAAAAATGAAAGTCCAATTACCATTGGCATTACAAAATATAGAACCATCTGGATTGTCTTGTTTATTTTTTTGTCTACTTCTTTATAGTTTTTCTTTACGTAGTCACTAGTAATATTTGGTAGAACAGCAACTACTACTCCGGCCGCTATAGAGGTTACTATACTATTTAATTTTGCTCCCCAGGTTGAAATTATTGATAGGACCATTTCTGCATCTTGAATAGCTAAGTGTCCATACTTCATTAATGGTTTTACAATACTTAGCATATCGATTGTATTATATAGTGAAACTGCTACAGATACGATTATAAATGGTATGGTGTATTCTAGGAGCTTTTTTACTAGATACTTGTTTGTAATCTTTTTTTCTTCTTCTTTTACCTTGATATTTTCTTCACTTTTTAACTGCTTTCGCATTTTTAGTTCAAGATATATTAAAGCAACTATTGCTCCAGCTGTTGCTCCAAAAATTGCTACTCCTACAGCTTCTTTGGTACCAAATAATTTTACAGCTATGTAGCTTCCAAAAATGATTATTATAACTCTAACTAATTGTTCAATTACTTGACTTATAGAAGATGGAGTTATATATTTATGACCTTGTAAATAGCCTCTTACACCACTTAGCATCGTTACAAATAGTATAGCACTTGCTGATATACGTAATACGTATGTTATATCTTCAACTGTGTTACCGCCTTTTACATCACCTATAATCGTATTAGCAATTGTTGGGGCTAATACTAATAAAGCTATGGTTGATAATATGGACATTACAAATATTATTTTTAGGGCAATTCTATAAGCTCTTTTTTTAGTATCTTCATAGCCTAAGGCGTGATACTCACTAACTATTTTACTTATTGCTAATGGTATTCCTACTGTTGAGAAATTTAAAAATAGCATATACATATTATAGGCATAACTATATAGTGCTCTACCATTAGTTCCAATTATAGCGTGAAATGGTATGACATATATAATACCTAGAATTTTACTAAATACTATACAAAATGTTGCCATTACAGCACCTTTTAAAAATGAATCTTTTTTCATATTTCACCTGCGTTCATAATTTGTACTTTTATAATTAATTATTCTTTTGAATTTTTACCTTTATATGTCTTAATAATTTTAGTGGTTTTCTGTAGAATACGACTAGTTTTTCAAATAGAAAATACATAACTGGATTTACTATGTAGGTGAACTCACCAATAAACTCTGTATACTCACCACCAAATTTTCGTTTAAATTCATGAAGACCTGCTATTGATTTTTTTGTTTTTGGATTTCCAACTGTACCAAATTCATCAAATATATCTTTGTTTAGCTCTTTTGCATGCATTATTTGAAAATCAAATAGTTTGTAATTGGCATAGGTATCTTTATAATCCATATCATTTGCTCCATACAAATACCAACTCTTATTGCCATAGTGAACATTTATGTAGGAACTTACAGTATCGTGATGAGGATTTTTCTTTAGTGCTTCAAAATGTTCTTTTTGAAGAAGTAATTTTTCTTTTTTACCTTCATTGTCACAATTTTCTATTTCTTTAGTGATGACTGTTAAAATGTTATCTATATCTACTTTAGCAAGAAGAAGACTTACAGAATCTATTTTTTTAAATTCATCATACATACTTTCATAAAATGAATATTCGTGTGAGAAAAAGCCTTGTCTTTTTTCAGTCATTTTCATTAGTCTTACAAATTCTGGTAGTTCATCTTTATTACCTATTTTTGTCGTAACACCATATTTGTCTGCAATCTTTATCCATCTGTTTACACTTTTACTGTAGTTTTTTCTTAGTGTTTCAACACTTGGACTTAAGTCTATTCTAAATGTGAAACGTGGTTGCATATTTTCAAAATATAAGTTTAGTTTTTTATGTTTAAAACCAAGTTCTTTTAGGGTATTAACTAATTCATAGTTATTTTCCCCTTCTATGACATTAGCATTCTCATCGATCGTATGTAGTTTTATATCCGGATCTATTCGAAAGAATATGGCTTTGTTTCTTTTTGAATAAGCTGCTATTTCTTTTGTTAATTTATTTAATAAGTCCTTGTTTGTATAATCTATAGTATAGCCACGTGGAATGTAATAATATTTATAACCAAGTGGTAATTTTTTTTCCAATAGTAAAGCTGTTGCAACTAGTTTATTTTTGTCTTTTAATCCGACATAGTGTGGTGTTAACCCTCTTTTTCTAGAAACAACTCCCCATTCGTATGATTTTAGAAAATGTGAATTGATGTGATTAATTACAAACTTTGTATATTCTTCTCTCTCTATATTTTCAATAAATTCCATTGCTATCAACCCGTTTCTTATTGTTTATTTAAGTATATAAAATGTAGAATAAAAAGTCAAATTTACAAAATAAAAACGTTGATTTCTCAACGTTAAATTACTTATGGTCGGGAAGACAGGATTTGAACCTGCAACCCCTTGGTCCCAAACCAAGTGCTCTACCAAGTTGAGCCACTTCCCGATATTATGGTGCGCCCGAAGGGATTCGAACCCCTGACCTTTTGGTTCGTAGCCAAACACTCTATCCAACTGAGCTACGAGCGCATAACCCTCGGACTATTTTTCGAAAGTTAAACACGTCTCGTGAATATATAAAAAAATGGTGGCTCCAGCGGGAATCGAACCAGCGACACAGGGATTTTCAGTCCCTTGCTCTACCGACTGAGCTATGAAGCCAAAAATAATGGCGGTCTCAACGGGACTCGAACCCGCGATCTTCTGCGTGACAGGCAGACGTGTTAACCAGCTGCACCATGAGACCAAATTGGTTGCGGGAGAAGGATTTGAACCTACGACCTTCGGGTTATGAGCCCGACGAGCTACCGAGCTGCTCCATCCCGCGATATTATAATGGCGGAGGAAAAGGGATTCGAACCCCTGCGCCGCTTGCACGACCTCCCGGTTTTCAAGACCGGTCCCTTCAACCAGACTTGGGTATTCCTCCACTCGTTGTTCTATTTCGAACGACAAATTGATTATACCATAGTATTTTGATGTGTGTCAACAAATTTTATGTATTTATTACTTTTTTTATTACACACTTTTAGAAAAAAATCGGACCAATGGCCCGTTTTATACTTTATGGTGCCTAAGGCCGGACTTGAACCGGCACGAGGGTTGATTCTCGCAGGATTTTAAGTCCTGTGCGTCTACCAATTCCGCCACTCAGGCACTGGTGACCTGTATGAGATTCGAACTCATGACCCTTTGATTAAAAGTCAAATGCTCTACCGACTGAGCTAACAGATCATATAATATAAATGGCTGCCTCGGTTAGATTCGAACTAACGCATGTCAGAGTCAAAGTCTGATGCCTTACCACTTGGCTACGAGGCAAACTTAAGTGGTGGAGAGAGATGGATTCGAACCATCGAACTCAATGAGAACAGATTTACAGTCTGTCGCGTTTAGCCTCTTCGCTACCTCTCCAAAAAAATGGTGCCGAAACCAGGACTTGAACCCGGAACCTACTGATTACAAGTCAGTTGCTCTACCAATTGAGCTATTTCGGCATTAATAAATGGTGGGCGATACAGGACTCGAACCTGTGACCCCTTGCTTGTAAGGCAAGTGCTCTAACCAACTGAGCTAATCGCCCAAATGAACCAGTTGACAGTATTAAATATACCAACTATTACTTACTTTGTCAACTAAATTTGTGAATTTTTTTATTTTTTTTCTGTTTTTATTGCATTTAGTTCATTTATTTTGTTTTCAGTCCAAATATTTAATTGTTTTTTTAAATTTGTGAATCCATGTGGACTTTCTTTTATTTTCGTTTTATCTATTTTTGAGTTTCTATATTCTATATTTTTAATACTTAATCTAACATGATGTTCTTTTTCATTTTCCTCTAAAACAATGGCTTGTATTGTTTCTCCAACATTTATATAATCATGAATATTTCTTACATAGTTGTCAGTTATTTCAGATATATGAATTAAACCACTGTAGTAATCATCGAGACTTACAAATATTCCATATTTTTCTATTCCAGTTACACACCCGGTTACCTTTTCTCCTACTTGATATTTTTTCATTTGATACTCCCTCTGTATTGATTATATCATTTTTTACATTTTATAACAAGAAACTTTCTTTACTTCCAACTCTTTAAATAGTATAATGTTCTTGGTGAATAATATGAATAATGGTATAGAATTACGTATTAAAGCAATTATTGATAAGGTTAGACCGTTTTTGATTAGTGATGGTGGTAACCTTGAATTCGTTAAGTATGAGGATAACATTGTATATGTAAAGTTAACAGGAACTTGTCAAGACTGCCCGATGCTTGATGTTACTTTGAAAGATGGAATCGAAGAATTGATAATTAATGAAATACCAGAAGTAAAAGAAGTTAAAAACATAGATTGATTTATAACCAGTCTATGTTTTTTATTTCGGTGTGCTTTGATATAATTCTATAAATTTCTTTTAAGTATTCTTCATATTCTTTTGATCTTTTAACTACTTCTAAAAGTTCTTTTTCATTTTCAAAATCATTAATAACTTTATCATATATATCAAAGTACATACTTGGGTATAGCATTCTTCCATATAACAACTTATATCCAGTTTCTGTACAATTATAAGATAAAATTATATTCTCTATGTTTTGACTGAGATATTTTTGATTTAGAAAGAGATATTTTAAAGTCTCACTTAGACCTCTTTCTTTGTAATCTATTACATAATTTAAGGGATTGTGATATTCTCTTTCAATTATTCGCTTGGGATACAATCCCCTTTTTTCTTGAACTTTTAAGTTACTTGGAATACTAGCTATATAACTTATGGCATTTTCTGCTAGACCTATATAGTAATTTATACTTTCATCTATTACTTTATGTTTTCCTTTTATGTGTTCATATTGATACTCATAATAGTCATTTTTTCTTGTCCATAACTCATACCAATCACTTCTATCTAAATAATACTTTTTAGTATTATCTAGCCTTATTTGATTTTTATTTTGAGATATTTTGGGATTTATATCATTTATTTTGAGCAAAACAAATAAAAAATCTTGATACATTGTAAAAATACTTCCATCTTTATTAAGAACAAATTTATAAAAGAATGGGATATCTTTTGTTATTTCGTATAGCTCTAAAGTTTCTTTTTCATTATATATACGGCATATTATATATAAATCATTATTATGTTTTATATATTTTCTTCTTTCTTGTCTAATAATACTTATATTTTCAAATCCGTAATAATACATTATTGTATTTTTCATCTTACCAACTCATTTAATATTATGCAAAAAAAAACAAATAATTATTTTTATTTGTTTTTTTATCCAATTATTGCTAACATTTCATTTATTGTTTGCTTATATTCTTCTTGCATTGATGAGTATTCTTTTCCTTGTTCAAGATATTCTTGACTCTCAGCTGCATACTTTTTAGCTTCTGCTTCACTTTGTTTCTTTTCTTCTTCTAGTCTTCTATTATGTTCTTCTAGTTTTTTCATTGTTTCAACTAATTTTTCTTGAACCATTTCTGCTTCTTTCTTTTCAGCATCTGCTTTAGCTTTAGCCATTTCAGCATCTGCTTTAGCTTTCTCTGCACTCTTCTTTGCTCTTTCTAGTTCTTCTTTTAATTGATTAGCTTTTGTTAGACTATCTTTTAAGTGAGCAACTTCAACCTTTGTCTCATTTGATTGTGCTTTTTCTTCAATAGGAGTTGAAGCAACACTATTATCAATAGTTTTAGGTTCAGTTGGTATATTATGAGGTAAATTTTCAATCTTGATTTGTGGGATTGTAAATTTAAATTTTTCTCTTGGTTGTTGTTCTACTAGTATTTCACTTACTGGTTTTATTTCTTCTTTTGGCTCAATAGTATTTTCTTGTTGTTTATCTAAGTTAAGTTCATCATTATACTTATTTATTTTTGCATTTGTTGAACCATTTTTACTTACTTTTATACTTTCAACAGTAGGAGTTACTATTTCCTCATTTTTAGGCTCTGTTACTACCGGTTTAGCAACTGGCACTTCTTGAACAGGTAGTTCTACAGGTAATTCTTTTTTAGCTTCTACTTCTTGACATGCTTTTTTACTATTTTCTAGCATATTACTTTTCATTGTATCTTTAATTTTCAAAGCTCTTCTTCCAACAAACTGAGGTAATAAAGTACCAGCTATTTTCAATATATATACTTGATCTTTTAATTTTTCTTGTTGACTTTCTTTCTTTTCATAAGTTCTATTTTTAATATGAACTACTATATTTTCCGGAGCAATAGTTTGCTTTGCTGCAGTTTCTGGTAAATTTGAAAATTTAGGGGACATTTTTTCTTTTGCTTCTATGCAAAAACTATCATACTTTTCCCAAATTCTTAAGTATGATTCATGTTTAAACTTTATTTTTTTAGAATCTTCTGTTTCTTTTACTAAATTAGTGTTAAGAATTGAAAACTCTATATTACTCAATACAGACATTTTTGTTCCTCCTATTCAGTCTTTGATAGTTCTCTCAAAACATCTTTTATTTTGTTCCATTCATTTTCATTTTCAACGCCTACTAATTTAGGTTCATCACCAGAACGATCTATATTTGAAACATATACTGTTACATTTCCATTTTCATCTTTTTCATTTTTTGTATATACAACATATTCCTTATTGTTATCTTTAAATTCAAATGCTAGTATTACCTCTACATCTTCTATAGCTCCGTCATTTGAAACAATTGACATTACTTTCTTTTCATTTTGTTTGTCTACCATATCAATAGCCTCCCATCTTATTCTTATATATTCTATTTTATCATATTTTTATGCAATTACAAGCACTTTACTTAACTTTTTTTAAGAGAAATGTATTGGCACCGTAACTGCAATAGTTTTTTTTGTATGAATCTAAATCTTTAATATTGTTGATTTTATTTACTTTTTTGTTGTCAGCATCATTGAAGCCTTTTAATCTTACCTTTTCATAAGAGATATCTCCAAATATGTAATCATAGTTGTCAAAATAATCTGTAATCCTATCACGAATATCATCAATATTTAAACAGTTTCCTACGTTTTCTATGACTTCATATTCTTGACCGTTTATTTCTATCTTTTTCATATTGCACCTCTATATTATTATAGCATGGATAAATAATACAGGCAAATTACTCTTTATTGTTTAAAGATTTTTATTCTATTGGAACTGTATTTATATTTGAATTTTTTTCGATCGTTCCAAAATAATAGTTTGGTATTTCTCCTTGAATAATTTTTAAAGTTAGGGGTGCTGTAAGATTAAGAGTTTCTTTTTTCGACATAGCTGGCATTATAATTTGTTCTTCCACTACTACATTAACGTTTATTTCAACTACTAAATAATTAATTCCATACTCTCTTACTTTAGTATTTAGACTTGATTCTACTTGACCAATAAAAACCATTTTTATAGGGATTGATGGACCAACATTTACGAAAAGAGCGTTTTTTCGAAGAGAACCCATTGGTACTTTACAGACTATGCCGTTTTTGGTAAAGCTTTCCATTTTGAAACCAGATGATATTGGCATATTTGCAATTTGACCATCTTCTAAATTTAATAACTTTTCTTGAATTTTTCGATTAATACTAGAAAGAATACTATTTACTTTTTTAGTATCATAATCTAACATTTCTATTTTGCCATCAGCATTTTTACTAGGGTTAAATAAATCATCTGTTATGCCCTCCTCTACTATATCGTTTACTGAGGTATTTACTATATTACTGGCAAAGCGTTTGGCCTCAACATTTACATATCTAGCTAGAATGGGACTTAACCTTTTTCCTAGAATAGACAATAAAAAAACAGAAATGATTGTTGTAGATACTAATATTATGAATAATAGTCTTGTTTTACTCATGATAACTTATTTTCACTAAAATTACATCTTCCCCTATTTTAGTTATATCTTTCCAATTTATTTCTGTATCATTTTCTCTATTTAGTGAGAAAAAAGTTTTATTAGCTTCAATTACTAATGATTCAATAGTTCCATCTGTTGTTACATTAGCATCAATAATATTGCCTATGTTTTTTCCATCGTTTACACTAACAATACTTTTTGTTTGTAAATCTGATAAGCGCATAACGATCACCTGCTCACTTAATTATATTAGTTTTTTATTATTAATATGAGTTACTTTAGTACTTTTTTTAATTGTTTTATGGCTCTTTTTTCTAATCTTGATACTTGAGCTTGACTTATTCCTATTTCATCGGCTATTTCCATTTGTGTTTTACCAATAATGAACCTTTTATCTAGGATTTGTTTTTCACGTTCTTCTAAGGTGTTCATGGCCTCTTCTATCGCTATATGATTAGAGAAGTCTTTACTTGAGGTACTTTTATCTTCTATTTGGTCACATAAATATATTGTATCTCCACCATCGTTATATACTGGTTCAAACATACTTACTGGTTCTTTTAGGGAGTCTAGGGCATTTACTATTTCACATTCACTTAGATCTAACTCTTTAGCAATATATTCAATACTTGCCTCTTCTCCATTTTCTTGAAGATATTTTTCTTTAAGTCTTAGAGTTTTATAGGCAATATCTTTCAGGGAACGACTTACTCGTATTGAATTGTTATCTCTTATATATCTACGTACTTCACCTAAAATCATTGGTACGGCGTAGGTTGAAAATTTTACTTCGTGTGATAGATCAAAATTATCAATTGCTTTTAATAAACCTATACAACCAATTTGAAATAAATCGTCTAAGTTGTCGTAACGATTATTAAATTTTTTTAGTATTGAGAGAACTAATTTTAAATTTCCTTGAACAAGTAAATTTCTTGCATATTCATCGTTTTCTTTTACTCTTTCAAATAATTTTCTCATCTCTTCATTTGTTAAAACTTCTAATTCATTAGTATTAATTCCTGTTATTTCTACTTTATATCTTGACATTAAAAAGCTCCTTTCTATTTAATTGTGATAGAAAAGAGCTTTTTTTATTCAAATATTAATAATGTTCTAGGAAACTTTCTTTTTTATTATCTTTTTTTATTGCTAGTACGGTATCGACGTTGACGTTTTCAGCCGATTTAAAGATATTATAAGGAATGTTTTTGTTTTTGGACTCTAAATCTTTTATTAAGTGTTTTATTTCAAGACGTTTTGAGTCTTTCTTTGTTTCTTTAGCAGTAAATTTACAGGCACAATTAATAAACTGTAAATCATTGTATTTTGCCCAACTAATTATATCTTCTTCTCTTACTAGATATAAGGGTCTTATTAATTCCATATTTTCAAAGTTGGTACTTTTTAGTTTAGGCATCATTCCTTTGTACTCTCCGCCATATAAAATTGATAGCATTATGGTTTCAATGACATCATCAAAGTGATGACCTAAAGCTATTTTATTACAACCTAATTCTTGGGCTCTAGAATATAAGAATCCACGGCGCATTCTAGCACAAAGATAGCAAGGTGAATCACTAGATAGTTTATCTGTTACGTCAAAAATATTGGAGTCATATATTGAAATTGGAATACCAAGTGTATTAGCATTTTCAATTATTTTCTCTCTATTTTCCTTGTTGTAACCAGGATCCATTACAATATATTCGATAGAAAATTTAACTTTACCATGTTTTTGAAGTTCTTCTAAGCATTTAGCAAGTAGATTGGAGTCTTTACCTCCTGATATGCATACTGCAACTTTGTCATTTTCTTGGATGAGTTCATAATCACGGATGGCTTTCATAAAGGGACGCCAAATCTGTTTTCGATACTTAGTTATAATACTTCTTTCTATTTCTTCTTTTTGTTTCATATGTTTCACCATCTACTCTATTTATCTTTCTAGATAATCGGCACCTTTATGTGGTTCTTCTCTTAATAAATCATTGTAGTCTTGTTGACGTAGAGCTTCATAGATTACAATTGCGACGCTGTTTGAGACATTTAGTGCTCTTACTTTGTCAGTCATTGGAATACGCATACAATGATCTAAGTCCTCTTTTAATATTTCAACAGGGATACCAGTTGATTCTTTACCGAAAATAAAATATAAATTATCATTGTTTTTATTACTGTAGTCAAAACTTGTATGAGGCTTTCTTCCATATCTAGTGAAATAATAATATGTTCCAGGATTTTTACTTTTAAAGTCTTCGAAGTTTTCATAGACTTCATACTCTAATTTATCAATGTAATTAACTCCAGATCTTTTTAGATGGGCATCATCTAATACAAATCCTAGTGGTTTTATTAGGTGTAATTTTGTATTTGTTGCGACACAAGTTCGCATGATATTACCAGTGTTTTGTGGAATTTCTGGTTCAAATAGTACTATGTTATTCATAATTTTCTCCTAGCTAAAAGGAGATTACTCTCCTATTTTATTTATTTCTATAAATTGTTTTGTTTTTGATATTGTTAATTCTTCATCAGTAGTTCCTTGTAATATACTAACTATTTTTCCATCTTCAAAGATGACTATAGCTGGATAGTTAGTAGTTAAGGCTATTTTGAAATTGTATTTAGTATTGAAGTTGTTTACAAAAGTATCTTGATCAACATTACTTAGATTTAAATATACAATTTCATCTTGTAGATTTTTTCTTTTGATTAATTTAATAAAGTCCTTTTCAAAATTACGACAAGTTTGGTTGCTGGCAGTACACATGTATACTTTAGCAGATTGATTTTCTAAAATATAATGTTCAAAGTCTTCACTTGTTATTTCTGATAATGTTCCTCTTATGACAGGTATTTCTTTTTTGCCTTCATTATAAACACTGTAGCAATTACATAAGTATATAGTTAGACCTATTGTTGCTAAAAATATTAGTGCAATTATTAAATAATTTTTTAAGGGTATAGTTTTTTCTTTCATTAAATCACTCCTAATATTATTTTATCATATTTAAATTTTTTTTTATAGATTTTTTTAGCTTGTTTTTTGTACAATAATTTTCATTATTTAGTACTTAGAATTTTTGATATTTCTTTAGATGTTTCTTTATAAAAGTCATAACGTATAGTTACTTTATCTTTTAGAAGTTTATTATTAATAGATTCTTTTAGTTTGTAATTTAAAATATGGGTGTTCTCTTCATCATAATAAACTGGAAAATGTCTATTTTTTATATCGTATAATTCATAATTATAATCGTCTTCTTTAATGTTTAGGACGTTATCTTTTATAATCATATTTTCTATTAAACCATAATTTAGGATTTCGATGTTTGGATAAGTATTAAACTTTTCTTTATAACTATTTATAAACTCAAGCATTTCATTTTCAGTTAATTCTACAGATAGAGTTATGCTAGTAAGACCTAGGCTATATAGAAAATAAGCTGTATATATATTGTAAACATTAAGACCATAGTCCCCTATTATACTGTGATATTTGTTGAACGCAAAATAGTCTGATACGATGTTTTTAGCTTCTAGATTTTTTGATATGTTTCTAGTACATCTTGGTGGTTTATAATATAGTTCTATATCATTTTTATAAGTTTCATATAATTTTTTATTTGAAGTGTAAATACGAGATATTTTATTATTTTTGCAAGCAAGTAATTGTTCTTCAGTAAAGACTGTTGCTGTTTTTCCAAGTGATGGATTTATATTTATTTCTTGGAAATTAATACTGTTTTTTATAAATTTTACTTTATGATTTTCTCTTTTTTCTTGTAATTTATCTAGGGCATTACGTCTTAATTCATTTAATTCTTTTATTGGAATAAAAATAGATGGAGATGAATTAATTGTTATATTTTCACAGTAAAAAGGAGTTTGACCAGTCTTTTGAAGTTGTTCTTTGATTCTTTCATTTGTAAGTGGTTGGTTTTTTGATCTTTCAATAGTATTTCCAGTTACAGAAACTACATTTATTGTATCAGATACTTCTATTTCAAGAGGAGTTCCAACTATAGCTTTTACAGAGATGGTGATAGGAACTTTTCTTGTTGGAAGAATTTTTAAATCTTGATTTATTTTATAGTCTATTGTTTTACATACTGTGTCATTTTTTTGTAAATCGATCTTATTATCTACGTAACAAATATCATTTGCTGAATTAGTTAGTTTCATATTTTTATCATATAAATAATTTACTATTAAACCTTTATTGGACTCTAGGAAACGAATACCATCTTCTTGATTTAAGGGACTAGTTAGTTTTATTTTTATTTTATTATTTTTTATTTCTATTACTTTACCAATTTCTAATCCTATGTGATTAGGACTATCATTATTCATTAGTTCTTTTGGTGTACAATTGAATAAATGACCGGTTGTAAAACCTCTATTGAATAATGTCTTTAACTTTTTATTTTCCTCTTTTAGATCGATATTATCGTAGTTATCAATTAGGTTTCTATAAAATCTTGTTATAAAGCCTACATATTCTGGACTTTTCATACGACCTTCTATTTTGAAACAATTAATATTGCTAGCTAGAAGTTCTTTAAAGTTATACGAGGTGTTTAGTTCTTTTGTACTTAGTAAATACTTGTTACTTATTATGGTTTTTCCATTATGTTCTAGGCTATAAGGAAGGCGACAACTACCAGCACATTCTCCTCTATTGCCTGAACGATTACCAATTTGACTACTCATTAGACAACAACCAGAATAGCAGATACAAAGGGCACCATGAACAAATACTTCAGTTTCGATTGGAACATCAATTGAATTTATTTCATCAAGAGACATTTCTCTAGAGAAGACAACTCTTTTTACACCTAATGAATAGAAAAACTCGGCAGTATCTTTTGAAGAAGTATTGGCTTGAGTAGAAGCATGAACTTCTAGATTGGGATACATTTTTCTTACTAGGCAAAGCATTCCAAAATCTTGAATTAGAACAGCATCTATGCCATTTTTATGAAGAAATTCTATTTGAGTTAGAAAGTCTTCTACTTCATTATCCTTTACAAGAGTATTCATAGTAGCATAAAGTTTTACCCCATAAAGATGACATAGTTTAATAGCTTCTATTACTTCATCGTTAGTAAAGTTACTAGCAAATTTTCTAGCTCCAAAATTTTTACAACCTATATATATTGCGTCTGCTCCATTAAAAACTGCTTGTTTTAGACATTCCATATTACCAGCTGGAGCAAGTAATTCATGTTTTATCATAGTTACACCTCAATTTACTAGTAAATTATATCACATTTTATAAGATATTGAATTAATTATTTTTAGACTATTTTTATTGATATATTGATTTAAGTATTTATCATATATTTAAATATGAATAATGACAAAATTAAAGAGTTGACATTTGAAAATTATATTTGGGTAATTTATATTGTTGTTGCTATTGTTAATATATATGGTGATGAATTAATAAAAAAATCTATAATAGAAAAAGATTTTCAGGCTAATAAAGAAGCTATGAAAATATTTAAGAGTATTTTAATTATTAATATTATTATATATTTTTACTTTTTATGGAGAAATTATAGAGATTTTAAAAAGTATGAGAATGATAAAAAGTATTTAGTTAGATTCATTGGAAGTGTTTTGGTTTTGGTAGGAACTTTTTGCTTTTTTTATTTTCAAGAAAATATTAGCGTAGAGAGTGAGTCAATATCAAATATTTGATTTTAAATTATTCAATTCTTTTTCGATGGCATTGACCATTTTTTGAAGCATTTCTATTTCTGTTTTTTTATTGTTTTCTCTACTGGTTTCACGTTCTTGTTGAACTTGTTTATAAAAAGCATTTGTACATAGTACTTGGGCAGTTAACATGAGCCAGTTACCTAAGGCATTTTGTTCGTTGGCAGTTAAATCATCTATTAATAAATATCCTACTATGATAGCACTAGCTGTAAAAGTTTTGGGTGAAACATTTGGTATTAAATTCATTCTACCACCTACAAAATTATATTATTATTAGTATTAGAATATATTTTAATATGGAAAATAAAAGTGAAATATTAAAAGAAATTGAAATAGAAAATTATATTTGGATAGTATATTTAGGACTTATTATTTTTTCTTTTTGGTCTAATAATGAGGAGAGAAAATATATTATTTTTGGTGATATAAGTGCTAAAGAAAATTACCGAAATTCTTTAGTTTTAGTTTTTTCTATTGCGAGTATTATATACTTTTATTTTTTTTATTCTAGTTATCGTTCATATAAAAATTTGGATAAGAATGATACTGAGAGTAAAAAGTACTTTACAGTTATTAATTTAATTGCTACGACATTAGTTTTAATAGCTGGTATTTTATTTTTATTTATTGCGATTGAAGATGAAGAGTTAGAAACAGAAATTTCATTTTAAAAAAGAAAAAAGTCCGGTTTGGACTTATTCGTAATTATCAGCTTTTACTTCCATGAAGCTTTGTGGATGAGCACATACTGGACAAGTTGCTAGAGCTTCTGTTCCTTCATAAACATAACCACAGTTTCTACATACCCAGATTTTAGTTCCATCCTTTTTAAATACTCTATCATCTTCAATATTTTGTAGTAATTTTAAATATCTTTTTTCATGTTCTTTTTCGATCTCGCCTACTTTTTCAAATAAGAACGCAAGTCTTGTAAAGCCTTCTTCTTTAGCAGTTTCAGCAAATTCTTTATACATTTCTGTCCATTCATAGTTTTCACCATTAGCGGCATCTTTTAGGTTTTCTTCAGTTGATGGGATTGCTCCACCATGTAATTCTTTAAACCATAATTTGGCATGTTCTTTTTCGTTATTAGCAGTTTCTTCAAAAATAGCAGCAAGTTGTTCATAGCCATCTTTTTTAGCTTTACTTGCATAATATGTGTATTTGTTTCTAGCTTGACTTTCTCCAGCAAATGCTGTCATTAAATTCTTTTCAGTTTTACTTCCTTTTAGTTCCATTATTTTTACCTCACTTTTTTTTATTTTGATAATAATTTTTTACATTCCTTACATAGACCTTCAAGAGTTATGTTGGCACTTTCAACAAGAATAGAATTATCAGTAGATACTTTAGAAATAAATTCATCTTCGTTAGTATCAAAAATATCAATAATCTTATTACAATTTTTACAAATTAAATGAATATGTTTTTTAGGATTGCCATCATAATGAAAGTTTCCAGCAGTATCAACAATCTTTTCAATTGTATTAGACTGGGCTAAGTCATTAACATTTCTGTATACTGTAGCTTGGCCTATTTTAGGATACTTTTGTGATACTTTTTCATAAAGTTCGGACATAGTTGGATGAGTTCGATCATTACGCAGAGTATCTAAAATTATTTGTTTTTGTATTGTATTTCTCTTTTTCATATAAAATCCTTATTGATAATTATTATCAATTATAATTATAGCATTATAAAAACTTTTGTCAATAGTAAATGATATTTGCACTATTTATTTTTTGTATCATAAATTACTATAGGTGAAAAGTATGAAAAATAAACATCCTTTCTTTTGTAATTGTTATTCGTGCAAACAAAAAAGAAAAAGTAATATCTTGTACTTGGTTGGTGTTATAGTTGTTTTTATAATACTTTTTTATCAGATGTTACTTTTACTTTTTATTACAACAAGACTTAATGTTGTTATTTTACTGTTTGAATTTTTACTACTCTGTTTCTTGATTTTCTTTGTTTTCTTTTGATACTAGTTTACTACCCTTTTCAATATATTCGATTAGATCGGTTACAATTATGGTGTTATTGTAATGATTATTTGTAAAAGTTATTTTCCAAGGTTTAGCTATTAATGAGAAAAATAATAGTTCTTCATCATAGGTATATTTGTACTTTTTTTGATAAAGATTATAGAGACTTTTAAATTCTAAATCTTGATATTCATTCTTAAAAAAAGTAATTAAGTCATAGATGGGATAACCTCGTTTAGCTTTATTCCAGTTTATAAGATAAGCATTATCTTTGGATAATAGGAAATGTTCAGTTGAGATGTTGTTATGTAATAAGACTTGTCGTTCCCTGGTTTGTTTAAGTTTTTCATTGTACCATTTTTCTAGTGCTTCTCTAGAAAATGAAATAGCGTTATATATATTAGTTATATTTCTGATTAATAAATACTCTTCTGGGGACATATAAACTTTATTTTCGATATAGTCTTGGAGATCGTGATAATAATAATCTAAGTATTCTAACTCTTTTAAATTGGACTCATATATTTCTTTAATAGAGTCAAGATTAGTATTTTCATAAACTGTAGTTTTTGTGTGTAAAATACTTAGAATATAGATTAAGTTTAGAGCTTTATCTTCTTTAGACATTTCTGATTCTTTAATATATTCATATATTTCGTATGGATCTTTTGGAGAATTTATTGGTGGAAGATAATTTTCAAAATTCCTATTTTCTAAATAAGTATATATTTTATTATTGTTACTGGTTTTTATTTTTAAAGTATATGTTCCTTTATCAGTATCTATTATTTTTACTTTTTTTAGATATTTAATTTTTTTAGGATTTAATTTATATTTATTTAGTATTTTTTCATCATTAGTCATTTGTAGTGTTTGGAATAATTATTTTACTTCCAATTGTTAAGTTTGATAAATCATTATAGTTTTCTAGTTCTTCTTTGGTAACATGGTATTTTTCTATTAGAGACTGAATAGTTTCTTCTTGACGAAGTATATATACTGAATATGTTGAAAATGTTTCTTCACTACTATCAAGGGATGAGAATAGAGAACCAACATTCTTAGTTGTTTCTTCTTTTTCTGATACTTGAGTAATTTCTACTGTTTGCTCTTGAGTTTTAGAATTTAGAGTTTTATCTATTTTTGGTGTTGGCATTTCGGGGATTTCTTTTTCTTCGTTACTTAAGTTGGCATCACACTCTCTTGTTTCTTTTAAATTAGACATTTTATCATCTTCCTTATTAGGTTTTTCCTCGGTTTTAATAGGTTCAATACTTGGTTGTTCTTGTTCTTCTTTAACTTCTATTATTTCAACGCCTTCTATTTTTAATTCAATGTTACAAACCATAGTATCATCATTTTCTATTTCATAGTAAAAATCAGATATTGATATTTTTGTTGTTGATAAGTCTAGTTTTTCTGTTAGAGCTATTTCAACAGGAATTGTGTAGTCAAACTTTTCTTCTAGACGAGATGCCTCTGTTAATTTGTAGTTTCCCGTTACTTTAAATTCACCAGCAATATTACTTTCATCTTGGAACTTTAGATTATGATCTAGAGAGATAGCAGTTATTTCACCAATCATGGAAGGAAACTCTAAGTTTTTCTTTAAAGATATTGTTTTTTTCATATTAACCTCCTAAATCATACTATGAAAAAAGAAGAATTAATATTCTTCTTTAGGTTGTACTATTTAAAAAGTTTCTTATATATTTCTATATAATTACTTACAAAGTTAAAAGTAATATCTTTTTTTATATCTTCAGGAATTTCTTCTAAGTCCTTTTCATTTTCTTTTGGTAAGAAAACTGTTTTTATACCAGCTCTATGAGCACCTATTATTTTTTCTTTTAGACCACCAATTGGTAAGATACGACCACGTAGGGTTATTTCACCAGTCATGGAAATATTGTAGTTTACAGTTTGCTTTTTAAAGATACTAATTAAGGCACTTGTTATAGCGATACCAGCTGATGGACCATCTTTTGAAACAGCACCTTCCGGGAAATGAATATGAATATTATTTTCTTCTAATAATTTGTAATCAATATTAAACTCTTCGGTGTTGGCTTTAATATAACTTAGAGCTATTTGACAAGATTCTTGCATAACCTCACCTAATGAACCGGTTAAAATTAAATCACCTTTACCTTTAAAAATATTGGCTTCTATTGGTAGGATATCACCACCGAAAATAGTATAGGCCATACCATTTACTACGCCAATTTCATTTTTATTACTATTTTCAGTATAAAAATACTTTTTCTTTCCTAAATAGTTTTCAATATTTTCAGGAGTAATTTTATAAAAAACTGTATTTTTTTCTAATAATATTTCTTTGACAATTTTTCTAAATAATGTAGCAATAATTCGTTCTAGTTCACGTACTCCGGCTTCTTTTGTATAATTTCTAATCATTATCATTATAGCTTCGTCAGTTACTTGAAGTTGTAATGGAGTTAGACCATGTTCTTCTAATTCTTTAGGTATTAGATGACGTTTGGCAATATCTAGTTTTTCATATTCAGTATAACTAGATAAGTTTATTATTTCTAACCTATCACGTAATTCATATGGAATTTGTTCGATGTAGTTAGCTGTTGCGATAAAGAATACTTTTGAAAGATCAAATTCTTCTTCAATATAGTGATCAGAGAACTTTTTATTTTGTTCTGGATCTAGGACTTCTAAGAGACTACTTGCTGGGTCTCCTTTTATGTCTTTAGTCATTTTATCTATTTCATCAATTATAAAGACTGGGTTTGAAGTTCCAGCTCTTCTTATACCTTGAATTATGCGACCAGGATTGGCACCAATATAGGTTCTTCTATGACCGATAATTTCAGCTTCATCATTGATACCACCAACGCTAATCTTAGCAACTTTACGATTTAGACTATTAGCAATACTTATCGCAAGAGAAGTCTTACCTACTCCTGGTGGACCAACTAAACAGATGATTGGACTACGTAAATTATTAGTATTTTGTTTGACTGCTAAATATTCTAAAATTCTTGTTTTTACTTCGTCTAGAGCATAATGAGAACTATCTAGGATAGCTTTTACTTTAGTTAGATCTTCATTATCTTTAGTAGTATTATTCCAAGGAAGATTTAACATCCAATCTAAGTAATCTCTTATCATACCAAGTTCTGGAGAATTACTATTTATAGCTTCGTAACGGGCAAGTTCACGATTTATCTTTTCTTTTACTTTGGCATTACATTTTAACTTGGCGATTTTTTTCTTTAGACGAACTACTTCATCATCTTTACTGTTTGCTTCACCTAGTTCTTTTTGCATAGCTTTTATTTTAGCACGTAAGAAATATTCTTTTTGAGTTTCACTTAACTCTTTTTCTACTTCAGCTTCGATTTTTTGTTCTAATTTGACAAGTTGTAAATCTTCATTAATGTCTTCTATTAATAATTTGCATCTATCAATAGGATTTACTGTTGTTACATATTTCTTTTTCTTTTTATAGTCGATGTTTAGGAAACTTGCTATTAAATCACAAAGTTCATCTAGACCAGAGACATTATTTATTTGACTCATTACAGCATTACCTATATATGGAACTTTATCGATATAATGTTCAAGATGTTTTATTAAAATATTAATATAATTATCTTCATCTGGATTTGTCATTATAGGTATATCATTATAGTTTGCTTCATAATTTTTATTATCAAAAACGTAGTTAGTTATTTCTACTCTTTTTAGTCCTTCTAAAACAACACGAGTCTTTCCATTTGGAACATTTAATTTTAATTTTATACGTCCTAGGACACCATAATTAGGTAGTGACATAATATCAACATTGGACTCATCAATAGGATTTACAATTAAAATAAGTTCATCATCACAGTCGAATGTTTCACTCATTTGTTTATCAAAATTCTTGTCATACTCAATTCTTACTTCGTTATTTGGAAAGATGACCATATCATTAATAATTAAAACTCTTAACTTTTCCTTTTCCAAGGGATATTCACCTCCAAATTTTTAATACTGCTTTTTATTATATATTAATTTTTAATTTTTTCAAAGAAAATTACGATTATTTTGTAAATTTTTGTAGAAAAGAAAAAAAGTGATTATAATCACCTTTTTACTTGTTTAATTCTTTTAGTAAATCTAGAGTTTTACGCATCTCTAAATCATATTGAATCATATCAATTCCACCAAATTGAGCTAAGAATTGATCTTTTTCCATTTGGTACTTTTTAGCTAATTCTTCTGCTTCTTTTTCAGCTTCTTCAGCAGTTACTTCAATCTTTTCTAGATTCATGATTTCTTCTAACATTAAACGATATAATACGTTTGCGTATGCTTCTTTTTCCATTTGACTCTTTAAATCTTTTTCAGTTGTATTAGTAAATTTATAATATAAGTCAAGTGAAATACCTTGCATCTTCATTTGTTCTTCAAATCTATGTAGTAATCTATCAACTTCTTCGTCAACCATTTCTTCTGGAATGTCAACTTCTACATTTTTAGATACTTCTTCAAGTATTTTATCAATATATTTATTTTCTACGTCAACTTCTTTTTGAGCTGCGATTGATTTTTTAATTTCTTCTTTTAAAGTTTCTTCAGAAGTAACACCTTCCATACCCAAATCTTCAAAGAATTCTTCATCTAATTCTCTTTTTTCTTTAGTTTTGATTTCGTTTACTTTTACTTTGAATACTACTTTTTGTCCTGCTAAATCTTTAGCACCATAGTCTTCTGGGAAAGTTAATTCAATATCTTTTTCTTCTCCAGTTTTCATACCAGCAACTTGTTCTTCAAAACCAGGAATAAATGTATGTGAACCGATTTCTAGAGAATAGTTTTCACCTTTTCCACCATCGAATGCAACACCATCTTTAAATCCTTCAAAATCGATTACAGCGATGTCACCATTTTCAACTTCTCCGTCTTCCTTTGTTACTAATTCAGTATATCTTTCTAATAAATGACCAAGTTCATGCTCGATTTCTTCATCAGTTACTTCTACTTTTTCAGGTTTGATATTTAAACCTTTATATTTTTTTACTTTAACTTCAGGTTTAGTAATGATTTTAAATTCAAATTCAACACCATTTTCATCAATTCCTTTTAAGTCAACAGTTGGTTGTACAACTGGTACTAACTTTGAATCCTCCATTGCTTTTAGATAAGCTTCTTGTAATAATAAATCAGCAGCATCTAAAAATAATGATTCTTTACCAAAATGTTTTTCATAAATATCTCTTGGTACTTTTCCAGTACGGAAACCATCAACTTTAGCAGTCTTTTGTTTCTTTGAAAAAGCTTTATCTAAGGCATTTTTCCATTGTTCACCTTCTATTTTTACAGGTACTGCATGAACATTTTTCTTTGTTTCTTCTTTTTTTGTTTCTTTAGTTTTTACTTCTTTTGCCATATATATCCCTCCAACTTCTAATATTATAACTTATAATTATTTTTTAGACAACTATTTTTTACTAGGAAAAGTGTTATTAGGGGTGCAATTTGACTTTGATATAGTTATGTGATAGAATTATTTTAGTTATTAAAACTGTGAGTTAGATTAGTAAATATTTTAGATGTGTTTAGAGAGCAACTAGTTGGTGGAAAGTTGTCACTATAGAATATCGAATGGACTAACGAGTGTCTTTTGGAAATAATAGTATAAAAGACCGGGTATTCTTCCCGTTATAAGTAGAACGTATATGTTAGTATATGAACTATGTTAGGTGGCACAAGACTCTTGTCCTATATTAGGATCTAGAGTCTTTTTTTTAGGAGTTGATTAGATGTTTAAATATGTAAAACGATGGTGCTTTAATAATTAATTAAGTATAAAATATTAAATATAAATAAGAAATGAGGTATATATATGAAAACTATTTTAACAGGTCTTAGACCTACTGGTAATTTACATTTAGGACATTATTTTGGGGCTGGACAAAATTATGTTAAATTACAAAATGATTATGACTTTTATTTAGAGATTGCTGATGTACAAGCTTTAACTGATAACTTTAATGAACCAGAAAAAGTTAGAAAGAATGTTTATGAAATTACTAAAGATTTATTAGCAATTGGAATGAATCCTGATAAAGCACATATCTTTATTCAATCTAAGATTCCAGAAATTGCTGAACTTACTGTTTACTACTCTAATTTAGTTACGGTTGCTAGACTTGAGAGAAACCCTACGGTTAAGACTGAAATTGCTCAGAAAAAAGAATTATTTGGTAATGAAGGAGAATCTATTACTTATGGTTTTTTAGGATATCCAGTTTCTCAGGCTGCTGATATTACGGCTTTTGATGGAGAAAAGATTCCTGTTGGGGATGATCAGTTACCTTTAATTGAACAATGTCGTGAAATAGTACGTAAATTTAATTCAATTTATGGTGAGACTTTAAAGGAGCCAGAGCAAGTATTAAGTAATGTAACAAGAGTTAAGGGGCTTGATGGTAATGATAAGATGGGAAAAAGTTTAGGTAATGCTATTTATTTAGTTGATGATGAAGAGGCTATTTCAAAAAAAGTTATGGGTGCTGTTACCGATCCTAATAAGATAAAAAAAGATGATCCAGCAGACCCAGATGTATGTATGGTTTACTACTATCATAAATTAGTTAATAATGACGATAATGTTAAAAAGATATGTAGTGAATGTAAGAATGGTTCTAGAGGATGTGTTCAATGTAAAAGAGAACTTATAGCGGCCATGAATGAGTTTTTAACACCGATTAAAGAAAAGAGAAAATATTATGATGAACATCCAGAAGTAGTTGATAAAATACTTAAAGAAGGAACAGAAGCTGCTAAAGCTAAAGCTGAAGAACAAATGAAAAAAGTTAGAAAAGCCATGAAAATCGACTACTAAAAAAAGATCTCATATTTTGAGATCTTTTAGTTTGAAATAATTATTTTTTTATATATGTAAGTCTAATAATTTCAAATAAGTCATTGAATTTAGAACTATAATTATCTTTTATAGCAGTAGTTAGTTTATCTACCCTTTCCTCAAAAGATAATTTGTCACTTGAGTAGATTTCTTCATATAAATAATTAAATTTATCATAGTCTTTTTTACTCTTTATAAAGTCTAATTCATTTAATAAATAATTTCTTTTAAATAATTCATCTCTAGTTAAAAATAAATTATTAGGATACTTTTCTACTACTTCATACTCTACTTTTTCTTCATCTAAAAGAGTGGTCTCATCAATAACATCTTCCTCCTCATCTAATAGTAAAGTACTTTTACTTAGAGATAGACCTTTTCCATTAAATTCTATAGCTAGGACTTTATTTAAATCACAAAATAAGCAACCATACTTTATATCTTTTTTATTTTTATAAGAAATGGTATTTCCCTTTATAGAGTCTAGAAAGGTAGATGATACTTTTATTTTACTAGTTAGAAAATCATACATTGTTTCTTTAGATATTCTTACTAAGGGTATTTTTTTTATATGTTCAAAAATATCGTCTTCTTTCCATTCATAGAATTCAAAATAGTTTTCTGAGTCATTAAAATTTAATAATATGTCATAGATATAATTCATTTTTTCTTTCCTTTCCAAGTATAAATAACTATTATTTCTGTTAGTAGACCTATTATATAAAGTAGGCATTCTGGTTGAGTTAAAATATAATATAAATATTCTTTTATAGTATAACCAAATGCAAAAAGATTAATGTATATAATTATATAAGTTAGACCAAATACCATAAAAATAGCGGCAATAAGCATTATAATTATTCTTGTTATCATATTAAAACTTATGATTAGTTAGTAATTTTTAAGACAGAAAAAAAGCACTAATTGTGCTTTAATTATAAAATATAGAATTAATAATACTTTCGTTATACTTTTCACAATATGTTGAGTCAGCATTCTTTTCTTCTCTAAATTCATACATATATACACGTTTATTTCTAGTTGTTAGATAAATATTAAATTTATCATTATCTTCATAAGAAATATAATACCAAGTTATACTGTTTATTTGGAGTTCTTTTGGTTTTTTTGTTTTATAATATTTAGACATTTGATTAGCTAAGTCTTTAGCATCTATGTAGTCTTTTAAGATATTAAATTTATAATTACAACTACTTTTACTATCTAGAGGATTAGTTTTAATATTACCAGTAATATTAGTATTTGAATTAGAAGTTATTATTTCTTCTGGCATTACTATTTGGTAATATTTATTAATATCAATATTTTCTTCGTACTTAATTTTGCCATCAAATTTTTGATTTTTACTAAGAATAGTAAATATATTAAAGTTTGCTAATGGTCCTGTTGTTATATCTATAGCTCCTACTATTATTAGAGTTGATACTATAGCAAGAAGATATAAGATAAAGGCAACTACAGCAGATGATTGTTTAGTACCACCAGAGGCAATTACTTTTTCTCTTAAAGCAGTATATGGTAGAGAACTATTATGTTTTTCAATACTATTAATTTTCTTTTTAGCATGATATAGATATATTTTATTAAATAAAAGTGCTAATAATATGTTTATAGTAAATGAGACGTATGGATTTACATAGACAAATAATAATGTTCTACTTATTAACATGAATAGTCCAAGTAAGGTCATACGACGATAAAATAAGTAAAATTCGGCAAAGACTAAGGCTGCTATATTTAGAGTTTGAGTACAGAATTTTTCATATTTAAAGCCTACGTAGGCCATCATAAGATCTTTTCTTTGGAAATCATTTAAGTACATATGCTGTTTAGGACTGGCAAAATTATTAGGTACTTGATTTTGATTTGAAATATTATTGGCGTTTTGCCAATTATCTTGATCAATATTATCTTTGTTATTAGTAAGAGGAACAATATTTATACTATTACTAAAAGTGTCTTTTTCTGGTTCATCATCCATTATAATGTCAAAGGGGTTGTTTGTTGTTTGTTTAGGTGTGTTGTTAGTATTATTGTAAAGAGAATTAAATCCGTTATTTTGATCATTATTCATATTGTCCTCCTTCTAGAATATTATTCTAATTTATTATTATTGTAGTCTAGGCTTGCTACTTCGACTTTATTTATTGTTTCAAATTTCTTAGTTATTTTATCTGTTGTGATAGAGACATTTTCAACATCTTTATTTACAGTTTGAATACTTCTTGCTAGTTTATCCCAACGTTCTTTGTATCTAGCAAATTCAAGTCCTAGTTTATTTAATTCTTCATGAATTATAGATGTATATTTATCTCGTTCAATATTTTTAATTATCATTTCTACGACAGTTAATGTTGATATTAGAGTCGTTGGAGATGTTATCCATACTTTCTTTTTATAGGCATAATCAATGATGTCTTGGTGATAAGCATTTATTTCAGCAAAGATAGCTTCAGCTGGTAAAAATAGAATGGCTTGATTTGCTGTTTCACCAGGAATTATGTATTTACTACTTATGGCATCAATATGTTTTTTCATGTCTTGTTTAAAGAGTCTTTCATAGTTTTCTCTTAAATCTGGAGTTAGTTTTTTATCAACCATTAGTTGGTAATGTTCTAGTGGAAACTTTGAATCTATTGCGATTGTTCCTAGTGGTTCTGGAGCAAAGACTACAGAGTCAGCTATTACTCCAGTACTTAGAGTGTATTGAAGACGGAAAATATTGTCATTTCTTTCACCAAAGACACTTGTTAAAATGTGTTTTAAGTTTACTTCACCAAAGATTCCCCTAGTCTTTTTATCAGTTAAAATACTTTGAAGACTAACTATATCAGTTGATAATGTTTCTATTTTCTTTTGGGCTTCATCTATTTTTGATAGTCGTTCAATGACATTCATAAATGTTTTATTAGTCTTTTCAAAATTTTGATCTAGTCTTTCATTTACTCTTTCATTTATAGCAATTAGGCGCCTTTCTAGTTGTTCATTTAAAGCTGTAAAATCTTTGTTTAAGTTACGACTTATATCTGATTTAAAGTCACCAAGTTCCTTCATCATACTTACTTCTAGTTTACCTAGACGTTCAGTAATGTTGCTTTCATTAATATTTTTAAATAATGATATTACTCCTAAAATTAGATTTATAATTAATAAAATTATAATTATATATTCCATTTCTACTCTCCTACTTCTTTTTTTAATCTATGTTTGCTTTTTTACCTACGGCTTTTGATAATACGTAAGCAATTATTATCATGATAGACATAATTATAATTGTTGTTATATCAGTCATACTCTCTACTAGACTCTTACCAATATAGCCCCAGAAACTTATCATAAATACTTTACCTATTAGGATTGCTACTAAAAACTTTTTACGAGACATTCCTGATACTCCAGATAAAATATTTATTAGAAAAGCGGGAGTAAATGGTAATGTTATTATGACTGTTAAATTTGATAAAGATATATTTTTAAACTTATCTATGGCTTTATCTACTTTTTTCATAGTCTTTTTACTTAGATGTTTATATATTACGTTATTAGATACATAATAAAAAATAGAATATGATATAAAGCACCCTATACAAGTTGATATCCAAGACATTAATATTCCTGGTAAGAGACCAAAAGTATGAGTATTTAAAGCTACAAATACGCTTAGTGGTAATACAGGAATAAATGACTCAATAATAATTAGAAACATTCCTAGGAGTACTCCACCATTTGATATAACATTGGTACTGTATTCAATAAATGTATTAATTATATCCAATTTACTCACCTTCTTCTTTTATTATAATACAAAAAAAATAGCTGGTCTATACAATCAGTTTCTGCTTTACATATTAAAAGAGTACTATTGTCTAGTACTCTTTGTTGTATTTTAGATTTTTTTCATATTTAGTTTGTAATTGTTGTAGCCTCCATTTATACTGATTGTATTATAACCTTTGGCATTTAGTCTTTTAGAAACTTCTTTACTAGTATATCCTGCTTGACAACATAAATAATATTTCTCATTAGGATTTAGATATTTTTCTGGGGTTAGAAGTAAGTATTCATATGGGATGTTGATACTTTTACTTATATGACTTAGTTCATATATATATTTACTACGTATGTCAATGATGTTTATATTTTGACTTTTATAGATATTTAGAAAGTCTTTCATATCTATTGTCATATATTCACCTCTACAATATTAGATGAAAAAAAAGAATCTATAGTAATTATAGATTCCTATTATTTTATTATGTATGGATCTTTTTCTGTACCAGTACCACCAGTTATCATTGTACGACTACTTAATTTAATTACTGGTCTTACATAGTTGTAGCTACTACAAACAGATTTTTTAATTGTTCCATCACTTGTAATTGAATATGCTTGTGATGTTGTATTAGCAACTGGTGTTGATGTCCACCACTTATAACTTGTTACTAAGTAATTGTAGTTTTGACAAGAGATACTTGCTCCTGTTGTACAGTTTGGATCAACACTTGCATTGATAAAGTCTGATAATGTTAAGATTCCTAATATTTGGTTCTTTTCAGTAGTTTGACATTCTATACTGTTGTTGTTTACTTTACTATTAGCATCTTTTTTACCAGTACATACGTCAAATCTTGATAATTTTGCTTTATCAGATTCTGTAAAGATTCTTTCATCTTTCTTTGTTTCTTCATAAATCTTATCTAAGAAATCTTTAACTCTACTTGTTGAGTAGTTATTAATACCAGTTTTGTAACTAGCTTCAGCGTTATATCTATCATCCCAAGAACTACTATATCCAGCATATCCTTCAGTTACTAGATAAGCATTTCTATTTGTATCTAATTTAACTACTCTCCAGATTGTTTCTCCTAATTGAACATAGTTATCAACGTTTTCACCACGAAATACGTAGTAATCATCCATTTTATATAGACCATATCCTGATGTTGTTACTGGTGAGTCGTCCATGATTGCGTTTGCTAAAGTTTTACTTCTGTAACTTTCTCCACAGTTTAAATCTGGTGTATATGTATAATCATTACCAGTTTTAGCAACACTAACTTTTCCAGTACATACAACACCTTTTTTGGTATATTCAGTTAAGTCTTTCATCTTACCTGCTTGAACTAGTGTTGGAGTTTCAACTTCAACAATTTGTGATTCAGTCTTTGGTAGACTTTCTGGATAATCAGCAAAATAAGATTTTGCTGCATTAGTCATAATTTTCTCTATCTTTTCATAACTATAACGTTTTCCACCTGATGCTATACTTAGTACTACAAATAGTAGAACTATGATACCTACTATAATGAAAGCAAGTTTCATTAGGAATAGTTTAAAATCACTACTACCTGATTCTTTCGTTGATGAAGACTTTTTATCTTCTTCTTCATCTTCATCGTCATCATCATCATCGTCGTTATCATCCGAATCATCAACAATATTCTTTTTTGTTGCTACATAATCAGTAGATGAATCATCGTCATCGTCTAAATCGTCGAACTCATCTAATTCATCTGCTTCAATATCATTTACTTTGCCATCCTTTTTACCTAAATCAAACTTAATACTCATAATTTAAGCTCCTTCCTTATATTAATTATCAAAAAAGTCATCAAAGAAGTCATCATCTGAATCATCGTCTGATAACTCTAGATTATTAACAGGTTTATTTTCAACTACAGGAGTTGTCTTTAATTCTGTAACTTCAGGAATTGGTGTTGGTACAGGTTCTTGGGTTGGCACTGGAGTTTTTGGAACTGATACTTCTGGAATTGGAGATATCTTTTGTTCTTCTTTTCCTTTGCTTTTCTTTTCTTCTTCCTCAAGTTCTGCTATTTTTGCATCAATCTTTTTTACTAATTCGTCAACGTCAAAGTTGAAATCACTATCATTATTAGCTTGAGATTTTGAGTTTTCTTGTATTGGACTAAACTTGGTATCTGCAAATGAGTTTATTGGATTTTCCTTTGGTCTTTCATCTGGTACAAATACAGGTTCAAAAGGCTTTTTTTCTGGTTCTTTCTTTCTATCTAAGAATGAAGATGTAAAGTCTTGTGGTGCACTTGAAGATGGACCTCTACCCATAGCTGCAGGTTTCTTTTCTCCAAAGCTAAATTCATTAAACTTCTCAGCTGGTTTATCTGTTGCTCCAGTACTTTCTGCTTCTGCTGCATTCATCATTTCTAGCAATTTCTTTTTCTTTTGATTTTTAACGAATTCTTTTATATCAAAAGTATGAACTTCTCTTTTTGGTCTAGTTGGATACTTTGCTAAAGGATATTTTCTACCCCAATCTATTTGCCAATCTGGAGTTAATTTAGTTTTAAATGGTTGTTTACGCATACGTAGGATTACTGTTTCATATTGTTTCATTCTTTGTAAGTCTGAGACAGTTACTAAAGGTGTTGAAGCAGTCTTTTCATCTTTTTTAGATTTTACTTCACCACACATCTTAGATATTTCTTCTAGGGCTTTTAATTCTGTTGTAATTAAGTAAATAATATTACCACAGTTACCTCTAATTGTTTCAGCATCATCTTTACCATACACAGCATCTAATTGAGCAAAGTTTTGAATAATCATTGTAAATCTAATACGTCTTGAACGTGCTGCGGTAATCATTGTTGTTACGTCTTTTAGTGGTGGCATGTTGGCAAACTCATCTAGAATGAAGTTTGTTCTTACTGGTAACTTTCCACCATGTTTTTGTGCTGTTGAAATTAATGTTTCATATATTTGTTTTAATAGAATTGTAACTAATGAGTGATATGTTTTCTTTTCATCTTGAATAACGATAAATACAGCAGTTGGTCTTTCACCTATACTTTCTAGGTCTACACTACTATAAGATAACATTTCACTTAGGTTATCACGAGATGCAAATAGTTTAACTTTTTGTTTAAATACAGATAATATACTACCTTTAGTTTCTGTTGGTGCCATTATTGTACTTGAAGCATTAATTGCGGCAGCACTAGCTGGATCTTTAGCGGCAAAGTATTCTTTGATGTATGTTGAACCACCAAATTTTTCTTCACCTGTTGTAGTTGCTAAAGAGATACTATTGATATTTATTTCATCTGGTTTAGCATCTTCAAATAATCCTAGAGCTACTCCTGAGAAGTAGTCAGCTGATGTTTTTTCCCAGAATGGATCAGCATTTTTATTACTGTCATCATAAAGAATATTTAAAGCTAAGTCATCAAGTAACTCGATTGCTTTATCATGATTTCCTTGTTTATATAATTTATATGGTAAAGTCATTGGATTCCAAGCACTACCATTTTGTGGGTCACGGAAGTTTAATAGTAAAATTTGATAACCCATTTCTTTTAGCATAACGCTTGATTTTTCATAAATTTCACCTTTAGGGTCGGTTATAATCATTGATTCTCTAGCTTTTGCCAAACTATGTACTTGTGGAAAAACAACACCTTGTGTTTTACCTGAACCAGTAGCACCAATGATTAAGGAATGATATTCACCATTATCTACCCATAACTCTTCTTTTGTAACAATTAGTGGAATACCGGCAGCTTTAGCTCTTTTGGCTTGAACTGGTACACATTCCAATTCTTCTTTGATTTCTTTATCTTTAGCCCAACGAGAATATCCTTTATCTTTCTTCTCTGTTGTTAGACCTAGACCTTTTTCTCTATCAAAGAAGTAAGAACTTACACTTATAAATAAAGCTCCAAGTGCTAATATGAAAAGCATTAAAGTTGTTAGAATATATCTTGGTTCAAATGCTGGAAATGGATTAAAACCTGATAATGTCCCTTCTGTTGCAAATGAAGCTAGGTTTGATACAACAATTGCAACTACATATAGTAAAAAACCAGCAAATATTCCGAACACTAGTAAATCATGTGAATCTGCTCTAAACTTTAATTTCATATTACTACTCCCTTTCGCTTATATTATAACATCTACTTTTGAAAACGTCATTATATTTTATTGATTACTAACAATTATTTTAAATTCATTATCCTTAAATTGATATAGCATATCAATTGGTGTTTCTACACTATATCTACTACAAGATAGAATAAATTCATACCTGTTGTCTTCATTGACGTCTATTATAGCACTTATATATGGCTTACAGCCATTAAAACTTCTATTTTCTTCAATTGATTTATATATTTGGTATATTTTATTATCTTTTTCAGCAAAGACAATACTAAATATAGTACTTGGATTAGTATCTATTGGAAAGGCATTACTTATAAAGTATAGTCTTTCATCTACTCCATCATTATCATAATCTACATCTATATAATTACTAACAGTAAACTCTTGATTAATACTTAGATTATTTTCTTCAAGTACTTTATTTACTGTTGTAAAGTCTGTTATTTCTTGTTTAGTAAAATCTTTTACTTTCATTGTATAGTTTGCTTGATAAGCTATTAAATTACCGGTATAGTTGTATGGCTTTCTATTTTTATCAAATAGATACCATTGTTCATCATAGACAATGGCATATTTACCAACATTTTTATTGTCTATAATGATATTAAATTCTTCCCAATTTAAGGCATTTTTCTCAGAGGTAGAATTTGTTATATTAGTCCAACTATTCTCTTCTAATTGCCAAATTGAACTATCATTTACTATAATTGTTGTTTTTAATTTACTTTGTTTATAATTTTCTCTTCCATATAATAAAAAGAAAACTGCAAAGTAAACTACTATAATAATTAGAATCACAATATACCTTTTTTTCATTCTTTTCTCCTATCCAGCTTTGAAATAACTAAAGCAACTTGTATTGGCCCAATTGTATCTTGCCCACATATTAGTTGAGCTGCTTCCTGGGTCCATCATTACTATTTGGTTATTAGATATGTTATCTATTGCTACCCAGTGTTGTCCAGTATCACCTTTTACTTCAGCAACTACATAGTAACCTTGGTTAAGTAATTCTTGTAGTTTACTTAGTTTTTGTGATTGGCTCATCCAATGAACATTTATTTTGTTTACGTATTTAAATTGTGGCGCTACTCTTTGAACAGCTCCCCATACTAGGTTACCACCATTTACGAAACCACCATTTCTATTCATGGCTTCTACAAAACTACCAGGGTTAAAATCTCCTTGGACATTTGTTGGAACACCTGATTTAGCTATTAACATGGAAATTGAAGTTGCTAGACAACCGATTTGGTTTATTGTTTTACCTGAATTACCTAAGGTTATATTTACCCATGAACCTTCATATTGTTTCCAGTTTGCGTATGGGCCTGAAGCTCCTACGGCGCATGATGATGTTCCATTTATATTACAAGTATTTTCGACAATGCTTGATACTAAAGAATAATCTGATATTATTACTTGTTTATAATCCATACCAGATGAAACCATTTGTTTCCATCTATTTTGAATAGTACTTTGATAACCAATATTGGCAATGTAACCATTACTATCTACAGCAACTTGTCCCATTACAGAACTTACTGCTGAACGTAATGGTGAGTCTTGGGCAAGAGCTCTTTTTATTGTTACTGGTTTTGTTGTTGCTCCTGAATAGATTGTTGCTCCTGCTCTATCGGCCTCTACGGCACTAACAGTAGTTGAACAACCTTGATCAGGATCACAGTAAACTTGATCTTCTGTACAGTTTCTTATTTGTAATATTGTTTGGCCATTTTCACTTATTAGTTTTGTTCCACCAGAGTTATTCATGGCAGTTGGTCTACTCAAGGCGAATGAACGAGCTACAACAGCTTGGACTTTGTATACTTCTGTATTTTGTCCTTCACCCATTTCTCCGTAGACAACACCTAATATATATTTTTCTAAATCAATTAGTTGTTCACCTGCTATTGGTGTACCCCATCCTTGATTTTTACAATTCATTAATCGTACTTTTATATTACCTGCATTTAAGTTTTTAGCTACTGATGTATTACCTGTATTTATACCTTTGATAGTGTAGCTACAAGTTCCTTGTGCTGCGCAGGTAGTAGTGTTACCGTTACCAATGAGGTCTTGATAGCTTTCAATATAGTTTATTGTTTCTTCTCCCATACTTTTCAATTTTTCATCAGTATAGTCTGGGAAATACCTTTTAAATACTGAATTAGCTAGATTAGTTGCAAATGTATCAGTATCGGCATCATAACTTTCTGCTATATCTTCACCAATGGCTTTTAATTTTGATTTGGTCATACTTCGGTAGTCTATACTAATATCTTCCAATGATAAAACATTATATACAGCTACTATTTGAAGAGCGGTAACGTTTTTACCAGCTTCTTGCAATTCTGTTTTGGCAGAGTTTATTCTTTCATAAAAGGCTTTAGCCTCTGGGTTGTCCGTTGTATATGTTATGTCTCCAGTAGATTCTCCAGCAGAACCACTCGCTCCAAACGCTAGTTCGAAGCCACCAAATATTAGTGAATTAATCATTACTATTATTATAATTATTGTTATAAATCCTAGAGCAATAGGTAAAACAATTGGAAGTATTTTTTTTAAATTTATTTTCCCTATTCCTTCACCTGAAAGTTCTTGCTTTTCTTTATTCTTAGATTTATTTCCTATATTTGATAACCCACTTGTTGAATTGGATAATTTTCCTGGAACTTCACCACCACTGTTTCCATCAGCACCCTCAGCACCATTTTTCATGGCAGCAGCTTTACCTATGGCATCACCAGCACCGGACTCATTTAATTTATTGGAAGCATTTTGCATTGCTTTACCATTAGGCATTTTGTTCATTACCTTGGTTGCAGCTTTACCTAATCCCTCACTAGCTTTTCCACCAGTTATTTTGTCTGCTGTCTTTACAGCACCTCCAATAGCAGCAGCTACTGGATGCCCACTGGCAATAGCTACGTCAGCGGCATTTCTAACGTTTTGGGCATTATTTTTATCAGCTCTTTCTTTTTCAGAAAGATTGCTACTATCACCATTTCTATTGGCTTTATACGCTGACATGCTATCACCACCTAACTACTACTTACTATAGTCCTCCTCCAGTACCGAAAGAGTCTAATTCTTCTTTTGTTACAGTTATATTTATTCTCATACGTCTGTTTCCACATACAAATAATGCTTCACCTTGAGAATAGCGTTTTATACTTTCTTTTTCACTATCATTTAAATCAATTAGTAATGATAAATCTTCTACAGCTTGTTTTTTCAAGCCCATTACTAAATAATATGATGAGTTATCAAAAATTGCTTTACCTTGTGTTATAACAGCAGGATCTGAGAAATCACTTGGTTGTTGTGTTATGATAATTGTTCCTGTGTTATATTTACGGGCACGACGTTGTACCTGAGCTAAGAAATCAGCACCTAGTGTATTTTTGTCGCCTAATAGGACGTGTGCTTCATCTACCATTAGTACTGTATCAACATCATAGTCTAAGCATAAGCCCCATGCATATTTTAAAACGTTAAAGAATAAAGCATTCTTAACTGTTGAATCACTATTCATTAATTCTTTTATATTAAATACCATGAAGTCACTATCTCTACTTATAGTTGTATGACCATCGAAATAGAACTTTAATTCTTTTGTGATTGGTCTAACTTTTAATTCAAGACGTTCCATTATTTCTCGTTCTTGAGTTTGCTCTGTCATTGACATTAGTCTACCTTTTATTGTTGCATATACATCACTAAAAGTTGGATAATCAGCACTTGTAAAGTGTGAGAAATCAGTATTAAAGTCAATTCCAAAACGTTTATATGTATCTTGTACTACTTCACTAAACATTGTTAGGACATCTTCTTGAATTGATGGATCATAGTATTTCATAAAGGCTTTTAAGAATTGAAGTGTTCTAGTTAGAACTGTGTAACCTAAACCTTGTTTTATTTCTTCTTCATCAGCATCGATTACTACTTCTAGCGGGTTAATTAAACCAAATTCTCCACCTTTACCAATATCTACTGTATCTCCACCAAAAGCTTGTGTAATATCTCTAAATTCATCTTCTGGATCGATTATAACAATTTGACAACCATTACGGATGTGACCTCTTAGAAGAAGTTTAGCTGCAGTTGATTTACCTGAACCAGATGTACCTAAAACAATCATATTAGCGTTGTTACGGTTATTTTCTTTTCTTATTTTATATAAGAATTGGTTAAATAAAATTACTCCTCCAGAGAAATCTACACCCAGTAGTGTTGATAGTCCTGGATCTTTTATACTATCAAAAATAAATGGATACATAGCTGCTATTGTAACTGATGGAATTGGAGTACCAATTCTTTGTTCTACATCTTGAGATGGGAAAATAGGTAAAATTGATTTTAGTACTTTTTCTTGTTCAAAACGTAGTGATACAGCTCTTAAATCCATGGCATCAAGATAGTTCCTTACATTTACTTTTTTCAACTCTAATTCTTCTCTTGTTGGGGCGGTTATCATGATGTGCATTTGAAAGTCAAAAATACGTGCTTGACTAGCGGCTAACATGGAAACGAAATATTCCAAACTTTCAGCATCTTGACGATATCTTTCTTGTACAGTTAAGTCTCTTTCATTACGATATTTTTCTTTTAAATCGGCTACTTGTTTGTTTAACATTTTTGCCATTTGTTGAAATGGTACAGGAATGTGTTTTATAACAACCTTTATACCTGGCATGTTTGTTAGTGATGATAAATATCCTGGTTGAATATATTTTGGGTATGAAATTACTGTTAGTATTGTAGCGTAATTGTCACTTATAACAAAATCACTAGGATTAAAATGTAATCCTTTTGGTGCCAACTGGCTTCTTATTCCAATACTCATTATGACATCACCGTCCCAAACTCAGTATTCGTTCCCCCATTTAAGAAGTTTTCTAGAATAATACGTAAATCTGCATTGTTAACTTGAGCCGCATTAAGTCCGCAACTAGCTAAACCATTTATCATATTTCTTATACGTTTTTGTAATAAATCAGTATTTTTATCCTTAAATAAAAGATAATATTCTGTATCAACAATATTGTTATTCATAAACATATTACCCTTTTTTATATCCTGTAAAATCAACTTTCTTATAGCAGGATTTGGTGCCTCATTATAAAGTAATTGTAATTGAGCCATGTAAACAGAAATATCTACTGGTCTATCTGCAACTACTAACCAGAACTCGAAATCTATCATATTATAAAAGTTCTTTAAACTAATTAAAATATTTTCTTGAGCTTGTGGATCAAGAATAAATATATTTCTTGGAGTAATTTTTACTCCTGTTACTTTTTGATTATTTGTGGTTATTATAAAACCATTTTGTATTCCTTTTACTGGTAACCAGTCTTCAGTATAACCGGATGTTATTTTTTTAGCCATTCTTTATAGCACCAACCTTTCCATCTATAAGTTTGTCTAGATGTTAAATATTCATATACTTCAATGATTATATTTAAGACATTATGATAATATGGCACAGGTGCTACTAGCATTGCACATAAAATGCCAGGGGATAATGCTAGTATTGTACCAAGTGTCGAAGTTATTGGAATCAATGCTAATATTAGTACAGTTGTTAGAACTCCTGATATTAAAATTACTAAGTCACTTGTTCTAAATATGCCTAATATTAATTGACCTTTTTTGGTATTTGCCGGTATTAAATAATCATTCATCTATATCACACTCCTTTTTATTAAATTTTACTATTTTTTATGGTTGTTGATTGTTATTTGAACCTGTTGTTCCACCTGCTGGTGGTAATGGTGCTGGTGCTGCAGGATCTTTAGTTTTTGGCAATTTACTATATCCGGCTCCACCTTCTTTGTCATATCCTAAACCATTGTGTAGAGTTGCATATTCTATTTCAAAAGCTTCTCTTTCTTTCTTTGTTAAATCAGGCCTATTTAATTCTGCTCTGACTTTTGCTACTCTATCGTCATCAATTGCTGGTCCAGATGGTGGAGTACCATAAGTTCCTACTGATGTAGGTTGCGGATAAGCATCTGTTCTAGTATGGAATTCTGATCCTCCTCTTACTGTAGTACCACGACCTGTGGCTCTCTCATGAGTTTGCCAATTTGCTTGATATCGTTTTTGGTTTTGATTAAGTGCATATTGTGCTCTTTGGGCTTTTTCTAGCTTTTTGCTGCCAAGAATTGGTATGAATGCCCTTTTTGGCTTTATGAATCCATTTTCATCTTGATTATCCATATCTAGTTGTCGTTTCCAAGTTTCTTCTTCTAGAGCCTCACGATATTTTGCTTGTGCTCCTTTAATTTGATTATCTCTATGAGTGAATAAGGCATTTTTACCTGGGTCTTTGCCGCCATTTTGAGTAGTCCTTGATGCAGTCATCATATTATCATACATATCTTTTGCATCTCCACCACCAAGATAAGTTCCAAGACCAGCTGCTGCCATTGTAAGTCCTATTCCTCCAGATGATGATTGCATTCCTAAAGCTGATTGAATGAATCTTGGTGCTTGTCTTGCAAATAAGAAGAAACCTATTACTATAAAGACAAAGGCTAGTGCTCCCGTAATTCCTGTACCGGTATCTAGCATTATTCCTTCAGTAATCATATTTTGAATTAAGAATATTACAAAATGTAAAATTGCTAATCTAATGAATAACTCTAAGTATGTTGTAGTCATTGCACTTATCCATGTACTAAATGAATCTGCACCCTTAGATTCTTTTTTTGAAATACTCATATGACTAATTATAGGAATTGGGGCAATCAACCTCAATATTGCTAATTTTATTGCACGAATTGCTACATCTATAGTATATAGAATTAGTATTACAACTATTATATAAGCACAAATTCCACCAATAGGGCTATATGCAAAAATATACTTGCCACCGCCGCAATCCTCATTAACTAGACTAATCATACCTTGTGTTGTTTGTTTCTGAAATTTTTCTATGATTTGTTTGGATTTTGCGTCATTACACGCCCAATTTTTTTCATCAGTTTCATCAACAGGTGATTTTGCATCCTCTCTAATATTTATTCTAAGAAATCCACTTAGTATTTGTTTTGAAAATTGTTCTGCTTTGTTTGCTGTTGTTGTATTAAGGTCATTCTGTGTTGATGTATCATTTAAAATTATTCTTCCTATTGTGTTGCTTGATAATATTCTGTCTTGTAACGAGTACAATGCTCCAAAAATAATACCATTATTTTTTAATTGTTTTTCCCAAGCATTTTTGGGTTCTGGAATGTTTATTGGAGTAATAAGTGCTAGAAGCACTAGTGAGACAATAATACGACTTATAATTTTATTAGCTCCATTTTTCTTATCGGTTACTCTATTAGGATCTACAATACCTTCTAGAATTGTTACTGCAAATTTAAAGAGCATAAAAATGCCAATTATTAGTTGAAGATTTCTAAATATTTTCAACATTGTATTTGCATCAATCATTTCCATAGTCGTTACGTTAAAAAACACTTGATATATGAAACCTAATAGTAAAAAGGCTGGTCTTTCAAGTATTGTTACTAATATCGATCTTAATATATCTGAGAAAGTATTTGCTTTCATGTAATCTGTCATTTTTTATCACCTCACATAAATATGCTTATTTCGCCAGATGTTATTCCAAAGACATTTAAAATTACACTTATTAATGTTGGTAAAACAAATAGCGCCGCTGCTAAAATTAGTCTTGTTATTAAATTCTTTTGTGCTTTTGCTAAGCTTTCATCGTCAGATGTCATTATGGCACTTACAAATTCTATACTACTTAAAATCAAGACAAGAAATGGTCCTATAATTTTTAAATAGCTCAAAATTTCATTTAGTAACCAAGCTACAGTACATTCACATTCTACATTACCTAGTACAGAATGGTCTTCTTTAGCACAGGCAGGATTTTGTTTACACTGCTTTTCAAATTTATCATCTTCTTTATCAGCAATTTGCACATAATTACTCACTTTTATATTAGTTGTTGTTAAACTTTTTGCTGATACACTAAAAGAACTAAGCATTATTAGTCCTATTATTAGTAAGAAACAAAAAGTAGTTCCTTTTTTCATATAGATCACTCCAAATACATTATAACATAATAAATATATCATAACAAAAAAAAAATAGCAATTATTTGCTATTCATTTATTTATTTACTACATATGCATTGTTCCAGCAAGAAGCCCAACTAGTAGTATCTTCATCGCCTACACCGATTGCTACCACATTCATTATTAATGAAACTATTTGTGGTACTAAAAATACTAATACGGCATAAATAACTCTTTTAATTAATCTACTTTGAGCTGCTTTAACTTCTTTTTCATCACTAGCAATAACTGCCTTACCTAAATCAAAAACACCAAATAAAAGTAGACCAATTGGAATTAATATACATACATATTTTAAAACTCCATCTCTTATTATTTTGATTACTGGTTCTAGTCCGTCACATGCACCGCCGACTTGACCTACATTTTTCATAGTACCTAACATAATACCTCTCCTTTGCTATAAATATAATATCTTATTAACCGTTATTTGTCAATCTTATCTTCTAAATAATCCAAAAACACGTCCTGAATTACTTGAACTAGACATCGATGATATTAAACCGATTCTACCTAAGAAATCATTTATAGCTCCATTTCTTTGTCTTTCATCTAATGGTGGCATATTATAAAATACTTTTATATTTGATTCTAACTCAAAATCAGCAATATCTTTATTTGACAATAGACTTTTTGTTAAGATAACATTTTTATTTCTTATTCTATTGAAAACATTAGGTTCTCTTCTTATTGCCTTGTTAAGTTTTATTATACTTGGCTCCACTAAATAAAACACTTCTTGACATACCTCATCATGTGGGTATGCATTTAAATCTACTAATATTACTTGAGCCTGTGTATTTTGAGTAATAATATCTTTTAAATCTTCTTTAGTAGTTGAAATCATATTCTTCTCATTGAAAAATACAAAGTCTCTTTTACCTACTTCAATAGCTAAAACTGTGGCATTCATTGCTGATTCTAATTCTTTTTTTAACATATAAATTAATGTTGTAGAACCAGCACAATCAGTTATACTTCTAAATCCAATTACTTTTGATACAGTATTTGGTGCCATATTACTATTTTCAGACACCACCACAGGTCTTGCCATATGTTGAAGATTTTCTACATCGGCGTATGTATTTGGCCTTTGTATTAAATACTTAATACCATCAATATTAGTAGTAAAATTATATATTCCAAATGAAATTATCTTTGATAAAAACATTGAAGTACATAATTGCTTATTATTTTCTGGTATAAACAAAATTATTTTATCAGGATCAAGTTGTTGAGCTAGAGCTAGATAATTATCTGCATTCTCATATCCTTTTATTGCGGTTACATCAAGTATCATTTTATTAAAGAAAAAGTCTTTGAACATATCAACTATTTCTCTAGCATCATAACTTCCTGTTATAGTTTTTATAATGTCTATATCAAGATTTGATAGTATTTGTTGCTGTTCATTAGCTATAATAACATTCATATTATCTTTTCCTTATTATGAAGTTGGTACAAATTGTTTTGTTGTACCTGATACTTGAAATATTTTTAACTGTGGCATAATTTTGTTTATTATAGGAATGTCTATTACTATAGCTGTTACTACTCTGTAATAAACTTTCTTTTCCTGATCATTTACTGATGCTGAATCTCTATTTGGTTCTATTCTTTGAATACAATATCCATTTTGACATTCATATCCATCAATTCTCATATTTGTATCAGCATTATATCCTAATTCTTTCATGTAACTTATAATTTCTTGATTACAAGCACTATTTTCATTACCACAGTTTCCTTCATATTGTTCTATTGTAGTGATTATTTTATTTTTTACACGAAAAGCTTTGGTGTAGTTAACATTAAATGCTAAATAGCCAGAAACTAATACTAAAAAGACAATAATAATTACCATATTCATAAGTCCACCAAACGCATCACGCATAGCTAATCACCTCTTTTTATTTATCTTCTTTCAAGAACAATGATACCATTGTTAGGATCATTACCACTAATATTTCCCCATTGGCTATTCATAGCAGATTTAATATTTGGCCACATAACCCAGAAGAAACCAATTACAGCTGCAATTGCGATTAATGTAATTACTGTTAAATTTAATTCACCTGTTGCTGCTTTCATTTATATGTACATCTCCTTTCCTATCTTTACAATTTTATTATAACAAAATAGTTTTTTTTTATCAATATTTTTATTACATATTAAACATCATCATCATAGAAATTAAGATAATTAACATTACTCCTACACCAGTTACTACTAACATAATCATAGTTTGACTTTCCATATGATTTAGACGTTCTTTATATTTAGTTTCACGAGCTTTATTTTGAAGATTTGATACAGTTCTTGAAAACATCATTAATCTTTCTTGTTTCTTTTCTTGTGAACCTAAACCCAATCTATATAATAGACGCATCATACGCATTGAATCACGTACTGGATAAGTATTAGCAAAATCCATATATGGATCTATTGTTGAATCTCCAGAGTTTATTTTATTTATTAATTCTCTTAGTCCAGGTTTAAATATATCTGGAGCATCATCTATTGATTTACCTAGAGCAACTGGTACTGTATAGTGTTGAATTAATATCTCTAAACTCTTTAGATAGTATGGTAACATTATATCTATTTCATGTAAGTGTGTTTTATAAAAACTTTTTAATTGCATGTATGGTAGTTTAAATCCTAATACTCCAACTACTATTGATAGTACTAGATTTAAGAAAAATTGTGGATTAAGTAAGCTACCTGATGAACTACCTGAAGTTGATGTTAGTGCTAATATTACTAAAAATATAATAATAGCATTAGTACATCTTTTCATATAAAGTTGATCGGCATCTACTTCTTCTCCATACTTGGCATATACTAAAAATGTATAATCTTCTTCTCTTAAGGCTTGTAAATATTTTTCATTATCAATCATAAATTTCTTTTTATCGATTGTATCGTTATATATTAAGATTCCTATTATGATTGCTCCTACTATTAACGCTTCCATTACTCAGCACCTACATTCTCATTATAATATTTTTCTCCTTTTAGAAGGAAATATGAATTTATTATTAATACGCCATGTAACAATAATTTTACATACCATCTTCCTAATAGAATGATATATGTTTCTCTACCAAGTAAGTATTGAACTAACATTGCCATTAAATATAACATAATACCAAATTGTAAGAATGATTTATGGAATGTTGCTCTTTCTATTCGATCTCGATATACACTTTCAACTAACATATCGATATCTAATTGCATATTATCTAGTGAATCAGCTGAGTTTCTAGCACCTTCTTTTGTTATTTGTAAGAATAATTGGTGCATGTTTTTTACGATATAGTATGGATATGTTCTACTCATATGGGCAAGTGACTCATCAATACTACCATTTTTATAAGCTAATTCAATCATGTAATCAACATCACTTTTTACTGGGTCTTCTAAGATACCTGAGTTTCTTACTCCTTCTAGAGCTTTTACAAAACTTTGAGTAGTAGCAAATTCCATAATAACGTTTGATGTATATACTTGAATTTGTTCAAAGATAAATTCACTATATATTCTTTTACATCTTAAATATGATAAGTATGGAACTATCATTATAACGGCAAATATATAGAATAAGCATATTACTAAGTTATAAAAATATAAGTATGTTACTACTCCAGCAAAGATAGACATTGTTACTACTTGTACTGTATATTGCTTGGCTGTATACTCTTGACCTAATTCTTTGGTTTTTTCTCTTACTACTTTGAATGAATATGGGGCAAATCTATCATACATTTGTTGAACTTGGACAGTAATAAATTTTCCAAAGTTTTGACCTTTATAGCTACGATATCCTACAATACCAACAGCAATAACTATTATTATTAGTAATTCTTCAATATACATTTTTATTACTCCCCTTTTTTATTTATTGTTGACTTGTTGAACCATCTAATGTTGGTAATGGTTCAATATTTGTTGGTAATGTTTGTAATTCAGGTGCTTGTTGTTGTACCTGGTTAGTTATTATTCCAGGTTGAACTTGAGGTATAACTTGTTGTTGTACTGGAATGACTGGTGCTACTACTGGTTGTGGTTGGATTACTTTTTGCATTGGAGCAAAAGGTTCTGGTACTACTGTTGGTTGTAGTGGTACAACATTACTAACTGGTATATTTTGTTGTTCTTTAAGTACTGGTTGTAATGGCACTACAGTATTATTAACTGGAACAGTTTCTTGTTGAATGGTTGGTTGTAGAGGAATTACTGGTTGTATTACTTGTTCTGTTGGCATAACAGGTTGTATTACTTGTTGCTTTGTTTGTGCTACTTCAGGTGTTACTTGTACTTGAGGAGTTAATGGCTCACTACTTACATTTGCTTGAGTAGGTTGTTCTACTACGTGTTCTTGATTTTTATTTTCTACATCAATATCGGCATTAAATGGAAAGTCATCAGCCATATGACTAGCTACTGAATTAATATCTATATTTTGATTTTCTAGATATTCAATTAAATGCTCACTTGGTTTTCTTAGCATTGGTTCTTTACCAAACATTTTTTGATAAATTACTCTACTTTGAGGTTGATTATTTTCATCTACATAGAACTCTGTTACTTCGTCTACTTCACGATGAAATTGTCCTCTTTCTTTACTGTAATATGCTCTAATATGAACACCTAATTGAATATAACGATATATTGTTGATAAGAACTGATTAACATCTAGGTCTGTTTCCATCAAACTATATAGACGATATGGTATAGCAGATGCTTTATCGGCATGGATTGTTGATAAGATGTTGTGACCTGATGAAATTGAGTTTCTTACTGCGGAAACTGCTTCAGCACTACGTACTTCTGATAGTAGAATCCATTTTGGATTCTGACGCATACATGTTACTAATACATCTGTGTAACTAGCAACATTATTTGTTTTCATAGCAACGATATCTCTTTGAGGAAAAATTTTATCTAAGTGTAATTCTAGTGTATCCTCAATTGTAATTATTTTTTCGTTTGTCTTGGTGTGACTGGCTAAGTATTTAACAAACTCTGTTTTACCTGAACCAGTTTCACCAGCAACCATTATGTTGCAGTGACCTTCAACACATTTTATTAAGATATCGTGTATATCTTGAGTAAAATAATCTTCTTTTAATAACTTTTCTTTTTCCAATCTAATTTTAGCTGGAGTTTTACGAATAACCATCGCAATACCATTCGTTGCTATTGATGGATGTACGAAGTTTAAACGTAATTCAGCTGACTCTGCATCTAGGAAAGGTTTAGCATTATTAAAAGTTGTACCCATGACGTTAGAACATTGAAAAGCTAGTTTTTCAATGAACTCAGGGGTTGCTCCATTTACTTCTACTCTTACAGAACCTTGAGTTAGAGAACGAATCCATATTTGTCCATTGTTATCATAAGATATATCTGTAATGTCATCATTTTCTAATAGGGACTTTAAAGGGCCAAAATCAAGTTTATCAAAAATATTTTCGTTCATCTAACCATCCACTCTTTTCTTCTTTATTCTTTTTATTGATCTATTGTAACTGTTACTTTATTGATAAATTGTTCTAATTCTTCACTTGATAATTTAATATTACCTGGTTTATCAGCTAAGCTTTCGTTAGTTGGTACTGGTATTAATGTTGTATCATAGTTTCTTAAGAACTCTGCTTTTTTCAATAGGATATAGTATTTTTCTGGTACAGCGAACACTATCATTGCTGGTGTTCTTTGCTCATCTAAGTTAGCAAATACTGGTTGACCAGAAGCATCTTTTACTGCTAATACTTTAACGTTTTCTAATAATTTACCAAACATTATTTTATCAGCATTTTCTTTACTAGCATTTGGATTTGTTGTATCAATTTTATTTACTATTTTTAGATAAATATCAATGTAGTTTTCTGGATATATAGAGTTACCATAAGTTGATTCTGTAGTAACTGCCATGTTGTATAAAACATATCCTTTTTGATATTTCATAATGATACTATTTGGTAATTGTCCTTCTTCAACTACTGCTGTTGAATAGAAAAGACTTCCTTCTGGAATAATACTATCTGGTCTTGCATACTTATCAATTATTTGTGATTGATTTGTAAGTACATTACCTTTTAGCATTGATGGTGGTACTTGGATAGTTCCAACTTTATCTTCTGTTATTTGTGTTCCACCTTTTATTGTTTCTTTAGCATAAGGTACAGTTATTGGATTTATAGCATTTTTAACACGAATGTTATAGCCTACGTATAATACCAAAACTGCTGCTACTACACCAATTACAGTAACGGTGTTTTTGTTTTGTAGGAATTTTAATAATCCATTCTTATTCCCCATTTTACATTCTCTCCTTCTTTTTTAATATGTAGTTGTTGCCTTATCAGTAGGATCTACTTCTACTGGTTGACCTAATTCATTGTCTTTATCACCATAAGCTTGTGTTAGATAGACATCGTGTTTTTTAGTTGATTCAACTATGGCGTCAAAGTTTGTTGATAAGATTAAGTTTTGACTATCAAAACTTAGTACGGTTGCTGAATCAACTTTTACACTTACTTTTGGTGGGACTTCATTTATATCATATATACTTATACGATAGTTTCTTGTGTTATCTACACTATCTGCAAATCTTCTTAAGAAGCTTTCTACGAACTTTTCTTTGTCCATACGAATTGCTCCATTATCACGATAATATTTTACATCTACTGCATCTTCAATTGAAGCTTCTACTGTTTCTTTTACTAAGTAATAGTCTAATTCACTACCTGTTGAGTAATTAGAAATTACATTTATTAGTAGTAAGCCCATAAGAGCTAATATAATTATTCCTACTGTTAACATTCCTTTATTCATATATTAACCTCCTATTGCTTGAGCATAGTTATCACACTGTGTACTATTAGCTTGATTATTACATCCTAGTAGACCAAGCTTTTTGATATATTTAGAATCTATTTCACTACCAGTTCCTCTAAATAAGTTACTCTTATATACTGAGACACCATTTATTACTTCAAATGTTCCATTAAATGTTGTATATTTACCATTTGCTTTTGTCTTTGTATAATTTCTAATTTTATTTAAAGTAGCTTTATCTAGGTAGAATCTATAGTCTAATTCATTTGAACTATCTGTATCATTTGCATATATTTTATCTTGTTTATCTTGAATTTGTTCTCTTAAAATAGATGGAGCAATAATATAATCTTTATTCTTTGTATTTGTTGCTTCTGCTGTCCAGTTAAATCCTGGTGTTCTACCAGTATCTGTTGAACTTGTTGTAGCATTACCTTCTGTTGATGGGAATAAATCTTTATTATCTACTGTTCTTATTTTATAAGACATTGTTGATGTTGTTTTTGGTGTTTTACAAACATCGTTATTTTTATAACATTCTGGGTCTGCACAATCACAACCTGGATCTGGGTCATAACGTTTATTACTTGTTTCATTTAGTGCATAGAAACAACTTATATCTACGTTCCAACTATAATGTCCAAAGTTTTTAGCTGTTGCTTTTATGTTATATTCTAGTTTTTGTAATTCAGCTGTTGATGGATAGTATTTTTCGTCTCCGGTCATACCATAATACCACCAACTAGTATTTACATCTTTTGATTTTAAGTTAGTACAGAAATAATTTTTCTTTTTATGCCATGTCTTATCACTGATTGGTTTATAACTTATTTCACCAGTTTTATTATTAATCCATGTACCTGGGAAACTCCATTCAGTTAAGTATGAGTTTTCAGCATTACCATCTCCGTAGCAACCTGATCTATCTAGAATTATGTTTGATGCATCTTGAATATTTTTATTTGTAATTGTTGCGGTATCAAAGTTAATCCAATTATCTTTATTTGGTTCATCAGTTGTTTTATTATTTACTTTGATTGTAAATTCAGCTGTTTTTGTTGAACATGATGCTTGAGCATTACAACTACTTACAAAATCTTGATATGTATTTAAATCTTCTCTATATTTACTGTCTGCTTCTTCTTCTGTTAGAAGATCATCTTTTGTACATCCTTCGTAACGACAATTATCATTACATCCTTTTGAGTTATGTTTAAATCCTTTACTATCTGGATAATATGCTCCACGGTTATGGTCATAAGCTGTTCTTGCTCCTTCATATTTGAAGTAGTATGGTGAATAAGCTGTACAACCTGCTCCACCATTCCAAACTAGTTCATTTCCTTCCCAAGCATAATGTCCACCACTATTTGTATAATCACAAGTTGATGAGATTTTACTTGCTAATTTAAGTACTGAACTTGCATAGAAGGTATTACTTAAATTAGTACTTGTTGTGTTTTTATAGACTTTGTCATAACACTTATTAATACAGTTTTGAGTATATTTTCCGCTATCACAAGTTTGAATACAACTATCAAATTCATCACTTGGACCAGCTTGGTGTTCACGACCAGTTAATTCATTACATACTGGAATTGGTTCACATACTGGGTATTCTGTAGGTGTTGGTGGTTCTCCTGTTACAGTTGAATCACATTTTACTTCACTTACTACTCTAACTTTATATTCAAAACATAGTCCGGCTTTACTTGCTACTGGAGGTCCGTATTCTACTGTTAAGGTTTCAGAACAAGCTTTTTGGCAAGTTATTTGTTTTCCAGAACTAAGTGTTTCGGAAGATGATGATTCATTATGAGCAAAATATACATGTTTATTTACATATTCAAACTTTCCAATTGTACCTAAGTTTTTACTATCACAAGTTAATTTTAAACCTTGATTAAATCTTGATGAGTCAGCATTTGTTGAAGAACTTAAATCAAATTGATTTTCTTTAGGAATATCACTTGGAGCACTTGGTACATTAATTGAAGTTTTTAAACTATTTTTATAAGCTTTAATAGCATTACCTATTAACATAGCAACTGTATCTTCACTATAATTATTTAAAACTCTTGCTGAGTAACAATAAGTTGCTAGTGAGTTTGCATAAGTTGATGCTGAATTAGTTACAGCTGGATTATACTTTTCAAATAATTCTCTTGAAACATAATTTTTTAATTTGTCACTCCATACACCTTTTCTTAGATTAGCACATAGTCCATTATAATGAGTATTATCTTTATATTGAGATGATGTTTTACCAGGTATTGTAAACTTCATTTCATATTGTAGACCATTATCTGGAGTACATAGTGAATCATTTGTATCTGTAAATACTAAAGTTATTTTAATTATTTGTCTTTGTGTTTTATCATATTTATAATTTAAAACTTTATTTATAGCACCATTTTTAGAATTAGCATTTAAAGTTGTTCTTTCTTCTTTTAATACTTTTTCATCAGGCTGTCCATCACTTGGTACATAAGTAGGATCTAGAGTTGTAATAATTACATCAAAGGCACCATTATCAATGGAAACTTTTATAGTACTATTTGCTGTATCATTTTCTCTTTTTACATTGTATCTTTGGTCAGCACTAGTTCTATCACATTGTTTTCCGGCTGCATATACATTAGTATTTAATAATAGTGTTACTAGTAGTACTTCTATAATACCTATTATATATTTAGATTGTCTTTTCATTCTCATCACCGGCTTCCATTGCTTTTTCTATTTGTTTATAATTATTATTTTCTTTTACTGAGTAATTTTTTACTTTTTCATTATCTCTTACCATTCTAGCATCTATTTTATAAGTATAATTCTTAGCTGGTCCAAAGAATCTTGTACAAGTTGCTAGTGTTATGATGTAATCATTTTCATTTACATCTACATCGTAATCATAAAAGCTTTCTTTTAAGGACTTATCAATATATTCTTTTAATTCTTTATTAGTAAAATCTTTTGTAGTATGAGATAAGTCATTATTATCAACTATCGATACGGAAAAGATTTTATATAAGTAATCTTTTCCATCGATTGTATATTGTATATATTTATTTTTCTTAGCGAAGTCTAGATAAGTAAATGAAGGTAGTTGTTCAAACTTAGTATGTTCTTTATCAGTTATTAGTGGTTTACTTGAAACATTTCTAATGTTATGACCTAGAATAAATACTCTATTGGTAAGTGTTTTTACTTCATTTTCTGTCCAAGTAAAGTCTACTGTTATATCATCAAAGTCTAGGTCATTACTTCCATATATAACTGGATAGTCTATGTTTGTACCTTGTACTTTTAACCAACCTAGTGTCGATAGTTCTTTATGCTTTTCAGTAAAATTATTTAGTTCTTCTACTCTTTCTTCTGCTTTATAGTATGGAGTATTGTTTTTTGTAAATACTTTTACTAAAGCAACTATTAGTAATATTGTTATTACACATAGAGCTATCGTTGTACATAGTGTTGTTAAAAGTAATGTTTTCTTTCTATCTTCATTTTTCTTTTTCTTCATATTATCCCTACTTCGTTATTTTATATGGATTGTCTTTAGTACCTTGGCCTTGTACTATTTGACAATTCTTATCTAAATAGCCAACTATTCTTGTTCCTGCATCTGTTGGTGTACCTTCCTTTTCATAGAAGACTACGCCTATTTCTGATACTATGTATCTTCTGTATTCTTCATTTGATGAGTTCATTAACCAATAACTTCTTTGAGTATTGGTATTTCTAGCTGTATGCATTTCATACATATTAGGTGCATGGAATTTTACGTTATATTTCTTTGTTGAACTAGTTCCTTTATAGGTTGCTAATGTTTTATAGATTGGTACTTCTATTTCAGTTTTAACAAAGTACTTCTCATCTATTGCATCACTGGCTTTTTGATTTATGATATAGCCAATATTACCTTTTTTATTTGGATTATAAATATTTTTTGTTCCTCCAGTTGGATATGATATATCTCTTAGAGAATCAACTGTCATGGTATTATAAGAAATTACTTTAGTTAGAGAAGAATCTGTTGTTTCTATAATTTGCCATAACATATTAGAATATTCAATGAATTCACCTGATAATCTAGTATTTACTTTATCACCAGATGTTCCAATGTCATAATCATCAATCATATATGGTTTTTCACTTGTACCATCTCCAGATGTTATTAAGGCATCTCCTTTAATAGTTAGGACTGGTCTTATTCCAAAGTTATAGTCTTTAGAAAACTCCATATATTTTAATGTACTATCACTAAAGTATTCTCTAGTAGTCCAACTTTCTTTATTTGTTTTAGCATTTGCTACCCAATCAATTGTTTCTGGATATAAATAACTATTTCCCGCATCATCAGTTGCATTATTTATATCTTGAACTGATAAGATGTAGACATATTTTTCATCTGTATATTTACTACATTCTTTAGTAGATGTATCAGTTAGTGTATCGTTACAATATTTTGTTTTTACTACATAGTCTTTAGAATCTTTATTGATATGTTCATAATAGTATTTTAACCATTCATCTAAGTCTGAATAGTTTACGTTTGCTATATCTTCAGCTGATGCTATTTTGACATTACCATCTACTACACCAACAATACGGAAGTTCATTCCTGAGAATTTAATGTAGTTATTAGTTACTTCTCCAACGTATAGACCTGTTTTAGTAGCTTTTTCAACAGTATTTTTTAATTGTTGAACTACTTTTACTGTTCTTTTCTTAACTGTTTCATTTTTAAAACTATCCATTACTGAGTAAGTTATGGTATAAGTTCCAACTTTAGAAGTATTTACCTCTCCTGTTATTTCTACTTCTTTAACATCTATTTGACCGTCAGTATTATCAACAACTTTTTTTACTCCTGGTTCTTTATAAGTATCACCTTTATTTATAGTTATCTCGTTAGAACCATTTAAAGTAATTACAGGTCCTGTATGATCAGTTGTTGATTTTAAGACTCCACATTGTAAATACGTATAGTATTTATAACCAGAATCAGTATGTTTTACTTTAACCCAACTCTTAGTTATAGAACATGGTTTCTTACTGAATGGTACATAGAAGTCTTCTTTAATATAAGACTCTCTAGATAGAGTTTGTAAGGTAACAGTAGACATTCTTGTACCTGTTGGTAATTTATCTGAGTTTAATTCATAATACCTTTTAGCAGCTTCTAGCATAGTACGTTCATTCTTTTTAAAAGTTATATATGGTGATAATACTAGAAACCAAATAAATAAACCAATAATAATTAAAGTAACTACTAAACGTATTTGTTTCATTTTTTTCATAAATATTTATCTCCTTACTTTAACTTATATATATATTGATTATTTCTTGCTGTTATAATTAGTTTTATTTCGTTTGCTTCAGCAAGATTATCTGGTACTTTTAGATAGACATATTTACCATAATAATTAAGTGTATCAAGAGCATTTTGAATTTTAAGCCCTTTTTTAGTCTTACTATTATCTATATAACTAATTTTACCATAATCACTTAAAAAGTCAATCATATCTTTGCCACTGAAGTCATTTGAAGAGAACTCTAATTTCAATACTTTATAACCTTTTACTGGAGATGTTTGATATTCTTTTACTTGACAGATTTCATTGTTACAGACATTTCTACCATAGCTTACGGTATCTGTTATAGTCATTTCATCTAGAATGAATTCTTCATCCATAGTTGGAGTATCAATAGTCATTACATCTCCTAAATCTATTTCAGATTGTTTTGTTATTTTTGATAAGTCATTTAATTTTAATTTAATTTTACGTAAATGTTTATTATTACCATTTAATTCTTGATAGTATAAGACGAATCTATTTATTTCTTCTTTTTCAGATACTTTGTAGATTAATAGTAAGTTTCTCTCTTCTCCAGATGATAGAGTTAAGTCTTCTATTGTAGTTCCTAAATCTTTAAAAGATGTTTCATAAGTTTTATTGGTTGGGGAATGATTATTAGTTCTATTCATTATATGGAATCTATTGAAGTTAACTTTTCGTTTTTGAGCATTATTTTTTATAGTTACATCTAAAATGACAAAGCTATTATTATTTTCTATAGTGTCTCCTTTATAATCTTTATCTGTATAGTAACTATTATTTATTTTTAAAGTATAACCATTAGTATTAATTATATCTCCTTGTTTATATGATTTATTGGTTATAAAGATAAAGACATAACTTCTATAAGCTATAAATGCAACTAAAAGAAGGATAACAGTATTTACTGCTAGACGATGTTCTTTATAAAAATAGCCAAGATTTCTTTTTAGTTTTCGATAGGAACGTTTTAGACTATCTTTGTCTAAGTCGATACTTATTTCTACTTCTTCACGATCACTATCTGATAATTCTAAGTATTCAGCATCAGACTTGAAATCAAATTTGTTTAAGTCGACTCCTAAGATTCTTATACCTAAAACAATAAAGACAGCATACTGTGGTATTGTTAGGATAAAGACAATATCACGTAGAGCTCTTATACCAGTAGTTTCAAGGCTTCCAGAATAGGAATTAAAATAACTAGCAGTAAATGCAAAAGCTATTAGTAAAGCAGTGTACTCAGCTGCTAGTATTAAGTATGTTTTCCAGGGTTTATTTTTGTGTTTTAAAAGTATTATTAGAGCAACACTAGATGCTATTAATAGGAGTATGCAAAATATAGGTAAAAAACCAGTATATTTTGATATTGGTTCGTTGTAAGAATCATAACTAAATAAATCCATAAATTCTCTTATGAAAGAACTTAGGGATATTGTTTTGTAATAAATATAAGCACATAGTATAAACATGAAGATATGAATCTTTTTGAAGTTTTTAATTAAAAATGCATATGGTTTTCTTACTATCACTAATATCAACTCCCATTACCCTATCTTTAATAAGTATAACCCAATTACTAAAAAAAAGATAGTCATTATTTTGACTATCCTTGCTTTAATATGTAGTTGTTGCCTTATCAGTAGGATCTACTTCTACTGGTTGACCTAATTCATTGTCTTTATCACCATAAGCTTGTGTTAGATAGACATCGTGTTTTTTAGTTGATTCAACTATGGCGTCAAAGTTTGTTGATAAGATTAAGTTTTGACTATCAAAACTTAGTACGGTTGCTGAATCAACTTTTACACTTACTTTTGGTGGGACTTCATTTATATCATATATACTTATACGATAGTTTCTTGTGTTATCTACACTATCTGCAAATCTTCTTAAGAAGCTTTCTACGAACTTTTCTTTGTCCATACGAATTGCTCCATTATCACGATAATATTTTACATCTACTGCATCTTCAATTGAAGCTTCTACTGTTTCTTTTACTAAGTAATAGTCTAATTCACTACCTGTTGAGTAATTAGAAATTACATTTATTAGTAGTAAGCCCATAAGAGCTAATATAATTATTCCTACTGTTAACATTCCTTTATTCATATATTAACCTCCTATTATTGCAGAATAGTTTTCACACTTATCACTATTTGCTTGGTTATTACATCCTAGTAGACCAAGCTTTTTAATGTATCTTGAATCTAGACGATAACTAGATGAACCAGCATTTCTAAATAGGGCACTCTTATATACAGAAACACCATTTCTTATTTCAAAGACTCCACTAAAGTTTGTATATTTACCATTAGATTCATTTTTAGAATAGTTTCTAATAGTATTTATAGCAGTTCTATCTAGATAGAATCTATAATCTAGATTGTCTGATGAGTCTGATTCATCATTATATATGGTACCTGCTTTTTGTTGAATGTCTGTTGTTAGTAAATCTGGGACAATTACATAATCTTTATTTTTAGTATTTGTTGCGTCTCCTGTCCAATTAAAGCCTGGTGCCCTACCAGTTTCGGCATAACCATCATTTGTTTTTCCATCAACTGATGGGAATAAATCTTTTGTATTGACACTTCTAATACGATATGAAAGATTTTTCTTTTTTATCTTTGTTGGATCCTTTCCTGGTTCTTTACATTTAGGATCTGTACAGCTTGGGTCCGAACAATCACATTTACAGTTATCACAAGTATTATCTCTTAGAGCATAGAAACAACTTATATCTATATTCCATGCATAGTGACCAAAGCTTCTGGTACTTGCTAGAATGTTATATTCTAGATTATTTAGAACTGTTGTTGATGGTATGTATGCTTCATCTTTTGTCATACCATAGTACCACCAATCTCTATTAACATCTGCCGAATTTAGATTTGTACAGAAGTAAGACTCTTTTTTATGCCATTCTTTTCCACTTACTGGAGTATATCTAATTTCACCAGTTTTATTATTAATCCATGTACCTGGGAAACTCCATTCTGTTTGATATCTATTTTGACTTTGAATTAGTCCGTAGCAATAATTTCTATCTAAAACTACTTCTGATGGGTCGTTTAGATTTCCATTTCTAATTGTTGCTTCATCATAATTTATCCAGTTATCTTTAGTTGGATTATCTGTTGTTTTGTTATTTACTTTAATTGTAAATTCAGCTGTTCTTGTAGAACAAGATGATTGTGCTACACAACTTTCTTTAAAGGCTTCATAAGCTTCAATATCTTCTTCATAATCGGTTTCTGCCTCATCTGCATTTAAGTATTCGTTTTCATCGTCACAACCTTCATAACGACAGTTATCAGTACATCTGAATTGTACTGCTGTTTTGAAACCATCACTATCAGCTGTATAAGTTAGTTTATAACCTCTTCGCCAGTCACCTACTCCACCACTATCGTTATCGTGTTCACATGTTCTAGCAAGGTTATCTCCATAGAAATACCATCTGGCATATTTACTCCAATATCCAGAACCTGCTGCCCATGATATTTCTCCATTAGATTTACGATAATAATAACCATTAATCTCATCAGCTGATGTTGGACAAGCGGGATTATTTACTTTTACAACTTTAGGTTCTAAGAATGGTGATGATAGTTTATTACTCTTGGTATTTTTATAAACTTTGTTGTAACATTTATTAATACATTTTTGACTATATTTACCGCCATCACAATCTGAGATACATTTATCAAAATCTTCAGTTGGACCAGCTTGGTTACCTACATAACCTTCGTGCTGTGAACAGATTGGTACTGGGTCACATTCTAGATATCCTGATCTTGTTGGTAGTTTTCCATTAAATATAGCATTACAAGTAACTTTACTTTCTACTTTAACTTTGTATTCAAAACATAGTCCACCTCTTGTTGCGACTGGAGGTCCATATGATACGGTTATTTCTTCGGCACACTCTTTGTCACAAGTTATAGTTTGTTCGCTGTTTGGAAGATACTCTTCACTACTGCTAGAATTGTGGGCATAAAATTTATGATTATTAACATAGTGATTATCCTTTGTTCCTAGCTTTAGAGGGTCACAAGTTAGTTTTTCAATATCACTAGATGAAAAACGTGGATATTCACTCCAAGATGATAAGTCATAGTTTTTCTCTATACCAGTAGGAACTGTTATATCACGATATTCGCCAGATGGTAAATGATTGGCTCTATAACTTCTAATAGCATTCTTAATCATTCTAGCGACTGTTTCATCACTATAATTTGTTTCAACTGTTTGCATGTAACAATAATTTATATAACCTCTATATTCAACTTCTGAGTTAGTTACTGCTGGATTGTACTTTAGAAAGTCACTTTGTTTTAGACGGCCATTTGTTAGAGTAGATAGTTTATCGTTCCAAGTACCTTCACGAAGATTTTTACATAAAGCATCATAATTTTTATTTCTAACAGGAGCTTTAACTACTGTTCCTGCAATATCATGAGTATGAACTGAAATAAAACTCTTGGCATCAACTTGGTATAAATTTATTACTTTATCACTGTTTTTAATAGCATTTTTAGTACTTTGACCATTTGGATAACATAAGTCATCATTTTGATCAATAAAGACAAATACAATACTAATTGTTTGTGTTATAGAAGTGTCATAATATACATTAACAGCTTTATTAATATCACCATTAGCAGTATTAGCATTTAGGACATATTCTTCATTTCCTAGATTATTTCCTAAGCTATCCATTCTATAAACTTTTACTAGGAATTGACCCTTTTCAATACTTGCTTCTATATATCCTTCTTTATATTTTATTGTAGTTGCTGGTCTATAAGTATTTGTGGCAGCATCAAGAGTACAACTTTTACCTTTTTCTACTTTAGCAGCATTTACATTAGCACAAGTTATACATATTAAAAATAATATAAGTAATATTTTTAATGTTTTTTTATAAGTCGTTGACATTTTCCATTTCTCCTTTCTTTGCTTCATTCATTTTATCTTTTATTACTTTATAATTTTTATTTTCTTTTAAAGAGTAATTAGTAATTTTTTCATTATCTCTAACCATTCTAGCATCTACTTTGTATGTGTATTTTGATGTTGCTCCAAAGAATCTAGTACAAGTTGCTAAAGTTATTATTTTATCGTTTTCATCTACATCAATGTCATAATCATAAAAGCTATCTGATAATGATTGATTTATGTATTTTTTTAAATCTTCTTTACTATACTCTACACTTTCATGGTATAAGTTGTAGTCTTCTACTATGGATACAGAGAATATTTTATATAAATAGTCTTTTCCATCTACGGTGTACTGAATGTATTTATTTTCTTTAGCAAAGTCTGTATACATAAATGATGGTAATTGTTCAAATCGATGATGATTTTTATCGGCTATGATGGGATTTGATGAAATATTTAAAATATTATGACCAAATATATATACTCTATTAACTAGTTTAGTAGCATTTGTTATTGACCAGGTAAAGTCTTCTGTCATTTCAGAAAATACATCTGTTGTTTGAGAATAGACTATTGGATAATCTATATTAGTACCTTGTACTCTTATCCAACCTATAGCTGGCATATTTTTATTATTTTCTGAATATTTTTCCATATTTTTTACTCTTGGAGATATTTTATAGTAAGTAGTCTTTGAAATAATAAAATTAATTAAACTAGCTGTAAGTACTATAACCATTAATATTAAGATACTTGTTGTAAAGATAAGAAGTGTCTTTTTCTTTTCTTGCATATTGTCCTCACTACTTTTTATTTGATATTTTCGACCCTCTCTGTCGGATTATTATCTATATTGATTTTATCATATCTTCGTCAAATGTCAATGAAGCTAAAAAAAATGATAGTCATTTTCTTGACTATCACTATTTAATTTCTACTATTTCTATTTCGTAAGAACCATTTGGACTTTCTACAGTTACAACGTCTCCTACTTTATGTTCTAATAGAGCTTTAGCAATTGGACTTTCATTTGAAATTTTACTTTCAAATGGATCTGCTTCTTGACTTCCTACTATTTTGTATTCGTCTTCTTCATCATCATCGTCTACATATTTAATAACAACTGTACTACCAATTCCTACTTTGTCTTTTGAAGTTTCAGAAATTATTGAAACGTTTTCTAACATTTTTTCTAGTTGTTTAATTCTTGCTTCTATTTGAGCTTGTTCATTACGAGCTGCATCATACTCAGCATTTTCTGATAAGTCTCCTAATGATCTAGCTTCTTTTATAGCTTGGATGTTTTCTGGTCTTCTTACATTAATTAAATTATCTAATTCAGCTTTTAATTCATCTAAGCCTTCTTGGGTTAAATATACTGTGTTTTTATTTCCCATTTTTATCACCTCATTGAATGTTTATTACAAAATACAAGTTAAATCTCTTAGACTTAACTTGCGTTAGTATAACATATTTTTTTTGCTTTAGCAATAACTATTTTTTAATTTTGCCAACGCTTTATTGGAGCTTTTTGAAAGACTTTATCTCTTTCAATATTTTTTTCAATCTTTTCTAAATCTTTCTCTGTATATTCTTCTGAATTGATTGCTGCGAAAGGATTTGGAGTGGATTTTACTAAACTTACAATTCTACCTCTTAGACCAATTAAGGCATGAGGATATATCTCTAGGTTTGCTAGATCTTCAGACATTTCATTTCTTTTTTGAAATTTTTTTATTTCTTTTACTTTACGATTATTAATATTAGCTCTTATAGCAGTTCCTAACGCTATAATTCCACCAGTTATAATAGTACCTATTTTTACTTCTTCTGGGGCACTTTCTAAAATATTAGTTCCAGCTACTGTTGCTACTGTGGCAGTTGCTGATATTAGAGAGGCAGCTATGTCAACTCCTAATAGACTTTTGAATGTTCCAATGTTTTTGATACCTTCTTCAACTTGTTTTTCCATAACATCATTAAATAAGTCTTCATTGGCTTCAGAATTTTCATAATCATCATACACTGTTCCATCAGCAAATTTTACATGTAGAGTATCTCCATCAGTGACTCTAACAATATAATTAGGTTTATCTTTTTTGTTTCTTGTTAAAACTTCCATTTTTTCACCAACATTTCCTAAAAAATTAGCCATACTATAACATTATTATGTTGATTTTTCAAGCTTTTATTTAGTTTTTATAAATGTTTTAGTATCTTTCTATTTCTTTATGAAATAAATCATCAGTCATACCAGCAATAAAATCTATTACTTGACGTTTTATTGGTGTTTCTTCTTTATACTTAGCTGATTGAGTATTTAAGAAAAGTTTATAAATAATACTTTCTTTATTACTATCAGTTATATCAGATAAATACCTGTTATATATTTTATTCATACCTTGACGATAATATTCAATTTCTTCTTTAGTTAGACTTTTACTGTAGATATTTTCACTATTAAATTTTTTTAATTCTCCAATAGCAGTAAATACTTCTTCACTCATTGTTATATATGGTTTATTATAACTATTGTCAATTATATCTTTAACTATTGTATTTATAATATCTTTATTATCATTACCTAAGACTTTAGTAATTTCTTCCGGAAGGTCATTTCTATTAAATAGTCCTAAGTTTATAGAATCTTCTATATCTCTACCTATGTAGCCTACTATATCACTTATACGAACTACACAACCTTCTATAGTCATAGGATGATTTTTATTTGATGTTTTTAAATCTTTATAAGCAGACTTATATTGCTCTAGAAACTCTTCTTTAGTCTTTTTTACTGGTTCATATTTATTATTTAGTATTTCACCATTATGACACATTATACCGTCTAGAACTTGTACTGTTAAGTTTAGACCATTACCATTATTTTCTACATACATATAGTGTCTTACGCTTTGAATGTTATGAGCAAAGTACTCGTTTAATTCTCTTAGAGATATTTCATTTAGAATTTTTTCACCAGTATGACCTAGTGGTGTATGACCAATATCATGTCCTAGAGCAATAGCTTCTATTAAGTCAGTATTTAAACCTAGTCCACGTCCTATTGTTCTGGCTACTTTACTTACTAGTTGAACATGAGTCATTCTTTTAGAAATATGGTCATTATTTTTATAGGAATATACTTGTGTCTTATCAGCATATCTTGTGTAACTATAAGCATGAATAATACGATCTACATCTCTAAAAAAGGGAGTTCTTATATCATTATCATTTATTTCTGTAAAACGAATAGCTTCACTACTTTTTGTTGCGTATTTAGAATATGTTTGTTCTTGAGCTAAAAAGTTATTTTTGATTGCTTCTAGATTTTTCATAAAACACCTTCTTTTATTAGTCTCTTATTTTAGATTTTATTTTTCTTTCTGTTTCATAGATGTTGCAGACAACTTCTCTTATTGGTCTTTCTCCAAAAGTAGTTACATATTCACGTACTTGGTCTGGAGTTACAAGGTTTGCTTTTTTCATATCTTCTCTTCTTACAAAAAGATAGTAACCTCTATTTTGCATATCATTTTCAATTACTTCTTTTTTAGCATATTCTGGAGATGATCCTGTCCTATATTCATCAATATATAATTCGGAAACAATTTCACGAGTTACTCCAAGCCAACCTCTTTCAATTATTACATCATCTATCTTAGATATTTCATTATTACGATATTCGTATAATGGTACTTTATAAAATTTACTCATTATTATTCTCCTTTTATTAATCTTATCATTGAATACTCTTTTAGTTTATGAGGAAATTTTAGTTTTAGAACTTGTTCTGGATGTCTAGCTAGTTCTAATTCTTGCATATTTTCATCATATATTTTATCTATTTTATATTTATATACTTCTCCATCAGGGGTAAATATTTCTGTCATATCACCTGGTTTGAAGTAGTTTCTTTCTACTAGAATGATACAGTTATTTTCCTCATCATATCCTGTAATTAATCCTAAGTAATCTTGGTTAGACAATTCTTGTCTTCCTGAATAGTATTGATCAGTATAGTCTGCTTCTTTTAAGAAGAATTGGGTTGATACTTCTCTATTGGCAACTCTACTTAGTCGATATTCTAAGACTTTCATTATATCTTCTGTTAGAGTGTTATTATAATATCTATCTATTATTTCACGATATGTTCCAATTACTGTTGCTAGATAATATAGAGAACGCATTCTTCCTTCTACTTTTAGACTTTTTACACCTATTTCTATTAGGTCTTTGATGTATTCTGCCATATTTAGATCTTTTGTTGCCATAGTAAAATCTTTATCTTCTGTAGTTTTAAAGGCAAAACGACATACTTGAGCACAGCCTCCACGATTAGCATCTCTATTAGTTACGTAGTTTGATAGAGCACAACGTCCTGAGTAACAAGTACACATAGCACCATGAATAAAGACTTCAATATCCATACCAGTCTTTTCAATTATTTCTTTCATACCGTCTTTACCTACTTCTCTAGCAAGAACTACTCTATCTACGCCTTCGTTTTTAAAATATTCAACAGCTTTATAATTACTTGTTGAGTTTTGAGTAGATAGATGTACTTCTACATTTTTATGTTTATTTTTAATGTAGGAAATAATAAATGGGTCACTAACAATAAATGCATCTATTCCACAAGCTACAACATTATCTATATAACTTTCTACATCTTGCATATCTTCATTATGAAAAACAATATTTAAAGTAAGATATACTTTTTTATTTAGTTTATGGGCAAAAGTACACCCTTCTTTTATTTCTTCTAGTGAGAAATTTGTAGCATTAGCCCTTAGACTATAAGCTTGTCCACCAATGTAGACTGCATCTGCTCCATATAGTAAAGTTACTTTTAATCTTTCTAAATCACCTGCTGGTGATAATAATTCTACTCTAGTCATTTTTCTTCACCCTATATATTGTCTTTTTAAAGAAGAAGTTAGTGAAGTCTCCTAGACTCTTATATTTTTCGATATATTCTTCATCTTGACAATTTCCTTCTATATATTTTTTGGTATCAGACAAAATATTAATAAATAGTTCTTCTTCTATTCCATATTCTCTTAGTATTATGTATGGACATGATGCTTGATATAGGCTTTTTATAATACTGCTGGCATTAGTTATTTTATTTAAATAGAAGTTAGTACCTAAATTATCTTCTTCTACTAAGTAATCTGTCTCGGTAGCTTTTTCAGTAATAATTAAGTCTTTTTTAGGAGATTTATTTAGGTCTTTATAATAGTTTGTTAAAAGACTTCTCTTAGAAAAGGCAACGCTTGGAATACTAAATGTTTCAACTAGAGGAGTTATTTTACTTTTTTCAATTATTTCTAGTATTTCTTCTAAAGTAATTTCTTTGCTTAGGGCAGCATACTTTACACCTTTACTGTAGTAATAATCACATGTTTTATAATTATTAACCATATATGTTTGATTCCATACTAAGTCTGTTTTTAAGTTTAATTCTTTTTTTAATTCTAAGACTGCTAGATCATAGAAAAAGATTCCTGTTAGGTTTAATTTATCTAGTTCTAGAAGAGTTTTCTTTAGTTCTTCTATATCGTTATTAAAAAAGTTTTTATTTACATTAACAAATATTTCTAGAGAAGAATTATTTTCTGTTACAGATTTTATTTCTTCCAAGGTATAAGTTTTAGAACTTTGTACTGAATAGTCTTTTAGGGATAAAATTAGACCATCAGTATTTTTTAATAGTTCTTTATTTTCAATATTTCCTTCTACTAATATTTTCATATTTACCTCTTTTCTTGTTACATATTTATTGCTTATATCATAACATAATTTGTCGATTATGGTGAAAAAAAGAAGAAAGATTAACTTTCTTGTTCGGAACCTGTTATTTGAAATGCAAATGTTTCTTCTTTGTAAAATTCTTCTTCACTAAATATTGATTTAGTTGCGAAGGCACGATAGGCAACTAAGTTTTTATTACTTATATAGTATTCTACATTATCTAAGTAGTTTGAAACTTCTCGATACTTTAGAAAACAGTCATAGTTACATTCTTTGGATGTTAAGTAGCCTTCTTTTACTTCTTCATTATAATAATTTCTAAATTTACTCTCAATAGTTTTTTCTACGTCAGTTTTTCTTAGATTATATAAAGCTAGAATCTCATCGTCGTTAAGTAGACTTATAGTTTTTAGGTTTATATTATAAGTTTTAAATTCTACAACTGGTACTAACTTAGTATTATCAATTGTTTTTAAAACGAGAGATAATATTTCTCCATTTGTTTCATACTCATATATTATTACACTATTCTTTTTATTTGCTAGAGTCTGACAGTTGGCTAATATTTCTGAGTTTATTTTTTCAACTGTATCTGACTTTATATTTATATAGGGAACATCTATTGGATAGTTAGAATTATCATTACTAAATCTAGTAAGTACTAGAGGAGAATTCTTCTCTATTTTTATATTCTTGTAGTTTTTGATATTGTTTTGATATATATAGAAATATATTATTCCAAAGATGGTTAAAACAGCTAATCCTAGTTGAAGATATTGTACAGGATGAAGATCTTTCATAGTTTTTTTAGTCTGTTTTTTCTTCTTTGTAGTAGGTTCTTTTTTATCATAAATTATCATAGTATCCTCCTAATTACCAGTTCCTTATTATTCTTTAATTAACATCATTTATGCGCATTATTCCTAAAAGACTTTTGGCATTATAGTTATAATCTGAAGTTATTTTTACACCATCTCTAGAGTTTGATGCATGTACTATTTCGTTACCATTTCCGGTTGCGATTGCGACATGGTTTTCATACATGACAATGTCTCCGGCTCTTATGTCTGATGGTGATACTAAGGTATAACTACTCTTATCATTCCACTGAGTTGAGGTTGTTCTATTTAAGCTAATTCCAAAGTGACGGAAAACACCTTGAACAAAACCAGAGCAATCTGTTGGGGTATATGGTAATTCACCATTCCAAGTTCCACCATAAACATATCTTTGTCCAACGAATTTTTCAGCATAATTTGCGATTTGTTGACCTGTTGCACTACCTTTTGTAGTACTACTACTTGATTGGGGAGTTGAAGAATAATAACTTGTTACGTATGGAGTTACAGGAGTACTTGCTATTTCTTCTTCTATTTCTGCAGCACTTTTCCAACAAGCACCTACTTCTACACCTTGTGGCATAATATTGAAGAATAGATTTATGATAGTTGGCATTATAAAACACATTACTGCTGCTATTATCCTATTAAATAAGGGCTTAGTACCTTTTTTATCGTCAGGATTCATCATTAATTTAATTAATCCAATTATAAAAGAGATTAATAATAGAATTGGGGCTACTAATTGTATTAAATTTAGAGCTCGATGCAATATGGATAATATTTGAGCTAATCCATAGTCACTACAACAATTTTGTAATTCTTCGCTGCATGCTAATAATTGAACTAATTTCATAGTACTTCACCTGTTCCTATTTGGTTTCTATCTTTTTACTTACGGATATCCCGTCTCCTATACTTAAAAATTCTGTTTCATAGCGATCGTTTGCTTTTAAGAAGTTAATATATTCTTTTACTTTGCGAACTAGGGCACGTAAATTTCTACTTTCAATTTCTTCTTCTTTTTTCTTTACTAATCCATGAAATTCGAGATTATCTGTTACGATAACTCCTCCTGGATTTAAGTTTCTTTCAAACTTTTCGAAGAACTTGATACTTTGAGCTTTAGCAGCATCTATAAATATTAAGTCATATTTACCTTCGATATTAACGTCTAGGGCATCATTAAAAATTAATGTTATTCTATTTTCAAGATTTAATTTTTTGATATTTTTTAGAGCTTCTAAATATCTTTTTTCATCACGCTCTATTGTTGTTACTGTTAGGTTGTGATTAGCTAGTGCCATCATTATAGCAGAATAGCCTATAGCTGTTCCAATTTCTAAAACAGTATTTATTTTATTTTCTACTATGTATTTTGTCAAGAACTCAATACCATCATCTAACATAATTGGAACATTATTTTCTTTAGCATAGGTACGAATTTCTTTTACTATTTCATATGCATTATTCACTTATAGTCACCTTTATCTTTTCCATTTACCAGTCTTTATTAACTCTTCTTTTTTCTTGGTATGTTCTGCTGCTGTTGCAAAGAAGTATGTGTTTCCTTCATTATCTGAAATAAAGAATAAGTTGTTTGTTTTATTAGGATTTATAGCTGCATCAATAGCATTTAAACCTGGCATAGAAATTGGTCCGACTGGTAGTCCTGATACAACATAAGTATTGTAAGGATTTTTGTTAGCCATCATTTCAGCTGTTGCTATTCCTACGTCACTAAATTCTAAGCCCATTCCATAATATGAAGTAGCACAACTTTGTAATTGCATACCTATTTGAATACGATTATAGAAAACTGAAGATATATCTTTAAAGTCTTTTATCTTACCCTCTTTTTCTATTACTGAAGCTAGTGTTAGTATTTCGTGAATTGATAAGTTACTAGCCTCAAGACTTGTTTTGTATGTTGTTAGTTTCTTATCCATTTCATTTAACATTGTTTCTATTATTGTTGTTACTTCTACATCTTTATTAGCAAAGTAATATGTGTCTGGGAATAGGTATCCTTCTAATGGATAATAAATACTTGGATTTAGTATATCATCTGTTAAAAACCAATACTTTGTAATTAAACTATTTAGATATGTTTTATCTTTAAAAATACTTTCTGTTTCTTCTTGAGTATTATTAGTATTATTTACAATTACACCTATATAGTCTGTTACTCTTTTTCCTTCTTTAAAGGTAAGTTTTATAGAATCTGGATTATAATTATTTCCTTCAACTAAGACTTTTACTATTTTATCTAGTGACATACTCTTTTTCAAAGTATACGTACTGGCCTTCATATTCGAAGTGTTGTTTATTTTAACATATATTTTGAAAAAAGTCGTGTTTTTTATTAAGTTTTTTTCTTTTAAAATTTTTGCTATTGTTGATACTCCAGAACCTTGAGGAATAGTAACTGTTATTTCTTCAGTACTTTTTCTATCTACTGGGGCTTTAAGTATGTTCCAAGTACATAGTGCTAAAATTGATACGATGATAAGTATACCTAGTACTACTATTACATAGAACAATGGTTTTGCTTTTCTCTTCACTGCCAAAATCTCCTTCTTAAAAAATAAAGAGCTATTGCTCATTATTTTGTTGTTCTACTTTTTTCTTAACTTCTTCTTGTAGTGTATCTAAAATTGTTTCAATTACTTTCCATTCTTTTTCTGTTTCGATTGGTTCTAGTTTTGTATTTTCATCTTCCGGATTATAAACTGATGCAAAAACTTGAACGTTTCCAGTCTCATCTAATGAATTATCTGTATAGACAATATAATTTTTATTTGTTTCTTCACTTTCAAAAGTAAATAATACGTCATATTCCTTTTCTTGTCCTTTTTCATCTAATAACACAAATTTATTTTCTTTCATTTTTTTCTTCCTTCCCTATCTAAATAAGATTGTAATATTATTGTTGCTGCTAAACTATCAACAACTGTTTTTCTTTTCTTTCGTGATACGTTTCCCATAATTAATGTATCTGTTGCACTTTTTGTAGTTAGTCTTTCATCTTGTAGGTAAATTGGTATGGTTAGAACCTTTTCGAGATTTTCTTTAAATGCTAGACTAAGTTCACCTTTTGGACCAATTGTATTATTCATGTTCTTAGGAAAGCCTAAAACTATGGCCTCTATCTTTAACTCTGATACTAGTTTTTTTACTTCTTCAATTAATCTATCATACTCTTCGTTATGACGAATAACTGTGTAACTGCTAGCAATTAAACCGGTACTATCGCTTTGGGCAACACCTAGTGTTCTACTTCCTAAGTCTAATCCTAAATATTTCATTTGTTTTCTTTTTGAAATTCCTCTAATAAAATCTCAACGATTTTAGCACGATCAATTTCTTGGATTTTATTTCTAGCATCTTTATAACTAGATATATAGCCCGGATCTCCAGAAATTAAGTATCCAACAATTTGATTCGTAGGATTATATCCTCTTTCTTTTAATGCAACATAAACTTCATTTAAGATGTCTCTAGTTATCTTTGTATCAATACTTTTTAACTCAAATAAACTAGTCTTGTCTTGTGACACATTATCACCTCATTTTATCTCTATTATGTATTTATTTTATCATTATTTTTTAGGCTTTACAATATTTTCTATGCAGAATAGACAAATGCCATATAAATTACAAAGGCTAAGAATAAAATTGTAACAATTAAGCCATTTATTTTTTCAAAGTTACTACTTTTATTCTTTACACCTAGGGCAACTGTTATTAGAGCACCACCTAAAAGACCACCGATGTGTGCTGAATTATCTATTCCTGGTACTAGGAAACCAATTCCTAAGTTCATTAGAATTAAAGGAATAATTTGACTTTTTACAACGTTTCCTAAATATACACGATAGTGATATCCAAAATATACTAATGATCCCATTAGACCAAAGATTGCTCCTGATGCTCCTATTGAGTAATAATTACCAGCAAATGTTACGGAAAATAATGAACCTATTAGCGCTGAAAATAAGTATACTATTAGATATTTTGGTTTTCCTAAAAAGCTTTCTAGTTGACTACCAAGAATTGCTAGTGCATAACAGTTAAAGAATAAGTGGAAGATATTAGCATGAATAAATGTTCCAGTTATTAAACGATAGTATTGCCCAGCTCTTACAGCAGGACCATAGATACTATACTTATCAAGTAAGGCATTATATGTGCCAAATAAAATTGGTATTATATACATAAGGATGTTAATAATAACTAGTGAATAAGTAATAATTGGCTTTTTCATTTTAAAAACATTCTCTACTCTTTTAGCATCAGCTTGATTGTGTTTTTCAATGTCATTAGTTATTTTCATGAATAGTTCCATTCCCTTCTCTGTAAATGATAGTTTCTTCGTTAAATCTGGAAAAGCTTTAGTTAAAATTTCATTTTTATCAATATCCTCTTCTTCTGTTAATTTTATACAAAGAGCATCTGGATTCTCTGATAAATTTTCAGTTACATTATCTCCTAAATTTAAGAATATACTTATAACATTCATCTTTAGAGAAAGAGTCTTTTTGCGTATTTTCTTTAAAATTCTCTTAGTTTTAAATTTATCAAAATCAAATTGTTCATCATTATGGATATAGCCAGAAACAATTCTAACTACTTTGTAATCTTCATTTAGATTTTCAAGCCAAATTTCATTTTCTACACCTTGAAGAATAATTGGATTATAATTTTTTTCAGTTATGAAGTAATGTAATAGTTTCATTACAATTACGTTTTTATTGTCTTGCATTATTTCTGATTCCATTTTTTCCTCCTAAAATATAATATTATTATATACTAAAACATAAAATAAAGAAAGAGGTGTTTATTTTGTTAAAAAAAGTATTTATTTTTACATTATGTTTATTGCCATGGTTCTTATCTTCTATTATTCCAGTAGATTATAGTTATTTTGATACTTTAAAGTTACCATTCTTTTGTCCACCTAAAGCTTTTTATGGTATTGCTTGGTCTTTAATTTATATTTTGCTTGCTACTAGTATTTATGGAATAGTTACTAATTATAAGTTTAGGGATATACCTAAGTCTTATAAGACTAGCTTAGCTATTAATTATGTTTTGAATCAGGCTTATACTTTGATTTTCTTTGGACTTAAGAATAACTTTTTAGCGTTTGCTGATTGTGTTGCTGTTTTTATATCATGTTTATTTTTGTATCATGAGACTAATAGTTTAAGAGAAAAAAGTAGTAAGTTTTTAGACCCTTACGTACTTTTATCTTTGTTTGCTTCTATTTTATCTTTAACTATTTATGTTATGAATACAGTCTTATAGCAATTCAAATCTTATTCCAACAACAGAATATTGCTGTTGTTTTTCTTTGGAATAGAATTTTTCTAGTTCTTTTAAAAGTGAATCTTTAGAATAAGTTTTATCGGCAACCATTGAAATATCAAAGTCATTTAATAAGCTTTCAAAGTCCTTGTAATTTAGAAGACCAGTTACTACTACGTCTGTGTATTCTACATTTTCTGGTTCTTTTGTTATTCTAATTGTATCATTTAAGTGTATTTGTTGTCTTTTTTCATCTAATAGTCTTAGTTCAATTCTTTTTGTACTAGTTTTTATATAGTCATAAAATAATGGTTGAACTTTTAGTGTGTGCATATTACTCCTCACTTTCTAGTTCTTGTAACTTTTCTTTAAACTCTTGAGGTGGTTCTACTTCGAAGTATAGTTCTTTTTTTGTTCTTGGATGATGAAATTTTATACTTTTTGAATGAAGCATTTGACCGAACTCAGTAGTTTTTCCTTTATTATATGTTGGATCATTTACGATTGGGTAACCGATATAGGCAAGATGAACTCTTATTTGATGAGTTCTTCCTGTTTCTAGGATACATTCAATCAAAGTATTTTTCTTGAAACGTTTTAGAACTTTAAAATGTGTTACAGCTTCTTTAGCATTAACATCTGTTACTTGCATCTTCTGACGATTATTTTGATCTCTTCCAATTGGAGCATCAATAGTTCCTGAATCTTCTTTAATTACACCATCGGTAATCGCTAGATAATGACGTTCTACTTCTTTTGTTGCTATCATTTTAGCAAGTTTATCGTGTGTTTCTTCGTTTTTCGCAACTAGCATTAAACCTGATGTATCTTTGTCTAATCTATGAACTATTCCAGGACGCATTTTATCTTTTGATTCTATATTAAAATGATATAGTAAAGCGTTAACTAATGTTTTTGTGTAATGACCTGGAGCTGGATGAACTACCATACCTGATTTCTTATTTATTACTAATAAGTCATCATCTTCATAAACTATGTCTATAGGTATGTTTTCAGGCTCTATATTTATTTCATAATTTAATTCGTCATTTACTTCTATTTCGTCATTTAACTTTATTTGATAATTAGCACTTACTTTTTTACCATTAACTAGTACTTTATCTTCTTTGATTAGTTTTTGAACTTTGCTTCTTGAGATTGATAGTTTTTCAGCTAAATATAAATCTATTCTTGTTGATATTTCTTCTTCTACTTTAATCATGATGTATACCTCCTCTTTTTGCATTAGATATTTTAACATATTTATTATTATTTTTAAAGGACATGGACTAAAAATTAATATTTGGTAATTTTATAGTGTTTTTTGTTAGTTGTTTTTATTATGTTAGAAGCCGGAAATTTAGGACTTTTAATTATTTGATGATTGTTCTTCTTTTAGACAAGAGACAATTAATAATAGTGCTCCAACAGTTATTCCTACGTCTGCTATATTAAATACTGGAAAGTTGTAAGTAAAAAATGTAAATGATAGATAGTCTATTACCTTCTTATAGATAATTCTATCCAGAAGATTACCGATAATTCCGCCTAATATCAGTCCTAGGGAAATACTAGAAAGTTTGGTAAATGTCTTTTCTTTTTGAATGTAGTAGACCATTATGCCTAGACAGATGATTGCTACTATTACTAGTAAGTAGGTTTTGTTTTGAAGAATAGAAAAAGCAGCTCCGTCATTTTGAAGATAATGTAAGGAGAAAAAATTTGGAATAAGTTCTAGTTCTTCATGAAGTTTAAATGTACTTTTTATTAGTAGTTTTACAAGTTGATCAACTATCAATAAAATTAAGGAAATTAGGTATATTTTAGACTTGTTATTTCTCATTTTTTTCTCCTTCTTTTGTTATTTATCTTTTTTATTTGGGGTGTGCTACTAGTTTTCTGTTTCCTTTAGATTTCTTATTTTCTCTACAACTATTTGTAATTGGTTTAATCTTTTTTCAACAGTTCCCCGTACTTTTAAGAGGTCTCCTTTTTTGATATCACTATATTCTTTATATACTTTTGGGAATAATGTATATTCCATAGTTGATGTTTCATCACTACCTGTTAAGAAAGCCATTCTATCTCCGTTTTTAGTATTAATTGTTTTTATTTTGTCAACTAAGATTAGAGTATCAATACGTTTTGAAAAGTATGCAGCTATTTCATTTAGAGGAATACAGTATGGATTGTCTTTTTTATAAAGATTAGTTGGATGTGACGAAAGGTAGAAGCCAAATACTTCTTTTTCTTTTTCTAGTAAATAGTCACTGCGATATTCATTTTGAAATTCAATATCTGGTTTCATAACTAAATCTTTATCGATATCTTTAGTTAGTTCAGCATAATTAAAGAGATTATCAAGATTATATATTAGAGTTGCTCGATTGTGACCAAACTCTTTAAAGACATTGGCATATATTAAGACTTCAAGTGTCTTTTTACCTACTCCGGCAATATATAGTCTACTGAAGCAATCATAGATATCAGTAAATTCCTTATCTGATTTTGCCTCTTCTATTTCTTTTGTTACTACCGCTCCAATTGATTTTATATTGGAAATTGGATAGATAATTTTATCATTTTTTACGATATAGCGATTTTTAGATTCATTTATTGTAGGTTTTAAAACTTCTATTTTGTTAGCTTTAGCTTCCATTATATATTCATGAGTTTTTGTTTCACTGCCAATAAAGTTTGTTAAAAGATTAGCAAAGAAAATAGTTTTGTAGTGGCATTTTAGATAAGCCATTTTATAAGCAATAATTGAGTAAGCAACCGAGTGAGAACGATTGAAACCATAGCCAGCAAAGTTTAAGATTAAATCAAATATCTTTTTAGCATTTTCTCTACTATGGCCATTTTCGATACTTTTAGAAATGAACTTTTCTTCTTCATTTTTTAATAGGTCGACTTTCTTTTTACTCATGGCTTTTCTTAGAATGTCGGCTTCTCCATATGTATAGTTTGCATAAATTCTAGCAACTTGCATTATTTGTTCTTGATAAATTAGAATTCCATAAGTATTTTTTGTGACAGACTCTAGTGAGGGGTCTAAATACTCTATTTTTTCTTCACCATGTTTTCTTCTAATATATGAATCAATATTTATAGCTGCTCCTGGTCTAAATAAAGCAATAGCTGCGAAGATGTCTTCAAAAGTATTTGGTTTTAGTCTTCGTAAGAAATTACGCATACCGGTTGACTCGAATTGGAATATTCCAGAAGTGTTTGCCGTTTCAAATATTTTTAAAGTTTCTTTATCATCTAGGGGAATTTTTGAAAAATCAATATCAGTATTTGTTAGTTCTTTTACGTCATTAATAATATTGTTGATAATTGTTAGATTTTTTAATCCTAAAAAGTCCATTTTAAGTAGGCCTAATTCTTCTAGATATTCCATAGGGAAACTAGTTAGGTACATACCGTCACCAGTTGTTAGAGGAATAACCTCATCTAGATCTACTCTACTCATTACAATTCCAGCAGCATGTGATGAGGTATGACGAGGAAAACCTTCTATTTTTAGGGCAATATTAAACATATTTTTTAAAGTTGTATCACTATCTATACGACTTTTGAAAGATGGATTTTTTTCATAAAAGTCTTTTAATTTATCCTTAGTAAAGCCAGGTATAAATTTACTTAGACTATCAACTTTATAAGTTGGAATATTTAGTACTCTTGAGGTGTCTCTTAAAACTTGTTTAGCACTTAGAGTACCAAAAGTTACTATCCCTGAAACTCGTTTTTCACCATACTTTTTAATAACATAGTCAATTACTTGTCCACGTTTATCATCAGGAAAATCAGTATCAATATCTGGCATACTTTTTCGTTCTGGATTTAGGAAACGTTCAAATAATAAATCATATTTTAGAGGATCAATATCCGTGATGCCTAGAGAATAAGCAACAAGTGAACCTGCTGCACTACCTCTTCCTGGACCTACTAGTATTTTGTTTTTCTTAGAATATTTAATAAAATCATAGACAACTAAAAAGTAGTTTGAAAATCCCATTTCATTTATAACTTTTAGTTCATATGCTAGACGCTTTTGGTAATCGATAGGAATTGTACCATTGCATCTTTTTGTTAGTCCAGCTTTGCATAGTTCAAAAAGATATGTTGCTGGGTTATCACATTCATATATTGGTAATAAGTTTTCAGATGGAGGAAATTCAAAATTACATTCGTCAGCTATTTTTAGAGAGTTTATTAATCCCTTATTGTCAGTTAAGTCGAGAATGTTATCTATTTTTAGTTCGTGATTTTCTATATCGTAATCACATTCTTCACTGATAGTTTTTCCATCACGAATACGATATAGATATGGTAGAATTGAGGAATCATTTTTAGTTAGATAGAGACTTTCACGTAAAAAAACAATATTTTTAGTTATTAGTTCGGCCTCTAGCTCCTCTTTTTTATTTTGGTAACCTAGATAAATATCTGAATAAATACTTTGTAACTCATTATAGTTGGTGTTGTATGAAAATGGTATTAGACAAATTACATTACTGTTAAATTTTTCTATATCATCTTTTGTTACTTGACGTTCATTTTGAATTGTTGATAACTTTATGATACTCTGGTAACCTTTATAGTCTTTTGTTAATAGGATAATATTATAATCACTTAAAATTACATTAAGACCAATTATAGGTTTTAGATTTTTTTCTTTACATTTTTTTATGAACTCCATAGTACCATACATAGTTGTATCAGTTAAAGCAATACTGGAAATGTTTGATGATGCGGCATATTCAACTATATCATCAATACGAAGTAAGCTAGATAATAGTGAATAATTACTTTTATTAAATAATGGTATATACATATTAACATCTCCTTTTCTAATTTTATTTTACCATAAATTATTGATATACGAATTAAAATAATTTAACTGCATTTATATTTTACGTAGATTTTTAAATTATATCAGGATTAATTGTATTATCTTATTAGTATTTGTAGAATTGGTGATGATAAGTTAATTTTAATAATTTTAAGTAATAATATTGTGTAGAGCTTTGTTTTTTAAGTATTTTGTTTGACTTTCACTATTTTTTATGGTAAAGTTATAAAGCAGATGAAGAAAACCAAAGGAGGGAAAGTATGGCAGTTAATATATCAAAAAGAGTTGGAAATGTTAAAAATCAAAGATCTCATGCTTTAAATTCTACTAAGACTAGACAAAATTTAAATTTACAAGTTTATAGACTTGCTGATGGTACAAAAACTAGAATCTCAGCAAAAGAAAAGAGAACTTTACTAAAGAATCAAAAAGCTGCTTAATGTGTGGCTTTTTTTGTGGACTTTTTCACATTATAAAACTGATAGTTGATTCTATCAGTTTTTTGTGTCTTTTTATAATTTTTAATTTATGTTTTTTATATCATGTTAGCTTAACTTATTTTTTATTTTTCACATATATAACCGTAAACACTAGCTTTTTGGTATGCTAAATCTTTTGTGTCACCATAAGCAAATTCTACTCTAGTTATTGGGTTATTATTATGTTCTGTTGTTAATTGTTGTTGATTTAGCGTTTTTAGGTCTATATTTACTTTTGTTTCAAAACCGTTGTCTAATAATTTAGTGCTAGTTTTATAACCAGTAATATTTATAGATTCTAAAGTTTTAAATATAGGATAATATGTATTTACGTTTGGTTGACCAAGTTTTTCTTTTCCTAGGGCAACAACATATTCTGTAGTCTTATTATAAGAATTTAACTTTCCATCATAGAATGATAAAGTCATATCCATTGTTAAGTCAACACCATAGGCATTACCAACATCAGTAAAATGGCAAAGCATTGTATCAGTTAAAGTTTTTGTTAGGTTAGCATCTGTTACTCTTCTACTTATAACCGGTGCTGGTGGTGTTATTTTATCTATTACAATATTCATTATTGGATTGTATGAAAAACCAGATATTATGCAAATTACTCCTAAGATTGCTAAAAAAATTGCTGGTCTTTTACTTGTTGATTTTTCGTATTTTGTAACCTCTTCAAAATCACTAAGATTTAATACTTGAGTTCTTGTTAATTCTTCTCTTGTCATTTCTTGTGCACTGCTTTTTATGTTTTCTTTCTTTCTCATGTATGTCCACCTCTATTCTTAAATTAATTATAGCAAACATTGGAAAAATTACCAAGAAAAAAATAACTATTTCTAGTTATTCTTTACACGTGCATCATATTTTTTACGTTCTTCAGTATTTAATATTCTCTTTCTAATACGAATATTGTGTGGAGTTACTTCTACTAATTCGTCTGAATTAATGTAATCAAGAGCATATTCAAGTGAAATTGGTCTTGGTCTTTTTAATACTACTGTATGATCTGAACCTGCTGCTCTAGTGTTTGTTAACTGTTTTCCTTTAACAATATTTACGGCTAGATCATTATCACGATTACATTCACCTACTACCATACCTTCATATACTTCAGTTCCTGGTTCAATAAACATAACACCACGATCTTCTAGATTACCAATTGAGTAAGCTGTTGCTGAACCATTTTCCATTGAAACTAGAACTCCTAGTTTTCTTTCACCTACTTCAATATTTTCATATGGTAAGTATTCTTTAAAAGTATGATTCATAATTCCATAACCCTTTGTTAGAGTCATAAACTCAGTTGAGAAACCAATTAATCCACGAGATGGAATTGTATAGATTAGTCTAACTTGATTTTCAAAGTTTGACATACTTTCCATTCTACCACCACGAGTACCAAGTTGTTCAATTACTGAACCAACACTTTCTTCTGGAACTTCTATTTGTAATTCTTCATATGGTTCACATTTTTGTCCATCTATTTCTTTAATAATTACGCTTGGTTTTGATACTTCAAGTTCGAAGCCTTCACGACGCATATTTTCAATTAAAATTCCTAAATGTAGTTCACCACGTCCTGCAACTAAGAATGAATCGTTTGTTGCTGGTGTAACATGTAAACTTACATCTTTTTGTGTTTCACGCATTAGACGTTCTTCTATTTTTCTGGCTGTTACTATTTTACCATCACGTCCTACAAATGGTGATGAGTTAGTTCCAAATGTCATTTGTAAAGTTGGCTCATCAATATGTAGTTGTGGTAATGGTTCAATGGCATTGTTATTACATACTGTTTCTCCTACTGAGATATCAGCAAGTCCTGCTACTGCTACTATGTCTCCAGCTTCTGCTTCATTTATTTCAATACGATTGTATCCATAGTAGCCAAATAATTTTTGAATTCTAAATTGTTTAGTTGAACCATCTAGACGACAACATGTTACTACTTCACCAGTTTTAATTTTACCATTGTGAACTCTACCAATACCAATTCTACCTACAAATTCATTATAGTCTAGTAAGGCTGGTTGAAACTGTAGTGGTTTGTTAGGATCTCCAGATGGTGCTGGTATTTCTTCTAGAATTGTATCTAAAACTTCTGTAAATCCTGGAGTTTGATCAGCTAGATTTTCACTTAATGAACAAGTTCCGTTCAAAGCAGATGCATATAGCACTTTAAAATCTAATTGTGAGTCGTCGGCACCTAGTTCTATAAATAAATCTAAAACCTCATCTAATACTTGTTTGCATCTAGCACTTGGTTTATCAACTTTATTAATAATAACTATAGGTTTTACTTTTGCGGCAAAAGCCTTTTTTAAAACGAATCTAGTTTGTGGCATTGGTCCTTCATAGGCATCAACAACTAATAAAACACCATCAACCATGTTCATGATACGTTCTACTTCTCCACCAAAGTCAGCATGTCCTGGAGTATCTAAAATATTAATTCTTACCCCTTTATAATCAAGTGCTGTAGTTTTAGCAAGTATTGTTATTCCTCTTTCTTTTTCTAAGGCATTTGAATCCATAGATACATTACTAACATCTTCATTATCTCTAAACATTCCAGATGTCTTTAAAATTTCATCTACTAAAGTAGTTTTTCCATGGTCAACATGCGCTATAATTGCTACATTTCTTTTTTCCATATAGGTACACCTCTTTTTTACAACGTTCATAATTATAGCATAAGAGTTTAAAAAAAACTAGATGTTTCTAATAAGTTTAGGTTAAAAATTTACGATTTTTGAGGTATTTTCTTAATTTTTGTTGAAGATAAAGGGCGTTTTTGGTAATTATATGGATGATTTTTGGTGCCTATTAGGCGTTGTTCCGGTTGGAAGAGTCTTTTTAATTTTGATTTTAGGTTTTATTTTCTTATAAAGATAGCTTATAACAAGAAGAATTAATAGTATTCGAATGGGAATTTTTAGTTTTGAAACATATTCATTTAGTATTACCCAGTTGTTACCTAGAGTATAGCCAACGTAGACAAAGACAAATGTCCAAGGAATTGATCCTATTATGGTGTAAATTAAAAATTTTGGAAATGATAGTCTCATAAAACCGATAGGAAGTGATATTAAGGTTCTTATTATAGGAAAGTTTCTACCAATTAAGGCGGCCATAAGGCCATATTTTTGATACCAAGAATCTGTTTTTTCTAAGTCTTCTTCTTTCATAAAAAAGTATTTTCCATATTTTTTGATAAAAGGTTTACCACCAATATAGCCCATTAAATAAATTATTATGGCACAGAAAACACTGCCGATTAGTCCGGTTATAAAGGCACCAAAAAAAGTAAAGATTTTTCTACCGGCTAAAATACCTCCGGTTGCGAGGATAGCTTCACTTGGAATTACTATAATTACGGCTTCTAAAACCATACCTAGAAACATCCCAAAGTAGCCATAGTTACTGATTAGTTGGATTACAAACTCACCTATATTCAAGATTATCACCTATATAATAATATGAATAAAAAAAAGAATTAATCATTAATTAACTCTTCAAGATATTCATACAGGTATTCATATTCTTTCTTAGATAAGCCTGAAAGTAATGGATGATGTTTTTTCATTATGGCCCCATTAAAGGTTCTTAACATTTCAAGATCATTTATATCATCACCAATTACGTATAGTTCGGCAGAGGAAAGATTTTCTAGCTCTATTAGTTTTTTCAAGGCTACCTCTTTATTGGTAGCATTAGAAATAACATTGATGTGTTCTGTACTAATGTAGGAATAAGTATTTGTTTTTTCGTGAAGTTCTTTGACAATTTTATCAGCTAGAGTTCGATCTTTATAAGTTGCGATAACCTTAGTACAATCAGATTTATTTTCCGTAATATTATAACCATCTTCTAAAAGACATTCGGTATTGTTGTCAGTAAATATTTTTTGAACTTTTTCTACTTCAGTAGCATTTAATGGTGTTGTATAGATGCAGTAGTCAAGATTATTAAATAGTGTTGCTCCATCTTCACATATTAGATAACTATATGGTATTTGGTACTGGTTTAATAATTCCTTTACACTAGTATAGCTTCTTCCGGTTATGATACAAAAGAGATTTCCTTTACTTAAATATTTTTTTAGAGCTAAAATATTTTTGTTAAGTTCGTTTTCATTTTTGATATATAAAGTATTATCAAAATCACTAGCTAAAATTTTCATTTTTCTCACCTACATTTTATACTCTTATTATAAATAATAATTTTTATAAAAAAAAGTGTTGACATATCAATAACTTTTGGTATAATTAATATTGTCTACTTTATTTAGTCGATTTCAGTCATCGGAAATTAAGACTGAGGTTCGATTAAAAAGTTTATGCGGATGTAGTTTAATGGTAGAACCTCAGCCTTCCAAGCTGACTACGTGGGTTCGATTCCCATCATCCGCTCCATTGACGAATCTGTTCGGAGAATCCGAATTTACATATATGAATCATTCGAAAGGATGATTTTTTTGTGTTTATAAATCATCCATCCAAAAAAGAAAGGATGGTGATAAAATGGAAGAACTTTCTTACTCTTTCCATATTGGAAGTGATAAAAACAAGAAAAATAGTGTAAGATTAACATCAAAAAATAATGTTAGTGGAACTAATTCTATGAGTAATAACGCTATTCAAAATGCCAAGCAATTATCAACAGCTGATAAACATAACTATAGAAAATATGATAATAGACAAGATGAAATTGTGGTTATAAAAGGAACTACTTCACTATATAATGATGTACTTCGTTTTTATAAAAATGAATTTGAAGAAGCAAGATTAGAATATAACAATAAGCAAACAAGAGATGACAGAAAAATAGATGATTATTTCAAAAAAATTAGTAATAATTCAAAAAGTGATTTAGCAGTACAAATAATAATTGAACTTGGAAATAAAAAATTCTGGGATACTAAATCAATGACATATAAGCATAAAATGACAAAAGTTTTTATAAAACAAGTTGATGATTTAGAACTATTACTTCCAAACTTTAAAATTTGTAGTGCTATTATTCATTATGATGAAACTTCTCCACACCTTCATATAGTTGGTGTACCTATAAAATATAATTGTAAAACTGGTATGTCTATGCAAGTTGGTAAAACTGATGTTTTTACAAGAAATTCACTAAAAGAATTACAGGATAAAATGAGAATTTTATGTATTGAAGAATATAATAAAGAATATAATTTAGATGCTACTTTAAAGCAAAAACTTAAAGGAAGAAATAGAGATATTCATGTATGTGATATGTCTAATTATCAAGAAACTAAAGCTTTAATTGAGAAACACCAAAAAGAAATAGATGTGATAGGTAATAATTCCTTAGAACTAAAATCTAATTCTAATATTATTAAGAATGAAATAAAAAAGCTTAAGAAAGTTCCATTAAAAGATAATTTATTTATTATTTCTAAAGAACAAAAAGATAAATTGGAAGACTATATTGATAAAGTTGATAAAACTACAGATGATTATAGAGACGTAAAAGATCTATCAGCAAACTTAAATATTATTAATAAACAAGCAAGATAAGATAGAAAAAGACTTAAAAACTTACGAGAAAATAATGAAGCATTAGAATTAAGAGTTGAAAACTTAAATGAAAAAGTAGAAACTCAAGAAAAACAAATAAAAGAATTAAAAAGTGATAATTTTGATTTGAAATACCAACTTCAACAATTGCAGTACTTATTTGAAAAGCTAGTTAAATTTTTAAAGAGAATGTTTAATAAAAAAGATAAGGAAGATATATATTCAGAAGTTGTTTCTGATATGTATAATAATCAAATTATTAATGAAAAAACATTTGATAGAATTACAGGTTGGGACAATAATTTAAGCAAAGAAAAAGATGATTTTGAGATATAACTCTAATCATCTTTTTTTGATAATACATTTAGGGCAGCTATTTCCTCTATTTCTGTTAACTATACTTGCTTGCCATTCATGACCTTCATTGCATATCCACCATACTTTTTTATTGCTATTGGCCATGACCATATTTGGCTTTAGTTCACCATTTTTTTCATTATTCCATTCCTTTGATAATTTCGGATTTACAGTTGCAAGATCATTATAGCCAATAATAACTTGTCGTCCAGAACACTGAGGACAACCTGAGCCTTTTTGTCTATTAGTTATTGTTGCTTGCCATTCATGTCCTTTGCTACATATCCACCAGACTTTTTTACCACTATTAGCCATAACCATATCTGGCTTTAGTTCACCATTTTTTTCATTATTCCATTCCTTTGATAATTTCGGATTTACTGTAGCAAGGTCATTGTAACCCTTAAGTATTTGTTGATTCGCACAAATAGGACAACCTGCCCCATTATTTCGACTTCTTATTATTGCTTGCCATTCGTGTCTTTTGCTACATATCCACCAGACTTTTTTGCCGCTATTAGCCATAACCATATCTGGCTTTAATTCACCATTTTTTTCATTATTCCACTCTTTTGCAACATTAGGATTAATATGCATTAAGGAACGTTCTTTTTGGTTATTTATAAACGAAGAATATATTAAAGCGCGATCTCTATCTAAATTAACATCTACTTTCTTATTTAAGTATTTTACTAAAAGTTCTATAGCAGATTTTATTCCTGCATCAGAATATGTGCATGGAATAATTCTTAAGTAATCATTTTCAACACTTTCTTCCTTTATATTTTCTTTTACCCTAAATAAAAGTATCTTATTTTCTTTACAAATTTTATTTTTTCTTTCATCACTTTTCAGATTTTTATGCCAAAATGAGCCATCATATTCAATAGCAATTTTTTTTGATGGAATAAAAATATCTAATTCCATTTTCAAATGATGATCACCATTGATGGCATCAGGGAATGCTTTTTTTATATAAAAATAAATTGCTTGTTCTGGAAAAGAACTTTGCAACTCTTTTGCACAAGTAGGACACCCATTACCATTATTTCGGCTATATATTGTTGCTTGCCATTCATGCCCTTTGTTACACTTCCACCATACTTTTCTATTACTATTTGTCATAACCATATCTGGCTTTAATTTATCATTTTTTTCATAATTCCATTCTTTAGCTAAGTTTGGATTTATTGTTGCAAGATCATTATAGCCTTTATAAACTTGTTGCCCAGTACAAATTGAACATCCTGTACCTCTATTCCTATTAATTACACTGGCTTCCCATTCGTGTTCTTTGTTGCATATCCACCAGACTTTTTTACCACTATTAGCCATAATCATATCTGGCTTTAATTCGCCATTCTTTTCATAATTCCATTCTTTAGCTAATTTTGGATTTATTGTTGCAAGATCATTATAACCTTTAAGTAATTGCTTATTTGCACAAAAAGGACAATCTCTACCTCTACTTCTATTATCTATGCTTGCTTCCCATTCGTGTCCTTTCTTGCATATCCACCAGACCTTTTTACCACTATTAGCCATAACCATATCTGGCTTTAATTCGCCATTTTTTTCATAATTCCATTCTTTAGCTAATTTTGGATTAACTGTTGCAAGATCATTATAGCCGACAATAACTTGTCGTCCAGAACACTGAGGGCAGCCCGTCCCTTTATTTCTATTATTTATACTTGCTTCCCATTCATGCCCTTTGTTGCATATCCACCAGATTTTTCGTTTAGAACCAAGAGATAAATTTTCTAGGTTTATATTGATATTTTTTATATAATTATATTCTTGCATTAAAGATTTATTATTAATCAACTTGTTAGACATATAAACATCACCTACATACAATTATAGCATAAATTTAGAATTTAATTATTTATCAAAGATGTGATACAATAAATCTAATTAAAGGAGGATAGTATGGAATTACATGAATTAGGAATAATTAACACACAAATACCTAAATTTGGACCATACACTAATGGAAAAATTAGTAATTTATATATTATTTATAAAAGCAAAAAGATTTCAACTTATGTAAGTGTTAATTTTCAAGAATCAAAAAAAAGTGGACTATTTTTTTATGATATTAATGAGAATACAATTAATTGTTTAAATAAAAAAGAATGTGAAGAAAATTTATCATTAATTGATAAAGTACTAGATAAAGAGAATTACTCTAAATTTATTTACTATATAGCCAAGACAAAAAAAGAAAAAGAGATAATTGAAATAAAAAATTTTTTTATACCAATAGATAATAATTCTGAAAATTCTTTGTATGATGCTAATGCTGAAATTATTATAAAAGAAATTGATAAAAGAGTAGAATGTAATATTTGTGTGCTTCATAGTTCATCTGGAATGGGAAAAACATTTATAAATTTTGATTGTGAAAATATATCAAAATCTGAATTGCAACACATTAATTTTTCATCAATGATAGATATATCGTTAAACTTCAGTAAAAAAGAAATAATTAATTTTGGAAATATTGTAAAATTTGAATCGGAAATTGATAAAATTAATATGGTTATTGATTCTATTCCCGGTTATTTATTATCGAAACATATCCTAGGAGAACTAAATTTTAATAATCTATCACCAGGAGAAATGGTTAATCTTATTATTAATTCGACGAAAGCAGTTAGGGTTGGACAAATAGAGGGAATAACCTCAATAAAAAGAAAATTTAAATATATTACAATTCTTAACAATTTTGATATTGAAGAAGATGAAATATTTATAGGTGATATTGTCATATCAAAAAAAATTAGAGAAAAAGATAAATTTAAATTAAACTCTGGAAAATACGTATATATATCAATTTATGTAGTTGCCGATACTATTAACGAAGCAAAACAAATTGCTTTTAACAAGATTAGTAATGTAATTAATTTTATCGAACTAGTAAATAAAAATAGTTGCTTTTACAAGCTATACAATAAAAATAAAGAATACAACAAGTGGGATATTGAAGATTTATTAGTAGATTTCAAATTAAATGATCAATTTTATATTTATAATATTATTTTTCCAGAGCAAAGTGCGTATGGAAGCAATAAAAACCTAATAATTAAAAAAATAGGAAAAATTAGTAATACTAGTGAAATGTTGGAATTTAAGGAACAATTAGAACCCATTGTATACAATTATGATGAAAAGAAAAATAAAATGTTTAATGCAATATTTTGGTTAAACAAAACACTGCAAACTTTATTTTATGACATAAACCAATCCATAATTTACATAAATATTGCAATTGAATATTCTGTATCACAAGAACCACCACAAAATTATTATGGTGATTATCCAGAATTGGAAGACTTAGTAAATGAATTTAGAAAAATAATAGATTCAAAAATAATAAACAAAAAACTAAATAGTCAAGTAAAAAATATTGTTGCAAAAATACAATATGATAATTCTGTTAATGCTAAATTCTTCAATATGATGGAAAGAATGAAAATAAATTTAACAGAAAAGCAAGAACAAAATTATAGAAATATAAGAAAAGCAAGAAATTCTATAATACACAATAACGAAGAAATTGATATTACACAACATGATATAATAGAATGCTATATGACTATTTCTAAGGTCATTTTTTATAGAATTACGGAGGAAATAAATGAATTTATATAATTATATAATTGAAATCATTAATAAATATAAAAAAGAATCTGTATTTTTAAAAGATTATTATGAAATAAAGAATGAAATTAATGAATTAAAACAAGATTTTACATATAGTTTATTCTTTCAATTAGCTGATGGCCATGCCTATAATTATTTTTATGCTCCAAACGTTGCCTTACAACTATATAGTCAAATGGAACAAAAAAAAGAAGAAGATGAATTTATCTCAAGAGAAAATTGTAGAAAAATTTTATCAAATAAAGCAATAAAAAAATATGTAGATTTATCAACAAAAGTTAATACAGAAATATTTGAAAAAATACAAAATATGTTGTCCCCTTTTGATAAACCTAAAAATAGTAAAGATAATTATCTTTATAATAAATTTTATAATGAACTTGGATATCTTGGCTTTGGAAGAATACTAAATAATTGTGCAAACTTTAAAGATAATATAGAAGAATATATTATGGAAAGAAATAAATATATAAAAGAAGGCGAATTCATTTTTCCATACAACATAATTTCGAAAGATTATTTTATAGATAAATTAGAAGAAAACAATAGAAATAACATTTTTAATTCTTTTGAAAATTTTAATATACTTTTTGCTATAATAAACATCTTATTCTATGCAATTTTGGATGATAAAGTATTGTATTTAGAAAAGAGCAATATAAAAATATTAAAATCAAAAAATAAGAACAATGTTAAAATACTGAAGTTTTCTACTAGTAATATTAAATTTCTATTTGGATTTCCACTAATTATTAAAATAGATGAGGATATTTTCTTTACTCAAAATACCAGTACACAGTTAGGAGAAAAAAATGAAACTACATGCGAATGTGTAAAGTTAAATTTTAGTGAAAAAATGTCATTATCAAGTTTTTCAATTCTAGATTTATCTTAAAGTATATCAATATTATTAATAGTTAGATATAATGAACACCAAAAGAAAAAAACATATACTTTTGAAACACACCACGCACCATTTGAAATTATACTAAGTAGTAATTACTTAAATTTCTCTATATAAAATAGTGGAAATATCTAGATATTTATGTTACAATTTACTTAGATGATTTATATATCATCCTTGATAGAGAAATAGTTGTGTAACCACTCGACTATCGCTCCATTTGAATTCAAAGTATGTCAGAAATGATGTACTTTTTATTTTTCAAAGTGTTTTCTTTTGTAGAAAGGAGGCACTTTTTTTCTATGAAAATAAAATTATTACAAGAATTAAATCCAAGTCAAAGGACATTAAAGGCAATTAGTTCTACTCATCTATATAAAGTACAAATAACTAGTGGCAAAATAAATGTACTTGAACCTACTAATATTGAAACTATTATCCCTATAAGATATTTATTATTTTATCAAACTAAAATAATTGAATTTTATGAATATCCTGAAGATCGTGTTAAAGGAAATAATTTTATAAATCATCAAACAAAACAAACATTTAATAAAAATGCCGATGAATTCTTAAATGATTTAATGTTATCTTTAAGAGAAGATTATAAAGGATTTGAATATAAATAAATTAGAGATATGGATGCATTACTTACTTTATATGAAAACTATAATTCAATTAGTGTAGAAGATTACTTAAATAATAATCATAATATTCACGATGACTTTAAAGAACAAATAAATAATCTAGTAGCTAATCAAGGTGTATTAGTAGGAACAATTATACTAGATAATAAGTTTATAGATGAAGTCTTATTTATCCCAAAAATGCCATAATTGTTATGTTTTTTTATCAGGATAAGATGATGGTACCATCACATACATTTCACCTATATAAAATCTATGTTTTTAGTGGTACCAAACTTATTTTACACTTGCAAAATTAATCCCAAAACAAGTTTGTGATGTCTTTTTTTCTTTATATATACTAGGGATATCCATGTCCCAATTTGATAAAATTGATAAAAATAGTGGGATGTTAATAAATATCATATAACCATATTTATGGATACAAAAAAATCATCACAAAATGATGATCTTTATTTTTTGTTTTTCATTTTTTCTAATATCATTTTTAAATGTGGATCTATTTCTTTATCTTTATAACCAATTACTTTGCTCTCAACTTCTGCTTTAGTATCTTCATCAATAGTTGAAATGTTTTTAATATATACTTTTGATAATCTAGGGTTAAAAAATCCTAATTTTTTAATTTTATTTTTAAAATCATATTCTGCATTTAGTTTAATTGTTCTACACCCCATAAGATAATACATATATAACTGAAGTGTTTGTGCTGATTTTAATCCATTTTTAGATACTTTAAAATCCCATATAGTGTCTTCAGTTAAAAAATCTGCATCGCCAGAAATTACTGTCTTAGTGTAGCCACCTAAAAAACTGAATCCATCCAGAATAACAGGACCGTATTCATGAAAAAATTCTTCACTTCTTTTAATCATAATTAATATGTTAAATAATGTTTTGCTGTCAGGATTAATTTCTTCTATTGGTCTATAAGTGTGTGCTCCGGCTCTTAAAACAGTATCATAACCAACTAATTTACAAGCATTGGTTAGTGAGCCATTATCTAATCCATTTATATTTTCCAATAGTTTTTTTGCTTTATTTAAATCATTTTCACTTAATCTTTCTGCACCCATTAAGGATATTTTAAAGGCTGCTTCTTTATTATCATTTAATATAAATCTAGTCATATAATCTACTACTGTTCCAACAATGGATGGACTTATATTTTCTTCATCATATAATTTTTCAAATTCAAATATTTCATATTCTTCAAAACTTTTAGGAGATATAAAACCACCTCTCGGTTGTTTATAAGTTTTTGCTCTTAGAGAAACTGCATACATATTATTACTCCTCTCTTTAAAAACATTATATCACAAGAAAAGCAGAATTTTTCATCTGCTTGATAGTTCGGGATATCAAAATATTCCAAACATTTTATGAATATTAGTTATTAATGTAATTCATATATGATTTTATTAAATCTACATCCATTAAATTTTCTGGTACATTTTCAATATTGAAGAATCTTAATCTCTTAGTTTCAGAGTCACCTTTTAAATTTAAAGCATCTTTCATTGATACATCAGCTAAATATAATGAAGTATTATTATAAACAATATCTCCATTTGGATAACTATTCTTTCTAGATTCACCTGATAAAGTATCAATTAATTTAATATCGTTTGGATCTAGCTTAATTCCTGTTTCTTCAAATGCCTCTCTTACTGCTGTAAATCTTAAGTCTTCTCCTAAATCTTGGCATCCACCAGGAAGTCCCCATTTATCTCTATCAGTTCTTTCTTGTAAAAGTATTTGACCATTTTTATTTCTAATTATAATAGCAGCTCCTGTTTGTATAAAAGGTATATGTGATAATTCTTTATCTAAAGCCATTCTAAATAATACAGGATAACCACCATAATTTGCACTTAATTCTAATAATTCTTCTTCACTTAAACTTTTAACTAACTCAACAAATTCTTCATGAGTGTATTCTCTCATTTTTTTATATTTCATATCATTCTCCTTCATTTAGCATAAGAAATTTATATATTTCACCCCAATTTTTTACATTAATAACATTATCTTTTTCTACTTTATTTGAAGCATTATTTTTAAAATATAATGCACATATATTATTATCTGAAGCATTGATACATATTCCATTATCATCATCAATCATATAAGAAACATTTTCATCTATTAATCTTTCTATTTTATGATGTTCATTATTAAATATTTTTATATTTTCAAATCCTATTTGTTTTAATTTTTCTCTAGCTATTTCTGTTTCAAAATCATTTCTTGATGTTACAACTATAAATTCAAATTTATCTTTTAATTTATTTAATACAATATCAACACCTGGTCATAAAATTAGCAGTTGTTAATACTTTTTCTGCATTTTCATTATAAAATTCTTTAAATTTTTCTTCTGTCCAATTACATTTCTTTTGAAAAATCCTTTGTGTATTATCTATAATTGTATCTTTCTTATTCTTCTCTACATCATATATTTCTGTATATACTCTATATAAATTTTCAGAGTCAAAAACAACTCCATCTAAATCAAGTGCTACTTTCTTCACAAAACCAGCTCCATATATAATTATACCATATTTTTTCTATCCTCGGCACTTAAATTGGCTTAATTTATATTAAACAGCAGTTAGTATAACTAAAAAAGATTAGCTATATTTCAAACTAATCTTGTTATTAATTATCATAATCTGGTTTAGCACACTGTTTTAAATCTACATTTATTGAATCTGTAAATTCCTTTAAATATTTATTATTACTATCGGTAATAAATTCATGCCCTTTTCCTGAACGAATAATATATTCTGGAATGTTATCATTAGTATATTGATGAAGATTAGCATCTATACTATGTCTTATGATTTCAATAATATCAAATTCATATTTTCCTTCAATTGAATCAGTGTATTGTAACATTTGATTACATGTTTGTCCTTTTTTACAGGCTTTATACTTAGTATATAGAGAATATTTATTGTTTTTAAAGACATTTAATTCTATGGGAATATTACATTTGCCCTTTTTATATTCAATTGAAAATACCAGATTATCATAAACTAAATCATCTATGGTTATTTTACTCATATCTAAATTCAAATAATTGTAATAGATATTTTTCTTATTTTCTACTTCATTAAATAATTTGTTAATATTTTTTTCTTTATTGAAATGAAGAACTTGATATCCGATGATACTAGGAAACATTTTTTTAATTGAAGATGTATACTCGTTTCCATCTTTAGGAAAGACTATATCTTGTAAATTATTGTCTTTAAAGATTGCTTTTAATGGTATTGAGTTACTGGTGGAAAGTACTAAGGCTCCACCATTTTCTGCACTTTCTATATAATAGCTGGAATTATAGATCCACATGTATACATATTTATAACGATTTTCTTTTTCTATTCCAAAACCATAATAACTATAAAAGACATTAAAATCTTCATATTTTGAATCTGGATTTTCAACAAATTCTTTTTTCTTCAGAAAACTTATTACTTCATCATATAAATAGTCAGAATCGTTTACTAAATTAATTTTTGCTTTTAAATTATAAAATATTAAGAAACTAATAATTATAAAGGAAATAATTGAAAGTATGACAAATAATCTTTTTGATTTTTTCTTTACTTTTTCCCTTTCTTTTATAGAAGTTATAAGGGCTTTTTCTTTTGCTGATTCACTATTATCTTTTTCACCATTAATTAACTCTTCAATGCTTATATTCAATTCATTGCATAGTTTTTTATATAGAGAAACATCAGGAAAACTTATACCTCTTTCCCATTTACTTACGGCATTTATACTTACACCCATCTTTTCAGCAAGTTGTTCTTGTGTCATATTTTTCTCTTTTCTTAACTTAGCAATAAATTTACCAATCTTTTCTTGATTCATTTTTTCACTCCTTAAGAGGATTTTACCATTTTTAGTAAATTATTAACACATACTGTTGGTTTAATTCACAGTATTTTATATATGCTAAATTTTATGATTAGTAGTAAGTCTAAAAATAGACATTTCAGGTAGTGTTTTTAGTAGTTTTATTAATTAAAATCTTCCACCATTAATCCAAATTTTTTCTTCTGTTATAAAATTAGAATCATCTGATAATAAGAATAAACAAAGTTTAGCAGTATCTGCTGGAGTAGCAAATCTTCCTAGTGGAGTTTCACTTAATTTTTGATCTATTTTTTCTTTCAGTGGCAGAACAATATGCAGGTGACTCTGTACAAGGGACTACTCCTAAATGAGAAGATATATTTACGATACTTCCACCTTCATTCATAATGTTGTAACCATGTTTAGTACAAATAACTTTTTCCAAGGAGATTTATATCTAAAACCTTTTTGAAATCATCAATATTAAAATCTTTAATTAAATTATCTATAAAAGTACCAGCATTATTTACAAAATAGTCTAGGTTACCAAATTTCTCTTGAACTTGATTCATCATATCAATAACTTCTTCTTCCTTACTAACATTGCATTTTAAAACTAAAAGATTCTCACTATTAATTTCTTGTTCTAATGTTTTGGCATTTTCTTCATTATTACTGTAACAAGTTATTACTTTGCAACCTTTTTCAATTAATTACTTTACTATTTCTTTTCCAATACCAGATGTTTCTCCGGCAACTAACACTACTTTATTATTCAGTTTCTTTGATTCCTTTCTTTTAAGATATTTAAAACTTTATTTTCAACTTTATCATATTTATTCTCATAGATATTTTCTAATGAAGTTTTTTTATTATTACTTATTTTTTATTTTGAATAGTTAACGTAATTTTACCTTTTTGTTATCGACTATTTCGTGTTTTTCCATTATACCATCTTTGAATGTAAAATAAGGCCTTGTTCCTAAAAACTCAATACTATTATTATCAACGTAGATAGCATCTTCTTCAGGTATAGCGATAACTTCTCCTACTGTTTTAGAAAAATTAATAATCGCATTTGTAAACATATTTAATCTTTTTTCATTTTCTGTATCTGTTAGAGTGGATTTTTTATTGGTATAATGTGGGAAAATAGATGTTCCTGATAGTACATCAAAACCTAGTGTATCTGTTAAATTAACATCATTTGGATCCATACTTGAAATTATATTTATATCATAACCAAATATTACAGCACCGGCACTACCACCTATTACGATACCATTATTATTTAGATAGTTTTTGATATTACTAAAGGCTGAAGTTTCTTTTAAACCTAATAATAATTTATAAGTATTTCCACCACCAATGAATAAAGCCGTATACTTTTCTAAATCTTTAGAAGCAAGTTCTTCAAAAGTTCTAACCATTTCAATACTGGGAGTATCTACTTCTCTTAATTCTTCAGTTATCCAGTCAAAACAACTATCATATGGGTGTTCTTTTTCATCCATTGCTAAAGGAATATATAAAATTGGTTTAGTATGGTCTATTATTTCATTGAGACGTTGATTAGCCTGAGTGTTTTATTCACCATCTCCACCACCACAAAGTATTAGTTGCATATATCATTCTCTTTTTTAAATTTTTTGTTAGTTATAAATATCCACTGACAATATACCAATTGTTCCTAAAAAAGAACTGTTGTTTATTAAATAAATCCAAGCACTATAATTATTGCTGTTATAATTTCTAGAACTAAGCAAATTACTTCTGATGTTGTTTTGCCATTTTTCTTCAATGAAGTGATACTAAGGAACATATTTACCATTAATATTATAATACTCATATAGCTGACATAACCATCTAAACTGTTTGTAATAGTACTAACCAAGTTATAAATTATAATTAATACATTTGCTACAGATAATTTTTTATTAGCTTGAATGTTATTTTGGTTGTTATATTGTGTACTGTTTTGCATATCGTTTGGGTTATTGTACTGCATGTTATTTTGGTTGTTATATTGTGTACTGTTTTGCATACTGTTTAGATTATTGTATTGTACATTATTTTGTGAATTGTTTTCTATGTTATTCTGCGAATTGTTCATTTTTTCTACCTCACTTTTATCTTATAATTTAATTATAGCACGATTGAAAAAATAAAGATAGTATCATTTGGAATAACTTTTAGAGTTAGACTTAGATACTATCTTTATAAAACACTTATATTCTTTAACTATCTATTTTTAATCTCTTCTTTAATGAATTTTATAAAGTCATCGATTGATAAAGAATTCATTTCTTCCCTATTATATTTACGATAACTTATGATATTATTATCTTTTTCGTTATCACCAATGACTAGAGTGTATGGATTTTTCATAAGATTACTTTGTCTTAATTTTTTACCCATCGATTCTTTAGAATCATCGTATGATACTCTTATATCTTCATTGTTTAGGAGATTAAATATTTTTTTGCAATATTCATCGTGATACTTCATATTAACTGGAACAATATTTACTTGAACTGGAGATAACCAAACTGGTAAAACTCCTTTAAATTGTTCAAGAATTAGAGCGATAAATCTTTCATAAGAACCTAGGACTGCTCTATGAACCATAACAGGATGAACTTTTTTTCCGTATTCGTCAATGGAGTTTAAGTCAAATCTTTTAGGTAAGGCAAAATCTAGTTGAACAGTTGGTATTTGGATATCTCTTCCTAAAGCATCTTTAAACATGAAGTCTAATTTTGGGCCATATAAGGCAGCTTCACCTTCACATCTTATGGCATTTAAATGTAATTCATCAGATACTTCTTGAAGCATCTTTTCACAGATATCCCAGTCAGCATTATCGCCAATATATTTTTCAGGATGTGAATAGTCTCTTACAGATAGTGAAACCCAAACATCATTCCATAGATTCATTCTAGAATAAAAGTCTCTGATTAGGTTACAAATATTAATTACTTCATCTTTTACTTGGTCTACTCTACAGAATGAATGACCGTCTTCAACAGTAATAGCATAAACTCGCGATAAACTGTTTCCGACTGCTCCTGGTAGTTCGGCTCTATATTGTTTATCGGACTCCATATATCTTATTGGTAAGTCTTTATAACTTCTTAGTTTTGATGCAAATATTTGAGTATGATGCGGACACTGAACTGGTTTTAAGACAAAGTTATGGCCTTTAGGTGATGAGACTCTAAATAGTTCATCATTAAATTTCTTAGCATGACCGGATACTTCAAATAAAGAAATATCGGCAAGAGCTGGACAACTTACCTTTTGAAAACCATATTTGCGACAGATTTTTTCTATTTCTTTTTGTAACTCATCTTTTATAATAGTTCCTCTTGGAGTATATAAAGGTAGTCCTCCACCAACATAGTCTGAAAAACAGAATAAATCTAAATCCTTACCAATCTTACGATGATCCCTAGATCTTGCCTCTTCTAGAAATTCTAGATACTTATTTAACTCTTCCATACTTGAAAAGGCTTTACCAGAAATCCTAGAAATCATTTCATTATTGGAGTTACCATCTAAATAGACTCCTGATATTCTTAATAGTTTTACATAACAATTTTTATCAAGACTGTTTATTTCTTGTTCTAAAGATGAAAAGTCATTTTCACTGATCTTTTTATTTGACTTAAATTCATAATAGAATTCAGTTTCATCAAAATATTTTTTATCAAGACTTAGGTCTTTTAAATTATTTTTTAATACTTGTTCTAATAGTAGAACAGCTTTTTCATTTAACATATTTTTTCCTTCTTTCTATTTTCTTGTTTTTGAAAAGGAGTAATTCGTGTTAGTTTCCGTTTCCGTCATTTTAACCATCTCCTCGTATAGAAAAAGAGAATGATACCATATAGGAGTGCAAAGCACGGTACCATCCTCTTTTTTACTTAATTTATTTTAACCGATTATCGGGAAGCATTTTCATGTTCAACTTAATGGGTAGTAATTAATTAGACTATTTATTATCTTACACCAAACGATAACTCTCTTTAAAATAGCTACTAATAATCGTATCCCATATTATAGTCTTTATATTAATATATTACTTTTCAACTAAAAAGTCTACTATTGATTATAGTAGACTTTGATTAATAACTTATTTATTTTATTATTAAGCAATGCTAAAAGAATCAATAGTAACGATTGATTTTAATGTTGTTTTTACAGTTGTCGTCATTATTTTCTTGTTTAGCATTTTATAATCTCCCTTTCAAAAACAATTAGATTTTATCATACTTTTACTTTTTTGTCAAATTTGATACCTAACATGGGATAGAAAGAATCATTATTTTCTAACTATTTTTAATTAACTATATGGCAAGTTTTTCTAAGGTCTTTTTCATTATCAAGGCAACTTTTTTAGAACTTTCTATTAAGAATTTTTCATAACTACTAGTATTATTTTTACCTGGAATATCAGAAATACTTCTAATTACTAGGAATGGAATATGGTTTAGAAAACATACTTGAGCAATACTTGCACCTTCCATTTCGACTGCTAAAGCATTGAACTTTTTATTTATCTTAGTACTCATATTAATATCAGTACAGAAAATATCGCCTGAGGCAATAGTACCAACTTTAATTGAACCATCTTTAAAACTAGTGGCAATATTTAGGAGATATTCATCACACGCTATAAATTTTCCGACGTTTGGAATATAACCTTTTTCATGATTGAAGGCAGTTATATCAAAATCGTGTTGAACTAGTTTATCGGCGATTACAACATCTAAGACATTTAGGCTTTGATCTAGGCCACCGGCTACACCAATATTAAAAATACAATCAACATCCATATTGTCGATTAAAATTTGAGTAGTACGAGCGGCATTTACTTTACCTACTCCAGATTCAACTAGAATACATTTTATATTATTAATTAGTCCTTCATAAAACTTTAATTCAAATATTTCATATTCATTAGTTATTTCTAGATAATCTTTTAGAGCATCTAGTTCTTCTTTCATAGCAAAGATTATTCCTATTTTATTCATATCGTTTCAACTCCATTTTTAGTAAGATTTTTTCCCTTCACTAGATATTTTAACATAGTTCAAAAGAAAATAGATATAGTTTAAAGATGAATTATGATCTTTAGGTTATATCTATTATTCGTTTAATTAGTTAATATATTTGTACTTGTTATGATAAGTATTTGTTTAAATATGGGAAAGGCTTAGTATTAGTTAAATAGCCATAAATATCTTCGGCTACTTGATAGAAATAATTATTTTTCTCATCAATATTTTTTTCTAGACATAGTAGAAAGTCTTTATATATTTCATAGACAACATCTTTTTCTTCTTTAGATGTTAACATTAAATTATAAAGTCTAGTAAGTTCCATAGTTAGATTCTTTTCTTCAGAAATAGCACCTTCTAATCTTGAGGCTTCATGGGCTTTTTCTTTATTATAATTTGGATATTTAATTAGTATTTCTTTAGTGACTTGTTCTACTCTTTCTTCTTCTAGTAAGTTGCCATTATATTCAAAATCCATCCTATCCACGTTCCCTTCTATTCATTGTGTCTTGTACTATAGTTTCAACATTATCTTTAGTTAAATGAATATTTTTACTTTTTCCTGTTATAATTTCTTCTAAATACCTAGTTCTAATATTATTCATTACAGTCTGGAGACTTCTAGCACCAGTATTTAATTCATAAGCACTATTAGCGATTGCTCCATATACGGTATCATCAACTTCTAAAGATATTCCATGTGAGGATAGTAATTTTTCAAAACTCTTTGTAGGACTTATTGTAGATTCTCGTAGAATTCTTTCTAAGGCATCCCTATCATATTCATCAGTATGTAGGAAAGTATTGAATCTACCTACAAGTTCTCTTTCAAGACCTAAATCAATTAAATCTTGTGGAGTTATTGTATAGGTTCCATCATTTTTAGATTGACTGGTACTATCACTAGCAAAACCTAGGGAAAAACGTTTGTCGGTTTTTTGGGTACGTAAATCTGTTAGCGCACCTAAGCATACAAATGTTATTCTGGATGTGTCAAATTCTACTTGCTTTTCCTCTTTCTTATCGCCAACATTTATAATATATTTACCGCCACCTAGAAAATCTAATAATTGTTGTTGAACAGCACGTTTCATTTCTAGGCCATTAATACTATGACTGACAATTTTATCGAACTCATCTAAAACAATAATTCCTTTTTCAGCCTTTTTTAAATCTCCTCCAGATTTTTTGTATAAATCAACTAAGGTATCAGTTAAGTTACCACCAACATAACCTGCTGATGAATAATTAGTTATTGAAGTTGAAGTGAAGGGAATATTTAAAAGTTTGGTTATTTCTCTGGTAATAGCAGTCTTGCCAGTACCTGTTGGACCATCAAGGAAAATAATGGAGCGTTCACCGTCTGTTACTTCTTCTTGTTCTGCTAGATATTGATTATTAATTATGTTAAAAAATAATTCTTTGGCTAGTCGTTCTTGGCCAATAAATTTATGTTGTATTTTATCTAATTTTTCCCAAATACTTTCATGACTCTTCTCAGTGGTTTCCGTTTGAACTTTTGTTTCTGACTGTCGAGATTGAGATTGAAACTTTTGGCTTGGTTGAACAGGTGGAGTTTTTGGAGCGTTAGTTGGAGATTGGATTTTTTTGCTTCCAGCTATCATTTTTTTAATAACATCTTCAGAAAGTGAAATTCCTGAGAAAATTTCTCTATTATACTTTGCATAATTATAGACTCTAAAAATATATTCAGCAAAATTTTCGACACTACCGGATGTTTTATTTCTAAGGTCATAGTTTCTAAATAATGTACATATTGAATGAATATCATCTCTTGATAAATGACTTAAGCAAAACATTGTAAATAATGATTCTGGAGATGTAATACTTTTAGAACAAATGCCATTTTCTTTAGTATTTAAAACATCAAAAAAGTCGTTATTTAAAATTTCATTTAAATCAGCAGTAGTAAGTTCATCGCCTTTTCCTATTGATAACTTACCTAGTACGTCATATAAATTTTTTCGTAATAGTGCACTATAGTTACTATCAAGCATATTTTTCATTTCACTTCTAAAATTAGCATCACATACTGCAAGTAATAAGGATAATAGCTTTTTACCATTGGTACTAATAGATAACTTTTCTCCAGTTTCTAGTGATGTTATTTGAGGATTAATATATTTTAGTTTTTTATAAGTAAGCGCCGCTACATATATATACCTTTTTGTTATTCTATCTAAATATTCATACTTTTCTGTCATAGCAATTCTCCTTTTTGAATTTCATTTCATTCTAGTTATATTTTTTTGAGGTTTAGATTAAATAATTTTGTTCTTATTAGAACTACAGATTATTATTATCTTCTTATTCTTATCTTTTTTATATTATAACATTATTAATTACCATTGTGAATAGCTCAAGATATATTTTAATTTTTGGAATTGTAAGAATTGGATATATTGGTTTAAAAGATATTTTAGTTTTTTGACCATTAGTATTATTACTCCTCTATCATAAAATAGATATTAGCAAAGTATTCTTCATTTGCTTCGAGAGGATTATCAGTAAGATTTAATAATGGGCCTTTTTCTTTAGAGTATGTTAGAGTTGTTAATTGCGGTGTACCTGATGTTTTTTCTCCTGTGTAGATAAGACTTAGAGTTGTAGTTAGAAATATTATTTCATCTGTGAACTTTTTAAATACTAGGGCATCTTTTAGGATGAAACCTAGTTGAGAAGTTAAATCCTTATCAATATAAGTATATAGTTTCCAAGGAGTACTGTTTTTTCGACTGTCTACTATTTTTATAGTTAGATCTTTACTCATAGGCAAAATTACAGGAGCAGTTGAAATTGGAGTTAAATCAAAAGTTATTGGTTGAGGCTCAGAAATGATATTTAATTCGCCATCATAGGGAGTTGTGATAGTCCTTTTTTGATAACAGAAACTGCCTTGAATATTAATGATAAACTCTATTTCAGTATTATCAGGTATAGTACCTTGAGTTGTATATGTGAAATAACCGGTACTATCGGCTACTACGTTTACACTTATGCTTCTATATTTTATTAAAATATCAGCCGAAGGTTCTGTATGTCCAGAAATTGTATTGATGGTTGAGTCGAGATTATGAATATTGGAGAAGATAAAATCACTTTTTTATGGAAGTGATTTTTTTAAGTGAATAAACTGTGATATAATTTTGATAACTTAGTTTAGTTGGTGGTTAAATGGATAAGAATAGAGAGTGTAGAAAAAAGATAGATTTAATTAGAAAATATTTTAGAAAAGATAAAATGTTTTTAGAATTAATACTATTTAATTATTCTGGATATTATATATACGTTAGAATTGATTATTTAAAAAAGACAAAAAGTTATAAACTTAGTTGGTTTGATTTAGATAAAGTACTTGATAATAATATAGATAAATATAGTAGTTTTGAATATATGGAAGATAATATAATTAATGATATTTCATTTGTATATAACAATTATGATTATAATTTAGTAGATAGTAGAAAATTAAGCGATGAAGACTTAGTTATTTTAAAAGCTAATATTAAGACTAAGATTAGTGATAGAATCGATATAGCATTTAATAGATATTTACCAATTGATCTTAATATACTTGATAGTTTATTTATAATTGTATTTAGATATTTACCAAAAAGATTAGATGATTTTATGAATGAGATATTTGGTAGTATAACCTATTCATATTATCAAAATGATTATAGAAGAGAATTTGATTTTGATTTATTTAATAGTAATTTAGATAGTATTTATTCAAAGACTATTTCTGAAAGAGGGATTGAATATTATACAAATGATAGAGTTTTATATTTAGAAAAAGTTGATGATAGATACTTTGGAGTTGTTGAAGGCAGTAAAAAGTACGTAGTAGTAATTAAGTATAATGAAGAGAAAAAGAAGATGAGTGTATATTGTTCTTGTCCTTGTGACTTTTATTGTAAACATATATATGCTGTAATACTAAGTATTAGAAATAATGAGTTAAAGAGATTTTGTAAAGTAATGTTTAAAGATAAGAGTAAGAACTTATTAGAGAGAATGTTAGATTATGATTATTTCTTATGTTTAGATGTTGTAGATGATAAGTATTTAGAAATAATTAATAATAAGGGAGATATAGAATTAGTTCCTATATTTGATAGTGAGGGTATGGAACAGTTTGATATTTTAGAGGATACAGATGAATTTCTTATTACTAATAAGATTAGAAAGATTATAGATAAAAATTAAAAGGCTTAAGATTTTTTCTTAAGTCTTTAATATGTCCAAATACCTAGTTTACCTTTAGTTTTAATTTTATCTATAGGAGTAATATCTTCTAGTATCCAAGCATATCTACCTACTTCATAGATACCTAGTGAATACTCTGTTTCATTATTTTTCTTAAGTTCTTCTATAAATGATTCATTCATATAGATACAGTCTTTTAAATTACATTTGCAAATTATGTAACCATAGTTTAGAGGAATATTTTTGACAAAAGACATTAGTTCTTTATTTTCTCTCCATATTTTAGGAATTTTAGTTAGAGAGGCATGGATATATAATTCACCTCGATAAGATGTTTTCCAAGAACGTGTTTCAATATGTTTAATATTTGAAGATATTAGACTAGCAAATGGTTCTGTTATACTTAAAACTTTCATATTAATACTCCTCTACTTGTTAATTTAGTGTTTATGATTCTATATTAACTCTTTTACTTTATCTTTATCAAGGGCTAATAAGAATAATCCTAATTTTGGACCTTTAGAAGTACCTAGAAGAAGATTATATAAAATTTGGAAATATCTTTTTTGAGTAGATTTTAGTTCTTCTTCAGATAAGTCTTTAGTTTTTACAACACTATATAATTCTTTTTGTAGTTCTTCTGATGTTTGATAAGTTTTTTCTAATATTTCTTTAGTTTTTTCTAACCAGGATTTTTCCAGAGGAGATAGAGAGTCATACACTTCGATATTTTTTTCTTCTAATAGTTTTACTTGGTAGTCTTTGCCATAAGTTTCAACCCAGTATTTTGCTCGAGATAGTCTTTCGGCATACTCTTTAGTATTACAATTAATATTTTCTTTTTTAAGAAGTTCTTTTAATAACTCTTCATTATAATTTACTATAGGGAGGAAGGTTGCTATATAACTAAAGTTTGGATTATTTAGATAATCTTTTGTTACTCCTGTTTGTTCTATAATAGCTCTATTTTTATCATCAATTGTATTATTAAAATACATTTTTACATAACGGTCAAACTCACCGTAGTATCTAATAACATCATTATCTAAGGCTATATCAAAGGCATGCATTGGATCGTATTTAGCATAGAACCAAAGTATAATATTTTTATCATAGACTTTTAGAAGGTCTGTTAGAGTTAGGACATTTCCTTTAGATGAAGACATTTTTGCACCTCCTCCTTTTATACCAATAAAGTTATAAGGAGTAAATACTGGTGGATTATAATTATAAATTTCTTTTACTACTCTTTCTGATACGGCTTTACTACCATTAGCTGCGGAGTGATCCATTCCAGCAGTTTCAAAAGTTACTTGTTCTACCATCCAACGCATAGGCCAATCTACTTTCCATTGAAGTTTAATATTAGTAGCAGTAGAGATATTCAAGGTAGATGAATATCCACAAGTACATTCATATGATACATTGCCAGTTTTCTCATCGTAGGAAAGTATTTTAGTTGAATCTTTATGGCATACTTGACAATAAATACTTATTGGATAATAGTTTTCTATTTCTTCAATAGTTGCATCTTGAGTTCTAAATGAATCAATAATAGTAAATATTTCTTTTCTTCTATCCATGGCTATTTTAATATATTTATTATATCTACCGGACTGATATTCTTTAGTTTGATAAATACACTCTACTTCAATACCCATTTCTTTTAATTCATTTAAGAATCTATTTTCCATGTATGTGGCATAAGATTCATTTTCTGTACAAGGACTTGGTAAATCAGTATATGGCATACCAATATATTTTTCATAACTTTTATCAATATTTCCTGGTACTTTTCTAAATCTATCATATTCATCAAAAGATAGGATATAGCGAACTTTTTTACCTAGTCTTTTCAACTCTTCCGCAACTAAATATGGAGTTGCGATTTCTCTAAAGTTACCGATGTGGACATAGCCTGATGGACTAACTCCAGAGGCAACAGTATAAACTTCTTCATTTGGTCTTTCTCTAATAATTCTTAAGGCTACTTCTCTTGCCCAATTCATTTTAATCATTCCTTTCATGTAAAACAAAAACGACCTAAAACATAAGATTGTTCTAGGTCTTTTTTTATTCCTATTTCTTCAATAATTTTTTATCTACTTTGAAGATACACTAAAACAATCAATACTAGTTATTGACTTATTGTTCTTCTTGATAGATTTTACTAATTGATTGTTTAACATAGTTTTTCTTCCTTTCGTTTTTTACATAGTACAACGATTTTTTTCGTGTGTCAAGTTTTTTTACTTAGTTTTAAATTTGGATGTTTATCCTTCTTATTATATTCTTGACATTTATTATTAACCTACTATTTGCTTCTTTTTAGATACTAGATTGTTGATAATTATAAAGATAAGTGCAAATACTAGCATAACAATCATATTAATTATTACTTGGTTTAGAGAAGTCATATTAATAGTTTGAAGACTTGCTAGTAAGTCATTAGAATTTACATACCAATATGTTGGAAAGATACGAGATATTTTAATGACTGTCTCTGGTAACCATTCAGTTGGAATAAAGGCTCCACATAGAAAGGCAGACCCTAGGGATATAACATTTACAATACCATTAACAGCATCCTTATTATCAATTAAGGTTGATAAAAGAAGGGCTAAAGTTAGAGAAGTAAAAATAAAGATAAATAAGTTTAGTGCGTATACTAATCCTCTTAAGGAAAGAATGGTATTACTAAAAAGAATTGTTCCTAGTAACATGAATAAAAGCCATACTATTATGGAATAAATAAAACTTGCTCTTAGAAGATATTTATTATGAGTTTTATAATTCATACTACTTATGATAGTTCTTTTTTTAATAGTTTTTGTATGGAAACTAGATAGGACCATACAAATTACAAATATTATGATGAACATAGCACTATAACTAGCAAAGTTAAAGTAACGAGATACTCTAGAAGTCTTAGTTGTATCTACTTTAGAAGTTATAGTTACTTCTGATGTTTTAGATAGATTTTTATTGATTACTGTTATTAGCTCTTGTTCAGTAGAAATGTTTTTAGCATAAATACTTTGAATTTTTAAATATCTAGTTAGAAGCATTTCGGCTAAAGATGAAGCATAGTCTCCTACTGTTTTAATATCAATTACAGGAGTTTTTCCGGATAAGACATCTTTTTGATAATCTTTAGGAATATAAACAATGTAATTTACTTCACGATAAAATAAAGCATCATTTCTAGCTTCTTCAGTATTTTTAATATTTTTTACGTTAGTATTCTTTTTTAGATAAGATATTAAATTTTTAGTTAGAGCATTATTTCCAGAGTTGTTTACAATTATTATATCTGGTTTACTATTAGTAAAGTCTACTGTACTATTACTTGAAGTTGTATTTATTCCACCAAAGGTTACTAGCATAACAGTAAATAAAATAATTGTACCCTTATATTTATTAATTACTTTCCAAAATGTATTAAATACTGTCATATTTATCTCTCCTTAATCCTTGATAAGATATAAATAGCATAATGACTGAAAATATTAAAAGACTAATAATATTAAAATAAAATCTATCTAGGGTACTGTAATAATATAGTGAATAGAAACCGTCAGTAATCATAGCTGCTGGATTTATTTTATTTAGAATTGGAATATTAGTATCAATAATATATTTCATAGTAATACCCATCATACCTGATAAGAATGATGCTAACATAGTTAGAGATATTAAGATACCAGTTTTAGTATTTTCATTAGACTTTAGAACTGTTGAAATAGCAATTCCTAGTGTTAGACCGGCTAAAGATCCAGCCATTAGAAGTAAGAATACTAAGAAAGTATTGCTACCATAGTCTACTTTTATAACAAAAATTGTGTATAAATAAAGAATTAAAATACCAAGTAGTTGGACTAAGTAGCTTGCTAGAAAACTTCCTAGTAAAAGTGTTTTCTTATTAACTGGAGAAACACTTGTTCTTTTACCAGCACTACTCATGTTGGCTATTTTTTTATTGGTTACGAACATAGATATTAAGGCTCCATAAAGGCAAGCCATGGCTAATAAAGTATAATACTCAATCATCGTATAACTTAAGTTAGAATTAGAAATATTATTTAACTTTGGAGTAGTATTATTTATTAGATTTAGAGTATCTTGATAGATCTTTTCATAGTTAACATTTAAGTTTCCAGACTTATATGAGTCTGCTACTTCTTTAGCGGTTATGGTTTCTAACATTTCTTTTTGACTACTTAATTCATCTACAACAAATCTTAAAATTGTTTCATGGTAACCTTTATCATTGACAGTTATTTTTACGTCGTTATTTTCAAATAATAAGTAACCAGTTATTTTATTTTCTTTTAGAAGAGTTTTTGCTGTAGAAAGATCAGTATATTTAGTATCAAATAATTGGTTTGGATCTTTCTTTTTACTTAGGGCTTTGAAAGATTCTGTAAAGTAAGTATCGGTTTTAAACTCTTCATTATTTACAATGGCAATATCAATTATATCTAGAGTTTCTTTGTTTTCAATGTCACTAAAGGCTAGATTGAATAAAGTTCCTAAAATAATGGGAAAGGCAAAAGTCCAAAAGATTAGGCCTTTATTTCTAAGAAGAGTTTTTAGTGAGTACTTAAAATTATGAAGAAACATTAGTCTCTTAATTCCTTTCCAGTTAACTCTAAGAAGACGTCATTTAGAGTTGGTCTTTCTGAGAAGATTTTGTTGTAAGTTACTTTGTTTTCTTCTAAGAAATCAATTAGTTTTCGTAGATTGTTATTGCCTTTTTTATAAGTAACTAGAAGGATATTTTTATTTAGTGTTACTTCCTCTACTGTTTTAAATTCTTTTATTTTATCGATTGTCTCAGTACTAATATTTTCTACTTCAACAGTTATTTTCTCTTCTATCTTGGCTAAGTCTTTTAATTCTTCTGTTGTACCTTGAGCAATTATTTTACCTTTATCAAGAATAATTATACGATCACATAAAAGTTCAACTTCTTCCATGTAGTGTGTAGTATAGAGAATGGTTGCTCCTTCATCACGTAGTTTTTTGATACCATCTAAGATATTATTTCTACTTTGTGGATCTACAGCTACAGTTGGTTCATCTAAGAATATTAGTTTAGGTTTATGAGCAATCCCACAAGCAATATTTAGACGTCTTAGTAGACCTCCTGATAATTGTTTTGGATAGAACTTTTTAAACTCCTCTAAGCCAACTAGTTTGATAGCATCTTCAATATACTTTGCTCTTTGTTTTTTATCAGTTATGTATAAACCACAGAAGTAGTCAATATTTTCATAGACAGTTAATTCTTCGAAGACAGCAACTTCTTGAAAGATAACACCAATATTTCTTTTAATGTCATAAGACTCTGGAGTCATTTCTTTATCAAATATTTTAATTGTTCCTTGTCCAAAATTTAGAAGAGACAAAAGACAATTAATAGTTGTCGATTTACCAGAACCATTAGGCCCTAGAAGTCCTAAGATTTCTCCTTCATGAACGTCAAAAGATAAGTTATCGATTGCTGTTAGATTCTTATATTTTTTAGTTAGATTTTTTACAGATATTACATTATTCATATTAATCTTTCCTTTTAGTCTCCTTTAAATTTTATATTAATTTCACCAACTCCACCATCAATGGTTAGAGTGTGAAACCCATTTCCAAAAGTTTCATTATCTTTTACTTCTTCATTATTAACTTTTATAGTTCCAATTCCTTTACTTAGTTTTAATTTGTAATTATCTTTAGAATCTAAGATATTAAGATTTAGACTGCCTACTCCAGAATCAATTTTACTATTTCCAGTAATGTTAGCAGTAATTGTAGTTTTACCTACTCCCATATCAAAATCTAAATTATTGATTGTTCCAGATTTAATAGTAAATTCTCCAGCACCAGTGTCTATTTCTGTATCATTAGAAATTAATTCATTAATGATAGTTTTACCAGCACCTAACTCTAACTCGAGTCTTTTAGTTATTAGTTTATCAATTTCTAGACTACCAGCACCAGTTGAAATATCTACATCAGAGAATGTTTCTGTGCTTGCTAGATAAATAATTAATTTTTGTTTAGTAGTGACATTAAAATAATTCTTTTTGTCTTTTATTGTTAAAGTGGAGTTTTTTTTCTTACATTTAATAGAAGGATCGGTTGTTTCAATTTTAAATTTTTCAGATAGCTTTATTATTAGATCAGTATAACTTAACTCTACTTTTAAATCCGTGGGAATAGTTTCTGTTGTTAGACAAGATAGTTCTTTTAATTTACCATCTTTTTGTTTTTGATTTAGACCTAAGACATTAGATAAGCCATAAATACCCGTTATAATTGCTGAAAATATGGCAATAATTAATATAATAGCAAGAGAAAGAGCAAGATATTTTATTATTTTTTGTGTTTCTGTCATTTTATTTCAACTCCTCCAAAAATACAAGTTGCATTTATATATACTGTTTTATTTTTTTCATCTTCAGAAATATTTTTTCTTTTGTCATTAACACCACCAAATATTGAAGAAGATTTTATTTTTACATTTACATTTTCAGGAACATATATTTCTATTCCACCAAAAATACTAGAAACATTTATAATAGACTCTTTTTCTAGTTTGGCACTAGTCATATCAAACTTAATGCCTCCAAATATTGCGGTTAAATATGTACCAATGAACTTCTCATCTCCTAGTTTAATATTTTGACCAGTAAAAGTTGAACAATAGCCTTCGGAAGTTTCTTTATTATTTAGTTCTTTTATTTTAGATGATATTTTATGATTAAAAGTATCTTTAAAGACAAAAGATAAGCCTATAATAATTAATGCTACTGGTAAAGCTAATTTCCAGATTAGTTCAAAATCTAGGACATTTTGACAGCATAATAGTAAAGCTATACCTATTAATAGACCAATGATATTTCCTGTTTTTTCATCTTCACTTAATAGACCAATAAAGCAAGGAACTATTATAAATAAAGTCCACCAACCAGCAAAAAAGATATTTATGTTTGTTATGCCTAGGGAGTTAGTACCAACTACGATACCAATTAAAATTAGAATTAAACCTAGGATTATATTTTTATAATTTTTCATTTTTATTTTCTCCAATCATCAATATTTTTTAGTACCCATTTATTATCAGGATTTTCTTCAAGTAACATGAGTGCTTGAAATTCTTGAGATAATAAATCTCTGATTTGTTCTTCAGTAAACTTAACACTTTTCGAGACAGTTAGTGTTGCGATACCATGAACAAATATCCACATTTTGGTGTGGAAACTTTTAATATCTTTTTCACTTAAATGCGTACTTAGTTTTATGGCATCAATAACTCTAGCAAAACCATTTTTGTCAGTTGCGACAAAAGTATTGGGAACGTCTCTTGCTGGTGGCATGAATAAGACCTTAAAAAAGTTAGTTTCTTCTTGAGCAAATTTTATGTAATTAATACCAATTTGCTTATAAGGAGGAATATCTCCAATCATATTTTTCATTATAAAGTCATAGAAATATCTGTCTATTTTATTATATAATTCTTTGTTTAATTCCCCTGAATTTTTAAACTGATAGTAGATTGGTCTAATTGAACAGTTCATTTTTTTAGCAATTTCTCTATTACTAACCTTTTCAATTCCTTCATGTCTTGTTATTTCAAATGCTGCATTTAAAATCATTTCTTTAGTTATTCTTGTTGTGGTAGGCAATATTTCACCTTCTCTCATTTAGATTACAGATATATTGTATCATATGATACATTATTTGTATAGATAATTTTTTAACAACTTTTTATTTATTACTACTGGAAGGTTTTTAGAAGCAACATAACTCTTTAATCTGTATGTTATTGTGTTTAGGAGTTTTACAAGTTTAGTTTTTATGCTATAATTTTGGTATTTGGTGGTAGTATGAAAAAATATAATTATGAAGGTTTAAATGAAGATACACATGTGTTTCATTTATGGGAACCATTACATTTTAAAGTTAAAGAGAATTATGCTTATATTTCTAATTCTCCTCTTTACAACTTAGTTTCTAATGTTTTATTAATACCAGTTGGACTAATACTAATTGTTTTTAATAAAATTATGTTTGGATATAGAGTTATTGGTAGAGAGAAAATTAGAGATGATGAGGGATTTGTTTCTATTTCAAATCATATTCATCCAATGGATTGTACTTTTGCAGGACTTATATATTTTCCTAAAGGTATATATTATCCTACTTTGGAAAGTAATTTTAAGATTCCTTTTATTAGACATTTAATTAGAATTTTACATGCTTTTCCAATTCCAAAAGATAGTAAGGAAAAGGAAAGGTTTTATGAACAGATTAATAAAGCTTTAAATGATAATGAAATTATACATATGTATCCTGAAGGATCAATGTGGCCTTACTATGATAAAGTAAGAGAGTTTAAGTACGGAGCTTTTAAGATGGCAGTTAAGGCAAATGTAGCGATACAACCAATTAAATTTGTATATGTAGAACCTTATGGAATATATAAATTATATAAAAGAAAGAAATGTATTCAAGCAGTTGTACTTGATCCAATATATCCAAATACTGAGTTAGATTTTGAGGATCAAATTAGAGATTTAAGGGAAAGGGCTTATAATAGTATTAATGGTGGTTAGATGAAAGTATTAATATTATCATGTAGTACAGGTGGTGGTCATAATTCTTGTGCTAAATATATTGAAGAAGAATTAGTTAGTAATAATATAGAATGTCAATTTAAGGATTTCTTTGACATTGTTAATAATAAGGCTAAGGAATTATCTTCTAAAATATATTTGTCTACTTTAGGCAAAGATGGAGAAATATTTAAAAGAGTTTATAAGATTGGAGAGGCTTATAGTAATACTGGTATTAAGAGTCCTGTTTACTTGGCTAATAAATTACATAAAAAAGCCGTATATAAATATATACAAGATAATAATTTTGATTTAGTAATAGTGTCTCACCTATTTCCTGCTTTGACTTTGACGGCTATTAATAAGAGCTATGGTTATAAAAAAATAAACTTTATAGCTGTTGCGACTGATTATGAACCTTGTCCTTTTTTTGAAGAGGCAAAACCGGACTTTTTTATAATTCAGAAAGGTTTAGAGGAAAGATTTATTAATAAGGGTATCAAGAGAGAGTCTTTAGTTAGTACTGGTATTCCTATTTCATCAAGGTTTGTTAAGAATGCTAAGAATATAAGAAATGAATATAATATAAATAATAAAAAAGTTATTTTGATTATGCTTGGTAGTATGGGATTTGGAAGAATTGATGAAATACTAAATGGTCTTTTAGAAGAGAAAGATGTAAAGATAATTGTTGTATGTGGTTCTAATAAGGAACTATATAATAATCTTTTAAAAATTAATAATGATAAATTAATAGTACTTGGATTTGTTAATAATATTAATGATTTAATATATTCATCTGATATAGTTTTATCTAAACCTGGTGGTATTTCTTCTACTGAGGTTACTGTTATGAGAAAGCCTTTGATACATATATTTCCAATACCAGGAATAGAAACTTATAATACTTTGTTTTTTAAAGATAGAGATATGAGTTTAAAATGTGATACTAAAGAAGAGATAATTATAAATACAACGAAGTTATTAAATGATACTAGTTTGCAAGAAGAAATGATTAAAAATCAGGAGAAATATATAAATAGAAATTCGGCAGAGGACTTGGTTAAGTTGGTTTTAGAAAAGTACAAATAAAAGGAATCACTCAATTCGGTGATTCTTTTTTTACATTTTGAATTTTTAGTTCTGTTCATTTTCAAAAATTAGCTTAACACTTGCTGTTACATCTTCATCTCTGATGTCACTTTCTAATTTTAAGCTTTCAATCTTAGCAGAATACTTTACTCCTTTAGATAATAGATTAGTTAATTCCCTACTATAATATCTAGGAACATATCCCAATAAAACCATTTTATCTTCACATTCGTATAACACTTTTATTGCATATTGGTCTTCTTTATTATCAGGTTCATGTTCTAGTTTTAAATTATCATTTATTTTTAAGTTTTCTCTAATGTTCTTTTCTAATAAGTAATGTCTTGTTCCGGCAATATCAAATTCTATTTTATTATTTCTGTCAAATGGTGGAACAAATTCAAAATTGTCTGTTAGTAATCTACCTTTTGTAGCTTTTAAGATTTCCATTTTAGTAGAGTCTGTCTCAAGGTTGTATGAGTTTAAGATTTCTAAGTAGTCAGGTCTTAATGGATTTGGAAGTCGTGTTGCTATATTTGTAAATAGTGTGTTTGATGTATATTCTTTATCTAGGTCATTAAATCCTGGAAAGTAGTTAAATCCATCTTTTTTTGCATCTTCCAACTCTGGATTAGTATATTTAAAATAATATGTATTTTCATTTTTCGATAGTTTACCAATAATAAATCTTCTTCTACTAACTGGTGCTTTCCAAATCAATAGTAATTCTTTTAGCATACTATCACCTTCCTTTTATTATACTTTCAAGAAGCAGTTTTCGTTCCTTTAGGTACCTTATTATAAATTCTTTGTGTTTATTAGTCAATAATTCGTCTGGTATTTCATTTACAATTGCAGAGATTTTATCTGGTGTTAACTTGTCTAAATTTTTAATTTCCTTTGTAACTTGCTCAGGGTATTTTATATATAGATATTCTATCAATTCATGTAATTTATAATGTTTAGAATGATCTTCTTTAAATATTAGAGAAGAGGCTTTGGGTATGTAACTTGAAAATTGTTTTTTTCCAGTATAATATTTTTCAGCATACTCTTCATCTCTAAAATTTCTTAATAAATTTGTACCATTATCATACAATGGTGACAATTTATACTTTCCATTTTTACTTGTAATTCCCCAGTTTTCTGCGTGTCTATCTGTTTCACCTACCAGGGCATCAAAGACCATTATTTTGATGAAATCATTAAATAAAGTTTTGTCAATATCATCCAAACATTTTTTTATATTTGAAATTGTATAATATTCTTTTGATTCACTTTCATTTTTATTTATAAAGTCTGTAGCATCGTGGTGTTCCTCTTGTCCACGGTCAATAAACAAATAGTTTAAAACTCCTATATTATTCTTTTTATCTTTTGCTAGTTCTATATGGGCACATGGATAATCTAGAACTTTTGCTATTTCATAACTCATTTTTTCAGAGCACGATTCACTGCAATTATATTTTTCATATTTAAAATATGCCATTTGGTTGGAGTTTAAATCAATTGCAATCTTTTTTTGTCTAGTACCTTTTGTATTAGTCTCTTGATTTTGTTCGAGAATAAAATCCTTACCCTCTTCATAAATTCTATATTTTTCTATAACTAAATCACTCCTTACTTTAGCTTTATTCTATAATGATTTTTAGTTAATATGTAACTATATCATTATGAATATGGTCTCTTTATTATATTATTAGTAAGAAAACTGATTGTTCTTTATGTTTTTTCATATTTTTTTTAATTATTTTTTATTCTTTTTATTATATAAAACAAAACCTATTACAGCTACTAAAATTATTATTAAACCAATTATAATATAAGTAATAATACCAGAGCCACCTGTTAAAGGTAAGCTTCCTGCTTCTGGTACTTCTATTTCTACTTTGTAGTAACCGTCTGTAGTACTGGCTACTGAACCTGATATTTTTACTTTCATTGAGGTTGTTGTTGCTAGACCATATCCTGATTTAGCTTTGGTATTTTTTATGTAGTATGTACCTTCTGCCACTCCAGCAAGTGTTCCTTTACCAGATGAGTTGGTAGTAATTGTACCAACTTTTTGGGTTAGACTTGAATCTTTATAAACATCAAATGTCATATCTGATAATATTGTTGATTTATCCCCTTTTTTATAGGCAAGTAAATCTATACCATAGGTGTAGATTGTTGTGTATGTGTAAAATGGAATATATTTTCCATTTGTTGAGCCATTTGCACTTTCATTATAGACATCACTATTTATTACAAGACCAGCAGTATTTTGATTTCCAGAAGTACTAACAGTTGCAGATGAATTTAAGGTAAGACTATAAGCAACTGTTAATTTTGTACTTTTAAGATATTTATGATTTATGGTAAGTGTAACTACCCTTCCACCCATTTGTTCAGACCAAAATTCATTTGGTATAGAAATAGTTGCGACTACATTACCAGAACTATCGACTACTGTACCATCTGATTTAGTAGTTAAAGTTGTATCGCCATCTTTTACTGTAAACTTATTATATGTTGGTAAGTCAAAGATTGGATCTACTACATCCCCTAGTAATACTACTACTCCATTTGCATTGGTTGGAAACTGAGGAAGTGTTGCGACTAAGATAGATGGAACTTCATCACCATAACTATAACTACCTACAGTTTGTCCTTCTTTACCAATATATTTTACAACAGAAGCATCACTTACTTTAGCATTAATAGTAAAATCATTTATTACCCATGAACCATTAGAGGCAGTTGGAGTTAAATTACCAACCATTACAGCATAAATTCTTTGGGTTGAGCTTGGTAAAACTAGGTAGACTCCTGAGTTAAGACTTGCAGCTGCTGTTGTTCCAGACACTGTCATATAATGAATATCAGTGCCATGATTCATTATATAATTTGAATACTTACTAACTAGTTTGTCTAGTGTTGATGAAGTTTGGGTTGACCCAGACATAATATCTCCAGAAGTTAAATTATAATAGTCTGAAATTGTTAATGATTTATAAATGTCTGATTGAGCCAAGAATTGTTTAAAGTCTGTTGTGAATTCATACGTTACGACATTGGTTGTCGAGTTATAGAAAACATCGATAATTTTATAAGCAAGAAACGAGTCTAAACTAGATACTTTATTTATAGTTAGAGTTGCTTTTTCCTCTACAATATAACTATCTGGGTCTATTGTACCTTTTGTTGTTCCTAACATAAATGTTGCTGCATGTACATCTAAGGTAGCAGTAATGATAAATGCTAGTACTAAAGTATAAATAATATTTTTTACTCTATTCATAATATACCTTCTTATTATTTATTATCTAGTATTAATTTTATCATAAAAATAGTATTAATACAATATAAGTAAATGTCGAAAAAAGTGTATAAGTTTACGTTTTTGTTAACGTTTGACTAACTCATTTTTTAGAGTTTACTAAGTTGTAGAAATAGGCCTTTTTATTTAATAATTCTTGATAAGTTCCCTCTTCTTTTATTTCTCCATTAGATAAGACTAATATCTTATCAACATTTTTAATAGTTTCTAGACGATGAGCAATTATTATTAGAGTTTTATCTTTTGCGTTAGCCATTATATTAGTCATTACTTCTTTTTCAGTAATGTTATCTAGAGCTGATGTTGCTTCATCTAAAATTACGATACTACTTTCTTCAAAGAATAGTCTTGCAAGGGCAACTCTTTGTCTTTCTCCACCAGACATTTTAATACCTCTTTCACCTAGTTCAGTATCAAGACCTTTTTCTAGATGTTGGTAGTATTTTTCTAAAGAGACAAGTTTTAATACTTTCATAATTTCAGCATCTGTTGCTTTATTATCAAAGACTATGTTTTCGCGAAGTGTTCCATCAAAGATTGGTGACTCTTGTGAAATATAAGTTATGTTGTTGTATAAATCATTTAAATTTAGATTACTTAGATTTTCATTAGATATTAATATTTCTCCTTGATAGTCTTTTAAGAGACCTATTATTAATTTGATAATAGTTGATTTACCTGAACCTGTTTCACCTACTATTGCTAGTTTTTCATACTTTTTAATAGTTAAATTTAAGTTGGTTATTAAGATTTTTTTAGAATCAGGGTACTTGTAAGTTACATTTTTAAAAGTAATTGTTGGAGTAAAATGCTTTAACTTCTTGCCGATTGTTAGATTAGAGTCATCTTTTAAATTTAGAAAATCTAAGTATCTTTTGACAGCAATTTTATTTAACTTGTAATCTACATATTCAACATTAAAAATAGCAATTGGTTGATAAGACTTTCCAATTAAAGTAATTATAGTTACTACTGCTCCGACTGAAAGATTTGATTTTAAAACTGAAAATGATAATATTAAAACTTGAAGAATAGAAACTAGAAGTTCAAATAAAGTAAAGAATAATTCATGAACTAGTTTTATTTTTACTTTATTATTTACAATGTTTTTAATACCATTTTCTGTTATTTCTATTTCCATGTCATACTTTTTATTGGTTCTAAAAACTACTAGTTCCATGAAACCACGGACTAAGTGTTTATTTAAGTATTCACTGTTTACTAGAATGTCTTCTTTTAAGTTATAGAGTCTTTTTAATATTAAATTGGTAATTAAAATTACAAAGAGATAGCCAACTAAAATAAATAGTGTTAATTCTTTTTTTACTTGATAAATAAAGATTAAACTAAAAAGAGATGTGGGGAGTAATTTTCTAAAAACATTTAAATAAAAATTCATTATGATGTTAGTTGATGAGGTGGCACCCTCTTCTATTTTTTGAATTAGGTTACCAGTTCCTAGTTTTTGATATTCTAAATAATCTATAGTCTTCATTTTTCTTAGAGATTGTAATTTAAAATCTAGGTAAAGACCATGTTTTAATTTTTGTTCTGGATAGTTATCAATGTAGCCTAGAATAGTTAATATTAATAATAAAATTCCATAAATAATTATGGGTTTTATAGTTAGAGTTTGGTACTGAAATGCATCTAATATTTTTTGATAATATGTGACTTGATATAATTCTAAAAATGTTAGTAATATACCAATTGATAAATATAAAATTAATATTTTTTTGTTTTTTTCTAATACTTGTTTAAATAATTTCATAGTAATCTTCCTTTCATTCGTGATTGTAAAGAAAAAAGAACCTCCTTTCATGAACATGCAACAAAGAACAATCACAAAAATAATTGTTTCATGTTTGTTGCCATTCATGAGGAGATTCTTAAGACTCTTCATTATTCCTTTAAACTATTAATAGTTTATCTGGTAGTAAAACGCGAATGGTCGAATTAAATTACTACGCTAATAGTATATGATACTTTTACTATTTTGTCAAATTTATGTAAATTGACGTTAACTATTCAGTCTTGATAGTACTTTCTAAATTAACTTTTAATAATGAGTCATAAAACATAGTTTTGTTTTTTAATAAATGAATTACATTTATAAAATAGAATAAAACTAGTATTAAAGCTGATGTTGGTAAGTAGAGAGTTGTCAATATATTTAGACTAAAATATTTAAATACTAAGGTTGGTAGTGTTAGGAGGTAGACTATCTTACAATAATAAAGATAGATGAAGATTGCTCTTAGACTTATTCTAAGAAATGGTTTATTTTCGGGAGATATTTTTATATTTAAAAATTTACCAGCTGGTGTATAACCTTTTGTTAGATAAGGAATTAATATGTAGTAAGTTATTAAGGTTATATAGTTTAGATAATTATTATTTATAAATATAGAGATAGTCATATGAAAGATACAATAGATAAATAAGTCAAGGAAGAAGTATGTTAATCTTCTTAGTCCAGAAATTACTTTACCTTGTTCAAGAGAATCTTTATCAATCTTTTCTCTAGATGGTAAATATTTTTCAACTAGACCAAATAATAAGTAGCCTACTACACCTCCAGTTGTATTTAGAATTAAATCATCAACATCAAACAATCTATATGGACGAGGATAAATAAAATATAGACCAGTTAATTGAGTTAGTTCAAAAAATAGACTTAGAGAAAAAGATAAAATTAGAACCTTTTTAAAACTAGCTTTGTAGTAATACCTTAAATACATACCAAAAGGAATAGTCATAAAGATATTAAATATTACAACATAAATACAGTTTTCTGTTAATGCTTTTAAGTAAGTAGAAGGAACTGAAATATTAAATGATGTTTCTTTGATGATGTCTGTTATAAATTTAAAAGGAATTAAATTATACATTGTTTTATCAGTTGGAAGATTATTAATATCTGGTAATGGTAAAATTACTAAGAAATAGATTGTCATCATGTAAAGAATAAAAGAATAGACAATTACTGTTCTTAACTTATTAATGGATCCATATTTATGATATTGTTTTAAAATATAGGGAATTGTAAAGATAAGAGCTATAATTGGAAAAAATATTATAGATGTTTTAATTGTAGATATATATTGCATAGTAATCTTCCTTTCAGTAATATTATAGCAGATATATTTAAAATTCAACCTTACATTTTTGTTAGATAGAAAAAGAAATAAGTACTTTGACCTATTTCTTTATTTTTTGTAAAACTTTAATTGTAAAAACAACACAACCATTCTCTTTAGTTTCTTCTTCAGTATAATAACCATTATAAGTATCTTGAACTACGGCTTCAACATCTTGATAGGTATCTTTAAAGTCTTCATCGAAATACTTTTCGTAACAAGAATACCAATCAGGGAAGTCTTCTCTTTTTAGGACTTCAGCTATTACTTCTTCATCAAAGTCTGGTAGTTTTTGAAATCTAATAGTATCACTTGGTTTTATAAGACGTCTTTTAGAATCATTTAAACGATATTCTCTAGTTTTATTATTTTTAGTTAAGTCTTCAAAGTTAGAAGTATATAGTTTCATTATATGTTCCATAGTTATACCTCATTTTGTTTCCAGTACATTTTGTTATCAATAAATTCATAAGTTAATTTATTTTGATCTTTTAGATAAGAAAGATAAGATTTTATAGTACTACTGATTAGAACATATTGAGTAGCATTCATTACTAGGGCATAATTATCAAAAACATTTTTTAAAATATCTTCAAAAGTAATATTTTCTTTACAAAGATTATATAAGTAGTCTAAGATTTCATTTATTTTATCTTCATTTATTTTTATTAGTTCTTTAATATTAGCAGTAGCAGCACAATGAGATGGAATATACATTTTTGCTGGTAGTTCTTTTAAGATATTTAGAGTGTTTAAGTATTCGGCGACATCATAGATAAAGAAAACATGATATTTAGTAATTGTTTCTTCACTAAAGAGAGAATCTCCTAAGAAGACTACATCATCTGATGTTTTTACTCCAATCATATCAAAGAAATGGCCCCTTAAAATGATGTATTCTAAACCATTTGGTAGATTATTATCAATATCTGTTACGATAGATGGTTTTGCCATTAAAAATTTATTTCTTATAGCCTCAAAGGGATAAGCACCATATAAGAAAGAGGGTTCTAGTAATGGATATTCTGTAATACATTTTTCAATACCATAACTATATATTTTACAGTTGGTACGCTCTTGAATTAATTTATTTCCACCAACATGATCAGCATTAGAATGAGTAGAAATTATACCTACTACTTCCCAGCCTTTTTCAGTGACTATTTTTAAAATTTTTTTACCGGCTTCTTTATCATTACCAGTATCAATTAAAAAGATATGTTTATCATCTAAGAGATAGATACCAATATTAGTATTATTTTCAATGTAGTATGTTTTTTCTCCAACTTGTTTTAGTTCCATAATTTTCACCTCTTAGGTATATTATAAAGAATTTTTGCAGTTATTTAAAGTTAAAATTCACAATTAGAAACAGATCTAGGATAAGGAGTAACATCTTTGATGTTTTCAATACCGGTTAAGTACATTAATAGTCTTTCAAAGCCAATTCCAAAACCTGATGTTTGTACTCCACCATATTTTCTTAACTTTAAGTACCAAGAATAATCTTCTATTTTCATATTTCTTTCCTGCATTGCTTTTAGAAGAGTATCATAGTCATCTTCCCTTTGACTCATACCAAATACTTCACCTATGCCAGGTAACTCTAGGTCAGCACCAGCTACAGTACCATCTTCTAGATGTTTCATATAGAAAGCTTTTATTTCTTTTGGCCAGTTAATAATAAACATTGGACAGTCAAAATACTCAGTTAAGTATTTTTCATGTTCTTTAGCAATATCAGAACCATATTTTGGTTCAAAGACAAACTTTTTAGGAGCTTTTTTTAGTATTTCAATACATTCTTTATAAGTTACTCTTTTGAAAGACTCTTTTGTTACTTTTTTTAATTTCTTTAGTAAGTCTTTTTCAATATATTTATCTAAAAATTCTAATTCCTCTTTAGCATGTTTTAAAACGTACTTTATGACATATTTCATTAAGTCTTCAGCAATATCCATTATTCCTTCTAAGTCACAAAAAGCTACTTCTGGTTCTATTTGCCAGAATTCAGCAATATGATAAGGTGTATGAGAAGGATCGGCTCTAAATGTTGGGCCAAAGGTATATGTTTTGGTGAAGGCTTGGGCAAATGTTTCTGCTTCAAATTGAGTTGAAACTGATAGGCCTACCTTCTTTTGAAAATACTCTTTTGAGTAATCTACTTTACCTGTTTTAGCGATTTTTTCTAGATCTTGTGTTGTTACTTGGAACATTTCTCCGGCTCCTTCACAATCACTAGCAGTAAATATTGGAGCTTGGAGATAGATGTAACCATTATCTTGAAAATACTTGTGTATTGCCATAGCAGTTATACTTCTTATACGAAAGACTGCCTGAAATAAAGTTGTTCTTGGTCTTAGATAGGCTTCTTCTCGTAAGAATTCTCTACTATGAGGTTTAGGTTGAATTGGATAATCTTCGGAACAGTCCGCTAATAATTCAACTTTTTTGGCATGAAGTTCAATTAGTTGGTCTTTTACAGGAGATAATTTTAAAATACCAGTTACTTTTAAAGCAGAACCAAAATGGATTTTAGTAATACTATCATAGTCCTTTAAAGATTTGTCATATATAATTTGTAATTTTTTAAAACAAGTTCCATCCGATAGTTCAATAAAACTTATTTCCTTTTGTTTACGATGTTTTCTTATCCATCCTTTAATAGTTATTTCTTTTTCAATTAATGATTTGTAATCATCATATACTTTTTTAATTTCCATATTATTTTTTTCCTTTCAAATATATTTTTAGACACTTGTAGGAAATATCTGTTTTATAATTTTTTTCATTGATATAGTTATTATTGTTATTATTGTCTTCTTCCATAAAATCACTTCCTTATATATAAAAATACCCGATACATCCTACAATAAGGACGAATATCGGGTATCCGTGGTGCCACCTTAATTTATTACTAAAAAAACCATTATATATAATGGTTTGCTTTCAATAATCACTCTTTTTTAGTTCTAACAAACCTAGCAATATGATAACGGATTGCTTCCGAACTAGCCTACTAAAATATTTCTTTCGGTAGTTTGCTCCAAGGTGTTCTTTCAACAAAATTTTATTATTAGTTCACACTATACCTAACTCACTCGAATAAATTTTTTGTTTACTTTTCCTTTTCAAAGCAATTTCATTATAACATGTCATTATTTATTTGTCAAAAGTTGACTAGTTTTATTTAGTTTGTTTGATTATATATTTTATTTTATGGTAAGATAAAATTAGGAGGATGATAAAATGAAAGTTATTCAATATGGCTGTGGAAAAATGGCTAAATATACGATGCGCTATGTCCTTGAAAATGGATGGGATATTGTTGGTGCTGTTGACATTAATCCAAATGTTATTGGTAAGGATGTTGGAGAAATTATAGAAGGAGAAAATATTGGTGTTAAAGTAGTTTCTGTAGATGAAGCTGATACTTTATTTAGTGAAGTTAAAGCTGATGTTTGTATTGTTACTACTATGAGTTTACTTGCTGACTGTCGTGATGCCTTACTTTTATGTGCTAAGCATGGAGTTAACGCAATTACTACTTGTGAGGAAGCTTTCTATCCAATGAATTCTAATCCTACCCTTACTTTAGAAATTGATAAGTTAGCAAAAGAAAATAACTGTACTATTACTGGTTCTGGTTATCAAGATGCTTTCTGGGGTAATTTAATTAGTACTTTAGCTGGTACAACTCAAAGAATTACTAAGATTAAGGGAAGTTCTTCTTATAACGTAGAAGATTATGGAATTGCTCTTGCAAAAGCTCATGGTGCTGGTCTTACTCCAGAAGAGTTTGATAGAGATGTTGCTAGTGTTGATAGAATGAGTGATGAAGAACGTCAAAATATTATTAACTCTGGTACTTATACACCAAGTTATATGTGGAATGTTAATGGATGGTTATGTGATAAATTACATTTAGATGTAGTTAGTCAAACACAAAAATGTGTTCCACAATTTTGTGATGAAGATATTCACTCTACAACATTAGATATGGATATTAAAGCAGGAGTTGCCACTGGTATGAGTGCTGTTGTTACAACTACTACTAAACAAGGAATTATTTTAGAAACTGAATGTATTGGTAAAGTTTACAGCAAGGAAGATTGTGATAGAAATGATTGGACAGTTGAAGGAGAACCTAATACTAATTTAGTTATTACTAGACCTTGTACAGTTGAACTTACTTGTTCAGCTATTGTAAACAGAATTCCAGATGTAGTTAAAGCAGAAGCTGGATTTGTACCAACTTCTAGAATGGGCGAATTAAAATATATCGTTAAGTAATTAGACTAAATAAAAAAGGTTACAACTTTTGGGTTGTAGCCTTTTTATATTCTTATAAAATATCGTTTGAATTGTTACCTGGGAAATTATTATTTGGATACATGTTATTATTTCTTGGTTGATTATTTCCTGGGTAATTATTATTTTGTGGCATACCATTATAGTTATTATTTGGTACTGGTTGCTCAAAACTTGAAACATAATTTACAGCTTTTGAAGCATATTCACTTACCTTTTTACTAAATGGATTTTCTTTCATAGCATATCCAGTTAATGTAGAAACAACAAATAAGAACTTAGTTAACATTAGTAAATAATCAACACCAGAATCTAAGAATGAAATTATAGTTGTTACTGGACTCATAAACTTAGTTTGTAGAGTTGCAATATTAATTTGGTTACCATATGATAAGTAAGAATTAATTACATTAACAATACTTTCAATTCCTTTAAATACTAAGCTAACTCCATCAGAAATAATTGACCAAGCAAATGATATTAATGTAAGACCTACTAAGAAAGCAATTACATTTACCATTAAGTTTCTTACCTTGTCATTTACTTCACAGAATATTAACATTAAAATTACAGCTAGTAATAAAGTTTGCCATCCTGCAAATAAAGATGCTAATAAGATAATAGCAGCTAATCCATTATTGATTTTTAATTTATTCATTTTACTCCTCCTCTATTCTATATTCATTATATAGTTTAAAGTGGAGTTTGACAAGATTGTTTTTTTGAAAATCATCTATAATATGAGTAATAAATATATTGATATTAGTTGTCTTATTATTTAGATTAATATAAAATTAAAGATAGAGGTAAAAATATGAAGAAAACAAACTCAGAGAAAATTTTAAATTACTGTGATAATTTGTCTAAAATAAAAATAGAAGCATTTGATAATTATATAATTATTAATCCATATAATGATAGTAATAAAGAACAAGTTAGACTTATTACTACTAAGTTCTATAATAAGTTTTATAACGATAATAATAAAAGAAGATTGATACTTGGAAGTAATCCAGCTAGAAGAGCTTCTGCTGTTACAGGTATTCCATTTGAAGATGCAATACATTTACAGAAAAGTACGGGAATATTTATTGATAATTTTTATGTTAACAAGTCATCGTCTAACTTTCTTTATAATGTTATTGATAAGTATGGAGAATGTGAAAAGTTCTATAGTGATTTTTATATGAACTTTGTCTTTCCTTTAGGAATTGCGAAAACCACTGATAAAGGTAGAGAGATTAATGCTAACTATTATGATATTAAAGGTTATGAAGAAAAATTGGAAAAATATATAGTTGAATCAATTAAAGAAATACTTACATTTAATATAGATACTTCAATATGTTATTGTATTGGGAGTGGTAAAAATTATGAGTACTTGTTAAAGCTAAATAAAAAATATAGTTTCTTTGATAAGATTATTCCACTTGAACATCCTAGATTTATAATGCAATATAACTCTAAAAATAAAGACTTGTATTTAGAAAAATACTTAGATGCTTTAAACAGATAAGGTTGTCTATTAGTATATAAATAAAGAAAACCGATAGATTACAGTTTAGTCTATCGGTTTTTATTAACAATTATCAGTCATTGTTAGGGGTACTTTATAAAGAGTAACTTTATTATTTTCATCTGTTGCACTTATTTGGAGATATAGTCTATTCTTCTTATAATTGATACAAGTTTTAGAATAGTTATCTATATTGAAACGAACATTTTGTAAGTAATCTTCTAGTTTTATAGGTGTCTTTTCATTATAAGAAGCACTACCTATTTTTATTTCTGTATTATTATTACTTTCATATAAAATACATTCTATTTTTTTATATTCAGTCGTATCATCACCATTACAATAAGTAATATTTGATATGTAGATAGATGACTTTTTATCATTATAAGCCATACTTCCAGATATTTTAAAGTCAGAACAACTAGAAGTTAGAGTTTTAAATTCAAAGTTGTGACTATGTTGATAATTATTATAAATAATAAATGAAGTAAGAATAATTATAATTGCTACTAAGATAGAAATAATAATTAGTTTTGTTTTATTAGATTTATTTTTATTAGATACTCTTCCTTCTAGTAAGTCTTCTATGTTTACATTAAAGTCTTTACTTATTTCTTTTAATAGACTAACATCAGGAATATTCTTACCTGTTTCCCATTTACTTACAGCTTGGTATGTTACACCATACTTTTCAGCTAATTCGGCTTGAGTTAGATTATTTTTCTTTCTTATTTCTTTGATAAGTTTTCCGATCTTCTCTTGATCCATATAGTCACATCCTTACTACTTTTAATCAATAAATACTCTTGGGACACGATTAGAGATAGTTGATAATATCTCATAATTAATAGTATTACATTCTCTAGCAACATCTTCTAGAGTTATATTTTTATTATCCCAGATATAGACATAGTCTCCTACTTTTACATCTTTAATATTAGTTACATCAATCATAAAAGAATCCATACATACTGTTCCTACTATATTAGCAATAGTATCTTTTACAACGACTTTACCTTTGTTAGATAAATTACGACGAATACCATCAGCATAACCTATAGCAACTGTTGCGATAGTCATTTTTTTAGGAGTTATAAAAGTTCTTCCATAACTTATACTAGTACCTTCTTCCACTTCTTTTATGAAAGAAATATGAGATTTTAACTTAGCAACTGGTTTTAAATCTATCTTTGTTTGAATAGTATCAGTTGGAGCATAACCATATAATAAGATACCAGGTCTTACTAAGTTACAGAATTTAGAATTAACATTTAAAATACCATTAGATGCTTCTGCATGAATATATTTTATGTTAGGATAATACTCTTTTATTTTAGTAACACCTTGTTCAAATAAAGACATTTGATGTTTAGTAAATTCTTTGTCTTTATCGGCAGTAGATAAATGAGTATATACTCCTTCTACAATAATATTAGTAGTTGTTTTTAAATAGTTTAATACTTCATCTAAATCATTGATATTAAAACCAGTTCTACCCATACCAGTTTCTAGTTCTAAGTGAATAGTAAATGTTTCTTTGTGATTACTTAGTTCTTTGATAAAGTTTAAATCAGCTACACCTACTGTAACATTATATTTAATAATATTTTCTATATCTTCTAAGTATGGTTGGTTTAAGACGAATATTTCATTTTTAAAACCATCATGTCTTAAATCCATAGCTTCTTTTACAATAGCAGTTGCGATTATCTTAAAGTCCTTTATAAGAGAAATATTCTTATTTAAATATGTTCCATAACTATTAGCTTTCATAACATACATTATATCTTTATTAGGACCAATTAGTCTTTTTATTTCATTGACATTATGTTTAAAAGCACTAGTACTTATTTCTAAGATTGATTGTCTTTCATTCATTTTAATACACCTCATGTTTATAATTATTTGTTTTATTTAAATATTATACCATTATATTTAATTTATGTGGTGTTTTTTCATAGAAAAAGAATAGTTTTTAGACTATTCTTTGTACTTTATTTTCTTTTTAATACTTTTTGTTTTTCTATTAATTTGTATATTTCCATTATTAAGATAATTATTGTTGATATAGCAAATAGTAGTAACATGTGAGGTATTGGAATACTAGTTGTTTGTAAGAAACTACTTAGGAATGGTATTTCACTAAATATGATTTGTAGTATTAAAGCTGATAAGATACTAAATATAATTAGTGGATTAGTTCTTAGTGGAGTTTTAAATATTGATTCTTTTTCACTACGACAATTTAGTACATGCATATTTTGGATAAATACCATTAGTGTCATTATATATCCTCTAGCAGATGAGATTTGCATATTTAGATTGTTTATTAAGTAAATCCAAACTATAAATACTATTAGACCTATTGATATTCCAGATATTAATACTTCTTTTGCTAGGACTTTATTAAATAGTGTTTCTTTTGGATTTCTAGGTGGTTCCTTCATAATATTTGATTCTGCTTTTTCAAATGATAAAGCAAAGTCTTGTAAGCCATCTGTTACAATATTTAGCCATAATAGTTGGATTGCTACTAGAGGCATTGGCATATCTAGAATGATTGCTAGAAGGAAGAATAAGACTTCTGCTACTCCACAAGATAGTAACATATAAGAAATTTTACGAATATTGCTATAAGCATTTCTTCCTTCTTTGATACCTAAAACTATAGATTTAAAACTATCATCTAGAATTATCATAGAAGAAGTTTCTTTAGCGACATCAGTACCTGAACCCATTGCAATACCAATGTTTGCTGATTTTAGAGCAGGTGCATCATTTACACCATCACCTGTTACAGCAACAAACTCTCCTTGTCTTTTTAGAGATTCAACTATTTCTAATTTATTTAGAGGAGTTACTCTAGTAAAAACTTTTTTAGTTTTAAGAAACTTATCAAACTCTTTTTGACCTTTTTCTAAGTATTCATCTACTTCTTGACCAGTTGTTACTTCATTAAATGTTTCTACTAAATTTAAATCTTTAGCAATAGAATATGCAGTTAGAGGATGATCTCCTGTTATCATGATAACTTTTATACCAGCTGTTTTACATTCATTAATAGACTCTTTTACATCTTCTCTAATTGGATCTATAAAAGCTACTAGACCTATAAAAGTCATTTTATTTAACTTTTGTTTATCACTAGAAGCTATTGCGATTACTCGGTAACCAGAACTTGCTAATGATTCATTTTGTTCTTTTAAAAGTTCTTTATCTATTTTTACAGTCTTTTTGCCTACTTTCATAGTAGTACAAAATTCTAAGACTTTTTCTAAGGAACCTTTTACAGTACAATAGTCTTTATTATTTTCTTTATAAAAAACTGCTGAATACTTTTTTTCTGATTCATAATTTATACGATCTGTTATTTTTATATCATCTATCTTTATACCTAGTTTTAGACCTAGTGAAAGAAAAGCTATATCAATAGAGTCACCAAAATGTTTATACTCATTTTTCTTTTTTTCTAGGGTTGCTTCATTATTTAAAACTGCTAATTTACTTATATATTGGGCATCATTTATATTAGCAGAAGCTAGTGGTATTACCTCTCCTTTATCATTATAACCAGTACCAGTAATATCAAAGGTACTATTATCTGGTAAAACTATTTTTTTAGCAGTTTGTTCATTTACAGTAAGAGTTCCTGTTTTATCTGATGCTATTACGGTACAACTACCTAGACTTTCAACAGAGTTTAGTCTTTTTACAACAACACTTTTTTTACTCATACGATTTGAGCCGATTGTTAGAGCCATAGTTAGAGCTAGAGGTAATCCTTCTGGCATAGCAGATACGGAAAGAGCTATTACTGATAAGAATATTTCACTACCTGCTGTTCCTTTTGCATATAGAGCAACCGTTATTACTACAGCAACTACAATAATTAGAAAAGTTATTTGCTTGGAGAACTTTTCCATACGAATAGTTAGAGGTGACTTAGTTTCTTTAGTATTATTTACTTTACTAGCTATCTCACCAATTTCTGTATTAATTCCTGTTGCTGTTACAATAGCTTTTGCTCTACCAGTTAAAATATTAGTACCAGCATAAAGCATATTTTTTCTTTCAGCTAGAATTACATCTTTATTTATAGTACTTTTATCTTTTTCAACGCTTGTACTCTCACCTGTTAAAATAGATTCATCAACTGATAAGTTACTAGATTCTATTAAACGCATGTCAGCACTTATTTTATCCCCAGATGTTAGAAGAACGATATCCCCTACTACTAACTCACTAGCATCTATTTCTTTTGCTATTCCATTACGTAGGACTTTAGTTTTTACTTCAATTAGTTTGGTTAGGGCTTCAACATTTTTATTAGCTTTCCATTCTTGATACGTTCCTAATATTAAATCAACTAAAATTATAAAAAGAATGGCTATAGCGTCTACTTTTTCTTTTATTAAAAATGAAACAATACTAGCAAATAGTAATAATAAAACTATAGGATCAGTTAATTCTCTAAGAAATATTTTTAGAAGAGAATCTTTTTTCTTTTTAGGTAGTTCATTTTTACCATTTTTTTGAAGTCTAAGTGTTGCTTCTTCAGTAGTTAGACCTTCTTCAGTACTATTTAATTTTTGCAGTACATCAGTAATTTCAGTACTATGCCATTTTTTTAATTTCATATAATCACCTGTTATTCTTTTACTTTACAATTACTTTTTTCTGTATCCTTCCAGACATTGCCATTTACAAATTGAGTCATGGCCATGATAAAGGCATCTTTAGTTATATCTATTCTACTTATAGAATCATGTGTTAGGGCGTTTACGCCACCTTTTCCTTTACCTAAGTCCTCAGATTCATATACTTTATCAAATACTTCACCAAGAGATGTTTCTATTATTTCTTTAACATAACTATTTGGTACTGGGAAAGCTGGACCTATTCCTACACTTTCATAACCAGCTTTGTCTTTAACAACGGCAAAGTTTACTATCATCCAAGTACCGTATAAATTACAAATGCCAGATTCAACTGCTAGAAAGTAATCTATGTCTAGACTATTTTCTTTAGCATACTCAATTAGATTATCTACCCTATTTTTAGCACCATTATAAGTATCTTCATTTACGGGTTGGTCTGGAACATTTGATGGTACCTTTATACCTTCTATTTCAAAATCTTTAAAAAAATTACTTAGAGCAAGTTTTGCTCCTTCTATTTTGCCGGGATTTTTAGTTCCGATTAAAACTTTCATATTTTTCCTTCTTTCTTTTTTTCAATTAAATCTTCATATAGATAATACGCATCATCTACTGTATTATCCCAATTTTTATATAAATCACGATAAGCATTTTCTTTTACTTCATTATATAGTTTTTTATTCTCTAAAATTTCAATAATTTTATTAGTGTAGTCTTCAATTGAATTTTTAGATAAGTACCCATTAACATTATTAGTAACAGTTGCAGCTGTTGCGGTATTTTCTAAAAATACAGTTGGTGTTTTTTGAGAGGCAGCTTCTATTTGAACAATAGATGAAGAGTCATAAATTGATGGGAATAGCATAAGATCGGATCTACTATAATAATAAGCTAATTCTTTACGATTAGTTATTTTACCACACATAATAATTTCTTTTTCCATGCCAAGTTCGGATATTTTCTTTTTTAGTTTATCTTCATCTTGACCTGAACCAACAAATAACATTTTCCATTTTAATCTAGGCTTTTTTAGTTTTAATAATTTTAGAGAGTCTACGATAAAGAAAATGTTTTTTAAAGTGTTAATTCTTCCTACAAATAAGAAGATAATTTCACTTTCCTTTAATTTGTGCTTTTCATTTATAAATTTATGAGCTTGTTTGACATCTTGAACTGGTTCCATTTCAGTAGCATTATTCATTACACGAGGTAGACATTTATAATGATATTCCTCATGAAAAATACGGGCAACTTCATTGTTAACAGCCCAACACTCATCACATTTATTAAAGACTTTTATTAGTTTACTAGTTAGTCTGTTTGCTAAATACTCAGACTTTACAGCTTTTAGAAAGTCTTGTTTAAACTGACTATGCATTGTAGCAATACAAGGAATATTATGCTTTTTGGCATACTTTAGACCAGCTTCTCCTAGAGTAAATGGAGAATGAATATGAACAATATCTAGTTTGTACTTTTCTAATTCTTTTCTAAACTTTGGATCAAGTTTAGGAGTTGGAAGAGAATAATCTAAAAATAAGGCTTTGATAGAATTACATCTTACAACTTTATAAGGAAAGATGGAGTCATCATAAGGAGATGAAATATAGTTAGGAACAAAGACTATTACATTAGCGTATTTTACTAGTCTTCTTGCATAATTATCAACAACCATACATACTCCATCATTCATAGGATAGAATGAATCATTAAATATTCCAATAGTTAGTTTATTATTCATAGTAAGCTCCTTTTGTTACTTTTGTTTTTTTGATGTTTCCTTTTTCTTTACTTCTTTTTTCTTTTCTTTTTTTAAATTGTTAGGCATGTATAATCCTAATAAAATGTTAAATAATTTAAATAATTTATCTTTAGTTTTTGAAGTTGCTGGTAACTCTCTAACTAAATTAATACAAGTTACAATCTTTTTAAGAGTAACAGTTTCAGTATTATTTATATTAGACTTTTTTAAGATTTCAAAAATTGAGGCAACAAATTCTCGAATATCTTCTTCAGAGTTATTTTTTATGAAATCTTTAGTTTCTTCTGAGAAAACTATACTACTTTCACTTTGTGTAGCAGGTACAAAATAACTACCAAAACATTGCCATGATGTGGCGTGATGTTGTAGTATACCTTTCATATTACTTTGAACGACAAAATAATTTGGAGTTGAATATAGTAACATTCCAACTAAACTTATTTCTGGGGTGAACTTTTTTATTTTAGGGATTAGTTGTTGATAACGTTTACTTAAAAATTCTTTTTCACGCATACCTGGACCATCAAAGTCATAGACAGTAACAATTCTTTTTTTGACATTATCTTCTGCTTCCATAGCTGCAGCAACAGCTAGATTTCCACCTTTAGAATGTCCTCCTACATAAATTTTTTTATGTTTCTTAGCTTCCTTATTTAAATAACCAATCGCAAGAGTTTGACTTGGTACAGGAAACTTGTTAGATAAATCAAAGTCTTCACGCCAACCAGACATGTATTCATTGGTTCCTTCATAAGAAATATAAATCCAGTCATTATATTCAAAAGTTATAGCTCCAAATTGTTTTTCAGTATCAACTATTCTTGAATAATTAGTCATTATTATATCTTTAAAGCGTAAAGTATTTTTTACATTACCAAAAAGATTATGAGCATACTTATAAACATTTAGTTTGTTCTTTATTTTTTCATTTGTAACAACACTAAAATAAGCTTTACTAACGTTTTCTATAGTATTAGGTAAAATACTAATTACTTCACTAAAATTTAAGTATGATAGCTCTGCTAGTATTAAAGCATCTACATCATTAAATGGAACTTCATTAAAATCTTTATCTCCATAATATTTACAATAGTCAATAAAATTTGCCATAGTATCACTCCTATTATCATTATAACATTTAGAAAATAAAAAGATAAAGTCTTTTTACTTTACCTTTACCTTTTTATTACATTTATTTATTATTTATTGCAAGTTGAAGTACAAATATCTTTTTTACAATCTTGCATCATACATCTTAATTTATTTTTTAATCCTTCTAAATCTTCATTAGCCCAGTAGTCAGCTGGTTTTTCATAACCTTTTGTATCCCAAGCAGTTTCATCATCAAAACCAACAATTTTACCATCTTTTATTGCTATTACTGCAGGTACATAAAGTCTTTTATTACCTTCTTCATCATTTTGTAAGTAGTCAGATAAAATTTCAGTTATTTTTTTGTAGGCATCTGTATTATTTTTACGTTCTTCTAAAATATTTAAATAGTAGATTTTTTCTACTTCTTTTTCTTTTGCTATTTCATTTAGATATGGAACATAAGCTGTACACCAAGGACATTCTGGGAAGCCTAAGTAAACAATACCTGTACCCTTTTCTAAAATATTTATGATTTGTTCTGGAGTACGATAAACAAAAACATTGTCTAAAGCCTTTCCATCTTCATCTTTTAAGTTATATTCTTTAGCAAATTTTTCACTGTCTGTTAATTTGTTATCATTATTAGTATCAGCTTTCTTACTATTTTTTGGATAGAAACAAAATACTCCTAAAATAACTATAACTACTAAAGCAATTATTAATAAACTATTTTTCTTCATATTACTTCTCCTTTTTTATTTATATTTCAATTGTATTAAGAAAAATAGGTCTTTTCAATAAACTTGAAGTTGAAAAAAACTCAACATGAGGTTGAGTTTATGGTTTAGTAATATTTATGGTTCCTTTTGGATGATTTTGGGGTGCGTATATTGAATACAATTTTAATGGAGTATTTCCAATATTAGTGATGTTATGATAAGTACCAGCTGGTATTAAAATAGCATAGTTAGAATTTACTTCTTTTTTAAAAGATAAATCATTTTTTGAAGTTCCTAATTCAACTAGGGCATTTCCTTCTTCTAGTTTTATAAATTGATCTATGTTAGGATGAACTTCTAGACCAACACTTTCTTTTTGTGGAATACTCATTAGAGTTAGTTGAAGATTATTACCAGTCCAAAGAGTTGTTCTATAGTTTGGATTTTCTAAAGTACGTTTTGTTAGATTTATAGTACTAGGTGTTGGACCTAGATCGGTTGGGATAGTATTGCTGCGATAGTTATTTGGGTTATGATAGTTTGAATTATAATAATTATAGGGATTATTATAATTATTTGAATAATAATTCATGATATTTTTCCTTTCATATATAGTTTATGTAAAGAGAAAAAATAGTTTAAAAAAAGTAAGAAATTAATTTTTCTTACTTAGTGCTTTTGAATATAATTCATAGTCTTTTTCGGTAAAACAAGAAAATATAACATCAATGTTTTCAGGTAGATATTCTTTTACTGTACTTATAGCAATCTTCATAGCTTTTTCTTTAGGGTAATGATAGATATCAGTACTTATACAAGGAAAAGCAATTGATACTTTTTCTAAGTTATTTTCTTTTAGATATTTTTGGGCTAGTAAAAGACTATTTTTGTAACAGGAACTTAATAGGTTCCCCTCATTATTATTGCCACCTAGATAGATGGGACCTACTGTATGAATTATTTTTTTGGCTTTGCAATTATAACCATTAGTCATTTTTGCTTCACCAGTTTTACAACCGTTTAATTTACGACATTCTTCTAATAATTCAGGTCCAGCTTTCTTATGGATTGCTCCATCAACACCAGACCCTCCTAATAGAGATGGTCTGGCAGCATTTACTATTATATCAACATCTAAATCTACAATATTTTCTTTAGTTACAATTATGGGCATTACTTTTTGTCCTTTTTATTTTCTTGTTTTTTAGTTTTTTCGGCTTTTTTTACTTTTTCAGTTTTTACTTTTGGAACACTGATTTTAGCTTCTTTTACTTCATTTTTCTTTTCAGTAAGAGCTCTTTTTACATATAAGCCACCTAGTAAAACTAGTAGTATTCCAAAGATAATGTATAGTGGAATATTTCCTTTTAGTCCAGCAAGTAAATAAAATAGACCTGCTAGAAAAAATAAAACTGCACAAATAATACTTCTTTTCATAAATTTCTCCTATCTTTTTATTTACTTTATTATAACATAATAATTAGTTATTGCATACTAAGAAAAATGGTTGTAGTTTTATAAAAAGAAAGTCTAATTAGACTCTCTTCCACATTATAGTTAAAACGTTTAGAATAGCTAGTAGTGTTACACCTACATCAGCAAAGACAGCCATCCAGATAGTACTTATACCAAATACTCCTAGTAGTAAGACAATGAATTTTACAATAAGAGCAAAGATAATACTTTCTTTTACTTTACGTTTTGTTAATTTAGAAATATTATGAGCAGTTTTTATTTTAGATAAGTCGTCTTTCATAATAACAATATCACTTGCTTCGATAGCAGCATCACTACCAAGGCTACCCATAGATACACCAATATCAGAAGTTTTAATAACTGGGGCATCATTGATACCATCACCAATAAACATTACTAGTCCTTGTTTTTGATATTCTTTTATTTTTTCTACTTTATCGATTGGTAAAAGATTATTGTAATAAGTATTTATTTTTACTTCATGAGCTATTTCTTTAGTTATATCTTCATTATCTCCTGATAAAATCATGATATCTTTGAAGTCTTCTTTTAGGAAACTAAGAGCATAACTACTCTTTTTTATACGATCTGATATAACAACACAACCAGCGTATTCATTATCAATTGCGACATAGATAACAGTACCAATAGCTTCTTCTTTAGGTAGTTCTACTTTGTTTTCTTCCATTAGTTTTTTATTACCAATTAATAGTTCTTTATTTTTTATAGTACAAGAGATACCTTTACCAGAGTATTCTTTATGATTAGTGGATTTTTCTAATGGTTCTTTACAGTAATTAACTATAGCCTTAGCAATAGGATGAATAGAGTTTACTTCGGCTGATGCTACTAAGGTTATAAAATCTTTTTCTTTTAAAGTTTTACTTTCGACTTTAGTTACTTCAAAGACACCTTCAGTAATAGTACCAGTTTTATCTAGAGCAAGATAATCGATATCAGCTAGAGTTTCTAGTTCTCTACTACCCTTTATTAAGATTCCTTCTTTACTTGCTCTACCTATTCCTGAGAAAAAGCCTAATGGTACTGAGATAACTAGAGCACAAGGACATGATGTTACTAAGAATACTAAGGCTCTATAAAGCCAAGTTTTAAAATCACCTACTATTAAGGATGGAACTATAGCAATTATTAAAGCTGATATAACTACTACTGGAGTATATATTTTGGAAAATTTACGAATAAAGTTTTCAGTATTAGTTTTTTTGTTGTTGGAGTTTTCAATTAAATCAATTATTTTACTAGCAGTAGATGTTTTATAAGTAGAAGTTGCTTTTACTTTTAGTATTGAATCTTTATTAATTGATCCTGAGATAACTTGATCATTAACAGTTGCTTTTCTAGGAGTTGATTCTCCTGTTAGAGAAGATGTATCTAAGTAACTTGTTCCTTCAATAACAATTCCATCTAGTGGAACTTTTTCTCCTGGTAAGACAACAAATATGTCATCAACTTTAGCTTTTTTAATAGATACTTTTTCTATTACACCATCTTTAAATAAATTAACAGTTTCACTACGTAAGTCCATTAATTTAGTAATAGATTTTTTACTACTTGCTACTGCAGCATCTGATAAATATTCACCAGTTTCAAATAAGAGCATAACCATGACAGCTTCCATGTAGCTACCAATAGCGAAGGCTCCTAGAGTTGCTAGTATCATAAGAAAGTTTTCATTAAAAATATCCTTTTCCTTTAATCCTTCAAAGGCTTCCATATATATTTCATAACTTATAATTATATAACTTATTACTAATATTATTTCTTTTATAGGACTTGGTAGAAAAATAGAAATTATAAATAGTATGATACTTATTATTATTTTTATTAAGTCTTCGTTTAAAAATTTTTTCATTACATTACCTCCGATATATGCTCCAAGCCATATTTTAAAATTATTTTTATATGTTCATCACTTATACTATAATATACATTCTTCCCTATTTTGTCAGTTTTTACTAAATTAGATGCACGTAAGTTTTTTAATTGATGAGAAATTGCTGATTGAGTCATGTCAAGTAGTTCACTTATTTCATTTACACATAATGGTTTATTTAAGAGTGCATCTAAAATTCTTAGTCTTGTTTGGTCACCAAATATTTTATAGAACTCGCTAAGACCATATAAAAGTTCTTTACTATGTAGTTTCATAATTCACCTCCATATATGATTAGTTGTTCATATATTCATAATAATATATGTGTATGTTTAAGTCAAGAAAAAAAGTATCATAATGGATACTTTACGTATAGTTAGTCTTTTATTTGCAGTTATGTTTTTTATTATATGTTACAAAAGCTATTGTAGATATTGTTATTAGTAATAGACCTATTCCGATATGAATAATAATTCCAGAGCCTCCTGTTAAAGGTAGTCTTCCTGCTTCTGGCACTTCTATTTCTACTTTGTAATAACCTTCTGTTGTGCTTGCTACTGAGCCCGATATCTTTACTTTCATTGATGTTGTTGGGGCAAGACTATATCCTGATTTTGCTTTGGTATTTTTTATGTAATAAGTTCCTTCTGCTACTCCAGCAAGTGTTCCTTTACCAGATGAGCCTGTAGTAATTGTACCAACTTTTTGAGTTAGGCCTGAATCTTTATATACTTCAAACGTCATATCTGATAAGGTTGTTGATTTGTCGTTCTTTTTATAGGCAAGTAAATCGATACCGTAGGTGTAGATAGTTGTAGTTGAACTAACAGTAGTACTTCCACTAGTATATGGAGCTGTTGAGTATATTAAATCAATTTTATTTTTATTTCCATTACTTCCAAATACTGCTTTACTATTTAGTATTGACTTATATGAAATTGAAAAAGCATTACTGGTAATATTATTTGTGTTAAAGGTAATAGTCATAACTTGCCCTGAAATACTAATTGCTGCGATTGTTTTTCCAGATGAATTAACAACTGTACCATCTGTTTTGGTAGTCATTGTTTCTAGACTATCTTTTATAACGATACTAGTTAATCCAGGTAATGCAATTCCTGAATCTAAGGTATATTTTATGGAATAGACTTTATTAGTAGCATTTGTTGGATAGATTGGGATTGTAACATTGGTATAATACGTAAACTCTGTACCTATGTTGTAATTTGCTTCAAGATTGCCAATACTTCCTACATAAAAGTTTCCTGTAGGATTACTAATTTTTGCAACTATTTTGGTTACTTTAGATTGCCTTTCATATACTCCACTACTGTTTGGCTCAAATGTTATATTTCCTACCATTGGTGCATATACACCATATGTTGAATATGGAATAATTAAATATGTTCCTGCTGTTCCAAACATACCATGACCAACTCCGCCAAGATCTATACCTGTTGAATCATATTCTAATTGTGTAACATCACTAATTATCTGTTGCATATTGGCGTAAGCATATGTTATATACTTGCTGACAAGTTTGTCTAGTGTGGAATTTGTTAGAGTGGAACCGGATGTAATATCACCTGATGTTAAGTCGTAATAATCTTTTATTGTAAAGTTTTTATATGCAGGGGTACTTGTTAAAAAATTCTTAAAATTATTTGTAAACTCATGGGTAATGACATTGGTTGTAGGATTATAATACACATTTAGAATTTTTATAGCTATTAAAGTATCTGTTTCGGGGGCATTTGTTATTAATATATTTTGCACACATCCGAATTCTTTTTTCGAAATCTCATAACTATCAGGATCAATTGTACCTTTTTTTGTTTCATCTATACAAGCACTTGCACTTTTTCCATCGGCATTAACATTAAGAAAAGCACATGATATTATGGTGAACAATAAAAGAAATAAAGCCTTTTTATTTCCAACAAAAAGAAGCCAATCTGGAATCGGCTTCATATTTATGCATTTTAAATTATTACCTAGTACCCCTGTCTGTCTGTCTGTCTGTCTGTCTGTCTGTCTGTCTGTCTAAGGATAGACTTTATTCCTTTTTGTGTCAACATCTTATCACCGTCTTTAGTATTTTTATCTATATTGATTATACTAATTTTTTTTGGTTTCTTCAATATTTTTTATTGGACATTTTACGTAGATATGAATATTAAAGTAAAATTATCATTCTAATTAGTTGGATAATAGTTGATAGAATAAAAACTTTTGATATAAATATTATATTATTCAAGTATTTAGTTATGTATCTGTTATCATCTTTTACTAAGTCTATAGCTTTAGTATTTAGATTGGATAAGATATTTTGATATATTAAAATTATTATGAATATAATAATACCAATTTTCGCATCCATACTTGTTTTTATTACTAAAGTTATAACAAGTGAAATTATAGGAGTAAAACTTAAATAGTAAAAATATGGTATTACTTTACTTAGATATTCAAGAGATGATTCTTTTAATTTAGAATAGCCTGATAATAAATAAGCGATGCTTAGAGAAAAATATGATTTAGAAGAATAAGTTTTTTCTTTTAATTTTATTATTTTTCTTTTTAGTTGGTACTTATTTAAAATATTGTCTTTACTTTCTACTAGACGAAGTCCATTATCCTCTTTAGTTAATCTTATTACGGCTTCGTAAGCTGTTTCACTACCATTTTTGCTAGTTAGAGATGAGATAAATATCAAGATATAACATAAGAGTGTTAGAACGATGCTTATGATTAATAAAATAGTAGACATATTACTTTCTCCTTTCAATGATTAATAAAGATATAAAACTAATTAGACCTAGGAAACTTAGGATTAGTCCTTCTTTTTGTAATGGAGACTTATATACTATTTTTATATTATGATTGCCTTTAGATAATTTAAATCCTAAGAAAGATTTATTTACTATTTGTTTTTCTACTGCTTTGTTATCAACATATACTTTGAAGCCTTCATCATATGGTATACTTGTAACGAAGTAACCAGATTCTTTCATATCTATAGTTCCTTCTATGTTATCTCCTAGACTTTTATCTTTGTTAGCTATAAAAGTACTTTGTTTATCTATTACTTTAGAGATATCTTTGTAGTTTAGTTTGTATGTTTCAATGTTTCCTATTTTATAAGTTCCTTTATTAAATTTTAGAACTAGACTATTTAGATCATTATTACTTGATATAACATAATGAAAGATATTGTTGTTGTTTTTATAGGTCCATGTTTTACAAGTCCTTACGTTACTAATATTATTGATAGTTATACGTAAATCTCCTTCACTACAACTCTGTTCATTTAGAAGTTCAATATTTAAAATTAAGATATCATCTTTTAAAGGAGAAGATAAATTGATTATTAGTTTACCATTGTCCTTACTTTTAATTAAAAGATAGTTTTTCTTTTGTTTTATAGTTAGATTTTCTTGTTTAGATATTGTTGCTTCTAAATCAATCTTTTTAGTTATCTTAGACTTAGTGTAATTTGTTTTATCTTTTGTTACTACTCCAGATAAAAGTTTTTCGATGTTTTCTGGATACGACAACTTGTCAAACTCTTCTTCATTAGTTATTTTATTAGTACCATAAAATAGTGGTAAGGCATTATCATTTTTATAGAAGTTTTTAGCTATTTTTTCATAGCCTACAGGAGCATTGTCTTCAGAATAGATGTACTTGATACCCATAAATACTTGAAATAAAATATCATTATTTTGAGCAAGCATTAAGTTATTTCTATAAGATAGTGCATTTTTAAAAGTATTTTTATAAAACTCTGTATAAAGAGGATTTGATACTGATGAATATACTGAGTTTTGATTATAACCTATTTCATATATTTCATTTATATTTTGAAGAGTGTTGTTTAAATTATTAAAACGAACTATGTCTTTTTCTTGTGATAGAATTTTTTTTATATTGGTTGTTAACTCTGTATTTTTATTTTGAACTGAAACATAAGTATCATTATAGTTTGAGACATTAAAGAGAATTATTGGTACTAGTATTAATAAAAAAACCGCAAATTTCTCTTTTATTTTTGAAGTGTTATATAAATATATTGCAACATTTAATAAAAGTAAGTCTAGGTAAATTATTGGATTATCATACTTTGTAATTAGAGATAGTATAGCTAGTATTAAAGATATAATCAGAATGTTTTTTTGTGGTATTTTCTTTGATAATAAAGTTTCAATAAATTGATATAGTAAAATACATACTATTGGGATAAAGGGAATAAATACTTTATTTCTAAAATATAAGTTACCATTTAAAAGATAGACAACTATAGGTATATTTAGTAATACTATTAAAGTAATGCTTAGAAATAAGTTATGTTTCTTTTTGGATAATAGCCCTAGTATAACTGAGATGACACTTATAATAGTTAGTCCCATTGTATAGTTACTATATAAGTAGGCATCAACGTTAAATTTAGGAATTAATCTTGATAAAAAATAGATGTTAGTTGTTGTTGGAAGTTTTGTAGTACGTCCAGTTTTTAAAGTATAAAAAGTTGGTAAAAGTAAGACTGAAGCTGATACTATAGCAATTATGATTGGAATTAAAAATAGAGATCCTTTCTTTAGAAAGTCTTTTAGATTGACTGTAGGATTTAATTCTAAGTAGCGGTATACTGCATAGATACAAATTACTATAATACTTGGTATTGAATAATAGTAACTAATCATAATTATCATAAAAATAGAAAAAGCTACTAGAGACATCTTTCCTTTTTCTAAATATTTATCTACTCCAATTAGGGCTAAAAATAAAAATGGTAAATAGTTTACAAACATAAAGTGTTTATGTAAGTGAAATAATATTGGAGCAGAAAAAATAATAAACATAGTTGTTAGAAAAGCTACTTTTTTAGTAGTTTTTGTTTTAAAAAAATAATATGATATTAAACCAGTACTTATAAAAATAATACCATTTAGAGTTATTATATAATCTTTCATACTTACGAATGGTAATAAGTAAGATATTAAAAGTAAGGGGTTTAAAAGACCATAATAAGAAAAGTTATAAATATTTTGACCGGCTCCGATAGAGAGAGCAAAACTTGGAAATAAGTTTAGAGTTTTATAAAAGAGTTTTCTAAAGTAGTCTGGAAATATTATATGTTGAGTAGACCAATCGATACTACTTCCAAAAATAGAATTATCTGGTATTACTAAGAGTATTAAAAGTATAGAGAGAATAGTTATTATAAGATAGTTATAATCAAAATCTTTATTTTTTCTTTTATTCACTTTTAGTCTTAACACTTTCTAAAGCTTTAGAAAATTGATCAGCACATGATGTGTTTCTAAAACCACATTTTATTCCAGATAATTTTTTTATAACATCCTCTACTTTTTCTCCTTCTACTAGTTTGCTTACGGCTTTTAAGTTACCGTTGCAACCACCAGTGAAGGTTACATTATAGATGTGATCGTTTTCAATATCAAAATCTATATTAGTAGAACATGTACCTTTTGTTTTATAACTGTATTTCATATTAACACTCCTCTTATTCTGTTTTTGGTTTAGTATATTTTTTTAAGACATCATCAATTATATCATCAACATCATCTACTATTTTGTCTTTATCAAAAATAGTAAATACAAATAGTCCTAGTAGGACAAAAATTAGTAATAGTATTATAAATAATGGAACAGAGAAAGTATCAGTTCTAGCAATTGTTGTATCTAGATAACTATTTGTTAAATAGTTGTCAAAGTTTTCTTCATTTATAACTATTTCATTTTCAGCTGGCATAAAGTTAGGAAGGTTTTTGATTGCTAGAGCTTTTAACTCAGAATTTATAACGACTGGGTAACCATATACTTTTATAGGTGCAGGTTCTTTAGTTGTTCTTTCATAAGTATAATCAATTATGTCTTTGAATTTAGAATAGTCACTATCATTTATAGATATTAAGTATGTATGCCAAGCACCGGTATTTTCTTTTTCAATTACAAAGTGAATTGATTTTTTATTTGTGGAATAGTAAGCAAACTTTTCAGACATTCTTGATACTTCAATGTATGAATATTCATCAGCTTTAGTTATTTTTTCCCAAGGCTTTATCTCTTCTTTTTCTTGGAATATTTTATAGGCACATACTGATAAGACTGTCATGGCAATTAGGTAGACTAAACATAAAAACAGTTTTATGAATATTCTTTTTTCACTCTTTTTCTTTTTGTTCTTTTTTTTACTCATTTAACTACACCTCGATATGTATTAACTCTTCTGTTCTTTCTTTTTAGGACTTAGGATAAACTTTTCAGCTAACTTGTATTGGTCTCTATTTTTGATATATAGATATCCTATTATTGAAAATACGATTGCTCCAACAAAATTTACGAATAGGTCTTTCATTGTATCTATTAGGCCTATATCTAAATAGCCATTTTCTATTACTGTTTCTCTGGTATTATTATCACTATAAATAATTGTTTTATTTATATTATCAACAACAATTGGAATGTTGGCACCTGATGGGTTTAATGCTACTGATGAGACGGTTGTTACGATGCGGTCTTTTTGCATATCTTTGTTTAGGACTCTATCGATTGAAAACTCAGCAAATTCCCAAAGTATACCGATTGTCATAGAAAAACAAATTGATACTAAGGCTACAAATGATGCTGACATATCCATGTGAACATATTTATTTCGATTTAAAATATCAATTAGAGAAAAACCAATTGCGGCACAAATAAAACCATTTATAGTATGTAGCATACTATCCCATTGTTTGATAAGACCATAGAAATTAGATATTTCACCTAATATTTCAGCAGCAAAAATAAACATATAAACAATTATTTCTAGTGTTGATGGTAATTCAATATTAAATTTTTCAGATATTAGACCAGGTAATGTAAATAATACTAAAGTTAGAACACATAGTAAAACGTTTTCCCAGTTACCTTTCATTCCTTGAGCAACCATACAAACAATTACTAAAAATCTTAATAATAAATAAGTTATAAGAGTTTGTTTTGGTTTATTAATTTTCTTTTTTAACTTCATATTACTTCCTACTCTTCCTTAAATAATCTATTTATATTTTCTTTGGGTAATAACATTTTCATTTTTCCTGTTACATTAAAGTTTAAAACATGCTTTGAAGTTTTATACTCTTCTCCATCTATACACCATGACACTTTAGGTGGATCAAGAAATTCTAACTCAAAATTATCTGTTTGATAATATGTAACATTAGAAATATTTTTTAGACCATAACGACTTAATTCAAAGAAGGCTTTTAACATATCTTTTTTATTTTTTAGTGGTACTAAGGCTACTTCAAACATGCCGTCATTTAGTTTTATATCTTCACAATAAATATCATTCATACCAGCAACACGTGATGAGTTTGTTATAAAAAAGTAAGCATAATTTCCAGTGTACTCTTTACCATCTATTCGATATTTAATATTATAAGTATGGATACTATTTCTAAGTTGTTTTAAACCATAGATGATATAAGCTATTTTTCCATATTTCTTTTTTAGTTCTCTTGGAGTATTATAAGACATATCAATGTAGTCTCCTAGACAGCAAACGTAAATAAATGGTTCATCATTCATGTAGCAGATATCAATTGTTTTTATAGTTCCTGATAAAATTAATTCTAGATTTTTTATATAATCACTATTTAGTCCATACATGTGACCTACATCGTTTGTTGTTCCCATAGGAAGATTTGCTAAAGTTAGTTTTTTAGTTCTAGCCATATTTCCAGTAACAACTTCATTTAACGTACCATCGCCACCGGCGCTTATTACTAGATCTATGTCATTCGGAAGATTCTTTACTATTTCTGTAGCATCTTTAGGTTGTTTTGTGTATTTTATTTCGGCATCATAACCATATTTTCGTAAAATATCATAAAAGTTCTTTTTACTACCAATGCTTTTTATTTTACCTGATTCAGGATTCATAATAATAGCACATTTTTTCATGAATAGGTTCATCTCCCTTCGATAGATATATTATACCATTTATTTAAAAATTTACTAGTGGTATAAGAAAGTTGAGGTTTTTGAAGAAAGTATTGGTTAGTTGAATGTTCTAATATGTTAAGTTTTTGACGTTTTTTTAACATATTAGTTTTGTTTTATACTTATTTATATTTATTATTTATGGTGGATTGCTAAGGGATTTTTACTTAATATATTTTAGTATTTTAATTATAGTTTTTGTTTGATATACTTTATTATAGAGGGTGGTTTGTTATGATAAATAAAAATAATAGTCAAAGGGACTATAATATGGACTTACTTAGAATACTTGCTTCTCTTATGGTTATTGTTATTCATGTTTCTGCTTACAATTTCCTTGATACACCAACTAAAAGTATAGAATGGCTTAGTTATGATATGTATGATAGTATAGTTAGAAGCGCGGTTCCTATATTTTTAATGATTTCTGGGGCATTCTTTTTAAATGATAAAATACAAAATAATTTGAAAAAATTATATACTAAAAATATTTTTAAACTGGTTTTGGTATTTGTTATTTGGTCTTTTATATATGCTACATTTTGTGTTTTTACTAAAAGAATTGATAGTAATAACTTTTTAGGTTCTATTATAGCAGGACATTTTCATTTATGGTTTATACCTATTATAATAGGCATTTATATTATTTCACCCTTTATATATAGATTTGTAAAAAATAGTGATGAGAAAATTTTTAAGTACTTTTTAATTATCTTTATTAGTGCTACTTTATTAAAGACTATTTCATATTTACAATTTTTGCCTTGTTATGAATATATTACACTGTTTTTAGGGTTATTACCTATAGATATCATTTGTAAGCATTATAGTTATTTTATATTAGGATATTTCTTATACAATTATGATGTTTCAAAAAAATTTACTAAAACTATTTATATTCTTTCTGTAATTAGTATTTTTCTATGTTTTATAGGATGTTACATATTATCTAGATATTTGGGTTATAATAATTCTGATTTAATGAGTGGATTTTCTATATTTACAGTTATTGAAGCAATAGGACTATTCTTATTTTTTAAGAATCATAGTTTTGATAGTAAAAGTGTTTTTAGTAAAAGAGTCGCAGATATTGCGAATTGTACGTTAGGTATTTATATGATTCATATGTTAGTATTGTATATATTATTTGATTGTAATCTTATTCAAATTAGATCTTTTAATACAATTTTATCTGTACCTATTATTTCTATATTGATATTTGTTATATCTTTAGTAATTGTTTACTTAATTAAGAAAATAAAATTTATTGGAAAATGGTTGTTTTAAAATAAATTTATATATATAAATTTAGCTATAAAGATAATAAAGGAATGACTTTTGTCATTCTTTTAGGTTGTATTAAAGTACTTAAACTTTTTATTTATATTGGTTTCCTCTTATTAATTTATAGATTAGTTTTAGACCTGCTGGTATTGATTTAAAGAACATTTTTATAGAACAGATTAGTTCTTTAAACATTCTTTTTATAGCTCTTAGAAAATCAAGTATAACTTTAGCATCTTCTTTTGCATAACATCTATTTAACATTATACTTATTTTCATTCTTCTTTCTGACCAATTACTTTTCTTTTTAACTTTATCTTTACCTTCATAATTAATACCAAATTTTGATTCTATATAGGCTTTACAATAGTAATAATAAGCATCATTCATTGTTTCTACTGCAAAGTTATAGTCTATATAACCATTATCTATAGGTTTAGTATTTTCTTCTTTCTTTATACCTTCATCAATAATCTTTTCAAATTTTTTAACCATTATATCTAGAGTAAAGCCTTCTTCTATTCTTTTACGACAATTTTTTTTAATTTCTTTTAAATTATTTAAGACTCTATCTATTTCATTTACATATTCTTCTACTTCTTTATTATGTACTTCAGGAGTAGCATCTATATTACAATGAACTATACCACCTACTTTATCATTGATTAGTTCAGTTTGACCACCGACATCAGTTGATACTACTGGTACTCCCATTGAAAGAGATTCATATGATGTTAAAGCAAGACCTTCTAATGTTGAACAGTTTACAGTTACATCACTTATTGCATATACTTCTTCTGTTTCTTTTACCATTCCAAGAAGTTTGAAATTTTCATCTACAACAGAAGCTACATTATTCATTAATGGTCCATCTCCAGCAATAACAAAGAAGACATCGTTTCGTACTTTTAAAAGCTCTTTACATATTTCTACAAACATTTCTGGACGTTTTTCTTCTGATAGTCTGGCTATAAAAGTTATGATTTTTTTATCCACTGGTAATTGATATTTTTCTTTTAAGTTGTTTTTATTAAACTTTTTAGGATCATATCTTTTTTCATCAGTACCAATATATAAAGTTTCAGCAGTTTTCTTATTATAATTATTTACTAATTGACTCTTTGTAAAGTTATTACAGCAATATGTTCCAGTTAGGTACTTATCTACATCCATTGAACATCTAGCAAATCCTTCTCTTGGATCTTTTAAATCTATTGAGTGAATATAATCTATAAATGGTATTTGTGGATATTTTCCCTTTAAATATGGAACCATGTAATAACCATATTGTGTATTACTTACAACTACAGCATCTACTTTTCTGGAAGAAATCATGTAATCTGTAAAGTTAATATAATCAACTGTTTCTAGGAAAGTTGACATATCATATAGTTCTGTTGCAGCCTCTTCAAATTGTTGTCTTAATGGATTATCATTTGGTAGAGTTGTTAGAACTATAGCTTCATACTTTTCCTTATCTAGACGTTTTATTAATTCTAGATTAAATAAGTCTGCTCCTCCTACTACCATCCAAGTTAATAGGAATAAGATTTTTTTCTTTTTTGACTTTTTATATTCTGGTAAAACCATATCTTTATAAGTTTTAACGGTTGCGTACTTATTACATTCATGTGGAAATTGAATTATTTCAACATCTTTTTTTATAGTTGCGGCAGTTTCATTAACGTAGCGCATAGCGTTGGTATTATTCTTTTTAGCTCTTGATAATTCTCCAGTTGAACTTGTTCTATACCAGAATATAGGAGCATCTACTCTAATTGGTTTTTTACCTTTTGCTAGAAGTTTTAACCAAAGATTCCAGTCTTCATACATAGCTTTTTCTTTTATGCCAAAGCAACCTACTTCTAGTAAATCTTCTTTTCTTACCATAGAAGCAATACAAATTAAGTTTTCTATTACTTGTTGTTCAACAGTTAGGTATCTTTCCCAGATGAATTCTCTATCACCAAAGTTTACCATTGTTGTATAAGCAAATGAGGCATCTGGATGAGTTTCTAGTGTCCAATATAGACACTCCACCATGGTCTTATCTGGAATATCATCACAATCTAGGAAGAAAACATATTTTGTATCTTTACTGGCTTTTTCAATACCAAAGTCTCTGGCCATAGATGGTCCTCCATTTTCCTTATGAAAGACTCTTATTCTATCATCCATTTTTTCTAATTCAGCTAGTTTTTTTAGTGATTCTTTATCTTTTGAACCATCGTCTACTATTATCCATTCAAAATAAGGATATGTTTGGCTAAATAGTCCATTGGCTGTTTCTATTAAAGTTTTTCCACCATTATAAAATGGAGTTACAATACTAATTGTTGGTTTGCTTTTCTTTACTAATTCCCCTATTTTTTCTATTTTATCTCCTGGTCTTTTACTATAATCCATTATTTCACTCTCCTTATTTTCTTTGCTATTCTATCTAGTTTTCTATTTACTTTTTTAGGTATATTAAGTTCAAGTTCTTTATATAATCTTTGATTATCTTCATACAATGCCTTATTTTCTTGTTCTAACTTCTTAATTTGTTTTATATAAGCATTGGCACTATCAATTATCCCAATTGGATTTAAATCATCTTTAGTCATTTCTGGTATATCTAAAAAGATACTATTTTCAATTGATAAATTTTCTTTAATATATTTGTAATTTTCTTCTACAATTTCTACTAATTCTTGTTCACTATATTTAAATAATTCATTCTCATTACTATCAACATTTAGTCCCGAAAAGTTTTCCTCCACTATCTTCTTTATATTTTCAGGTGTAACAAAAATCATATTTCCTTTATATCCAGATATAATTGTTGGCTTTTTAGATGCTACTGATTCTAAGGCACAACGATCGACTCCTAATAAAATGTCTGCTTTTTCTATATATGGTTTTACATTGGAAACGGCTCCTATAAATTCGATATTTTTCTCTTTAAACATTTCCTTTATTTCAGAAAGTATTTCTCCATCGCCAAGTATAGTTAGTCTGACATCTTTATTATGTGTTTCTTTTATATGCTTAAAGATTTTAACTGCAGTATATATTGATTCTCTTTTATGTTCACATACTCTTCCAAACCAGAGTAAGTTATCAAACTTCATATTTATTGTTTTAACTTTTTTATCCTTATAATCTGAAAAGTCTAAACTATTGCTGACTACCATATATTTGGAATCTGGTAATTCAAATAAATATTGATGTTCTTCTTTAACATTTTTTGTTATAGCAATTATTTTTGATGCACATTGAAAATATATTGGAAATAATGTTAAAAAAATTCTGTAATGAGCCATAAACCACTCGCAACTTCCTGGAATTATATTATGTAAATAAGCCACATATCTAATATTATTTCTTAAGGCGATAGGAAGAATATATGGTATGCATGGAAATTGATGTACATATATAAAATCAATCTTTTTAGAAAGTATTATTCTTTCTAATTTCAATATTTCTTCCCAATCAACAGCAGTATCTTGAAGCTTAAAGTCAAATTCAATCCATTCAATGTTTTTCTTTCCTTTTAGTTTCTCACGTAATATACCATCTCTTGAGAGAATATAACATTTTATTCCTCTTCTATTAAATTCATTAACTTGCGTTAAGGTAAAAGTTTCAACGCCACCAATTCCTAATTGCTCTAAACAAACAAGTGCATTTTTCATTTTTTTCTCCTTTTTCTAATATCTAACTTACTTTTTATATTGGCTAGTTTATTTATAAACCTATATCTTTTACTATTACTTATATTTGTTAATTTTTGTTCTGCACTTTGTAATTTTTGAGATAGCATCATGATTTTTTCATTTGCTAATTCTAATTTCTGGGTATTATATGCTTGTTCTAACAATTTAAATGTATTTTCATTTATTTCACTAAAAATTATATTTCTTTCTATTGGTCTTTTCACTGAGGTTTTTAAAGCTTGATTATATTCTTCTATAGACTTATATTTTGTTTCTTGTAATAAGAATTTATTTTTAACTTTTTTAAATAATTTACTTCCTTTTTCACTGTTGATAATTACTGCTGAAGTTCCTTTTTTGTCAAAAAACTCTGGGTGTACATGGTATATTCCCCAATAATCACCAAGTATTATGTCAGCAACATTATTTTTACCTTTAGATGGACAATCATAACAACTTTCTCTTAATATGTAATTGTCTACAAATAAAGACATCATTGGATCGTCTGCAAACTTGTAGGCCTTATTTATTCTTTTTGTTTTGTATTCAATACTAGCTACATCCCAACCATTAACTTTACTTTTAAAATTTATTTCTTCTATTTCTGTTTCAAAATTTTTTTCTATTTCTTTTACTCTTTTTTCTACAATATTATCGTTAATTACACCGTGACAAATAACACTTACTGTATATAATTTGGGATATTCTTTGGCCAAGTAAGTTTTTAGTGCAAGTATTTGACATGGAGTTCCTGAGAATAATACCTTTTTATTTTCTCCTAAGTCTTTTTTTACATCATTAAAAATTGTTTTGACGTTACTTTGTGAATACTTTGAGCCTTGTATTTTTTTGATATCATTAACATTGTCTATTCTAATATGTTCAACTTTTAAAGATGATATTGTTGCTCCATAGACGATACCTTGATGAGTTAGTATTTCTTTAGCTAAATAGTAGAATACTCCACCAGATGAACTTGATTGTAAAATATCTTTTTCTTTTGACTTTGCTGCATAACACTCTAAAGCTTTTGTTTGCTGGATATTTTCAATATTACGGCAGCATTTTTTTCTACATAGACCACAATTTATACATTTTTTTAAATCTATTTTTGGATATAAAAATCCTTCTTCATTTTTAACCATTGTAATAGCATTTTTAGGACAGACATTTGCACAAACTTGGCAACCTACACAATCTGTTTTTTTACAAATTTTTTCTTTTTCTAGTGTTTCTAGTCTCGAACACATATTCTCATATAGCTGTTCTGATTCTTTAATAATTATTAGCATCTTCTCTTTTAGAATTTTTCTAATGTTATTTTGATTTTTGTTTAGATAATCGAATTTTTCAATTAATGAATCTTTATTTATATCTTCTATTGGTAAAACATAATCTTTGTAGTTTCCAAAGATGTCTTCAGCAATTCCTTTTGATTTTACGCTATATCCAAGTACTAAGGTTGGGACACAGGTTGAATAAGCGGCAATTGAGGCATGAGTTCTAGCTGCTATTAGTAAACTACATTTAGAGATAATGTATTTAAGTTCTTTACAATCGTAATTAACTCTTTCTAAATATAATCTTTTTTCGTTTTTATAATCTTCTGCTATTCTATCTAGAATTTTATAGTCACTTACTTCTTCTACCATAACGTGGGGTATTAAGCATATTGAATAGTCAGTGTTTTTTAAAATGTAATTTATTAATTCCTTTATATCGTTATAATTTTCTTCTGACTTTATTGTTAAAGGACTTAAGTTCAGACCAACTATCTTTCTATTTTTATACCATGAGTTTAATTTTACTTCTTTCTTTTTTAGAGAAAAAGCAGGGTCTGGTATTAACATAAGTTTTTCTTCTGGTATATATTTCTTTATAGCATTATAGCTAATCTTTTCTCTAAGCATCAATAAATCGTATTTTTTTAAGTTTGTTATAAGATCTAAATCCGTTATTTCATCAAATAGTGAGGCACCAAATAGTACTGTTTTTTTACCTAGTTGTTTTGCTTTGGTGTTAATAGAATACATCCACTCATTAACACCATAACAGTAGTTATCACCACCTACATGAATTGCAAGATCTGACTTTTCTAATTCTTTAACTACATCTCTTTGATAAAGCAATTCGTAGTTATTATAATCAAAAGGCATATTTTGATACTTTTCTAATTTCTTTTTTTCGCTCTCAGTGAACTCATCATAATTTTGTCTATGATGGTTTATGTATTTTTTAATTTTTTCTTTTTTTATTTTCTTATCATTTTCGTAGTCAAATGTTGCTAAAACAATTTCTGCTTCATTAATTTGCTCTATGACAGAGTCAACAATAGCTTCACAACCTTTATTTTGCAGTGAACCTATTCCATATAATAATATTTTTTTCTTTTCTTTATTCATACCTTGCCCAACCTTTATTATTATTTATAAATTAATTATAACAAATTAGTTTATTTAATACAAATTTTTGGACTAAATTGTTGATTTTTAGGAGAAAAAGTAAAAAAAAGAATTTTTTACAATTCTTCTACAAATGACTTTTCTAATTTTTTAAATATTAGATAGCCAATTACTAGTATTACTACTGATAATAAGCCCCATAATAATATCATCATCATATCAGGAAGTGTATGATAATAAAGAATGGAACGATATCCTTCTATTAATTGAGCCATAGGATTTATCTTTAGTACCCATTGGAATTTTTCTGGTAACATATCAGCTTTATAAATTACTGGAGTTGCATAGAATGCTAACATCATTACTACACTTACAAAGTGATCTACATCTCTTACAAATACTGTGATTGCTGATAAGATGAAGTTAAATCCTAAAGTTATGATATATTGAATTAATATTAATAATGGTAATAGTAGAACGTGTACTGAGAAGCCTACTCCTGAGAATATTATAAATATAAAAACGATTATCATTGTTATTAAAAAGTTTATTAATTGACTTGTTGTTATTGAGATTGGAATTATTTCTCTTGGAAAATAAACTTTCTTTAAGATGTTACCATTAGCAACAACACAACCTGTACCAGTTTGGATAGCAGTTGTAAAGAAGTTCCATGGTATTAAGGCTACTATCATAAAAATAGTATAATTATCTACATCTACTCTTAAGATATATGGAAATACAAATGAGTATACAGCTAACATTAGTAATGGATTTAAGAATGTCCAAATTACTCCTAGCCATGAACCTTTATATTTACCTCTTATTTCTTTTTTAATATTTGTTTTTAATAATTCTCTATAGTTATATAATTCTTTAAATACGTTCATTATAATCACCCGCACACTTTCAAGTACTCTTCAAGTACTTCTTTGACTTGACCATCTCTATGAACTTCTCCTTCATATAGCCAAATTGCTCTATCACAGAATCTTCTAACTTGGTCCATACTATGAGTAACAATAACGATTGTCTTACCAGCATTTTTTAATTCTATTAGTTTATTGAAACATTTATCTTGGAAATGTTGATCTCCAACTGCTAGTATTTCATCAATCAATAGGATATCTGCTTCAACGTTTATAGCAACAGAGAAAGCAAGTCGCATATACATTCCTGATGAGTATGTTCTAACTGGATTATCAATAAATTCTTCTAATTCAGAAAATTCAATTATTTGATCTAGTTTTTTATCTATCTCTTCTTTTGTTAACCCAAAGATAGAGGCATTGAAATAAATATTTTCTCTACCAGTAAAGTCATCATGGAATCCAGCACCTAATTCAAGTAAGGATGTTAATTTACCATCTTTGGTTATTTTTCCTTTTGTTGGATAAATGATTCTATTCATTAACTTTAGTAATGTTGATTTACCTGAACCATTTGTTCCTATTAATGCTACACTTTCACCCTTTTTTATTTCTATATTAATATCCTTTAAAACATGTAATACATTATTTTTACTTCTATTTTTCTTAGAAAAGAATAATATTTTTTCTTTTAAAGTATTAGCTTTATCATAATAAAGTTTGAAGTCTTTTGAAACATGTGTAACTTTTATCGCTACGTCTTTTTCCACAGTTCTACCTCATTTCTTGTTATATTTCAAACATCTATATTATACATAAGTATTGCATTTTTATCAATATTCTTTCACTTTGATGGTTGTACAATGTACTTCATTCTTTTATCTGTAACGACTTTATAACCTTCAGGGGACAAGTGTAGACCATCTATTGTGTACTCTAAGTTTAGATTGCCATCAGAGTCGGTTAATTCATCATACATATCAATGTATTCATAGTTATATGCTTTAGCATTTATTTCTAATTCTTTATTTATTTCCATTATTTTTTTATTTTCTCTTTTACCAACCATCCAATCTATAACTACATCATTATCTGTTTTATTATTTACAGGATAAATTGACTCAATATATAGTTTAGCATTTGGTCTGTTTTTATGTATTTCTCTAGCTATTTTTAATATTCCATATACAATTTCATCACTACTTGAACCAGTTAGATTATTAGTTCCTATCAATAGGAATACTTTAGTAGGATTGTATTTATATAAGTCATCTTCAAGATTACCATATACTCCGCCTACAGAGTTTCCACTATGTCCAGAATTTACAACTGGTATGTCAGGATAAAAAGTATTTACATTATAAAAGTCAGTAATAGAATCACCAATAAAGACAATATTTTCATATTTATAATCTATCTTTTTATCTTTATCTGTTTTATTACTCTTTGGATTTTCTATACCTGTATATGGTTCCATTCTTTCTATTAATATTAGTCCTAGAGATATGATTGTTATAACTATTAAAAAAATAACTAACCTGATAATTATTTTGTAGTTTTTATCTGTTGTATCGGTTATCATTTTTAATCAATCTCCTTTTTTATTTTGTTAAGAATTGTACTGTTTTTTAATTTACTTGTAACATAGGCATAACTTTTTTCTAGGAAAATTGCTATAATGGTTGCTAAGACAAAGTTTGTTACTAACATACAAATAAACTTTATTATACTATTATGTAGTGGAAAACGGGCAATTATTACGTATAGTAATGATGATGATATTCCTTGAGCAAAATAGTAAAATATAGCATTTTTACCTATATAGTTTATTTTATTATTATCAATTATTTTTAGTTTATCTTTTAAATACCAAGTTAGCATAATAGAAAGATTTGAAAAGATTAGATATGGAACACTTGGTGGGAATTTTATATTTTGAATACTATTTATACCAATGTTTAGGAAATAAAATGTAAGTAATAATATGAGAATGTTGCTGGTTTCTAAAATAATTAATTTTTTAGATGAGGTTATCTTTTTCTCATGTGAGATATATCCTAGTAAATATATAAATGAATAGAATGTTATATATTGTAAACGTACCATTGAACCATTTTGGGCACTTACGTATAAAAATAACATAAGGGTAAATGGAAGTATTATTTTAGTTAAAGTTTTGTAGGCATCTTTCTTTAAATAGTAGTTGACGCTACAGATTACTATTGAACATATTACAGATACTGCAATATACATTTTCATAAACCAAATTGAACCAGCTACGATTGGTAATTCTTTTGGTTCTTTAAATGTATAAGCTAGCCATGATATTACTTCCGATAGATTTATATGACTTTTGAAAAAGACTAGTAGTATGATTGTAAAAAATACTAAAAAGTATAACCACTTTTTCCACTGACCTATTATTCCTTTTATATTTTTAATTATAGAGTTAACATAATTAAATGATAATCCGGCTAAAAACATAAACACTGGAACATCAACTAGTAAGGTTAGACTACTAAACCATCTTGGTAGATATCCTTCTCCAGACCACCAAGCAGTATGAATTATAATTATAGAGATGGTTGCTAAACCTCTTAAAAAATCAATATTATTATTTCTAGTTGCTTTTTTCATTTTAACTCTCCTACTACTATTTTACATTTATTTCTTCTACACTTTCTTTTTTTACAAGATAAGCATGTTCTGCTATTTTCATAAGTGGCAAATCAGACATTGAATCTGAGTAAAAGCCCGTTATTTTTTTATTATTAAATTCTTCATTAAAGCGATGAACTTTTTCTTCACCATAGCAATTTTTACCTAAGAATGTGCCTGTTTTCTTACTTACTTTACTAGCAATAACTTTTATTTTTAATTTTTTCTCTAATGGTTTTAGTAAAAACTCAGGAGATGCAGATATAATTACATCACTTGTTTTACTTTGTTTTTTATACCAAGTTTTTATTTTTACTATTTTTTGTTTCCAAAATACTTCTACAGTCTTATCAATATTATCTATTTTTTTTACAAATGAAAAGAATTGTGATTTAAAATATTCTTTATCTTTTATTTTTAATTTATATAAAATCATAGCAAATACTTGTTTTGGTAATAGTAAAATAATTGATTTTTTTCTTTTTAAACAAAACAGGTAAAAATCAATTGATGAATCTCCATCATATATTGTTTTATCAAAATCATAAACATTTAGCATAATAGATTTTTTCCTCCTATAAGTTCTATCTTTGTATTTATCGACGACTTATTTATTTCTTTGGTAGTTCGATATAACTATTTACAATTATAGCATATTAAGTAATTATTTCATAAAAAAATGTCGTTTCTTTGACCTTTTTTAAGCTATTTAACATAGTATTTTGACAAAGTTATAGGCTTATTATAACAAGTACAATAAGCCTCCCATTACTAAAACATATAAAATTACGATCGCTATTAGTTTTTTGTCTGATAAAACCACTTCGATAGGATCACCGTGTGAGTTTCCTTCAATGTTTAGACTATATAGCTGTAATATTATCATTACTAGTGGTATAGTCCAGAATAAGTAATCGTTACCTATTCTTGCTACTGTTGCTGGATCAACACACCATAATGTATAAGATACTATAGCTAGTCCTAAGCAAACGTACATATTCTTGTCTAAGAATTCTTTATTGTATAAACTTAGAACTTTTCTACTCTTGTTACCATTTTTAATAATTTCATTTCTTCTTTTACCAAAACCTAAGTAGAATGATCCAAAGATAATCATTAAGTATAAGAATTTAGAAACTTCTACATCTACAACTACTCCACCATACATAACACGTAAAACGAAACCTGATACTAGTATTACGACATCGATGATAGGTTCATTCTTTAACTTTTTACTATATAAAATATTTAGAATTAAGTAAATTAATGGAATTAATATTACAAAGATATTTTTAGTAGTCTTGAAGAAGAAGGCCATTATAATAGCAATTACGATAGCTAGTAAAAGCATTACTATATAGGCTTGCTTTTTACTAACCTCTCCTGATGCTAGAGGTCTAAATTTCTTTACAGGATGTAATTTATCTTTTTCAATATCACTCATATCATTTAGAATATATACTATTGATGATGTAAAACAGAATACTATAAAGGCAAGTAAACATGTTAAGAAATAATTTAGATTAAAAAGATTTAAACTAAAGAAGATTGGTAAGAAAATTAAACCATTTTTTAACCAATGTTTTGCTCTAATAAGTTTAATGTACTTTTTCATTTGTTTCAACTCCTATTCTCCAGCTATATTTATAGCGCATATTTTCTGTGGTAATGTCTTCTTTGATGGTATAGTTTACACCATTGTCATTTAAGGTATAGTAATAACCATATAAGTCATGCATACCAGTAAGTTTTAATTTTAAGTCTTTTGTATTTTTCATTTCTTTTATATCTTTTGATATCTGGCTAAATGTTTCTAGTTGTTTTACATTAATATAAGCATAAACTAAAGTGTTAAGACATAGTAGTAATAATGATAAAATAGTTATGGCTTTATTTACTTTTGTTTCATTATATTTTCTTATATATACTAAGGAAAGAATTGCTCCTACTGGGAATAAGTATAGTTGAGGAACATATCTTGCCCACCAGTTTTCACCTACTAAAATTGAACTTATGATAATTGCTATTGCTGGTAAATAAATGTATGGAGCAAAAGATTTTTCTTTTCTTATTATTTTTACAACTGAATATATAAGTATTGGGGTTGTAATTATTACAATTAAGGCAAATAATGGACCAAATCCACCTATTCTTACATCTGGGGCATATAATTCACCAATTTCTGATTTGTATACTTTTATTGGTAATTTTAATTGAGGTTTCCTATCTCCATAGACAACATTTTCTGTTTTAGAAAATAAAGATACAACAAATTTTTCGACCATATTTTTATTTTTAAAAGATTTAGGTTGCATTGTAGTTATAATATCAACTTTATCTTTACCAATGATTGGATATAATGGATTATGATGATCTATAGTGTTTTTTACATAAGAGTTTGAACCTACAAAGAAGATTGCTGTTACAAAGACAATTATAAAGTTAATAGTAACTCTTTTAAAGATTGTAACAAAGTCTTTATCTTTACGATATTTTATTAACCAGTAAAAATAGAATGTTGCGGCTATAACACCTGAACATAATAGACCGGTATATTTAATATTAGTAAAGATTGTACAAATTGATACTAGACATAACCAAATCCAAATATTTGTCTTTTCTTTAGGATTTACTAGGAATAATAGTAAGATTTCTATTAGGAATAAAATTCCCATAATACCATCAACATAGTATGTAAAGAATTGAGCTAAAACAATAGGATTTAATACTACTAAACTGGATATTATATAAGACCATTTTTTATCTAGAATTTTTCTTAGAATGTTAAAATTAATAATGAATAACATAATAGATAAAATTAGGGTTATACATTTACCACTTTCAATATTTCCTGTCATATTATAAATTGTTGCTGCTACAATCCAAGTGGCTTTTGGATAATGTTCAATCCATAAATCTATTTTTACGCCTTTTTCTATTTTTACAACATTATCATTATTTTCTTGGAACTTTCTACTAGTTTCATACATTGGATTCCAACCATTTTTTATAAAAGCTATAGCAGTTTTATGATAAGAATTACCATCAACTGTTAAATCGTAAGTCTTATTATAAATAAATGGTACAACTAATAATATGAATAAATATATTCCAATTACAATTAGGATATCTTTTGTCTTTTCACTCTTTTTATATAGTAATACGATAATTGGAATTGTTATACTTAATATTTGAATAAGGCTTAAAGTATTTGCTAGTTTTAATAATTCAAATGCTGTAAATAGTGATAAAACTAGTAAAAAATAACCAGCCAACATTACAAATAAAAGCATAGAGTTATTTAATTTGAACTCTTTATTCTTCTTTTCTTTTTCTCTTTTTATTTTCATGTTTTTCCTACTTTCTATATATTTTACAATATAATTTTGTCAAGAATTTACTTTTTTCTATTGTTCTTTTTAAGATACTTCTATTTTTAAAATATTTATTATTTTTATAATCTGGTACTTCTTTTTCTAGATAAGAAAATGCTTCATCAATGAAGTCCAAGCCAACATTTTTATCTTTTTGATTTCTTTGTTGAATTGTGTAATTAGTAATTATTCTAACTGTTAATTTATTTATTTCTTCTTGTAAATAGGCTTCATTTTTAGTATTTTTTCTAATTAAATCAATTATTTTTAAAATATCAAAGCAACGTTTATCTCTAACTGTTGTTTCACTATTACCATGAATTAAATAATAATTTAGATACTCATCAACTTTAATTATTTTTCCCGCTTTAGAGAATGCTTCTATTACAAATGGAGCATCTTCATATTTTAAGTTTTCAACAAATTTAATCTTATTTTTGGTAATTAGTTCTTTCTTATATAATTTGTTCCATGGTGCTAGATTTATTTCATTAACTAGACTTGGAGTTTTTCTAAGTGTTGTTGGTTTAAAACTTAGTAACTTTATTTTTTCTTCTACTCCAGAATCATATATTTTATAAAAATCACAGATTGCTAAGTCAGCATCAGTTTTTTCAACGCTTTTATAAAGAATTTCACAAGCATTATTTTTAAGGTAATCGTCACTATCTAAGAACATAATGTACTTACCTGTTGCTTTTTCAATACCAAAGTTTCTTGTTTTACCAATACCTTGATTTTTATTTTTGAAATACTTGATCCGGCTATCTTTATATGACTTTATTATTTCTTCGGTTTTATCCGTTGAACCATCATTTACTAGGATAAACTCTAACTCTTTTTTTGTTTGATTAATTAGTGAATCAACACACTTGTTTAAATACTTTTCAGCATTATAAATTGGAACAATAACACTTATATCTACCATAAAACTTACCTCTTTATTAATTTATAATAAATCTTTGGACTTATTTTTAATAATACTCTCTTTACTTTTCTAGAAAGTGTATCTGTTAAAAGATTATCGAATACTTTGTTGTTTTTTAGTTTTTTTAGATATATTCGATAGTCTTTATTGTTTAGTTCAGTTATTTTTAATATCATACAGTTAGCAATATAGCTTTTGAAGATTTTCAAATCACCTTTTATTTTTTTTGACTCTTCTAGTAGATTGTTGTAGTGATAATACATATCGTCTACTTTTCTTTTTGTCCAGTCATAGTTTTTATTATTCATAATACTACCACTACGTCTATAGTAATCATAACCAATATATTTGATTGAGTTTACTTTTTTAGCTTTTAGAATTATTAAAGGCACTAAGCCAAAATCTTCATGAACAGTTCCTTTCTTAAAGGCAAACTTTTCTTTTTTGTAATAACTCATTTTATAAGCGTAACACCAACAACTATCTATGAAATGAAATTTTACTATTTTTTCAAAAGCTTTTTTACCAGTTAAATTTTCAAATGTTTCTTCTTCATATTTTGTAATTTCTTTGTTATCATTAACAGTTTGAATTTGAAATCTTATTACGTCCGGATTATTTTCAGTTGATTTATCTAGTTCTTTAAGCAAATCTTTTTCCCAGTAATCATCACTATCTAGAAAAAGTAAGTATTGTCCGTGAGCTTTTTTTACGCCAATATTTCTAGCTTCACTTACACCTTCATGGGCAGATTTGATTATAGTTAGATCGTATTTTTTGGCTTTTTCAATACTTTTATCTGTACAACCATCATCTACTAGTATTACCTCAAAATCTTTAAACGATTGATTAAAAACACTATCTAGGCATCTTTCTATGTATTCTTCAACATTGTATACAGGTATTATTATACTGAACTTTGGCATTATATCACCCCATCAAATATTTTTTCAAATTCAACTATTCTTGATTTTTGAATTTCTTTAATATCTATAGTTTTTGTTTTTCTAGGATTTTTTAACTCATTTTCAACATCTTTTAACATTTTTTTCTCATCTGTAGAGATTATTGTAGCATAGTCTTTTCCTATATTAATAGAATCATCTGAAACATCTATCGTCGTTAGAATTTTTTTGTTTAGAGTAATTGCTTCTAGATAAGTAACCGGAAATCCTTCATAATCAGATGTTAAAATTATATAGTCGGCTAGACCGATGTATGGATAGGGGTTTTTCTTTTGCCCTACGAATATCACTTGTTTTGATAAGTTACTTTTGATGGTTAGATCCTCATACATTTTTCTATCTGGTCCATCACCTACTATTAATAAATTTACATCAGGTAGATTTTTTACTAAGTTTATTGCTCTTGATACTTTCTTAGAAGAGTCATCTAAGCGACCAATAAAGACAAATAACTTTTTATTTTTAGGATGTTTTTCAGATATTTTTTCAGTACTTAGTTTTAGTATTTTATCTGGGTTAATAAAGTTATTTAGAACTAGACATTTGTCTTTTAGATTTGGATATATTTTTAAGAAGTCTTTCATAGCTTCATTAGCAACAAAGATTATTTTTCTATATTCAGTTATATGTCTATTATCAAAGAAATTCATAAACTCTTTCTTATCCTTATATATATACTTGTAATTACTATGAACATAAAAAGCATTATTAGTTGATGCAGTCCTTGCAATTTTATCAGATGACAAACTATATGTTGTGTAGCAACAACTAAAATCATAATTATGATAGTTTAGTATAGAATAATTTAACTTACGTAAGAAGTTTAGCGCTTTTCGAATAATAACATTATTATTAGTAGAAACTTTTAACTCCTCTACTTTAACACTTTTATTTACATCTTTTAGAAGTACGCCTTCTTTTTTCTCCATAATTAAAGTTACATTATATTTATTGTAATTAATATTATTTAATAAATTAATAATAGCAGTTTCTATTCCACCTATTTTTAAGTTGTTTATAGCAAATAATAAGTCTTTCTTTTCTCTTGGAAATAAATAAAGAAGTAAAATTATTATTAAAAGACTTACTGATGGAGATGTTATTATATGACCAGTAAATAGTGATAAGAATAATACTAGTAAGATACTTACATTTAACATGTAAGAGTTAAAATCTAGGCTCTTTTTAGTAGTAGTTGACTTTATTAAGATATAAATATATACAGAGAAGAAAATTATAAAACCAATAAGACCATGATTAAAATAAATATCTAGATAGTCCATTTCTATTAGTTTAGCTTGTTTATTATTATCATAATAACCTATTCCAAATAATTTATTAGTTATATTAGAATTATCGTAAGTATATTTTCGATCAGTAAAGAAAGTTACACGTTGACTAAAGATAAAATGATCAATTAAATTACCATTATCAATAATATCAGTTACATCTTTTATTTTTAAGTAATCTAGATGGACTTTGATATTTTTATAAAAGTTAGTTTTAGGTATTGCTACTAAAAGAGATACTATACCAATTACTATTACTAAAAAAGAGGTAAAAATAGTTTTATACTTTTTATTTTTAAAGGACTTGATAATAATCCAAAGAAAAGTCATAGCGATTGTGATTAATAAAGATAGTAATGGTGTTTTAGTACCAATAGTTAGTATTACTACTAAGTATAATAATGTATAAATAGTTCTTAAAATAATACCTTTTTTATCAGTAGTTTTATTCATAAATATAATAAATATTATAGGAGTTAAAATAGAAATAATACCAGATATTTCATTAGCAGAATTATAGTAACCTAGAGTACCTGACTTAGTTATTTCATAACTTTTAAAACCAACATGTAAAATCATTGGAATAAAAATACAAATTAAATAAAGAGATAAAGTTGTAAATAAAGTTAATTTACTTATTCTTATTTCATCTTTTAATTCATATAAAGATATTAATAATAATGGAAAATAAAATACTCTTAGAAGACCTTGTACTTCACCAAATAAATTACTTTTACCAAGTACTAGTAAATAAATAATACTATAGATAAAAAATACTAAGTAATATATTAGGGGTACTTTCTTCTTATATATAAAAGTAGTTACTAAGACTATAAAGAATAAAAATAACATTCTAATAATAATACCTAGAGTTAAATTTAGGTTAAATTCATGTAAACAAATACCAGTAATAAGATCTAATATTGGTTGAATTAAAATAAAGATACTTATTATTTTACTTAAATTATTTTTTATTGTTTTACTCATTTTAATATACCTCTTACCGTATGTGGATTTTTATACTTATTGATGTAAATAGATTAATGTATTAAACATCCTCTATTTACATAATATCATTTATGAATTGGTTAGTCAAATATTGATATATAGACATTCTTTGACATATTAAGGGTTTGTTAGTGTTTGTATTTTACAATATTTATTATATAATTATATAAGAAGATGAGGTGGTTTATTTGGCTAAAAGTAATAAGAAGAATGTTCCTTTAAAGGATGTTAATACTAGAGAAGAAATACGTAAGAAAAAAGATGAAGACTTTGTTAAAAAAATTGAGAAACCTAGTAATAAGAGAAATAGTTGTTTAATTAATATATTATCTATCGCTACAATGATTAGTTGTTTAGGATATTTTGGAAGTACTATTTTTAAGGGTGAAGGTTTAAAAGATATAGTATTTGCTCTACTTTTACTTTTATTTACAGTGTTCTTTATATCTTCTAGTATTACTAATTCTAGTAAGAAGAAAGGTAGTAATATTTTAGCATTAGTTGTACTTTTTATTTATCAAGTTTTTGGTATTTTAGTTATGTTTAATATAATTAGCTTACCTACTCTTAAAGTAATGGAAAACTTGGTTGATAAGAGTTTAAGTAGTGCTATTAAATGGACTACGGATAATGATGTTACTTTGGAACAAGTTTATGAGTACAGTGATGTTGTTTCTGAGTATCATGTTATTTATCAGAGTGTTAAACCTGGTACTAAGTTGAAGAATGTTAAGAAGTTAGTTCTTTCTATTAGTGAAGGTCCTAATCCAGATAAGGAAATTGTTATTCCTAGTATGATTGGTTGGGAAAGTGAAGATGTATTAAAGTATATTGAAGAGAATCATTTAAGTAATGTAGTTTTTGAATTTGTTCAATCTTCTTCTAAAGAAAATACTTTGATTGAGCAAAGTAAATCTGGTAATGTTAAGAGAAGTGATGAGATTAAGTTTACTTTCTCATATGGAGAAGAACGTGGCTATACTGAAGTTAAAATGAGTGATTTAACTAATAAGAGTAAGACTGAAGCTATATTTTATTTAAAACAACATGGTATTAAATATGAGATTGAATATGAATTTTCTGATAAGATTAGTAGAAATAAGGTAATTAGTCAAAATGTTAAGCCAGGTGAAATGGTTACTATAACTGGTGATAATGTTACTACTGTTAAGATTGTTATTAGTAAGGGGCCTAAGATTATAATTCCTGATTTTAAGAAGATGAGTGTTGATGAAGTTACTGAATGGATTATTAAAAATAAGTTAAAAGTTGAATTTAAGGATTCATATGATGAGGCTATTAAAGAAAATGCTGTTATTTCGGCTAGTCATAGTAAGGGAGATGCAGTTGAGGAAGGTACTATTATTACAATTACTCTTTCCAAGGGAAAATTAACAATGCCTAGTTTTAATAATTTGAATGAGTTTAGAGAATGGGCAGATAAATATAATATTAAATATGAAGAACAACATGAGTTTAGTGATGATGTTGCTGCTGGTGACGTTATTAGATATTCTTATAAAAAAGGTGAAACTATTAAGAATGGAGACACAATAATTGCTACTATTTCTGATGGTAAAAAGATGAGTGTTCCTAATGTTAAAGGATTAAGTAAAAATGATGCAGCTAATAAATTAAAGAGTGCTGGACTTAACTATAGTTTTGTATATAAATATAGTAGTTCTGTTGAAAAAGGTAAAGTTATAAGTCAATCTATTAGTGCTGGTTCTGAGGTATCTAATGGTACAACTGTTACGCTTACTATAAGTAATGGTAAGGCTCCAAGTAATAGTAATGGTGGCGGTAACAATAATAATGGCGGTGGTAATAATAATCAGCCTTCTACTCCAGCTTGTGAAAATAAAGAATTCTATATTCTTACTGGTAATACAGGAGCTCAAACATTAAGTGCTACTAAAGCGGCTTATCCAATGTTTACAATAGTTGCTAACTACGTTGATAGTTGTAGTAATGGAGATTCAGTATCTGGTACAGTATGTAATGCTGGTAGTTATGATGGTAGAACACTTTCTACTTGTAATACAATTAGTTTAACTATTGTTAAATAAGTATTTTAGAAGTATTTGATTTGGTAATTTGATAAATTCAATTAGTAAATTAAAAAGGTTCATACTTTGGATGGTATGAATCTTTATTTTTGGTCGTTTGCTTTAGTTTTTATAATAATATATACTCTCCTTCGGAACATTTTGTTTGAGTGTCGCCTCTTGTTCTTTTTTAGAAATGAGGTAGATATTATGATGACTAAGACTTTTATTATTAAAGTTTTTCGATACATTAGTATCATTTTATTACTTTCTACCTTGTTGGTGTTAGCGATAAAAAAATAGACACTCTAAGTTAGAGTGTCACAAACCCATTATTGGAGGTGACATTCACTTACGAAATGTTCCTCTTTTTTGTACAAGTTTCCTTGACAAATTTATAGTAACATAAAATAATTTTTTTTACAATCTCGTTTTTTGATCTTATAGAAAGTAAAAATAAAAAGAGCCTTAGGCTCTAGCTTACTATTAATTCGATATTGTTACCATTTTTAGTATCTAGTTTTAGTTGGTAATCTTTCTTATTTATAGTAGTTTTTCTAGCACTTAAGTCTCTTCTTAAATTATCAGTTAACTCTGATATATCAGTTTTATTAGATGTTGTTGTTACATAGATTGAGTATGTTCCTTTTTCTAATTCACTTATATCGATATTGGCATCATACCAAGCTCTTGTCTTATCTAGATTATCAGACTCTGGTAAAGCTACTTGATATAGACCTTTTGTTATACTTCCTAAATCAAATGTATATAGCTTTAGGGTATCTTTATTTTCAAATATTATTTTTCTTTCTACTTTAGCATTTGTAGATAAGTCCATACCATATGAATATGAAACTCCTTTTATATGTAGTTTTCCATTTGTAAATTCTAGAGTTCTCCAAGTATCGAATTGGTTATAGTAACTACCTACTGTTTTATTAGGAAACTCATCTCTTATATATAATGTTACAGCAGATGTTTTATTACCATAATTATTTTTTATAGTTGTTGTTGTTTTTGTTGTTTTATAACCAGTTATTTCTGTTTTATATAGTTTATTTGTTATTAATACTTTACTATATGTTTTGTTAGATTCTGCAACTGCATACATTGTATAAGTACCTCTTGGAAGAGAATCTGTATCGATATTAATATAGAACCAAGGATGAGTATATTTATGTCCGTCAGGGGATGGAATCGGTCTTGTTATACCAGTTAAATCGGTTATTCTTGTTGCTTTTTGTTCATATGTTGTACCATCAGTACTAACAAATTGAATTTTATAACTAATCTTTTCATTTAAAGTATTATCCATACCTTCTACTGTTAAATAACCTCTTAATTGAAGATTATTACCTACTTCTTTTAAATAGTCAAAATAGAAGTTTCCTGTTGTTTTAATTAGTTTCTTTTCTGTAACAATTACTTTTATTTCTTTAGTTACTTTATTACCATAACTATCTGCTACTTCGTAAGTTATTTTATACTCACCTATTTTTGTTATATCAACAGTATCAGTAATTACTTTTACATTTTTTGTAATATCTCCATCTTCTGGATCAGTTGCGGTTACTCCATCAAGTCTATTGAAGTCTTCATTTTGATAAACTGTTTTATCAGAAGCAATTATAGTTGGCAGTTGATTAGCAACCACTGTTACATTTATTGTTTTTACTACTTGTTGATTATAACTATCTGTTGCTTGATATGTTACTTGATATGTTCCTACTTTATCAATATCAACTTTATTATCTACAGCTACTACTTCTAGTACGCCATCTTCTTCATCTGTTGCACTTACTCCTTTTTTAGGATCGAATGGTAGACCTTGAGTTATTACCATATCGTTAGCAGTTATTACTGGTTTTTTATTTTCTGTTACTGTTATTGTTATTGTTAACTCAGTTGATTTATTCTTACTATCTGTTGCTTGATATGTTACTTGGTATGTTCCTACTTTATCAATGTCTAGGTTTGAATTTAATACTTTTACAGCAACAGTACCATCTTCTTTATCTGTTGCACTTACTCCTTCTAATAAATCTATTTTAGTACCTTGAACAATGGTTCTGTTAGAAGCAGTTATGACTGGGGCATTATTTTCAGTTGTATAAGTTGTAAGATTTAGAGTAAAGTCACTAGTTTGAGCAAGTACCCAACCATAAGAATTAGATGTTCCTGATAAATTTAGAGGAACTTTATACCATAGACGACCATCTACTGTTTTATGTTCCATTACTGGGATATAAGTCTTATGGAATAAACAAGATACTACATTAGTTGATAATTCGATAGGTTCAGAGTTTACTTCATTACAATATAGACCAGTTAAATTAGTATAGACATTAGCGTAATCAAATGTCATAAAGTCTAATGTATCTGCACTTACCCAGTCTTTTTGATCATATCTATAATCAGAAGAGATAAGGTAAGAGACTGCTTTACCATTATTATAAGCTGCAGCATAGACCATTACATATTTATCTTTTAAAATACTAATTCCTTTTTTGGTTTGAAGAGATGAGTCATAATAATAGTCTGAGTTTTTTGTAGTTTTTGCAACTTTAGGACTTAGAGTATTACCTGCATCATATAAGTCATAAATATAATTTTTATCTTGATATTCAGTTACATCATTTGGAGATGTATAACCATTTTTACCGGTATTAATCTTTTTTACATAAGCTGCTGGTACATAGACATAGCTATTCCAATTATAATTTCCTGATGTTATTTCATTAAAGTTAGCATCAATATTTAAATCACTTGTTACTTTATACCAAGTTGTATTACCATTAACATTTTCACCAGTTTTTTCCCCTAGAATTATTAAGGCATCTCCGGCTTCTGTATAAGTATAGACAAATTTTGAGGTGTTTGAAGCATCACTCATAGCATTTACTGATGCTGTTACTACTCCTAACTGATAGTAATTATAGTCTTGCATACCTTTAGCTTTATCAAAACTATAATAGTTAGCAGCCATTTTTTCACTCCAGTATGGGTCTGATGCATATTTTACATTCATACCTAGACGTTTATTACCAAACTGCGAACCAAAGTATTTCCAGCTACGAGGATGAGCAAAACCATAAGTTACATAAGTAGAACTATACCCTAGGATACTACTAGCAAAAGCTGCATAATATCTAGCTCCTTCTATTGGATTTGAATCTACAGCGTCTAGGCCAAAACCATTATTTTTATTGATTGCTAATTTACTACGGCCATTACCAGATTCATTTCTACTTAAACTAAATGTTAATAAGGCATTGGTACCATACTTTTCTTGAGCATAATAGAAAAACTGTCCTTTACCATATAATCTTGAACTACCTTTATTAGTTGCTTTACCATATGCATCTTGAGTAATACCTAAATTGTTACGAATATATTCATCAATATTTACTGATGAGTAAGTTGTTCTACTATGATTTGATAAATACATGTAGTAATTATAATATGGGTTATTTTTATTTACAGAGTTATTTCTGTTATTAGCTTTATAATCTTTAATTAGAGTTTGTAAATCTTTGTAGAAGTAATTTCCATCATAACTATAATAAGTACCGGCACTTAACATATCTGGTTTAGGACCAATTGTTGTACCTAGGGAACCATTATAATACTCTTGAATTTTTGTTATATAATTATGTCTTATATAATCATTAGTTATAGTATATGAACTACTTGATTTTACCCAAGTTATTGGGACTATTTCATAATTTCCATATGTAATCCAACCTGTAAAATTAGCAATAGTAACTTTACCAGCCCAAACATTTTTAGCTTGAGAATAAGCTACATCTACTAAGACTCCATCACTACCACCATAAGAACCATAGTTATTCATGTATGTATAATCATATTTTAAATCAATAGTATCATAATAACTAACTGTTCTGTTACCCGAAATACTTAAATCTACTAACGCCATGTTGGCATCAAGTATTCTAGTTATACCATCAAGTTTTGTCATAATAGCAAGTTCAATTGCTCCATTAGAAGTCATAGCAGCTTTTGCTTCTTCATACGTGTTGTAGCAACCTACATTGGTAATGGTACCATCAGAGGCAAAACTGGCTAATTCAAAATTACCACATAAGTTACGATTTTTATAATTTTCTGATGAAAAGGCAGAAACATTAATTGTATTTAGAAAAAATAAAGATGTTATAAAAAGTGTTAAATAAAAAATTCTTTTCATGATATTCTACCTCCATTATATTAATTCTATTATATTATAGCATTTTTAGAGTGATAACTTTATTTCTTTGAAGTTATTTATTATATTTTGACATTATTTTACAGTGTTTTTAGTATTGTAAAGTTTAGAGATTACATAGTATATAACTTGATATATTGTAAAATTTTGAGTATAATAATAGTTGTATAATTTGGATATTTGGAGGCTTATATGACTAAAGAAAAAGATACTAAAAAGAAACCAATATTAAAGATCATTATTTTGATACTATCTATTATTGCAGTACTGAGTAGTTGTTTTGCAATATATGAAATATTTATGTTAGCAACAATAGAAAACACTATTAGATATATAGTTATGGGAATCTTGGTATTGTTGGATATATTAATAATTTTTAAGACTAAGGGTATTTTAAAGAGACGACCTAAGAATAAACATTCTAAGAGAATTGGTTATATTACATTTATGATTTTATATACTATTATTTGTATTATAGTTGGTGCTATTATATTTTACTTATATGGCAAATTAAGTAATATGAATAAAAATACTGTTATTTATTCTTCTAGTGTTGTTGTTATGGCTAGTAATGAGGCTAGTAGTATTAATGATATTAAAAGTTATAAGATTGGTGTTTTAGATAAGACTAATAAAAATTCTCCTGATGGTTATATAATTCCTCAAGAAATTATTAAAGAGAATAAATTATATGATGATAATGAATTAGTTGATTATAGTGATTATCAAACTATGGTTACTGATTTATATGCTAAGAGTATTGATGCTATTATTTTACCTACTAGTTATCCTTCAATGTTTTCTACTATTAGTGGATATGAAGGTATTGGTACGGATACTAAGATTATTTTAACAAAAGAAAAGAAGATGAAGAAGACTGAGACTAGTGAAGTTGAAAGGGAATCTACTGGTAAGTTAGTTACTGAACCATTTACTATGTTACTTATGGGTATTGATTCTACTGATGAAGTACTTCAAAAGAATGCCGTTGCGAATGGTGATACATTAATAGTTGTTACATTTAATCCTAAGACTTTGAATGCTACAATGTTATCTATACCAAGAGATAGTTATGTACCTATTGCTTGTTGGTCTAATAAAGCGGAAAATAAAATTACACATGCTGCTGGATATGGTAATGATTGTATGATGAATACTATTGAACAATACTTAGGTATTAATATTGATTATTATGCAAAAATTAATTTTAAAGGATTGGTTAAATTAGTCGATGCTGTTGGTGGTGTTGATATAAATGTTGAACAAACTCTTTGTACTGATGATTCTTCTCGTGGTGGAGAGATTTGTATTAATCCAGGTTATCAAACTTTAAATGGTGAACAAGCTTTAGTTTATGCTAGAAATAGAAAGGCTTTAGTTAATGGTGACTTTGGTCGTAATCAACATCAACAAGAAATTGTTATTGCTTTAGCTAATAAGATTAAAACAGTTAATAGTGTTTCTAAGTTTATGGAGATTTTAGATACAGTTTCTAATAGTTTAGATACTAATTTAACTACTCAACAAATGTTATCTTTCTATAATATAATAAAAGATATAATTAAGAAGAGTTTATCTTCAGATGAAGCTGATTTAATTAATATTCAACAATTATATTTATCTGGTAATGGTCAAATGATTTATGATGAGAGAATGAGAATGGTTTTATATGATTTCATTCCTAATGAAAATAGTCGTAAAGATATAGTTCAAGCTATGAAAGAAAACTTAGAATTAGTTGAACATACTCCTATTACAGAATTTAGTTTTTCAATTAATAGTCCTTATGAAAAAGAAGTTATTGGTAAAGGACCTTATAGAAGTTCTAGTTTATATAATTTAGTTCCTAACTTTATAGGTGTTACAGAAGCTCAAGCAAGAACTATGGCTAGTAGAGTTGGATTATCTGTTAAGTTTGATGGAGATTCAACTGGTGTAGTTACAGCTCAAAGTTATCCTGCTTCTAAACGTGTTGATTTAATCAAGGGTAGTATTACATTAACATTAACTAATAGTAGTAAAAAACCTACTGTTAAAGATGATGATAAAAAAGACGATGACAAGAAAGATGATGATGGTACTACTGGTGATGATAAAGATAATGATGGTAAGAAAGATGATCCTGGTAAAGATAATACCGGAGGTACCGGTGGAGATTCAGGAGGAAGTACTGGTGGAGGTACCGGAGGAGATTCAGAAGGTACTGGAGAATAATAAAAATAAAGAACATTTCAAACTATACGAAATGTTCTTTTATTGTGTAATAAAAACCTACTAAGAATATATCATTACTTCATCGTTAATAAATAAATTAAAAGACATCTGATAGAGATGCCCTTTTTTTGTTACTTTAATTCTACTAAGTATAATTTTTTATCTTGATTAACAAATATTAGTGTTGCTTCATTTTGGTAATTAGCAAAGTCACTATCTGTATAATCCCATTTTACTTTTACTTCATATGCATTTTCATCGATAGTATCATTATAAGTAAATGTTGTCTTTTCTACACTTTCTACTTCTACTGTATTTACTTCTGGTAGATTTTGTTTTCTATTATTATAAATATTACTTTCTACATATTTATAAAAAGTATTTTCAGCATTTTCTAGAAAGTTATTTAAGATATCTGGTTGAACTATATCTACTCCACCAACATCTGTTTTAGCTGTTTTATCTGATAGTGAATAGAAGTCTACTATGAACATTTCAGCTAGTTTAGATGCATATGCTTCATAATCTACTTTATCACTTTCAAGGATTTTCGCTAAATCTTTAAATAGTGCTTGATACTTTTTACTTTTATTATCCTTTAAGACATAACCATAGTCTTTTATTTCTTTTAGGACTTTAGCTTCTTTTATTACTGGTTTACTAAAAAATGTTTTATAAGTAAATATTCCTGCTACTGCAACTACTAATATTACTATTATGGCGATAAGGGTTATTTTTACTTTCTTTTTTAATTTCATATTAACTTCCTTTCTCTACTTGTTCTATTGTAACTTTGTTTTCTTCATTCTTTTCTAATAAATTGAAGACAATTATGTCATTTGAAACATCTAGTAAGTTATTAGTGTATTCAGTATTTTTCTTTATTTCTTCTTCACTTATAGCTTCACCATTTAATGATAAGTACTCTACTTTTTGACTATTGTAATAAGCTTTATTTGTTACCCAGTTACCATTAGGAAAGCATACTATATTACTACCTATTACATTAAATATGTCATGTCCTAGTTGATATTCGTTATAGAAGCCAAACATATTACCAAGGGTTGGCATAGCATCATACATACCCATAACTTCTGTTACTTCCATGTTATACTTTGTTCCAGCCATATCTTTAGTCCAAATTATGAATGGTACTTTTCTACCTAATTCATATTGGTATGAATCATATTCTTTATAGTTAGGATCATCTTTACTTAGAACAGAATTTGTTTTCTTATCATAATTATATAATAAATCATAATCTTTTCTAGGAAGTCTTGCATCATGGTCACCATATAATACTACTACGGTATTATCTAATAGACCATTAGCATCTAAGTCTTCAAATAATTGACCTAGAGCACTGTCAGCATAATGAACTGATTTGAAGTAATTTCCTAATTTGGTTCCTTCCATATATGGATGAACTACCTCTTCTGTTGTACCATCTTCATTAGTGATTGTTTCTTTCATATCAACAGCATATTCTCCATACTTTTCTGTGTCTGAAAATGGTGTATGGTTAGTTAACATTATCATTAGACCATACCAGTTATCATACTTTTCATTTATCTTTACTAGTTTTGGAATTGATTGTTTAAAGAATTCTTTGTCTGATAGTCCTAAACCAATAGTAGTTTCTGGAGTTACAGTATAATCTTTTTTACTATAGAATCTTTGATAACCTAAACTGTTATGCATAGTTCGACGATTCCAGAAATCTGCATTATTAGCATGCATACTAAATGTGTAATAGCCTTGTTCACTTAATAATTTTGGAATAGAATTATAAGTTCTGTCAGAGTATGAAACAAATGCTGTACCAGACTTAGTTGGCATTAGAGATGTAGAGAAAGTTAATTCTGTATCACTACTTGTACCAACACTAACTTGTGAGAAATAATTTGAAAAATACATTCCTTCACTAGCTAGTTTGTTTAAGTTTGGACTTACCTCTTCACCATTAAATTCTAGACCTATTACATTATTTTGCATACTTTCAGCATGAATTACTAAAATATTTTTATTTTTAAATATACCAGTATATTCATTAGTTTTAGGTGTTTCTCTATTAGCAAAGTAATCATTAAATGTTTTCTTAGCTTTATCATAACCAAACATTGAATTTAATTTTGGTTGAAGTGATGTTACTAAGTCGTTACTTTGATAAATATAAATACCAAATCTTGTAACTATATATTCTTTATTCCATTGTTTTACAAATCTTGAAACATCTAGAGATGTTAGAGTTACAATAAATAGACCTAATATTGCTGATCCTGAAATTAAAGTCCTAGTCATTTTCTTTTTACGGGTTGACTTTGACTCAATCTTTTTATAGTAGTTTTTCTTTTTTAGTTTAACATGGACAAAAATTAAAACAAGTGGTCCAATAACGTATACTAAGTCTTTTAACTGTAAAACGTTTTCTACAACTGCATCTCCTACATCACCAATATATTGTGTTAGTGATAACATTGATACTGATGCAAAAGATGAATAGAATGTATAATATACAGAGTTAATCATACATATAGCACTTAGGAATATATCCATTATTAGGTAATATGTAAACCTATTTTTAGGATGGCATAAGTAACCAAATGAACCTAAAATTACTATTACAGCTAAGTCTCCCATAATAGCTTTTATTGACAAATAATTAGCCATTGAATGAATACAGAAGAATCTTAACATAGTAGCATTTACTAAACAAGTTATTACATATACTAAGAATAATTGATTGTTCTTTATATATTCCCTAATAATATGATTTTCCTTGGCTTTAGTTATTGAGTTTTTTACTTTTTTCATTGTATTTTTTAATCTAAATTTAATTCTCTTCATATTTCAACCTCGCTAGTATATATTATAGCATTATGATTAGTTTTTTTCAATCTATGTAATTATATTAGGCAACAGAGTTGATATTTTTGTATTAAAGAAGAAAAAGTACTGTTTTTTAGTCAGTACTCTCTTTTAAATAATTTTTTTCATTTTGATAACTACCAGCATTTATTACTAATCCTAAGACAAATATATAAGATAGCATATATACCCATAGTAATAAAATTATAATATTAGAAATACTTCCATAAAAAATATCATATTTAGTAAATGTATCTAGGTAAAATGAATATATTTCTGAACATAATATCCAACTTATTGTAGTAAAGATAGAACCTTTAGTAGTGGTTCTACTTCCTATCTCTTCATCTGGTGCTATTACGTATATTAGTTTAATATTAAAATAAATTATAATGATACTTATTGGATACTTTAATAGTTTGTATATTCTATATAATAGTTCTACTGTTACAGAATTATCAAATGATGTACGTAATAAATTAAATATACTATCTCCAAATACTGGTATTACTAGTAAGAAGAACATTACTTCTACTAGGATTAGAGTCATTAGAATAGCTTTTACTCGGCGACTTATAACATCTTTTGGTTTTATTTTATATATTTCATTTGACGCTACTATGATTGAATGAGTACCATTTGATGCTAATAAGAATGCCGAGAAAAAGAAGACTCCTATGTTAAAACTTAATCCTTTACCAGATATTATTCCTTTGATAAAGTCTTCTACTCCTGAAGGAATAGAGATGTTTAGAGCATTTTTTACTATTTCTAGGGAGATAGAAAATTTAGTTGCTAGAGCTCCTAGAAGAGCTACTATTGGAATAAGGGATAAGACAAAGAAAAAAGCGAGATTTCCAGGTAAAATTCTCATCTCAGGCTTTTTAATTAAATTAATTACTTTCCTTAAGAAACCTTTTGCTCGCTCCATTCTTATCAACCTCTTATTTTAAATCTTCTTTATTTGCTATCATTTGGATTGTTGCTTCATTTATAGCGTCATCTAGAGTTTTGATTTTATCTAGAATCATACTATAACCTACTGCTCCACCAAATTCATGTGGTAAACCTTTCATTTCTTTAGCAATTTTCTTAGTATAAGTTTCTACTTGTCTTTCACTATAACCAACTAAGTAAATTAAGAATTCATTACCATCGGTACGCATGATTTCGCTGTTTTCTAATTGAGTATTTACTAAAATTCCTGCGGCTTTTATGATTAATTGGTCTCCTTCTTCATGACCAAAATTATCATTAACATATTTTACATTATTTAAATCTACCATTACTATTGCTTGTGGGAATACATTACATTCTTCCCATTCAGGCATTTTAGCATTTAAGTAGTTTCTATTCTTTAATGATGTAAGCATATCAGTATATTTGTGTCTTTCACTTGTCTTTACTTTCTTTACTTTTCTCTTTTTCTTTAGAATTAAGTAAGCAACTAAAAGTACTGCTAGTGGAATAAAGACAATTGCTAAGACTATAGTGTATACTTGTTGGAATGTTGAACCTTCTAGAATTGAAGCATGTAAGTTTTCAATTCCAGCATTTCTATAATTATAATATGAATTAGTATTAATAATGTAATTAAATAAGTCATAGAAGGCTTCATTATTCTTTTTAACCATGAATTTATAATCATTTAACATATTATCTAAATATAATAAGTTAAAGTCTTTAAACTTAGTTGTTTGATAATTATTATAAATTTCTCTATCTAAAACTATTAGTTTATTACCAGCATTCTTTAATAATTTATCAATAGTGTCGTAACCTTTTATATTAGCACGTGAATTAGTTGAGAAATAGTTATATAGTGAATCTTCTTTTAACATAACTATGTCTTGACCTTTTAGACTTTCAAATGAGTTAACAATATGATTATCTTTTTGGTATCCTAATACAACGTATTGTTCTATAAATGTTGATAAGGTTGCATAGTATTTATCGTTGTTGTAGTTATAATAATCAAAGTAAACATCTATTTCACCTTTATCAATAGCTTTTTGTAATTCTTCTTTTGTTTTATATTCTTTATACTTAAAGTTAATATCAGCTAAACGAGCAATACGTTCGATGTATTCTCCAGCTATACCAGCTAATTTTCCATTTACTAATACTTCATATGGAGTATTAGAAACAAAACCATAAGTATAGTTTTTAGATATTAGGGAAGATTTTTCTTTAGCACTTAGATTATTCTTTAATAAGTAATAGTCTAAGTAAGCTTTATTATATTCTTTTGTGTAGGCAGTTAAACGCCATTTGTTATAATACTTTGTTACAATTTTGTTTAGTTCTTTATTATCATCACTTAGAGTTAGAACTATTTGTTTTTTCATCTCTGTTAAGTAATAATTAATGAAGTACTTGTCTTTTTCAATTGTATAATCTAAGTACATAATGTTTGGTACTACTATCATATTTACTTCATCATTATCTAAAGCTGTATATAGGCTTGTAATATCTTTATAAGATTTATATGATAAGTTGTTTCCACCTTTTAAGTAGTAACTTATTTCATCGGCGTCTTCTTCAAAAACTCCAAAGATAGTATTACGCATATCTTTAGTACTATTAATTCTTTCGTATGTTTTTCCAACTACAATATAATTATCATTAAATAAGAATAAGTTATTTTCTTTTAAAGTTGCATCATCATTTAATATTTCAATGCGATAACTATTAGTTGAAGGTGTAGATGTTTTTAAGTATGGAATTTTATTGAATTCAATACCAACATTTTTTTGGAAGTCATCTAAGAAGTTAAAAACTACTCCTTCACCATTCATTCCATATAATGGATAGTCATTTACTACTTCAAAATCATAAGTTTTATCTTTATTTTTTTGAACCCATCTTTTCTCAGATACAGTTAGAGTTGTAGTTTTATCTTCTTTATTATAATGACGGTAAACTACAACGAATAGAAGACTTGCGATTAGAAGTGGAATTAAAATTATTAAAAATTTCTTTTTCATTCGGCACTTCCTGTTCTATCTTTTGTCCATGTAATACTGTCCTTGCTATGATGACGGTATCCAATAATTGGAAATTCTTCTGATTCTGAATCTTTAGTTATGAATACTTGGAAATCATAGTACTTCTTTTCTGCATCACTAAATACTTCTAAAGCTTTATCTCCGTAACCTTTAGCTACTTCTAGAGATACATCTGATGAAACCGTAAGTATTATTTCAACAGTTTTTCCAGAAATACGAGAAGATACTTTAGTAACAGATTCTTCCTTTAATTTATCTTCAATACTTGCTAGTGTTTTATTGGATATTTTTACTTTATCAATACCATCTAGACGATCTCCATAGATTGCTTTACCTGTATTTGGAAATAAAGCATTTTTTACTGGAATTAATAATATTACAAGTAATAGAAAAATTCCTATCGCTATAAACATCTTTTTATTTTTCTTAATATATTTCATATCATCACATCCTAGTATTTTAATTATACATCATATATGTACCTTTTTCAATTAGCAAATTATTGTTAGGTACTTTGACTTTTAATTAATAATTATTGTAATTCTTCTATTAGTATATTCATGGCTAGTTTAGGATTTGCACTACCCTTTGTTTCTTTCATTACTTGACCCATTAAGAATTTAATGGCACGGTCATGACCATTTTTGTAGTCAGTAACACTTTCACTATTTTCAGAAACAATCTTTTTAATTATTTCTCTTAGAGCAGTATCATCTGTTATATTTTCAATACCTGATTCTTTAATGATTTCAGAGATTGATTTGTCTTCTTCTAGAACTTTGTCTAAAATATCTTTTAAGTTTTTACTAGTTAGGGTATTATCAGATATTTTATTTACTAACTCTACCATACGTTCTTTAGTTAGAGTGGTATCTGTAATTGATTTTTCGGTTTTATTTAAGTATGCAGAAATGTCTCCTAGAAGTAAGTTACTAGCAATTTTAAAATTTATATCTTCAGTTAATAGAGTATTAAAATAGTCACTTAATGGCTTGTTTTGAACAAGTTTTTTGGCATTAATTTCAGATACATTCTTTTCTATGTAAAGACTTCTTCTTTCATCAGGTAACATTTCGATAGTATTTCTTACCTCTTCAATCATGTCATCTGTTAAATATAAGTATGGAATGTCTGGTTCTGGGAAATAACGATAGTCATTACCAGTTTCCTTAATACGCATTAGGACTGTATCGCCAAGTTTATCATCATAACGTCTAGTTTGTTCTTTAAAAGTTTCACCTTTTTCTAATAATTCAGTTTGACGGATAATTTCTTTTTCAATACTTATACCAACATTAGAAATTGAACCAATATTTTTGATTTCACATTTAGTTCCTAATGGATCTGTTTCATTTTTTCTAATTGAGACATTGGCCTCACAGCGCATTGAACCTTCTTCCATTTTACAATCACTTATATCAGTATAGAATAGTAGTTCTTTTAGTTTTTCTAGATATAGTTTGGCTTCAGTACTACTACTGATACATGGTTTAGTTACTATTTCAATTAGTGGAACTCCGGCTCTATTGAAGTCTAGAAGAGTTTTGTCGCCTCGATGAGTACTCTTACAAGTATCTTCTTCAATATGCATTTCTTCTATTTCAATTTTCTTTTTTGTACCATCAACTTCTATTTCTACATAACCATCATAGCCTATTGGAGTTCGGCCTTGAGTAATCTGAAAGTTTTTTGGATTATCTGGATAGAAGTAATTTTTTCTATCAAAGTGCATTTCTTTTCTTATTTTACAATTTAAAACACAAGCTGCTTTTATGGCTAGATTTACGACTTCTTTATTTAATGTTGGTAATGTACCTGGATAACCTAAGTCAACTACATTAGTCAAAGAATTAGCCATTTGACCATATCCGTTTAGGGAGTTTGAAAATATTTTAGTATTTGTCTTTAATTCTACATGGACTTCGATACCAATTGTTGGAATGTAATTAGTCATGTTTTTCACCTCCATTAGGATTTAAGTCTAAATTTAGTTCTTTTTCTACGAAACTAGCTAGTTGATACATCTTTGCTTCTTCAAATGGAGCACCAATTATTTGCATACCGATTGGTAAGTTTTCACTGTTAAAGCCGATTGGAACACTCATTCCTGGAAGGCCTGCCATATTAACAGGAATAGTTAGGACATCATCCATGAATGATTTTATAGCATCATCTAGACCTTTATCTAGTTCATAAGCAACGGTTGTGTTGTTTGGACCAATGACTAAGTCGTAGTTTTTAAATGTTTCTAAGAAACTCTTACGCATATCATCTCTTATTTCTAGGGCTTTGTTGTAATATAGTTTAGCATTTTTACCAGATAATAAATAACTACCAATCATGATACGTCTTTTTACTTCGTCACCAAAACCAATTTTTCTAGTTTTTAGATATAAGTCTTCGATATCTTTAGGATTTTCATAACTGTAACCGTAACGAATACCGTCAAATCTGGCTAAGTTAGAACTAGCCTCACCCATAGCAATAATTTGATATAGGGGAACGGCTTTATCAATATAATTTATATCAACATAATCGATTGTACAGTTATGTTTCTTTAGTATTTCGATTACTTCATTTAATTTATCTTTTATTTCTTTATCAATAGCATTACTTACATAGAAGTTTGGAATTGCTATTTTCATACCATCTATTTTTTTGCCAATTAGTCTTGTAAAATCTTCATTAGTTTCAACTGAAGTTAAGTCTTTTTCACTTTTTCCACAGATTGTGTTTAAAAGTATAGCATTTTCGTAGACATTTTTAGTCATTGGACCAATTTGGTCTAGACTTGAACCAAAGGCAATTAGTCCATAACGTGATACACGCCCATACGTTGGTTTTAGTCCTACTATGCCACAGAAAGAGGCTGGTTGTCTAATAGAACCACCTGTATCTGATCCTAAGGCAAAAGGTATAATTCTCTTACTTACAGCAGCAGCACTTCCTCCAGATGAGCCACCTGGTACTCTTGTATCATTCCAAGGATTTTTTACTGGTCCAAAGAAAGAGGTTCTATTAGAGGAACCCATGGCGAATTCATCCATGTTAGTCTTACCAATAATAATCATATTAGCAGCTTTTATTTTTTCGACAACATCAGCATCATAGATTGGATCAAAGTTTTCTAGTATTTTAGAAGCAGCAGTTGTACGTAGTCCTTTAGTTAGAATATTATCTTTTAGAGCTATTGGAATACCAAATGTTAGAGAGTCTACTTCTTTACCTTCTAATTCTTCAGCTTGTTTTAGGGCTTCTTCTTTATTTAGAGTAATAAAACAGTTTAAGTCTTTATTACTTTCAATTTTTTCAAAAGCTTCTTCTACTAAGTCTTTAGGTGTAATCTTTTTTTCTTTTAACAATTTATTAATTTCAATTAATGATAAATCTAAATAATTATGCACTCATACCACCCTTTTCACTTATTACTACTGGAACAGAAATATAGTTTCCACTATGACGAGGAGCATTTTTTAGAACCTCTTTAGGATTTAACATTTCTCCTTCTACATCGTCACGTAAAACACATTTATTTTCAGTTGGACAAATTAACATATCTTCGTCGTATACTTTTACTTCATTTATTTTTTCTATTTCGTTTAAAAGTTGTTTTAATTTTACTTGATACATGGCTAGCTCTTCTTCATCTATTTCAATTCTAGCTAGATGAGCAACATGTAAGACTTCTTCTCTTGATAATTTATCTTCCATACAGAAAGACCTCCTTTAACTTTATTATTATATCATGGATATTTTAAGATGTAAATTTTTAGTAAGTAAGAAAAACAAATGCTACTGGAGCACTTGTATTATTCTGCAAAACAGTCATTTATATATAATGTGTTAGGACTTTTTTCAGTACTTTGTTTATAGTTACTTACTGAACCAATTATGGTTACTTTTTGGTCTTTGGAAAATTCTTTTGTCTCAGAGTCTTTTGACATTTTACAAACAATATTTAGTGTATAGGCACCATCTGGATCAGTATAACCAAATGTTAATTTCTTTTTGGCATAACTTATAAAATCTCCTGTTACACGTAAGAACTTTTTATTATATTTTTGATAAGTTTCTACAGGATTATTTTTATATTCAATGGCTAAGTCTAGTGCAGATATTTCAGTTGGTTCAACATTATATGGCATTGACCAAGTACCAATTTCTGTATCTCTTCTTCCTTGTAATTGGTTATATTTTATTACTTTGTAGCCAAGTCCATAATATACTTTGGTACCACCATCTTTTAAAGTAGCAGTTTTTATAGCAAAGTATGGACCACGATTATATCTTGAAACTGATATTATATCTACTGTTACCATAATCATTAGAATTATAAGTGTATAGAAAATGATATTTAAAATTTTAGTTAGTTTAGTTTTTTGATACTTATGACTCTTTTTATTAGTTGGTTCATAGTCATCTAAGTTATCGATATCGGTGTTATCGTCATATGAAGATTCATTATATGAACTGTCATCATCTTCGATTATTTCGTATTCATCAATATTTTCTAAGTCCATAGACTCATCATAATCTTCATAAGTTATTTCTTCTAAATCTTCTAACTGTTTGTTTTCATGATATTCATCGGCTTTTATTGCTTTAATGCCCTTTTTACCTCTTTTTAACATGCAACCATCTCCTCAGTTTTGTTGATATATAATACCATTTTTTTGTTAAATAGTCAATTTTTTATAGTGGTCATATTACTGATTTCTTGTCTTAAAATAAAACTGGACCTTTTTTAAATTCCAGTTTTTCATCTTTTCAATTTTATTTAATATATTATTTTTGATGATAAGTTTATTCACCTAATTTTTCTTTAAACTCTTCTTCTGTCCAAATAGGAATACCTAGTTCTTTGGCCTTTTCATATTTACTACCAGGATTCGCTCCAACAATTACAGCACTGGTCTTTTTAGATACGGAACTTGAGGCTTTACCACCTAGTTGTTCTATTTTTTCTTCAGCTTCTTCTCTAGTAAATAATTGTAGGGAACCTGTTAAGACAAATGTCTTGCCGTTGAATTCAGAGTTTTCTTCTACTTCTTGACCTAAATATTTGGTATTAAGACCAATTTCTTTTAGTTCTTCAACAATACTTCGATGATGATTGTCATTAAAGTACTCAACTACACTTTTAGCAATAATTCCACCTATATCAGGAATAGTAGTTAACTCTTCTTCAGAGGCAGCCATTAAACTATCTAGTTCTTTATATCTTTTAGCAAGAATTTTAGCAGTTTTTGCTCCGACATGGGGAATGCCTAAACCGAATAATAGTCTTTCTAGAGAATTCTTTTTACTATCTTCAATGGCATTTAAAAGATTAGTTACAGACTTGTCGCCATAGCCTTCTAGTCTAGTTAAATCTTGTTCATGATTTTTTAGTGAATAGATATCAGCTATTGTTCCTATAAAGTGGAAGTTATAGAAGTCTTCCATTATTCTATCACCTAGTCCGTCTATATTCATGGCATCACGTGAGGCAAAGTGAATTAGAGATTCAATACTTCTAGCAGGACATTTTTTATTAGGACAATAGTAGTCTACTTGGCCTTCTTTTTTGACTAGATTAGTATTACACATTGGACAAGTTGTAATCATTTCAAAGTCTTTTTCTTTACCAGTACGTCTTTCTTTTTTTACTTCGACTACTTCTGGAATAACGTCTCCGGCTTTTCTTATAGAAACTATATCGCCTATTTTTAAATCTTTTTCTTTTACGTAATCTTCATTGTGAAGAGTTGCTCTTGAGATAGTCGAACCGGCTACTATTACTGGTTCTAGAACGGCATTTGGAGTAATTTGACCAGTTCTTCCAACCGTAAAGATTATATCTGTTAGTTTTGTTAATACTTCTTCAGCTGGGAATTTATAAGCAGTGGCCCATTTTGGATATTTGGCAGTATAGCCTAGTTTTTGTTGTTGCTCGATACTATTTACTTTTATAACAATACCGTCTATATCATAAGGAAGAGTTGGTCTTTGTTTAGCCTTTTCTTCAATATATTCGATTACTTCGGAAATGTTTTTAACTAGACGATTATTTGGATTAGTTTTAAAACCTAGTCTTGTCATATAATCTATAGCTTCAGCATGAGTATGTAGATTATAATCTAGGGGATTTGGTAAATGATAAATAAAGTTATCTAGTTTTCTAGAGGCTGCTACTTTGGAATCTAATTGTCTAATTGATCCAGCGGCAGCATTACGACAGTTTTGAAGTAATGGTTGATTATGTTTTTTTCTCTCTTCATTCAATTTCACTAAAGTTTCTTTATTCATGAAGATTTCTCCACGAACTTCAATATTTACTTTTTCTTTTAACTTTAGAGGGATAACTTTAATAGTTTTAGCATTATGAGTAATATCTTCACCTGTTGTTCCATCTCCTCTTGTTGCAGCTCTTACTAGTTTTCCGTCTTCATATAATAATGATACAGAAAGACCATCTATTTTTAATTCGCACATATATTCAGGAGTTATACCTTCTTTTTTTATTCTTTCATCAAAGGCTATAACTTCACTTTCAGAAAAGACATCGCTTAAGGACATCATAGGAATCTTATGAGTAACTTTATTAAAGCCTTCTATTATTTTGCCACCGGCATGTTGAGTTGGAGAATCTTCTCTTACCCAATCTGGATGGGCTTCTTCTATTTCAAATAATTCACGTAAGTATTTATCATATTCTTGATCAGTAATTGTTGGATTATCTAGAGTGTGATAATTATAATCAGCTTCATTAATAATCTCAATTAACTCTTCCATTCTTTCTTTCATAACTAGTCTCCTTACAAATGTTTTAACTATATTTATTATATCATATATTGGTAGTATTTTTAGAAAAGAAAACAAACTATTTTTAGTAGTTTGTCTCTTTCATTTTTGCTTTTTATTAATTATTCTTCCCAAAGATTACTTGGATATTCTCCACTATCTACTAAGTCTTTTAGAGCTTTCTTAACAGCTTCAGCATCTTCTTTATAAGTTACTCCGTACCAAGCAGCAGTTGTTTCTAAAACTTCTACGTTTGCGTAGCCGTCTTCTATTGTTTCAAATAAAACATCTGGTATTAAATATTCACATTTTTCTAAATTATCTTTATTTCTATCAAAGAACTCTGGGAACTTTTCTTCAATGTATGAGAATATACTTGGTGAGAAAAGCATTAAGTTCATAGACACTTTATCAGTTGGTGATACTTCGAATGGCTCTTTGCCACTTAATGGTGAAGCAATTAATTTGCCATCTACTCTTTCAATAACACTTTCAGTTATTTTTGTTAGTTTACCATCTGTTACTTCACAGACACCTCTTTTTACAGAACCATTTTCAGTTAACGTATTTTTTACAAGATAACTTACTAGACCATATTTATATGGCTTTTCATTATTCATACCTTCTAAGAAACCAGCTGACTTTAAATAAGCATCTCTTCCATAGAAGTCATCAGCATTAATGATTGCGAATGGTTCATTGATTTTGTCTTTACAACAAAGTATAGCATGAGCTGTTCCTAAAGGTTTTACTCGGTCTTCTGGAACTGAGTAACCTTCTGGAATGTTGTCATTTTTTTGGAAACAGTATTCTACATTGATGTATGGTTCTACTCTTTTTCCAATGGTTTCTTTAAATACATCATAGTTTTCTTCTTTGATTAGAAAAACTATTTTGTTGAAACCGGCTTTGATGGCATCATATACTGAGTAATCAATAATGAACTCACCATTTGGTCCTAGTGGAGCAATTTGTTTTAGTCCTCCAAAACGACTACCCATACCAGCAGCCAAAATTAATAATGTTTTATCTTTCATTTTACCCTCCTAAAATCTATTATTAATTATTAATTTTTGATAATTTTTTGTGATTTTTCATTAATTTTTTAATACCGTGTGGATGTTTAAAAGCAACACTAACTAGAGTATTAGTAACTTCAACAACTTTACCAGTACCAAATGTTTCATGGTAAACAAAGTCACCAACTTTATAGTCAACGTCTTCTTCTCTAAACATTTCTTTTGTATCAATTTTTTCTTCTTTTTTAGGTATTTCATCTTTAACATTTGTCTCTAGTAAATCTGGATTAATTTCACTTATGAAACGACTTACAGGATTAACTTGTTCTTTTCCGAATAAAGTTCTACGACGAGCATTTACTAAATGTAGATCGTCTCTTGCTCTTGTAATAGCAACATAACAAAGACGTCTTTCTTCTTCTAAAGCAACATTTTCCATAAGAGAATTCATGTGTGGGAATAATCCTTCTTCCATACCAATTACAAAGACATGATCAAACTCTAGTCCTTTTACAGAGTGAACGGTCATTAGGCTTATACGATTTGGATCGTCTTTATATTCTTCAACGTCACTTACTAAACTAATTTCTAGTAAGAAATCTTCTAGAGAAATTAGTCCTTCTTTTTCTTCAAAGGCTTTAGTTATTGACTTGAATTCTTCTAGGTTTTCTAGTCTTACTTCAGCTTCTAAAGTTTGTTCACTTTCTAATTCTTTTTTCATACCAGAAGCATCTAATACTTTGTCAATTAATTCAGTTAAAGTTAGGTCTTCAGCAACACTTTTTAACTTTTCAATTGTCTTTTTGAACTCTAGTTCTTTTCCTGATTCAATCGCATCATAGATACTTATACCTTCAGTATCAGCTTTTATAGTTAAGTTTTCAATTGTCTTTAGACCTATTCCACGTTTTGGAGTATTTATTACTCTAAGTAAACTGACATTATCTTTAGAGTTATGAATTAATCTTAAGTATGCAATCAAGTCTTTTATTTCTTTTCTAGAATAGAAATAGAAACTTCCAATTACACGATATGGTAAATTTTCTTTTAGCATTTCTTCTTCAACAACACGAGACTGAGCATTAGTTCTATAAAGAACAGCAATATCTTTGTATTCAACATTTCTATTAACTAGTTCTTTTATTTTTCTAATAACGTACTGTGCCTCGTCTCTTTCATTATATGCACGATAATATTTAATCTTTTCTCCAGGTCCTTTATTAGTCCATAGATTTTTATCTTTGCGATCTCTATTATTTTTAATTACTTGATTGGCTGCATCTAGAATGTTACCTGTTGAACGATAGTTTTGTTCCAAAAGAATTGTTTTAGCATCTCTATAATCATTTTCAAAGTTTAAGATATTTTTATAGTTTGCTCCTCTAAAACTATAAATACTTTGAGAGTCATCTCCAACACAGGTTATACGTCTATTTTTCTCACTAATCATCTTAGTTAAAATATATTGGGCTTGATTTGTATCTTGATACTCATCTATTAAAACGTATTGATATAAGTTTTGATACTTTTCTAGGACGTCTTGGTATTCTCTAAATAGTTTTATAGGAAGAATTAATAAATCATCAAAGTCTACGGAGTTATTTTGTTGTAGTTTTTTCTCGTATTTTTCATATACTTTTTGAATTACTTGTTCATAGTCACTTACAGCATATCTTTCATAGGCTTTGGCAGATATTAATTCATTTTTACAACTACTTATTTTATTTCTTATGGCTTTAGGATTATATACTTTTGGATCATAATCTAAGTCTTTTATTATTTTTTTTACTACTGTTAAGGAATCATCACTATCCATAATAACAAAGTTACGGTCGTATCCTAATAGTTCATAGTTTTCTCTTAAGAGTTTTAAACCAAAACTATGGAATGTTGATACTTGTAATTTTCTAGCCTCATCACCAATTAATAAGTATAGTCTGTCACGCATTTCTTTTGCGGCTTTGTTGGTGAAAGTAATTGCTAGAATGTTGTATGGTGTTGCTAGATGTTCATCTATTATGTATGCGATTTTACTTGTTAGAGTTTTAGTCTTACCAGCACCAGCACCTGCTATTATAAGAAGTGGTCCATCATTATATAGTACGGCTTCTTTTTGCTTGTCATTCAAATTATCTAAATTCATTTTCTTACCTACTTCCATTTTTATTATATCTTATATTTTAGGTTTAGGCAAAGAAAAAGAAGTGTTATTGGACACTTCTATATAATTCTTGTAATTCTCTATATTTTGCTTGTTCTTTATCTATTCTTTCTTGTCTTTCTTTTTCTTGACGTTCTTTTTCTTTTTGTTCTTTTAAGATATTTAATAATAATTTATAGTCATCAATTGTTAATAAGTCATCATATTTAGTAGTCTTTTCTTTTGGTTCTTTTTCTACTTTGATTGTATTATTAACAGCTTTTACTTGATATGGTGCCTCAATTGGTTTATAGTTTGCTGGTTTTTTTACGACCTTTTTAACTATAACTTTTGTAGGTACCTTTTCTTTAAAGAAGTATGGTTTAATGATTTTATAAATTATTAGGAAACATACCCAAGCGATAAATATAGTACTTGTTAATTCGATTAAAGCTTGAGCTGTTGTATTTCCATAGACTGATGATTGATTAAAAACGTCTAGATTGTTTTCATTAATTATATTTAAAATTAGGATTAAGATATAACTAATTATACAGTACATTAAAATATTTATTTTTCTTATTATTTTTGGTATTTTTTTGCCAAAAACAGTTACTAAGCAAATTATATTGGAGATGAGTATGGCTGCTAGATAGATTGCTAAGTTTGGAAAATAGATTATTATGAATAGATTATCCATCATATAATCCATCATGTTACTTAGATTATCTTTATATACATATAGTACTATACCTATCATTATCATATAAATTAAAACGTAGAAAAATTTAACTGACTTAGCATTTTTTCTATTACTTGTTAAAAGTATTAGTCCTAAAGCAGTTACTGCTAAAAGGATAACAAGATATAGTTTTGATGATTTTGTTAAATTGAATAAGACACTTAGTTTTTCTACAAATGACAATCTTGCCATAACCTCACCCTCTTTTTACTTTTTTAATTATTTGTTACTTCTTGAAGTTCTGCGATGTATACAGTCTGTGTTGTTGATTCATAGTTAGTACAAGTTACTAGTGTCAATGTTGTTTTATTATAATCACGATAGATTCCTATTGTACCAACTTTATCTTGTTTATAGATATTAACTATCTTATAAGCATATTTTTTATTTTTGTATGTTACGTAAGCATAGTCACCTTTTGATAATTTGTATAAGTCATTGAAGAAGGCTCTCCAACTATTACCTGAGTGACCAGCTATTATTAGGTTCCCTTTTTCTACATCTGGATAAGATGATTCTTTTATTACTAAAATATTTTTATCTATATCATTTTCTTTAGAATTTTTACTGTAGAAACCTTTTGTTAAATTTATCTTTGGTATATTTAAGTAACCAATGTATTCATCTGTTACTTCTTCTTCTACTGTTTCTTCTTCATTATTACGAGTTCCGTCATCTACTATTATGTTATTAGTATTACTTGTGTAGAAGACGTTGGCCATATAATCGTAGGCCATAATTTTTTTTGCTTGAATATAGTTATAAGAAAGAAAGAATCCCCCAATTAGTATGACTAACGCACAAATTGTAGTAGTTACACTAGGAGAGATTCTTGATTTCTTCTTTTTATTTTTTAGCATTCTTATATACAAATCCAACAGTAGAACCTATTAATAATATACCTATTATAGTCATAATAATTGAACTTGTTGCTGCTGTGTCTGGTACAGGTACTTCTGGATAGTTATAGAATGTAACTTGATGAGTTGCATGATCTTCATCAATTGTTATTGTGATAACATCATTACTTTTCTTATAACCAGATGGTGCTTGTACTTCTTCAATTGTATATGTACCATCAGCTAAATCTGTAAATACTTTTGGATCTTCTGTAGTTTCGAATCTCGCTACTTCTTCTCCTTTAGCATTTTTAACTACTAGTACGGCTCCTGCTAAAGCCTTTCCAGTTGAACCATCAATCTTTGTAATTGTTACAACATTTGATTTAGCATCATTGTATACTTTTACAGTAATATTTCTGTTACTATCTGTAACTTTAAATGATATTGGTTCTTTTAATTTTTTATAACCTGTTGGAGCTTCTATTTCTTCAACTGTATAACTACCATTTTTTAAGTTTCTAATTACGTGTGCATTTGTTGTTGATTTCCATCTAGTTATTTCATTACCATTAGAATCTTTTAATACTAATGTTGCTCCTGCTAAAGCTTTATCTGTTGCTCTATCTAATTTAATAATTGTAATTTTTGATGATGATAGAGTTAATTTAGCTGTTGCTGAAACATTTTGTGTTTCTGGAGTTAAAACTGATGGATAACAGTTTTGCATCTTACTATTTGTTGGTTTATATTCATATGCTTTATTAACTGTTCCTGTTGCACTTACAGTAACTGTCATATTTAAGTTTGTATCTTTTACACTTGATGCTGGAATTCTTATTTTAAAACTTTCTGATTTATTGAATGTTGTTTTTGAATTTCCTTTAGCATCTGTTACGATTGTTCCTGTTGGAGCATTGCTTACTGAAACTTTGTAAGTACTAATATTTGTAGAAGATACTGTAAAACCTTCTGATTCAAAATATTTTGAATCGCTAGATAATTGCATTTCACTATTTGATGTTGATAATGAAATACTTGTTTTAGCATATCCATTAGCTTTTGCTTGTTTAGCTCCAGCTACTAATTCTTTTACATATTTACGAATATTGTTAGGGTCACTTGCTGTTTCCTTAAATGCTCTTGTTAAGTTTGATGAACCAGTAGTATCATCTAAATACCACCAAACAGCAGTTTGTGTTATATAATAATCTTTTGATGAGTCTCCTGTTATACTTGCTTTAGGATAACCATGTTCCATTAAGTAAGCAAATCCAGCATCTAGTTCTCCAACTAATGTTGCTGTTACATTTTGACTTGTTGATTTGTGATAATCTAAGCAGTATACATATTCACCAGATGATAATAATTTTGTTTTAAATGATAAATCAGCTAAGTATGCAGGTAATTTAGTTCCTGAACCTAGTGAAATAGTTTGTGCTACGGCACTAACATTTAAAATGCCTGTTGCCATTATAATTCCAGAGAAAACTATAACAGCTAATAATTTTAACTTTTTCAATATTGATTTCATAATTTTCACCTTTCCCCTCAAATGTGGCTATATTATACCACATTTGTTAATTTTTTGCAAGTTTATCTTGCCTATAATATTTCTTTTTCATAGATAATACGATCATTAATATCAGCAATTGTAAATTTGTTATCATCAATAATCATATAACTTGCTGGTTCTTTACATAAAGGTAGTGAAATAGAACCAGGATTGATATAGGTAGTTGTACCAATTGTTGTAATTTCAGCAATATGGGTATGGCCTAGAAGTAAAATGGAATTCTCTTTAGACCAGTGATTCTTATTATATATATGTCCATGAGTTAAGTAAATAGTTTTATCATTTATTTTTGTACTAAAATAACCAGGAATAATATCAAACGGCTCATCATGAACATCTATATACTCATCACAATTTCCTTGCATGCAAATCATTTTATCAGAAAAAGAGTCTAAAAATTCTCTTACATATTCAGGATCATAATCCTTAGCATCTTCTCTTCCGTAGTTGTAATATAAATCCCCTAATACTATTAAAAGTTCACATTTTAATTCAATAAATCTATCTTTAATTAAAGGCAAATTTGTCTTGATACCATGTATATCTGAAATTACTAATACTTTCATATTTTCTCCTTTCTTTCTACTTAATAATATAACACAAAAGAACTATTATTCATATAATATTTTAGTTGAAAGGAGATTTATGAAAAAGAATATTTTATATTATTGTTTGTTTTTTGCTTTAGTTTTTCTAATGGTAGGTTCCCTATTTTTAGATTTTAACCATTCTAAGAAAAATGAGAATAAAAGAACAAAAGTGACGTTGGCAGAGGTTGCCCATACAATTTTCTATGCTCCACAGTATGTTGCTATTGAAAAAGGTTATTTTAAGGAAGTTGGAATTGATATAGATCTTATCTTAACTGCTGGTGCTGATAAAGTTACAGCAGCTGTATTATCAGGTGATGCTGATATTGGTTTTTGTGGAAGTGAGGGAACAATTTATGTTTATAATGCAAAAGAAAAAGACTATTTAAAGACTTTTGCACAACTTACACAAAAAGATGGATCATTCTTAGTATCTAGAGAAAAAATTGATAATTTTACTTTGAATGATTTAAAAGGAAAAAGTGTTATTGGAGGACGTGCTGGTGGTATGCCAGAGATGACTTTTGAATGGGCAATTAAACAGAATGGAATTGATCCAAAAAATGATTTAGAGATAGATACTTCTATTGCTTTTGCAGCAATGGGTGGAGCATTTATTTCTGGTCAAGGAGACTTTGTTACATTATTTGAGCCTAATGCCTTAGAAATAGAACAACAAGGCTATGGATATGTTGTTGCTAGTATCGGAGAACTTGGTGGAGTTGTGCCATATACATCTTATTCAGCAAGAGGAAGTTATATTGAGAAAAATAGTGAATTGATTAGTAATTTTACAAAGGCAATTCAAAAAGGATTAGACTTTGTACATAATAGTTCTGACAAAGAAGTAGCAGAAGCAATACTTAGTCAATTTCCTGATACTTCACTAAATGATTTAGAAATAGTAGTTGCTAGATATAGAAAGATAGATGCTTGGCCTAAGACTACTAAATTTAGTGAAGAATCATTTGATCATTTACAAGATATTATGATAGATAATGGTGTTTTAAATAGTAAAGTTTCATACGATAAATTGATTTATAGTGAGAAGTAAGAAAAGTTAGATTGATTTATAAATAGAAAAGCTCGTTTCTAAAATATGGAGACGGGCTTTTTAGTTAGGTGATGTTTTTTGCTATATTGGCTTGTACCAATATTTTTTAAATGCATAGAAATTTATTTTAAACAATATTAGTAATCTCTTATATTTACCTATTTGTATTTAATACTTTATAAACTGTCCAACTTTTTGAGTTCAGTTCACTGGTATATAGTACTATTTATGAGTTCTCTTTTAGGAGAGAAATAATAGGTTTTTGATTTTGTTTTCTTAAACTTAGTATGCAAATTATGATTAGTAGTATAGAAATGAGAATTATAATTAATAGTATTATCACCATAAATTCAAGGTGGTTTAAGTAGGCCTTTGAGATTAATTGAAACTTGGTTAAAAATGTATATACTATACTTAGAATAATATATATTAAGAGTGAATTTTTTATATTTTCTTTGCTTATACTTAAGACTAGTAATTTTAAAATTTTTGAATTATGAAAACCATATATTTTTAGGAGAGCTATATCTTTACTATTAGTATTTATTAAGTCTTTTGTTAGAAGTGTTAGAGTGTTTACTATTAGTAGAATTATTAGCACTTCACCTATTAAAAATACTTTTAAGATAAGATTATACATTTTAATACTTTGTTGGTTTGAATCATTTTGAATTAGTACTTCACAGTTATTTTTTGACAATTCTTTAGAAACATAATTTATATTATTATAATCATCAACTATAATATTAAATTCATTTTTAGAAAGTCCTTTATTTAGCTTTTTCATAAACTCTTCTGATACAATTATTTCATTTGTATTAAGATATTTATTATCGTGTTTACCTACTACTTTGAAGATATACTTTTCGTTATTTAGGTAAAGTATTATTGAATTTGACTTTATGTTGTTTGAGACTATAACTTGATTAGACGATAAGTTTGATGTATGTACTTTGCCAAAGTTTAAATTGTAGTAGTTTAAGACATATTTACTGTTGTTAGTATCAAACATTATAGTACTTGGGTAGTACTTTGAAACTGAAGTGATGTGATTTATTTTATTTAGACTATTAATATTTTCTGTAGTGCAGCCGATAGTTAAAACTCTATTTTGTAGTTTGTTTTTAATAGTAGAAGTATATATATTGTTAATATAATAATGACTAGTAAGTAGTACTATTAAAATTATGTTTGTGAAGATGTAGAGAAAATAATATTTTTTATTACTTTTATTTTTTCTTGTGATAATGTTTAGCATATTACTCCTTTATACTTTCGATTATGTTCATATTAAAGACTTTTTTATTATAAATACTTGTAGAAATGTTATATGTAAGAGCTATTACTAGAATTGATAAAACTATAGAACTACAGTCTATACAAATTGGTATTTTAGAAAATATTAATGGTCTAAAATAAATAATTGTTTTATAGATAATTTGAAATATTGTAATAGATATAATAATGATAAGAGAAATTATAAGGACTAAAAAGTTAGTATTTAGATAATTTAATTTTTCTATATCTTTGTTCTTGTATCCAATAGTTCTTAAAATATTGGTATTTATTATGAGTAGATTAAGATTCTTTTCAGTTATATAAATAATCGTTATAAAAGAAAAGATTAGGCATAGTATTGTTACTACATAGACTATGGTATTTAAAATATCTATTAGAGAATAGTCAAATTCTAAAATTCGGCTACTATTATATTTTCTTAGAGAGTTTAACTCATTGATTACTGAATCTACATTGTTTATTGAATCTACTTGAACTACTATTGAGTCAATTTGATTTGATAAATCTACATTTTCATAGGTATCATTATATATTTCTCCTAATAAATTATAGTCGCCATAACAACTTGATTCGTCAAGATAGGCTTTACTGTTTTTATAGGTTCCAACTATTTTTAATTTTGTTGTTTTCATTTCTAGTTCATCTGTATTTTCATTTATTACCTTAGGATATTCTACTACTATTTCTTGGCCTATTAGTTTTTTCATAGTTATGAAGTCTTGTTTTTTTAGATTTTTATTGGCACCAATATTTTCTGATGGATAAAATATTTCCGGACAAACTATTTCGTTTTTATTTTGAATACTTTTACCAGCTGTTACTGGTGGATGAGTTTTATTAGTACTTCCAGTTAGAGAAAAGTCTCCAGAAAAATATTTGTTTTTGGTAGTTAAGATTGTGTAATAAGCAGTATCACTAAATACGGCATCTACGTGATTTATCTTTTTTATTTCATTAATGGCAGTTTCTTCTTCAGTACCTTCGTTTCTAAGTACTGATATTGTTCTATAGCCAGGATCTTTCTCAATACCAGCAATGAAATATGTTTCAATAGTCTTTTTGTATGAAAAAATAAAGATTATAGTAAGGGCTAGAAAAAATAATATAATTATTGTTTTAGTATTCCTTTTTTCTCTTAGAATGTTTGTTAAAACGTAGTCTTTGTAAATATCCTTATGCATTTTTTATAATCTCCAAACTTCCATTTTTCATTTTTAAAACTACATCAGCATAGTTTAGGGCCTTACTATTATGACTTACTACAATTACACATTTACCGTCTTTAACTATCTTTTTAAATGTTTGATAAATCTTTTCTTCGTTTTCTGAATCTAGAGAGGCAGTTGGCTCATCGGCTAAGATTATACTTGGATTATTGGCAAGAGCACGAGCAATAGAAATTCGTTGTTGTTCTCCTCCAGATAATTCTTTTGGAAAATGATTTTTTCTATGTAACATGTCAACTTGTTCTAGTAATTTTTTTCCTTTTTGTAGACGCTTTTCTTTTGGCATTTTAGATAAATATAAAGGTACTATTACATTTTCTAAGGCTGTTAAATTAGAATTAAGATATATTTGTTGGTAGATAAAGCCAATATTTTCTTTTCTAATATCAGCAAGATGATTACTTGATAAATGACTTACATCTTTATTATTTATTTTTAGTGTTCCAGAAGAAAAGGTATCTATAGTTCCTACACATTGTAAAAGAGTTGTTTTGCCAGAACCACTCTTTCCAGTAATTACATAAAACTTACCAGATTCGAATTTAAAATTTACATTGTTTACGGCTGTTATTTCTTCTTTATTTTTGATATATGTTTTAGTACAAGAATTTAGTTCGATATTGATCATTGGGCCTCCTAAAATTTTTTTGTTGTTACGAATATTTTAATATTATTGGTAATAAAAAACTAGAACTTGTTAGGTTCTAGTCAGGATAGTAGGTATTTATTTAGGTAATTATCGGTAAAATTTCGATGTAGAGTGTCATCTTTATCAGATGAAGATTCTTTAGAAGTAATTTTTGTATTAGTTGACTTTTGATAAAACAAATGATCTGTTTCTAAGAAATAAAACCACTCTTCTTTTTGATTATCTTCTGTTTTAATTACTTCTAATTGTTTTTCTTCTTCAAAATATACGAAGATAAGATTAGCATTTTCATAAATATAACCATCTCTGTCTTTTACTCCTTTACTTTTGATACTTTCAATTATATTATTTTTCTCTGGTGTCAATTCTGAGTTAGTAGGTTTTGAAGAAGTACCATCTGATATTTTAGTTTTTTTCTGGAAAATAATACTATTATTTGAAAAGTCTTTTGTGACATTTAATTTTATCGTTTCTTTTTTAGAGTTAGAAAAAGTTATTTGAAGATATAAATTTTTAATTATACTGTTTACTTTGTCAAATGGGAAATAAGCATCATAGCCATAATAGTCAGTTAGGAGAAGGCTTTCTGACTCTGTTTCAACGAGTAAGTAGTCTTTATTTTTTATCTTGTAATATAATTTTATTTTGGATATTTTTACATTTGAATCATAGGTTAATTCACCTAATCTAAAATATGTCTTTTGTCTTGTAGTGATAAAAATACCATTGGTAGTTGCAAAATTTTTCCCTTCTCCATCTACTCTATAAACTTTTATAGAATTATAGGAATTAAGAAAATAGTATGATAAAAAGATAATAAATAGTATTAATATTACTGCTGCAAAAGTAAGAGATATTTTTTTAATTTTTTTACTTTTTTCGTTAGTTTCATCTAATATATTTAAAGTTACTTTTTCGAGTGTTTTTATACTCTTTTTTTGTATTTTTTCTCCGGCTAAGATCTCATTAATTGATACAGCGAATATTTCACTTAGTTTTATTAATACGGAAGAGTCCGGAATAGTTATTCCTCGTTCCCATTTACTTACTGCTTGTCTACTTATAGGAATCATGTCGGCTAATTGAGTTTGACTGAGATTCTTTTCCTTACGTAAACTACAGATAAACTTACCTATTTTTTGTTGGTCCATACTGTTTCTCCTACTCGTTTGTTTTATTTGATTTTACTATACCATTTTTCCGGCAAATAAAAAAGCCCAAGTTTTTGAGCCTTTTTGTTAACTATTAAAATATTAGTGTGAATAATGTTAATAGGATAATATTAGCAATAGCAATTGTTAAAACTACTTTTCCTGCCCATTTTACCCATGTACTATATTCTACTTTAGCAAGTGCTAAACCACCCATGATTGCTCCACAAGTTGGAGTAATTAAGTTTACTAGTCCATTTGCTGCTACTAAAGTCATTATTGTAGCTTCAACACTATGTCCAAGTTGACCAGCTAATGGTCCAATGATTGGAGCAGATAGTGCCGCTAGACCAGATGATGATGGCACTAATACTGATAATATAATATGAATTATATAATTCATTGGTGCGAATAAGAATCCAGGTACATCTTTTAATAATTCAGCAGCATTGTAAATAATATAATTATCTAAGTAAGTTGTTTTCATTAATACACTAGCACCACGAGCAACAGCAATAATTAAGATAACTCCTACCATGTCATCTGCTCCATCTACGAATGTATCAACGAATTTTTTCTCTTTCATTCCGTTAACAACGCCAATGATAATTGCCATTATTAAGAACCATAAAGCTGATTCATTGAAGTACCAGTTTCCTAATGAACTACCAGTTAACCAACCAGTGAATCCATCAAAGAAAGTTATACCAAATTCACCCCATGGAATGAATCCAATAATCATGATTAAGAAAGTAAGTGCAAATAAGATTAATGTTACTTTTTGCTTTCCAGTTAATTTAACATCATCTGCAATTTCTGTTTTGCCATACTTCTTTTCCATTTTTTGTTGTTCTCTTAAACTTAGGATAGTTGATCCTTTATCTTTTTTAACTTTTCTGGCATATTTCATTACAAAGTAAATTGAAATTGCTAAAGTTGATAACCATAATATTGTACCGATTAAGATAATAATACCTTGGTTAACCTTTGTACCTTCAGGTAATGAAGATATTGCAGCACCTACTGCAAATGGGTTGATAGTTGAACCTAAGCAACCAGATCCAGCACCTAATAATACGATTGCTGAAGATACGATTGTATCCATACCAGCAGCTACCATAGTAGCAGCAAGTAAAGCATAGAAACCAACTGTTTCTTCAAGCATACCATATGTACTACCACATGCTGAGAATATGAACATTAATATTGGAATTAATGCTAATTCATTTCCTTTTAATTTTTTGATTAAAACTTGTATTCCTGTTTCAAGGGCTCCTGTTGAATTGATTACAGCAAGGAAACCACCTAAAATCATTACGAATACACTTACATCTACTGCATCAGCAAATCCTAAGATTGGTGATAGTAACACTTCTGATAATTTGGCTCCTACTACACCTGAACCATTTACGATTGTATCATTAACAAACTTAGCACCTGGCAATAAATGTGAAATTATTCCTAATACGAATATTAGTAAGATAATTATTGTGAATGAAGATAGTGCAAGACTAAATTTCTTCTTTCGCTTTGCCATTTTTTTACTCTCCTTTTATTTTTTTATAATTGTACCTGTTTGACCGGCTAAAGCTGCTTTGGCTTTTTCTAATGAAGTTATTAGAGCATAACCGTTTGAATCTTTAGCAAATTCACAACAAGCCTCAACTTTTGGTAACATGCTACCTTCTGCTACCTCTTTATTTTTGATTAAATCCATAGCCTCTTCAATTGTTAAACTACTTAGACCTTGTTCATTTTCTTGTTTATAGTTAATATAAACTTGCTCTACAGCAGTTAGTATTAGAAGAACGTCTGCATTTAATTCAAGAGCTAATCTAGCACTAGTGCGATCTTTATCAATAACAGCATCAACACCTTCATAGCCATCTTTCCCTTTTACTACTGGTATCCCACCTCCTCCACACGCAATAACGATATTGCCTTTTTCTATTAAATCATGAATAGTCATGATTTCAACAATTTTAATAGGCTTTGGACTTGCTACAACACGACGATAACCTCTACCGGCATCTTCTTTCATAACATATCCTTTTTCTTCAGAAATCGCTTTAGCCTCTTCTTCAGTATAGAAACTTCCAATTGGCTTAGTTGGATTTTCAAAAGCCTTATCATTTTTATCTACTTCAACCTGTGTAATTATTGTTGCACAGTTTTTATTAATATTTCTTTTGGCTAATTCTTTTTGAATTGATTGTTGTAGATGATAACCAATATAACCTTGACTCATAGCTCCACATTCAGCAAATGGCATTTCTGGAGAGTTTATATTTTTATGAGATTCTTCCATTGCTAAATTGATCATTCCTACTTGAGGACCATTACCATGAGAAACAACTACATTGTTTCCTTCTTCTACTAAGTCAACTATACTTTTAGCAGTTTCTTTTACTAACTCTAATTGTTCTTTCGGACTTTTTCCTAGAGCATTTCCCCCTAGAGCAATAACGATTGTTTTCATTATTTTAATGTCTCATATACTACAGCTTTAATAGTATGAAGTCTGTTTTCGGCTTGATCAAATACTTTTGATTGACTTGATTCAAATACTTCATCAGTTACTTCCATTTCTTTTAAGCCATATTTTTCATAGATTTGTTTTCCAATTGTTGTACCAGTATTGTGGAATGATGGTAAACAATGTAAGAATATTGCATTAGAGTTAGCATTAGCCATGATTTCACTATTTACTTGGTATGGACGAAGTTGATTAATTCTTTGTTCCCAAAGTTCTTCTTTTTCACCCATTGATACCCAAACGTCTGTGTATAATACATCAGCATTTTTAGTACCTTCCATAGCATCTTCAGTTAAAGTAATTGTTGCGCCTGATTCTTCAGCAAAACCTTTACAAGTTTCTACTAAGTCTGCAGATGGAAATAGTTCTTTTGGTGAACAACAAGTAAAGTTTACACCTAGTTTTGAACAAATAACCATTAGAGAGTTAGCAACATTATTTCTAGCATCACCTAAGAATACTAGTTTTAAACCTTTTAATTTACCGAAGTTTTCATAAACAGTCATTAAATCGGCTAACATTTGTGTTGGATGAAACTCATTAGTTAGTCCATTCCATACTGGTACTGTAGCATAACGTGCTATTTCTTCAACTATTTCTTGATCGAAGCCACGGTATTCAATACCATCATACATTCTTGTTAGAACTCTTGCTGTATCAGCAATTGTTTCTTTTTTACCCATTTGTGAACCTGTTGGTCCTAGATAAGTTACACCCATACCTAAATCTAATCCTGCTACTTCAAAAGCACAGCGAGTTCTTGTTGAGTCTTTTTCAAATAATAAAACAATATTTTTTCCTCTTAATTCATCATGAGGAATACCAGCATGTTTTTTCTTTTTTAAATCAATAGCAACATCGATTAGATATTTTATTTCTTCTGGAGTATAATCTAATAATTTTAGGAAGTCTCTACCATGTAAATTCATTAAATATCCTCCCTTACTAATGGCATACTCATACATCTTGGACCTCCACGTCCACGAGATAATTCTGCTCCATGAATTTCAATTACTTTTAATCCATATGAACGAAGTACAGCATTTGTTAGGTTGTTACGATCATAAACAACTACTACACCTGGAGCAATACATAATGTGTTGCTACCATCATTCCATTGTTCACGTTCTGCTGAAACTTTGTCTCCTCCTGCACATGGAATTAAGGTTACTTTACGTCCAACATATTTTGTTAGAATTTCTTCTAATGGAGCATTGATTTCAGTTACTGTTAGGTCTTCATCACTATTAGGATCATCTCCTTCAGTAATTTCAAATACTTGTAATGTTCCCATTATTCCAGGATGGTATGTAAACTTATCATAATCAACTTGTGTAAACACTGTGTCAAGGTGCATGAAAGCACGACTCTCTGGGATATTGAATGCTAAAATAGTGTCTATTTTACATTCTGGATCTTTAAATAGGTTTTTAGCAATTTGATCAATTGCTTCGGCAGTTGTACGTTGTGAAATACCAATTGCTAAAACATGGTCATTGATATTTAAAACGTCACCACCCTCAATATGATATGGATTATAACGATCATAATATAATTTTGCTTGGTCTTTATAATCTGGATGATATTTAAAAATGTATTCAGCATAGATTGTTTCTCTGTTACGAGTTACAGAATACATTTTGTTTAAACTTATACCTTCACCAACACTTGCAAATGGATCTCTTGTAAAATATAAATTTGGCATTGGATCAGCAATGAACTCATCCTCTGTTTCAATTAAGTCAACTAGCGATTTTTCAATTTCTCTTTTTCTTCTTGGAATATCACTAATTTGAATACCTTCCATTGTCTTTAATACTAATTTTTTACTATTAGTTATTTGATCTAGATAATCAAAAACTAAATATTTGTACTTTGGTGTACGAATACCTGCTTCGTAAATAAATTGTTTAATAAATTTATCACGAATTTCATCACTTAGGTCTAGAACGTCGGCCATTAGATTTTCCAAATATACTACTTCTACACCATTTGCTCTTAGGGCATCAGCAAATTCATCATGCTCCTTAATTGCATCTGGTAAATATGGAATATCATCAAAAAGAAGTCTAGATAATGTGTCTGGTGTTAAATTTAATAATTCGTTACCAGGACGATGCAATAGAACTTTTTTTAATGGTCCAATTTCACTTGTTACATGTATTTTTTCCATTTCTTCTCCTCCTTATTTGACGATTTTTTTTACGAGATCTCGAGAAACTCGTTTATTTCTATGGATTACTCCATGAATAACCTATTTTATTTTTGACAAAAACTCTTTTAAGCGTTCTGTTTTTGGATGATTAAATATTTCATCTGGGGTTCCTTCTTCTAGAATTACACCTTTATCCATAAATAAAACTTTTGTTGCTATATCTTTAGCAAAATCTAATTCATGAGTTACTACTATCATAGTCATACCTTCTGTTGCTACTTTTTTCATTAGATTTAAAACATCTTCAATCATTTCTGGATCTAGTGCTGATGTTGGTTCATCGAAAAGAATAATATCAGGATTCATCATTAGAGATCTTGCTATGGCAACACGTTGTTGTTGACCACCTGATAAGTTACTTGGATAGGCATCTCTTTTGTCGTGCAAAGATATTTCCTTTAGTAGTTCAGCAGCTTTTTTATTAGCTTCTTTTTCAGTAAGAATTTTTTCTTTTACTGGAGCTAAAGTTAAATTTTCTAGAACAGTTAAATTTTTAAATAAATTAAAACTTTGGAAAACCATACCGATTTTTTTGCGCATTTCTAATTTATTATTATCAGTTATAACTTTGCCATTATAAATTACTTCTCCTTTGTTTGGCTTTTCTAGTAAATTTAAGCAACGTAAGAACGTACTTTTTCCAGAGCCTGATGGTCCGATGATTACTACGCGCTCACCCTTTTCGACTGTTAAGTTTATTTTGTTTAAAACTTTTAGTTTACCGAAACTCTTTTCAATATTTTTAGCCTCTAGCATGATTTAACACCTTCTTTTCAAATATTGTTAATAGTTTTGATAAACCTATTGTTAATATTAAATATATTATAGCAATGATAATTAGTGGGAAAAAATAATTATATGTTCCAGAAGCAATTATATCGGCTGCTTTTACTAAATCAACAATACCAATGTATCCAGCTACTGATGTTTCCTTTAATAAAGTTATAAATTCATTACCTAATGCTGGCAAGACATTTCTTATAGCTTGAGGTAGGATTATTGACTTCATTGTTTCTCTATAGGTTAATCCTAGAGAAGAAGCAGCCTCTTTTTGACCTTTATCAATAGAATTAATTCCGGATCGTATTATTTCTGATACATAAGCTCCAGAGTTTATACCAAATGCAATTATACCTACTAAAACTGGATTTATATCTACTGTCTTAAAAATAATATAATAAATTATCATTAATTGTAGAACAGCTGGTGTTCCTCTGATAATTGTTACATATAATTCAGCTAGTTTGTTTAGAAACTTACCTTTACCAGTTTCTTCATGATAGTTTCTAATTAATGCAAGTAATACACCTAGGACAACACCAATTACTACAGCAAATATAGCAATTATTACTGTACGTCCTAGACCTTCTAAAATGAACTTATAGCGATCTTGCTCGATAATTGATTGATAAAAATCTTCGGATAAGTTATTAAAAAATTGTATTAACCATTTGATAAATTTCATTTTGTACCTCTTTACTTACTATGATTTATAACGTATTCTTCAATTTTTCCTTCTGACATTAAACGTTCTAGTACTGTGTTGATTTTTTCTAATAATTCTGTGTTACCTTTTTTTACAGCCATACCATAAGTATCAGTAAATAAGATACCATCTAATATTTTTAATTCACTATTTTCGCTTACTAATTGTTCAGCAGGTATTTGATCCATGATGATACAATCAGCTTTATTATTTTTTACTGCTTCTGCTGCTACTAAGAATTTCTTTTGACGATTAATTTCAGAATCTTTAAAATTCTCGGTTGCATATAAGTCAGCAACTGTACCTAGTTGAACAGCAATTCTTTTTCCATTTAGAGAATTTATATCTGTTATTTGACTATCTTTTTTTACAACTACAACTTGATTAGATGTGGTGTATTCGACAGTAAAATCTACTTGTTTTTTTCTATCTTCTGTAATACTTAGACCTGCTGCTGCAAAATCGGCTTTGCCTGATTTTAATTCATTTATAATTGAATCGAAAGCAATATCTTTTACAACTAATTTCTTTCCAAGCTCTTTTGCTATTTCATTTGCTATATCAATGTCTACTCCAACTACTTTGCCATCTTTGTAATACTCGTATGGAGCAAAGCTTGCTTCTGTTACCATTACTAGCTCATTTTCATTCTTTCCACAACCGGTAAAAAGTAGTGTTGTTATTGCTGTTAAAAGTAATAGTATTTTTAATTTTTTCATATTCTCCCACCTTACTATCTATTATATTTTGAGTATACCACAATCAAATTTATAAGTAAAGTTTATTGATTGTTAAAGTCGTTTTTTGTCACCAACACTATTTGGAAAAGAACAAATTAAAATGGCAATACTTTTAAATACTGCCATTTTTATATATTTATCAAGTGCTAGGAATTATTTGTATGAAATTTCCTCTTTAGAAACTTCAATTACAGGACGAACACCAACCAAAACATCTGTTCTTTGCACTTCTATACTATGAACACGTCTTGCTGTAGCGTAAATTATCCAACTATGGTTTGACATAGTGTTTCTTGGAGTTTCTAACCAATATCCATCAAATTTAGAATTATCTTTTTTTGAAAAATTAGTATTTTCAACAAGGTAAAGGTGATCATCTAATTCTCCATTTTTCCAAGTTGGAATATAAAAATCAACAAGTTTTTTTACTTCTGCCATTGTTAAAAATCGTGCTGCATAATTTGAATAACTAAATACTTCAGGAAAAGTATGACCATCTTTAGTGCTGGTAGTATTATATTCATTAACTATCTTTCTCTCTGTGTTTGATAGACGTACATTACTCCATTGGCTAGTAGTTGGACTTGGTTATTTGCCATTTTAACTCTTACACTACTGATATAGACAAAACTTTATTACAAAAATATGATATAAACTTACTTTGCTATTTAATTTTATAATTTCAAGTATAAATATCTATACCATTTATAGTTATTAGTCATAAAATACTTTAGATTGGAGAAATATATGAAAAAGATTTTACTTGAGATTAAAAATTTAAAAAAAATTTATCATAATAAACAGGGAGAAACTTTGGCTGTTGATAATGTTAATTTTGATGTGTATCAACAAGAGATTCTAGCAATTGTTGGTCCTTCTGGTTGTGGCAAATCTACAATTCTTTCTATTCTATCTGATCTTAATAAAAAAAGTGATGGGAAAATAGTTTTTCATGATAAAGAAGAGATTGGCTATATGCTACAAACTGATTCTCTGTTTCCTTGGTTAACAATACTAGATAATTGTTTATTAGGACTAGAAATTAAAAAAAGAAAAAATCAAGAATCTATAAAAAATGTTATTAGACTCTTAGATAAATATGGGCTTTCTGAATTTAAATATAAATATCCAGATAGTTTATCCGGTGGTATGAAGCAAAGAGTAGCTCTAATTAGAACCTTGGCTATTAATCCATCTCTATTATTATTGGATGAGCCTTATAGTGCACTTGATTATCAAACTCGTCTTGCTTTGTCCGATGATATGTACAGAATCATTAAGGCTGAAAAAAAGACAGCAATTCTTATTACTCACGATATAGCGGAAAGTATATACTGAATTAACATACCACAAATATTCAATATAAAAATCCCCAGTTTTAACTAGGGATTTTCTTAATGCATTATCTCTTTAAAGGCTTACTTTCTATATCAAATTTCTCTGCTAAACCATTTTTAAATGTATAATATGGTTTACTACCTATAACTTCAACACTATCTCCATTTATATAAATAGCATCTTCTTCTGGTATAGCAATTACATCTCCTACTGACTGAGAGAAAGTAATTATAGAATTAGTAAACTTATTCATTCTAGCATCATTTTCTTCATCAGTAAGTTTAGATCTTCTATTTGTATAATGAGGGAAAATTGAAATACCATCTAGCGCATCAAACCCCTTTGTATCTTGTAAATTAACATCATTAGGATCCATACTTGCAATTATATCAATATCTTTACTAAAGATAACTGCACCTGCACTTGCACCATAGACAATTCCATCATTTAAAACATAGTTTCTAATCTTTTCATAAGCACCACTTTGTTTTAATCCTAAAAGTAGTTTGTAAGTATTACCTCCACCAATGAATACAGCACAATAATCATTGTAATCTTTTGATGCTAACTCTTCAAATGTTCTTACCATATCAATATAAGGTAAATCTACACTTGCAAGTTCTCCTTTAATCCATTCATGACAACCATCATATGGATGTTCAACTTCATCCATTGCTAAAGGCACATATAATAATGGTCTTGTATGATCTATAATATCATTCAATTTACTATTTGCTATTACAGTCTTTTCACCATGTCCTCCACCGCACAATATTAATCTCATATAAACCTCCTTTCATTAGTTCAAATGTTTATTACCAATTTCTGATTAAATTATTTGACAACAATACGTCCTAATACAATTATACCATATTTAAGTACATTTTATCAAAAACTTAAGATTGGGATAAATAAAACTTAACATCTAGCACTTCAGCTTTACCATTATGTCGGTCAGTATCTCTATTAACTATTGTTATACTCTCTACGAACTCATTTAAGAAGTTTAGTTTTTCCTTATCAGTTAAAAGTTTCCAATGGTCAACTATATACCTAGAAATCTCTGCTTTGTTTATATCTGGTTTCTTTGTATAGTCTTGTTCTAAACGAGATAATCTAGTTTCATTTGTTTTGATTATGTTATCTAATTCTTCACTCATATATTTGAATTGGTTATAATCTATCTTTTCTGCCATAAACAAGTTCATAACTTCCTTTTGCTTTGCTCTCTTAATAGTTAATAATCTCTTAATATCGTTTATTTCTTCTAAGTCAGCATCTTCTTCATCAATAACCACATCTTCAACACTATCAAATTCAGCAATATTGTTCTCTAGGTATTCAATAAATGCTTCTTCTGCTTTTATATGAGAAACATGTCTAGCAGTACATATTTGTTTTTCTTGATTAACGCATCTATAAGCATTGAATAAGTTCCTAGTACCATCTTTCCTTAACCTTCCTATCGTCCTAGCAGTTGTCATTTTTTTACCACATACCCCACATACTAGAGTACCGCAAAAGTACGCATCATCCTTTGGTCTATTAGTATGAACTTTAGTTTCTATCCTCTCTATTTTATCTTGCACCTTATTCCACATTTTCTCACTTATAATTGGTTTATGATGTCCCTCTCCTATATAGTAATCTTTTCTACCTATGCCATACCTAACTTTACCTATATAAACAGGATTAGATAATATTAATCTGATTAACTTAGGAGACCATACCCCCACAAATGTTTTTGTATCAACAACATTACCATCTCGTTTAATACTTATTGTTTGTCCTGCACGTTTTGTTGGTATACCCTCAGCAGTTAAGGTTTTTGCTATAGAAGTAAATGTTGCACCTTCTACATACATTTTGAATATTCTTCTCACAACTTTCGCTTCATCTTGTTTTATTATGATAACTTTATTTCCTTTTTCACGTCTATAACCATATGGAGTGCATCCACAACATAAGGTATAACCCTCACGTGCTTTTCTACCAAATGCATCTTTTATTCTTTCTGCAGTTAACTCTCGTTCGTGTTGACCAAATAACCCTTTTAATAGTGCCATAAATCTACCATTAGAAGATGTAATGTCAACTATACCACCATCACTTATTGACCAAACATCAACATTGAACTCTTTAAATAAATCTATGAACTCTTGTGTGTCACTTATACTTCTTGTTAATCTATCAAATCTTTGAAGTAACACAACATCAATTTTTCCGTCTTTTATATCTTTAATTAATCTCTTAACATCAGGTCTACCTTCAATGTTCTTTCCACTTATACCTTCATCAGCATAAATGTCATAGACCTTAAAGTCATGACCTTTGGCAAAGTTAGTAAGGTTTTCTTTTTGTGCTGAAATAGAGTAACCTTCTTGTACTTGTCGCTCTGTCGATACTCGTACGTAGATACCAGCATTCTTTAAGTCCATACTACTTAACCTCCTTATCGGTAGGTTGTAGCATTCTAGGTATAGATGTTTTAGCGAAGAACTCTAACATCTTTACCTGTTGCTCTTTGCTTAATTTAATTTTTATATTTTTACTATTCTTTGATAGTCTTTCTTTCATAAGTATTTCCTCTTTCATTTAAACTTATGAAATCCAAGGCAACTTTTTGCCTTGAATATGACTATGAATGAGTAAATAAGCATACTGCCACAACCGAATGACGATTGTACCAGCTTTTATGACCAACACATACTGATTTTGTAACAAGTTTAGAAAAAGTGTAGTTAATATATATATTAAATTAGATAAGTGTAAGTGTTATGCTTATCATACTGAAGAAAGGAGGTACCCATATGGGTAATAATGATAAGTTCACGGAAAAAATTAATCTTCAAATGGATAAATTAGATAAGTACTTAACTGAATGCGACAACAGTGGAATTCTAATTCCATTAGAAGATATTGTTGCAACTGGATTGTTTGATAGTATAGAAGAAATCGAAGTATTCTTCTTCTCATTTGACAGAGAATATTACGGAACTGATATTGCTTTCATTAAGTATATGAAAGATTTGTATACAGGAATGTTAGATGAATTAAATATTAACCGTCTTTACTATGAATAATAAATTAAGGAAACCCTTGAATTTCCTTAATTTCAATGATTACATTTATTTCGTATATAGCGGAAGCTATAAGTATGTCTGACAGAGTTATTGTCTTATCTAGGCGCCCTGCTAATGTTAAAAGTATTTATGAAATAAAATTGAGCGATAAAAAAAATCCTATTCATAATCGTAAATGTATAGAGTTTAATGATTATTATGAAAAAATTTGGAGGGATTTAGATGTCTACTTACAGTGAAGAACATAAAGTTTTTTTGAAAAAAATAAAACGTGAAAAACTCATTGTTTGTGTTTCACGTCTCTCTATTATAATATTCTTTTTGGCTATATGGGAAATCCTAGCAAGATTTGGTTTAATTAATACTTTTCTTTCTTCTTCTCCTAGCAAGGTTTTGGCTACTACTATTTCTCTTTTTAAAACTGGTAGTTTATTTAATCACATAGGTATTACGATTTATGAAGTGCTTATTAGTTTTATAATTGCATCTGTTTTAGGTTTTGTAATTGCTGTTATATTGTGGAGTAATAGAATGATTTCTAAAATAATTGATCCTTATCTTACTGTTTTGAACTCTCTACCAAAAGTGGCTTTGGGACCTTTGATTATTATTTGGGTTGGGGCTAGTACAAATTCAATTATATTTATGGCTCTTTTGATTAGTGTTTTTATTACAATTATTAATATATATAATGGTTTTATTGCAACTGATAAAAATTATATTTTACTTTTAAAATCGTTCAAAGCTAGTAAATGGCAAATATTTATGAAGGCTGTTTTACCAAGTAACTTGGGAACAATAATTAACGTCTTTAAGATAAATATCTCTATGAGTTTGATTGGAGTTATTATGGGTGAACTCTTAGCATCTAAAAACGGACTTGGTTATTTAATTATGTATGGGTCACAAGTATTTAATATTAATTTAGTTATTACAAGTGTTGTGATACTTGGTATTATTTCTTACCTATTGTATTTTATTGTTGATTTTATTGAAAAGAAATTAATTGCTACAAACTAAAAAACTTTAAAGTTCTCTATATTTTGAGTCCTTTAAAGTTTTTTTGCTTTTATTTGATTAATTTTGCTACATATGTTGTTTGTGTTGATTTCATAATTGATATGTATTTTTATCAACCAATTATGTTTTTATAAAACATGTATCCGATTGAAAGAATTATTCCAATAATGAAAGTAATAATAAATATAAGGGAAATGGTATTTGTAAATCCACTATTACTGGAAGGTGCTTTATTACCTGATGGGGCATTGTTATTTGATGATGTATTATTTTCTTTTACAAATATCTTTGGCTTATCATGTTGTTGTAGTGGCTTTTCACTAGATCTTTGTTTTGTTCTTTCGATACTTGCTAGCATTTTTTCTCTGGTACTTTCATTTTTGGTGGTGTTTGCTTCTGTAATTTTTGAAACTGTACTTATAACATCCTGCTTAGATTTGCAACCAATCTCAATAGAATACTGGAAGGCTTGTTTTGTTCTATTTAGTGCGTCTTGTCTTTTAACATGTGTTTCCTCGGTATGTTGTAATGTTTGTTTTTCTCTTTCTAATTGGAATTTCATTTCAGTTGGTGATAGTTTTTTGTCTGCTGATAGTTTTTCTATTTTTTCTGCTATACTTATTTCTCTTTTTTTAGCCTCTTCTTTCATTGCGGTACTTACCTGGTCAAACTTTTGACCTACTTCAACTAACAACAAGTCATCCATTTCTGTTGTATCTGGAAATTCGGATAACATTCCTGATACCAGTTGTGTAGCTAAATTGGTTTCATATGTTGTTGCATGTTCTTGGCCTCTTGTATATAACTCTTGAAGTCTTGAATTGTTTTTTCGTGCTTCAACCGGATTATAATTAGGCGATACAATATTTAACTTTCCTGGATCAATTATTTGATCGGCAATTTTTTTATTCCATCCCATTTTATCAAATTGACTTGGAACATGGGCATCTACGCCATATAAAACTTGTACTCCTGTTTCAGATGCAATTTTCCAAAATGTAGGATGAGGATATGAATATTTACCATCACTCATTATTTGACCTTTATCAATACCAGCAAAATTTAACTCTATTGGAATACCAATTTCTTTTGCTTTATTACAAATCATTTGACTTGCGACTACAGCATTATCATCAAATTGTCTTTTGGCTTCTTCTGATGCAAGACTATCTCTAAGTTCCATAAAAATATCAGGATGAGCTACTATATCAAAAATGCCGGATTCCATTGCCTTACATAACATTTCGGCATATTTTAGTGGGTAATCAGGATTGTTATGTTTTTTAATTAGACCATTACTGCTAGGGACAAAGTGTTGACCTAAAATCATATAATCAACTTTTTCTCTCAATTCGCCAAGAAATTGCTCTTTCATCGGATCAAATTCTACTTCAAAGCCAACATTTATTTTCATATCCGGATTTTGGGCCTGTAAATGTCTAATACTTTCTATGTATTCATCTACTTCACTTATATGCATTTGATGTTCAGGGTCTTGATAGGCTAATTCAGGGACTGGTATATGATCAGAGAAACCTAACTGCTTTATGCCATTGGCTCTAGCCCTTTCTACATACTCACTATCTTCTGAAATACTAGCATGCCCACATCTATTCGTATGTGTATGATAATTAAATGTTTGAAAATTATTTTTTAATAAGAACTTATATGCTTTGCTTTTTGGTTCCATATTTTCAGTAAATACTCCACCATGTAAAGATTCTATTGTTGGTTCGTCTGCTTTTATTCTTCTTTCATTTTCTAAGGTTACTCTAAAATTCTGTCTATTTGTTTTACTCCATATAGTAAATCCTCTAATATTACATTCTTCTCTTAATTCTTCAATAGTAGAATATACTTCATTTATTTTTTGCTGTCTTAGTATTTCTATTTCAAAATCAGAAAGTCCCTTAGTGCCTTTTGTCATGACAATATCAAATTCTGTTATTTCGATTGGCAAACCAAACTTAGATAATTCTCTCAGCATATTTTCAATATCAGTTTTTGATGAATTATTATCTATATGCATCTGTGTTCCAATACTATCAATCAGTTTAACACCATGCTCTTTTTCATATTGTTGTATTTCTAATATTAATTTTTTATTTGCTTCTATTTTTCTTGGATCTAGCCAGTTATCATCATTAAACATAAAATCTGCTGTTGGTAAATTTCTTCTTGCTTCGGTAATAATGTCACATAAATCTGATATTTCTAAATGCTTTAACCAACCAGATTTGACATTATCAAAATCACTATATAATGTTGGACTCTGATCAATATCTCCTCTATATTGATATGGCGTTGTACCATCTAGGGAAAATCTATTTAATAATTCGTTGAAAACATCATAGCTTCTTACTACATCTCCATAACCGTTTTCAGCAATAAATTTTGTTGTAGCAGATACATAGTCCATTAATTTTTGCTTTACTAGTCGTTTTGATTCCTCATTTTTTGGCAATTGATACAAATATTCCGGACAGTCCTGATAAAAAATCAAAGTGTTTAGTCTAACTTGTTTGCCAGTTTCTTTCGCAAAGTCTAATGATTTTTTTAGATGATCAAAATCAAATGTTCCGTCACCTAAAACGATAGAACCATACTTTGCTTCTTCATCAATTGTTATGGAATTGTAATTTTGTTGAATTTGATTATATAAGTTTCTATATGCCTCCATGCTCGTTCCAATAACACCAGTCTTTTCAATTGGTGTATAATCTCTTAAAGTTTTATATATTTGATGTAATTTTGAAGGATTTTGAGAATATGAGCCTATTAATTTTCTCATCATCTCTTGTTGGGTATTACCTGTAGAAATAATTTCATCAATCATTGCAATTTCTTCTCTACTTAATATTCCACTTTGCTTTAAATATTCAATTTTCTTTGATAACCTAAGTCCTGTTTTTTTTAAATAATCGACTTTGGGTGTTAAAGAATGCATATATAGGTCAAAAACTCTTTGTCTTTCATCTTCTATACTTACATTTCGATTAATAGTTGTTTTAATATTAGTAACTTTTTTTAGGCTTTCTTCTAAAGCATCAAAAGTATCAGAAGTTGCTATCATCATTAAATCAATATCTTGATTATTAAGAGTAATACCAGTATATTGTAAAGGTAATTCTTGTAATTCCATTACTTCAGAAAGCTTTTCTATATTTTTTTGTGTTTCCATAATATCAACTCCAATTAATGTACTTGCACAATGTATGATTGTATTATGATTTTATTATAACTTAGAATTAGTAATAAGTAAATTTATTATAATTTTATATTTTGTATTGATTGATGAATATATATTAAAAAAGGTTTTCTAATACTAAAGCTATTATTAATAATTTTTATTTAACTCAATTGACTTTTTACTCTCTTAATAAAAGGAGAATTATTCTATGCAAAATTCTTTTTAAAATCAAAAAAACAGTTAATGTATAACTATATTAACTGTATAACGTTTTTTTACTTTTTTGCATCTACATACGCGGCTTGACAGTGATCCGTTTTCTTGCCCTCTTTGTATTCAATTATTGTTTTACAGTATTCACATCTTGTTTTTGAATGTCTATTAACGTCATTTAGATCTCCACAATTTGGACAATTGATAGTTACATAATCTTTTTCTTTTTGCTTAAACTTTAATTTAATTTTTTCCAAATACTGTAAATGATAACATTAGGCCGCCACAGATGTTAGCAGAGTGAGAATCATATCCATATTCACCAAATGTAAATGGCATTATAAATGGCACACCTTTTGTTTCTTTTACTAGTAATTTATGAACTTCATTCAATCTATCACCAATAACTTTTCTTCTATTTCCTGAATGAATAAGAATATATGCTGCTGGTTCTGTATACAACTGTCTTCTTAGCTCTCTTAGTGTGTTAACTGATGCGTCAATTAATTCATCAGTTGTTGCTTCCAATTGAATAATTGCGGTTCTTGGAACAACTTTGTTACCTAAAGTTATAGTATCATCGGTTGTTGTTTTAGTACCCATATCATTACCAATCATTGGATGACGAATAATTGTTAAGTTTCCTAATGGATCTTTTATACCTAATGGTTTAGAAGCTGATGCTTCTAGTAGTTTTGAACCAATTAAACTAGATGGGGCTTTATTTATCCAGTTGGCATATTTTCTTAATGCTGATATACCATCAATACTAACTAGTGTTCTATCATCTTTTACTTCTGTTATTAATCCCATATTATTTGTTTCTCTATAATTTCCTGAAAATGATGTAATTATCTCATTATCAGTATAGAAGAATGCTACGGCTACTCCATCAGAAAACACTTTGTCATTACAAATTATTTTCCAATTACCTTCTACGTTATTGTCAGCAGCACTTCCTCCAAACATTGGAACTCTACCAATTACATCTTGAATTCCCATTAGATACTCTTCTTCTTCTTTAGGACTTGCTACCATATAAAAGTATGCAGGAGCACGAGTTGTCTTGGCATTTTCTACAGCTTCTATAGCAACACGTCTACCTATAGCACGAGGGTCTTTTCCAGCTTCATGAGCAGCTACTCCTACTACCATATTCTTATCTTCCATAGCTAGCATTCCAGCAAAACCATATTGAGATGAAATTATACCATCTTCAACAATTATGGCTTCATTACTAGTACTACCTATTATTGGCATATTTGTTATTTTTCTTATTCCTTGAACAAGTTCTTTAATATTATTTTTTTCAGATGTATAAATAAAACCTACTTTAGCATTTGATAATTCTTTCAAAGCTCCTTTTGCAGTTTCCATTCCCGCTAATATATTATCCATATTAGTACTGTAGCCAACACATGATTTTAACATATATACCCTTCTTTCTTCTTTGCTATTCTTTATATTAGTTATTATACCATATTCTGTTGATATTTAAATATCTTTTAGTAAATTTTATGTTGATTGACAAATGTGAAGTATTTAAAGTTGGATGTTTTTTAATCTATAGTTAAAATTTTGCAAAATAAAAAACTAGTTTTAAATATCTGAATCTTGGATATTAAATTACTAGTTTGTTTTTCTAACGTAATTTGTCTTGTGACTTAGAATTTAATGTTAAATCTGCTCTTCTACCATCTAAATACGCATAATAACCTGCTGCTGCTACCATAGTTGCATTATCTGTACAATATTTCATTGGTGGAATTGATAGGTCAACGTGCAACTCTTTAGTTAATTTTTCCATGGCATTTCTTAGTCCTTGATTAGCTGCTACTCCACCTGCTACTATAACAGTTTTTATATTTTTATCTATTACAGCTTTTCTTACTTTGCTAGTTATAGCTTCAATTGCCACTGTTTGGAATGAAGTTGCTAAATCCTCTTTGTTTATTTCTGCACCTCGTTGTTCTTCATTATGTGCTAAGTTTATTACAGCACTTTTTAAACCACTAAACGAGAAGTTATAACTATCATCTTTTAATGGAACTGGTAGTTTATATGTTGGTTTTCCAATTGCGGCAAGCTTATCTATTTTTGGCCCTCCTGGATATTCTAGACCAATTACTCTTGCTACTTTATCATAACACTCACCAATAGCATCATCTAGTGTTCCACCTAATTTGTTAAATCTATAGTGTTGTGGCATCTCTATTAATTCAGTATGACCACCTGAAACAACTACTGCTAATAATGGAAACTCTAACTTTTTCACTAAACTATTAGCATAGATATGTCCTGCTATATGATGTACTGGTATTAATGGTTTGTTATATATAAATGATAATGTTTTGGCAGCTTCTAGGCCAACTAGTAGTGAACCTATTAGACCTGGACCATAAGTTATTGCTATAGCATCTATTTGCTCCATTGTCATGTTTGCTTTTTCTAGACATTCTTCTAGAACGATAGTTATATTTTTTACATGCTCACGACTAGCTATTTCAGGGACAACGCCTCCATAACTTTTATGAATATCTATTTGTGAAGAAATAACGGTTGCTATTTCTGTAGTACCATTTTTTACAATCGAAGCACTAGTTTCATCACAGCTACTTTCTATTCCTAATATATACATATCTTTCATTTTACCACTCTCTTAACTTAATTACTCTCTTACCATTAAAATTCCATCAATACCTTGATAATACCCTTTTCGGATTGCCTTTTCTTGAAAATTAAACTTTTTATATAGTTTAATTGCATTATAGTTATTTATTCTTACTTCTAGGGAAATACTTTTTTGAACTAATTCTGTTAGTTTTTTTAATAATTCAGTACCAATTCCCATATTACGATATTGTTCTTCTACTTCAATATTGTTTATTTCAACTCTTTCATATATTTCACTATAATATAAATATGCAATAATTCTATTGTTTTTCTTATATACAAGTATTTTCCCAAATGGATTTTGACTTAGTTCTTTTTCTAACTCTTTTAAATCTACAAATGAGTTGTTATTTTGACTAAAATTTAGTGTTTCAATCATCTTAGTTTTTCTTACTTTCTTCTGCTTCTGTTAGCTTTAGATATTCAGGATTTATTGCATGTGGATTTATTGGTTCTTTATTTTCAAAATGATTAACAATCTTTTCAATATCAGGATTATATGGTTCAATATCTTTTAATTCATCAAATTCATCATTACTTATAAATACATAGTCTTCATCTGCTAGCTCTACTAGTAAATTTTCTAATTTTATGTGTGTTGGTTTTAACATTACATTGTTATCTTTACTGTAGATAGCTCCAAATACGTAATTTCGTCTTGCGTTTATAATTGGGACATGTAACTTATCTGAAGTACTTGATAATGACATTGCCTCTAAAGCAGAAACTGAAGTTATTGGTATGTTTAATCCCCAGGCAAATACTTTGGCAATTGTTATGCCAATTCTTATACCGGTAAATGATCCTGGACCATTAACTACAATTATTTTATCAATATCTTTTGCTGATAAATTTTCTTTTTCAAATAAACTAACTATGCTTGGTAGTGCTTCTTCTGATAAACTATGTCCAAATTCTTTTTTTACTTCACTAGTTAGTTTTCTGTTTGTGACAATACCAGCGTATAGATAACTTGATGATGTATCTATATAAAGAATTCTCATACTACTGCCTCACATACTTCTTCATATTTTTTACCATGTGGAATTAATGTAATAATTCTTTTATCTTCATCTTCACTAGAGCTTCTAAATTTAATATCCAATCTTTTATCTGGTAAAAGGTCTGGTATCATGTCAGCCCATTCTATGATTGTTACACCTTTTTTAGTGTAATACTCTTCTATATCAAGACCATTCATTTTTCCATCTAAACGATATACATCCATGTGATATAATGGCATTTCACCTGATGTATATTCCTTTATAATATTAAATGTTGGAGATGTAACTTCTTCGTCTATTTCCATTGCTTTAGCAAATCCCTTTGTAAAAACTGTTTTGCCAGTTCCTAAATCTCCTTCTAAGCAAATTACCATATTTGGAAATTTTTCTGATTCAATATTTTGTGCTAATTCTATTGTTTCTTCTTCTGAATATGTTGTTATTTTATAATCCATTTTAATCACCTACAATTTATTATAATCAAAAAGAAAAAGTTATACAACTCCTTTTTGATTAATTAATAGAAATTGACAATTTTTATTTAGAGATAAATTAAAAACTACTATTATTTGAGTAATAGTAGTCTTTTTTACACAAAAAAAATTCTTGGCAACTTCCTATTTTCGCATTCACTATCGTCGGCGTTAAGTGGCTTAACTTCTGTGTTCGGGATGGGAACAGGTGTACCCCACTTGCTATCGTTACCAAGAAAATATTTGAGAAATAATTCTCTGAAAACTTAGATACTGTGTTCATCAAATTAATAAATTATGATTAAATCCTCGATCTATTAGTACTGGTCAACTCAACATGTCACCATGCTTCCATCTCCAGCCTATCAACCAAATCGTCTTTTTGGGATCTTACTACTTGCGTATGGGAAAACTCATCTCAAAGTTGGCTTCCCGCTTAGATGCTTTCAGCGGTTATCCGTTCCAAACATAGCTACTCTGCGCTGCAGCTGGCGCTACAACAGATACACCAGAGGTTTGTCCATCCCGGTCCTCTCGTACTAAGGATAGCTCTCTTCAATTTTCCTACGCCCACATCGGATAGGGACCGAACTGTCTCACGACGTTCTGAACCCAGCTCGCGTGCCACTTTAATGGGCGAACAGCCCAACCCTTGGAAGCGACTTCACCTCCAGGATGTGACGAGCCGACATCGAGGTGCCAAACACCACCGTCTATGTGAACTATTGGGTGGTATCAGCCTGTTATCCCCAGGGTAACTTTTATCCGTTAAGTGACGACCATTCCATTCTGTATCGTCAGATCACTAAGCCCTACTTTCGTATCTGCTCGACTTGTTGGTCTCGCAGTCAAGCTCCCTTATACCTTTACGCTCTTCGAATGATTTCCAACCATTCTGAGGGAACCATTGGGCGCCTCCGTTACTTTTTGGGAGGCGACCGCCCCAGTCAAACTGCCCACCAGACACTGTCCCTGACCCAGTTTATGGGTCTAGGTTAGAAATTCAATAAGCTAAGGGTGGTATTCCAAGGTTGACTCCTCTGAGACTGGCGTCTCAGTATCTTAGTCTCCCACCTATCCTCTACATAACTTACCAAACTTCAATATCAAGCTACAGTAAAGCTCCATGGGGTCTTTCCGTCCTGATGCGGGTAACCTGCATTTTCACAGGTATTAAGATTTCACCGAGTCCATGGTCGAGACAGTGCCCAGATCATTACACCTTTCGTGCGGGTCAGAACTTACCTGACAAGGAATTTCGCTACCTTAGGACCGTTATAGTTACGGCCGCCGTTCACTGGGGCTTCAATTCGTACCTTCGAATCATCGATTTTTCAATCTATCTAAGCACTCCTCTTAACCTTCCAGCACTGGGCAGGTGTCAGCTCCTATACTTCTTCTTTCGAATTGGCAGAAACCTGTGTTTTTGGTAAACAGTTGCCTGGGCGTCTTTAGTGTCGGTCACCGAGATGACCACCCCTTATTCCGAAGTTACGGGGTTATTTTGCCGAGTTCCTTAACCATGGTTCTCTCGCTCACCTTAGGATACTCTCCTTGACCACCTGTGTCGGTTCTGGGTACGGGTACCTATACGATTAGCCCTAGAAGCTTTTCTTGGAAGCTTGGCGTCAGAAGATTTCGCTACATGTAGCTTCACCATCACACTTCAGCTTACCTACAACCGGATTTCCCTAATTGTAAACCTTTGTGCTTAGACCAGAATCCATTAACTGGCTCTCCCTAGCCTTCTCCGTCACTCCATCAGTCATATAGGTAGTACAGGAATATCAACCTGTTGTCCATCGGCTACGCCTTTCGGCCTCGTCTTAGGACCCGACTAACTCTGGGAGGACGAACCTGCCCCAGAAACCCTTAGTCAAACGGTGGATGGGATTCTCACCCATCTTGCGCTACTCACACCGGCATTCTCACTTCCAAGCGCTCCAGCTGTCCTCACGGTCAACCTTCAACGCCCTTGGAACGCTCCCCTACCACTCATGCATTCGCATGAATCCGCGATTTCGGTATTGTACTTAGCCCCGGTACATCTTCGGCGCAGTGTCACTCGACTAGTGAGCTATTACGCACTCTTTAAAGGATGGCTGCTTCTAAGCCAACCTCCTAGCTGTTTTGACAACTCCACATCCTTTCCCACTTAGTACAAATTTTGGGACCTTAATCGGCGATCTTGGACTCTTTTCCTTTCGCGTATGGACGTTATCACCCACACGCTGACTCCTGAGTATGTTTTCTATGGCATTCGGAGTTTGATTACACTCAGTACCCCTAGATGGGGCCATTGTATATTCAGTGCTCTACCTCCATAGTACTTAACCTCAAGGCTAGGCCTAAACCTATTTCGGGGAGAACCAGCTATATCCGAGTTCGTTTGGAATTTCACCGCTAGCCACAAGTCATCCGCGCACGTTTCCGGGTACGTCGGTTCGGTCCTCCA
>ERZ825324.21-NODE-21-length-214734-cov-6.033385_pt1 | contig 214734 bp, 226 predicted proteins | sample MGYA00519859_ERZ825324 | MGnify/ENA primary metagenome ERZ825324 (study PRJEB31778, sample SAMEA3449198) | human gut metagenome | biome: human gut; feature: human-associated habitat; material: faeces | place: United Kingdom | collected 2010/2012 ...
TCAGGTCGTTCGTGCCGAAGCTGAAGAAGTCCGCCTCCTTGGCGATCTCGTCGGCCGTGAGGGCGGCGCGCGGGATCTCGATCATGGTGCCGACGTGATACTTCATGTCCACGCCAGCATCTTTGATGAGCGCGTCCGCCGTGCGGACAACGATGTCCTTGATGAACTTGAGCTCCTTGCGCTCGCCGACCAGCGGGATCATGATGTACGGCGTGATCATCGTGCCGGTCTCGGCGCTGACCTTGAGCGCCGCCTTGATGACGGCGTTGGTCTGCATCTCGGCGATCTCCGGATAGGTGACGCACAGGCGGCAGCCGCGGTGGCCCATCATGGGGTTGAACTCGTGCAGGGACACGACGACATCCTGCAGCTCGTCAAACGTCATGCCCATCTCCTGCGCCAGCTCCTCGATGTCCGCCTTCTGGGTGGGCAGGAACTCGTGCAGCGGGGGATCGAGATAGCGGATGGTCATCGGGCGGGTGCCCATGATGCGGTACATGGCCTCAAAGTCGCCCTGCTGGAACGGCTCGACCTTCGCCAGTGCGACCCTGCGCTCCTCAACGGTGCGGGCGCAGATCATCTCGCGGACGGCCTTGATGCGATCCTCGGCGAAGAACATGTGCTCGGTGCGGCACAGGCCGATGCCCTCGGCGCCGAGGTCGACCGCCTGCTGCGCGTCGCGCGGGTTGTCGGCGTTGGCCTCGACGTTCAGGCGGCGGGCCGCATCGGCCCAGCCCATGAGGCGGTTGAAATTCTTGTTGCCGGTGGCGGCGACGGTCGGAATCTGGCCGGCGTAGATGTTGCCGGTGCTGCCGTCGAGGGAGATCCAGTCGCCCTCCGTGAAGCGGCGGCCGTTAATCTCAAAGACCTTGTCGGCATAGCTGATATGAACACTGTTGTCATTGCCGCAGCCGGAGACGCAGCAGGTGCCCATGCCGCGGGCGACGACGGCCGCGTGGCTGGTCATGCCGCCGCGCACGGTCAGGATGCCCTGCGAGACCTGCATACCCACGATGTCCTCGGGGCTGGTCTCGAGGCGGACGAGCACGACCTTCGGCATGGTCTTGCTCTTGACGGCTTCCTCGGCCTCCTCGGCGGAGAACACGATCTGGCCGCAGGCGGAGCCGGGGGATGCGGCAAGACCCTTGCCGATGGCGTCGGCCCGCTTGAGCGCCTCGGCGTCAAACTGCGGGTGCAGGAGCGTATCGAGCTGCTTGGGCTCGACGCGCAGCACGGCCTCGCGCTCGGTGATCATGCCCTCGTCAACGAGATCGCACGCGATCTGCAGCGCCGCCTGCGCGGTGCGCTTGCCGTTGCGGGTCTGGAGCATGTAGAGCTTGCCGTCCTCGATGGTGAACTCCATGTCCTGCATATCCTTAAAGTAGTGCTCGAGCCGGTTGGCGATGGCGACGAACTCGTCATACACCTCCGGCATCTGATCCTGCAGGTGACTGATCGGGCTCGGCGTGCGCACACCGGCGACGACGTCCTCGCCCTGTGCGTTGATGAGGTACTCGCCCATGAGCTTCTTCGCGCCCGTGGCCGGGTCGCGCGTGAAGGCCACGCCCGTGCCGGAGCGGTCGCCGGAGTTGCCGAACGCCATCTGCTGGACGTTGACGGCGGTGCCCCACTCATAGGGGATCTCGTTCATCTTGCGGTAGACGTTTGCGCGCGGGTTATCCCAGCTGCGGAACACGGCCTTAACCGCCTCGATGAGCTGCTCGTTCGGGTCCTGCGGGAAGGGCTTGTGCTCATTGTCCTCATAGATCTTCTTGAAGATGACGACAAGCTGCTTGAGATCGTCCGCGTCCAGATCGACGTCGTTCGTGACGCCCTTGGCAGCCTTCATCTTGTCGATCTCTTCCTCAAACAGGCTCTTGGACACGCCCATGACGACGTCCGCGAACATCTGCACGAAGCGGCGGTAGCTGTCGTAGGCAAAGCGGGGGTTGCCGGTCTTCTTGGCCAGGCCCTCGACGGACGCGTCGTTCAGGCCGAGGTTGAGGATCGTGTCCATCATACCGGGCATGGACTGGCGCGCACCGGAGCGCACGGACACGAGCAGGGGATTTTCGACGTCGCCGAGCTTCTTGCCGGTCAGCTCCTCAAGGCCCTTGACGTGCGCGAAAATGTCCGCCTGGATCTCCGCATTGATCTGACGGCCGTCCGCGTAGTACTGCGTGCAGGCCTCGGTCGTGATGGTGAAGCCCTGCGGCACCGGCATGCCGGCCGCGGTCATCTCCGCAAGGCCGGAGCCCTTGCCGCCGAGCGTATTGCGCATCGCGGTCTTGTCACCGCCGAACGCCTGACTGCCCTCGCTGAAATAATACAGATACTTTTTGCTCATTCCATTACCTCCAACTGTTCGATTTTCGCTGGGATAAGTTTCCGTTCTATTTCGTTTATATTATATCAAATTCACCGGCACACTGCCAGAACGAATGTGTGCAAAGCTGTCCAAATCTTCACAATATCCGGAAGCGGTTTTTATGCACTTTGCAAGATTATGCCCATATTCGTAGAATTTTCCGAAATCAAATGCGGGATTTATGAATTTTTGTGAATGATGACAAGCAAAAGATGCAAAAATGTCCTTCCCGGCTTTTTCTCACACACACCTGCCGAGTGACACAGTTTTGCAATTTTCGCAGTCCTGATGCATTATAACTACGTTGTAAAACATTAGAGTAATATGCAGCAACTGTGCGCGAAGCACAAAAACAGGCTTTCATTTCACGAGGTTATGTGCTATAATATACGCAACGACAATTTTCAAATTTCCGTCTGTTTTGCGTCATTCGTCGGAGTTTGTGATGATAAGAAAGCATGAAAACTGATATACTTTGGAGGGAAAACATGATGAAACACAGCAAACGATTTCTGTGCCTGCTGCTGACGCTCATTCTGGCCGCGAGCCTGTGCGTCTTCCCGGCAGCAGCCGCAGACCAGACCTGCCCGAGCAGCCAGGACGATCCGGTCGTGTTCGTGCACGGCCTGATGGGCTGGGGCCAGCGCGCCGGCATCAACGCCGTGATACCCTACTGGGGCATGACCACCGGCAGCCTGACAAGCTACCTCAACTCGCTCGGCTATGAGACGTACTCGGCCACCGTCGGCCCGATCTCCAGCGCATGGGACCGCGCGTGCGAGCTCTATGCCCAGCTGACCGGAACGACGGTCGATTACGGTGCGGCGCACGCTGCGGCGCACGACCACGCGCGCTACGGCATCACCTATGATCAGCCGCTCTTCTCCGGCTGGGGCACGAAGCGCGCCGTCAACCTCGTCGGCCACAGCTTCGGCGGCGCGACCACGCGCCAGTTCCTCGAGCTGATGGCCAACGGCAGCGCCGAGGAAGTCGCGGCGGCCAAGGCCGCCGGTACCGAGCCAAGCCCGCTGTTCACCGGCGGCAAGAGCAGCTGGGTGCACTCCATGACCGAGATCGCCGCGCCGCACAACGGCACGACCTTCATCGAGTCCAACGGCACGATCATGGACGTGGCAACGAATCTGTCCGAGACGCTCGCCAAGGGCTTCGGCATCACGGAGATCAAGAATCTCTATGACTTCCAGCTCGAGCAGTTCGGCATTTACAAGGATCCGAACGAAACCATGCTCGAGACGCTGCAGCGCGTGTTCAGCACCGACTTCATGTCGCACAACGACAACGCCTTCCTTGACCTGACGATCGATAAGTCGCTCGAGATCAACGACGGCATCGGCATCGAGCCGAATGTCTACTACTTCTCCTACGCCGGCAACCAGACCGTGCAGGACCCGGTCTCCGGCAACTACATCCCGTCGGCCAAGATGTGGACGCTGTTCTACCCCGGCGCGATCAACATGGGCAAATACTATGACAAGTACACCGCCGGCGGCTTCTACATCGACAAGAGCTGGCGCCCGAACGACGGCATGGTCAACACCGTGTCCGCCTTCTACCCCATCCACAGCGACGGCACCTGCCTGACGAAGGACGGCAAGCAGGGCTGGACGAATTACGACGGCTACTCCAACATCAATTTCCAGCCCGGCATCTGGTACGTCATGCCCGTGCAGTCGTTTGACCACATCCAGTTCGTCGGCGGCATGCTCAACGGCAGCCTTGTCAAGACGCACGCGCTCTACCGCGGTGTCATGGAGGACATCTACAGCACCTACACCACCGCGCCGACCGGCACCGCATTCCCGTTCACGGATGTGCCGGCCAGCCGCTGGAGCTATCCGTACATCAAGGAGCTGTATGAGGCCGGCGTCGTCAGCGGCACGAGCGCCACAACCTTCGAGCCCACCGGCAGCGTGACCCGCGCGCAGTTCGTGACCTTCCTCGCCGGACTCGCCGGTGTGAACGTGTCCGCTTACCAGTACGGTCCGTTCAGCGACGTGCCCGCAGACGCCTGGTACGCGCCCTACGTCAACTGGGCGGCCGCCAACCACATCGTCAGCGGCACGAGCGCTACGACCTTCGATCCGAACGCGACGATCTCGCGCCAGGATATGGCCGTCATGCTCTATAACTACGCACAGCGATATGACGTCACCCTCAACGAGCAGGCCGTGACGCCCTTCACGGATGAGAGCGCCATTGCAGACTATGCGCTGTCCGCCGTGCAGGCGCTGCACCGCGCCGGTGTGATCAGCGGCATGCCGGACGGCAGCTTCCAGCCGTACGCCACCGCGACGCGCGAACAGGCCTGCACCATGCTGTGCATGCTGTAAATCCCCGCTTTGTAAACGTCTCCCGGCTCTGGGCCGGGGGACGTTTTTTGCGCGCGTGCACAGGTGTCCGCGCGGCTATGCGACAGATGCGGCCACGTGTCCAAAAACCTCACACGCGAACGAATCTGACACAATATCTTCTGCGTTACCAGGATTGCAAACCGGTGCGGCCCGAATTATAATACTCAAAAAATAGAAGCGCGCCTCGGCGCGCCGGAAAGGAATGTGCACAACACCATGAAAAAGAGCAAGAAGTTTCTGTGCCTGCTGCTCGCGCTGGTGATGGCCGGGAGCCTGCTGCTCCTGCCGGCAGCCGCCGCAGACACGCAGCAGTCGGGCGCCGAGCGCTACCCGACCATTTACGTCCACGGCCTGATGGGCTGGGGCGAACACGACCAGATCTACGCCGTGACCCCGTATTGGGGCCTGACGAGCGATCTGATGCCGTACCTGACGGGCAAGGGCTATGAGAGCTACGCCGCCTCCGTCGGCCCGCTCTCGAGTGCGTGGGACCGCGCGTGCGAGCTCTATGCCCAGCTCACCGGCACGACCGTGGACTACGGCGCCGCCCACGCCGCCGAGTACGGCCACGCGCGCTACGGCGTGACGTATGACAAGCCGCTGTTTGAAGGCTGGAGCGCGGACAAAAAGATCAACCTCGTCGGCCACAGCTTCGGCGGCGCAACGATCCGTCTGTTCCTCGATATTCTGGCCGACGGCTCCGCGGAGGAGCAGGCCGCGGCCAAGGCCGCCGGCACAGAGGTTTCCCCGTTCTTCCAGGGCGGCAAGGCCGACTGGGTCTATTCCCTGACGACGCTGGCTGCCCCGCACAACGGCACGACCTTCCTTGAGTGCTGCGGCGACATGACGCAGTTCGCCGCCGAGGCCTCGACCGCCATGGCAAAGCTGCTCGGCATCTCGGACTTCAAGGGCGTGTATGACTTCCAGCTTGAGCAGTTCGGCTTCTACCGCAAGGACGGCGAGACCGTGCTCGAGGCGCTCGACCGTGTGCTGCACTCGGACTTCCTGTCGCACAACGACAACGTGTTCCGCGACCTGACGATCGACCGCGCGCTGGAGCTCAACGACGATATTGAGATCCAGCCCAATGTGTACTACTTCTCCTATGCCGGCGACAAGACGTGCCAGAGCACGATCACCGGCGAGCGCACGTCGGCCGTCGATATGACGCCGCTGTTCGTGCCGTTTGCAAACCAGATGTGCGGCTATTATGACCAGACGACCGCCGGCGGCTTCCGGATCGACAAGAGCTGGGCCCCGAACGACGGCCTTGTCAACACCGTCTCCGCTCTGTACCCGACCGACAGCGCCGGCCGCTGCCTGACCCAGAGCGGCAAGACCGGCTATGTCCAGCAGGACGGTTACTCCAACGTCGACTATCAGCCCGGCGTGTGGAACGTGATGCCCGTGCGCCACTATGACCACGGCAACTTCATTGCCGGTATGCCGGTGCCCGACCTGGCCTCGCAGAGCATACCGGCCCTGCGCCAGTTCTACCTGAGCCTGATGGACAACCTCTCCCACGTGACCACGGCGACGCCCACACCGACGCCCACACCGACGCCGGGCACCGGTCTGCCGTTCACGGATGTGCCGGCCGACCGCTGGAGCTATCCGTACATCAAGCAGCTCTATGATGCCGGCGTTGTCTCCGGCACGAGTGCCACGACCTTTGAGCCGACCGCCAACGTCACGCGCGCGCAGTTTGTGACCATGATCGCCGGCCTCGCCGGTGCGGACGTGTCCGGCTATGCGTCCGGCCCGTTCGACGATGTGCAGGCGGGCAGCTGGTACGCGCCCTACGTCAACTGGGCGGCTGCGAGCGGCATCGTCAGCGGCACGAGTGCCACGACATTCGACCCCGCTGCCGAGATCTCGCGCCAGGACATGGCCGTGATGCTCTATAACTACGCGCAGCAGGCCGGTGTGCAGCTCGACCAGACGACGGTCACACCCTTCACGGACGAGAGCAGCATCGCTGCCTACGCCCTGCCCGCCGTGCAGGCGCTGCACAGCGCCGGTGTCATCAGCGGCATGCCGGACGGCAGCTTCCAGCCGCAGGCCACCACGACGCGCGAACAGGCCTGCGTCGTGCTGTGCGCGCTGTAAGGCAGTATTTCAAAATCCACAGCATTGCCCTCCCGGAGCCGTCCGGGAGGGCATTTTTGCACGCTCGGCACAACCTTTCCTTGTAATTTCTGCCGCTGTCATGTACAATATATTTTACAGCTGTTGATTTAGCGATTTTAAGCGTGAAATTGGCGGCAAAAATCTGGGGGAAAGAAGAAAAAAATTTATGGACAATGAACTGAAGAAAAAGTATGGCCTGCCGACGGCGATCGCACTCGTCATCGGCATCGTCATCGGCAGCGGCGTGTTCTTCAAAGCCGAGAAGATCCTCACCGCGACCGGCGGCAACCTGCCGCTCGGCATCCTCGCCTGGGCGATCGGCGGCCTGATCATGATCATCTGCGCGTACATGTTCTCCATCCTCGCCACACGTTATGCGCACGTCAACGGGCTCGTAGACTACGCCGAGGCGCTCATGGGCAAGCGCTACGCCTATTATATGGGCTGGTTCACAACGTTTATCTATTTCCCGGCCATGACGTCCGTGCTGGCCTGGGTCAGCGCGCGGTATCTCGGCGTGCTGTGCGGGTTTGACATCACGGGCGGCCCGGTCATGGTCCTTGCGTGCCTGTTCCTCGTCGGCAGCTACGCGGTCAACGCCCTGTCTCCGATCCTGGCGGGCAAGTTTCAGGTGGCGACCACGGTCATCAAGCTCATCCCGCTGCTGCTCATGGGCATCGTCGGCACGATCGTCGGCCTTGCCAACGGCACAACGATCGAAAACTTCACCACCGTCGTCACAACCGTCGAGGGCGGCAACGGCCACGCGCTGTTCACCGCCGTGGCGGCAACGGCCTTTGCATACGAGGGCTGGATCATCGCCACGAGCATCAACGCTGAGCTCAAGAATGCCCGGCGCAACCTGCCGATTGCGCTTGTCGTCGGCACGCTCATCGTGGCCCTGACGTACATCCTCTACTACATCGGCCTGTCCGGCAGCGTCTCGAATGCGGAGATCATGGCCGGCGGCGAGGCCGGCGCCAAGCTCGCCTTCGAGAAGATCTTCGGCCGGGCCGCCGGCGTGGGTCTGTTCGTGCTGGTCGTCGTGTCGTGCCTCGGCACGCTCAACGGGCTCATGCTCGCCGCGACGCGCAGCCTCTACTCCGTCGCCGCGCGCGGCAACGGCCCGAAGCCGGAGGCGTTCCTCGGCATCGACCAATACACGAACATGCCGGCAAACTCCGCCATCGTGGGCGTGCTCATGTGCGCCGTCTGGCTGACATATTTCTACGGTGCCAACCTCACCGAGGGCTGGTTCGGCCCGTTTTGCTTCGACTCGTCCGAGCTGCCGATCATCACGCTCTACGCGCTCTATATTCCGATGTTCCTCAACGTCATGCGCCGGGAAAAGGAGCTGAACGCTTTTCACCGCTACGTCATGCCGGTGCTGTCGATCGCGTGCTGCATCTTCTTCTGCGTCGCGGCCGTTGTGTCGCACGGCAAGGCCGTGCTCTACTATCTGATCGTGTTCGCGGTCATCATGGCGCTGGCCATCCCGTTTTACCGTCAGGGGAAAGAAAAGGCCTGACGCTCCGCGTTTTCGAGGGCGGCGCTTTTGCGCCGCCCTTTTTCGTTGCCCGCGCGCCGGGTTTGTGGTATACTCGCGGCAAACACCGAAACGAGGCGACAACATGGACATTCTCTATCAGGACAACAGCATCCTCGTGTGCATCAAGCCGGCGGGCGTGCTGTCCACGGACGAGCCGGGCGGCGTGCCCGAACTGGTGCGGCAGGCGCTCGGTGACCCGAAGGCCTGCGTGCGCACCGTGCACCGGCTCGACCGCGTGGTCAGCGGGCTGATGGTGCTTGCGCGCACTCCGGCGGCCGCGTCGAAACTCTCGGCACAGATCCGTGAGCACGACTTCGGCAAGACGTACCTCGCCGTCGTGCACGGGGAGCCGGATGCGCTGCAGGGCACGTACCGCGACCTGCTGCGGCGCGACCCGAACGAGCGCAAGACCTATGTCACGGACAGGATGGCCAAGGGCGTGCAGGAGGCCGTGCTCGACTATGATGTACTCGGCACGCGCGCGGGACTCTCACTCGTGCGCATCTATCTGCAGACCGGGCGCACGCACCAGATCCGCTGCCAGTTCTCGTCGCGCGGCCTGCCGCTCTGGGGCGACAAAAAATACAGCACGCTGCCCGACGACGGGCCGATCGCACTCTGGTCGCACTGCCTGCACTTTGCCCACCCGGACACCGGCGAGGTGCTCTATTTCGAGCAGCAGCCGCCGGACATTGCTCCATGGAACCTGTTTGCAGACTAAAATCCCCGCGCCGCGGCGCGGGGATCTTTCTGCGCAGGTGCGCGACAGATTCTCGTCAAAACGTCTTGCAATCAACATATGCAGCAGGTATAATATAGGCATATCGCCGGTTTTTGCAAGAAGAAAAGCAATGTGAATCTAGGAGACAGGGGGAAACCATGAAAAAGACACGTCGATTTTTGTGCCTGCTGCTGACGCTGGTGCTGGCGCTGAGCCTGTGCGTCATTCCGGCCGCCGCAGCCGACGACCAGACCCGCTCAGACGACCCGGTCGTGTTCGTGCACGGTCTGTTCGGCTGGGGACAGCGCGACAAGATCTTCCGCATCATGCCCTACTGGGGCATGACCACCGGCAGCCTGCCGGACTATCTGGCCACGCAGGGCTATGAGACCTATGCCGCCTCCGTCGGCCCGCTCTCGAGCGCGTGGGACCGCGCATGCGAGCTGTACGCACAGCTCGTCGGCGCGCGCACGGACTACGGCGTCAAGCACGCGCAGGACTTTGGCCACGAGCGCTACGGCATCGACTATGAGACGCCGCTGTTCGACGGCTGGGGCACGGAGCGCGCCGTGAACCTCGTCGGCCACAGCTTCGGCGGCGCGACGACGCGCCTGTTCCTCGAGATTCTCACCAACGGCTGCCCGGAGGAAGTCGCCGCGGCCAAGGCCGCCGGTGTGGAGCCGAGCCCGTTCTTCCTCGGCGGCAAGGGCGGCTGGGTCCACTCGCTGACCGCCATCGCCGCGCCGCACAACGGCACAACGTTCATTGAGGCCAACAGCGACTTTACCAAGCTCGCCGCCGACCTGACCACGGCCGCCGCCAAGGCGCTGGGCCTGTCGTCGCTCAAGGGCGTGTACGACTTCCAGCTCGACCAGTTCGGCATCCGCAAGGACGACAACGAAACCTTCTCTCAGGCGCTCGACCGCGTGCTGAAATCCGACTTTCTGTCGCACAACGACAACGCGTTCCTCGACCTGACGATCGACAAGTCGCTCGAGATCAACAAGGGCATCGAGATCCAGCCGAACGTCTATTACTTCTCCTATGCGGGCGACCAGACCTCGACCGATCCGCTCACCGGCAACCACTACCCCACCGTGTCGGTCATCCCATCGAACGGCATGTGCGCGCTGATGATGCCCGGCTCCATCAACATGGGCAAGTACTATGACAAGTACACCGCCGGCGGCATCTACATCGATCAGAGCTGGCTGCCGAACGACGGCCTCGTGAACACCGTCTCCGCCCTCTACCCAACCACGACGGACAAAAACACCACCGAGTGCCTCAAGCGCGACGGCACGCAGGGCTGGGTCAACTATGACGGCTATTCCGACATTGCCTTCCAGCCCGGCATCTGGTACGTCATGCCCGTCACGCGCGCCGACCACATGCAGTTCGTCGGCGGCATCGCCAACAAGAGCATCATCGAGACGCACCTGTTCTACCGCAACCTGATGGACGACATCTACAGCACCTACCGCACCGTGCAGCCGACGGAAACGCCGTTCCCGTTTACGGATGTGCCGGAAAGCCGCTGGAGCTATCCGTACATCAAGGAGCTCTATGATGCGGGCGTCGTCTCCGGCACGAGCGCCACGACCTTCGAGCCGACGGCCAACGTGACGCGCGCGCAGTTCGTGACCATGCTGGCCGGGCTGCAGGGCGCGGATGTGTCCGCATACACGTCGGGCAAGTTCTCTGACGTTCCGGCGGACGCCTGGTATGCGCCCTACGTCAACTGGGCGGCCGAAAACGGCGTTGTCTACGGCGTCTCGGACACCGCGTTTGCGCCGGATGCCGAGATCTCCCGGCAGGATATGGCCGCGATGCTCTACCGCTACGCCGGGCAGTTCGGCATCCAGCTCGGCACCGGCAATCCGGCCATCACGTTCACGGATGAAGCCGACATCGCCGACTATGCCCTGCCCGCCGTGGAGGCGCTGCAGCGCGCCGGCGTGATCAGCGGTATGCCGGACGGCAGCTTCCGCCCGCGCGACACCGCGACCCGCGAACAGGCGTGCGTCATGCTCTGCCTGCTCTGAGGTGCCAAACAGGACAACAAAAGGACGCATCCGAATGGATGCGTCCTTTTGCGCAAATAGCAGAAAGAGAAAGAGGTTCCGAAAATCAGGGATGCGGCTTGCCCTCGCGGTAATTTTTCATGACATCGCGAAACAGCTCGCCGTTCGTCGGCGGCGTCCAGATGATGGCGTTGGCCCCGGCGCGGATAGTGGCGCGGATGCTCTCGTCGTCCGCCCCGCCGGTCGCGATGATGGGATAGTCCGGGAAGCGCCCACGGATCTCGGCCACGATCTCCGGCGTCTGCGCGCCGGCGGCCACGTTCAGGATCGCCGCGCCGTCCTCGATGCGGTGGCGGCAGTTTGTGTCGGAATTGGCCACCGTGACCACGACCGGCACATCGACGCTGCTGCGGATACGGTTGAGGATCCGGCCCGGCGTCGGCGCGTTGACGACCATACCGGTCGCGCCCTGCATCTCGGCGTACATGGCGAGGTTCACGACGCGCTTGCCCGTCGTCAGCCCGCCGCCGACGCCGACGAACACCGGCAGGTCGCTCGCCATGAGCAGCGCCTGCGTGATGACCGGCTGCGGCGTGAACGGATAGACCGCGAACACCGCGTCGGCGTTGACATTGCGGATGATGCACAGGTCGGTCGAGAACACGAGCGACTTGATGCGCTTGCCAAACACCATGATGCCGCTGCACTCGTCGATCACGCTCGGCACGCGCAGCGCGAACTGGCGCAGCGTGCCGTCGATCGGTGCGGGCATCTGCGGCGCGACGTGCACGTCCCCCGGCGTCGTCACCTGGCGGTCGGCAGCGGCGGACGCATCGTCCCCTACCCCACCGAGCTGCAGCGGCTCGTTGTCGGCGGCGGGATAGGTCAGGACCTCCGGGTCCTCGGTCATATCCAAAATGAGATCGCGATCTTTGCTCATAGCAGTACCTCCTTGTTATTTTTGGGAGTATATCTTGACTTATGCAGGCAGTTGTGCTTTACTGAGGGTCAGAAAAGCTTGATTTGGCCTGTTGATAGAAACCAAAGTTTCGTTTTCGATTAACGTAACTTTGGTATAAACCATTTCTACGGGTTTGTCAAGTGTTTTTCCGAAAAAGTTAGAAAAATTTTGCTTTCCGGAACAGGAGGCGTTTTCATGGGCAAAGACAACGACGAGGCCGCCGGCGGTTTCGGCAGCGTATTCCGTGACCGGCTGACCTATCTGATGAACGGCAACAACGTGTACGGCAAGCCCGTCAACACGCAGGAACTGGCCGATGAGATCGACATGAGCCGTCCGGCCGTGCGCAAGTACCTCAAGCCGAACGACCGGCGCGAGGTCACGGTGCCGTCGGCACTGGTCGTGAGCCGCATCGCACGGTATTTCCGCACGACGCCGAACTTCCTGCTCGGCTTTGACGAGGCGTCCGACGACGCCGATGCGCAGCGCGCCGGCGAGAGCGACGTCTACAGCTCCCTCGGCCTGAGTCAGGAGGCCATCGACGGCCTGCACCGCCTGCATGCGCAGGCCGTCACGGACCCGAAGGCCGCCGACCTGCAGCGCCTGCTCGACAAGCTCATCTGCAGCTATGCGCGCGAGGCGGACAAGCTGCTGTGATCCGACACGACAGACACCCCCGACCGGAGTTTTTCTCCGGCCGGGGGTGTTTGCATACTATATTCTCTAAAAATATATAAACAAACGGCCGCGCAGGTTGACCTGACCGGGAAAAAAGCGTATGATTGAGTATAACTATCCTGAGAGAAAAAGAGGAAAAACTATGCAACCGATATCGTCGCAGGAAGCGGCCCGTCCGCGCTGGCTGCCCGGTGTGCTCATCGGCCTGTGTGCCGCGCAGCCGCTGCTGGATGTGCTGTCATTCTGGACGCAGACGCTTGGCCGCGGCACGAGCATTTCGCTTGCGCTGCGGATGCTTTTGCTGGCGGCTGCCGCGGTGCTGGCGTTCGTACTCTCGGACCGCAAGCGCGCGTATCTGATCCTGTGCGGTGTGCTCGCCGTGTTCTGGGGGGCACACATGCTTGCCTGCCGCCGCGTGGGCTATGCAGACCCGGTCTCCGACCTGACAAACTTTATCCGCGTTGCGCAGCTGCCGGTCTATACGTTCAGCCTGATCACGCTCTTTCGGCGCACGCCGCGCTTTCTGGACGTGCTCGAGGACGCGTGCACGATCAACCTGTACCTGATCGCGGCAGTCACGCTCGTGTCCGTCCTGACCGGGACGTGCATGCCCACGTATGCGAAGTTCCGCATCGGCTGGTGCGGCTGGTTCTGGCTGCCCAATTCGCAGAGCGCCATCCTCGGCGTGCTCACCGTGATCGCCCTGCTTGCGGCCGTGCGCCGCGGGAAGCTGCCCGCCGCCGTGATGCACTGCATCGTCGGCTTTGCACTGCTGTTTCTGCTGGGCACGCGGCTGGCCTATGCCGAGATCTTCGGTATCGCCGCCGGCGTGTGCCTGAGCATGGCGCTGACCCGGCAGTGGAACGTGCGCGCGCTGGCCGTTGTGCTGCTGTGCGCCGCTTTGTGCGGCGGACTGTATCACCAGAGTCCCATGTACCGCAACCGCCAGGCCTATACCGAGAGCGTGAGCGAGCAGCAGCAGGCGGCCGAGAATCTGGGCGCCTCCGAACAGGAGACGCGCGATGCGCTGTATTGGAAGTATCAGCGCGTGGCCGTCGAGCGCTTCGGTCTGGAAAACGTGGAGCGCGCCTTTCACGATTCCACGAACATCTCCGTCATCGGCGATATCCGCCTGACCAAGCTCGTCTACTGCCGGCTGCTCATGGCGGAGCTGCCGGTCACCAGCCGCCTGTTCGGCTTCGAGCTGGACGCGACGCGCTGCCAGGGTGCCATCTTCGACGCGGAGAACGATTTCCACGGCGTGTATTACCTCTACGGGCTGACGGGGCTGGTGCTGCTGGCCGGATTTTTGCTGTTTTTTGCCGGGCGTGCGCTGTGGCGCATGGTGCGCGAACCGCGCCGGTACCTCACGCTGCCGGTGTGCGCGTTCGGCATGGCGGCAGTGATCCTGATCGTCAACGCCTACTTCTCTGCCAGCGTTCTCCGGCGGCCGAACGCCTCGTTCTACCTCTCCGCTGCGCTGGCTGCACTCTATTGCCTGACGGCACATGACGGCGCCGACCCGTCCGAAAACGAGGTGTCCGCGTCATGAACCAGAATCAGAACAAACGAACGCTGCGCACCATCGGTCTGGTCGTGGCGGTCACGCTGCTGACCAAGATCCTCGGCATCGTGCGCGAGGCGCTGCAGGCCGGTGTGTTCGGCACGCAGACGGTCTTCGACCTCTATACGATCTCCTATAACTATACGATCTATATCTTCACGACCGTCGCCTACGCCCTGTGCATCGCGGCCGTGCCCGTGATCTCGCGGCACCTCGCCGAGGACCGGAACAAGGCCTTTGCCGTGGCCGGGAACCTGATCTGCGTGAGCGTGCTCGTGAGCGCGCTGGTCGTCGGGCTCGCCTCGGTCGTGATCCATTTTGCGCCCGTCGGTCACTGGCTCGGCGTGAGCGACGCCGACCTGCCGACGCTGCGGATGTACCTGCAGATCTGCGTGCTGACGCTGCCGCTGATCGTGGTCATCTACCTGCTGGTCGCCGTGTTTCAGTCCATGGAGCACTATACGCTGCAGGGCAGCCTGAGCCTGCCGTATAACGTGCTGCTGATCGTGTTTCTCGTGCTGTTTTCCAGCAGCGAGCGCGTGCTCGAGTACGTGCTGGTCATCTGCTTTGCCTGGCTGCTGCAGTTTGCCATGACGATCCCGTGCATCGTGCGGGAAAAGTTCCGGCTGATCCCGGGGCTGCACTTCCGCGACCCCGACCTGAAGCTGTTCGCCCGCACGACGGTCGTGACGGTGTTCACCACGTCCATCTTCCTGCTGTGCTATCTGGCGGACTCCAACACCGTGTCCTCGTTCGGCAGCGGCGCCGTGAGCGCCGTGTACTACGCGGACAAGCTCTTCACCCCCGTCGCCACCACGCTGATCTACAGCATCAGCGTCGTGCTGTTTCCGAAATACAATCTGACCTATTCGCAGGTGAACGCGCAGGAATACAAGCGCTACGTCGGCAGCTCGGTGGAAAACACCCTGTTTGTCATCCTGCCGTTTTCGGCGCTGTTTTCCGCCTTCGCCGTGCCGGTCATCCACGTCCTGTTCGAGAGCGGGAACTTCAACGCCGTATCCACCCAGATGACCAGCAGCGTGTTTGCCATGTACGCGCTGGGCATGGCGGGCTTCTGCGTGCTGGACCTGATCAACAAGGCGTACTACACCATGCATAAGACGCTGACACCGCTGCTCATCAACGCGGTGGTGCTGGTGCTGAACATCGTGCTCAACCTCGTGTTCCGGCGCAGCCAGAGCTGCGGCCTGATCGCGCGGACGACCGCCGTGTCGCTGACCGTCGGCGGCGTCATCGCGCTCATCTGCTTCTTCCGCGATACCCGCGGCAGTCTGCGCACCGGCAAGCTGCTCAAAAACCTCGCCGCCGCCGTGCTGACCGGCATGGCGATGTGGGCGTGCGAGAGCCTGCTGTACCGGCCGGGACTGAGCAAGCTCCTGACCCTGCTGGAATTCTGCGCGCTCGGCCTGATCGGCATCGGGCTGTACGCCGGCATCTGCTGGCTGCTGCGCGAGCGGGAGGCGCTGCAGATGATCGTGCAAAAATTCAGAAAGCGTGCGTGATTATGAAACAACACCTTCACTCTTATCGTCTGCTGCTGATAGCGGCAGCCATCTGCACTCTGGCGGCCTTCTGGCTGCTCGGTGCCCGCATCGGGGTCGAACAGACGCAGCGGCAGGTCGACGTGGTCATCAGCTATGAGGACACCGTCCGGCTGGCGGACGCTTCCGGCGTGCCGGTGCAGGAATGGCTGACACAGCTGGCCGATGCCGGCGTGCGCGAGCTGCTGGTCACCCCGGACGAGCAGGCCGAACCCGACATCGTGCGCGCCGCGCAGGACACGGGGCTGACACTGGCACAAGCCGGCGGACTTGCTCAGGGCGGGACTTACTTCTTCGCCGCACAGTATGACACGCTCGCCACCGCAGGGCAGACCGGCGTCGACATCGACACGGAGCCGCTGCCGCAGGCGCAGGTGCTCGACGCGCTGCGCGAAAGCGGCAGCACGCTCGTGCTCATCGAGGACAAGAACCAGACCGGCTGCGTCCTGCCGGACGGCTACACGCTCGACGGATATACCGGCGGCATGGTCAAGGGCTTCTGGCTCAACCAGACGTTCCGCGCGCGCTACCAGACGCTCGGCTACAGCGGCGCGGAGGAGATCGTCAACATGCTTTACCGCGCGGTTGTGGACCGCGGCATGACCGTACTGTGGCTCACGCCGCTGACGGACGCCGCGGGCGAGACCGTTGCGGAGCCGGCCGTGTACACGCAGCTGCTGCAGCAGCTGGCGCAGCGGCTCGCCCCGGCCGGGGATCACTACGGCGGTCTCACCACCATCGAGACCAGAACCGTCAGCCCCGTACTGCTGGCAGTGTGCGGCATCGGCGTGTTCGCCGCGGCGATCGTGCTGCTGGGCATCATCGTGCCGCTGCGCGCCCGCTGGCTGCGCGTGCTGCTGTTCGCGCTCGGCTGTGCGGAGAGCGCGGGCGGTGCCTTTCTGGCGCCGGAACTGCAGTGCACCGCGCTCGCGCTGCTGGCCGCCATCGTGTTCCCGTGCCTGTCGGCTGCCATGCTGGCCGCAGAGCTGAAGGAAAGCGCCGGGACGCGCCCGACCGTGGCCCGCTATGCGGGCATGACGGCGCTGGGCGCCGCCATCACGCTCTGGGGCTGCTGCTACATCGGCGCGATCCTCAGCAGCTCGGAATATCTGCTCGTGCTGCGGCTGTTCCGCGGCGTAAAGCTCAGCCAGCTGGCCGTGTACGCCGTGGCCATGGTGCTGCTGGCGGCAGCGCTGCTGCACATGCACGGCTGCACGCTGCGCGAGGATCTCGAGACGCTGCGGCGCGAAAACAGCCGGCACTGGCGGCGGAAGCTCCTGTGCCTGGTGCTGATCCTCGCCGCCGTCGGTACGGTGTACATCCTGCGCACCGGCGACGGGATGCTGTCCGTCTCCGTCGGCGAACAGCGCGTGCGCAACTGGCTGGAGCGCGTTCTGCTGTTTCGCCCGCGCACAAAAGAATTTCTCATCGCCTACCCCGCCATCGCCACGGCGTACTGCTGTGCCGCGCACCGCAGCCGCCTGACGGCGTGGCTGTTCGGCGTCTTCGGCGCAATCGGCTTTGCCTCCGTTGCCAACACATTCTGCCACATCCGCGCGCACTTTCTCGTTTCGCTGCTGCGCACCGGCATCGGCCTCGTGCTCGGCCTCGTGCTCGGCGCGATCGTGCTGCTGATCCTGCGCGCCTGCTGGCCCACCCCCTCCGGCAACACACAAACAAAGGAGTAAATTCATGAGTCAAGAAACACACGCTTCCGGCGCGCTCGCGCGCCATCTGCCCACGTTCCTTATCGTCCTCATGGCGATCCAGCCGCTGATGGACATCCTGTCCTTCTGGACGGACCGGCTCGGTATGAGCAACACGATCACATTGCTGCTACGTTTTGCCGTGTTCGCCGTTGTGTGCGTGCTCGGGTTTGTGACCTCGTCGCGCAAAAAGGTCTACGGCATCGCCATCGCCGCCTGCGCCTTCCTGCTCGTCGGACACTGCATCTCCTGCTTTATCGTCGGCTACCAGCGCATCGTCTACGACCTGACCAACTTTGTGCGCGTCGTGCAGATGCCGCTGTTCGTGCTGTGCTTCATCTCGTTTCTGCGGGCGAACAACAAGTGCTACCGCGCGTTTGAGACCGGCCTGATGCTCGACTTCTGGATCATCACGGCCTCGGTCGTCGTGAGCGTGCTCACACACACCTCCTCGGCAACCTATCAGTCCACCAATGTGGGCATTCTCGGCTGGTACTCGTTCGGCAATGCGCAGAGCGCGATCATGAGCATTCTCGCGCCCATCGTCATCCTGCTGTGCTACCGCAGAAAGAACTTCCTGCTGTTCACGGTCACGAGCGTCGCCGCGCTGGCGCAGCTCTATCTCATGGGCACGCGTCTGGCATTCTTCTCGATCGCCGTGGCCGCGCTGGGCGTGCCGATCGTGCTGGTGCTGACTGGAAAGGCCCGCACCTCCAAGCGCTACATTGCCGTGCTGGTGCTCATCCTCATCGCATGCTGTGCGACCTACAAGCAGTCGCCCATGTATATCAACCAGAACCGCTACAATGAGGCCATGAGCTACAAGCAGAACGACGCCGAGCGCATGATCAAGCGCGCCGAGGGCAACAAAGACGGCACTTCCACCGTCACGCCCGAGGAGCGCTACCACGCCCTGTGCACGATCTATAACTTCTACTCCCCGAACATGTGCCAGCGCTTTGGCACGGCGCGCGTCATGTCCGCCTACGGCTATTCCGATCAGGTCACGGACATCACAGCGACCCGCCACCGCAAGATTGTCTTCTGTGAGATGCTGCTCGACGAGCAGCCGTTCACTTCCCGCCTGTTCGGCATGGAGCTCGGCCGCATGGCCTTTGACGGCGAGATTTATGACGTGGAGAACGATTTCCACGGCATCTGTTTCCTCTACGGCTGGGTCGGCCTGGCCATGATGGTCGCCTTCATCGGCTATTTCCTGTACCTGATCGTCAAGTGCCTGATCAAAGATTTCCGCAAATACTTCACGGTGGAGGCCGGCGCCTTCGGCATCGCGCTGTGCCTGTGTCTGGTGTACGCCTACTTCACTGCCGGCGTGCTGCGGCGGCCGAACGCCTCAATCTACATGTCGGTGCTGCTGGCCGCGGTCTATTACCTGACGCAGATGCGCAGCGAAAAGCCGGACGCGCTGCCGGACGGAGAGGAGAAACGCGCATGATTTTTAGTGTTGTCATCCCGGTCTACAACGTCAAGGACTACCTGCCCAAGTGCATCGACTCCGTGCTGGCGCAGGATTTTGAAGACTACGAGGTCATCCTCATCGACGACGGCTCGACCGACGGCGAGAGCGGCGCGATCTGCGACCGCTATGCTGCGGCGCACCCGGAGCGCATCCGTGCCATCCACAAGCCGAACGGCGGTGTGGGCGAGGCGCGCAACGTCGGCATCGAGGCCGCACAGGGCGAGTATCTGATCTTCATCGACAGTGACGACTACATTGCCCCCAACATGTTCCGCGTACTGGCCGACGCCGTCGCCCGCTTCGGGAGCGACATCATCGGCTTCGGCGCGGCGCTCGAGGCAGACGGCGTCGTGGTCAAGGAGCTTGTGGATCACCTGCCGACCGACCGCACCTTTACGCTTGCCGACACGCCCGAGCTGATGCAGACCATGCCCTCCCCCTGGAGCCGCATCTGGCGGCGTAGCCTGTTTCTGGATTCCGGCGTGCGCTACCCGGCGCGCATCTGGTATGAGGATCTGTGCACATCCGTGAAGCTGCTGGCATTGGCCAAAAGCGCCGCCTTCGTGCCGGACATTCTGTATTACTACGTGGACCGCACCAACTCCATCACACGCAACACGAACACGGCGCGCAACGCAGAACTGTTCACCGCGTTTGACAACCTGCTCGGCTGGTACCGCGAAAACGGCCTGTTCGAGCGCTACTACAACGAGCTGTCGCGCCTGGCCGTGGACCATGTGCTGCTCGCGGCCTCGGTGCGCGTGCTGCGCGTGGACCCGGAGAGCGAGCTGCTCGACCGGTTTCAGGACTACGTGCAGGCACAGTTCCCGGACTATCTGGAAAACCCGTACCTGCAGACGCTCTCGCGCAGCCACAAGCTGATCCTGCGCCTGCTGCGGCAGCGCAAATACCGCACCGTGCGGATGCTCTTTGCCGTGAAGGACAAGCTCGGCTGAGCACCCGGACTGGAGGAAGCTATGAAATTCAGTGTCATCATCCCGGTCTATAATGGCTGGGAATACCTGCGCGAGGGCGTAGACTCCGTGCTGGGACAGACCGGCGCGGACTTTGAGGTTCTGCTCGTGGACGACGGCTCGACCGACGGCGAGAGTGGCGCGCTGTGCGACACGCTCGCGCGCGAGCATCCGGACTGCATCCGCGTGCTGCACAAGCCCAATGGCGGCGCGGGCGACGCGCGCAACGCGGCACTCCCGCTCGCGCAGGGCGACTATGTGCTCTTTCTCGACAGCGACGACAGCTATACGCCGGAGGCGTTCGCCGTGCTGGCCGCCGCACTGGACGAGACGCAGGCCGACGTGTGCTATTTCGGTCTGCGCATGACCGGCGACAACGACGGCGCGGTGTTCACCGACGACCTGCCGCTGCATACGCCGCTGACACTTCAGGAGACGCCTGCCCTGCTGCTCAACCGCCCGTCGGCCTGCATCGCGGCCTGGCGGCGCACCCTGTTCACGGACACGGACATCCGCTTTCGCGCCCGCGGCTGGGGCGAGGATCTGTGCATGACACGCAAGATGCTCACGGCTGCAAAGTCCGTTGTGATCCTGCCGGACGTGCTCTACCTCTACCGGCAGCACGAGGGCTCCGTGACCAAGCGCGCGCTCGACGCCAACGCCGAGATCATGGACGCGATCGACGACGTGCTGACGTGGTATCAGGCGCGCGGTCTGTTCGAGCAGTACGAAAACGAGCTCGGCAAGCTCTGCGTGGACAACGTGCTCTATGATGCGTCCGTGCGCATTCTCAAGGCACAGAGCGCGCACCCGCTGCTGCCGCAGCTGCTGGACTTTACCGCCGCGCGCTTCCCCGACTACCGGCACAACCCCTATCTGAAAGGCTATCCGGCGCGCAAGAAGCTGGTGCTGTCCCTGCTCGGAAAGCAGCAATACCGGGCCGTGCACCTGCTGTTTGCCGCCGCCGGACACTGACACTATGAAGCATCACAATCAACTGCGTTCCGGCTCTCTGCTCACGTATGTGCAGATGACGCTCAACATCATCGTCTCCATCGCCTACACGCCGTTCATGCTGCGCATCCTCGGCAAGAGCGAGTACGGCCTGTACTCCACCGTCGCCTCGACGATCGCCATTTTGTCGGTGCTCAGTCTCGGCTTCGGCGGCAGCTACGTGCGCTACTACATCCTCTACCGCAAGGAAAAGGCGGGCGACAAGATCGCGCGGCTCAACGGCCTGTTCCTGATCGTGTTTTCCGTCATCGGTCTGATCGCGCTCGCGTGCGGACTGTACCTGACGTTCCATCTGGAGATGGTGTTCAAGACCGGCCTGACGGACGCCGAGTACCACACGGCGCGCATCCTCATGCTGCTGCTGACGGCGAACCTCGCCGTGAGCTTCCCGATGAGCGTGTTCAGCAACATCATCAGCGCACAGGAGCAGTTCGTGTTCCTGAAGGCGACGGAGATCCTGCGCACGGTCGTGTCCCCGCTCGTGACGCTGCCGGTGCTGCTGGCGGGCTACGGCTCGATCGGCATGGTCGTCGTCACGGTGACGATCTCCGTGTTCGTGGACGTGCTGCGGCTGATCTACTGCTTCGGCAAGCTGCACATTCGGGTCTCGTTCCGGAACTTTGACGGCGCCGTGCTCAAAGACATCGCTGTGTTCTCTGGCTTCATCGCCATCAACATGGTCGTCGACCAGGTCAACAACAACCTCGACAAGCTCATCATCACGCGCTACTGCGGCACGGCCGCCACGGCGGTCTACGCCGTCGGCCAGCAGCTGCACACGTACTTTATCTCGTTTTCTACGGCGGTGTCGTCCGTGTTCACGCCGCGCATCCACCAGCTCGTGCAGGACAACAAGGACGACAAGGCGCGCCTGCGCACCGTGCTCACGGAGCTGTTCGTGCGCGTGGGGCGCATCCAGTTTCTGATTTTGTCGCTCGTGTGCACGGGCATCATCTTCTTCGGCAAGCCGTTTATCTATTTCTGGGCCGGACCGGGCTATGACGATGCGTATATCATTGTGCTGCTGCTCATCATCCCCGGCATGGTGCCGCTGACGCAAAACCTCGGCATCGAGATGCAGCGTGCGCAGAACCTGCACAAATACCGCTCGATCATCTACGGAGCCATGGCCATCGGCAACCTCGCCATCAGCATCTGGCTGTGCCAGTACCTCGGCGCGATCGGCTGCGCGATCGGCACGGCCGTCGCCGTCGCGCTGGCAAACGGGCTCGTGATGAACATCTTCTATCAGCGGCGGCTGAACATCGACGTGACCGTGTTCTGGAAGAACATCGGCCGCATGGCGCTCGGCCTGCTGCCGCCCGCCGCGTGCGGCGTGCTGATGATGCTGTTTGTAAACCTCTACAGCATTCCGATGCTGCTCGGCGGCATCGTCGTGTACACAGCGATCTACTGTGCCTCCATGTGGCTGCTGTCCATGAACGGATATGAAAAGGCCCTCGTCGGCGGTATGGTGCGAAAGGTGCTGAGAAAATGAAACAACGCTTGAAACGCCTGCTCGTGCGGCTGCTGAGCCTGCTGCCCGGCAAGCCGGTCATCCTGCTCGAGAGCGCGCCGCCCCTCGGTGACAACACCGGCGCCCTGTACCGGACGCTGCTGGCCCAGGGCTGGAACGACCGGTACCGGCTCGTGTGGGTCGTGCCGGATCCGGCAGCTTTCCGGGACGTGCACGAAAAGAACGTGTCCTTTGCCGGCACGCAGGGGAAATGGGCGCTGCTGCGGCTGTTCTGGCTGCGCGCCCGCGCCGCCGCCATCGTGGACTGCAACGGTCAAATCCAGAAGCTCCGGCCGGAGACCGTGCACCTGTACCTGACGCACGGCAGCCCGCTCAAGAGCGTGCACGACTACTATTTCTGCGACCCGACAACCGACTGGGCGCTGAGTCAGGCCCCGTTTTTCGACGCGGTGAACAGCTACGAATTCCACATCCCGCCGGAAAAGCTCGTCACGCTCGGCTTCCCGCGCAACGACGACCTGTTCACGCACAAATGCGACCTGAAGGACATCTTCGGTGCGGAGTTTGACCGCTTCGTCGTCTGGTATCCCACGTACCGGCAGCACAAGAACAACCTCGTCGCGACGACGGACATCTCCATCCCCGTCATCCATGACCCGGCGGCGGCCGCAGCCGTGAACGAGGCTGCGCGGGCGACAAACACGCTCGTGATCGTCAAGCCCCACCCGGCGCAGGACCTCGCGCACATCCGCGCGCTGGAGCTGAGCCACCTCCGCTTCATCGACGACGGGCTCTTTGCCGCGCACGGCATCACGTCCTATGAATTTCTCGCCTGCACGGACGCGCTCATCACGGACTATTCCTCCGTGCTGTTTGACTATCTGCTCACGGGCAAGCCCGTGGGGCTGACGTTCGAGGACATCGACGCCTACGCCAGGCAGCCGGGCTTTGCCATCGACCCGCAGCCGCTGCGCGAGAGCGCGGCCATGCTCGACACGCCAGACGATTTCCGCACGTTTTTCGAGCAGCTCGCCGCGGGCGACGATCCGCTGCGGGCCAAACGCATGCAGCTCACGAAGCTGACCAACCAATACACAGACGGACACTCCGCCGAGCGCGTCGCCGCGTTTTTGGCCGAGCGCCTCCGGGAAAGGGAGCACACATGAGACGTGTCATCACTTACGGCACCTTTGACCTGCTGCACTACGGGCACATCAACCTCCTGCGCCGCGCCAGGGAGCAGGGCGATTACCTGATCGTGGCCCTGAGCACGGACGAATTCAACTGGAACGAGAAGCGCAAAAAGAGCTACTTCTCCTACGAGGATCGCAAGCGGATGCTCGAGGCCATCCGCTACGTGGACCTCGTCATCCCGGAGGAGAGCTGGGACCAGAAAGTCACCGACGTGGACAAATACCACGTGGATGTGTTCGTCATGGGCGACGACTGGAAGGGCAAGTTTGACTTCCTGAAGGACAAATGCGAGGTCGTCTACCTCCCCCGCACGCCCGAGATCTCTACGACGAAGATCAAGACCGATCTGCACACCTGAATGATGCAAAACATGCCGCCCGGCACCCGCCGGGCGGCATGTTTTCCGCTCCCGCGCCATAGAGTGGTACAAACTGCGTCGGGAGGTCGCGCGCGTGCACACAAATCGCAGGCTCATCGTCAACACCGCGCTCATGACCGGCTCGTCGATCGTGATGCGCTGCATCGGGCTCATCTTTCAGGCGTGGATCGTCGGGCGCATCGGTGCGGCCGGCATCGGGCTGTACCAGCTCGTCATGTCAGTGAGCGTGCTGTTTGCCACCTTCGCCATCTCCGGCATCCGCTTCGCCACCACGCGCCTGATCTCTGAAGAGATGGGTCTTGAGCGCGGCGCGGGCGTCACGGGGGCGATGCGCCGGTGCGCGTGCTACGCGCTGTTTTTCGGCCTGTGCGCGGGCACGATGGTGTATTTTCTGGCCGAGCCCGTGGGCTTTCTCTGGATCGGCGACGCGCGCACAGTGCGCTCGCTGCGCATCACGAGCATCAGCCTGCCGTGCATCGCGCTCTCATCGGTCATGGACGGATACTTCACCGCCTCCGGCCGCGTGTGGAAGCCGACGCTCGTGCACCTGCTCGAGCAGCTGGTGAGCATCACGTGCGTGATGTGTTTTTTGTCCTTTGCGGCCGCCGGCGATCTCGAGCAGAGCTGCGCCGCCGTGACAGCAGGCGGCGCGTGCGCGGACGTGGTGTCGCTGCTGCTGATGACAGCGATGTACGCGCTCGACCGGCGCAAATACCGCCGCGGCGGCGACACCGTGCCGCACCTGACGCGGCGGATGCTCGCCGTGGCGCTGCCGCTGGCCGTGTCGGCCTATGCGCGCACGTCGCTCACGACGCTGGAGCACTTGCTCATCCCGCGCGGGCTCAAAAGCTCCGGCCTGACGGCCGACCGCGCGCTCGCGGGCTACGGCATCGTGCACGGCATGGCGCTGCCGGTGGTGCTCTTCCCCTCGTGCCTGCTGTACGCGCTGGCAGATCTGCTCGTGCCGGAGCTGACGACGGCACAGGTCTCCGGCCGGTGCGGGGACATCCGGCGGCTGGTGCGCACGCTGCTGTACCGCTGCCTGCTGTTTGCGTGCGGCACGGCCGTGCTGCTGCTGGCGTTTTCCGGGCCGCTCGGGCGGCTGATCTACCACTCGGACGACGCGGGGCGCTACATCCGGCTGCTGGCGCTGCTCGTGCCGGTGATGTATCTCGACACCGTGACCGACGGCTGCCTGCGCGGGCTCGGCCAGCAGACGCGCTGCATGGCCATCAACGTGCTCGACGCCACGCTCGGCGTGGTGCTCGTGTGGGTGCTGCTGCCGCGGTTCGGACTGGCGGGGGATATCTTTATTCTGTATTTCAACGAATGCGTGAACTTCGTGCTCAGCTTCACGCTGCTGCTGCGCACGGTGCGCCGCATCTGCGGCGGCAAAAAACCGCCTGCAGGCTGATGCCTGCAGGCGGTTTGCTATGTACGATCTCAGTGCTGTGGGGTGGGATCCTTCGACTGGACCTGCGGCTGGATCTTGTCCTTTTTACGCAGCTCCGGGAAGAGCAGGAACTCCACGCGCTTATACAGCAGATACGTCAGCGCCGAGTCCACAACGCCCTTGATGAGGTTAAACGGCACAACGGCGAACAGCACGAGCGTCGGCACGCTGGTGATGCCCTTGTTCACGGCCGTGCCCATGGCGACGATCTGGTCGATCGGCAGGTGGAACAGCTCGGCGAACTTCGGGATCAGGTACAGGGCGTTGAAGAGGCTGCCGAACACCGTCATGCACAGGGTGCCGACGGCCATGCCGATGATGGCGGTGCGGCGGGTTTTGTGGTGGTGGTAAATGACCGCGGCGGGCAGGACGAACGTGCAGCCGACGACGAAGTTGGCAAAGTCGCCGACGAAGGCCGTGCTCGTGCCCTTGAGCAGGAGCTTGAGCAGCACCTTGAGCAGCTCCGTGATGACACCGGCCACGGGGCCGAGGTAGAACGCGCTCATGAGCACCGGCAGCTCGCTCAGGTCCATCTTATAGAAGCCGGGCGCGAAAAACAGCGGGATCTCCAGCAGCATGAGCACGCCGCCGAGGGCGGAGAACATGGCCACATAGCTGATGTTGCGGCTGCGGCTGCGGCGCTGCAGATCACGGCAGACCGTGCGCTCAAACAGATACGCAAGGCCGAGCAATGCCGCGAACACAAGCACGCAGATGCCAACAAAGGACAGGTTTTCTTTCAACATGACAAAACACCTCCATGGAATGAAAAACACCTGAAAGAACATGTCCTTCAGGCGCTGCGAACTATGGAGGTCCGTAACATCTTCTATCATCCAGACTATACTGTCGGTATCGGAATTGCACCGATTCAACCTTGCTCGGCTCGCGGACTATCACCGCCGGTCGGGAATTACACCCTGCCCCGAAGACATCTCGATTCAGTTGTTTAACTGTCTGCATTATAGCACAGTGTTTCCAGAATGCAAGCACTTTTTTCAGGAAAGGTTTGACAGCTGCGCTCCGGGCGCGTACAATGGAGGCCACACCCGAAAGGAGGCTGCCGCCATGCCCGAGCGCGAAAACACCTGCTGCTTCACCGGCCACCGGGAATACAAACTGCCCTGGGGCAGCGATGAGAATGACCCCCGCTGCCGCAAGCTGCAGCAGCAGCTCTTTGACGCCGTGGACGCCGTCTACGCCGCCGGTATCCGCCACTTCATCTGCGGCATGGCCAACGGCTGCGACCTGTATTTTTTCGATGCCGCACGCTATCTGCGCCTGCAGCACCCGGAGGTCACAATCGAGGCGGCCATCCCCTACTCCGGCCAGGCCGACCGCTGGCGGCCGGAGCTGCGCGAGCGCTACGCCTACGACCTGCGCCAGTGCGACTATCAGACGCTCGTACAGGAAGCCTACACCCCCGGGTGCATGATGCGCCGCAACCGCTACATGGTCGATGCCTCGCGCATCCTCATCGCGGCGTTTGACGGCCGGCCCGGCGGCACAGCCCGCACGCTCGAATACGCCGCCCAACGCCGGCTGGAGATCATCCAGATCCCGATCGACAGCGCACCGGCGGAAAGATAAGAAAACACGGGGGACGCCCATCGGCGTTCCCCGTGTGCGGTTTTTGCGGCTGCTAGCAGGCTTCGATCTCCTTGATGGTGTACTCGTTGCCGCTGAGCAGATAGGTATGCTCACTCTTGCAGTAGGGGCATATCTTGGCATATTTGACCGTGGGGTATGTCTTTTTGCAGTCCTCGCAGAAGGTCACGGCGGGAACGGTCTCGATCTTCAGCTCCGCCTCTTTCAGATACTGCGATTTCTGGATCGCCCACTGCCAGCAGTCCGTCAGATAGTACGGAATGATGCCGCTGACCTCGCCGATCTCCAGCGTGACGCTGGCAACCTTGGTCAGGTGGTTTTCCTCGACGACCTGCTCGACCTCGCGAATGACATAGAACACGGTTCCCAGTTCGTGCATCGTGTGGTTCCTCCGGTCGGCTTACTTTGCGCGCTTGCCCTTGATGTCCTTGATGGTGAGCTTCGCAGCGCGCTTGACCATGTGCGGCAGGATGGCCTTCATCTTGTCCTCGGTGCGGTACATACGGCTGGCCTCCGGCATATCGCGCTGCAGGTGGATCGCATCAAACTCGCAGCGGGTGGTGCACAGGCCGCAGCCGATGCACTTGTTCTGGTCAACGACGGACACGCCGCAGCCGAGGCAGCGGGACGCCTCCGCCTTGACCTGCGCCTCGGTAAAGGTGATGCGGTCGTTCGAGAACGTCTTGGCCTTGCTCGCGTCGTGGGCGACAGTCTGGCGCGCCGGAGCGTCGAAGCAGTCGATGGGCAGGACGGCGTTGCTCTTGTCCAGCTCGTAGAACTCGCGCGGGTCACGCGCCAGCGTCAGGCTCTGGCCCTCATGCACGTAGCGGTGCAGGGAGATGGCGCCCTCGCGGCCGGCCGCGATCGCGTCGATGGCAAACTTCGGGCCGGTGACCACGTCGCCGCCGGCAAAGATGTCGGGCTGCGCGGTCTGATACGTCACGCCGTCGGCCTGGACGGTGCCGTTGCGGTTGAAGGCCATGGCCTCCGGCGCGATGCGGCCGAGGTCAACGCGCTGGCCGATGGCGCCGATGACGGACGTGACCTCAATGGTCTCGAACTTGCCGGTGCCAACGGGCTTGCGGCGGCCCTTCGCGTCGGGCTCGCCCAGCTCCATGATCTCAACCTTGAGGGCCTTGACCTTGCCGTTTTCGCCGATGATCTCGGCCGGAGCGCTCAGGAAGCGGAACTGCACGCCCTCTTCCATGGCTTCCGCGACTTCCTCCGCGTCCGCCGGCATCTCAGCCTGGCTGCGGCGGTAGATGATGTAGGTATCCTTCGCGCCGAGGCGGATGGCCGTGCGGCAGACGTCCATGGCGACATTGCCGCCGCCGATGACGGCGCACTTTTTGCCGATACGCGGCTTCTTGCCGAGGTTGACCTTGCGCAGGAAGTCCACACCGCCATACACGCCGGAGAGGTCCTCACCGGGCACGCCGATGGGTGCGCTCTTCTGCGCGCCGATGGCGAGGTAGAAGCCCTTGTAGCCCTGCTCGCGCAGCTGGTCGATGGTGAGATCCTTGCCGATCTCGACGCCGCACTGGAAGTGGACGCCCATCTCCTTGAGCACCTCGATCTCGGCGTTGACAACGTCCTTCTCGAGGCGGAAGCTCGGGATGCCGAGGGTCAGCATGCCGCCGGGAACCTCGTTTTTATCAAACACGGTGACGTTTTCATAGCCCATGTTCGCCAGATAGTAGGCGCACGACAGGCCGGCCGGGCCGGCGCCGATGATGGCAATCTTCTCCGGGTACGGATCGGCGATGCCGCGGTGGGTGATGACTTTCGGGATGTAGCGCTTGTCGGCCTGGAGCTCCTGCTCGGCGACAAACTTTTTGATCTCGTCGATGGCGACGGCGCGGTCGACATCGCCGCGGGTGCAGGCTTCCTCGCAGCGGCGGTTGCAGATGCTGCCGCAGACGGCCGGGAACGGGTTATCCTGCTTGATGAGCTTGAGCGCGTCCAGATAGCGGCCCTGCGCGGCCAGATTGATGTAGCCCTGCACGGCAATGTGCGCCGGGCAGGCGGTCTTGCAGGGGGCGGTGCCGGACTCGTGGCACTGCTTCTGGTTGTCGTCCTTATAGTTCGGGCTCCACATATGCTCGCCCCAGTGGTTGTCATCCGGCAGCGGCTGCTTCGGATAGACCACGGGGCCGGTCTTGGTGCACAGCTTCTGGCCGAGCTTGGCGGCGCCGGCCGGGCAGACCTCGGCGCACTTGCCGCAGGCGACACACTTCTCGGCATCGACGTGGGCGCGGTAAGCGGAGGCGGACATGTTCGGCGTGTTGAACAGCTGGCTCGTTCTCAGCGCGAAGCAGGAGCCGAGCGCGCAGTTGCAGATGGCGAAGATCTTGTCCTCGCCGTCGATGTTCGTGATCTGGTGGACATAGCCGTTGTCCTCGGCGCGCTGGAGGATCTCCATCGCCTCTTCATAGGTGATGCTGCGGCCCTTGCCGGTCTCAAGGCAGTAGTCGGCAAACTGGCCGACGGCAATGCACATCTCATCCTGCAGCTCGCCGCAGCCCTCACCCTGAATGCGCATGGCGTTGCGGCAGGAGCAGTAGCCAACGCCGATGTGCCCCTCATACTTCTTCAGCCAGTGGGAGATGTGCTCGACATCGACCGACTCGTTCGTGGCCGGAATGGCCTTCTCGACCGGGATGACGTGCATGCCGACGCCGGCGCCTCCGGGAGGCACCATGCAGGTGATCTTCGTCAGCGGCAGGAACGCCATGCGCTCGAAAAACTGCGCGATCTCCGGGTGCGTCTCCACCTGCTGGAGGTTCATGTTCATCAGCTCGGCAGAACCGGGCACGAAGATCGGCAGCGTCCACTGCTTGTGATGGTCGGCGTTCTCCCAGTTGTACTCGAGCAGACCGATCATGGACATCTGGTCAAACAGCTGCTCGATGTAGACCGGATCCTTGCCCGTCTTTTTGCTCATCTCCGCCGGGGTGGTCGGGACACGGACCTTCATCGCGAGCGCAAGCTCCGCCATCTCGTCGGTGACGACGCTGGCCAGGCCGTAATACTCGGGCGAATCCTCGTCGAGCTTCGTCATGCCGAGCTTGACGTCCACACGGTCCGTGATCTTCTTGCCAAGTTTCAGGATCAGTTCTCTTGCCATTTTCAGGCTCCTTTCTTCCCCTTTAAATATTTTGTTTTCATTCCCTGGTTTGTGAATAGATACGCAATCTATTGTAGCACATCTCACACATACAATTCAATATGCAAATGGGCAACACATTGTTGAAGATTGCAAAATTCCGGTCAATTTCGCCTGCCTGTCTTGACATTCTGCACAGGCGGTGCTATGCTTTTCGTGACCACTTGGTCAATATTACGCAAAACCATAAGGAGGCAACGGAGATGGCCCGGATCCGGATCCATGTTCTGCACTGTGGAAAGATCGGCGTGGCGCCGAACCTGCCGGCCAGCGCCCAGTGGCGCTGGCCGGCAAAGGCGGACGCACGGCGGCTGAAGAACGACGCACGCATCTGGCTGCCGGTGTCGGCGTATCTGGTGGAGCACCCAAAGGGATTGTTTCTGGTGGACGCCGGGCTGCCGCGCACTGTGAGCCCGACCGGCATCGAGGACCGCGCAGCGCAGCTGCGGATGTTCGGCCGCGGGTGGTACACGCTCGTGCACAGCGTCGTGGAGCCGGGGCAGTCGATCGGCGAGCAGCTGGCCGCACGCGGCATCCGGCCGCAGGATCTGGACTATGTGCTCTTTTCCCACCTCGATCCGGACCACATTGCGGGTATCAGCGAGGTGCGGGGCGCAAAGCGTCTGCTGGTGGCGGAGGAAGAGTACTTCTGGTCGTGCCGCGTGAACCTGCGCTACACCTCCCGCAGGCTGTGGATGGACGAGCCGCCGGAACGGTTCTGGTACCGCGTGAACCACATCGGGCCGGAGAGCCGCTCATACGACCTGTTCGGGGACGACTCGGTGCATCTTGTGCACGTCGCCGGGCACACGGAGGGCATGTTCGCAACGCTCATCCGCAATGGTGACCGGTACGTGCTGCTCAATGCCGACGGCGCGGCCAGCCCGCGCTCGTGGGCGGAGGGTACCGTGCCCGGCATCTGCGAAAACAGCGTGCGCGCCAAAAAGGCGCTCGACTGGATCGGCGGGATGAGCCGCGACGGCGCCTGCGTGGCGTCCCTGTGCAGCCACGACCCGGATGTCGCGCCGCAAACCATCGAATTTTAGAATCGATGCATTCGATTTTTCTAATGCGTATTCCGCACTGCTTTTGTGGATTCTGGGGTTGACAAGTGCGGAAAACTGCGTTATACTGCGCTCGTTTCCACCGGAAACCGTGATTTTTAACGAAAGGAGACGCGTCGTATTATGAAGTTTGCTCAGACGAACAACATGATGATGGCTATGATGATGTACATGCCCGGCTGCATGTGCATGTCTCGTCGTGCTCAGAAATATGACTCGTCTTGTGTTCGCTTCTAATAACGGCTGATCCAAATTCCAAGCCGTATCCGCAGAGGCCGGAAGACAACGAGTCTTCCGGCCTCTGCTTTTTTGTTCCGAAAAATTCATTCTGCGAGGGAGAATCCACCATGATCGAAATCGAACATCTCAACAAGACCTACCCCTCCCCGGGCGGCGACATTCACGCACTGCGGGACGTCAACCTCCGCATCGAGGACGGCGAGATCTTCGGCATCATCGGCCTGAGCGGCGCCGGCAAGAGCACGCTCGTGCGCTGTATCAACCTCCTCGAGCGGCCGACCTCCGGCACGGTGCGCATCGACGGGCGCGACATGACGCAGCTCAGCCGCCGCGACCTGCTCAAGGCCCGGCAGGACATCGGCATGATCTTCCAGAGCTTCAACCTGCTCGAGCAGCGCACGGTGCTGCGCAACATCTGCTTCCCGCTCGAGATCGCGGGCGTCAAGCGCGACGAGGCGCAGGCCCGCGCCGCCGAGCTGCTCGAACTCGTCGGATTGTCCGACCGCGCGAAAGCGTATCCCTCGCAGCTTTCCGGCGGCCAGAAGCAGCGTGTGGCCATCGCCCGCGCCCTCGCCACGCGGCCGAAATACCTCCTGTGCGATGAGGCCACCAGCGCCCTCGACCCGAACACCACGCAGTCGATTCTACACCTGCTCAAGGAGATCAACCAGACGCTCGGCGTGACGATCGTCGTCATCACGCACGAGATGCGCGTCATCGAACAGATCTGCAAGCGCGTGGCTGTCATCGACCAGAGCTGCATCGCCGAGATCGGCAACGTCAGCGATGTGTTCACACACCCGAAGTCCGACATCGCCAAGGCGCTCATCCTTCCGAAGAGCCCGGCCGAAAATCTCCCGCCGTGCACGGGCAAGCGTCTGCGCCTCGTCTTCGACGGCAGCTGCTCCAACGAGCCGGTCATCTCGCGCATCACGCTCGAGTGCCACGTGCCGGTGAACATTCTCTTCGCCGACACCCGCATCGTCGAGGGCAGCATCTACGGCCACATGGTCATCGACCTGCCCGACGATCCGCAGCAGTTCCACGATGTGCTGCGCTGGCTCGATCACAACCACATCTCTTATCTACAGGAGGATTGAAGTCATGTCTGATCTGCTCATCAAGCTCTGGCAAAACGGCATTTTGCAGCTCGGTATCTGGGAGACCATTTACATGACGCTCATCTCCACGTTCTTTGCCTATCTCATCGGCCTGCCGGTCGGCCTCATCCTGCGCATAACCGACCGCGACGGCATCCACCCCATCGGCTGGCTCAACCGCACGCTCGGCATCATTGTCAACGCCCTGCGCAGCATCCCGTTCATCATCCTCATGGTCGCCATGCTGCCGGTGGCAAAGTTCGTCGTCGGCACCAGCCTCGGCAACCGCGCCGTGATCGTGACGCTCGTCATCGCCGCCGCCCCGTATGTGGCGCGCATGGTCGAGTCCGCCGCCAAGGAAGTGGACGCCGGCGTCATTGAGGCCGCGCAGTCCATGGGTGCGTCCACGTTCCGCATCATCTGGAATGTCATCATCCCGGAGGCCAAGCCCGCGCTCATCACCGGCGCCGTCATCTCCACCGTGACCATCCTCGGCTACTCCGCCATGGCCGGCACGATCGGCGGCGGCGGCCTCGGCCAGATCGCCATCACCTACGGCTACCAGAAGTACGACGATCAGATCGTCTGGCTGTGCGTGGCGCTGACGATCATCATCGTGCAGATCCTGCAGGAATTCGGCATGTACATCGCCCGCCGCACCGACCGGCGCGCCCGCACCTGACAGGAGGCACCCCATGCGTATCCACTACCCCGCGCTGCTGCGCGTGAACATCCGCCGCGGACGAATGTGCCGCTGGTAAACTGCACATCCTATCATCCGAAACCACTCAAATTCTAAAAACAAAAATATAAAGGAGAAACGACCATGAAAAAGATCACGTCCCTCATCCTCGCCCTCGTGCTGACGTTCTCGCTCGTCGCACTGAGTGCCTGCGGCAGCAAGACCACCGACGACAAGGACACCGCCTCTGCCGATGACAAAGTCATCACCGTCGGCGCCAGCGCCACCCCGCACGCCGAGATCCTCGAGCAGGTCAAGCAGGCCCTCGCCGACGAAGGCTACGAGCTCAAGATCGTCACCTATGACGACTACGTCCTGCCGAACCAGGCTCTGGCCGACGGCACGCTCGACGCAAACTACTTCCAGCATAAGCCCTACCTCGACAGCTTCAACGCCAAGAATGGTACCAACCTCGTCTCCGTCGGCACCATCCACTATGAGCCGTTCGGCATCTACGGCAACGGCGTCACCGACCTGAAGGATCTCGCCAAGGGCGCGACCATCATCATCCCGGCCGACGACAGCAACGAGACCCGCGCCCTGTTCCTGCTCCAGCAGGAGGGCCTGATCAAGCTCCCCGATGACGCGGACGCCGCCAAGGGCGTGAGCACGCTCGACATCGTCGACGACGGCGGCTACAACATCGTCACCGTGCAGGCCGACACCGTCCCGGCCCAGCTCAAGAACGCCGCTGCCGGCACCATCGCCGTCATCAACGGCAACTACGCCCTGGCCGCCGGCCTGAAGATCAGCGACGCGCTCGCCACCGAGGACGCCAACGGCACCGCCGCCCAGACCTACGCCAACATCATCGCCGTGCGCGCCGGCGACGAGAACAGCCCGAAGACCCAGGCTCTGCTCAAGGCCCTCAAGACCGACGCCGTGAAGCAGTACATCGCCGACACCTACAACGGCGCTGTGGTCGCGAGCTTCTAAGCAATCTCTCCCCCCCTCTTTTGAAAAACGCAAAAATCCCCCGGCTGCTGCCGGGGGATTTTTGCGCCTGTCAGGAGGCGTTATGGGCATAGCTGTTATCGACGAGGCGGTCAAAGTCCACCCAGTCGGCGTGATCGAGCACGCCGGCCGTCTCCATGACGGTCTCAAGCCGCTCAAGGGACGGCTGCGTCATGACCGGCGTGGTGTTCCAGGCGTCGATGTCCTTGTAGCGCTGCACGACCTGCGTGAGCACGGGCACGCTCGTGTCCGGGAACTGCGGGGCGATGATCTCGGCGGTCTCCGCCGCGTCGTGCTCCGCGATCCATTTCTGCGCGCGGGCAATGGCGTTGGTAAAGCGCTGCACGATGTCCGCATGGTCGTTTATGTACGCCTGCGAGGCGAAGTAGGCCGTGTACGGGATCTCGCCGCTCTCCTGCCCGATGGACGCGAGGATGTACCCCTTGCCCGCCTGCGCGACCTCGGTGGCCGTCGGCTCAAAGAGCGTGACAAAGTCGCCGTTGCCGCCGGTGAAGGCGCCGGCCATCATGTTGAACTGCACGGTCGTGTCCACAGTGGCATCCGTGCCGGGCACGACGCCGTTTTGCCGCATGACGTATTCGAGCGTCATCTCCGGCACGCCGCCCGCGCGGCCGCCGATGACGGTCCTGCCGCGCAGCAGCTCCCAGCTGAAGGGCACATCCTCACGCCCGACGAGGAACGACCCGTCGCGCTTCGTGAGCTGGCCGAACACGACCGGATAATCGTCCTTGCCCTGATTGTAGACATAGATGCACGCCTCCGGCCCGGCGAGACCGATATCCGCCTGACCGGTGAGCACCGCCGTCATGACCTTGTCGGCGCCGCCACCGTTGGTCAGCTCGATATTGAGCCCCTCATCGGCGAAAAAGCCCTGCTCCAGCGCCACGTACTGCGGCGCGTAGAACACCGAATGTGTCACTTCGCTCAGGCGGACGGTGGCCGTCTCCTGCTTACCGCAGGCGCACAAAACCACCAGCATCAGCGCCGCCAGAACCCCACAAAGAAACCGTTTCATTGCGTCACTCCCAACCGATTTTTGAAAAATTTCTCCAGCCACAGCACCAGCTGATACATCACGACGGCCGCCACCGCAAGCACGAGGACGGTCGCCATCACGAGGTCCATGTTGAACACCTGCGACCCGTAGACGATCAGATAGCCGAGGCCGGCTTTGGAGACCAGAAATTCGCCCATGATCACGCCGACCCACGACAGGCCGACATTCACGCGCAGCGTATTGAAGAGCGTGGCGTAGTTGGCCGGAATGACCAGCCGCCACAGGATCTGATGCCGGGTCGCGCCGAGCGTCTGCATCAGGCGGATCTTCTCCCGGTCCGTGGACAGGAAACCGACATGCATATTCAGGATCGTGACAAAGATCGAGATCGCGATCGTCATGGCGATGATCGACTCGGTACCCGCGCCGATCCAGACAATGAACACCGGGCCGAGCGCCGTTTTCGGCAACGCGTTGAGCACGACCAGATACGGGTCGAGCACGCGCGAGAGCAGCTCACTCCACCACAGGCCGATGGCGATGAGCGTGCCGAAGAGCGTCCCGAGCACGAAGCCGACCACGACCTCCAGGCACGACGTGCCGATGTGCAGCCAGAGCTCCCCGGAATTTTGCAGGCCCACGAGCGTGTGCACCACGCGCGACGGGCTGCTGACGATGAAGGCGTCCACCCAGCCGAGCCGGGCCGAGAGCTCCCACCAGCCGAGAAATGCGGCCAGCAGCAGAATCTGCAGCGCCAGCACGAGCCGCTTACGGCGGCGCAGCGTGCGCAGATAGGCCGCGCGCTGCGGGGAGGGCGATCGTTCAGACATTGACATCCAGCTCCTCCCATATTTGATTGAACAGCGTCTGAAACTCCGGCCGGCTGCGCCGCTCGAGCGGCGGCACGGTGCGCAGCGCGCCGAGGTCGTGGATGGCCTTGACAGTCGCGGGCCGGTGTGACAGGACGATGATGCGGTCTGAGAGGCTGATGGCCTCGGAAATATCGTGCGTGACGAGCAGGGCCGTCTTATGCTCGCGGCGGATGATCTGCGAAATATCGCCCGAGACAGCCAGCCGCGTCTGATAATCCAGCGCGGAAAACGGCTCGTCGAGCAGCAGCACATCCGGTGATGTGGCCAGCGTGCGGATGAGCGCACAGCGCTGGCGCATGCCGCCGGAGAGCTGGTTTGGCAGCTTGCGCGCAAAGCCGGAGAGCTGATACTGCTCCAGCAGATCATGCACGCTGTCGCGGCGTGCGGGCGTGTTCTCGTGCCGGACCTCCAGCCCGAGCGTCACGTTGCCCCAGATGGTGCGCCAGTCAAAGAGCTGGTCGCGCTGGGGCATGAGCCCCGCCTTGCCCGTCGGGGCGCGCACGGGCTCCCCGTCGACGAGCACCTCCCCGCCCGACGGATGCTCAATGCCGGCGATGAGCGCCAGCAGCGTGGACTTTCCGCAGCCGGACGGCCCGACGATGCTCACAAACTCCCCGTCGGTCACGCCGAAGGTCACATCCCGCAGCGCCGCCACTTCCCCGTCCGGCGCCTGATAGGTCATGGCGGCCCGGCGCAGCTCGATTTTCATGGCGTCTCCCCCTTTGCTTGCGCCAAATCGCTTTCTCCTCAGTGTATGCCCAAGGCGCATGGTGCGTGCAAAGCACGAAAAAGCACGCATCCGCAAGATGCGTGCCCTTTCTGTCTTCTGTTTTCATCCGCTCACGCCGTTGCCTTCATCGCGCGCTGGAGCACGGACTGCAGCGACTGATTGTGCGACCGGCAGATGCGCCCGAGCCGGTAAAGGCAGGCCGGGTCGCGCGTGATGTGGTTCACGCCCCAGTCGCACGTCAGCGTCGCCTGAAAGCCCATGTCGCGCAGGACGGTGTCCGTCAGGTCGCCGTACTTGCCGTAGGGATAGGCAAAGGTGTCCGGCGTGCGGCCGGTGTGCTCCGCGAGCTCATCCTGCAGGCGCTGGAGGTCTGCACGGAGCAGTTCCGCGTAGGCCGCGTCCGACTCGCCCCGGTTCTGCATGCAGCCGTGCCGCTCGGATGTGTAGGCGTGCAGGTTATACGAGTGGTTCTGCACCTCGACGAGGCCGGTGTCGAGCATTTCGTTGAGCTGGTCCCACGTGACGTGCGCATAGTCGATGCTCTTGCTCGGCCACTCGGTAAAATCATCCGTGTTGCGTCCCAGAAGCGAGAGGACGATCCGCGCCGAATACTGCTGCAGCAGCGGCAGGACATAGACGTAATTATTATAGTATCCGTCGTCAAAGCTGAGGATGATGGGCTTTTCCGGCAGCGGCGTGCCGTCGCGCACATAGGCGATGAGGTCCGCCATGACGATCGTCGTGTAGCCGTTGTCGGCCAGCCATTTCAGGTCCGCCTCAAACTCCCACGGCTGGATGGCGTCCTTGCCGGGTTTATCGGGCTTCACCTCATGATACATGATGATCGGCAGCAGCACGGGATCGGCCGCGGCGTCAGTCTCCCCGGCGGCATAGGCCGCGAACGGACAGAACACGAACAGCACCGACAGCACGACGGCCATCACGCGCTGGGGAACCGGCAGCACCTGGCGCACAGCACCCATCTCCTCTCGTTGGAATCGGGGTTAGTGTGCACCAATACGCCGGAAATCATGCGTGCGCCGCGCGTTTTTCCACCGCGCGCTGCACACATTTGACGAGCTCCACGATTGGGATGACCGAGACCGCAAGCCCCATGGCCACAGCGTACTCGGCGGCGGAGATGGCCGTGAAATCAAACGCATCGGCCAGAAACGGCACGTAAATGCACAGCGTCGTGAGCGCAAGACTCACTGCGGCCGCGCCGACGAGCGTCCAGTTGGGCGTGCAGATCGTGAAGATACTTGCCCGGTGTGCGCGCATATTGAAGCTGTGGAAAATTTCCGCCATGCTCAGGGTCAGAAACGCCATGGTCGTGCCGTCGGGCGAATTTGTGAGCGTCCAGACGCCGTACTCCATGTAATGGCCGATGAAAAACGCCGCCAGCGTCAGGATCGCACACATGACGCCCTGATACACGCAGTCGAAGCCGACGCCGTGGGCAAAAATGCTCTCGCGTGCGCTGCGCGGCGGGCGGGACATGACGTCCGGCTCCGCGCGCTCCATGCCGAGCGCGAGCGCCGGAAAGCAGTCGGTCAAGAGATTGATCCACAGCAAGTGCACAGGCTCAAGGATCATGAAACCGAGCATCGTCGCGGTGAAAATGCTCAGCACCTCGCTCATGTTCGAGCCGAGCAGGAACTTGATCGCGCGCTGGATGTTGTCGTAAATGCGGCGGCCCTCTTCAACCGCGCCGACAATGGTGGCAAAGTTATCATCGGTGAGCACCATGTCAGCCACGTTTTTTGTCACGTCCGTGCCGGTGATGCCCATGCCGATGCCGATGTCCGCCGCGCGGATGCTCGGCGCGTCATTGACGCCGTCGCCGGTCATGGCGGTGACGAAGCCGGCATCCCGCCAGGCCTTGACAATGCGGGTCTTGTGCTCCGGCTGCACGCGGGCATAGACGCTGATGTGCTGCAGACGGCGGCGGAACGTGTCATCGTCCATGGCGCTCAGCTCCGTGCCGGTGACGGCCTCGTCGCCGGGGGCGAGCAGACCGAGCTCTTTGGCGATTGCGGTGGCGGTGTCCACGTGGTCGCCGGTGATCATGATCGGGCGGATGCCGGCGCTGCGGCAGGCGCGGATGGCGTCCACGACCTCAGGACGCACCGGGTCGATCATGCCAGCCAGACCGAGAAAGCACAGGTGCTGCTCGAGCGCTGCGGGGGATGTGTCGCCCGGCAGCGCGTCATACGTGCGCATGCCCGCCGCCAGCACGCGCAGGGCCCGGCCCGTCATGTCGCGGTTGCGCGCCGCGATCTCGGCGCGGTGCGCGTCCGTCATGGGCTCAGCGCGGCCGTCGATCCAGATGCGGTCGCACAGCGGCAGCAGCACGTCGGGCGCGCCCTTGGTGTACTGCACGACGGAGCTGCCATCCGTGTGCAGCGTGCTCATCATCTTGCGCTCGCTGTCAAACGGTGCCTCGGCCACGCGCGGATACTGCGCGCGCAGCACGCTTGGCGACAGCCCCTGTGCGACCGCCCAGCGCACGAGCGCAGCCTCGGTCGGCTCGCCGGTCACGGTGTCCGTGTCCGGGTCGTACACCGCGTCGACACACAGAGCCATGGCCGTGGCGAGCAGGTGCTCGTCACGGCCCGCGCACTCGGTCACGGTCATGCGGTTTTGCGTGAGCGTTCCGGTCTTATCCGAGCAGATGACCTGCGCGCAGCCGAGCGTCTCCACGGCCGTGAGCCGGCGGATGACCGCGCTGCGGCGGCTCATGTTCGTCACGCCGATCGACAGCACGATCGTCACGACCGCGGCCAGCCCCTCCGGGATCGCCGCGACCGCGAGGCTGACAGCGATGAGGAATGTGTCGAGCACGACGCGGCCGTTGATGGTCCCGGCGCGCAGCACGCCGACCACGAACACCACCACGCAGATGCCCAGCACGAGCCACGTCAGGATGCGGCTCAGCTGCGACAGGCGCAGCTGCAGGGGCGTCTTATTCTCCTTTGTCTGCGTGAGCGCGTCGGCGATGTGGCCCATCTGCGTCTGCATGCCGGTCTCTGTGACGACGGCGCGGCCGCGGCCGTAGACAATGCTGCTGCCGAGATAGAGCATGTTGCTGCGGTCGCCGAGACCGATGTCACCGGCGGCCGCGAGCGCATCCGGCGACTTTGCCACCGGCACGCTCTCGCCGGTCAGGGCGGCCTCCTCGGCGCGCAGGCTCGCGCTCTCGAGCACGCGCGCGTCGGCCGGAACGGCGTCGCCCGCCTCGAGCACGAGCACATCACCCGCGACCAGCTCCTCGCTGGGGACGGTGACGAGCTTCCCGCCGCGCAGGACGCGGCTGTGCGCGGCGCTCAGTTCCTTCAGGGCGGCGATGGCCTGCTCGGCCTTGCTCTCCTGGTACACGCCGAGCACCGCGTTGATGATGACGACGATGAGAATGATGATCACATCGGCAAAGCTCTCGTGCGCATACGCGCTCGTGATGGCCGAAATCAGCGCCGCCGCGAGCAGCACGAGGATCATAGGATCGGCCAGCTGCTGGAAAAAGCGCTTTACGAGCGATGGTTTCGGCGGTTCGGTGAGCACATTGCGCCCGTCGCGCGCAAGGCGCGCGGCGGCCTGCTCTGGTGTAAGACCGTCGGGCGTGCTGTCGAGTGCGTGCAGGGTGTCCGATGGCGGCTTCCGGTAGTATTCCACGGTTTCGTCCTCCTTCAGGTGTCCGATATAGTTTCCCCGGAAATGAAAAAAAGACTTATCTGCCTCTCGGCAGATAAGTCTCATCATTTCAGACCGGGCCAGATCCTGCGGATCGGTTGTTGGCTGGGCCGCGCGAAGGTTCGCGCCAATTACTCCCTTATCGGTCTCCATTGTATGCGATGGCGCGCGGGAAAACAAGCGAAATCTGCGCACAGCTCCGCATCTTAGCGCGTACTTAACGTTTCGCGCTCCGGCGCCAGATCTTCTGCGCCTCGGCAGCCGCAATGAGCTGCTCGCGAAAGTCCGGGTGCGCGATGGACACGAGCGCCTCGGCGCGCTCCCACGTGCTGCGCCCGGCGAGGTTGACCACGCCGTACTCCGTGGCGAGATAATACGCCTGCGAGCGCGGGGACGTGACGATATCGCCGCCGAAGTGCGGCAGGATGCGCGAGCGGCGCGTGCCCTGCTTGTCCGTGAACGTGGACGTCATGCAGATGAACGCCTTGCCGCCGCGGGCCATGGCCGCGCCCGTGAGAAAATCGAGCTGGCCGCCCGTGCCGCTGATCTGGCGCAGGCCGGAGCTTTCGGACGCGACCTGCCCGTAGAGATCGGCCGCGATGCAGCTGTTGATGGACACCATGTTGTCGAGCTGTGCGATGACCTCCGGCGCATTGACATACGACAGCGGCGCCGCGATGACGCCTGGATTGTCGTCCAACCAGTCATACAGCCGCTTCGACCCGAGCGCAATGCCGAGCATGCCCTGCCCGCGGTGGAGCGTGCAGCGGCGGTTCGTGAGCACGCCGGCCTCGTACAGGTCGAGGTAGGCGTCCGAGCACAGCTCCGTGTGCATGCCGAGGTCGTGCAGGCCGGACTGGGCCAGCAGCTTTCCGAGCACGGTTGGCATGCCGCCGATGCCGAGCTGGACGGTCGCCCCGTCGCAGATGTGCGGCAGGAGGAGGTTCGCGATGGCGGTGTCCTCCGCCGTCGCCGGGTGCGCGGGCAGGTCGGCAAACGGCGCGTGCACCCCCTCGACGACCATGTCCACATCGGAAATATGAATGACCTCGTCAAACCCGCCGCGCAGGCGCGGCAGATGCTCGTTGACCTCCAGAATGACGATGTCCGCCCGGTCGAGAATGGCGCGGGACACGCCGGTCGCGGCCGAGAGGCTGAAATACCCGTGGCGATCCATCGGCGCGACGGACACCATGGCGACGTTGACCGTCAGAAACTCGCGGTAGTACCACGCAAGGTTGCGGAAGACCATCGGCGTATAGTAGCACAGGCCGCGGTCGCAGAGCCTGCGCTCATACGCCGAACAGTGCCACGTGTGGTAGAGAAAATGCGCCTGCTCCGGGTCGCACTCGACGATCTGCACCGGGCCGGTGCAGAGGTTGCCGCGCACCTTCACATCGTGCAGCTCGTCGCGCCGGGCGGCGAGCGCCGCATCAAGCAGCGGCGGGAAGCCGAGCGCGGACGTATAGTCCACCCAGTCGCCGTTTTTCACCGCGCGCACCGCCTCGGCGGGGGTGCGCAGCTTGCTGCGGTATTCTGCCTGAAAATCCATGGTGCTTCCTCCTCAGTAGATCTGATCCTTCTGCACCGGCGTCCGGAACAGGCGGCAGATCTCCGCGTAATCGTCCGTCTGGCCGAGAATCCACATCAGCTTTGTGACCACGGCCTCGCTCGTCATGCTGTAAGCCTCGATGAGGCCCAGCTCGCGCTTGGCGCGGTGGCCGACCTGATACACTTCCATGTCGCTGCCCTCGTGCGGCACCTGCGTCGTCATGACGATGACGCGGCCGGACTGCACCCAGTCGCGCACGGCGTGGTAAAAGCTCTCATCGCCGTAGCACGGCAGGCCGCCGACGCCGAAGCTCTCGATCACGAGCGCGCGGTAATGGGCCTTGAGGTAGTCGAAAATGCCGGCGTCAATGCCGGGGATGAGCTTGAGCACAAACACGCCGGGGTCGAGCCGGTCGTAAAACTCCGGCGCGCCTGTGACGTGCTCCGGGATGTAATACACGACCTGCCGGCCGCGCAGGATGGCCGTCTCGGGGTAGTCGATGCTCGAAAAGGCGTTGTAGCTCTTCGTGCGCATCTTGCGCGCGCGGGTGCCAAGGATTACCTTGTGGTCAAAGACGATGTGCACGCCGCAGGCGCCGTCGTCGCAGGCATAGAGAAAGGCGTCGCGCAGGTTCTCGCGCGCGTCGGTGTCCTGATTGAAGATCGACTTCTGCGAGCCGGTGATGACGACGGGCTTGGCGTTATTCTGAATCAGGTACGACAGGGCCGCCGCCGTGTAGGCCATCGTGTCCGTGCCGTGCGTGAGGACAAAGCCGTCGTAAGCGTCATAGTGCCCGCGCACGCAGGCCGCCATCTGCAGCCAGTCGCGGCTGTTGATGTTCGTGCTGTCGCGGTTCATGAGCTGCACGGTGTCGATCCGGCACAGCTGCTCGAGCTCCGGCACCTCGGCAAGGAGCTCCTCGGAGGTGAGCTGCGGCGTGAGCCCGTCGGCCGTCTCCTTGGACGCGATCGTGCCGCCGGTGGCGATCATGAGGATGTGCTTCATGTCAGTCTTTCACTTTCTTCCAGTAATCGAGCGACGCAAAGCCGCGTTCGAGCTGCGTCGCCGTATAATCCTCACACACATGCGCAAGCTGTCTGCGGCCCGCATCGCCGAGCGTGAAGGAAAAGATCTTTTTGGGGTCGGCGTTCACGATGTGCCGCATGGCGGCCAGCGTCTCCGGCAGCAGCGGCGTGACGGCCGAGGAGCTTGCGCCCCGGCAGTGCGCACAGTACACCGCGCCGCCGCGCGGGGAAAACCACGGCTCGTCCGGCTCCGCTGCGCCGCACTGCGCGCAGCAGGACAGGTCCGGCTCGTAGCCCGCAAGGCACATGAGCCGCAGCTCAAACACGGCCTTGATCTGCTCCGGCGGACAGAGCGCGCGGCTGAGCGCATACAGGCTGTTGAGCCCGAGCTGCAGCACCGGCGGGTCGGGGTATTCCTCGGCGGAGACGGTCTCGAGCAGCTCGGCAAAATAGCTTCCGAGCGCGAACGCGCCAAGGTCTGCGCGCAGGCCGAGAAACTCCTCGACCGTGGACGCTTCGTTGAGCGTGCGGCGGCCGCGGTTTTCAAAAATCGTCATATCCGAATACGTCAGCAGCTGCGTCGCCGCCGTGATGCGGCTGCCCTTGCGCAGCGCGCCGCGCGCGCGGACGGTCACCTTTCCCTCGTGCTGCGTGAGCACGGTGAGGATCTTGTCCGCCTCTTTGTAGCGCACCTCGCGCAGGACGAGACCTCGGGTCGTAAGAAACATCGTATGTACCTCATCAGGCCGGGCGGCGGACAGAATCATCCGCCGCAGACTCATCGGTCGTCTGCGCCAGCGCGTTTTGCGCGGCGCGGTAGCAAAGGTAGCCGAGCGGATCGCCGGTATCCGCGAACAGCTGCCAGAAAACATCGTCTTGCACAATGAACCACCTCGCTGGGCATAGTGTCTGCACAGCGGGGTGGATTTATGGCTGGTAATAAAGGGTCACTGGTCGGTAAAACCAAAATTGCGCAGTTGGGCGGCCGAGTCGCGCCAGTTTTCCTTGACCTTGACCCACGTCTGCAGGTACACCTTCGTGCCCATGAAGCGCTCGATGTCCTGCCGCGCGAGCTCGCCGATCTTTTTGAGCATGGCGCCGCGCTTGCCGATGATGATGCCCTTGTGGCTCTCTTTTTCGCAGTAAATGGTCACGTCCATGTCGATGATGCCGTTATCGCGCTCGGAAAATTTTGTGACCTCGACGGCCGTGCCGTGCGGGATCTCCTTATCGAGGCACAGCAGCAGCTTTTCGCGCACGAGCTCGGCGCAGATCTGCTTTTCCGGCATGTCGGAGATCATATCATCCGGGAACAGCTGCGGCCCCGGCACGGCAAGCTGCGCAAGCTCGCCGAAGAGTTCCTCGAGCCCGTCTCCGTTCTGAGCCGACACCGGCACGATCGCGCGCCACGGCAGCGCCTCGGAATAGGCGGCGATGACGGCCAGCAGCTCCGGCTTTTCCACCGTATCGATCTTGTTGATGACGAGCACGGCCGGGGCGTTGGACGTGCGGATGCGCTCGATGAGCGCGTGCTCCTGCTCGCCGATGGAGGCGATGGGCTCAACGACGAGCATCACGCCGTCCACGTCCGCCACGCTCTCGCGCACGACCTGCACCATATAGTCGCCCAGGCGGTTGCGCGGCTTGTGAAAGCCCGGCGTGTCCATCAGGATCAGCTGCGTGTCGCCGCGGTTGACGACGGCGCTGATGCGGTTGCGCGTCGTCTGGGGCTTGTTCGAGACGATGGCGATCTTCTCGCCCACGAGGGCGTTGGTAAGTGTGGACTTGCCGACGTTCGGCCGTCCGCAGATGGTGATCATAGCGGTTTTGGTAATCATTCGTTTCTCCTTATACGTCCAGCAGACGCATGATCTCTTTTTCGCGCGCGCGCATGCGGCGCTTGTCCTCGCCCTCGTCCACATGGTCGTAGCCGAGCAGGTGCAGCACGGAGTGCACGGTCAGATAGCTGACCTCGTGCGCGAAGCTGTGGCCGTAGGTCTCGGCCTGCTCGGCGCAGCGCTCCATGGAGATGACCATGTCGCCGAGCATGGCGCGGTCGGTCTCGTAGTCCCACTCGCAGGCATCGGGGTCGAACGCGCCGGGCGTGAGCTCGTTCATGGGAAACGACAGCACGTCCGTCGCGCGGTCCACGCCGCGCTGCTCGCGGTTGATGGTGTGGATGACGGCATCGTCCGTGAGCGTCACGTCGAGCTCGCACGGGACGGTCACGCCCTCGGCCTTGAGCGCTGCGGCGGCCGCGCGCTTGACGTAGCGCTGCGTGTCCGGAAATCCCAGACCGCGGCGCGTGCGGGTGATGGTGATCTTCGCCTGTGTCATGCTTTTTTCCTCACTGTCGTCTTGCGCGCGGCGGGCTTTTTGGCCGCGGCCGCGGCGCGTTTTTCTTTCTGCTTATCGTCCTGCTCGTAGGCGGCGATGATCTTCTGCACGAGCGCGTGGCGCACGACGTCCGCGCCCGTCAGGCGGCAGATGGCGATGTCGTCAATGCGGTCGAGGATGCGGATGGCCTCCTTGAGGCCGGACGGCTTGTCCGACGGCAGGTCGATCTGTGTCACGTCGCCGGTGATGACGACGTGTGAGCCGAAGCCGATGCGCGTCAGGAACATTTTCATCTGCTCGCGGGAGGTGTTCTGCGCCTCGTCGAGGATGATGAAGCTGTCGTCGAGCGTGCGGCCGCGCATGTACGCCAGCGGCGCGACCTCAATGTTGCCGCGCTCGAGATACTTCGCGTAGGCGTCCGCGCCGAGCATCTCAAAGAGCGCGTCGTACAGCGGGCGCAGGTAGGGGTCGACCTTGTTCTGCAGGTCGCCGGGCAGAAAGCCCAGCCGCTCGCCCGCCTCGACCGCCGGACGCGTGAGGATGATGCGGTTGACGCGCTCGGCGCGAAACGCCGCGACCGCCTCCGCCACGGCGAGGTATGTCTTGCCCGTACCGGCGGGGCCGACGCCGAGCGTGATCGTGTTTTGCTCGATGGCATCCAGATATGTGCGCTGGCCGAGCGTCTTTGCCTTGATGGGCTTGCCCTTGGCCGTGATGCACACCACGTCGCCCGCAAGCTCCTGAATCTTCTGCTCCCGGCCCTCGCGCACGAGACGGAAGATGTAGCGCACGTTCTGCTCGCCGATCTCCTCGCCCTTGGCCGCCAGCGACAGCAGGCCGGCGATGGCCTTTTCGGCATAGAGCACGTTCTCGGCCTCGCCGGTGATGTGGATCTGCTCGTCGCGGTCGGTCACGCGCACATTGTATTCGGTCTCGATCATCCGCAGGTTCTGGTCAAACGACCCGAACACGCTGATGACGTCCTCCATTCTGTCAACTTCCATGGTTTTTTCAATCATCTGCTGTAGTCCCTTCCCCGGCCGGCGGCCGAAGCTGTAAAAATTCCGCGTCCGGCGTCGCCTGCGCGCGGCCGATCTCCTGCTCGCACTCGGCCGTGAGCGTCACGGTCAGTACGCCGCCGGTGACCTCCGCCGCCGTTTCATAGGAAATGATCGCGCCATCGTCACCAATCGTCTCGCGCAGCTGCTGCAGCAGCGCCTGCTCGAGCGACGCGCGCGCCGCGTCCTCCGAAACCGGCGCGTCCGCCGTCCGATACGGCTGCACGCGCTCGCGCACCAGCGAAAACGGCAGTGTGAACACGCCCCGGATCGCAAAAGGATATTCATGAATGATTTTATCACATTCCGCGTCCGAAATTCCACTGTTTTGATAAAAATTGATCCGCTTTTTCCCCGCGCGCAGCGCCCAGCGTGTGTGCGCGCCGTGCGCGGACTGTTTTTCGGCCTCCGTCAGGGCGATCTGCCCCGTCAGCACCTGCCGCGTGCGCGCACGGATATCGGCACGGGCGCACACCGGGCGCACACCGCCGCCGAGGTCCGTGACCGCGCCGGACACAAGCACGTCGCCCGGCTCCACCGCCGCGCCGGGCGCGACGCGCGCCTCTCCGGCGTAGACGTCCATGCTCAGGATGACCCCGGTCGCGGAGGCGTAAATGCTCACGGGCGTGTCGTCCGGCGTGATGTCCGGCAGGGGCTGCTTTTCGCGCACGACCACCTCGGCGCGGCTGCCATGCACGTTCACGGTCAGCCAGCGCAGCTCCGGCAGGCGCAAGACCATGTCGTTGCGCACCAGATCGTTCGACAGCGCGGGCCAGTACGTGCCCGGGCGCACGCAGCATTCGTCCAGACAGCGCAGGATCTGCCCGGTCGTGAGCGTCTCGTTGCCGGTCACGTCGATGCGCCAGATGAACAGCGACGATGTCAGCAGCACCAGCACCGTCACGAGCAGCCCCGCGCACGCGCCCCGGTAGCGCGCCGCGCACCGCAGCAGCTGCGGCAGGCCGCGGCGGTAGAGCGTTTTCACCTCGCACTGGCTCCGGCGCGCCAGCTCCGTCACCATATCCGCGCAGCGCGCGCGCACCGTGATGCGCAGCGTATAGGCGTCCACCGGCTCGGACGCCGTGCAGGCGATGCCCGCCGCCGCGCACGCATTGAGCACGCGCTCCGGGTGCACGCCGCACACCTCCAGCCGCACATAGCCGCAAAGGGCCAGGATCCACCGCGTCAAACCCATCACCTCACGCAAACTCGGCACACGCGATCGTGCCGGAGATCAGCAGCGCCGTGCTGTCCATGGCCACGAGCTGCAGGTTCGTGCCGCGGATGCACACGCGCACCCGCCCGCCATCGACCACGATGCACTCATGGCTGTATTCGAGCAGACCGCAGTGGTTTTCCACCAGCGCGCGGCGCCGGCCGGTCACGGTCAGCTTCGGCACGCCGGCCACGGATTCCGCCGGCAGGTCCAGCCGCTCCGCGATCTCGAGCGGAATATCTGACAGCCGCTTCACCGGCTCACCCCCTTCGCTGCAAGCCATTTTATGCGCCCGCAGGCAAGTTTAGGCCGGGACAGGCATACAAATGCACGAGAATGTATTTCCGGGAGGGATGCCGGTGGAAGGCAAACGGGGCAATTACATCGCGCTCGCAGCGACGCTGACGGCGCTCGGCGCGCTGCTGCTGTGCTCGCAGGCGGCGCTCGAGAGTGCGCGCGCGGGGCTGGCGCTCTGCGCGCAGATGATCGTGCCGTCGCTGCTGCCGTTTTTTATCCTCTCATCGCTGCTGCAGCAGCTCGGGCTGCCGGGCATCCTCGGCAGATGGCTCTCCCCCGTGACGCAGCGGCTCTTCGGCATCGGCGGCGCGGGTGCATCGGCACTGCTGCTGGGCGTAACGGGCGGGTACCCGCTCGGCGCGGACGCCGTGGCCCGGCTGCGGCGCAGCGGTACGCTCACACGCGAGCAGGCCGAGCGCGCGCTCGCGTTCTGCAACAATTCCGGCCCGGCGTTTCTCGTCGGCGCGGCGGGCGTGGGCGTGTTTCACAGCGCGGGCTATGGGCTGCTGCTCTACGGCGTGCACGTGCTGTCCGCCGTGATCATTGGCATGCTCTTTGCCCCGCGCAGCGGCGGTTTTCCGCCGGAAGAGCGCGCGCAGATCGCAGCCGTGTCGCTCTCGCAGGCGCTGCCGGAGGCCGTGCGCAGCGCGGTGCGCGCGGTGCTGACGGTCAGCGGCTTTGTGGTCACGTTCAGCGTCGTGACCGGGGTGCTCGACGCCTCCGGCCTACTGCCCGCGCTGGTGGGCACGAGCGCTGCGCGGCTCGGGCTGGAGCTGCACTTTACCCGCGCGCTGTGCACGGGCGTGCTCGAGCTCGGCACCGGCATCGGCGCGATGCAGGGACTGACGCCGACGCCGGGAAACCTCGCCCTCGCCGCCTTTCTCATCGGCTGGGGCGGCGTGTCCGTGCACTGCCAGACGGCGGCGGTCATCGCCGGGACAGACATCAAAAGCGCCCGACACACGGTCGGGCGCCTGCTGCACGGAGCAATCTCCGCGCTGTGTATGTGGGTTCTTGCAAACCTTTTTTAGCTCACACCCCGGCAAACGAAAACACGATGCCGACGACGGCGGACGCCGCGATGTACACGATCGGGTGCAGCTTTTTCGTCGGCTTGACGACATTCGTCAGCACCCAGATGACGGCGGCGAGCAGCAGCCCCTTCCAGAAAAACAGATCCGTGAACCGGCCGCTGGCCTGAAAGGCGCTCTCCTGCAGCAGCGAGATGCGCACGACGGAAAAGCCCGCCGCCGCGATCAGCGCCGCGGAGGCCGGGCGCAGCCCGTAAAACGCGTGGTCGACAAATCGGTTTTCCCGGAACCGTTTCAGACAGGACGCGATGATGAGGATGCAGATGACCGCCGGCGTGACGAGACCGAGCGTCGCGACGAGCGCACCGGGAACGCCGCCCGTGATGTAGCCCACATACGTCGCCGTGTTGACGCCGATGGGGCCGGGCGTGGACTCCGACACCGCAACCATGTCCGCGATCTGCTGATAGGTGAACCAGCCCGTGCGGTCGGACATGTCATAAATAAACGGGAGCGTGGCGAGGCCGCCGCCGACAGAAAACAGGCCGGTCTTGAAAAACTCCCAGAACAGGCGCAGATAGATCATGCCTTACGCGCCTCCAGTTCCTTGATGACGATGCCGGCGAGCGCGGCCGCGAGCACATACAGCACCGGCGAGACATTCAGAAACACGCTGCCCGCGAACACGAGCAGGAAGATCAGAAACGTCTTCCAGTCCACGACGGATTTTTTCCACAGCTTCACGACGGCGTTGAGGATGAGCACGCACACGCACACGCGGATGCCGGCGAACGCGTTCTGCACGGCAGGCAGGTGCGCAAAGTTCTGGATAAAGGCCGCGATGATCATGATGATCACGAGCGACGGGAACACGACGCCCAGCGTGGCAAAGATGCCGCCCCAGACGCCCGCCTGCTTCTGCCCGACGAACGTAGCGGTGTTGACCGCGATGACGCCCGGCGTGCACTGGCCGATGGCGTACCAGTCCATGACCTCTTCCTCCGTGGCCCAGCGGCGCTTTTCCACGACCTCACGCTGCAGCGCGGGCAGCATGGCATAGCCGCCGCCGAACGTCGTCACGCCGACGACGGCGAACGCACCGAAGAGGCCAAAGAGCTGCTTGATTTTCTCTTTCATAGCGATCCCTCAAAAATCCGGCCCTCCGGCGAAAACTGCCGGAGGGCCGGGGCGTGTGGTTTTGGTTCAGCCGCGCAGCGTCTCGGCGAACTGCGCGTAGCGCTGCACGCGCTCGTCGCACTCGGAGCGCGTCGCGCCGACGCCAAGGATGTACACCTTGATCTTCGGCTCCGTGCCGGACGGGCGGACGATGAACGAGCAGCCGTCGTCCAGCTCAAAGTACAGCACGTTCGAGCCGGAGATGGGCGTTTTGTCCATCTTGCCGAGGCCCATGACGTACACCGAGCCGTCCTGATAGTCGCGCATACGCACGACCTTCGTGCCCGCAATCTCCTGCAGCGGCTCGCGGCGCAGCTGCGCCATGAGCGCGCGCATCTTCTCCAGCCCGTCGAGACCCGGCATGACGAGGTTGAGCGTGCGCTCACCATAGAAGCCGTACTTTTCATACAGCGCGTCGAGCGCCTGCGCGAGCGTCATGCCCTGCTCGAAGTAGTACGCCGCCATCTCCGTGATCATCACACAAGCAGTCACGGCGTCCTTGTCGCGGACATAGTCACCCATCATGTAGCCGTAGCTCTCCTCGAAGGCGAGCACGTACTGATACGAACCGTCGCGCTGGTACTCGGCCAGCTTCTCGGCCATGAATTTGAAGCCCGTGAACGTCTCGTCAAAGTGGATGTTGTTCACATCACAGATGCGGCGCACCATCTTGGACGTGACGATCGTCGAGATCGCGGCCGCGTTTTCCGGCAGCGTGCCCTTGCGGCGGCGCGCCGTGATGATATAGTCGAGCAGCAGCACGCCCATCTGGTTGCCGGTGATGGTGTGATACTCGCCGTCCGCACCGCGGACCATGACACCGACGCGGTCGGAGTCCGGATCCGTGCCGAGGATGAGGTCGCTGCCGACCTCCTTGGCAAGGTCCACAGCCAGATAGAAGCCCTCCGGATTTTCCGGGTTCGGGCTCTTGACGGTCGGGAACGTGCCGTCGAGCACCATCTGCTCCTTGACGGGGATGACCTGCGTCATACCCAGGCGGTGCAGCGCCTCGGGCACGAGGTGCCAGCCCGCGCCGTGAAACGGCGTGTAGACGATCTTGAACCGGTCGGCCACGCGGCGGACGACGTCCGGGTCGATCGGCTGGCGCAGGACGTTGGACAAAAACGCCTCGTCCGTCTCCGCGCCCATGAACTCCACAAGACCCTGACGCACCGCGTCGTCAAAGTCCATGCGCTGGATATCGTTGAAGATGTCCAGCCGCTCCATGTTCCTGGCGATGGCGGCAGCATGCTGCGGCGGGAGCTGCGCCCCGTCGGACCAGTAGACCTTGTAGCCGTTATACTCTTTCGGATTGTGGCTGGCCGTGATGTTCAGGCCGGCCGTTGTGCCGTAGTGCTTGACGGCGAACGACAGCTCCGGCGTCGGGCGCAGGGCGTCGAAAATGCGCACATGGATGCCGTTGGCCGCCATGACGCCCGCCGCCTCGTGGGCAAAGCGCTCACTGTTGACGCGGCAGTCAAAGCAGATGGCGATGCCGCGCGCACACGCGCTCTCGCCCTCGGTCTTGATGACCTCCGCGAACGCCTGCGTGGCGTGGCGGATGACATGAATGTTCATGCGGCGGCAGCCGAGCGCCATCTCGCCGCGCAGGCCGGCCGTGCCGAACTCGAGCGGGGCGAAAAAGCGGCTCTCGATCTCTTTTTTGTCGTCGCGGATGGCGTTGAGTTCTTCCCACTCCGCATTGGAGAGCGCGGGGCTGTCGAGCCAGCGCTGGTATTCTTCCATATAATTACGCATTGTCGTCTCCTTCCGTCAGCGCCTCAGCGCAGCCTTCCTGAAGTGCCTGCGCATCGGCAAGCAGCGTCTCAGGAACCAGAATTTCCACTCCGTAACCGGACATACCTAACATGATCTTGCCAAACTGACCGTCCCCGGGATAGTTTTTCAGGCAGGGGATGCCATAGGCCTCCAGCATATTGACCAGCAGCACGTCGTCCATATCCACGCCCGTACACTTGGTCAGCATTGCCGGGGGCACCGGTTCGCCGTCCGCATCGCGCGGCCAGCGCTTGAGCAAATCGCCGGGAAGCGACCTGCCCCACTCTGCTTTCAGCTCTTGCGCCATGTTGTTTCTCCTATTTCATTTATGATATTGCGTGCCCGCGTTGATCGTGCACGCGCGGTAGATCTGCTCGGCGAGCATGACGCGCGCCAGATGGTGCGGAAACGTCATCGGCGACATGCTCAGCCGCAGCGATGCCTCGCGCTTGAGGCCCTCGTCGAGGCCGAACGACCCGCCGACGAGAAAGCACACCTTCGACGTGCCGCCCGCAGCGTAACCGGCGAGCTGCTGTGCGAGCGCCTCGCTCGAGAGGAGCCTGCCCTCGACGCACATGGCCACCACGGCCGCCCCCTTCGGGATGCGCGCGCGGATGGCCTGCGCCTCTTTTTCCAGCGCGGCGTGGATCTCTTTTTGCGACGGGCGCTCCGGCAAACGCTGCTCCGGCAGCTCCACCAGTTCAAACCGGCAATAAGCGCCCAGACGCTTGGCATATTCCGCGAATGCGGAGATATAATAGGTCTCGCGCATCTTTCCGACGCAGACGAGGGTTATCGACAGCATACGCACGCCTTTCCCGCCGTGAGCGCGAGCGTCGTCTCCGCCGGGGCAGCATACAGCTCCGGCTGCGTGCCGGGCTGAAAGCCGGCCGCCGCGAGCGCGAGCGAAACGGTCTCGAGCGCGGCGCGGGGCGTGTTGTTCTCCCGGCTGAGATGTCCGAGGATGAGCTGCTGCGCCCCGTTTTCCGCGAGGTACACCGCCAGCGCCCCGGCGCTTTCATTGGACAGATGGCCGTGATCGGACGCGATCCGGCGCTTGAGATAGATCGGGTAAGGCCCGGTGCGCAGCAGCTCCGGGTCGTGGTTGGCCTCGATGACAGCGCAGTCCACGCCGCACAGCGCTGCGCGCACAGCGTCCGTCACGGTGCCGAGGTCGGTGCAGAAGCCAAAGCGCGCCGACCCGTCGAGCCGGTAGCCGCAGCTCCCGGCCGCGTCATGCGGCGTGGGAAACGCCGTCACGCACACATTGCCGAGGCAAAAGGGTTCCCCCGGCGCGATCTCGTGCAGGCAGTCCGTCCGCTCGGGCAGCAGTTTGCGCAGCGCGGCGCACACCGCCGGCAGCGCATACACCGCCACGGGGTCCCGGCGCAGCAGGACGGTCAGGCCCTTGACATGATCGGAGTGTTCGTGCGTCACGAGCACGCCCGTGAGGTCGGCCATCGCAACATCCTGCGCAGTGAGCCCCGCGCGGATGCGCCGCGCGGAGATGCCGGCGTCGATCAGAATATGTGTCTCGCCGTCGGACACGAGGGCGCAGTTGCCGCTCGACCCGCTGGCAAACAGTGCAATGTTCATTCGGCCGCGGCTGCCGCGCACTGCTCGGCCCCGTCGCGCTCGAGCACGATGTCGGCCCCGATGCTGCGCAGCTTGCCGACGAAGTTTTCATAGCCGCGCTCGATAAAGCGGATATCCGTGACCACGGTCTCCCCCGCGGCGCACAGGCCCGCAATGACCACGGCAGCACCGGCGCGCAGGTCGCACGCCCGGACTTCCGCGCCGTGCAGGCCCTCCACGCCGTTGATGATGGCGGTGCAGCCGTCCACATGCGCGTCCGCGCCCATGCGGCTGAGCTCCTGAATGTACTTGTAGCGATTGTCATACACGCCCTCGGTCACGACGCTCGTGCCGTCGGCCAGGCACAGCGCGACACTGATCTGCGGCTGCATATCCGTCGGGAAGCCGGGGTATGGCTGGGTCTTGACATTCGTGTGGCGCAGGCGGCCGTTGCTGCGCACGAGCACGCTGTCCCCGCCTTCGACGACGGTGACACCCATCTCGCGCAGCTTGGCGCTGATGCACTCCAGATGGCGCGGGATCACATTCGCGAGACGCACTTCCCCGCCGGCAGCGGCGCAGGCCGTCATATACGTGCCCGCCTCGATCTGGTCGGGGATGACGCTGTACGTGCCGCCGTGCAGGCGCTCGACGCCCTGAATGCGGATGGAATCCGTGCCGGCGCCGCGAATGTCGGCACCCATGGAGTTGAGGAAGTTGGCAAGGTCAACGATGTGCGGCTCGCGCGCCGCGTTCTCGATCACGGTGCGGCCGCGCGCAAGCGTCGCCGCAATGATGATATTCATCGTCGCGCCGACCGAGACCTTATCCAGATATACCTTTGCCCCGTGCAGGCGGCCGTCCGGCGTGTCGGCGTAGACAAAGCCGTTTTTCACCTCGACGTTCGCGCCCATCGCGGTCATGCCCTTGATGTGCTGGTCGATCGGCCGGACACCGAAATTGCAGCCGCCGGGCATGGTCGTCTTGGCCGAGCCGAAGCGGCCGAGCATCGAGCCGATGAAGTAGTACGACGCGCGGATCTTGCGCATCAGGTCATACGGCGGCTCGGTGAAGCGCACCTGCGTACAATCGATCTCGACGGCGGAGGGGCCGAGGTATTCCACCCGCGCGCCCAGCCCCTGCAGAATCTTCAGGAGCATATCCACGTCGCTGATCTGAGGCATATTCTCGATCCGGCAGACACCGTCGACCATCAGCGCCGCCGGGATGATCGCCACGGCCGCGTTTTTCGCGCCGCTGATCTCGATCTCCCCGTGCAGGGGTCTGCCGCCATGTATTACATATCTATCCAAACTATTTGACACCTCTCATGCTGCGAAAGCAGAGTGCAGCTCCGCATCTGTGGCCGGGCGAATACGCTCCGTGCGTAGCTTGCCCGATTTTAGCGGAACCTAACGATGAATTATAGCACGCTTTTCGCGGAAAAGCAATCACAACCCGCCACTTGCCGCCTCGCCGCGCTCGCGCGCGAGCAAAAGCTGCGTTTTCAGCAGGGCAACCGTCGTTTTTCCGTCGCAGAGTTCACCATCCAGCGCCATTTGCACCAATTCCTCCAGCGGGTGCCGCTCCACGTTCAGAAATTCGCCGGGGTCAAGGTGCGCCGCGCCGCGGTGCAGGTCGCGTGCCAGATAAATGTGCAGCACCTCCTCCGAGTAGCCGGGCGATGTAAAGTTCGCGCCCAGATACTGCAGTCTGCCCGCAGTCAGCCCCGTCTCCTCCGAGAGCTCGCGCGCCGCAGCCAGCTCCGGCGCCTCGCCCGGCTCGAGCTTGCCGGCCGGCACCTCGAGCAGCGTGCGCGAAAACGGATAGCGGTACTGCCGCACGCACCAGACCGTGCCGTCGGGCTCCAGCGGCAGGACCGTCACGCCGCCCGGATGCTCCACGACCTCGCGCTTGGCCGTGCTGCCGTCGGGCAGGCGCGCCTCGTCGAGCCGGACGTTGACGATCACGCCGTGGTAGCTCGTGACGGTCCTGAGCTTTTGTTCGATCAGTTCCATGAAACATCCACTCCTTTTTTCAATTGGCATGATACCATATTCCTGCGCCGATTGCCATATATTTTGAGTAGCGAAACGCGAGTGCGGGCGCTATACTGAATCTAACCGGACGCCTGTCCGGAAACCGACACCAAGGGAGGCCATTCCCATGCTTGTGGAAACCGCTGACGCCGGCGCCGTGGCCATGCGCATACCGCGCGCCGAGTGGGCCGCGCTGCGCGAGGCCGACATCCGCACCGCCGTCGACAGTGCGCTCGAGACGCACGGACTCGCGCCCTGGACAAGTATGAAAATCGAACTGTTCGTCGCCGAAAAGGAGGTGCTGCTCATCGCCAGACCCATTTCTGACCCGCCGCGCCGGTTCCGGTTCCGCTCGTTTGCCGACCTGACCGCGGCGCTGGGCTGTTTTCCGGCCGGGCTCGACTCGGACGTGGTGTACATAGACGGCGGCTGGGAGCTGTTCGTGCGCGCCGAGGACGAGACGCTGCCGAACGCGCTCTTCGAGTTCGGCGAGCCGCTGCCGTGCACCGAGGAACTGTACGCACACATCGGCGAACACGGCGACGTGGTCGCCCGCCGCGATGCCGTTGCAACCCTTCAGCGTTATTTCTGCTGATTTCGCTCTTTTCATTTGCCGCCGGATGTGCTAAACTATATCCATGATTTCGCACGAAGGAGGTCCCCGCCATGCCGAGAGCCAAGGGCGTCAAGCAGGTCGCGGCCAACCGCAAAGCCCTGCATGACTATTTCGTGCTCGAGCGGTTCGAGGCCGGTGTGGAACTCTTCGGCACCGAGGTCAAGTCCATCCGCGCGGGCACGGTCAATCTGAAAGATTCGTTCTGCACCGTGAAAAACGGGGAGCTGTTTGCCTACGGCATCCACATCAGCCCCTACGAGCACGGCAGCATCTACAACCGCGACCCCGACCGGCCGAAGCGCCTGCTCATGCACCGGCGGGAGATCACGAAGCTCTACGCCCGCACGAAGCAGGACGGGCTGACGCTCGTGCCGCTGTCGCTGTATTTCAAGGACAGCCGCGTGAAGGTGGAACTCGGCCTGTGCAAGGGCAAAAAGCTCTACGACAAGCGCGACGCCGACGCGCAGCGCAGCGCCAAACGCGAGATCGACAGAACGATAAAGGAGAAAAATTACTGATGAGCAATCCGATTGTCACCATTGAAATGGAAGACGGCGGCATCATCCGCGCCGAGCTCTATCCGGAGATCGCGCCGAACACCGTCCGCAACTTTATCAGTCTCGTCAAGAAGGGTTTTTATGACGGTGTGATCTTCCACCGCGTCATTCCTGGCTTCATGATCCAGGGCGGCGACCCGACCGGCACTGGCATGGGCGGCCCTGGCTACAGCATCGAGGGCGAGTTCACGAGTAACGGCTTCAAAAACGACCTCAAGCACACCCGCGGCGTGCTGTCCATGGCCCGCGCCATGGATCCGAACTCCGCCGGCAGCCAGTTTTTCATCATGCACATGGACGCCCCGCATCTTGACAAGCAGTACGCTGCGTTCGGCAAGGTGACCGAGGGCATGGACGTCGTGGATGCCATCGCGCGCACCCCGCGCAGCATGTTCAACGACAAGCCCACCCACGAGCAGAAGATGAAAACCGTCACGGTCGAGACCTTCGGCGTCGAGTATCCGGAGCCGGAGACCTGCTGAGGAAACAAAACATCGACAGTTTCGTCTGATCTTTCAGAATGCGTTCCTGCCTGCGCCGCGAGAGCGGTGCGGGCGGCCGGCGCACCCAACATCATGGGGATGTACCGGTTTCGACGGGGGTGTGGAGGCAGGAATAGCGGGCGGCGGCGCCTGACCGCCATAAAACGGGCATCTTATAAATTAAAGAACAACAACGAAACTGTTCTTCTCGCTGCTTAATTAGCGAGCGTTCCCGCCGGGAGGACCACGGCCCGGCAGCGGAGCGTCGATGAGTGGTGAACGTGCGCACGCTAAGCTTTGCGCGTGCCATGCATCATGAAGCTACCGGACGGACAGGCTTGCCGGTTTGCCTGTCCTGAAGGGAACGGGGACGCATAGCGTCCCGCAAAAACCTGCTGCGCCCGGAGAAGTTCCTGTCAAAGCGCTTTCGGACGGGGGTTCAACTCCCCCCATCTCCACCATTGAAGGATAATCCGAACACCCTATTCTTTATAGGGACACTGTTCGGACAAACAACAAAACACCGAGTAGAGTAAATAAGCTCTGCCCGGTGTTTTGTTGTTGGTGGGTAGAGCGGGTAGAGAAAAATCGCAATTTCCCATAAACTCTCTTATAGTAGCTCTCTTATAGACTACTTTATGAAAAATACAGATTTACTCTACCCACTCTACCCGTAAGGAGGAATATATACTCAACAGCCTGTCGGCTGAGTGAGCCGTTTAGGACTTTTTCAGTTCGAGAACAGCAGATTCAATCAGATTGTCGATGGTGTCAAGGTCGAGCTTGTAACCTTTCTCGTTCAGGTAGTTCAGAACATAGGTTTTCTTCTCAGCCCCTCGACCTGTTCCGTTGTAAATCATCTCAGCAGCTTCGACAGCTACCTTGACCCAATTCTTGATTTTGGCGAACTTCTCTGCATCAACCTTAGCTTTCAGGTAAGGGATGAGGAAGGTGGTGATGACAGCCACAATCAGAGTGATAATGGCAGAAACGATGTTGGTTAAATCAGTCATTTCAAATACCTCCTAAAAATTATCGGAAAAATGTTGTTCCTGCGGAGCGACCTTGTACTGCCGCATAAGTTTGATTCTGTTCTCGACTTTGGCTTTTGAGTAGTAGAAGCCTGTCCCGGTTGCTACCTCGGCGGCTACTGACGGTATGAGGTAAGCAAGAGGTGTAAGGTCGAGAGTGCGCCATATCATTATCATCGTGAAGATGATGACTACGGCGTTCATGACACCCGCAACAATGAGGATTTTCTTTGAAAACTCCTGCGGCTGCTTTCGTACTCTCCTCATACCGCCATCCCTCCTTACGCTTTGGTGAAAGTTCCCTTGTCTACCCAACCATAGACGGTAGCACCGCCGCCGATGGTTCTGACAAGGTGGTAAGGGTGCTTGCCGTTATAGGTTTGCGTGATTTTTGCCTTACCCGGTCGGCAGGACACCGCTCTGCTGCCGTTGGAACTCGAATAGTGGGTATTGCCGTTGAACATAACGGTATCGCCTACCTTCGGAGTCCAAGCTGTCTCAGAGGGCGTAGGAGCGGCGTTCACTACGGTAAGGTACTTTGTGTTGACCGGGCTGCAAATAGCGTTCCTGCCGTCCTGAGACTTATCAATGACAGCTCTATCGCCTACAACCTCACGGACAATCCAATTCTTCGCCTTGACCCATCCGGGGATAGCCTTGCCGCCGTAGTAGACGGCATCGGAAGCGAGCTTCACAATATTCCCGACCTTGACGGCACTCGGCTTTTCGGGAATAGGCTCAGGCTTGACCTCGGTCGTTGCGCCGAGTTTGGCGTTGACTTTTGCGGCAATGTCTCCGTGTCGCTCGTAGAGATATGTACCGGGGCAAGACTTGTTCGCATAGTCTCTGTGAACGGTCATATTGCAACCGTCAAGGTGATTCATGCGCTTGTTTTTGTCGGTACTCCACACGAGCTTCTTGATACCGTTACGGCGGCAAATATCAGCCACAAGCTCAATGAGAGCATTGTAAGCCTTGTCGGTAACGGCATACGGCTCTTTGGTGTCAGAAGCTACCTCAATAGTGATAGCCCTTTGGTCGTTAGCGTTCGAGGAAGAACACCACGACCTGTTTTTCTCTTCTACATACAGACCGATAGAGCCGTCAAGCCCAACGCCGTAATTGGAAGAAGCCTGTCGAGAAGTCGGCTGAAAAATCTCGCCGATTCTCCTTGCAGTGCATTGACCTACCACACAGTGAATGGTGATGGTGTCAATAGCGTGAGTTCTTTGCCCGGAATGGTTAGGACTCAACAGAGTTACATTCACGAGCGGACTGTTTGTGTAAGCCATTGTTTTAATCCTCCTTCTTTACAGGTAAATCTAAAAACTTCTCATGAAGGTCATCCATAACGCCGTTTGCGCCGAGAGAGTGGTATTGCTTCCAACAGTTTTCAAAGTTCTCTCTTGCGTAAACAGGGGCGTACCCCTTTTCGTCATACTTGTTATAGTCGGCAATCATCTGACTGCGGAGCAGAGCTTGAATGCCGGATTTCAGAGCCACGGTGTCATTCTTATTTTTCTTGATGAAGGAGTGCAGGAACTTGAATATACCTGCGAGAATTGCGGGGACTCCGAACAAGCAGAGCCATTGATAAATTGTCATTCCGTAATCTCCTCCCATCCGTAGACCCCCGGCTCCCAAACATTGTTGTTCACGGTAGACTTCCAATGCTTACTGTTATGAGATACTTTATCTCCCATAGAATAAGCATCGTGCGCTCCAAGAGGTTGATACCATTCCGGGTACTCCTCTTGCGGATTGCCAATTCGAGTCCACATGGAGGGAGTTTCTGACGGTTTTGTGTTTTGAGCGGTTGTAAGGACATCGTGAATGGAACGGTAAAGGTTGCCGCCCTCAGATACGATAGCTCCCGCTTTGCCCGTCCAATTCTCGTCCCACTCAATAAACAGCTTCGGGTGGTCGGTGATGACCGCTTCATCAAGCTCACCACTTTCGGCGAGCTTGACAAAGACGATAGAAGAGATTTCTCTCTGCTCCTGTTCGGAGATTCCTGTTTTCTTGAAAACGCTGCTCATTCAAAGTTACCTCCAATCTGAGAAACATAACACGCACCTTCGCCCTCTCCACGAGTAACGACAACTTTGATGATGACACCCCAAGTTGCTCCTGTTTTGGTCGTGTTCTCAAACACATGGACGAGACCGCCCGTTACGGAAGTCGTAGCATCTTCCCAAGTCGGAGAAGCATCGAAACCGTTGTTGCAGACATACACCTTGAAGGTAGACTCTGCCGGGATGTTCCGGGTCACAGTGATTTTGATACGAGTCGGGCGGGTGTCGGAAGTGTACGGCTCTGTGTTCTGAATGGTAAAGCCGCTGACCGATTTCGTGAAAGTGTAAGTCCTCGTAGTCGAGTTTCCGAAACTGTCGGTAGCTTTAATCTTCATCGTGTGAGAGCCGTTGCTCTGTTCGAGCCATGTCTCCCCGGTGACGGAGAAAGTGTTCGTTGCGCCGAGTGTTACCACATAAGAGCGGATGGTCTTATTGTCGATGGTTTCCTCAACGGTAACGGAATCGCCGTCTGCATCGGAAACGGTGTAGGTCTGCGAGAAACCCGCCGTCTTTGTTCCGAGGTTGCCGTCAGAGCCGGAGATGACAGGAGCTTGATTGTTGATGACCGTTCGGGATGCACTCGTCTGATAGTCACTTGTAGCTCCCTGAGAATCGTAAGCGCAGACCCGATACTGAACGGTAGTCCAACCGTAAGTAATGCTGTCGACATAACTGCGATTTGCACCCTTATAGACCTGAGTCCAAGAGCCTGTCCCGACTTTCCTTTGCAGGATGTAGCCGGAGAGGTTGCCGTCCGGGTCGGTCGATGCACCCCAATCAATCGTTGCGCTCTTGCCGCCGTAAACGGAAGTAGGCACATTGATATAGGAAGGTTTCGTAGGAGCTTGATTCCATACGAAGGTGTAGCATCCGTCAGCATCGGTGCTATCGGATACCAAGAGAGAAGAGGAAAGATTCAAAGCGGGACGAACGCCAATGCCACCAGTGTAAGCACTGTCGCCGCTCAAACTACCACCCGAGTAGACAGACCGAGCGCCGTGGGCGCCCGAGCAGTAAGGCGTTCTCAGCCACCAATACCAAGCGGTAGTCTTGCTCGAAGGTTTGGAACTCGAAGGGGTGTTGCTGAAACACTGCTGCGTGAGATACCCGATACGAGCGGTATTGCTTGTGTAGTAACCCCACGCCGCACCCTCGGCAATGCTGTTCTCATTCGAGAGACCGACCTCGGTTGTGGACGGCAAGAATACCTTGCGTACAACATCCTCATAAGAGCCGCCGTCTACACTCGGTTTGACAACACGAATGGTTGTCGAAAGAATAGCGGCTTTTTCTGCGGCGGTAAAGCCGTTCAGAAAACCGGGGCGAGTTGCGTACTGAGTGCCATAGCCACCTGTACCCGCCGTAGTATCAGGGGAATGGTCTGCACTATGAGCTGCGCTATACCATGCGCCACCTGCGGCATCTTTGTTGAGCCATTGGTCGAGGTTGGAGACAGAATAGCGGTTGTTACCGTAATTCTGTCTGTCGGAATTGCTGTTACTCGGCTCTTTGGCATCGAAACATCTCAGGTCAAGAATCTCAGCGGCGTGAAGTGTAATTGCGTTTGTGGGATATGCGGGAGTGCATTTATGGCTTTTGGCAACCACAGTCCACACAATCGGCTGCACCGTCTCTGAGTTTACCTGAAACTTACCGAACTTGACTTTCGCCCCGGTCGGCAGATTCGACAGTAATTGAGACATCTTTGTTATCCTCCTTAAATAGTGAATTGTATAACTCGTCCATCTCCCGAACGAGATGATGACAGTTACCTCGAAGAGCGTGACCTTTCCACGATTGATAGGATTGATGTATGCTCTCCATTGTGATTAGTCCCCGGTCGAGCAGCTTTCGGAACTTTTTGAGTTTCCGGGACATATTGCTTTTGCTCCTGCGGCGTATTTTCCATACCGTCTTACCTGTTTCGGTGAGGTAAATATGGAAACCGAGAAAGTCAACACCGTTTTTCAATGGGAATATCTGAGTCTTTTGATTCAGTTGCATCCCCATCGGAGCAAGGAACATTCCTATGTCCTTCAAGCACTGTTTCAGATACTCCTTATCCTCATGAATGAGATAGAAGTCATCCATGTATCGACCGTAGTACTTGATACCCAACTTCTCTTTGATGAAATGGTCTAAGGGACTCAGGCACAGAACAGCGAGAAGCTGACTGCTCTGATTGCCTATCGGTATGCCGGGGTCTGCGGTAGAATCAATGATGTACCATAACAGCCACCTGACATCCTCTTCGGGTACATACGGCTCTAAAATCCTTTTCAGATACTCGTGAGGAATACTGTAAAAATACTTTCGGATGTCACACTTCAACACCCATCCCTCCAAGCCGTGTTGTCGGTAGAACTTGTGCATAAAACCGTCTAAGCGGTTTAGCCCGAAGTCTGTACCCTTACCGACCTGCGATGCGTAGTTGTCGTAGAGGAAGTTCTTTTTCAGCAGGATTTCGAGTACATTGTCGCATAATGAATGCTGCACCACCTTATCTCGAAAAGAGTTTGACATAACATCTCGTTCCTTCGGCTCATAAACCTTGAAAGTGTGATACTCTGAAAGTTCATAAGTCTTATCCTGTAATTCCCGGCTCAGACGGAGCAGATTCTCTAAGAGATTAACTTCAAACCGAGCCGTAGCGGGTTTCCACCGCTTACCTCTGCGAGCCAACTTAAACGCCTTGTGTAAGTTATCAAATCCGTAGATTCTCTCGTAATACATAATAATTCCACGCCGTATATAGCTTGTGCGTTGGTAAGACCAAAGCCCTTGCATCGACATTCATGTGTTTATCTTCCTTGCGGAAGAAGGGATGCACCTTCCTTTGATGATGGGTCACTGTTTTCACCTTAGAGGTTACTCAGACTCGATTATCCATCAAATCGGGACGAACGCCATTGTTACCATTGTAAGCATTGTTGTTGTTCAAACTACCATCCGAGTTGACATTCCGAGCGTTGTTGGCGTTCGAGTAGTTAGGCGTTCAAGCGACAAGGCACACCCCAATGTGCTTACCGTTGCTTATCCTTCTTGTGCCAAGCTAAGGTCATATTCTTTACATCGCTGATAAGCTGAGTCCAATAGACACAACTCCCGCTGCTGATGTAGCTTTCTTCATACGCTTGCTCTACAAGGAACAGCAGATTCTTACAGGCGGTAACAGCTTCAAGCTGATACCTCAGCCGGAGACTCCGTTGTTCCTCGTCATTCAGCATATAGTCGTTTGCGGCGATGAGCTTTGTGACAATCTCCTTCGACAGCTCATAGATGTCTTTTACCATCATGAAGCGTTCTTTCTTCGGGAAATGCTTGTCTGTTTTTATCATCTGACGGCTATGCTTGAATACATCCTTTGCTTTGGTGATGACATTCATTTCGGTTGGCTCTTTACGATGCGAAGTATTGACTGCCATCTTAACACTCGATTCTGCTCAGAGACTTGTTCCATACACCTGTGACGGCGATACCTGTGAGGTCTCCGAAACTCATCATAAAAGGATTGCTCGTGATGTCATCGAAAACACGATTCATCAACCATACAACTCTATCCTCAATAGGTTGAAGCAGAGCCTTGTTGATGTCCGTTCCTGTCTCCGTGATGGAGTCGGGGGCGGGGGTAAGCATAATGCGCCCATCCTCTAACTCCTCCATATAGAAACAGTTGTCTCCGATAGCCACACGGTCTTTGATTTCTCTTGATACATACGCCATACGGCTTTCACCTCCTGATAGGTAGCATCCTCATCGCCCCGGATTTGAACATTCCGCTTTTTTGGAATCCCTCAACCATCGAGTCGAGAAGCTGCTTGATTGCAAATAGGTTTTCTTCAACGGCGTTGATGTTCGAGAAGGTAGCCATATCTTCGGGAACATCGGGAACATCTGCCTGTTGATGATAAGCGGTAATGATGAGTCTGACATTGGAGAGAATGCGTTTAACATCTCGTGCCGTAGGCAGACCGCTTCGTTCCCACACCTTACAGGATGTTCCGGGAGGATAATGCAGCTCATCGAGCCTGTCGCTGATATACTGAATATCTCCTTCAATACGGTTGATGTCCGTGAGGTTGAAGCATCCTTTCAGTTCATAGGTTTCGACCGAGTTGCCTGACAGCTTTGCATCAATCCATTTCTGAATCTGCTCCTGAGCGAAAGCAACATCCTCGTCAGTCCTGTCATAAACAGGTTGAATCCATTCTGCCATTACACAACCCTCCCTTCGCCTGTTCCTCTGAACGCACCTGTGAACGAGTACTTGACCGATGTCATACGCACCGACTCAATGCCAAACTTGTTTTCGGCGGTAATGATGTCGGTAGCATCGAGCCGAGGGTCGGCTCTCCAACCGTCCATCTTCATGATTTTTCGGTGACTCAGCCAAGCCTTAACCCATGCGCTCACCGTTGCCGCAACTGCGGTAGAGGTGATGAGTGGATTATCAACCGTCTGAGTTTCGCCGTTTTCCTCGGCATCGACAACATAATTGGAATCGGAGCTTTTGAGAAAGTCCCCGGTGACACGGATTGTCACTTCGCCGCTGCCTGTGATTTTGAGATGACAGGTGTTGGTATAGTAGGTTGCGGAGACCAAAGTTCCTCCCGTGACCGTTGCCGCTGCGTTGACGGCACTCTGTGAGTAGGTCACAACCACTTCCTTTGTACCGTTGACCGTCACCTTTCCGCTGAATAGCTCTTTTCCTGTCTCGTCTGCAAAGTAGTTGTAGACTTTCGTGCTGACCGCCATGAGCGGCTTTTGCAGTGAGATTTCCGGGCGAGACAGGAGGTTGAAATGCGTGAGAGCGTAGTCCTGTTCCGTTGTCGAAATAGGCTCAATGTGCAGCACTCCCGCTCTGTCACAATAAATGACACAGCATCCTGCCTGAGCGATGTACTGCAAACACTCTGCTAACGGTCTGAACGGCAACGGAGCAGTTGTCGTAATAGATTTCAGCGTGTCGCTCACAACCCATTTCTTACTACCGTCATCGTTGAGCGGAAGATTTGCTTCGGTAAGAACGCTGATTGCAAGGTCGTAAAGCGTTGCCCCGGCAGACTTGTAAAGTCCTTTGGTGTAGGTCTTTTGCATGAACTCCAAGAGGTCTCGTGCCGTAAACCTTGCTTCGATACCATTCTGAGGAGCTTCCCATTCGGAGAGATAAAACACCCCGGCAGGTATGTACTCGATAGTACCGTCATTCAGTTTCAACCCGTACTTGACACGCATTTCCTGTCGCTCCATGAGGTACTTCGAGAGACCTGTCGTGTTGTTCGGGTCATAGATGTTATTGCTGTTGTCGATGGAAAAGCCCATCTTATTTACAGGGGTGGTTGCGCCTATCGGGTTGATGTCCTGCTCATGCTCATACCCGGTGATGTCCGACTTGCCGTAGACCTTGTTGACCCCAACAAAAATCTCGGCAATTCTCGGTCGGTGATGAGGGAGACACCATTTGAGGATTTCAATGCGGATACTGTCGTAGGTCTCGATGTCGAACTCGACAACCGATTTGACGGAAGCATTATCCTCAACCTTGCACTCGGCAACTACGGTCGAGCCGTTGTATGCCGTAATCTTGAACACTTCGGCGTATTCGTTGTAGGCAATACCCCAAGTAATGGTGATACCGGGAATGATAGGCTCATGCACCTCTGTGAAGTCAATATCCACGAAAGGTACTCGGTCAAAGCTGCCGTCCTCTTCGGAAAGAAGGTTGCCGATATAGCCGTTGTCCCCGTAATTTGATTCGGGGATAAACCTTCGGCTACCATCAAGTAGCCAAAGGTTTTCCTCTAATGTGCCGTAAGGTACAATGTCCTTATCGACCTCACTTACAATCTGCTCTGTGTCTGCGATGTAGATTGCACCGTTGTCTTTGGAGGTTGCATCCGCAAGTGCATCCGGGTCGGCTATGTCAAAGGAGATTTCGACATAGCTTTCGTTGACAAGCTGCTGTTTCTGAACAGCTTTCCAAGCATCCGAAACATTCTGCATACTTACACCTCCACGAGAGAGAGCTTACACTCAGTCCAACCGAGGATGTCCCCATTTTCCGGGTCTCGTCTCCACATTCCGGCACTTCTATCACTGACATACATCGTCTTTGTGACCCATCCTCCGGCACTTTGGTCGAAGAATGTTACCGTGTTATAGAACTTACCCCCGGCAGACTGCTTGAAGCACTTATTGATTGCCGCCCACTGCTCAACGGTCAGATACCGCCAAGACATTTCGACTTTGGCAACATCATCTCGAATGACAGACCCGATGACAACTCCTTCGAGGTTACGGGCAGAATCTACGAGTGTTGCCGTATTGCCGGAATAGGCAGACGGCTCAGGAAAGGGATAGCTCCCAACAGTAACCAATGCTCTAAATGCCATTGAGAACACCTCCCGGATAAATAGTTGCGCCACGCTCTCTCTGCCGCTTCTCTACGGCTGCGGTTATCTGTTTGCCATCGAGATACACCCGGACATCGAAGTTACCGCCGTTACCGCCGTCAGAAGCTCTCATAGCGGCGAGGACACCTTGATAGATACCCTCTACGATTTGGTCGTTATTTGCGACAGCGGTACGACCGCCAATGCTGCCGACCATTTCCGCACCCGCTTCACGGGCAATGAAAAGCTGACCGACTTCCGGGAAACCGCCCGATGCAAAGCCGAGCTTATTGCCGACCCAAGAAGCGGCACTCGAAACGGCGTTCGATACAGAGCTTCCGATGCTCGACAAGGTTTCCGACACTTTGCTGATAGCACTCTTAGCCGCAGATACCGCACTGTCGAACAGTCCCTTAACCGCACTTATGCCGGAAGAGACAATGCTCTTCATGTTATCCACAAAGCCCGTGATAGAGCTTACGGCGTTAGAGATATGCGATTTCAGATTGTCCCACACGGTACAAATGCTGCTCTTCATCGAAGAGAATGCTGTGACTGCCGTAGACTTGATGTTGCCCCAAGTGGTCGAGAGGGTCGTTTTGAGACCGCCCCATACCGTATTCGTGTTGGTCTTGACATTGTTCCATACATTCGCAATGGATGTCTTGATGTTGTTGAACACAGAGCTTGCGGTAGATTTCACCGAGTTCCAAGCCGTAGAGAGCGAGGACTTGATGCTATTCCACTTTGTCGAGGTATCAGTGCTGATATTCGACCATGCAGTACTGATAGTGGATTTCAGATTGTCCCAAGTCGTACTTGCGAGTGTTTTGACATTCGTCCAAGTAGTCGAGAGCGAGGTCTTGATGTTCGTCCATGCGGTCGAGGTGTTGGTCTTAACATTATCCCACGCCGTAGAGATGGTGGTTTTCATGCCGTTCCAAACAGTACTTGCAGTAGACTTGATACCGTCCCAAGTGGTCGAGAGGAAGCTCTTGATGTTGCCCCATACCGTAGAAGCAGTACTCTTAATGGCATTCCAAGCATCAGAGCAAGCCTGTTTGATACCCTCCAATTTCTCAGAGAAGAACTCGACAATGTTGTGCCAAGTATCTGCGATACCTTGCAGGAGACCGTCAATCAGGAAAGTACCAATTTCGGCAAATACCGTAGAGGGCGAGTGAATGCCGAACAGGTCTTTCACCCAATTCACTACGGGGTCTACCAAGTTTTCTTTCAGCCATGTACCCGCCGAGCGCATTGCATCTCCGATACCGTAGAAGAAACCCGCCACGCTGTCGAGACCAAAGCCCTCAAAGAGACCGCCCAAGATGTCCGCAATGCCACCCAACGCACCGACAATAATGCCCGGAAGCTGAACAACAAGCTCAACCACCAATGCGCCGATTTTGGCGAGGATTTCGCCCCACTCGATGTTGGCGAGCATATTACCGATACCCGCACAAATGTCTTGTACGACCTTGCCCCAATCGGTTTCACCGACCACTCCGAGCAGCAGGTCAAGCAGACCGACAACGGCATCGCTGAGAAGCGTACCGAGGTCTCCGAGCAGAGACATCCAATCAATCGACTCAATGGCATCCATAATCTGTGTGCCGATTTTGTACCACTCGACATTACGGATTGCCTGAGACATACTCTCGAAGATTCCGAGAATAAGCTCCTGCGCCGTCTGGACGGCTTTTGTGAGGTCAATCTCCTCAAACCAACCGTTGATGAAGTCTGCGATTGCGAGACCGAACTTCGTCCAATCGAAGGTTGTTACAAAGCCGTAGAGGGTATCTACGAGAATCGTCCACTTCTTTGCAAAAGTCTTTCCGACCAAGCCGAAGTCGATTTGTTCCATCATGTGATTGAGGGTGGTTGCGATACCCGCCCCGATTTTATCGAAGTTGATAGTGTCGAGGAAGTTATACAGTACCTCAAAAGCAGACTGAATACCGTAGCCCAACTTGTCTCCGATACCCGCAAAGTCCACCTTGTCGATAAGCTCGTTGACCTTATCTCCGAGGATTTTACCAACACCCGCCCAATCGCCATTTGCGATAGCTTCCTTGATTTGGTCTATCCATTTTGCGAAGTCGCTGTCGAGCTGCATTTCCTCGAACATAGAGCCGTAGTCCATGCCACCCGCACCGCCGCCACCTCCGCTATCGGAGAGAACATTCAGTTCATCAAAACCTGCGGTAAGGCTCTTTGCGGCTTCTGCTGCGCCACCTGCGGCTTCGGCATACTCGGTCTGAGTCTTAACGGCTTTCGTCCAAGTACTCGCCCCGGAGAGCTTTGCGAACAACTGATTCAGCACATTGATTAGAGCCACGGCTTTATCAATCACATACTCGATTGCAGGAGCGAGAGCATTGATGAGCGGGGCAACCATCGCACCAATAGAGTTTTTGAAGTACAGGAAGCTCGATGCAATTCTATCCATAGAGGAAGCAAGGTTGCCGCCAATGGCTTTACTGTACTGATATACATTGTTCGTTCCTTCTTTGAATGCGGTTGCAATCTGAGACAGGACGAAACGAATAGCCCGATACATAGCGACACGACCCATAGAGCGAATAAATCCGCTGAACTTCTTAGTCGCACCGCCTACTGCGCCTTTGAGTTTCCCACCGATATAACTGCCGAGCTTTTTCATTGCTCCAAACACGCTTTTAGCTGCGCTGCCGAGCTTTTGAAAGACTGTCACAATGCCCTTGAACGCACCGCCGATAACCTTTGCTACCCCGCCAAAGACGGTGGTTGCCCCGGTCTTGATAGAGGAAAAGATGTTCGCCGCAAACTCTTTGAGCTGCGACAGCTTGCCTTTCGTCTCCTCAACATCCACACTCGGAGCGATGGGAACGGTCTCGGTAGAAGTTTCGGGAGGAGTGATGGTAGAGGTCGGATTTGCGTTTGTGATTTCACCGACCTTATCGGCAATCTCAGAGATTTTCTCAGACCCCGTACCGAGGTTGGAAAAGTCAATCTTCGAGAGCTTTCTCAGTTCGGAAACAGCGGCACTCAGACCGGGGTTGCTCCCGGCGTTTGCAAGGGACTCAACGCCCTGTGCCATTTCCTTTAACTTCGAGATACCATCGCTGTTCATGTTGGCAACAGCGTTACTCATCTCAGTCAGCTTTTGGAGGGAGTTCTTCAACTTCGTCAACCCACGCTGTGCATCGGTAGTCGAAGATTCAATTTCGATTTGTAAGGTGTCAATCGTGTTACCCACCGTCTACCTCCTTCCCGGCTCGAATAGCAAGCTGTGTATTGGTCTTTGCCGCCCACGCTGCCATTTTTGCCTTTGTTTTTTCGTATCTAAGGCGTTCTTGCCGTTCCTTCTTTTCTTTGACCTGCTTTTCGGTAACGGCATACGGCTCAGGAGAGTACGGAGTAGGTTTCGTGCCTTTCTTTGCGAAGGCTTGAAGGATGGGAGACACATCGCACAGAGCTTCGTAAAAGTACATTCCCTGTAACCAAAGGTCTTGATTCCTTCGCCGCTGCTTCAACTCGTCAGCCCTTCGGTAACTCTCCGTCAATCGGCAATCTCCATCCCAAAACTGTTCAGGAGTCATGCCGATAGCCAAGTAATATGGTAAGTGATTGTAGAACACCTCAGTATAAGAAAGGGCGGCAAACCCTTTCGATTCGCCGCCCCGGTGGGGTTGCGAGTCACTTACCAACTCGTTCCCCAAGTCAAGTTTCCCTCGGACTCCTCCGGCTCATCGACAAGTGCTTCGATAGGCTCGTTATACATCTCAGCGAGTCGCATTACCAAGTCCATCTTGTTTGTCATCTTCTCGAAAATACGGTCGATGACCTCACGCTTCACGAAACGATGGTGAGCGAGAAACGCTCCTGCAAAGAGAGCGGGAAGAGTGGTAAGAGGTTTCTCGGAAATATCTCCGATGTTAAACCCCTGTTTTTCAAGAGCTGCCACAGAAGCTCTCGTATATTCGAGAGTATAATCCGTACCCTCGAAGGTAAAGTTGATAGTCTTAGCCATGATACATTCCTCCTTGTTTCACGGTCTTAGGCAGAAGCTACGGTGATGGGAGTGGAAGGAGCGATGGTGATAGTCATATCGACCACCTCATTCACGCCGCCGCCCACAACGAACACATTGAGCTTGCCCTTGAACTCGAACTTGCCCTCAGACCCGGTAGGCGTGACAACACCGTTCGACTCAGTACCGCCAAACCAAACGGCGAACTCCGTTTCTGTGTCCTTCATAGCGGCAAGAGTAGCATAGTCATCCTTGTCGTAGTTGGCAGTAAACTCCAACGCTTCAAGAGACTGAATGCCGGGGATGTAAGTCTGCATACCATCCGAAAGGGTTGTGGTTTCGAGCATTTCGGGCGCACCGCCGAGGTCGGGGAAGTCTTTGATGTCAACGACCTTGGTATAAGTGCCGCCGCTTGCGGCTTTCTTCATCAGAAAGACCTTGTAAGTGGAAATAGCCATTACTTATTACCTCCTGTAAATAGTTTGATTGGTAGAGACGATAGCTGTATATCGAGTAACCATTCGATAAATAGTAGCATCGTCCATCGAAACAGGGTTTTTCATTGTGCGGGTAAACCCAAGACCCAAGAGAATATCGTCAATGACGGCGATGATTTCCTTGCACTCGGTCTTTTTTCCGCTCGTTTTATTCGAGTAGACATTGACCTCATACATGAGATTGGCGTGATTCTCATTACTCCCGGAGTCCTGCGTTCGCTTGACCGTATAATTATCGGCTTCCACGATGCTTACACACGGGAAAGATGAAGGACTACGCACATCCTCACCATAGACATTGACCTTCGGGAACTGAGTACGAAGTTCGGTAGCGACCTTCATAAAAATCTCGTTTTCCACATCAATCATTTACCGAACACCTCCTCAGCGATTTTTGTTATCTGCTCTCGCATTTCCTTAGCGGAATCGTATAACGCCCGGTTTGCCGGATTACCGTAGGTTTTGACTTCGCCTTGATGTTTGCCCTCGGTAATAACCTCACCGTTTGTTCCGGGGTTGCCTGAGTATCTCCACGAGTCGAGCTTACCTAAGTGATACCCGTACCCGCCACGAGTAAAGCCAAAGTCTCCCGCTTTCGGGTGACTCTCGGCTGCGTAATGCACACCTGCGCCAAACTCGATGAAAGTGATAGATTTACCCGTTGCGGAGATAGCCAACTTGTTTTTGTCTATCCAAACAGGGGTGTTGTTCACTCGTACATCATTTGTGCCGTCATAGATTGCATTTGCAAACCGCACCGTTGCTTCTTCGATTCCGATTTCGGCAAGCCGTTCCATGAGGATGTGGACTTTTTCATCCAATTCTTTTTGGTAGCTTTCGATTTCGGCAATCGCCTTGTGCAGCGTTCCGAGAGTACACTTGATTTTCTTCACGATACTTCCACCTTGCTTACCGCAAATGAGACCGTGTTGAGAGACCGAGCAACCTTCTTCACGATATAGTCGTAAATAAGGTTTCCGTCCTTGTCGTAGGCGGGAGGAGAGTCGATGCAAAGAACGGAGTGTTCATCGACCGGGCAGGTAACATCGTCCGTGATAATGACCTTATCGTACAGAAGTGAGTTACCGAACTGCTCAACCTGAGCTTCGCCCGTAGCGGCTGACACATTGGCTTTCATCTCAACGGGAGATTCATAGACCACCTTGTATTCACCACTGTCGTTACCGTACTCATCTTTGATAGCGATTTTTTCCTTGAAGAGTGCGTAGTAGAACTTTCGCTTATTTCGGTGTAAGCATCTCATTTCAGCACCCCCGCAAAAGGAAGTACTCTCGATAGCATCGACTCAGGCACATCGGCGTTTTCGTAGGAACGGTTGATACCATTTTCGCTATGGTAGGTCTCTCCTTCCGCACCACGCTTATTGAGAAGATAGCAAGCAATTTCAACCTGATTGGTTGCATACTTGTCCGGCACTATCTCAACATCGTCCCGGTAAGGATAGGCTCTTTGAATAACCTTTCGACCTGCCAAAGAAAGATAGGCAAGCAACACGCTGTCTGCGGTCTCCTCGCCCTTTTCCTCATTCAAGAGGGATTTGAGCATCGTGAGTTTTTCTTCGTCAGTCCATACCATGTTGCTTGCCTCCTTTCATTTTTTACGCAATGGTGTACCAACCGCTGGTCTTCGGGTTATCGCCCGTTGCGGGAGTGACCGCAACATAGCCGTTACCTACCTTCTTATAGTAGGTGGTACCCGCAGTAACCGTAGTTTCGGTTGCAGCGGTAGCCGCACCCTTGAAGAGCTTGACAACCTTCGTCTCGTTGGTGAGAGCCGCAAGATAGTACTTACGGGAGAAAATACGATTCTCACGAGTGTTGGCATCACGCTCCTGCTCGATTTCAACGCCCTTCTTGTTGAAGAGGGTGACGGCTTCCTTCGTACCCATGTAGATAGAGCCGGAAGTTGCATCCTTCTTCGTGTAGATGTTCACACCTGCCACAGTACCGACATAGCCGTTCTTTGCGAACGCTTCGACATACTGCAAGGTGTCTTTCAGCTCCTTACGGATGTCAGCGACATCGGCGGGAGACACGAAAGCAAAGATGGTAACATCTTCGAGGTTTTCGAGCGCAAGCACGGACTGAGCATCAGCGAAAATGTCGAAGTTGAACTTCGTGCCAAGAACTACCTGAGTAGCCTTTGCAAACTCCGCATAGATGTCAGCGTTTACGGTGTTGAACAGGTCAGTACCCATGTGACGAGTGCCGACAGGAACAAGCTGCGGGTCGGTCATAGCCTGTTCATCATAGTACTTGAATCTGTTCTGAGCGAGCAGAATCGTGTACTCCTTCGGGGTGTAACCGACCTCGATGGACTTAGAGTTACCCGCACCGATTGCGAGCTTTTCAGTACCATCGGTAGCCTTGTAGACATTGATTTTGCGAATCATGCCGGGAGTGCCGACAAGATTGTTGTCAACGGTGCAGAACTGCTGCAAGTCAAGATGAGACTTGTACTGGTCTTCTACCTCGTTAGACAGGTAAAAATTCGGATATACGGTATTAGCCATTATTCATTACCTCCATAAAGTTTTTTGTATTCTTCGGGATTCTTTTCGGAATACTCATAACGCTCCTGCGGAGACATTTTTCTCAGCTTGTCGAGAGTCATTATGTCCCCGCCGTCTCCGGCAGGGGGAGCAGGTGTCTTTTTGAGCAAGTCCGCTTTCAGAGTTTTGTCGTGCGTTTCGAGGAACTTTTTCTGATTGGCAAACACCTTAGCGGTATCTCCATCAGCCAAAGCCTTAGCGGTAGCATCAGCAAGGGCTTCATCATAACCGATAGCAAGAAACTGAGCCTTGTGTCCGGCAATGAGCTTTTCCTTTTCCATTGCTTCGACTTTTGCACGAAGAGTAGTAAGCTCTTCCTCGTTTGCCTGTTTCTTCTGTTCCTCCTCGGACAAAAGAGCGTTGTGCTTTTTACGCCACTCGGCAGCTTCGGAGTTTGCCTTAGAAGCGGCATTCTTGTATTTTTCCAACTCGGAAGAGTTGTCCTCATACTCGAACGCTTCAAGAGCTGCGAGCTTTTCCTCCGGGGTCATCTTGTCGTACCCTTCGATTTTGGTGATGTCGATTTTTGCCATATCAATTACCTCCTGCGTTTAACAAGGCTGTTCACTCAGCACTATTGTCTGTTTTACGGTCTTGTCTGACCCTTGCGTTTAGAGTTCACTCTCATATATCAAGCCTTTCGGCTGCTATATCAAAAAGAACAGGGGCTACAAGCATTTCGCTCATAGCCCCTGTTGGCTGTTTCCCTCTACCCATTTGCAGAGGTCTTAATTTTCACTTTTCGTTGAATCTCGACCACCACGAGTCGATTGTTTTCTCGTTTCAATTCAACCGAGTTGCCATGTTTGAGGATTCTTTGAATCTCCTCAATGACCTCAGCCGTAAACAGCTTCGAGTCAATTACTGCTGTTGCCATCAGTCTGTACCTCCCCAATATGGCAGTAAATAGCACCTGCACCCCAAGTGGGGTTTCGGCGGTACTTTCGCAATGTCGTAGATTTTGCCGTCTCGCTTTCGACACTCGGTACAACGCCGTTCGTCCTTCATTGTTACCCATATCACCTTTTCGACATCATTATCAAGATAGGCTTGTTCAACCGCCTTATCGGTAATGTCGATAGCATACTGCGTAACCATGTTAGACCAATAACGAAGGGCGGTTTCAATCTCTTTCGCACGATTGTCGCTTGCGAGAATACTCTCGGCAAATCGAGCGCACTTTCGTTCGATTTCGTGCATATACACATACTTCGTTATCGGGTTATAGTCGTTCAACCATCCGAGCAACCAAGCGACAGAGATTGCATCCGCAAACTTGCCGCTTTGGTCTTTATACGCTCGTTTGGCTATCAAAAGGAGACCTTCTTCTGTTATCTTCTCCAACTCCTCATAAAGAGATTTGGAGGATTGAATAACATTCAATTCGTCAAAGGAGGTAAGACCGTTGAACTGATTGAATAGCCGAATGAACTTCTTTCGCATATAACGAATGACCTTATCGGTATATTCGTACATCGTTCACACCTCCTTGTCGAGAAAGGCGATGACTTCCGAGCGAGACAATCTGAAAGTTTCTTGACTTCCGTCCGACAGAAACAGGTGAAGAACAACCTCTCCGTTTTTGTCAAAAGAGCCGTCAATCGCTTTCAGCGTTGTCATCATTGTCCTCGCTTTCGTCTGAGTCATCCTCACTGCCGTCATCTTTATGAGCGGAGTCAGTTTCCAACTCTTTCAGAAGTTCGGCTTCACGCTCTTCGGCGTATTCCTTGCTTTCGGTATAAGCGAGTTCCGGGTCTACGAAGAGACCGCAGTGTTCAAAAGCAAGTCGAGGATGGATTTTATTGTTCGAGAGCATCGTAGTAAGCACTTGCGCTTTTTCCTGAATGTTCTCGTAGTTACGGCGGGTGAAGCGTATCTCGATTGCGGAGAGCTTCAAGTTCATATCTCGAAGAGTGTTTGCAATGGAAATAACCAACCGTAGAAACTCCTTCTCGGACATCTTGAACATCAGCTCAGTATCTTTCGCTCTCGCTTCGGCGGCAGACCAACCATCACGCATAATGACCGCCGACCCGGTATCGCTCGTAGAGCTACCGCCGTTTCGGTTAGGCATACCGCAAATGGTAAGCACCGTCTGATACATATAATCGACAAGAGTCTGAGTCTGAGTCTGATTGAGTTCCTGAACGAGATACTTTGCATCTCCTTCGAGCGGAACTTTCAGACCGCCATTTTCCTTCAAAGCCTTGAAGTCATCAGAATCAATGTCAACACCTTTGAGGAGAAGAATGGACTGAACAAACTGCTCAACACCGTCAAGACGGTTACTTCCGACCTCGTTGATTGCATCAAGGAGAGGGAGGACAATCTCAAACGCACCGAGCCGAGCGGTATTCGCCGGGTACTCGATGATAGGGACACATCCGAGAGAGTGCGGCTCTGCTTTGAGAACTCTGCCGTCTTTGATTTCAAAGTACATTGCATCGGTATAGACACTATACACAATGCTGTTGTCCTGCTTGATGATGTACTTTACACCCATCTTGCGTTTGTTGCCGAGACCGTTATGATAGACCACAAAGGAATAGCGAGGGTCGAGAGTATAAATCTCGAAAGGAGCTTCGTCAACATCATCGTCAACGGCATCCGGGAGTACCATACGGAACGAAGTACCGCAGATAGTAAACCAATCGGCAAGCTCCTTGTCCTTTGCCGCCTTATCCTCAGCGAACACAAACTCGTTAAGCTGATTGATAGCTTCGGAATGCTCATCGCTTCCACCACGGCAAACATACTGAATCGGCTCACCCATGAGATAGCCGACCTTGAAAGACACAATCTCATTTGCCCGGTTTTCGACCAACTTATTATTGATTTCGGGACGAATGTCTTTCACTCTTTCAAGAATGGGCTGCTTGCCCTTGTAATAGTCGTAAAGGTACTGAATGTCATTCTTATTGACATCGTGAGTTTCGAGAGCTTTATTCAGAACTTCCACGACATTATTTCTGTCGATGACATCCACATCGGTATAGATGACAGTTCTGCCTGTCAATGTACGAGTCATAGCCACTCAGCCCACCTCCTTCAAGTACCTATTCTTATACACATACCATTATAGCATATCTTCAATGCTTTGTCAAGTGGTTTTGTGTAAATAAACCATTGGAGAACAATCAAATCAAAAAGTCCTTCGGAAAACCTCACAACGCCCCATCGGATTCCGCACCATACTCACAGCCATTGTAAGACTATCGGGTGCATCATCGTTTTTGTTTTTGCCGAGCATCTTGTAAGAGAACACATTCTGCATGAAGAGGGAGTAGGCTTTGTCCCGTTTTCCCGGCTCTCGGAAAATCATCATCTCTCGGATGTCCGGGGCTTTATCAAAAATACGCTGATACTTTGCCTTGTCAGTGGGAGCGGCTTTCGTTGTGATGTTCAGACGGTAGCCCTGTTTCTTCAATTCTTCCTCGATACCCTCCTTGTACGACTCGGTAGACTTATTTGCTTCAACCTGCATCGCCTGAACATTATGCTCCATGACCGCCTTGACGAGCAGCGGTTGAGTAACCTTCTTGTCCCGGTTGTCGTATACCACATCGTGAACATAGATGTCCTCGCCATACTGATAACAAACCGGGGATGCAACAAAGTCACCGCCACCGAACGCCGGGTCTACCGCCATAAAGATACGGTCAGGCTCAACATCGGTTGGAAGTTCGCCGTTGTAATAACGGAAGTCATCCGGGGTGAACAACGCACCGTCTCTTTCAATCGGCTCTCCCATATACTGAGCCGCCCAAGAAGCCATATCGTTATTGCGTTCAAAAGAAGCTCTCCGTTGCTGATAGTACTCTGTGCTGAAACCCACACCGTAGTCGTAGTTGAATTGACTCTCATCGTTCTCATCGAGTGCCGACAGATTGATGACCGCAAAACGGCGAGTCTTGAATCGCTCATCATTTTGCAGAAGCTCCATACGAAGTCCTGCCGGGTCTATCATAGACCATCGAGTACCGCACCAAAGGATTTTTGCCTTTTCCTTCGCACGAGGAAGCAGATTGTTATCGACTTTGCTCCACGCAGACATCAAACGGTCTTTATTCATCGCTTCCTCAATACCGCCGATAAGGTCATCGGAGATTTCAACACCATTGCAGTCACACGCACCGTTCAGAGTACCGTAGAGGGAACGACAGGTCAGCGAGGGATAACGCTTTTTGCGGTCGATGTTCAGGGTCTCATCGGCAGAGTTGGTTTGTACCACCTTCGCAGACGGAAACACATCTTTCCACAGATAGGTTACGGGGTCTTGAATCGTCTCCAACACGCCGTTGTAGAATGCTTTGGTGATGGTATCGGAGTACGCAGAGTACAGGTTGGATGACTCGCTGTTACGCCCGATGAGCCAAGTAACGAAGAACATCAGAATGGTGGTCTTGCCGACACGAGGGGGCATGGAGATGAACAGCTCATCAAGGTCATCGTCTACGAGCTTTTGCAGATTATCCACGACCTGTTTCAGAATACGGCGGCGGGGCTGATAAAATCGCTCCTCCGGCTTTCGGTTGATTTCGATGTAGAGCAGATAGCTGTCAAACTTGTACGGTGCATCGAATAGCAAACTGCGCCGATACAGGTCAAACAGTTTTGCATACGCCGAGGTTTTCATTCCTCGGCTGATATACGACCGCAACTCAGCGTTGGTGTCGTGCGCCAACTTGAAGTCGGACTCCTCGATACTGCGACAAAGCGAGAACACATCCTCGTATGCCCGGTAGTCAGAGGGGTCTTTTTGTATTTCAAAAAATATTTTGGATATGAGTTTTTCGTTATCCATTTTCGTTACCTCCCAAAAGAAAAGGACTACCCGAAGGTAGTCCCTGTTGACTGTTACTCATCGCCCTGTTGCGAGAGCCTTAATCCCATAAATAACCTGCAACCCACTCGAAACGGCTGCGCCATGAATCATTTTCCTTTTTCTCTTTCTTTGGCTTAGGGAGCTTTCCTCCGCACAAAGCGTATACGCCGTAGAACGGCAAGAGAATAAGAGTGATGACGAACGCAAAGGTATATATAAATACATACCCGATTATCTTGAAAAACATCTTAAACGCCCATATCATCGTTTAGCCCTCCTTTTTGAGAATCGGCTCGTGAACGCCTTTGACCCAATTCATATCCTTGCCGTACTTATACATTCCCTCATAGAAAGGGCGGTTGTCCCGGATGCTTCTTACATTGGACTCACGGAAGGGTGTTCCTTTGCGGGTGGTGTAACCTGCGGCAGTCAGACCATCGGCGATGTCCCAAAGGGTACGACCTGCATCCAAGCCCTCAAAGACGGCTTTGACGATAGGCACTTCATCCTCGTTGATAACAAGCTGACTGTTTTCCACCTTGTACCCATAAGGACTACGACCGCCGCTATACCCTCCGGCTTTCGCCTTGATTCTACGACCGCTGCTTGTTCTCATCGCAATGTTGCGCCGTTCCTGCTCTGCCACGAAAAGCATGATGGAGCGATAGATACCGCTCAGACCGTTGTCATCATCAAACTGTTCACAGACACTCAGGAGCTTGATGTTCTTCTTTTCGAGGGTGTAGAGATAGTAGAAGTAGAGCTTGATGTCTCTCGCCATACGGTCGGACTTTGCAACGATGACCGCTTCGTAGGGAGGGTTGGTTACATCAGTTCCGTAGAGAATCTTGTCAAGCTCAGGGCGATTGTCTTTGACACCGCTCACAGCCTTGTCTATAAACCATTCCACGATATTGTACCCATTCTCGTTGGCGTAGAGGAGAATGGATTGTTTTTGAGAGTCAATGCCGAACTTATCGTCTCCGACCTGTCCTTCGGTGCTGACTCGAATATATCCAACTGCGTTTTTGAAGTTCATGGTATCTTCCTCCTGTTCGCATTTATTATATCACAAGTTTATGCGAATGTCAATAGGTTTTTGCGAATTGCCTTTTTATTTTTTGCGAGTGGTTACGACCCTCACCCGCCCCAAAAGCCCCGCCCGGTTTCCCCCCTCCGGGGGTATGCCGCCCCGGAACGCCCACGCAGCGAGCAACTCCGAGCCGAAAGCCGGACAAAATGCAGCTTGAAACGCTGAACGGCAGACAATCGCAGAAAATCTTGAAAAACTTTCGCAGAAACTCTTGAAAAGTAAATGCGAATGTGCTATAATGATACCGTAAACAAAAGAGAGCGCACCCGGAAGCCCTGAGAAAGCAAGACCGGGAACGCTCACACAAACCAACCCACGCCGGGCGGCTGCTCCTCTATTGTAGCACAAACCCGGCACAATTACAAGGAGGATTTACAATGTTACGCACAAACACCAAGAAAGCCGCCGCAAATATCCGGGCTTATATCATGGACGGATTCACGCCCGAAGGGTACACGGACAACCCGCCGCAGGAGTTCCCGGAAGTTGCCGCCTTTATCCTTGACACATTCAGGAATGAAAAATACAATCTACCGCAAGACTTCCGCTATTATCACGGTTGCGAGCGGTTGGCGTACCGGGATTGGTGCGCAGGGTTGGCGGGAGTCCTTGACACCTGCTATTATTATAACCGCTCTGCGGTTGATGACCTCGGCGCAATCCTCGAAGAAACCGAAGAGGAAAAAGCCCGTTTTACCGAACAGGAAGCCGAGCAGCTTTTAACAGACCTGATTTATAGAGAACTCACGAAAGGAGCGGCGAGAAAATGAGAAAGTACACGCAGAAAGAATTAAAAAACCTCGTGCGCTGCGGTATGGCACATGACCTCACCAACGCAACCGCCGCCGAAGTTATGGAGCAGTGGGAACACGGCGAGAAAGTCGGTTATAGTTCCGGCACATACGGCATTAACGGCGGTTTGATTCAGAACACGGAAACGGGCGAATATTACGCCATCACCGCACGAAATAGCAATCTTTTTCGCATCTTTTGAGGAGGGCGCAAACATGATTAAATATGACAACTGCAAAAACTGCGTGAGCCGTTGCGAACACGCAGGAAAAGACCGGGAGTTTATCTGCATGGGCGGGAAGTCCTGCAAGGTGCTTTACACGCCCGACAGCATAGCAAAAGCGGCGGCGGATTTCGTAGGAGCTATAAAGCTCATAGCCACCAAGCCGGACAACCTCGACAACCTGCAATGCTATCTTGCGCAACACTTCCCGGAATGGTTGAGAAAGTACGCAAACAGCCCGGAGGACATAGCCGCCGAGCTGCGAGAGTTCGCAACAATGGAGATATAACACCAAGCCGGGGCAGTTCGTCCCGGCTCATTTCGTAGGAGGTGAAACAATGCCGAAGGAATGGAAAACGCCCGGAGGAACGGCGGCGGCGGTTTGTCTCGATATGCTCGAACAACCGCATTTACTCATTGCAGGGAGTACGGGAAGCGGTAAAAGCGTACTTTTGAACACGCTCATTTACACCGCACTCTACAAAGCCCCACACCGCCGCTGCTTCATCCTGATTGACCCGAAACGGGTTGAGCTTATCGACTATAAGGAACTACCGCACACGCTCATTTATGCAAGCGAGCCGCCCGACATCGCCGCCGCTTTGGTGTACGCTGTTGAGGTCATGGAAGAGCGATACAAGCGAATGCAAGCCGCCCGACAGAAGAAAAGCACCGAGCCGGACATATTTGTTATTGTGGACGAGTTCGCCGACCTCATGACCACGCAGAAGCGGGAAACCATGCCGCAAATAATACGCCTTGCACAACTCGGAAGAGCCGCAAACCTGCATTTGATTCTTGCAACCCAACGACCAACACGGGACATTATCAACGGTCAAATCAAAGTCAATCTTGATTCACGGGTTGCGCTACGGTGTCCGACCGCTCAGGACTCCCGAAACATCATCAACACCAAAGGAGCGGAAACGCTGCCCCGCTACGGTTTCGGGTACTACCTCACGCCGAAGGGCTGCGAGCTTATCAAAATACCCATGACACCGCCCGAAGCCATAGCCGAGCGGGTGCAATGGTGGGAAGCTCAGAAGCCGCACAAATCCATATTTGACCGCATAGCCGCCCGGAGATAATGCCGGGCGGCTTTCCTTATGCCCTCGCAGAAGCCCACAGAACGCCCACAGAGCCACGCAAGGCAGCAGGGGTATAGAGATACCACCCGACACGCAAACGCCGTACAGAGAGTCACAGAGGGCGCACAGAGCCACGCCCGAAAAACGACCGAGAGACCCACCCGGAGCAGCACTGCCGCCCGAATGGGTCTCTTTTCGTTCACTTTTCGTTTTATTTCGGTGGGAGTTAGCCGGGGCGAACTTTGTCGAGCTGATTTTCGACCTTCTGAAAAGTCCTTTCTGCGGCTTTTCGGAAAATGAAAAAGTTTATTTTCTCAGCCGTTTTCCTCGCCGTCATCGGGCGGAAGCTCATCAACTACCACGGAATCAAGATAACGCTGCCGCACCTCTTCCGGGTCTCTTGCTTCACCGAGAGGGTTGTTCGGCGTAACAATGATGTCCTGCTTATCGGCATAGCCGAAGTGATTCTTTCCGAGGAAGATTCCAACGACCGGGTTAATCTTGCCATCAACCATCCAATCTTCCCACATTTCTTCGAGAATTGCCCTCGCTTTTTTAATAATGGGAGAGTGCGTGTTCTCTCTATACTCGCCAACCTGCCAAGTATAGAATGTCCTTCTGTCGATACCAAGTGCATTACACATTCCGGAAACAGTCGGCTTGATGTCATCTTCCACGCAGTGATTGAAGTACCAAATGATACGCTCTTCAACCTGTTTCTCATCGGATATATCAATCTCAGGCAAGTCCCAACTCGCAAGGGCGTGTCGCAAATATCGACCCCTATCCCCCGGTAAAAGATTTTCATTTCCGTTCCAAGAAAGGTCTTTCCTTTCATTGCCGCCTGAGCCTTTCGGTCTCCCTCTTTTTGCTACCTGCTGACCGATGTCAGTCAATTCTTTGTCTTTCATCTCGTATGCTCCTTTCTGCCTGCCGGGTAGAGTGGGTAGAGAAAAATCGGCTTTTTCAGTAAAGTCCTCTATATAGTACTCTCTATAAGACACTTTATAGAAAAAAGCTAATTTACTCTACCCGCTCTACCCAAAACGCTCGCTAAACAGGCTTTGTGAATAATTTATGAACAAGTTTTCAGAGAAACACCGTCAAAAACAGTGTACCCATGCGATACCTTCTTGCCGTTGTGCCATTCCGGGTGTTGTTCGAGTCCGGCATTGAACTTTTTCGATGTGCAGACATAATACCCATTACTCTTACACCAAATCTTATAGGCATCGAACAGGCTCTTTGCTCTCGTGCTTGCATCCTCATTTCTCTCACAACGCTCTTCGAGAAACTGCAACACAAGGTCATTGTCACGCTCGTACTGCTTGATGACTTCCTTCATCTTCTCGGACATTTTCAGCCCGAAACGCTTATAACGGAAATAACCAATCACGAGCCAAGTGAAGATACCTTTCATCGCTTCGGGCGTTCTGAAAGCATCCTTCAAGCTCTCGTCCCGCTCCTCCTCGGTGAAGTGCCTGTTGAACTCAATGACCCTCACACGGTCGGAAGCAAACAGGGATTTATCCTGCACACTCGGAAGGTCGTTACAGGACAGCCACATTGTGAATTGCGGGAGGAAGGTCATCATACTCTCGTACAGATTCCGGGCAGTTATTTCCTCGCCGCCCGTGAGCTGCTTGATAACCTCCTCATCAAGTTTGCCGTACTGATTGCTTTCTGCCATTGTCACAAATCGCTTTCCTTTAAGGGCGGCGATTGTGGGGGAAGCTGCTTCTGCGTTCTTTGCCCGGTCGGTCTTGCAGATAATCGACACGGGGGAGACGGAAGCATAATCTCCGAGCAGGTGGTGAATCGTTCCGAGCAATGTTGACTTGCCATTTCGGGTCGTTTTACCGTGAAGGATGAACATACACTCTTCTTTGGAAGTACCGAGCATGGAGTAGCCCAACGCCCGTTGCAGGTAGTCGGCTTTCTCTTTGTCATTACTCGTTACCTCACGAATGAACTCTTCCCAACGCTCACAGCGAATGTCATCCTGCATGGTATACTCAAAATTGGTCTGCATCGTGAGATAGTCACGCCAATCGTGTTCCCGGAAGCTCATGGTCTCCAAATCGTATGTACCGTTGAGACAGTTGATGAGGTTGGGGTTAGCATCGAACTGAGATGCTGAGATGGGGTAGACGGAAGCGGCATCCTTCATCAGCCTGTCACGGAAACGCCTATCCCCCATTTTGTTTACGAACGCAAAATAGCTCTTGCGCTTTTCCTCATCGGTGATTTCTCCGCAGTATAAGACCATCAGACGGGTAAACTCCTTGATTTTCTCAGCCACAAGCAGAGAGCCGACATCCTTGCGCCATGCACCGTTGTCGTAGGTATACCATGACTTCGCTTCCGGGCAGTACCGGGTGTCATTCTTGTAGCACTCCGAAAAGAGTTCAGCCATGCCGCTTTCATCCCACGAATACCCGCTATTGTCAAGCTGCCGGGATTCCGGGTGAGCGTTCATGATGTAGAACATTTTTCTTGAAAGCTCTTCGGATAGGATGAGCTGACCGCTTTTCAGTTGGAACAGTTCGGGAGTCACCTCACTCATCATTTCTTCGCTCATTTTCATTCACCTCCTTGTACTTGACTTCAAAATAGTGCATCCAACAATCGGCTTCATCACACTTGTTGCAATGCTTCTCGCACCAAACACAGTTCTCTTCGGAGTTGTGTAACTCCTCCTCACATGGGGAGAAGTTACACGGAAAGCCGAAGAGTTCTGCGAGCAGTTTTGCTATAAACTCCTCGTTCATTCTTACCTCCTGTACTTCGTAACGCTGTTTGTGATGGTCTGAATCTCACTCGTAGGAAGTGGAGGAGAACAAGCGACCTGATTTGCGTGTAGAAGCTCCTGATAGATTTCTTTTTTCGAGTAGCCTTGATTGTGAAGCTGCCCGGCGAGAGAGGTGAGAGACAGGTTTCTCATCCCTCTCGGTATGGGCGGGTACTTCGGTCTGAGGGAGATTTTCCCGTTCTCCGGCTTCTCGTACAATGGAGAATAGATACGCTGCGAACTGCCGGAGTTGTCGTTTTCCTTCACGGTTTCCGGGAAGTACTTGCTGACAACATAATCAATCGCTTCCTGATTTTCTATCATCGTTTCATAGATGAGCTTTTCACCCGTAACGATGAAGTATCGGCTGCTCTTGTAAATCTCCACCCCGTTACCGTTATTCTTGCCCTTGAAGGGTAAATCGCCTTTGAGCAGGATGTGAACACCTCTGCCGCTTCTTGACTTTTCGGTATATGACCGACAAGCTCGCATGATGTCAATACTCGTTTCGGATAAAAAGCCGTCCTCATCGAAACCGCAGTCGATGTCAATACCTACAATTCCATTGTTATTGAACACAAACCCGATATGGTCGTAGATACCATCGCTGACGGCTTTCTGCGCCGTCTCAAAATCGCACCAAGTTTCCGGGTTGACGGACGATGCACCTTTGCGTTCGTTGGCTTTCATCGGTATCTTCGAGCCATTCCATACACAGACCCATTGAGGGAGAGCGGTAATGTCGGGTGGGAGATTAGCGTATCTCACAGAGCGTTATCCCTGTTCGGGCGCATCTTCCGGCTCAACCTCCGGGGATGCAGCGATTTTCTTTTTCTTCTTTGAGTATGTACCCTCGAAGAAGTACTTGCCGTCAACACAAATGGGATAACCCTCAAACTGTTTGCTCTCGGTTACTTCGCCCTTTTCGATAAGAGCGTTGGCGGCGTTGATACCCATTTCGTTCTGTACGAAGTCTTTCCCCGCAACCATGATGAAATGGACTTTACCTTTGTTGTTTTTCAGTCTCATCGTTGACCTCCTTGTTCCATTCTTCGACATCTACACCGATGTCTTTCAACTTTCTCTGACAGAGCCATGCGCCGTCATCGGGCATCTGATAATACTCAACGAGGGCTTTATGCTCTTGCTGAAACGCTTCCCAAAACCGCCTGAGTCGCTTCTTACCGAAACCAAGATGAACATGAAGGGTATACAAGACCATCGCATCAATATCGTTTGTGTACTTTCGGTCGGCTTCAACGATTTGACGGTTGATTTCGATGTTCATAGCAAGTCGCTCTTTGGCGGTAAGGTCTGCGCCAAAAACCTTACCCTTATACTGCTTTACTCTCATTTCTGCTTCCTCCTGAACAGGTTACGGACGAAGTAGCGGATGATGTACCAACATTGTTCGAGATAGCCGACCCTTCGGTAGCTCATCTCAAACCTCGATGTCATCGAAGATGACGGGAATGAGGGATTTAATTTCGTTGAGCAGAGGAATAGCAACCTCTCGAATCTGCGGATGAGCTGCCGGAGAAGTTCTCAGTTTCAGAAAATGTCTCCACTCTCTGAGGTCGGCGGTCATCACGATTTCGGTTTTCAGACTGTTCGGGAGGACGGCTCTCGCTTCCTGCGGAGAGCAACCAAAGTCGAGCAGGTCGAAGTAGGCGGTCTCAGCATTCTTGCAGGAGCGTTCCCAAATGTGATAGCCCACTGCGCTCTTGTCGAGATAGGACGGCTCAATAACGGTGATTTCGCTCTGAAAATCGTCCTTCAAGTAATTGCAGTACCGAGTAGACTCCTGACAGTAAGAAGCGAGTCGGTGACGGACAATTTCGTGAGAAACGCCCCTGTCGCATACGAACTTTACTGAGAGAGAGGAGTGTTCGAGGACAGCTTCATGTCCTCGTTTGACGATGTTCCTCACGAATGAGAGGTAACTATCATCGGTGATTTTGTGTTCGCTCTTATAGCAGATACGACCACAACTTTCAATGTGTTTGAGCATCTGTACTCCGTCAATCGGGGTAAGAATCTCGTGATACGGTTTAATGATTTTCATATCAAAGCCCCTTTATATGAGCCGCAATCATGTCGGCTTGATGAGTCCACAGAACATTCGGGTAGCGATGAATCGCTCTCGTATAGTCCTGCCATTCTTCCTTGTCGGTGAACGCTCCCATGTGATAGCGGATGCACATGACCTCTTCCTCTGTCAGTTGGAGCAGCGATGCACAACGCATGACCGATTTATCTCCATGACCTTTGAGAAGAGTGTCGGTGTTGTACTCCCATGCCTGTTCATCATAGATGGGACAGCACTTATCGCCATCAACGATTTTCCCTGTGACAGGGTGACAGTATTGGTCGATTTTGCAGAGGTCGTGAAACATCCCAACAATCCACGGAGAGCGATTGCATTGCCAAATGAGACCGTTCTTTTCGGTGAGGTCAACGAGAGCTTCGGTAACTGCGAAAGAATGGTCGAAAAGACCGCCTTTGTAGTTGCCATGATATTTCGTAGATGCAGGTGCATCAAAGAAACCCCACTCTTCGAGCTTTTCCGGGATTTCCGGGTCATCGAGACACTGCATCATGGATTTGAAAATCTCAATTCTGTTGGCTCTTTCCATCTTCGTACTCCTTTCTGTGAATACTCTTTTCACTCGAAAACCCGTCCGGGTATCTATCACGGAGCTTTGCCTTGTTCATTTCAAAAACATCATCAAGCTCCATGCCGATAGCGGCGGCTGCGATTGCCAAATACCAAGCACAATCCCCAAGCTCCTCGGCAATATGCTTTGTATCGAGTTCGTGACCCTGAAAAGTAGCTTTCTTTACAATGTCAGCGACTTCACCCGCTTCGCCACACAAACCGAGTACACCGTTAATGAGCATACCATGATGCTCATAGTTCATACCGCTTGCCGTTCTCAGAGCTTCCTTCTGATACTCATTCCCCGTCATTGTTCGCAACCTCCATTTCCAACACCGTCATGATTGCGTAGTTGGCAAGGTCAATCAAAGTGTCCCGGATGGACTCGTCATTGACTTTCTGCTCACCGCCACGGGAAAGGGTCTTGAAGCGGCTGAACTTATCTCCCAAGCGGATACGAGCCATTGCCATTCCTTCTTCGGCGAAGGTTTGATGAAAGCTATCACCGTAGTCGTGATTTTTACGCTCATAGAGCTTATTGATTTCCTCACAGATACGAGCGTGATGCTCGACTTTACTTGTACTCATTTGTGTGATTCCTCCTATTTTCAATGCCATAATACCTCACTCCCTACCGCAAGTATCGTTCTGAATTGCTCGTACTTTGCCGATGAAGTCTCGCAAGGAGCGAGGGCGGTAGCTGAGACCGCCGCTCGCTGTCAACTTGCGAGGAGGTGTTGTTTCCTCGAACTCGAACATCACAAACTGCCCGTTGATACAGGCGAGGACACCCGGAGAACTTCTCGTATAGTAGATACCCTCAGAACTAAGGTATTTCGTGCATTCCCTCAGCAGTTTGGATTCTGCCATTGTCAGCCCAACAGAGAGTCGAGGTCGAAACCGCCGCTCTTCTTCGGTGCTGCCTTGCTTGCGGTAGGAGCAGCTTTCTTTGGAGCGGGAGTCTGAACTTCCTCTTCATCGAAACCGTCAGCGGGAGACTTATCTCCGAGACGAATGAAGGTGACGGTCTTGTTCGGGTCTTTGTTGGACGGCTGAACATCATGCTCAACGCTGCACTTGATGTAACGCCCCACAAGGTCGTTGTGGTCGATTTCAGTGAGCGTGTAGTCCTGCAAAGCGGTTTTTGCGAAGAAGGAGAAAGCGTTGTACGCACCCTCATTCATAGACCCATCCTGCTTCATAAGATTGAAGCGTTCGGTATGGGTCTGACCCTTTGCGGTTTTCATCTTGACCTCCAACTTGCCGAACTCTTCCTTGTAAGAGACCTCGATGATTTTGAAGATGTGCGTTCCTTCCGGGATGAGGGAAAAACCCTCAGTCAATGCAATTTTAGCCATTTGCTTTATCCTCCTTGTTATTCTTCGATGATGGGAAAGATGATACCGACCAACTCGTAGTCATCTGTCGGAATCATTCCGGCTTTCTTGATGAGCAGCGCATCGGGAACGGGGGTATCGTTTTCATAGTGGTACAGAATCTCGGTGATGTCCGACTTCTCGATGAGACCGTAGTCATCATTGCAAATCGGGAGAGAGATACTGCCGTCCTCAGACTGATAGACTCTTACGCAGTCCTTGATTTTGCCGTCTGCGATAGGCATAACAGCCTTTTCAAGAGTAGCATCGACCGTATTGCCGATACCGTTGATGATTCTCTTGATGGTCTCCGGGGCTTCCTTGATGTCGGAAGCGGTTACGCTCCTCACGGTATCGGGGATAGCCATGAGAACGGAAACGGAAGCAAGCCAACGCTTTTCGAGAATCTGATTGGTTTCATAGATAACGCCCTCGGATGCAAGGGACTTGACGAACTTTGTAAACTTCATTGTGTTTTCCTCACTTTCTTTTCTTATTAGCGGCTGCGATAACCGCACCCGCAATGACGATGATAAGCTCGACCATGACGGTAACGAGAACACCTGCAACGAACGGATTGATATACATTATGCTTCCTCCTCAATGGCTTTAGTTGTGATACGGTAGCTGACTTTTGCTCTTGTGTACTTAGCGAGCAGACCATCAGCTTTCAGACCGTCCTTGTCGATTTCCGAGGTTTCGGAGCGAGAAACATTCCACTCATACTTTTCTCCACGGATGGAAACCTTCTTATCGCCGTCCCGGAACTGAGCAAGAGCGTGTTGCTTGATGATGTCGGTAACGACCTTCAAGCGTTTTTCAAGCGGCTCGATGGGAGCAGAGAGACGGTCGATTTCCGCTTTCAGTTCCTCACCCTCTCGGAGCAGAGCTTCGATGTCCGACTCCGGGTTGAGGGTATTTGTGCGAAGTTCTTTCAGAATCTCGGCATCGGCTTTCTCATCGAATGCCGGGGAGATACCCGTCTCAACATGGTCTTTCCACCACTTCTCAGCCTTTTTCACGAGCTTCTTGAACTCAGGGTATCTCTCGGACACCTTGAAGGGAACGGTGATGGTATTCTTTGCACTCGGAATGAACTGCGAAGGGTCTTTGTAGTCCTTATCCGAGAGGAAGGAAGCGACCATGATGACATCATCCACGCCGAGCAGGTAGGCGTACAAAGCCGCTTGCAGAGCATAGTATTCGGGGATGTCCTTAGCCCAATCTTCGGCTCGTTTGGTGGTTTTCATTTCGAGGACAGTAACGGGCTTCTTGTTCTCATCGAAGAGCAGATAGTCCCACATACCGCCGAAGATTGGCTCATCCTTGAAGAAGTCTCCGTAAGTACGGTTGAAGTAGTCCTCGCCGTAGATGTCAGTCGGAGTGACGATGTTCGTCATGAAGTAGGACTTCTTCATGAACTGAGCCTGTTTCGGCTCGATGGTCTTACCTGCGGCGGTATAGATGGTTTCCTCAAAAGGCTTCTGATAAGTCCTCGTGATTTCGCACCATACCTCAAAAGGAGTAGACCACGGATTCAGACCGAGAACGGTTGCGAATCGGGTTGCCGTCAGCTTTTTCGGTCTCTTCGGGGGTACGACCTTGATTTTGTTTCCTTCTAACCACTCCATGACTTATTCCTCCTCGATGTTGTAGTTTTCGACCATCTCGCCGACCTTCAAAACAAGCTGCTCACACGCAGACTTCGAGATTTTGGTGAATCCCTCGGTCTTGATTGCCACCTGCTGAATGAACTCTTCCTGAGTGGAATCAACCTCTTTCAGCTTTTTCAAAACGGCTTTCAAAGCCTTGATTTGCAGCTCATCGGCGTTGGCTTCCGGGGCGGTGAGACCCTGTTTGATTTCCTCACGCTTCTCGGTGGAAACAGGCTTCTTTGGCTCTGCTTTCGGGGCGGGTGCATCCTTGCCGGACTCGGCATCGAACGCATCGGCTTCGACCACATCAAGGATGAGGAAGTAGAGATAACGGCGCATATAGGTGATTTCTGCACCGAGACCCTGTACCTCGTTCATACGGAACTTGCCCGGCTCTGCAATGGAACGGGCGGTAAACTCAACGACCACCTGCTCATCGGGATTGTCGAGGTTGATGAATCTGCCGACCGCCTTGCCATCGGGAAAGCTCGTAAGGAATACGCAGTTGAAGTTCGAGAAAATCTCGGTTGCCACGGGAACAATATCTTCAAGCTCGAAGTACTTGAACTCGGCATGAAGGTTGACTCCCGACTTTGTTACGCCCCTACGAAGGAACTCAATCCTTGCGGCAAGGAGCTTCTGCCACACATTCATTGTGGCAGTATCAACGGTTGTTTCTGTTTTCTTTGTTGCCATTTTTCAGACCTCCAATATTTTAAGGATTTGTTTTTTCAAGCTGTTGATTTTACGAGTGTTCTTCTTCGGCGGCTTGATTCCGAGGAAGTCGTTTACATACTTCTGAGCGAGCTTGATGTACCAAGACCTGTCGAGTACCGCAACAGTAAGTTCGTTGGTATTGTCAATCATGCAATGCTCAGGGAGACCGCCGATTTTGGCATCGTTACCTTTTTCGGCATGAGTCTTGACGAGTGTTCCGTATCGGGTATCTTTGACAGCGTAGACCCGGTTGCATTTCTGAACAGGGATTTTCTCGCCGTCAACAATGTGATTGACCTCGGAGTAAAGACCCGATGCTTTTGCTACAAGCTGAAAGCTGAGAAGGTCGTTACAACTATTGATGGTATCTTCGACTGAGACACCCTTTGCGAAGTAGTCGAGAATCGCTTTGGCAACGATAGTCGCATTGTTGTTGATATTGAACGCTCCTGCCGGAGCAATACCACGCACCAACTGACCGCCCTTGATTTTCGTGCTGCCGTCAATGGCAATCTCGACATAGTTGTTGACATCCTTCTGAATGATTTCCGAGATAGTGTCCTCTTCAAGCTCAAAGCCCGTTCTGTCCTGCCATTCCTGACAGATAGCATCGTAGCGTTCGAGGTCATCATCACTGAGACTCACCATGATACCATCGGTGTTGAGCTGCACGATTTTTAGGGAAGAGCATTCTCTCACAAGATGGATTGCAAGCTCCAAGAGTCGAAGTTGCCCGGTGATGCACACCGACCGCCCCATGAGGGGGTCAAACAGGTCGTTGTACTTCGAGAGCATCGCACCGTAAGTCGTGTTTGCAACGAGCTTTAATGCGTTGGCGGTTGCCTTGTCCCCGGACTTTTTCGCTTTCATTCGGGCTTCAAGCATATCGGCATAATTCTGAGGGTTAGGGATATTTCGGCTGCAATACCCATCCAATGTCATAAGGTGAGGATAGTAGCTGCCGACATCACGGTTTCTCAAATGTCTGCCGTTTTGCGCTTTCTCCCGATAACACGGGATAGCACCGTGAATCCCGCCGTAGGCGATTGTCACTTCACAGTCTCCGATTTTGAAGTTGAGCTTGCTCTTGAACACCTCTTCATCGGAAAGCGAGTGGTCGTAGATACGGTTGAAGAAACTGAATACATCTTCGGGGATATACTCTCGGAGCAAGTTGTCCGGGTAGACATACTCCCGCTCGTCATCATGTTCCTTCGGAACGGCATCGAGATAAGCAGCAGTCAATTTTGCGTTTGTCATATACAACGCCCGGTTATCGGGAATACCCTTGATTCTGCCAAGCATGAGCTTATTTTCGATATAGTTCTTTCTCAGGTGGTAGAGCTTTTCGGTAGCATCAACATCGTGCTTACAGTAGAAGATAGTCTCTTCAAGCTCCTCCTCTGTGAGCGGACGGTCGATGTTGAAGTCAACCTCAGACTCTCGAATATCCATTCCGAGATGAGCTTCAATCGCTTTCAGAGAAAGTCCTGCCTGACAATCATCGAAAAGGTCGAACTGCTCGAAGTAAACCTTGCAGTTCCTTACGAGAGGGTGTTGCCATCCAACCTCGCCGTGAACGATGACATAATCGTTGAGTTCCTTGATTTGCTCCGGGGTTGCATCCGAAAGCACCGCTTTCAAGATGAATTGGTCGTAGTGCTTATTGTTGAAACCTGCGAGAAGAGGGTCATTTTCCATGAACGACTTGACCGCTTCGTTATCGTTGTGAATGACCGTATATTCGCCGCTGTCGAGGTCTTTGAACACAAAGAGCCAATCAAAAGCGAACACCTCGCAGTCGAATATGAAAGTCAATCTCTCACCTCCATTTCAGTAAGCTTTTTGAGCCATTTGGTTTTGATGATGTTCTCCAAGTAGTCGGCGTTATACTTTGGATTTGAAGATATAACCGAAAACGGTCTACCAAGCTCTCTCTCTCGAATTGCTTCCGTTTCCCGCATTTTCTCAATCATAAAAGAGAAATTATCGGGGTAGTATTTGCAAAGGTAGGCGTAGTTGAGGTAAGAGGACATAGGACAATACATACAACCACAACGCCTGTTGGTTTCGTAGTAGTGATTGAATATTGGCTCTGTCTTTGCCCATTCAAGAATAGAGCTTTCTAAAATTCCCTCCTCGACAAGCGGATAGCGTTCTCTACCTTTAAGCAATGCCCTTTTACTGAAACGCTTCTCCTCATCAGCACAATAGCCGATATACGCCACGGTATAATATCCGAGAGAGTTGAGCCATTCTTCTTGCTGTTTGGCGCAATCGAGTTTATACTTGCTGTTGCACCAACGGGCTACCCTTGTGGGGAAACCGTACTTGTCATATAGCTCTCGCCAACTTTTACGGGGCTTGAAACGGACAAAAGGAATACCGAATCGTTTGCACTCGCTCTCCATGTAGTCAATTACTTCATGAATAAACGGGTAGTCAATCTCAAGCTCGAAATGACAAACACCATTGAGAGGGTATTTATCGAGGTTGTGGAGAATGAGGTTGAGCATATACAAACTGTCCTTACCACCCGATACACTCGCCCAATACGATGGGCGTAAAGCAATTTCTGTTGTCACTTGAATACCTCCTCAATGTTTTTGCAATGAAGTCCCGCATCAGATACCATTGGAGAATCCAAGTGAAAAGAAGTGCGCTTTTCTATCAGATTCTTACCATATCTCTTCTTAGGGACAGTTGGCGCAGTCGTGTTTCTCGGTCGGCTTTTGCGATTCCATTCACCGCCTTTTGTAACGAATTCTTGCTTCCATCCTGCGGCTTTCAGGGAAGTGCCGTTCTCGCTTTCGAGGATATAGGTTATGATTTTCTCATAGCCCATTTCCTTAGCAATTCGAGCAGCTTTGGCATATAAGAACGAACAAACATCCTTTGTACCATCGGTGCAAAGACGGACAACTTCAACTGTTTTTCCATCATCAAGATTTCGAGAAACAGGTCTGCCGACTTGAACAACCCCTACCAATTTACCGTCTACAACAGTCCCAATACGAAACTTATCTCGATAAACAGGGGCATGATGACGATGTAGTTTAGCCACAAACTCATTTGCAGCAGAGAGTTCAAGCGGGATAGCGTGTATTCTCATCCGTTTGCCACCCCTCAGCCGCTTTTCGCTCAATGAGAGGAAGGAAGTACTCATCCTCGCCACGCTGTCGAGCTTTTACAGCATCTTCGAGCCGATGGTATCTGCCAAGATGAATCCGCTTGCCATGAACTGAGATGTACGCTACCCACATCTGACGGTGAGCATCCCACCACACACCTTTGTACCCGCTGCGGTTGTTCTTCGGAGGGACACTGCTTTCAATAACTTGAAAGTTGGTATGATATTTCAAATTGTCTTTCACGCTCATTCCGTGTCCTCCTCTACAAAGTAGCATCCGTTTTTGCGGTAGGTGGTGCATCTTCGTTTGAACGACTTGACAAGATACTGACTGTCATCAACAAAGTCGTAGCAGACAGGCTCTTTCTTTCCCTCATGAGTTCGAGCGATACGCCCGATACTCTGCGTGATTACGGCATAGTCCTTTTGAGGGGTTGCCATGTAAAGCCGTTCCAAACAAGGAATGTCGAGACCTTCCTTAGCGAGAGAGTAAGTAGCAAACAGGTATTTCTTGCTGCCCATCCGCATATCCTCAATCGCTCTTTCACGCTCTGCCTTACCCTTTTTGGTTGTCATCTTACCGCTTATCATCACTGCCTGTCTCCTCATATCAGAGGGAAGTGTGTTCATGAGCGTTTCGAGGTGTTCCAAACGGTCGGACAGAATGAGAGAGGAATGCTCGCTCTCGCTGACTATCCACGAACTGATTTGATGATTTCGCTCGCCGTTTTCGCAAAGATAGGTGATGAGCTTCGTGTAGTTGAGAGTTCCGTCCGTGTTGATGCACTCTCTTCCGGGTTTTATCCCGGTATAGATGGGCTTCACTCCAACCTTCATAATACGGTCTCCGACCGCTTCATCCGGGACAGTGTAAACCACCTGACCGAGTAGGGCGTAGGTTGCAGCTATCATCCCATCAGAACGATGAACGGTAGCGGACAACCCGAACTTATGTCGTGCTGACAAGCTGTTCAGTACCTTGTAGAACTGAGTCATTGCCGTAGGTGTCCCGGAACATCTGTGACACTCATCAACTATGATGACATCCCATAAGTACTTGTATTGAGCAAGGTCTAAGCGGCACATGGTCTGTATGGTTGCGAATGTGATACCTTTTCCGATGCTCACCTTACCCTCGGTGATTGTTCCGATGAGCGATTCCTTCATGTACTGTTCGGCACGAGTTTTACTTTGGTTGAGCAGGTCTTTCGTGTGAGTCAACCACAGCGTTCTTCTGCCGAGCCGTTCCACGAGGGATATTCCCATCTGTGTTTTTCCGCTTCCTGCCGGGCTTTGAAGGATTCCGTAGTGCTTTGCAAGCACCTCATCGACCGCCTTTTGCTGATAGTCGTATAACGGTACTTGACATTTGAAGTCTATCGGAGCTGCTTCGGAGAAGTCCGCAAATGTTTCAGCCCCTTGAAGCATCGGAGCGATTGCTCTCAATGTGCCAAAAGGAAGGATGAGAGCATTTCCTCGTACTTCATATAGCGACAGGATTTCCGGGGTGTTCCCGACCCAAAAGTGCATCCGCACTTTCTTAGAATAGTCGGGGTTTCTGATTTTAAGATTTTGGCTGCACCATTGAATCAACTCCTGAGAGGGATTCTCGACTGTAATAGTGCTGCCGACAGTCACCTGCATTTTGCAAGCCATTTGTCGAGAGGTTTCCCGTACTCGAAAATGTCTTGCGCTGTCATGGATGACTTCTCATTCATGAACGCTCTGATTGTGAAGTGAGGAATCATATAGACCACCTTAGCAAGTTTGATTGCAAACCAACCCTCGCCGTTTCCACAATCTTTCCACAAGCTCATTGAGGAATCCTGATTTTCCTCAACTCTACTGAGTGGGAATCCTTTCCCGGAGCATACCTTACAGTCGATGAGGTATGCCACCTTATTTCGCACAGCGATTACATCGGCGGGTTGCCCCGCTTGATTTTGAGCCAAGTTATGACACCAAAACCCATGATTGAAGAGGATTTCGCACAACTCGGACTCAAAGCTGTTGCCAAGTTTCCGATTGCTCATCTCATTCCTCCAATCCGAAAATGTCCTCCATGATAGCCCTGAACTCTTCGGCAATCTCTTCCCGGTCATCTTCATCCAAGAGCTTTATCCGGGAGATGAGGTCGAGGGTCTGACCTTCAATATCGGAGCGAGTAGACCTGACCTCCTGCCGTTCTTCTTCGACCTCATTCATCAATTCTCGAAAGTACTGAACTGCTTCGTAGCCCATATACTTATCAATCAGGTACTCGAAGTCTTTTGCATCAAAGAGGGTTTCATCTTGTCATCACTCAGTTTCAGTACTCTCGGCATTGCGGCGTAGCACCTCCTTCAAAAGCTCCTCGGTCGTGAACTCGGAGAGTGAAGGGGAAAGAGATTCCAAGATGGAAGATTTCAGATAGAAAGCGGGACGAACGCCACGGTAACCATTGTAAGCAGTGCTGCCGCTCAAACTACCATCCGAGCGGACATTCCGAGCGATGCTGGCGTACCCATTGGACTCAGTGCTATACGCAGTTGCGAGCCACCACCAATCATCGAGGTTAGGGATGACGGAACGGTATTTGCGGTACATATCGCAAGTGAGAAGGAAAATCTTCTGAGTAGTTTCGCCGTAGTCCTTCAGACCATCGTCAGAAGTCAGGTTGATGGTCGTAGGGATGAGTGCCGAAGTGTCTGCACCGTTGGCTTTGAGCTTCTTAATGAACTCACCGTTGAGATACTTGCAAAGCGTACCCTTCGGGAAGTTGTTACTGTTGCCCTCATCAAAGGGCATATTGCCGATGGATTCCTTAGCAAGAACAAGAATCTTGTCCTGCTCAACATCGAGAACGATGCAATCCAAGCCGCCGTAGTTGATTACGCTCGAAGGAGCGATTTTGGTGTTTGCTTTTGTCATAACGAAAATCTCCTTTGATTTTTTGTTTCGGGTTGTGCTATAATGATAGTGGGTTAATTTCCTTTGCCGCTTACGGTGTTACCGCACCGTTGGCGGCTTTTTCTTTGTAAGACTCATAGAGGGTCATTACAGAGCGGGAGTAGTTGGTCGAGTAGATTCCTTTATTCCATAGGTTTCTTGCGCCGCTCGCACCGCAGTTGTACCGCATAAGAGCGAGTTCGACATCACCATCGGTCTTTTCGAGATGTCCTGAGATAATGTAGATACCGCACAAGATGTTTTCCTTTGGGTCAAGAAAGTTACTCACGCCGAGCGTTGAGGACAGCCATTCATGATTACACTGGTTGATTTGCATAAACCCGTAGTCGTTGGTCGTACTCACGACATCTGACCGAAACGAGCTTTCCTTGTCAATCAGAGCAATAACAAGCTCCATTGGCACTTCGTACTCCGAACACTTCTCTCGTATGTAGTCCTGTAACTCCTCGGAGAGAGGAACATCGAAGTAAAAGACCTGCGGCTCAGGAATGGGGTCGAGACTCGGACTTGTGATGTCCGGCTGCATTACGGTTGCGGTCGAAACATCGGTCTTTGTTTCGGGTATTGAGGTGTCCTGCGGTTTGGGTAGAAACGCCAAACAACCTATCGCACCCGCCGTCATGGAGAGTAAGATGATTCCTATGAGAGCCAAACTAAGACTGTTTCTCACAAGCCATCGTCTGATACCGCCATGCCGTTTCTTATGGGCGGTTGTCATGTTGAAACACCTCCAAACTTCCATTGATACTTCACACCGTACTTTTTGAAGTACCATTCTTCAAACTCCCGGCGATGCTCTTCATCCTTCAAATACCGGGAAACTGTTTTGGCGAGAAGTCTGCCGATTCTCTTTTTCGTAGACTCCTCTAACGGAGTACTCACTCACAAACTCCCATCTTCGATTCATAGTCATCGAGGATTTCGAGGGAAGTTTTGATGATGGTTTCCGCTTTCGCACCCTTACGAACTCCACGAAGGACAGAACTCATCTCCGTTTTCTCGGTGATAACACCTCGTTCTTCGAGACGATTCACGAGCCAAGCGTTCGTAAGAGTGTTCCGATAGAGCATCAATCGGATTCTGTCTCGTTCTTCTCTCACACGGTCAACCTCCTTTTTCTTAAACTTTGTATACAACAACGGTTGACAAAACTCGTCTCTAATGGTATAATAGTATTGCCACATACCTAATACCATTGAGGAGCTTCGGCGAAGAAAGAACTTGTCGAGGGTGTCTTTCTTGTTGCCGTTTGTTGTTTACAAGTATATTATACTCCCCATTTAGGAGCTTGTCAAGTGGTTTTAGGAAAAATTCAAAAATAATTTTCCCTACTTAGGAGGAGCATGATATGAACAAGGAATTGTTGATGGAGCGCATTACCGCTCTTTGCAAGGAAAAAGGAGTCAATCTTACCACTGCCTTTGAGCAGAGCGGGGTCGGAAAGAACTTCCGCAGTAACCTGAAAACCTCAAATCCGAGCGACAAAAATCTGTACCTGTTGGCAAAGTACTTCAATGTCAGCATCGAATATCTGTTAGGAGAAGAAACCGAGGAAGATTTAGCTCGTAAAGCATTGGGCGTAGTTCTCGAATGGCTCGAAGATAATGGCTTTGAGGTGCAGCAGGACGAGCGTGATGATTATTCCATTGGCAAGGACGGACACTATATCTACCTGTCGAGTGCTGACTTCACTGCCGAGAGCCTGAGAATCAAGGCGGTAGCAGAACAGGGCTTTGAACTTGCAATGGAGAAATGGGAACAGAAGAGATTTCCCTCTGTTCACATTGATAGATGTAACAATCATCTCTTCAATGCCATCAACGAAAGCCCCAACGCAACCCTCAACATCAACGGTACAGAGGGATTTACGGCTCAGGAGCTTGAATTGATTGACCTGTATCGGAACTTCCCGCTGAGAAAACAAATGGAGCTGCTGAATTATGCTTTCAGCCTGAAAGAAGGTAAGCAATGAGAGTAGTTCTTTACATGAGGTATAGCAGCGACCGTCAGACCGAGCAATCCATAGAGGGGCAAAATCGAGTTTGTACGGCATTCTGCGAGCAACAGGGGTATGAGATAGTAGACAGGTACATTGACCGAGCTACATCAGCTTTTAAGGACACGGACAAACGCACAGAGTTTCAGAGGATGATACGAGATAGTGAAAAGCAGCTATGGGAGGGTATCGTTGTCTACAAGCTCGACCGTTTTGCCCGGAACAGATATGATTCTGCTACCTATAAGGCACGACTCAAAAAGAACGGTGTCCGTGTCATTTCGGCAACCGAGAACATCTCTGACAACCCGGAAGGAGTCATCCTTGAAGCAGTCCTCGAAGGTATGGCTGAGTTTTACTCTAAAGAGCTTTCTCAGAAAATCACGAGAGGAATGTTTGAATCTGCGAACAAATGCCATAGCATAGGCGGTCATGTTCCTCTCGGCTATAAGATTGAGAACAAGAAGCTCGTGATAGATGAAGCGGGAGCAGCTATCGTCCGGGAAGCCTTTGACCTCTACGCCAACGGAGCTACTGTTGCTGAGATTTGCGAGACCTTCAATACCAAAGGGTACAGGACGGCAAAGAACGCAGAGTTCAACAAAAACAGTTTTCGGTCGATGTTCAAGAATGAACGGTACATCGGCATTTATAAATACAAAGACCTTCGTATCGAGGGCGGCGTACCCGCCATTGTTGACAAGGACACCTTTGAGATTGTGCAAAAGAAGCTCTCTAAGAACGCAGAAGCCCCGTCAAGAGGTAAAGCAAAGATAGACTACCTCCTATCACAAAAACTCTTTTGCGGTCATTGTGGTTCGCTTATGACGGGCGAGAGCGGTACAGGCAAAGGCGGTACAACCTACTTCTATTACACTTGCGGGAAACGCAAGAGAGAGCATACCTGCGATAAGAAGCCGTTGAAGAAGGACTTTATCGAAAGAGCCGTTGTGGAAGATGCTCTCACGCTTCTCACCCCTGAGACGATAGATGAACTTGCTGATATTGCCGTCAATGAGTCTATCCGAGAGATGGAAGAAAACTCTATCATCCCGGCACTGAAAACCCAACTCCACGAAACAGAGCGTTCTATCAACAACCTTGTCAAGATGGTCGAGAAAGGTGTCGAGTCCGATACGATAGCCGACCGACTAAAAGAGTTGGAAAAAGAAAAACGAGCCATCGAGAAACGGCTCGTTGTCGCACAAGACGATTATGTGATTTTGGAGAAAGAACACATTGTTTGGTGGTTGAGTGACTTTTGCAATGGGGATATCGAGGATGAGGAGTTCCGTAGGCATATCATCGACCTGCTCGTAAACTCGGTTACGGTATGGGATGAGCCTGACGGATGGTATAAAATCACTTCCGTTTACAATCTGACATCGAATAAAACCAAGACCTTTCGGTGTTCGGATTTGAGCGGTCAAGCTCCACCAAAACGACCCTAGACGAACTTAAATCGTCGATGGTCACATCAGAATGGCTGTCCTGTGTATTATACAGGACAGTCATTTTGTCGTCATAGAGGTAAATCCTGTTGACAAAAGTATCCACCAGTGCCTGCCGATATTTCAGGTCATTCACATCGCCTTTGCGGAACTGGTTCAGGAAGAACCGCACTTCATTGACCGTGGGCGTAGGGTGGGAGGAAGTCTCCAAAAGAATCTGCTGTTCCAGCTCGTTGCGTTCCCGTTTCTTCTGGGAGATACGCTCCGCAATACACGCTATTTTTACACTTATATTTTTATGTGTAATCTATTGCGATGCGCCAAAAGATGCTTTATCATGTGGGTATGAATTCAAAAAAGCAGAGAGGAGGACGGATGCCATGAAATTTCAAGAGCTATTGGCTGGAAAGCAAATCAACTGGGACAGAGTAAAGCTGATTCGTCACAACCTTACCAAAGAGGAGATAGCCGCCAACTACGAGCGGGGGTATCTGGAATTGTATCAGTCAGTTCAAAACCATGCGCGGTTTCGGGACTGTGATATGGTCATCAGCTTTTTGGGGACGGAAGGCACGAATGGTGTTTTTCAGGGCTGTTATTGCGTTGGTGGTTCAAAGCCATATATCCGCACAAAATTCCCAGAAGACTTTGTACCAGATAGCGGCATGACTGAGGAGAAGTCTGTGGTATATGAACTGGTCAAGACGGACTTACTTGCTGATATGAAAGACCGCCTTGTGATTGACTGGGGCAAGGGAACGATCAATTGGTGTCAGAACGGAACAACAGAGAAGGAATTGTTGGAAATCCGCCCTGCCGTGTCTGAAATCAGCTTTACCAGCTATGACAAGGTATTGCTGTCTTTTGAGACGCTCCACAAAATTGTTTACAACAAAGCAGCATACAAAGAGTGGGAGGAAAAACTGTCTGCTGTGGCTGGGGTGTATCTTATTACGGATACCAAAACGGGTAAGCACTATGTCGGCTCCGCCAGCGGTGAGCAGGGCGGTCTCTGGGGCCGATGGAGCGAATATGCCCGGACAAAGCACGGCGGCAATAAGCGCCTCAAGGAGCTTATCACCGCCGATGCTGACTATTGTAATAATTTCCAGTATTCCATTTTGGAGGTATTTCCCATCAAGAGGGATAAGCATGAGGTATTGGAGTACGAGCAGTTGTATAAGAAAAAGCTGTGGTCGATTCAGTTTGGGTTAAATGATAATTAAAATGGGTTGATATTATCTCTTCATTTGGGTATACTTTTAGTGTATAGATAAGATTATACAGATGAATTTGTGCAAAATATTGAGATGTCTATATAATTATGTTATACGAGTATAATTCTGAATATGGTTTCCAGATAGGCTACTCCGTTGATATGTCCTAGTTAACAGTTACATTTAGCAAAAGCCCTCCTGCAAAACACCACAAGTTCTTATTTGGCCCGCCTAGGTCCACCATTGCAGAGCCAGACGAACCGGCATGGTTCGTCTGGCTTTTTTATGCTCGAAGATCTGCACGGTCAGTGGTATTTTCGCACTGTCCGATCCGGATCACACCGCCCGGTGGGCTTTTTCGCGCAAGGCGAAACCACGCCGCGTATTTTTCGTCTGAATGTGCAAGACTCTGTATGGGGCGCGGCGGCAGAATTAAGACTATTTCAGGTGTCATTGACTGTTTTTTCGCCCAGCCCCTGCTATAATGATGCCACAAAACGAAGCATCTTTAGGAGAACGGAGCAAATGGCAGGTACAAAACCACGGATGACCAAACAGCATACACGCGCGGCAGCACTGCCGGGAAAGCCCTGCTTCCCAACCGGAGCGGCGCGCTGCAAACGCCATCCGGACAGCGGCGCCGCAGGATCTGCAGGCGCTCTTTTCTGCACCCGCGCGCTGTCGTTCGCGTCCGAAAACGACCTCATGCAGGTGCTGGGGCTCATTCCCGGCGCCGTGACGCCGATCGGCCTGCTCAACGACGCCGAGTGCAAGGTGCAGCTTTATCTCGACGAAGCGTTTTTCGCCGCGCCGGGACTCATCGGCGTGCACCCGAACGATAGCACGGCCACCGTGTGGCTGCGCGCGGACGATCTCGTGGCTCTGATCCAGGAGCACGGAAATCCGGTGCACATCGCGGAGCTGTAAACACAACTGCATACACGCAAAAAGCAAGGCTTCCCAAATTAGGAAGCCTTGCTTTATCTATTTCTCTTTTTTGCAGTCACAGTTTCTGCCGCACTGCGCGCAGTTGCCGGTGCAGCCGCTTCCGCAGCAGCCGCCCTTTTTCATGGCGCGGCGCCAGACGCGCCACGCGATGACGGCGCACACGGCCACGATGGCCAGCAGGATATAATCGAGCGGACCCATCACACCAGCCCCGCAATCGCATACGCAACGAGCGCCACGACCCACGCGACCGAGCACTGCAGGACCACAACGCCGACCGTCTTGAGCCGGGAATCGAGCTCGCGGCGGATGGTGGCGATGGCGGCCACGCACGGCGTATACAGCAGCGTGAACACGAGGAAGCTGATGGCCGAGCGCGTGGTGAGCAGCGACGAAATGGCCGCGCCGCCGAGCAGCACCTGCAGCGTGCTGACGACGGACTCCTTGGCGATGAAGCCGGAGATGAGCGCCGTGGCGCACCGCCAGTCGCCGAAGCCGAGCGGCCGGAAGATGGGCGCGATGAACTGCCCGATGAGCGCGAGCAGGCTGTTGGCGCTGTCGGCCACAACGTTCAGGCGCGTGTCAAAGCTCTGGAGGAACCAGATGATGATCGTCGCAAGGAAAATGACCGTGAACGCGCGCTGGAGGAAGTCCTTTGCCTTCTCCCAGAGCAGCAGCGCCACGCTCTTGAGCCCGGGCATGCGGTAGTTCGGCAGCTCCATGACAAACGGCACGGGCTTACCGCGGAAAGCCGTCTTGTTCATGATGAGCGCCGCGATGATGCCGATGAGGATGCCGAGGACATACAGTCCCAGCATGACAAGCGCACGGTAGCGCGGGAAAAACGCCGCCGTGAAAAATGCGTAGATCGAGATCTTCGCCGAGCAGCTCATATACGGCGTGAGCAGGATGGTCATCTTCCGGTCACGGTCGGACGAGACGGTGCGCGTGGCCATGATGGCCGGCACCGAGCAGCCGAAGCCGATGAGCATCGGCACGACGCTGCGGCCGGACAGGCCGATCTTGCGCAAGGGCTTGTCCATGACGAAGGCGACACGGGCCATATAGCCGGTGTCCTCCAAAATGGACAGGAAGAAAAACAGCGTCACGATGATCGGCAGGAACACGAGCACGCTGCCGACACCGGCGAACACGCCGTCAATGATGAGACTATGTACCACAGGGTTGATGCCGTAGGCCGTGAGCGCAGCGTCCACGACGCCGGTCAGCGCATCGATGCCGAGCTGCAGCAGGTCGGACAGCCACTGGCCGATGACGTTGAACGTGAGATAAAACGTGAGGAACATCACGACGAGGAACGTCGGCAGGGCGGTATATTTGCCCGTGAGGATGCGGTCGAGCTTCATGGAGCGCGCGTGCTCTTTGCTCTCATGGCACTTGACCACAGACGACGCCACGACACCCTCAATGAACGTGTAGCGCATGTCCGCAAGGGCCGCGTTGCGGTCGAGCCCGGTCTCGTTTTCCATCTGCACGATGCAATGCTCGAGCAGCTCCCGCTCGTTTTCATCGAGCTCGAGCGATGCCGCAAGGTCGTCGCCGCCTTCGATGAGCTTGGCCGCGCAAAAGCGCGCCGGCACGCCGATGCGGTCGGCGTGGTCGGCGATCAGGTGCACGACCGCATGGATGCAGCGGTGCACGGCAGAATCATCCGAGCAGAAATCCGTCACTTTCGGCAGCGTCCGACTGCGCGCAACGGTCAGCGCCTGGTCCACGAGTTCGGACACGCCCTCCCCTTTCGCCGCCGAGATCGGCACGACGGGGATACCCAGTGCCTGGCTCATCTTCTGCACGTCGATGGCGCCGCCGTTGGCGCGCACCTCGTCCATCATGTTCAGCGCCAGCACCATCGGCACGCGCAGTTCAAGCAGCTGCAGCGTCAGGTACAGGTTGCGCTCGATATTCGTGGCGTCCACGATGTTGATGATGCCGTCCGGCTTCTGATTGATGATAAAATCGCGCGAGACGATCTCCTCCTGCGTATACGGGCGCAGGGAGTAAATGCCCGGCAGATCGACGACGGAGCAGCCCTTCTCGTCACGCATCTCGCCCATCTTCTGGTCGACGGTCACGCCCGGGAAGTTGCCCACGTGCTGGTTGGAGCCGGTGAGGGCGTTGAAGAGCGTCGTCTTGCCGCAGTTCTGGTTACCGACAAGTGCAAAGATCATGTCGGCACCCCCTCGACCTCGATCTTTTTCGCTTCCTCCACGCGCAGCGTCAGTTCATAGCCGCGCACGCGGATCTCGATGGGGTCGCCCATCGGCGCCACCTTCTGCAAGGTGACGCGGGTACGGGGCGTGAGCCCCATGTCCAACAGCCGGCATCGCAGCGCGCCGTCCCCACCGACCGCTGTGATGACAGCTGAGGAACCGATCTTCAATTCATCTAGTGTCATTGCCATTGCCTTTCTGTAAAGATTCATTTCCCTGATGAAAAAGCTAGCACAACGGGTACGATTTTGTCAAGAGCGTGACAGGAATTTCCGAACTTTTTGCCGAAAGGCGGCGAAAAGACACCCCGGAGCGGTAAAGCCGCTCCGGGGTGCCCCGTTCGATTTTGGAATGCTTACAGGTTGGAATGATTCTTACGGATTCTCGACATCCGTCTGGTCCTGGGGAGCACTCGGCTCTGCCGGAACACTCGGCTCTGCCGGAACACTCGGCTCCGCCGGAACACTCGGCTCCGTCGGGACGCTCGGCTCCGTCGGGACGCTCGGCTCCGTCGGCTCCTCGGGCGTAAGCGGGAGGACGTTCATCACATACATCGCCATGATCATCGCGAACTGCTCACGCGTCGTCACACCCTGCGGATCAAGGACCGTCTGGCCATTGACGACCGCACCGGAGATCAGGCTCTCGGCGACCGCCCAGACCATGGGCTCCTGCGCGAAATCGGAAACCTTGTCCATGTCCGTAAACGCGGACAGATCACCGTACACGTCCACATCGCAGCCCTTGAACATCGCATATTCATGCAGGATCGTCGCAGTCTGTTCACGCGTTGCATCACCGTCCGGATCAAACTTGCCGTCGCCGATGCCGGCCACGATCTCGTTCTGTGCCGCCCAGATCACCGCGTTGGTGTACCATTCGTTCTCCGCAACGTCGCTGAAGGGGTTCTTGCCAGTAACGGCAGGCTCACCCTCGAGCGCGTAAAGGATCTCGACGATCATTGCGCGCGAGAGCTTGGTCTCAGGCTCGAAGGTCGTGGCGCTCGTGCCGTAGAAGAGCTTGTGTGCAACGACGAAGTCGATCGCATCGTGCGACCAGAAGTCGACCGCCGGCATATCGCTGAAGGGGGCACCCGGGCAATGCTCGTCGCCGGGGCACGGGATGCTCATCGGATCCTGCTTCTCGCAGACCGTGCAGTAACCGTCAACATAGTGGTGCTTGGCCGGGATACGCTTCTCGCCTGCCAGTATCGTGCCGCAGACCGTGCAGGCAACGCTGCCCACTTTGCCGTCCTTCGTGCAGGTCGCCGGAGTGATCTGCAGCGCCTGCGGCGTGTGCGGAAGCTTGGCAATCTCCGTCTGTGCGACAAGGATCTCGCCGCAGACCGAGCACTTGCTGCCCTCGGTCAGACCGGTCTCCGTGCAGGTCGCCGCGACGCCCGGAATCACTTCCGGCGTGTGCGGCTTGCGCGGGATGCTCTCGAGCATGATGTTGCCATTGTCGCAGGTGTAGGTACGCACACCGTTCTCGGAGCAAGTCGACTCCTTCGTCACGACGCCGGCATCCCAGGTGTGATCATACACGGCGCTCATGTTCGCGATGCGCGCAGTCAGCCAGGTGTTGAGGTCCTTGACGGCATCGGCATAGGTCGTGCCAACGGGCCAGAAGTGGTTTTCGTTGTTCGGATGGCCAACACGGATCAGCGGCCACTGCCGATAGTTCATCGCAGCGCTGGCCGAGACGCGATCGTAGTAGTCCTGAACCTTGCCGTTGTCGCCGACAAGCGCCTGCGCCTGCGCCAGGAACGTGTTGTGATAGTAGTTGCTCACCGCAGCGCGGAAGCCGGGGATCTTGGTGAGCGCCTCGGCGAGGTAACGGCTGTCAATGAACTTATTGTCCGCCGTGATAATGCCGGTCCAGCCGCCGCCGCAGGTAGACTCCATATCCCAGACGGGGCCGGCGTACATGATGCCGTCCACGTCTTTATAGAAGAAGAACGAGGAATAGAACGCGTCGGAGTTGCCGGAGAGGCTCTGCATCAGGTAAGCCTGGACCAGAGAGGTCAGATCGCAGTACTCATAGTAGTACTTGCCGGTCTGCGCATTGTAACCGGTGTAGTTGCCATCGGCATCCTGCGCATAGACGGCGTCCTCAAACTCCTGATAGTACTCGCTGATGTAGGCCATGGCGTCCTTGCCGCACCACTCGGGGCTCTTGACGTTCATCGCCGAGCCCTTGCCGGTGATGAAGCCGCTGGCTTCGTCATACTTTGTGCCGTTGAGCTCGAGCAGGTAGCCGCCGGTGATGTTCTCCGGCTCGGTCAGACCGGTAGTATACTGATAGGTCTGGCCGTACTTGTTCTCGGCGGTCGCCGTGGAAGCGTTCTCTCCGTAACCGGAGTTGAGGTCTTCGTAGGCCTTCTCCATGTCGGTGATGTTGACGCCCGTCTTGTTGACGGCGTTCTTCTCACTGACGAGGTAAGTGCCGCGATACACGCCGTCGTAGTACAGATCCACCCAGTCGGAGCTGGCCGCGTACGGCATGCCGAGCGACTTGGCAAGATCCTTGAACATCTTGTCGCGCATGAGCGTTGCATCGTTGTAGTCAGCGAGCAGCGTCCAGGTCTTGACCTTCTCGCCGCAGGCGATGAGGTCGGCCTTACCGTCCAGTTTGATCTGGTACGACTTCTTCTCGGCGTTCGTGAAGGTGGTGTTGCCGCGCGCCTTGAGCTGCGTGAGCGCACCGTTATACTTCTCGTTGCCATCCTTGTCCACGGCCAGCAGCTTGCCGGTCGCGATGTTGGACTTGCTGGCATCGACAAAGTCTCTGCCCTGCGCGGCCGGATCGGTGCTCGTGATGTAGAGTGCGCCGATGTTGGCCGACTGCGCGATGTGCACGACCACTGCCTTCTGTCCGTTAACGAGGACCGTAAGGTCATACAGGCCGTCCTGTGCGTCTGCCAGCTTGGTCACATTCACAGCAGAGCCGTCCATCGGCTGCGTGCCCTTGGCACCCTGCAGCTCCACGGTCGGGTTCGTGCAGTTTTGCGTGTTCACGGACAGGGCAAGCTTGCTCAGATCAGCGCTGGCCGGCAGGAACAGATACTGATCCGCACCGGACTGCATACCGGAGATCGCCTGTCCATCGACAGTCGCGCTGATGTCCTGGAACTGCTCGGACGGTGCGTACTGATCGGCGTTGAGCGTCGTGGCCTTGACGATGCTGGAATAATGCGGGGAATTGTACCACTTGCCGTCAACCTTCGTGCAGCCGTACAGACGGAAGCTGTACTCCGTCGAGGGGTTCAGGTCCGTGGCCACGCAGCTGGTCTGCGAGGTCACCTCTATGACCTTCCAGCTGTTGCCGCCGTCGCTGCTGATCTCCACGCGGTAGTTCTCCGCGCCGGCAGCCGGGCTCCAGCTGAGGGTCAGGCGTTTCTGACCGACATCCGTCACTGCTGCGTCCATGACGCCCGCAGGCAGGATCTTGTACTGAGCGGACACGGTGCCGTAGTAATCGCGCATACCGCGGATCGTCACGGTGCCGAGACCGACCTTGGTGTTGTTGGAATAAGAAACGTAGCCGTCGACGTTCGCATCGCTGGTCTTGACCGTCAGCTTCTCACCCTCATAGGTGGCGGAGACGGCGCACAGCGCGTTCTTGCCATTGTAGACGGCGTAGCTCGTTTTGACCACGGCCTTGGAGATATCCTTGCCCACGAAGCCGCACTTCGTGCAGACATGGTTTTCATCCCAGTCATGGCCTTCGTACCAGAGGGCCGCACCGCGATAGGTTGCGTGGCAGGTCTTGCAGGTCGTCAGGTAGTAGCCGGTGGTCGTGCAGGTACGGGTATCGACCGTCTCGGTCTCGTGCGCGATGCCGTCATCGCCGAAGTGATACATCTTCTCGCCGATCTGCTGCCAGCCGGTGACATAGTCGCCAGCCAGGAAGTACATCTGCTGCTCGGTGCCCTCGACGGTCATCCAGCCGGTGTACTGCGCGTCCTTGACGTTGATCATCTTGCCGCAGACCGCGCAGGCGGACTCGCCATTCTGATAGGTCGTCAGCTGGTGGCCTCTCGAGCAGCGGGACTGTAATGTCGTAGAATCGACAAGGCGGCCGTCTTTGCTGTCGTATGCCGAGACAAGCATTTCCTTGTCGTTGGCCGTGACGTACATGACCAGGCCCTCGTAAGCCTGCTCCTTGCAGGCAAACGAGAAATCGGAGGTAATCGCATAATCGGCTTCTCTGGATTTCTCGCCCAGATCGCCGCAGATAAAGTAGGTTACGCCGTTTTCCGTAACGGGCTCGCCGTCCTTGGCCATGATGCGTGCATAGGAGTGGTCATGGCCGGAGAAGACCACGTCGATGCCGGCAGCCTCCGCAGCAGCCGGGATATGCTCATGGAACGGCTCGTTGCTGCCGCTTTTTGCATTGGTATAGTACGGCGGCTGGTGGATGGACAGAATCTTCCACATGCAGGTGCGCTGCGCCGCGTCCTGCTTGAGCCATTCGCAGGCTGCACTCAGGTCGGCGCTGTTGTTGATGACGGCAACATAGACATCGCCATACTCCACGGAATAGTAGTCCTTGCCCGGGAGCTGGAGCAGATCCGCCGAGATATGGCCGCTGGCGTCACCATAATACTCGTGATTGCCGAGCGTATGGAAGAAGCTCACGCCCGGGAACGCAGCGGAAAAGGCATTCTGCATTTCCGTCCACATGGCGTAGTTGGAGCCGTTGTCCACATAGTCGCCGGTCTGCAGGCCAAAGTCGATCTGCCTGCCCTGTTTCTCCGCAAGATCGCCGAGCTTTTCCAGCACCGCGATGCTTGCCTTGTCCTCTTCGCTGTCCGGATTGCCGGTCATCTGCGTGTCGCCCATGACGACGAAGGACGTGGTGTCCTGCGCAGCCGCGCGCGTGCGGAAGCTCTGAGGCTCCGACCAGGTGGCGCCGTCGCCGACCCGGAACTCATAATCCGTGCCGGCCGTCAGGCCGGTGAGCTGCGCCGCGTTGGTATAGGCAGCGCTCTTGGACGTGGAGAAGCCGGTCAGCGTGCAGGTCCCGTCGGCCGTCTGCCAGGCGTCCGTGCCCTTGACGCGGTACTGAACGACCGCCTTGCCGGCCGTGCCGATGCCGGACAGCCAGCTGATGCCCTGCGCGGTGCTGCTGCTCACGGCGGCGTTGAGATGGATGCCGTCGTAGGCCGTGCCGCCGGCATCGGCAAGTACCGTGACCTTCGTCGCCTCGGCCACGCCCTTCGGGCCGATGGCCGTGAGCGTGCAGACCGTGCCGGCGTCCTTGGTCTTCATGGCATCGGTCGGAAGCAGGCCGTTGGCATCGGTCTTGCCGATCTCGTTGCCGTCGAGATACACGGTCACGCCGGCGGCGGGATTGCCGTCTTTTTCATAGACCGCGATCACGCTGGACATGCCGACCGGCTGCGGGCCGGGCTGGATGCTGTAGTACGCCGACAGCGGCAGACGCACCGCCGCCTGGGCCGCCGTGTAGGTCTTGCCGTTCGCTGCGGTGAGCGCGATATTGGACACGGTGTACGTAAACTGGTTGACCATCGTATCCAGATACGGGTTGATATTAAATTTCAGCGTGGCCAGCTCGCCCTCGACCGGGGCCGCCGACTCAAGGTGCAGCGTCAGCATGGCCTTCTTAAAGCCGGTCTTGGTATACACCAGTTTGCCGGTCGCACCGTTGGCATAGGTCACCGTCGGCTGACCGATGTCATCGTTGAGGTTGAGCATCGTAATGTCCGCAGACTGGATCTTGCCATCCGCCGAAACCGTCAGTGTATAATCGCTGCCGAGCGGGACAAAGTTGGAACCACTGACGCTGACCGTGGCCGAATCCGGCATCGTGTTGCCGGCAACGACAAAGGCCATGGTCTTTTCGACCGTGTTGCCGAACTTGTCAGACACGGAGACCGTCATGGTGTGCTTGCCGTTCTGGAGATTCAGACGGACAGTCGCATTCGCGTCGGAACAATCCGCTGACGTGATCGGCTCGCCGTCGATCTTGACCGTCGTCGCCTGTGCGTTGATGCCGGAGCGGTTCTGACCGTCCACATCATGGTATTTTGCGATTGCTTCGATCGAGTTGGCGTTGATGACGGTGGCGCCGTCGCTCGTGAACGTCTGGCCGTTGACCGTCATTTCATCGATGACCGGGTTATTCAGGTCGTCGAGGTTCGTGCCGTAGACAACACGATAGTTATCAAAGTAGATCGTGCCATTCTTGCGGCCGGAATCGCCAATGCCCTCGCTGCCGTTCGGCTGATAGGACATCCAGATCAGGCTGCGGCCGCGGCGCAGGCGGATCGGGTGCTCCGCATCACTGTAAAGACCGCTGATGTCTGCCTTGCAGTACATCCAGCCGGTCCAGGTGATCTGAAGCGGGCGCTCCGGATCAGGGTCCTGCGCGGTCAGGCGCGTAGACAGGTGCGCTTCATACTGATTGGTTGCCGGATTCCATGCCTCCACGTCCACATACATGCAGTATGCCGGCGTGCCCTCAGGCGCGTACACCCAGACGCCGATTTCTGTGGGTTTGCCCGGAATATAAATGTCACTGTCACCGCAATAGCGGATGTTGAAATTGACGTTGGATGTGCCGTTGTAGGAGCTGTAGTCGTAGTTGAACTCCATCGAGCTCTGGCCGAAACGGACCTGACCGCCCTCCTCTTCGGTGACGATCTTCAGGTTGCCGCAGCAGTAATCATCCAGTGCACCATTTGGCCACAGGAAATAATCATAACCATCGTTATGGAACACATCTACCGCGCCCATATACGGAATCAGCGGAAGTTTGATCGGCGTCTTATCCTCGGAATTCTTGGGAATGTAACCGCCGTCAGGGTTCGTGCCATTATCGGCAAATTTATCAAGAATCCAGTGATAGTGCGCGCACTGCTGGCGATTGCCCTCCGCATCTGGCTCAAAGTCGAGCAGTGTCACCGGCAGCTTGCCGATCTCAACGTTGATCTCTGCGCTCAGAGACTTGTCATAGGCATACTGCACCTTGACCGCGGCATTCATGGTCTGCGTACCGTTGCCGGACACGAACGTGTTGCCATCCATGTGCCCAACATCCGCATCCGCCACACCTTCCGTCTTGGACGTAATGGTCCAGTTGAAGTCGCCATCTTTATAGATGATATCCAGACCATTGCTCTTGGCAACCAGGCCAAGGTCCGAGGTGGCACCGAAGTCCATAGAGGCCTCCGGGCTGCTGAAAGAAAGCGCGGTAATGTCCGCGATCTTCACAGTCGTCGCGCCCTTGACGGCGCCATCCACAAGCAGACGGGCCGTCACATCGCCCTTGTAATTCTTCGCGGGCGTGAACAGACCATTGGCATCGATCGTGCCGCTCTTAGCATCTGCGACCGCCCAGGTCACATTCTCCGGGAGCTCAGCATGGCCGCCGTTGGCGTCCACACCGATGGCCGAGAACTGGATCTGGCTGTTGGGCGTATAGATCGTATTGTTCGGAGAGAGGGAGGCATGATCGAACACGCCGTCGCTCTCCGCCGTGGAGACCAGCAGCAGCGCGCTCGAGACCGTGCGCTCCACACCGTCGGACGGGCGGTTGCGGATCTGGAGGTCCGTGGTGCCCTCGCGCTTGGTGGCGCAGGTAGCGGAACCGCCGCCGTCGAGATAGATCGCATTCACCACGCCCTGCGCATACAGGAACGAAACCACCTCATCGATCGTCATGCCGACAGAGTACGGGCTCTGGCGGCCGTCGGCCATAAAGGTCACGACCGTGCCGTCCGCCTTGATGCCGATGCAGTTGCGCGGCATGAGGTCCGGATTCCCGTCGTAGCAGGGCTGTCCATTCTTGATCAGATAAAACGGGCCGGAAATCGCTTCCAGAACGTCGGAGCAGTCCGCCCCGGCGTCACGGATGGCATAGGTACCGTCCTTCAAAACCGCAAAATACGGTTCCCACGTGCCGCCGTTGCCCGTCTGGATGACATTGCCCTCCATGATCAGGTAACCGGTCGGCTGCGCCGTCTGCATGTTGTAGTAGTCGCCATTCATGGCCATGATGACGTTGCCGCCGGTGGCCTTAGTATAGTTAGCCGCCTGCAGCGTCGTCTTTTCCAGGCTCCAGGTCATGTTGGCTGCCTTGTCCTTACGGGACGTAGGTGTGCTGTTTTCTGTATAATAACCGTTATACGAAGCCTTGAAAGTTGCCTTCGCACCCGGTGCGATCGTCGTCATAAAGCCGGCGATCTGCGCATTGCCTTCCTTAGTATTCAGAAAGACATCAGATTCCGTCACGCCGTCAACCAGCGCGTAATCCGTCTGACCAACGACGATCTTGTCACCGGCGGGCTTGACGGGGTCTACGGTGTTCACAGCCAGCGCCTGCGGGGCAATGAGTGTCAGCGTCATCAGGACAGCCAGCACAAAAGCCCAAGCTCTGTTTGCGAATCGGGTCGCTTTCACGACTCACATCAACTCCTTTTCTGTGTTTTTCTCTCTAAATTTGTCAGTTCAATATGTAAAAAAAGAAGAGATGAGGTTTTCCCCTCTCTTCTTTGTGCTTTAGGAACCTATGATTTGTCTATTAGCAACCGAAGTCCTGATAGAAAAACATTTAATTGGCAGTGAGCTGCTTACTCCGCAAACGCGTTGTACAGGAACTCAACAGCCTCAGCACGAGTGCAGGTCTTGTCCGGGCTGAACGTGGTACCATCATTGGTGCCGACAGTCAGGCCGTTGGCCCATGCCCACAGCACTTCGTTGTAGTACCAAGCGCTGGTCGGAACGTCAACGAACGGCATATCGTCAGTCGCGCCGTTCGCCAGCAGGCGGGCGATGAAGCTGATCATCTCGGCACGAGAGCAGTCCTGGTTCGGGCTGAACGTGGTGGCAGTGGTGCCAGCAACAATACCGCTATCAACAGCCCACAGCAGGGACTCTTCGTACCAGAAATCATCGGAACCGGAAGCCGGAACATCGGTGAAATTCACAGTCTTGATCGTAGCCTTCGGCTGGCCGGCAGCGTTCCACAGGAACTCGACCATCTCGGCACGAGTGCAGGTCTTGGCGGGCTCAAACGTGGTGGCAGTGGTGCCAACCGTGACGCCGTTTTCAACGGCCCACATCACGGAATTATAGAACCAGTCGCCTTCCGCAACATCAACGAACTTCGGGCCAGCGGGCACGGTCGGCTGCGTCGGAGTGGTCGGGGCAGTCGGAGTGGTCGGAGTGGTCGGAGTGGTCGGGGTAGTCGGAGTGGTCGGGGTAGTCGGAGTGGTCGGGGTAGTCGGGGTGGTCGGGGTAGTCGGGGTGGTCGGGGTAGTCGGGGTAGTCGGGGCGGTAGCACCAGTCGGCGCAACGGCCGCCAGTGCTGTCGTGGCGAGCAGGCAGACTGCCACCAGAAGCGTCAGCACGACTGTCAGGATTTTTTTCTTGGACATGCTTTCTTCCTCCATAAATAAATTTTGGTTGCAAATTCTTGCCTTGGACGACACGATCGCCGCATTTTTAAGCTAGGTAGAATTTAACACGCTTATCGTAACACAACGTATTATGTTTTTCAAGCCTATTTTGGACAAAAAACACAGTTTTCTACGATTATCTTTGTCTGCACCAGCTTGTCAATTCATTGTCAAAACCGATGGCGGGTGATGATTGACAGCAGCGCCGAATTTTCCCTGCGGATTTGGTTTGACACACGCTCGCGCACACTTATATAATATCATGTCATCTTATGCATATCATCCCGGAAATGCCGGCGGCAGATGCCGTTTTGATGCCGAAACGATGTAATTTTGACCCGAAGGAGGCGGTGGCATGATCCAGATCCTGATTGTGGACGATGAAAAGCCGATCTGCGACCTGATCCAGATGAGCCTGACCCGCGCGGGCTATCACTGCACGTGCGTATATGACGGGCTGGCCGCAGCGGACATTCTGGAACGGAACGTATTTGATCTCATTTTGCTTGACGTGATGCTGCCGAACGCCGACGGCTTCGAGCTCATGGAATATATCCGCCCGCTGGGCATCCCGGTCATTTTCCTGACCGCGCGCGGCTCGGTCGACGACCGGGTGCGCGGCCTGCGCATGGGCGCGGAGGATTATATCGTCAAGCCCTTCGAGGTCGTGGAGCTGCTCGCGCGCGTGGACGTCGTGCTGCGGCGCTACAACAAGACCGATGCCGTGATCGAGATCGGCGGGCTGCGCATCGACACGCGCGCCATGCAGGTCTGGCGCGGTACGGAGGAAATCAGCCTGACGCACAAGGAATATGACCTGCTGCTGTTTTTCGCGCGCAACCCCGGCACCGCGCTCTACCGCGAGACGATCTATGAGCATGTCTGGGGCGGCGAATACAGCTACGGCAGCAAAACCGTGGACCTGCACATCCAGCGGCTGCGCAAAAAGGTTGGCTGGGAAAACCGGCTGCTGGCCGTGAACAAGGTCGGCTACCGGCTGGAGGTATGAGCGCATGAAGTTTCGCGCAAAGCTCACCATCGCCATGGTGCTGCTGCTGTCGCTGACCTACGGCATCGGCGGCAGCCTCATGATCGCGCAGTCGTTTTCTTCTTCCATCGACCGCGAGCGCGACGCCGCCGTCCAGACCTACCGCATGGTCGTGGACGTGCTGGATCTGCTCGGCGACAACGCCTCGCCCGGCACGGCGGCCAACACCGTCGCGCTCGTGCTGCACAAGCTCGGCAGCGGCGGGTCGAGCACGGCAGCGCGCATCCGATTCGGCGCACAGATGACCACAACGGGCGACACCGCGCTGCTCGACGCCGCGCCGGAGCCGGCCGACGGCGGCGACGGGCTCACGCGCATCGTGCGCACCGGCAACGGCCGGCACTACCTCATGCTCGGCGCCACGGCCGACGGCACGACCGTCCAGCTCGCGTTCGACGTGACGGAGGCCTACACCGTGCGCCAGACGCAGCAGCGTGCCTACCACACGACGTTCGTGATCCTCATCGCCATCGGCGCGGCCGTGTCGTGGGTCACGTCCTATCTGCTGACGCGCCCGCTCGGCACGCTCTCGCGCGCGTCGCGGGAGTTGGCACGGGGCAATCTCGGCTACCGTGCGCCCGTGCGCTCACGCGACGAGGTGGGGCAGCTGGCGGCCGACTTCAACCGTATGGCCGGGCAGCTCGAGCAGAACGTCAACCGCATTCAGGAGAGCATGGCGCTGCAGGAGCGGTTCATGGCCGACTTCTCGCACGAGATGAAAACACCGATGACCTCCATCATTGGCTATGCAGACCTTTTGCGCAGTCAGGTGCTCACACCCGACGAGCAGATGGACGCGGCAAACTATATCTTCTCCGAGGGCAAGCGGCTCGAAGCGCTGGGGCTGAAGCTGCTGGACATGCTCTCGCTCGACCGGTCGAAGCTCCAGCTCGTACCCGCGAGCCCGGCCGACCTGGTGGCGGGACTTCTGGAGCACCTCAAGCGCGTGTACGCCCAGAAGGGCATCGCCCTGCAGTACCGCACGGCGGAGGGCATGTGCTTTCTGGAGCCGGACCTATTTAAGACCCTGCTTGTAAATCTGATGGACAACGCCCGCAAGGCGCTCGACAACGGCGGCTACATCTATGTCTGGCAGGAGATGCTGCCCGACGGCTGCCGCGTGCGCGTGCTCGATAACGGCCGCGGCATCCCGCCGGAGGCGCTCACGCACCTGACGGAGGCGTTTTACCGCGTGGACAAGTCGCGCTCGCGCGCACAGGGCGGCGCGGGCCTTGGTCTGTCGCTGTGCAATGAGATCGTGCAGCTGCACGGCGGCACGATGCAGTTTGAGAGCCGCGTCGGCAACGGCACGGTCGTGACCGTGGAGCTGAAAGGAGGCCGCGTATGAGACCGTGGATGCGCACCGCACTGGCGGTCGCGCTCGTGCTGGCGATCGCGGCGGGCGGATTTTTCCTGCCAAACCTTGTGGCCGCGCGGCTCGACCGCGCGGATCAGGACACGGCGTTTTCCCTCAGCGCCGGTGACGAGCAGGGTCCGGCCACCGTTTTGCGCCGGAAACTGACCGACGGCATGCAGAACCTGTTTTACGGCACCGAGGAGCCCGTCGAGCTCGACGAGAGCGCCGCGGCGCACACACTGGCCGAGATGGCGCAGTACGCGCAGGAGCTGCTGGGCACGCTGGAAAAGGACAGCGCGCTGTTCGGCGGCGGCTTTTCCGTGGAGGAGGGCGCGACCGTCCAGTACGCGAGCTACGGCAGCGGCTTCGTCCTCTGGGGCATCGCGCTGAGCAATCCGCGCGGCGATACGGCGTCCTTCCTGCTCGATGATGCGACCGGCTGCGTGCTGGCGCTCAGTTATACGTTTTCGGACAGCTATGCCTTCCAGATCCGGCAGAACGACCTGTGGGATTACCTGCTGCGCGTGTTTGAAACCCGCGTCGGCGCCACGGTCGCGGCCGCGCTCGGCGTGCCGTACGACGAGGTGCAGATCCCGATGCCGGAAGCGGCGAAAAAAATGCTCGGTCTGCGCACAAGCGGTGGAAACACCGTTCCCCTGCAGCTGCTCAACGCCGGAAACGAGGGCAGTTACAACGACGGCATGGACAGCAGCATCACCGACTACCTGCAGTTTTATGACCCGGACGCCGACACGGCCTTTTCCCTGCCGGCGTGGCGCGTGGAAAATACTTTGTATTTCAACGCACAATGATGCCGTTTCGATGCCAAAGCGTTGCCGGACGGATCACAGTCTCCGCTAAGATGGGGTCATACCCGCTTCGCGGAGACTTTTTTCGTCAGGAGATGTCCATCATGCAGATACAGGATCAGCCTCACATTGGCGTGCTCGGCGCAGACCCGGCCGCCATCACACAGTTCCTGCGCCGCGTGCAGGCGCTGGGCGGAGAACACGCCGTCCTGCTGCCGCTGAGCCCGGCGGCCGTGCCGGACTGCGAACCGTATCTGTGCGGAGCGTCCACACAGCCGCCCCTGCCGAAGCTGCGCGCTGCGGCGGAGGTGCTGGCCGCCTCCGGCTGCACGGTCATCGCCGCGCCGGACAGTGCGGGCGTTTTCTGCGAAGAACTCACGGCGGCCGTCGGCATCCCGGTGCTGGGCACAGCAGGCACCGCGCTGCAGCAGCTCGTCGGCAAGCTCCGGCAGCGCGCGAGCGTGCTGTGTACGCCCGGCGTGCGCGCCGCCAATGTCTACGGCCTCGCCGCGCGGCGCTATGGGCTGCACTGCGGCTATCCCGATGCGCCCGTGCAGGCGCTGCTCGGCTGCGTGCAGCCGGAGAAAGCGTGCAGCGAGCAGGTGCTGCGCTCGATCATCGAGCTGGAGCTGGCCCGCGGCAATGACAGCGTCGTGCTTGACAGTGCGCAGCTGTGCGCCGCGTTTGCGCACTTCGGGCTCGCCGCACGCTACCCGCAGGCGGCCGACAGCATGGAGCTGCTGGCGCAGGCCGCGCTGCTGCACACCGCGGCAGCAACCGGCGTCCGCCGCGCATAAGATAAGATAGGGGAAAAAATGGCGCGCCCCGAACGGGGCGCGCCGCTTTATGATTCGCCGATCGTGAACGTCTCCTGCGTGTCGATATGGCCGTCGTGATCCGTGCCCGGCGGGTTGTCGGGCATGTCGTAGACATAGGTCAGCCGCCCGCCGTCGAGCATCAGGGACGTGACGGTGTAGGTATCGGCATAGCTCACGGAAAACGCCCCATCGCGCCAGACGACACGCGTGCGTGTGACGGTGTCCGTCCCGTCCGCGAATCGCAGCGTGTGGCACAGCAGCCCACCGTCGCGGCAGACCTCATAGAGCGCGATCTCAGCCGTCTCTCCTGCCGCGCGTGCGTCCCAGAAGGCGGTCACCGCCTCCGGATGCGCGACCGGGTCGGCCGCGTCCACGTGCACGGCCGTAAGCCCGGCGACTGAGAGCTGCGCCACCGCCTGCGCGATCTGCGCGTCCGTGAGGTCGACGCCCGCGCTCGTGCCGTCGCCGACCGCCTGCACAACGGACTGATACCGCTGCGCCGCCGCGACGGCGGGGTCGATCGTCCCGGCCTGCGCCGCCGGCTTCTGCCCGCAGGCCGTCAGCAGCGCCGCCAGGCACAGCAGAAGCCGCAGCATGCGTTTCATGCGCATCCCTCCCATTCATTCTGCAAACAGTGTACACGAAAAAATTCGGCATTGCAAATTTCGCCGCATCTGCTATACTGTCGGCAGATATATGCCGTAAGATGCTGCCGGGAGAGCGCTGCGGCCGCCGAAGGAGTGACACTCTCAGGCAAAAGGACCGGCGGCTGACGGAGCTCTGGAGAGACGATTCCGCACCGAAGAAGCAAGGCCGCACGGCCAATCTTTCAGGTAAAAGGACAGAGTACACACCTGCACCATGGCAGGGGTGTACTCTTTTTTCGGAGGTCATGACGATGGAAACCTTTCTCTTTCTGCTTGAGCTGGCCGGGACGGTCGCGTTCGCCGTCAGCGGCGCGGTGCTCGGCATCGAAAAGCACATGGACATCTTCGGCGTGGGGCTGCTGGGCATCACGACGGCCGTCGGCGGCGGCATCCTGCGCGATCTCGTCGTGGGGCTGACCCCGCCGCGCGCGTTTCAGGACCCGATCTATCTGCTCGTCGCGCTGGGTGTGTCGGTCGTGCTGTTTTTCCCGTTCGTGCGGCGCATCATCGGCCGCAGCAAGCGCGTGTTCGACGCGCTCATGCTCATCATGGACGCGGCCGGCCTCGGCATCTTCACGATCACGGGCATGAACACCGCCATCACCCTCGCCGGGTGCACGGATCCGCTGCTGCTGGTGTTTGTTGGCCTGCTGACCGGCACGGGCGGCGGCGTGCTGCGCGATATGCTCGCCGGGGATATGCCCTATATCCTGCGCAAGCACATCTACGCCAGCGCGTCCATCGCGGGCGGCATTCTCTATCTACTCCTGCGGCAGATTTGGCAGGGCCCGGGCGCCATTTTGACCGGTGTGGTCGTCGTCATCATCATCCGCTGCGCCGCGGCGCACTTCGAGTGGAACCTGCCGCGCGCAAAAACCGTGTGGAAAAGCGACGAGTGATGTGCTAGGATAAAGAAAAGAGTTCGCAAGACCGGAGGTCATGACCATGGCAAACACCCCAGCGCGCGCATGCCCGCTCGCAAAAAAATGCGGCGGCTGTCAGCTGCAGAACCTGTCGTATGACGAGCAGCTGCATCTCAAACAGGCAACGGCTATCCGCCTGCTCGGCCGCTTCGGCCACGTGGAGGAGATCATCGGCATGAAAGATCCCTACCACTACCGCAACAAGGTGCAGGCCGCCTTCGGCGTCAACCGGCAGGGGCAGATCATCTCGGGCGTGTACCAGTCGGCCTCACACCGGATCGTGCCGGTCAGCGACTGCATGATTGAGGACACGGTCGCAGACCGGATCATCGTCACGATCCGCGGCCTGCTCAAGAGCTTCAAGATCCGCCCCTACGACGAGGACACCGGCCGCGGCACGCTGCGGCACGTGCTCGTGCGGCGCGGCTGGCGCAGCGGGGAAATTCTCGTCGTGCTCGTGACGGCGCACGGCATGCTGCCCGGCAAGCGCAACTTCGTGCGCGCGCTGCTGCAGCGGCACCCGGACATCACGACCATTGTGCAGAACATCAACGCCGGGCAGACAAGCCTCGTGCTCGGGCCCCACAGCGAGGTGCTCTATGGCCCGGGATATATTCATGAGCAGCTCGGGGACTTCACGTTCCGCATTTCGCCGCGCGCGTTTTACCAGATCAACCCCGTGCAGACGGAGGTGCTCTACCGCACGGCGCTTGACTACGCCGGGCTGACCGGGAAGGAAACCGTCGTGGACGCCTACTGCGGCACCGGCACGATCGGCATCTTCGCGAGCCGGAACGCCGCGCGCGTGATCGGCGTGGAAAACAACCGCGACGCCGTGCGCGACGCGATCAGCAACGCGAAGGCGAACCGCGCGGACAACGTCCGCTTCTACACCGCCGACGCGAGCGACTTCCTGCAGGGCATGGCCAAGGCCAGTGAGCGCGCCGACGTCATTATCCTCGATCCCCCGCGCGCCGGCAGCGACGAGCGCTTTCTCGCCGCCGTCACGGCCGTCGGGCCGGAGCGGGTGGTGTACGTGTCGTGCAATCCGGAGACACTCGCGCGCGATCTGGGCTACCTCACCCGGCACGGCTACCGCGTCACGCGCATCCAGCCGGTGGATATGTTCCCGCACACGGAACATATCGAAACCGCCGTGGCACTGGCACGCACGGACAGCAGAACATAAGAAAGGAAAACACACCCCACTATGAACTTCATCCGGAAAAACTGGAAAGGCATCCTCGCGTGCCTCGTCATGGCCGTGCCCTGCTGGCTGCTCGGGCAGCGGTTTCCGATCGTCGGCGGCCCGGTGTTCGGCATCCTCGCCGGCATGATCATCACTCTGCTCTGGCACGACAAGAGTGCGGCGCAGCCCGGCATCTCCTTCGTGTCGAAGAAAGTGCTGCAGTACGCCGTCATCCTGCTCGGCTTCGGCATGAACCTGTCCGTCATCTGGCAGACCGGCAAGCAGTCGCTGCCGATCATCCTCGTGACGATCACGACGTCGCTCGTCGTGGCGTGGCTGCTGCACAAGCTGCTGCACATCCCCGGCAAGATCTCGACGCTCGTGGGCGTCGGCTCGTCGATCTGCGGCGGCTCGGCCGTCGCGGCGACCGCGTCCGTCATCGACGCGGACGACGAGGAAGTCGCGCAGGCGATCTCCGTCATTTTCTTCTTCAACATGCTCGCGGCCATCTTCTTCCCCGCGCTCGGCGCGCTGCTCGGCTTCTCGACCACGAACGGCGAGGCGTTCGGCATCTTCGCCGGCACGGCCATCAACGACACGTCGTCCGTCACGGCTGCGGCCTCCACGTGGGACTCGCTCCACGGACTCGGCAGTCAGACGCTCGACAAGGCCGTGACCGTCAAGCTCACGCGCACGCTCGCCATCATCCCGATCACGCTCGTGCTCGCCTTCGTGCGCACGAAGCGCGCCAAGACCGACGGCACGAAGGTCGATCTCAAGAAGATCTTCCCGATGTTCATCCTCTACTTCCTGCTCGCGTCCGTGGTCACGACCATCTGCGTGAGCGCCGGCGTGTCGGCAAGCGTGTTCACCCCGCTCAAGACGCTCAGCAAGTTCCTGATCGTGATGGCCATGTGCGCCGTCGGCCTGAACACGAACATCGTCAAGCTCGTCAAAACCGGCGGCAAGCCGCTCATCATGGGCTTTTGCTGCTGGGTCGGCATCGCAGGTATGAGCCTGTTGATGCAGCACGTGCTCGGCATCTGGTAAGACACGAACAAAAACGGGCGGCAGCCGGAGCTATCCGGCTGCCGCCTTTGAGACTGTCAAAAAGTATTACTTTTTGACAAAGAGGCCGCAGTCTGCTGCGCGCATAATTTGAGCGCCGCCGGCGCACAAATTCCACACTTGCAGCCTGAGCGGTATTTTCTCCGCCGCACATGTCGCCGGAGAAAATGATCTGACCTTCTTTCGCCACTGCGGCGGCGAAACTCTACGAGGTTTTTGGGCAAACTGTAGGCGGCAGCCGGAGCTATCCGGCTGCCGCTTTTGATTTAGGATTCTTTGCCGTCGCGCGGCAGCGTCACGAGCATGACCGTTCCGTCCGCGCCGCTGCGCTCGATCTGCACCGTGCCGCCGTGCAGCGCGGCGATCTCCCACACGAGCGACAGACCGAGCCCGACACCGCCATGCGCCCGGCTGCGCGACTTGTCCACGCGGAAAAACGGCTGGAAAACGCTCTCCCGGTATGCCTCCGGGATGCCGGGACCGTGGTCACGGACGCGGATCTGTACATTCCCGTCCGCCTCGCTGACCGCGATGCGCACCGCCCCGTCCGGCCGGCCGTAACGGATGGCGTTTTCGGTCAGGTTGAACAGCAGCCGGTACAGCAGCGGGTCGCTGCCGGTGAGCACAGCGCCGCCGTCGGCCTCCAGCGCGATGCACTTGCTCTCTGCAAGCGGCGCGAGATCGGTGAAGATCTCCTCGATCATTGGCGCGAGCTCGACCCGGTCGTCACAGGGCACGGTGCGCAGTTCGCTCATCTCCAGCAGGATCTTCGTCATCTGCGCCATACGCTCCGTCTGCTCCTGCAGCAGGCTCAAAAACGCCGCCGTTTCGGGCGTGACGTCCGCGTGCTCGGCGGAAAACAGCTCAAGCTGCGCCTGCATCAGCGCAAGCGGCGTGCGCAGCTCGTGCGCAGCGTTGCCCGTAAACTGCCGCTGCGCCGTGAAGCCCGCGTCCAGGCGGTCGATCATGCCGTTGAACGAGCGGCTGAAGCGCTGAAACTCCGGCAGCACGTCCTCGCTGACCTTGCACTGCGCCAGATTGCCCGGCTGAATACTTTCCACCTGCGCTGCAAAGCTGCGCAGCGGACGCAGCGCGCGGCCGCTGACAAAATACGCGAGCACGCCGCCGATGAGCGTGACCGCCGCCGTGATGTACCAGTTCGTGACGCCGAAGGCCGCCTGCGCGCCGCTGATGATGATCGTCAGCTCGTCATCCGGCTGTTTGCTCTGCGGGTCGAAGGCGTCGGGCGCACCGGACTCGATCTCGCTGTAAGCCGAGATGCCACTGCCGATCGCGTCCATGTACCGCTTGCCGGAATAGCCGATCAGGCAGTTCATGAGCACACACGTCACGCCGATCAGCGCCGCCGTCATCAGCGTGATGCGCCACTGCAGAGATAACCGCTTCATGTCTGCTCCTCCATAACATAGCCCTCGCCGATGCGGTTGCGGATGGGGTCATAGCCCAAGGCGGCGCGCAGCTTTTTCCGCAGCGCGGAGATATGCACGCGGATGGAGTTGCCGAAGCCGTCCGCCCCGCTGTCCCACACGTGCTCCAGCAGCTCCTCCTGACTGACCGGCCGCCCCTGATGCAGCAGCAGGTATTCGAGGATGCCCGTCTCCTTGCGCGTGAGCGACAGTACCTCGCCGCGCACGGATGCCGTGCGCGCCTTGGTGTCAAACGACAGCTCGGCGCAGGTCAGGACCACGTCGCTCTGCGTAAAGCGGCGCAGCGTCAGGCTGCGGATGCGCGCCGCGAGCTCATCGAGGTGAAAGGGCTTGGTGAGATAGTCGTTCGCGCCCGCATCGAGCCCCGCCACCTTATCGGCGACCTCGCAGCGCGCTGACAGGATCAGCACCTTGGTGTCGCGGTCACGCTCGCGCAGCGTCCGGAGCACCGTCATACCGTCCTCACCGGGGAGGTTCAGATCCAGCACGACCAGATCAAAGCGCTCGACGGCGAGCATCTCCGCGGCGCTCTGTCCGTCATAGCAGCAGTCCACGCTGTAGGCAAGCCGCCGCAGACTGCGCGCGATCGTGTCGCAGAGCGCCCGTTCATCTTCCACAATCAAAATATGCATACCATTCTCCTCGTGCGTATTTACGAATGTCCGACTTTGTTATATGTTAACACAAAGGCATAAAATCTCTGTTAAGTTTCCGTTCTTAACGAAGATTTTATCTGCGCCATGGTATCATGGGGCAAACAGAAGGGAGTGATCCGGGTGTTTCGTGTGAAGAAAGCCGTTGTGCAGGTTCTGCTGATCGCTGCGGGCATCGCCATGGTGTGCTTCGGCGCGCTGCGCGGCGAGGCCGGCGCCGTGCTCAGCAAGGCGATCCGGCTGTGCTTGGAGTGTGTCGGCATTGGATAAGAAAAAACAGTCTGTTTCCCTGCTCTTGAGCCGGTTTCGCGGCTGGATCCAGGCTGCGGCGACGCTGCTGACCAACATCCACCTGCCGAACTTCTTCAAGGGCGGCATCTATCAGGGCAAGGGCAAGACCGTCTGCGTGCCCGGCCTGAACTGCTATTCCTGCCCGGCGGCATCGGGCGCGTGCCCGATCGGGGCGTTTCAGGCGGTGGTCGGCTCGTCCAAATTCCGCTTTTCGTATTATATCACCGGCATTCTGATCCTGCTCGGCGTGCTGCTCGGGCGGTTCATCTGCGGCTTTTTGTGCCCGTTCGGCTGGCTGCAGGAGCTGCTGCATAAGATCCCGGGCAAAAAGCTGTCGACAAAAAAGCTCAGGCCGCTGACCTATTTGAAATACGTCATCCTGCTGCTGGCCGTGGTGCTGCTGCCGGCGCTCATCGTCAACGACGTGGGCATGGGCGACCCGTTTTTCTGCAAGTATATCTGCCCGCAGGGCGTACTCGAGGGCGCGATCCCGCTTGCCGCCGCAAACGAGAGCATCCGCGCGGCGCTGGGCGCGTTGTTTACGCGCAAGCTGATCATTCTGATCGCGGTCGTCGTTTTGAGCGTGCTGTTTTTCCGCCCGTTCTGCAAGTGGATCTGCCCGCTCGGTGCGTTTTACGCGCTGATGAACAAGGTCTCCCTGCTCGGCATTCAGGTCGACACGAGCAAGTGCGTCTCCTGCGGCAAATGCGCGCGCACCTGCCAGATGGACGTGGACATCACCAAGTCCCCCAACGACACGGAGTGCATCCGCTGCGGCAAGTGCATCCGCGCCTGCCCCACGGAGGCCATCCGCTTCCGCTATGGCTTCGGCCTCACCGGAAAATCCGCCAACGGCGATCAGAAGGTAAAAGACAACCAACAAAATACAACGGAGGAATCATGATGAAGAAAATCACAAAACTTGTGACGCTCCTGCTCGCGCTCGCGATGGTGTTCAGTCTCGCGGCGTGCTCGTCGGGCAAAGGCAAGGACAAGGCGGACGGCAGCGCCGACATCGCAGCCCTGATCGCGACCGAGCCGAACAGCGCCGACGAAGCGGCCAAGCTCTATCAGCAGCTCATGCAGAAGGAAAACGACATTCTCGCCGCAAACTCCGACCTCTGGAACAAGGTGTTTCTGTCTGCCAACAAAAACAGCACCATGATCGAGGACGGCACGAACTACGGCGACTTCCTGCTCGCCACGATCGAGAGCGCGAAGGACGGCTTCTCGGCCGACGAGCTCAAGACGCTCAAGGCCGGCGCCGAACAGATCAAGGAGATCGAGGGCAAGCTCACCATCCTCGAGCAGAAGTATCCCGGCTGCGGCACGACGCCCGGCACAGGTGACAGCGTGAGCGCGGAGGAGGCCGGCATGACCGCCTCCGGCAGCGACCTGATGAAATTCCCGAGCTTTCAGGGTAAGGACCTCGACGGCAATGACGTCGACAGCAGCAAGCTCTTTGCCGGCAACAGCGTCACGGTCGTGAACTTCTGGTTCACCACCTGCAACCCGTGCGTCGGTGAGCTGGCCGACCTTGAGGCGCTCAACAAGGACCTCGCCGCGAAGGGCGGCGCGGTCGTCGGCATCAACTCCTTCACGCTCGACGGCGACAAGACCGCCATCGCCGAGGCAAAGGACATTCTGGCGAAAAAGGGCGTGACCTACTCCAACCTCTGGTTCGCCTCCGACAGCGAGGCCGGTAAGTTCACCGCCGGTCTGTACTCGTTCCCGACCACGTACGTTGTCGACAAGAACGGCAACATCGTCGGCCAGCCGATCGTCGGCGCGATCACCGCACCCGATCAGGCAAAGAAGCTCAACGAGCTCATCGATCAGGCGCTCGCAAGCAGCAAATAACGGCCCGAGACAGCATCCGCCTCGACGCACCCTTCTGACGGAAGGTGCGCCGGGGCGGATATTTGCTGTCTGTCAGAGCCTGACGTCCTCAAGCCGATGCAGCTGCTCGAGCGCGACGCTGCCGCCGCTGATGACAAAGCAGACCTTGTCCCCCTTGTGCACCGGGAGCTGCCCGCGCAGCGCGGCAGCGATGCCGATGGCGGACGACGGCTCGCACAGCAGCTTGCCCTCCAGGAGCAGCAGCTTCATGCCACGGAGAATATCCGCATCCGCCACAGGCGCAAAGCCGTCGGTGTTCGCCGCCACGTACGGGAAGCACACATCTCCCGGCATCTGCGCGACGAGCGCGTCCGCGACCGAGCGCTTTTGCTCCACCTGCACCGGATGGCCGGCGCGCAGGCTCTCCGTATAGCGCGGGAGCGCAGCCGGCTCCGCGCCAAAGACGCGCACGCGCGGCGCGAGCGCCTTGACCGCCGTGGCGACGCCGCCGATGAGCCCGCCGCCGCTGACCGGGACAACGACCGCGTCGATCTCCGGGCACTGGGCGAGGATCTCGAGCCCGACGGTGCCCTGCCCCGCCATGACGAGCGGGTCGTTAAACGGCGGCACCATGGTCGCACCCCGCTCGGCGCAGAGCTGCGCCGCGACTGCAAACCGCTCGGCCGCATCGCACAGCACGAGCTCCGCCCCCAACGCGCGGATGGCTGCCTGCTTGACGGCCGGGGCCGTGCGCGGCATGACGATGCAGGCATGCGTGCCGAAGTGCTGCGCGGCATAGGCCACCGCACGGCCATGGTTGCCGGACGATGCCGCGACAAAGCCGCGCGCACGCTCGGCATCCGTCAGGGCGAGGATCTTATTCATCGCGCCGCGCAGCTTGAACGCGCCCGTGCGCTGCATGCACTCGGCCTTGACATACACCTCACAGCCAAGGACATCATCAAGCGCCGGCAGGCGCAGCAGCGGCGTCTGAACAATGTAAGGGGCAATGCGCGCATGCGCCGCCCGAATGGTCTCCAATGTCATGCTCATGGGAACGCTCCTTTCTCAGCAGCCCCATTGTAACGCAGCCGGCGCGCGTTGTAAAACCAAATCTGGGCAGCCGCGGTGCTTGACAATCCGGGCCGCGGAGGGCATAATCAAAAGAAGTCTTTAAAAATTTGATTTGGGAGAAATCGCACGTGAAACGAGCCGATCAAAACAAACATATCCGGGATCTGTGCAATGCGGCCATGCTCTGCTGCGCCGCACTGGTGCTGCTGGCCGGACTTGGGCGCACACTGCTGCGGCCGAAAGACGTGAACTGCTACGAAAACCGCCCGGCCAACACCGTCGCACCGCTGACCGTGCCCGGCTGGCTGGATGGGTCGTTTCAGGATGCGATGGAGGCTGCGCTCAGCGACCAGGTCCCGCTGGCACAGACGATGAAAAAAGCCTACAACGACGCGCAAAACGGCATCCGGTACGATGCGATGCTGCGCCTGTCGCAGGTACACCCCGACCTGCCGGTGCAGTATGGATCTTTCTACGTCTACGGCGGGAAATACCTGACCTATCCCTACCGCGCCCCGGACGTGGTGGACGCGGCGCTGGAAGCGCGCAGCGAGAACATCAACCAAATCATTGCCGCGCACCCGGACGTGTCGTTTTACATCTACATGGTCGAGGGCGATACGAACAATTACTTCCCGGCCGGGGTCAACAACGGCGCGTTCGAATATCTCAGCAGCCGGGTGAACCTGCCGGCCGCACAGATGGGCAGGTTCGCGGCAGACGATCTGGCAACGTTTGAGCGCGATTTTTACCAGACCGACCACCACTGGAACAACGTCGGCTCCTACCGCGGCTACTGCGAGGCGGCCGCCCTGCTCGGCTGCACCGACCTGCTCGAGCCGCAGGAGACGGTGCGCGTATCCGATCACTTTTCCGGCTCCAAGGCGCTGTCTATCGGCGCGCAGGAGCAGTTTTTTGAGCCGATGGATGTCTACCGCTTTGCTTTCCCGCAGATGTCCGTGACGATCGCCGGAGAACCGGCGGATGATTACGGCTGGCAGGACGCCGCGCTCAGCGGCCAGCTCACGGACGCCAACTACGGTGGGGTCTACGGCTGGGACAACGGCGAGGTCATCCTCGACACCGGCACGACCGGACGCGGGAATCTGCTGATGCTCGGCGAATCGTATGACAATGCCATCCTCAAACTCATGGCTTCGCACTTTGACCGGGTCTACAGCGTCGATCTGCGCAGCTATGAGCAGGACATGGGAAAGCCGTTTCGGCTGGCGGAGTATCTGCGCGAGCACCGGATCACGAAGGTGCTCTGGATCGGCAGCACGACGTTTTTCACGTCGGACGACTTCATGGTGGAGGACTGAGCGATGGTATTCAGCAGTCAGACATTTCTGTTTTTCTTCCTGCCGCTGGCGGGGCTGTGCGTGCTTATCCGCTCGAAGCCCGTGCAGAACGCCCTGCTGCTCATCGCGTCGCTGATCTTCTACGCCTGGGGCGAGCCGAAGATGGTCGTGCTCATGGTGCTCGTAACGCTCATCGCCTACGGCAGCGGCTTTGCCATCGTACATTTCAAGGCGCGGCCGCGCGCGAAAAAGGCCGTACTGATCGCATCGGTCGTTGTCATTCTCGGCAATCTCGTCGTGTTCAAATATCTCAACTTCCTGTGCCGGACGTTCTCGTTTCTCGGCCTGACGGACCCCGGCATTGCGCTGCCGATTGGCATCAGCTTTTACACGTTTCAGATCCTGTCGTACGTCATCGACCTCTACCGCGGCAAGATCGCCCTGCAGCGCAACTTTTTCTACCTGCTGATGTACGTCAGCTTCTTCCCGCAGCTCATCGCCGGCCCCATCGTGCGCTATGAGACCGTCGAGCAGGAGATCCGGGAGCGCAGCGTGACCATGGACGATCTCGCGCAGGGCTTTCGCCGCTTTGTCGTGGGTCTGGCCAAAAAGCTGCTGCTGGCCAATCAGGTCGCGCAGGTGGCCACCATCGTCTACAGCGGCGACCCCGCCAATTACGGCTCGCTCATGTACTGGCTGGCCGCCGTCGCCTACACGCTGCAGATCTATTTCGACTTCTCCGGCTACAGCGACATGGCCATCGGTCTCGGCCGGATGTTCGGCTTCCACTTCCTCGAAAACTTCAACTACCCGTATATCTCCCTGTCGGTCACGGAGTTCTGGCGGCGGTGGCACATCTCGCTGTCGACCTGGTTTCGCGACTATGTGTATATCCCGCTCGGCGGCAACCGCGTTTCCCGGGGAAAGTGGGTGCGCAACATTCTTGTCGTCTGGGGCCTGACCGGCCTGTGGCACGGCGCGGACTGGAACTTCCTGCTCTGGGGCCTGTACTACGGCGTGCTGCTGCTGATTGAAAAGCTCTGGCTGGGCAAGTATCTCGAGCGCCTGCCGAAGGCGCTGCGCTGGCTGCTGTGCATGGTCATCGTGTGCATCGGCTGGGTAATGTTCAACCTCACGGACTTTGCGCAGATGCGCGCCGCGCTCGCGCGGATGTTCAGCTTCACGCACGTGGCGCTGTCGCAGTCGCTCGCGGCGGATGTGAGCATTGTGCCGCCGTTGCTGTGGATGCTGCCCGCACTTGTGTTCTCCACGCCCGTCTGCCGGCGCGTGCACCTCGGCGAGAGCTATGGCGCCGAGATCGTGCGCAACGTCGTGTGCCTGGCGCTGCTGGCCGTGTGCATCGTCTTTTCCGTGAGCGCGACGTTCAATCCGTTCATCTATTTCCGCTTCTGAGGAGGTTTTGCTATGTATGATCTCAATCGCTTTCTCACCGCGCAGAGCCGGGACTACGCCACCGCCCTGTGCGAGATCCAAAACGGCCGCAAGCGCAGCCACTGGATCTGGTACATCTTCCCGCAGGTCGCGGGTCTGGGCATGAGCAGCACATCGCAGTACTACGCCATCTCCGGGCTCGACGAGGCGCGGGCCTATCTGCGCGAGCCGACGCTGCGCGCGCACCTGCTGGAAATCAGCAACGCCCTGCTGGCGCTCGACGAGAGCGACCCGTCGGTCGTGTTCGGCTTTCCGGATGACCTGAAGCTGCGCTCGAGCATGACGCTCTTCGCTGCCGCCGCGCCGGACGAGCCGGTGTTCGCCGCCGTGCTCGACAAGTTCTTCGACGGGCGGCCCGACACGCGCACGCTGCAGATCCTCGGCCAGTAAGGAGGCGCACCATGGACAACCTGACCGAAACGAAACTCACATCTGAAAAAATTTACAGCGGCTGCATTCTCGACTTCTACCGCGACACCGTGCGCCTGCCCAACGGCGGCACCGCGCCGCGCGAGCTGTCGCGCCACGTGGGCGCGGTGTGCATCGTGCCGCTGCTCGACGACGGCCGCGTGATCGTTGAGCGGCAGTTCCGCTACCCGGTGAACGAGGTCATCACGGAGATCCCCGCCGGCAAGCGCGACAGCCGCGACGAGGCGCCCGACGACGCCGCACGCCGCGAACTGCGCGAGGAGACCGGCATCACGGCGCGCGAGCTGCTCCCGCTCGGCCCATTCTACCCCGCCGCCGCGTACTCGGACGAGGTCATCTGGATGTACCTCGCCCGCGGCCTGACCTTCGGTGAGCAGCAGCTCGACGACGACGAATTTCTCAACCTGCAGGCCGTGCCGCTCGAGGAGCTTGCGCGTGACGTGCTGGCCGGGCGCATCCCGGACGCAAAGACACAGGCGGCCATCCTGCGCGTGTACTGTATGGAGCACGGCTTTGAGCCGAAATAAAGCAAGCTGCACGCGGCGGTCATCTGACCGCCGCGTGCAGCTGTTCTCATTGGGATATGCTCAGTGCCGGTGGAACAGGCCCTTTTTCTCATACGGGGCGCAGGCGTAGCTCGTAAGCTCGTAGCCCGTCTTGGCGATGACCGGGCGCAGCTCCGCCTCCGGGATCTCCGTCTCGGAGAGGATGACCGTCTGGCCCTTGCTGTGCGAGGACGAGACCTTCTTGACCGGAAAGGCATTGCGCACCGCATCGTTGATGTGGCTCTCACACATGCCGCACATCATGCCGTCGATCCCCAGTGTGATCTGATACATGGAAATACCTCCTTGAAAAGCCGGCTGGTTAGATATGTTTAACCTAACCTGCATGATAGCACCGCCCTGCTCGGGTGTCAAGCCCTGCGGGACAGAAAAAAGCGGACTTCCGTATCCAGAAGTCCGCTCTGTTTTTCTTGCCGGGTCACGCGTTCGGGAACACGACGCGGATGGTCGTGCCCGTGCCGGGCGTGCTCTCGAGCTCGATGCGGCCATGGTGATACTGCACGGCGTGCTTGACGATCGACAATCCGAGGCCCGTGCCGCCGGACGCCTTGGAGTGGCTCTTGTCCACGCGGTAGAAGCGCTCGAACACGCGGCTCTGATGCTCCGGCGCGATGCCGATGCCGGTGTCGGCGACGGTGATGCTGCTGCCGCCGGCATCGGCGGCGACCGTCACGTCCACGCGGCCGCCGCCGCGGTTATACTTGATGGCGTTGTCGCAGAGGTTATAGACGATCTCGTAGAGCAGGCGGCGGACGCCGGGAATGACGGACGGCTGGCCCGTGACGCTGACCGTCACATCGCGCGCGGCCGCGGCGTCGTGCAGGTTCTCCGCCGCCTCCTGCGACACGGCGAGCAGGTCGACCGGTTCCGTCGGCATAGCGTCGCCCTCGTCGAGCTGGGACAGGCGGATGATGTCGTCGATGAGCGTGACGAGGCGCGCGGCCTCGGCGTGAATGTGGCCGACGAAGCGCGGCAGATCGTCGGGCTTGACCATGCCGTTTTCAATCAGCTCGGCGCTGCCGATGATGCCCTGCAGCGGCGTTTTGAGTTCGTGCGAGACATTTGCCGTGAACTCCCGGCGATTGCGCTCTGCAAACTCCTGCTCCGTGATGTCGAAGGCCAGAATGACCGTGCCGAGCAGCTTCCCGTCGGACGTGATGCAGCTGATATCAAACTGATACACGCGGCCCGCACGCTCGGCGCGCACCTCACTGTGGCCGTCCGTGACGGCGGCCTGAATGGCGGCGCTGATCTCGTGGCTGCGCTCGACGGTGAGAAAGTCCCTGCCCACGCACTGCGCGTCCGCACCGAAGAGCATCTGCGCCGCGGCGTTGATGCTCAGGATGCTGCCGTGCTCGTCGAGCAGGATGAGGCCCTCGCGCATGCTGCCGGTGATCTGCGTGAACTCATCGGTCTTTTCGCGCAGCTCGCGCAGTTGCGTCTGGATCTCAACGTGCTGGCGGTGGATGCGCTTGAGCAGCGGGGAGAGCTCCTCATAGGCATCGTTGTCGAGCGGGTGCTCAAGGTCGAGGCTGTTGAGCGGGTCAACGATGCGCCGCGACAGCCGCCTGGCCAGCAGGCCCGAGAGGATGAGCGCCACGATGAGCACGATCAGCAGCGGCTGGATCATGCCGACGGCGATCATGCCGACCGTCGCGCGGCTGATGGAGATGCGCAGCACCGTACCGTCGTCCAGGCGCTGGGCATAGTACATGGTCTTTTCCATGAGCGTCGAGGAATAGCGCGTGCTCTCGCCGGTGCCGGTAGTCAGCGCCTGGCTGACCTCGGCGCGCGAGGCGTGGTTCTCAAGGCTCTCGGCGTCGGTCCTGGTATCGTACAGGACGCTGCCGTCAGCCGCGATCCACGTCAGGCGGCAGCGGTCGGCCGTCAGCCGGGACAGGTAGTCCGTGCCGCCGTCCTCAACGGCCGCCGCGGCGAGGTTCAGCTCGTCGCGCAGCTGGTTTTCCTCCACGCCGCCGAAGTAATCGTACAAAAAGCCCATGATGATCAGCAGGCTCGCCAGCAGGACGCACCCGGCCACGAGCAGGATCGATTGAAAAATCTTTTTGGTCATGTCGTTGCCTCCATGCGGTAGCCAACATTGCGCACCGTTTCGATCCGCCGTCCGTAGGGGCCGAGCTTCTGCCGGAGCGTCCGGATGTGCATGTCGACCGTGCGGGTCTCGCCGCAGTAGTCCATGCCCCAGATCTCCTGAAAGAGCTGGTCGCGCGTGAACGCCATGCCCGGATGAGACAGAAACAGGCGCAGAAGTTCAAATTCTTTATACGTAAGCGCGACGCGCGCGCCGTCGGCCGTGACCGTGTGTGCGTTCAGATCCACGACGAGCCCGCCGCTGCGCAGCAGATGCGCAGCCTTTTCCGGCTGGCAGCGGCGCAGCACCGCCTTGACGCAGGACACGAGCTCCATCACGCCGAATGGCTTGACGAGGTAGTAGTCCGCACCGAGGTCGAGGCCGCGGATCCTGTCATACTCCGCGCCCTTGGCCGTGGCCATGACGACCGGGATGGTGCGCAGCTCCGCAGACGCCTTCATGCGCTGCAGCAGCTCGATGCCGTCCACGCCGGGCAGCATCACGTCGAGCACGACCAGATCGGGCTTCTCCGTCTGGAGCGCCGACCAGAACGAGACACCGTCGGCAAAGCCACGGGCGTCAAACCCCGTGGATGAGAGCGTATAGACCTCAATGTCGCGGATGCTGGCGTCGTCCTCCACACACCAGATCATGGCTTACCCCTCCTTGTGCACCCCGGTGACCGAGAAGATCACCCACTCGGCGATGTTCGTCGCGTGGTCGCCGATGCGCTCGAAGTATTTGGCGATCATGAGCAGGTCGAGCGCGTACTCCCCGTCTTCGGGGTGGGCGGCGATCTTGTCAATCAGCCGGCGCTTGACCTCGTCGAAGGCGTTGTCCACGACATCGTCCTCGGCAATGACCGTCTCTGCCAGCATTGTATCACGCTGAACGTAAGCGTCAACACTTTCTGTGACCATATGGATGGTCGAGCGGGCCATTTCGCGCAGCAGATCGTCATTTTCCGCCGAACGTCCGGCGAGAAACTGGATGATCTCCGCAATGTCCTCGGCCTGGTCACCGATGCGCTCCATGTCCGTGATCATCTTCAGTGCGGCCGAGATCTGGCGCAGGTCGCGCGCGACGGGCTGCTGCTGGAGCAGGAGCTTGAGGCACAGCGACTCGATGTTGCGCTCCTTCTGGTCGATCTCGGCATCGAGCGGCGCGACCTTCTTTGCCAGCTCCGGATCTGCCTCCGTGAGGGCCTTGGACGCGAGTGCGATGACCTCCTCGCACAGTGCGCCCATCTCAATCATCTCCTTGTTCAGGAGCGCGAGCTGTTCATCAAACCGGCTTCTCATTAGCCAAACCTCCCTGTGATGTAATCCTCCGTGCGCTGATCCTGCGGCTGCGAGAACAGCTGCTGCGTGTCGTCGCACTCGACGAGCTCGCCGAGCAGGAAAAACGCCGTGCGGTCGGAGATACGCACCGCCTGCTGCATGTTGTGCGTGACGATGACGATCGTGTACTGCTCCTTGAGCTGCATGGCCAGCTCCTCGATCTTCGACGTGGAGATGGGGTCGAGCGCGCTCGTGGGCTCATCCATGAGCAGCACCTCCGGCTCGACCGCGAGCGCGCGGGCGATGCACAGACGCTGCTGCTGGCCGCCGGAGAGGCCGAGGGCATTTTTCTTCAGGCGGTCTTTCACCTCGTCCCAGATAGCCGCGCCGCGCAGGGACTTTTCGACGATCTCGTCGAGCTTTGCGCGGTTTTTGATACCGTGCGTGCGCGGGCCGTAGGCGATGTTGTCGTAGATGCTCATCGGAAACGGGTTCGGCTTCTGAAAGACCATGCCGATCTCGCGCCGCAGCTCGTTGACGTCCGTGCCGGGGGCGAAAATGTCCTGCTCGCGGTAGCGCACATCGCCCGTGATCTTCACGCCCGGGATGAGGTCGTTCATACGGTTGAGCGTTTTGAGAAACGTGGATTTGCCGCAGCCGGACGGCCCGATGAGCGCCGTGATGCTCTTTTCGGGGATGTTCATACTGATATCGTGCAGCGCCTGATGGTCCCCGTACCAGAGGTTCAGCCCCTGGACTGTCATAATGTCACTCATAGACTTCTTTTCCTCCTGAAGTATCGCTCAACGAGCGTGGCCGCGCCGTTGATGAGCAGTGTAAGGATCATCAAAATAGCGGCAATGGCAAAGGCCACATCGAACTGGCCCTGCTCCTTGGCGTAGACGTAAAGCGCGACGGTGAGCGTAGCGCCCGCGCTGCTCAGCCCCTCAAAGAAGCCGTTGAGCGCGTGGGCAAAGCCCGCCGTGAACAGCAGTGCGGCCGACTCGCCGAGGATACGGCCGACAGACAGGATGCAGCCGGTGATGACGCCGTCCACGCAGCCGGGCAGCACCACGGTGCGGATGACGCGCCACTTGCCCGCGCCGAGACCAAAGGCACCCTCGCGGTAGCTCTGCGGCACGGTCTTTAAGCTCTCCTGCGTGGTGCGCATGATGGTCGGCAGGTTCATGATGACGAGCGTGAGCGCGCCGGCCAGCAGCGATGTTTTCATATTCAGAAACTGGCAGAAAAACAACATGCCCACAAGGCCGTAGATAATGGACGGGATGCCCGAGAGCGTCTCGGCCGCATACTCGATGGCGCCGATGAGCCGGCGGTTCGTGGCGTACTCGGTCAGGTAGATGGCCGCGCCCACGCCGAGCGGCAGGACAATGAGCAGCGTGGCGATGACGATATAGAGCGTATTGAGAATGTCCGGCAGGATGCCGATGCGGTCGGAGAGGTAGCTCGGTGCGGTGGACAGCAGCGTCCACGACACGTTCGGCAGGCCCTTGATGAGCACATAGGCGATCAGAAACAGCACGAGCGCCGCCGTGATGACGACCGCCGCGCCCATGAGGATGCGCATGGTGAGGATATAGGCCCTGCGGCCGCCGGAAATGGCTTTCTTTTTCATTTGTCCCCCTCCTTATTGCGCTTGAGGAAGAAATTGAGCGTGGCGTTGATGAGCATGATGAACAAAAACAGCACCAGCGCGATGGAAAACAGCGCCTGCCGCTGCAGGCCGCCGGAGTAGGACATTTCGCTCGCGACGGCAGTGGTCAGAAAGCGCACACTCTGAAACAGCGTCGGCATGTTCGGCACGTTGCCGGACACCATCATGACGGCCATGGCCTCGCCGATGGCGCGGCCGACGCCGAGCACGACGGCAGCGGCAATGCCGCTCTTCGCCGCCGGAACGGAGACCTTGAAGTACGTCTCGATCGGCGTCGCGCCGAGTGCGAGCGACGCGTCCTCATACTCGGGCGGCACGGCCTCGAGCGCGGTGACGGATACCTTGATGATCGACGGCAGGATCATGATCGCCAGCACGATAATGGCGGCGAGCAGGCTCGCGCCGTCCGCCAGGTGGAACACCTTGCGGATGCCCGGTACGAGCACGAGCATGCCCACAAGACCGTAGACGACCGACGGGATGCCGGCGAGCAGGCTCACGGCTGATTCGAGCACGGTCTTGAGCCGCGGCGGAGCGACCTTCGCCAGATACACGGCTGTCAGGAACCCCAGCGGCACGCCGAGCACGATGGCCCCGGCCGTGCCGTATACACTTGTCAGAATGAACGGCAGAATGCCGTACGACGGCTCTGCCGCCGTGGATGCCCACGTCTTGCCGAACAGGAACGGGACGAGCCCGATCTGCCGGATGGCGGGGATGCCGGAGACGATCAGGTACACGCTGATGAGCAGCACACACCCGACGGTGATGAGGCCAAGGAGCAAAAACACGCCATGCACGACCGTCTCCAGAACTTGAGATCTCTTTTTCATATCAGCACCTCTGTATATGCGAAAGGCGGCTGGTCTCCAGCCGCCTGTACGCTTGTCTGTGGCTCAGGCCACCGGGACTGCGCCCGCCGCGGAGATGATGGACGCGGCGTCCGCAGAGGTCGCGAAGTCGAAGAACTTCTGCGCGGTCTCGCTCAGGGCAGCGCCTTCCTTCGTCACAAGGACGAACGGACGCTGCACGAGATAGGTGCCGTCTTTGACGGTTGCTTCCGTCGGGGCCACACCGTTGACGGTCAGGGCCTTGACGCTGTCCTTGATGGCAGCCAGGGAAGCATAGCCGATCGCGTTCGGGTTCTGGGACACGGTGGTGATGACATCGCCCGTGGAAGTCAGCTCCTGACGGTACTGGCAGGCGTCCTTGGTCTCGGTGATGGACTCGAAGCCGTCACGCGTACCGCTGCCGGCCTCGCGGCCGATGAGGACGATCTCGGCATCCTCGCCGCCGACATCCTTCCAGTTGGTGATCTCGCCGGTGTAGATCTTGGCGATCTGCTCCAGAGTCAGATCCTTGACGGGGTTCTGGGGGTTGACGATGATGGCAATGCCGTCGAGCGCAACGATGGTCTCCTTCAGGCCGGAGGCCTTCTCGTCGTCCTTGAGCGCGCGGCTCGACAGGCCGATGTCGCAGCGGCCTTCGGAGACGGCCTGGATACCGGAGCCGGAGCCAGTCGGGTTATAGGTGAAGGTCGTGCCCGAGTTTGCCTCCATGAAGGATTCGCCCAGCGCGCCGATGACTTTTTCCATCGAGGTGGAACCGTCGGTCGAGACTGTGCCGCCGGTGGTCGTGCCGTTGTCATTCGCCTTCTGGCCGCAGCCCGCGAACAGCGAGAGCGCCATGACGGCAGCACACAAAACAGTGATGATCTTTTTCAAGATGAAGTGCTCCTTTCGAACTTCAATTTTGATTCTGGTTTTTTGTTCCCTACGCTTCACAGAATACGCAGGGGATGTAAAAACGAAAAGAGCGCTTATGTAAAATGCGTGTAAAATTGTAAAATACCGCAGCGATGCGTAATTTTCTCTTTGTTTATGAACAATTCTAGGCATATTGTATATAAACGGGCGAATCCGGAACATCCGTCAGCGAAAAATTGTGAAGAAAACTGTGCAACTTTTTATCCCCCCAGGGTGCTTACGCGGCTGCTGCCCGTCCGGTATACTGGTGGCAGCGCTCCGGAAACGGGGCAAACAACAGAAAATGAGGATGGAATGTATGAAAAAACGCAACATCATCTGCCTGCTGCTGGCAGTCCTGACGCTGCTGTCCTGCGCAGCCTGCGGCGGGAAAACAAATACCGGCGACACTGCCGGCACCCGCACGATTACAGACGGCAAAAGCCGCACCGTGTCCGTCCCTGAAAAGGTAGAGCGCATCGTGTGCGTCGGTGTCGGCGCGCTGCGCTACAGCTGCTATGTCGGCGCGGCTGACCGCGTGGTCGGCGTGGAGGACTATGAGACCAAGGCCGGCATGAGCCGCCTGTATAACTATGTGAACTTCGACAAATTCAAGGACCTGCCCGTCACCGGCACGAACGGCGAGCCGTATGTGGAGCAGATCATCAACGTCGCGCCGCAGGTCATCGTCATGAGCGCCTATGCCTCATGCGACGCAGATGAGCTGTCCGGCAAGACCGGCATCCCGGTCTTTGTCGTGCCCGGCAGCGACACCACGCTCGACGATGCGGCCTATGAGACCATCCGTCTGCTCGGCGAGCTCTACGGGCTGGAAACGCGCGCGCAGGAGCTGACCAAGTACCTCAAGGGCATCCAGACCGACCTCGACACGCGCACGGCCAAGATTGCAGACGATCAGAAGCCGTCCGTCTATGTCGGCGGCGTATCCTTCAAGGGGCAGCACGGCTTTGAGGGCACGGAGGCAGGCTATGGCCCGTTCGCGCTCATCCACGCCAAAAACCTCGCCGACACGACCGGGCAGACCGGCGCGTTCAACATTGACACTGAGCAGGTGCTCGCCTGGGATCCGGATGTCATTTTCCTCGATTTCAACGGCATGAGCCTCATCAACGAGGACTATCAGGCACACCCCGATTTCTATCAGAGCCTGAGCGCCGTGCGCAGCGGCAAGGTCTACTCGCAGATCTCATTCCGCTCCTCGGCCTCCAATCTGGAGACAGCGCTGGCCGACGCCTATTACGCCGCCTGCGTGCTGTATCCGGAGCAGTTTGCCGACATCGACCCCGAGACCAAGGCCAGCGAGATCTTCACAGAGCTGCTCGGCTCCGATCCCTATCCTGATCTGAAGGAGGCCGGGTATGCATTCCGTGCCATCACACTCGGCGCATAAGCCGCACGATTCCGACTACAGCCGCAACCGCGCCAGAAGCATCCGCTTTCTGATCCTGCTGGCAGCCATTCTGGCGCTCGCGTTCTTTCTGTCGCTGCGCGCCGGGTCCTACAACACGCCAGCCGCCGAGCTCATCCGGGGCATCTTCGGCCGGGCATCGGACGCGAAGATCAACCTCGTCATCCGCAACAACCGCCTGCCGCGCATCTGCACTGCCATGGTCGCCGGCGCGGGGCTGGGGCTGGCCGGGTGCATCCTGCAGGCCGTGCTGCGCAATCCGCTGGCCTCGGCCTCCACGCTCGGCGTATCGCAGGGCGCAACATTCGGCGCAGCCGTCGCCATCATCGGCCTCGGCCTGAGCCAGACCGGCAGCTGGGCTATCCCGCTGTGCTCATTTCTCGGCTCGCTGCTCGTCGCGGCCGTCATTCTGGGGCTGAGCCAGTTCAAGCAGATCTCCTCGGAGGGCATTGTGCTCGCCGGCGTCGCCATCAGCTCCATGCTGACCGGTGCGACCACGCTGCTGCAGTACTTTGCCGACGAGGTCGCGCTCTCGTCGCTCGTGTTCTGGACGTTTGGCGACCTCGGCAGTACGGACTGGCAGTCCCTGCGCGGCATGGCGCTGGCCGTGCTGGTGCTGATCGGCTACTGTTACCTGCACCGCTGGGACTATAATGCCCTGCTCTCCGGCGAGGAGACGGCGCTGAGTCTCGGCATCAACGTCCGGCGGCTGACGCTGACGAACGTCGTGCTCACGTGCTTTGTCTGCTCAGTGATCGTGTCGCACGTCGGCCTTATCAACTTCATCGGCCTCGTCGCGCCGCACATCGTGCGCATGGTCGTCGGCAACAACTATATCTATCTCATCCCCGGCTCCGTACTCGCCGGCGCAGCGCTGCTGCTGCTGAGCGATCTGGCCGCGCGCGTGGTCATCATGCCCGTCATTCTGCCGATCGGCGCGCTGACAGCGTTTCTTGGCGGCCCGCTGTTTTTGTACCTGCTGTTCAAGGGGAGGGGCCGGACATGATTTGTGTGGACCATCTCTGCTATCACTACAAAGGCGGGCGGCCAATCCTCCGCGACGTGAGCTTCGAACTGGAGGACGGGCGCTTTCTGGCCGTGCTCGGCAACAACGGCGTCGGTAAGAGCACACTGCTTAAGTGTATGAACCGCATCCTCACGGCTGACAGCGGGCACTGCCGCATCGACGGCGAGGATCTGCTCACACTCTCCCACCGGGAGATCGCAAAGCGCGTGGCCTTCGTGGCACAGCACGTGCCCGACACGCAGATGACCGTGCACGACATGGTCATGCTCGGGCGGCGTCCCTACATGACCTGGGGCGTGACGGAGCACGACCACCACGTCGTACACGAGGCCATGCGCTATCTGAATCTGGAGGATATGCGCGGCCGGTTCCTCAACCGGCTCTCCGGCGGCGAGCGGCAGAAGGTCATGCTCGCCCGTGCGCTGGCGCAGGAGCCGACGCTCCTGCTGCTGGACGAACCGACCAGCAATCTCGACATCCGCAATCAATATCAGGTGCTGCAGATCACGCGCGACCTGTGCCGCGAGCAGAACCTCACGGCGATGATCGTCATCCACGACCTGAACCTCGCGCTGCGGTTCTGTGACCGCTTTCTGTTGCTGCGCGAAGGAGCAGTGTACCGCTATGGCGGCGCGGAGATCTTTGATGCCGACGCCCTGCGGGACGTCTACGGCGTGACGGGCAGCATCGTGGACGTGCAGGGGCAGAAGCTCGTGCTTATCGACGACGAAGAAAAGGAGACAAGATCATGACCAACTGGGAGACCTGCGTACAATTTCACGGCCACGCCTGCGGCGGGCTGACGATCGGTTACAAGGCAGCGTGCTACGCCGCCGAGCTGCTGGAGCTGAGCTTTTCCGGTGACGAGCAGGTCGTGTGCATCGCGGAAAACGATGCCTGCGGCGTGGACGCCATACAGGCGCTGCTCGGCTGCAGCATCGGCAAGGGCAACCTGCTGTTTCACATGCGCGGCAAGCAGGCATTTTCGTTTTATAACCGCGCCACGGGCAAGTCCGTGCGTCTGGTGCTTCGCGACCGTCCGGAGGGGATGACGCGCGAGGAATCGTTCGCCTACTATCAGGCGCAGGAGCCGGCCGACCTGTTCGATGTCAAGCCCACGACCATCGCGCTGCCGGAGAAGGCGAAGCTCTTCGACTCGTACCGCTGCGCGTGCTGCGGTGAGGTGACGGGCGCCAACTGGATCCGTCTCGTCGGCGGGCAGAAGCTGTGCCTCGACTGCGCCGGGAGCTACGACCGGTTCGACGTATAAACGCAGAAAGATCCCCGGCTTCCGTTTCGGAAGCCGGGGATCTGCATTTCAGACATCGCGGCCGCGCAGCAGTGCGAGCTGGTAAAACGCAACGGCGCTCGCCGCGGCCACATTGAGCGAATCGACCCCGTGTGTCATGGGGATGCGCACCGTGTAATCGCACGCAGCGATCGTGCCTGCTGCCAGCCCATCTCCCTCCGTGCCGAGCACGATGGCGAGACGCGGCACGGCGCGCAGGCGCTTATCGTCGATGCGCAGCGAATCGTCCCGCAGCGCCATGGCCGCCGTGCGAAAGCCGAGAACGTGCAGCATCTCCTGCCAGTCGGTGTCTGCAGGCAGGTACGTCCACGGCACCTGAAACACCGTGCCCATGCTCACGCGCACGGCGCGGCGGTAGAGCGGGTCGCTGCCCGCCGACGTGAGCAGCACGGCGTCCACGCCGAGCGCCGCCGCCGATCGGAAGATGGCGCCGATGTTCGTCGGGTTCATCACGTTTTCCAGCACGGCCACGCGCGCAGCGTTCGCGCACAGGGCGGCGGCATCTGGCAGCGCCGGGCGGCGCATGGCGCAGAGCATGCCGCGCGTGAGATGGAAGCCCGTCAGCTGCGTGAGCACATCGAGCCCGGCCGCATAGACCGGGATGTCCTCGGGGCAGCGTGCCAGAATGTCGCGCGCCTTGCCGTCGATATGGCGGCGCTCCATCAAAAACGACACCGGCACGCACCCCGCGTCAAGCGCGCGGCCGATCACGAGTGGGCTCTCGGCAATGAAGAGGGCGTTTGCCGGGTCGGCGCGGTTGACGAGCTGATTTTCCGTCAGGCGGGCGTACACGTCCAGCTCCGGCGCGGAAAAGTCTGAAATATCAAAAATCTTTGCCATAGCTGCATCTCTCTTTTCCATAGGGTCAGCCCGATTATAACCGATTTTGCGTGCGGACGCCACCGCTTTTTTCCCACCGGTGTATGCCCCGCCGCGCCGGTGGGCATACTGGTACTGAGGTGATATTTATGCAGTTGACCCCAAAAGAGGCCAGTTTACTCAAAGATCTCAAAGGGCAGGAGCAGCTGTGCGTGGACAAGTACAACCGCCACGCCGCCAGCGCCAATGACCCGCAGCTGAAAAACCTGTTCGAGCAGATCGCGCAGGTCGAGCAGCAGCATCTCGACGCGATCACGCAGATGGAAGGCGGCACCGTCGCCGCACCGGCGGACTCCGCGACCGTGCCGACGACGTTCACGGCGACCTACAACAACACCGAGACCCCGCAGAAGCAAAACGACTGCTACCTGTGCACGGACGTGCTCGCGATGGAAAAGCACGCCTCGCACCTGTACGACACGTGCGTGTTTGAATTCAATGATGCCAACGCCCGCAGCGTGCTCAACGACATTCAAAAGCAGGAGCAGCACCATGGCAAGGTCATCTATGACTATATGAACACCAACGCCATGTACGCCTGACACCATCCACGCAAAAACGGCGCCCCCGAAGGCTCGGGGGCGCCGCTTTCTGTTTGCGGGGTCACTTAGAGAGCCCGTAGCTCTCAGCCAGCTTCCGGAATGCCGGGAGCGAGCGCTCGAGCTGGCTGCGCGCCACGCAGTAGGCCAGACGCGCATAACCGGGGCAGCCGAAATCATCGCCCGGCACGAGCAGAATGTCATAGTCCATCGCGCGGCGGCAAAACGCCCGGGCGTCCGGCTCCGGCGACTTGAGGAAAAGATAAAACGCGCCGTCCGGCCGCGCGCACGCATAGCCCATGTCCGTGAGCGCGCCGTAGATAAGTTCGCGGTTGGCCGCATAGGCCGAGATGTCCGCCGTCTGGCCGAGGCACTCCGCCACGGCGAGCTGGAACAGCGACGACACACAGATATACCCCAGCGCGCGCCCCGCGCCGAGCACGGCCGCGTGCACGGCGGCGTAATCGTCCATGGCCGGGTGCAGGGCGAGAAAGCCCACGCGCTCACCGGGCAGGGACAGCGTCTTGCTGTAGGAATAGCAGTAGATCGCGTTCGGATAGATCGCGGGCAGAAACGGCACCTCCACCCCACCGTAGACCAGCTCGCGGTACGGCTCGTCGGCGATGATGTAGATCGGGTGACCGTACCGGGCCTGCTTTTCGCGCAGCAAGGCTGCCAGTGCCTCAAGCTCCGGGCGCGAGACGACGACGCCGGAGGGATTATTGGGGGAGTTCAAGATGAGCAGCGCGGTCTTTTCCGTCACGGCGGCCGCAAGCGCATCCAGATCGAGCGCGAACGTGTCCGCCCGGCACGGCACGACGCGCACGCTGCCGCCTGCCGCCTCGGCATAGACGGCGTACTCCGGGAAGTACGGTGCGAACACGATGGCCTCATCCCCCGGACCCATGAGCGCGCGCGTGAGGATCGCCAGCGCGCTCGACGCGCCGTCGGTCATGTAAATGTCCTGCGCACGGTACGCCTCGCCGAAGATGTCCGCCAGGTAGGCCGCGACCTTTTCGCGCACGGATGCCATGCCCGGCGCGGGCGCGTAGGCGTGCAGCTGCGTGGGCGGCACGGTGCGCAGCAGCCGCTCGACGGCCGCATGCACGCAGTCCGGCGGGTCGATGCTCGGGTTGCCGATGGCAAAGTTATAGACGTTTTCGGGGCCGATCTCGGCCGCGCGGCGCTCGCCGTAGGCCGCGATCTCGCGGATGGAGCAGCCGCTCTCGCCCCAGTCGATCATTTGTTTCGAGATCATGCGTTTGCCTCCTCCAGATACTGTTTCAAATACAAGATCGCCTGCCGGTAGCCCTCGAAGCCGAGGCCCATGTACGTTTTCACGCACGCCATACCGGCGTAGGAGATCTGGCGGAAAGGCTCCCGGGCGCTGACGTCCGACAGGTGCACCTCCACCGCCGGGAGCGCCACGGCCTTGAGCGCATCGAGAATAGCGACGCTCGTGTGCGTATAGGCGGCGGGGTTGATGACGATGCCGTCCGCGGTGCCGTAGGCCGCCTGAATGGCGTCGACGATCGCGCCCTCGTGGTTGGACTGGAACAGCGCAACCTCCACGCCCGCCTCGGCGGCGGATGCGCGGATGAAGTCCTGCAGCGCGGCAAAGCTCCGGCTGCCGTAGATGGCCGGCTCGCGCAGGCCGAGCAGGTTCAGGTTCGGCCCGTTGATGACGAGAAACTTCATGCCAGCACCTCCAGAATTTTCTGCACCGTCTCCTCCGGCGTGCCGTTGTTGTCAATGACCGCGTCGGCAAAGCGGGCGTACAGCGGCGCGCGCTGCGCGTAGAGCGCGGCAAGGTCGCTGCGCTGGGAGATGGGGCGGCCGTCCTTCGGCAGCAGCGCGAGGTCGCGCTGGAGCCAGAAGATCGTGCCGTTCTGGTGCAGGAGCGGGTAGTTTTCCGCGCGGCAGACGCAGCCGCCGCCAGTCGCGAGCACCGCGCCGGAGCGCTTGCCGAGCTCGGCGAGCGCAGCCGTCTCCCGCGCGCGGAAGGCGTCCTCTCCCCCGGCGGCAAAAATGTCCGGGATGGACATGCCCGCCGTCTCGACGACCTGCGCGTCGCTGTCAAGCACCGGACGGTGCAGCCGCTCGGCGAGCAGCGCCGCGATGGTGCTCTTGCCGCTGCCTGGCATGCCGATGAGGACGATGTTCTCCATCTCCTGCCGCAGCAGGCGGTGGATGCGCAGGATCTGCGCATCGTCGATGACCGTGTCGGTGAACACCTCACAGCTGCGCTTGGCCTGCGCCACGAGCATGTACAGCCCGCCCGCGCACGGGATGCCGAGGCTTTCCGCCTGCAGCAGCAGCGCCGTGCGCGCGGGGTTATAGACGATGTCGAGTACGCCCGCGCACTGCGGGAACTGCCGCAGGTCGACGGCGGCCCTGCCCGTGTTCGGATACATGCCGACCGGCGTGGTGTTGACGATCACGTGCGCGTCGGCGTGGCGGTCAAGATTCTCGTAATTATCCGGCCCGTGGCGGGAGATGACCGTCACGTGCGCGCCGAGCTGCTCGAGCACGGCCTGAATGGTCGCGGACGCGCCGCCGTTGCCGAGCACGAGTGCCTTTTGCCCCGCAACGTCGATGCCGCTGCGGCGCACGAGATACTCAAAGCCGAAGGCGTCGGCGTTGTCGCCGTAGAGCGTGCCGTCCGCCCGGCGGACGAGCACGTTCACGCTGCCGAGCCTGCGCGCGATCGGCGAGAGCTCGGTGCAGTACGGGATGACCGCCTTCTTATACGGGATGGTTACGTTGAGCGCGTCAAAATCGCCGCCGGTCAAAAACGCCGGCAGAGCCTTCGGCGCGACCTCATAGAGGCCGTAGGCATAGTCGGCAAGCTGCGCGTGGATGGCCGGCGAGTAGCTGTGGCCGAGCTTTTCGCCCAGAAGTCCGCACCGCATCATCACACCACCTCACGATAGCTGCCGAGATAGGAAAATTCCTCACACAGGACCGGCAGCTCGCCCATGAGCTGCTGGAACTGCGGCGAATAGACCGACGTCTCGAGGTCAAAGTAGAACATGAACTCAAAGTCACGCTCCGGCAGCGGACGGCTCTCGAGCTTGTTGAGGTTGATGCCGAGCGCATAAAAGCGCGAGAGCACCTTGTACAGGGAGCCGGGCTTGTGCGGCAGCACCATCATAAGGCTCGTGCGGTCGGCGCCGGGATAGATCTCAAGGTCCTTGGCGATGCAGATAAAACGCGTGTAGTTGTTGCCCTGATCCTGCACGGAGGAGGCCAGACTCTCAAGTCCGTAGAGCCCGACGCACGCGCGCGACGAGAGCGCCGCGACGTCCGTGCGGTCCGACTCGGCCACGCGCTTGGCGGCCATGGCGGTGTTCTCGCAGCGCACGACCGTCACGCCCGGCAGACTCTGCAGGAAGCGGCCGCACTGGCTGATGGCCTGCTCATGGGAATAGATTTCCTTGATGTCCGAGAGCTTCGTGCCGGGCTTGGCCAGCAGGCAGTGGTCGATCTTCAGGCGCACACTGCGCACGATGCGGAAGTTGTGCTGCATCATCAGATCGTACACGGCGTTGACGGAGCCGGCCGTGCTGTTTTCCAGCGGGATGACACCGTAGCGGCACAGGCCCTTTTCGATGGCGGCGAACACCGCCTCGAACGTGGCGCAGTAAAACACGTTCGGCATCGTGAACAGGCGGTCGCACGCGAGCTGGGAATACGCGCCCTCCACGCCCTGACACGCAACGGCCGGATGCTCCGGGAACAGCTGCGGCGTGCGCGCGATGGCCTGCTCGATCTCTGCGGTCAGCGGGCTCGTGACGCCGAGCAGCCGGTTCTGGCAGCTGCGGCTGAGCTCAAAGATGAGCGAGTAGAGCGACACGGCGTATTCGCGCAGATCCTCCGGTGCGGCGTCTGCGATCTGCTGCAGCTTTGCGCGCTCGCGCCCGGCGTCGAGCGCCGGGAGGTTGTGCGCCTTCTTGTAGCCTGCGATCTGCGCCGCGACCTCCATGCGCTGGTAAAACAGGGCGAGCAGCTGGCTGTCGATGCCGTCGATCTGCTGGCGATAGTCACTAAGTTCCATGGTCAAGCTCCTTATTCAAGTTCTGTGTTCTCCGCCGCGGGAACGGTTTTCAGCGCAGAAAGATCCGTCCAGAAGCGGGGATAGGATTTGTCAATACATGCGCGGTCTTGCACCGTGACGGGCGCAGCGCAGCCGCAGGCGGCGGTGGCCGCCGCCATGGCGATGCGGTGGTCGTGCTGTGGATCGACCGTACCGCCGGTGAGGGTCGGCCGGCCGGTGACAGTCAGGCCGCTGTCGTTCACCTCCACCTGCGCGCCGAGCGCGCGCAGCATGGCGGCCGTACTCTCGAGCCGGTCAGACTCCTTGAGCCGCAGACGGGCGGCGTTGACGATCTGCGTCTCGCCGTCCGCGAGCGCGGCGACGACGCTCAGCACCGGGATCAGATCCGGGATGGGCGCGGCGTCAATCGTGATGCCGTGCAGTGCGCCGCGCCGGACGGTGACGGCGTCCTGTGTCTTGCGCACGTCCGCGCCGAAGCGGCGCAGGACATCGAGCACTGCGCGGTCACCCTGTGACGAGGCCGCCGCCAGGCCCGTGACCGTGACGCCGGCAGGCGAGAGCGCGCCCATGCACAGGAAAAACGCGGTGTTCGACCAGTCGCCCTCCACATGGCACTGCGCCGGGAGGCGCGCCGTCTGGCCGCCGGGGATGGTGTACGTCCGCTCCTGCTTTTGCAGGCAGATGCCGGACAGGCGCAGCGCGTCCTCCGTCATGGCGATGTAGCCCGCGGACTCGAGCCTACCCGTCACGGCGAGCGTGCTCTCCCCCGGCAGGCGCGGCAGCGCCATGAGCAGGCCGGAGATGTACTGCGAGGACACGTCGCCCGGCAGTTCGTAAGTACCGGGCCGCAGCTGCCCGGCAACGTGCAGCAGCGCGCCGTCGCGCCGGATAGTCATGCCGTGCGCCGTGAGCACCGCGTCGAGCGGCGACAGCGGCCGCTCCGGCAGGCGCCCCTCCATGTGGAAGGTCACGTCCGCACCGAGCGCGCCCACGACCGGCAGCAGGAAGCGCAGCGTCGAGCCGCTCTCGCCGCACAGCATGTCGGCGTGCACGGGCATTTCCCCGGCAATGGGGACGATGCGAAACGTGCCCGTGCCGTCGTCCGTGATGTCCGCGCCGAGCGCGCACAAACAGCGCGCCGTGGCGGCGATGTCGGCCGAGACACCGTCGCACTGCAGCGCCACGGGCCGCGCACCGAGGGCGGCGCAGATGAGCAGGCGGTGCGCCTGCGATTTGGAAGCCGGGATGCGCACGCTGCCCGTGCGCGGCCCGGGTAAAACGGTCTGATTCATGCAACGCCTCCGTCTACGAGCCAGGCGCGGATGTCCGCCGCCGGGATCGTCTCGATGCGGCAATGACCGATGCGCTCCGGCACGATGAGGTGCAGCTTGCCGTCGGCGATCTTCTTATCCGAGCGCGCGGCGTCCGTGAGCGCGTCACAGGTGAAGTCCGTCTCCGTCGGCAGGCCGTACTGCCGCAGGAGCGCGATGATCTGTGCGCAGGTGTCCTCCGTGCAGATGCCGCGCTTGGCGGCCGCGCGCGCGATAATGGCCATGCCAATGGCCACGCCGCAGCCGTGCGGCACGGCGTAGTCACTGCATTTTTCGACCGCGTGGCCGAACGAGTGGCCGAGGTTCAGCAGCTGGCGGCTGCCGCGGTCGAACTCATCGGCCGCGACGAGGTCGCGCTTCATGCCGACACACGTCGCGATGACGTGCTCCACCTGCGCGCTGACCGGGGCCGCACGCAGCTCGGAAAAGAACGGTTCGCTGCGCAGCACGGCGTATTTGATGACCTCGGCACAGCCGTTGCGGTATTCCTCCGGCGGGAGGGTGTGCAGCGTGTCCGGGTCGCAGAGCACAAGGCTCGGCTGATAGAAGCAGCCGACCTGATTTTTGCCGCTCGCGAGGTTCACGGCCGTCTTGCCGCCGACGGAGGAATCCACGGCGGCCAGCAGCGTCGTCGGCACCTGCACGAACGGGATGCCGCGCTGGTACGTCGCGGCGGCAAAGCCCGCGAGGTCGCCGGTCACGCCGCCGCCGAGCGCGACGATCAGGTCGCTGCGGCTCAGGCGGTGCGCGGCCAGAAAGTCCAGCAGCGCCGCGTAGGTGGTGAGCGTCTTGCAGCGCTCGCCGCCGGGATACGGAAACGTCACGGCGCGAAAGCCCGCGCGCGTGAGCGACGCCGCGAGCCGCGCGGCGTACAGCCCCGCAACGGTCTCCCCCGCGACGATGGCTGCTGTGCGGCCCGTGCCGAGCACCTGCGCGATCTGCGCGCCCGCATCGTCGAGCAGGCCCGGCTGCACGAGCACGTCATAATCGCGCGAGGCGGTCACATGGATGGTCGTCATCGGCCGTCTACCTCCTCCTTGCGCCGGCGGCCCTCGTCGAGCAGGCGCGTGAGCGCGGGCAGGTCGTCGCGCACCATCGCGTCGCGGTACTCGCCCAGATGCGCCATGAAAATGTCCAGCTCATGAAGCAGATTGTCCTTGTTTTCCAGAAAGAGCTCGGCCCACATCTCGGGGCTCAGCCATGCGACGCGGGTCATATCCTTGTAGCTGCCGGCAGAAAAGCCCTTGTGCTGCGAGGCCGTGGGGCTCTTGATATACGCATTCGAGACCACGTGCGCCATCTGCGAGGTAAAGGCGATCATCTCGTCGTGCGCCTCCGCCGTTGTAAACGAGAAGCGCGAGAAGCCCGCGGGCTGGAGCAGCTGCTTGACACGGTCAAAGAGCAGCACGTCGTCAAAGTCCGGCGGCACGATGACCATCGGCGCGCCATGATACATGGTCGCTTTCGCGTTCTTGAAGCCGGAGTACTGCGTACCGGCCATCGGGTGACCGCCGAGGAACGTAACACCGTGCTCCTTTGCGATCGGGAAGCACGCGGCGCAGATGGTGCGCTTCGTGCCGCCGCAGTCGAGCACGACGGGGTGCGCTCCGATGTGCGGAGCCATGCGGCGGAACCAGTCGATGGTCGCCTCCGGGTAGAGCGCAATGAGCACGAGGTCGCACGCGGCGATGTTGTCCTCCGTGAGCTCGGCGTCCACCGCGCCGCTCATCATGGCAAAATCGAGCACGCTGCGGCTGCGGTTCCAGGCGAGCACGGTCGCGCCCGCTTCGTGATAGGCCTTGGCAAAGGAGCCGCCGATCAGGCCCAGACCAACGATGCCGACCGTCATTTCGCGATCACCTCACGGATGCTGCGCACCTTTTTGGCGAGGTCGTCGTAGACCTCCGGGCGCAGGGACTGCGCGCCGTCGCACAGGGCGTGCATGGGGTCGTTGTGCACCTCGATGATGAGACCGTCCGCGCCGCAGGCCGTCGCGGCGAGCGCCATCGGCTCGACGAGGCGGGCAATGCCGGTCGCGTGGCTCGGGTCAACAATGATGGGCAGGTGCGTCAGCTCCTTGAGCATGGGCACGGCCGCGAGGTCGAGCGTGTTGCGGGTGTAATCGTCGAATGTGCGGATGCCGCGCTCGCAGAGGATGACCTGCTCGTTGCCGCCGGCCATGATGTACTCTGCGCTCATGAGCAGCTCCTTGAGCGTGCTGGCAAGGCCGCGCTTGAGCAGGATGGGCTTGCGGAGCTTGCCGAGCTCGCGCAGAAGGTCGAAGTTCTGCATGTTGCGCGCGCCGACCTGAATGATATCCACGTCCTCGAACAGAGGCAGATGCTCAACGCCCATGATCTCCGTCACGATGGGCAGCCCGGTCTCCTGCCGTGCGATCTTGAGCAGCTCGAGGCCGGTGGCCTTCAGGCCCTGGAAGTCGTAGGGCGAAGTACGGGGCTTGAACGCGCCGCCGCGCAGGATGTTCGCACCGGAGGCCTTGACGGCCTTCGCGACCGCAACGATCTGCTCCTCGGACTCAACGGAGCAGGGCCCGGCGATCATGACGAAGTTGCCGCCGCCGATCTTCACACCGCCGACATCCACGACGGTGTCGTCCGGGTGGAACTTGCGGTTGCAGCACTTGAATGGCTCGGTCACGCGCTTGACACTGTCAACGATGCCGAGGCTGCCGATCAGATCCATATCCACGCGGGTCGTGTCGCCGACGAGGCCGAGCACGGTCTGATATTCGCCCTCGGAAATGTGGATGGTCAGGCCCTGACCCTCGAGCCAGTCGATGAGCTGCTCGCGCTTTGCGGCTTCCACGCCATGTTTGAGTACGACGATCATGATGTTTACCTCCGATGTATTTATCTGAATTTTTGTTTTTGTTTTTCAAAAGAAAAATGCGGCACAGGCTCAACCTGTGCCGCATGAAACATTCTCGGGATCCGAGCTATTTTTTGCATCACAAATCAGCCTTACTATATTGTCATAGTAAAGTAATAAGCGTATGCAAAATAATAGTTACGGTTCATGATATTGCTCCGGTTCTGATGAAAAATCTTATGGTTCGAGTATAAAAACTTCGCGCACAAATGTCAACCGCAAATTTTCACAAATTCCGCATTTTTTTGTGCTCCGGCGTATGGCAGATGCCCAAGATGCAGCCAAAAAGTGTGCGGGGGCGGCTGATGCCGCCCCCGCTGGGAAATTGCTGTGCCGGGGATATATGAAAAAGAGGATCAAGCGTTGACCACGTGCTCGACGTAGCCCATGAGGATCATGGCGACCTGGGCGCGGGAAGCGCTGCCCTGGGGGTTGAGGATCGTCTGCGTGCCGCGCACCGCGCCGCTGATAAGGCCGGATGCATTGGCCCACGCGAGGGCGGACTGTGCCCAGTCGGACACGCTGCCGGCGTCCGGGAAGGCCGAGAGGTCGGCGCGCGCGCTGACGTCATAGCCCTTGCTCTGCGCGTAGTTGAAGAGGATGACGGCCGTCTGCTCGCGCGTGACGGAGCCGTCAGGATCGAAGCGGCCATTGCCGATACCGGCGACCACGCCGTTCTCCGCCGCCCAGGTGACGGCGTCCGTGTACCACGTGCCGTCCGGCATATCGTCAAACGTGTTGGTGCCCTTTGGTGCAGGCTCGCCCGCGAGACGCCACAGCACGGACACGAGCATAGCGCGCGTCATGGTCATATCCGGGGCAAAGGTCGTGGCGGTCGTGCCGGCAAAGAGACCGTTGTTGTAGGCATAGGCCGCCGCGCCGTAGTACCAGCTGCCGGCAGGCACATCCGTGAACGGGAAGCGCGCGATGGCCGTCACGCCGGAGACGACATCAAAGGTACAGGTCTGCCGATCGGCATCCCACGCGCCGCCGGCGGCGGAGATGGTGCCGTCATCGGCAAGGCTCCACGCGGTCAGGTCGTCCGCTGCGCGCACGGGAATACCAGCGCGCACGCTGCCGGCGGGGTAGCTTGCCGCCGCGCCGTCAACGGTGACGGAGACATTGGCAAGCGTTGCCGTAGCGGCCTGCATGCCGAGGGCACGCTGCTGCGCAGCGTTGAGAGAGGCCCCCGTGAGCGAGACGGCCACGTCCTTGTGCAGGTCGAGCGCCGCGAGCGCGTCGCTATCGAGCGTGACGGTGCCGGCTGCGAACTGCACCTGCAGGGCTGCAACGCCCGCATTGCGCGCGTTGATGATCGACCGGCCGGAGAGGATGACCGTGTCGGCCGCGGGATCTGTGGCGTTGACCGTCACGGCCGCGCCGGACTGGGCGTCCGTGGCCGCGCGGAGCTGGCGGCTGGTGAGGAACACCGTCGCGGTGCTGCCCTGCACGTACGCCTGCGTGGTCGCGGCACTGCTGCCGCTGACGGGCAGGAGACGCACCTGCGCATCACCGCTGTTTTCGGTGAGGAAGGTCATGTCGTTATCGTTCGGGCAGTTGTTGTCCACGCTCATGGAGACGACGATCTTCACGAGCAGGTCGTTGAGCTGGCTCTTGAGATATTTGGTGAACAGGCCCTGGAACTTCGTGAACAGCACGCTGCCGCGGCCGAACGCGTCCTTGGCAACGATGTTGAGCACCTGATCGAGCAGGGCGCCGCTGCGGAGCTGATCGACGCCGGACTGCACCCAGGCGGGATAATTGCCGTCGTCCTCGCCGGCGAGGTTGCACTGATAGATCCAATTGGCAAAGTCGAGCAGGTTCTTGCCCTCCGCGATCGGGACAACGGCCACATCATCAATGATCTGGTCGATGTTCGCCACGATCTTCGTGACCGGCCACGTATTCTCCGGCAGGAACTTGCTGAAAAACGACTTGATAAAGCTGCCCGCGACCGTCTTGAGCATATCGGTCGAGAAGCCGTGCGCGCGGCCGTACTCCGTGAGGTCGTCGATCGTCTTGGCCGAGCCGGTCAGAGGATCCGTATAGCTGATGGGGCCGAAATGCGTGCGCGTGCCGGTGGAGACGACCGTCGCGTCCGCGCTGCGGCGGACCTCCACGAAGCGCAGCGGCGACGGGTAGGTCAGGCCGGAGCCGGTCTCGATATCATAAATGGTGTTGCCGGCGTCCGTGGTCTTGGCGGCAATGTCGACCGCGTGCATATGGCCGGTGAACATGACGCTCATGCCGGCGTCGGCATACTCCTGTGCGAGCCGGTCGTAGTTGTTCACGAGGTACATCGGCAGGATGGTCGGCTCAACGTCAAAGTGCGCAACGAGGCCGTGGTGCTGCATGCCGAGCACCACATCGCCGCGGGCCTTGGCGGCCTGGATCTGTGCGATGACCCACTGCTCGAGGTCGCTGCTGATGGCGCCGCTCGTCTCGTGCTCGTCCTTTCCGGTGGAGGTGTTGTCCGAACTGTAGCGGCCGGTGTCGATGACGACAAGGGTGAAGCCGTCCGCCGGGCGGGCAACATAGGACAGGCCGCCCGCTTCCTTGCCGGCCGGCGGGGTGTAGGTCGCGATGACGGTCGGATCGGAGTAGACAAAGTCATAGATCTGCTTGAAATCTTTCGGGTGCGTGCGCGTGGCGGGCACCGCCTTGCCGTCGGGCGTGTTGAAGTTCAGCGCGTCCGAGTTGCGGATGTCATGGTTGCCGTTGATGACGTAGACCTTCATGCCCGGCACTTCCTTCTGCAGCTGCTTGAGCTGCTTTGCCAGCGCCTTGTGGCACTCCTGCTCGCCGTCCTTGGTCAGGTCGCCGGACAGCAGGAGCACATCCGGCTTGTCCTGGCGCACGGCATCGAGCAGCGTGCGCAGGATGGCGTCGCTCTCAGCGAACATCTTGCGGTCGCTGTTGAGCGCGGTCTTATAATCTTCCGTGTCGCGGATCATGGACGGCGACAGATAGTGGTCGTCGGACATGACGGCGATCCTCAGGTTCATGTCCTGCGGCTTGTCCGCCGCAAGAGCCGGAACCGTCAGTGTGAAGACAAGGACTACCGCCAGCAGCAGCGACAGCAGTCTGCTTCCATTGTGCATTCTGGTTTTCATTTCTTCCTCCTGTTTTTTAGATTCCTACAACATTGCACGGCCCCCTGCCGTGCAACTGTATTCTTTCAAACCCGTGTAAAATCTGCAAGCCGGTTTCGGTAAAAAAGAAACCGTACCGTTCCGGCCGCCGCGGGTAATGCCACTGTATCATGTACGTGCCCGGATTGCAACCAAAATCAAGTATTATACGCCGAGTTTACAAAAACAAATACAAGCGCCACATTCTTTCTTGACAAGGCGGCAGTTTCGTCCTATCATGGAGTGCAACAAACACGGGGAGCCGCTTTGGCTGAGAGTAAGCATCCGCTTAGACCCGCACACCTGATTTGGACAATGCCAACGTAGGGATTCATACTGCCGGACCACAACAGCAGCACTCTTTACGGGCGCCGCTGTTTTTTCATGCAGACATTTCCGCAAAAGAAAGGAGTCATTCCTATGGAGCAAGTGCTCAAGACCATGCTCGAGAACGTGCGCGCGAAAACGCCGCTCGTGCACAACATCACAAACTACGTCACCGTCAACGACGTTGCAAATGTCCTGCTGGCGGCCGGCGGCTCGCCGATCATGTCCGACGACGCCGACGATGTCGAGGACATCACGAGCATCTGCGGCGGGCTGAACATCAACATCGGCACGCTCAACAAAAACACCATCCCGTCGATGTTCCTCGCCGGGAAGAAGGCAAACGCGCTCGGCCACATTGTCCTGCTCGACCCCGTGGGCGCGGGCGCGAGCCGCCTGCGCACCGACACGGCCAACCGGCTCATGCAGGAGGTGCGCTTTGACGCCGTGCGCGGCAACATCTCCGAGATCAAGACGCTCTGCACCGGCAGCGGCAGCACCAAGGGCGTGGACGCCGACGCGGTCGACGCCGTGACGGAGGCAAATCTCGACAACGGCGTGCAGCTCGTCAAGACCTTCGCCGCGCAGACCGGCTGCATCATCGCCGTGACCGGTGCGATCGATCTCGTGAGCGACGGCGCGCGCTGCTGGTGCATCCGCAACGGCCGCGCGGAGATGAGCCGCATCACCGGCACGGGCTGCCAGCTCTCGGCACTGATGACGGCGTTTCTGGTCGCAAATCCCGACCGCAAGCTCGACGCTGCGGCTGCCGCCGTATGCATGATGGGGCTCGCGGGCGAGATCGGCTGGGCGAATATGCAGCCCGGTGACGGCAACAGCACCTACCGCAACCGCATCATTGATGCGATCTTCAACATGACCGGCGACGCGCTGGAGGAAGGAGCCAAATATGAACTGCGATAACGCATCTCTGCTGCTCTACGCCGTGACTGACCGCTCGTGGCTGCACGGCCAGACGCTCTATGCGCAGGCCGAGCAGGCACTGCAGGGCGGCGCAACGTTTTTGCAGCTGCGCGAGAAGGAACTCAACGAGGCACATTTCAAAGAAGAAGCCATTGCGCTCAAGGCGCTGTGTAAACAGTACGGCGTGCCGTTCGTGCTCGACGACAACGTGGCGCTCGCCATAGAAACGGACGCCGACGGCGTGCACGTCGGCCAGAGCGACATGGCAGCCGGCAAAGTGCGCGAGCTCATCGGCCCGGACAAAATTCTCGGCGTGTCGGCCCAGACGGTGGACGAGGCGCTGCTGGCCGAGCGCGAAGGCGCGGACTATCTCGGCGTGGGCGCCGTGTTCCCGACCGGGACGAAGGCCGATGCCAACGCCGTGAGCTATGATACCCTGCGCGAGATCTGTGCGGCAGTGTCCATCCCGGTCATCGCCATCGGCGGTATCACGAAGGACAATGTCGCCCGGCTTTCCGGCAGCGGCATCGTCGGCGTCGCCGTCGTGAGCGCGATCTTCGCGCAGCCGGACATCCCCGCCGCCACGCGCGCGCTCAAAGCCGCCGTGCGCACGGCGCTGGATCTGTAATCCCCTGCGCGCGGGCGCAGACAAGATAAAAACAGCGGCGGATCGGGGGCACCACTTTCTGTCGCTCAACAAAATTGATGCTGAAAAGGAGACAGAATATGAAAACAGCATTAACGATCGCCGGAAGCGATTCCAGCGGAGGCGCCGGTATTCAGGCCGATCTGAAAGCCATGACCATGAATGGCGTATTTGCCATGAGTGCGATCACGGCGCTGACCGCCCAGAACACGACCGGCGTACAGGGTATTTTTGAAGTGAGCCCGGCATTTCTCGGTCAGCAGATCGACAGCGTCTTTACCGACATCCGGCCTGACGCGGTGAAGATCGGCATGGTCGCGTCCTCCGGCCTTATCGAGGTCATTGCCGAGCGGCTGCAGCACTACGCAGCGACGAACATCGTCGTCGACCCCGTGATGGTCGCCACGAGCGGCGCACGGCTCATCTCCGAGGACGCCATTGCCACGCTCGAGGCGCGGCTGCTGCCGCTTGCCACCGTGCTCACGCCCAACATCCCGGAGGCGGAAGTGCTCTCGGGCCTGACCATCGCCTCTCCCGACGACATGATCGCCGCCGGAAAAGCCATCAGTGAGCGCTACGGCTGCGCCGTCCTGTGCAAGGGCGGGCACCGGCTCAACGATGCCAACGACCTCCTGTACCGCAACGGCGGCTACGAGTGGTTCAACGGCAAGCGCATCGACAACCCCAACACCCACGGCACCGGCTGCACGCTCTCGAGCGCCATCGCGGCCAACCTCGCCAAGGGCTATGATCTCGACACGGCCGTCCGCCGCGCGAAGGACTACCTCTCCGGCGCACTGGCCGCCATGCTCGACCTCGGCGCCGGCTCCGGCCCGATGGACCACGCGTTCGACCTGAAGCCGGAATACCGGCAGGAGGCCTGAACATGAAAAAAACCTCCAGCTTCCAGAACAGCCTCATCTGGTTCGGCGCGGCCGTGTCCATTGCAGAGATCCTCACGGGCACGTACTTTGCGCCCCTCGGCTTCACGAAGGGCCTGCTCGCCATCCTCGTCGGCCATGTTATCGGCTGCACGATGTTCTTCTTCGCGGGCCTCATCGGCGGCCGCACCGGCCGCAGCGCCATGGGCACGGTCGAGCTGAGCTTCGGCCGCATCGGCTGCCTGTTTTTTGCCGCGCTCAACGTGCTGCAGCTCGTCGGCTGGACGGCCATCATGATCTATGACGGCGCGCTGGCGACGAACACCGTGCTTGGCATCGGCAAGTGGGTGTGGTGCCTCGTCATCGGCGGGCTCATCGTGGTGTGGATCGCCGTCGGCATCAAGAACCTCGGCTGGATCAACAAGATCGCCATGGCGGCGCTGTTCATTCTCTCGATCGTGCTGTGCGTGGTGGTGTTCCGCGGCGGCACGCCCGTCACGGCGCCGGACGACAGTCTGAGCTTCGGCGCAGCGGTCGAGCTGGCCGTGGCCATGCCGCTGTCGTGGCTGCCGCTCATCTCCGACTACACGCGCGAGGCCGAAAAGCCCTTCGCCGCCACGCTCTCGAGCACGCTGACCTACGGCGTCGTGAGCTGCTGGATGTACGTCATCGGCATGGGTGCCGCCATCTTCACCGGCGAGGGCGACATCGCGCTCATCATGGTCAAGGCCGGTCTCGGCGTGGCCGCGCTGCTCATCCTCATCCTCTCGACCGTCACGACGACGTTCCTCGATGCGTACAGTGCCGGCATCTCGGCCGAGTCCCTGTCGAAAAAGATCAACGGCAAATATGCCGCGCTCATCGTGACCGTCATCGGCACGATCTGCGCCATCTGCTTCCCGATGGACGACATCACGAACTTCCTGTACCTGATCGGCTCGGTGTTCGCGCCGATGATCGCCATCCAGATCACGGACTTCTTCCTGCTTAAGCGCGGCGGCGCGAGCGGCAAGCTCGATGTGTGCAACGCCGTCGTCTGGGTGCTGGGCTTCGTGCTCTACCGCGTGCTCATGACCGTGGACATCCCGGTCGGCAACACGCTGCCCGACATGGCAGGCACGATGCTCCTGTGCCTGATCGCGCACAAGATCGTCCCGGACAAAGTCAAGGCTGCCTGAAGCCTTTTGCGAAAATTGCCTGGCCGGAAACGCCCGCACGATGTGCGGGCGTTTTTGCGTCTTGAATTCCCAGCAAAGCCGTGTTATTTTAAGGGCAGAAACGAGATTCAAGGAGGCAGCCATATGAAAGATCTCAAACCGACGTGCCGCATCGCCGTGGTGCAGGCAGCACCGGTGCTGTTTGATAAGACCGCGTGCACAGACAAGGCCGTGCGCCTGATCGCGGAGTGCGCGCAGCAGGGTGCGGAGCTGATCGTGTTCCCGGAGCTGTTTATCCCCGGCTACCCGTACGGCATGACGTTCGGCTTCACGGTCGGCGCACGCAACGAGGACGGCCGCAAGGACTGGCAGCTGTATTGTGATAACTCCATCGTCGTGCCCGGGCCGGAGACGGAGCGCCTCGCCGCGGCGGCAAAGGCCGCGGGCGCGTATGTGAGCATCGGCGTGTCGGAGCGCGATGGCGTGACGGGCACGCTCTATAACGCCAACCTCATCTTCTGCCCGGACGGCACGCTCGCCCCCGTGCACCGCAAGCTCAAGCCCACCGGGGCCGAGCGTGTGGTCTGGGGCGACGCCGACCGCGGGTATTTCCCGGTCGTGGACACGCCGTGGGGCCCGATGGGCAGCCTCATCTGCTGGGAGAGCTATATGCCGCTGGCACGCACGGCACTGTACGAAAAGGGCGTGACGCTCTACATCTCGCCGAACACGAATGACAACCCCGAGTGGCAGGCCACCGTGCAGCACATCGCGCTCGAGGGCCGGTGCTACTTCATCAACTGCGACATGGTCTTTCACCGCGCGGACTACCCCGCCGGGCTGCACTGCCCGGATGAGATCGCGCGCCTGAACGACATTCCCTGCCGCGGCGGCAGCTGCATCGTCGACCCCTACGGGCACTATGTCGTGCAGCCGGTGTGGGACAGCGAGGACATTCTCTACGCCGATCTCGACATGCAGCGCGTGCCCGCGAGCCGCATGGAGCTCGACGTGTGCGGCCACTATGCGCGGCCGGACGTGCTGCACCTGACCGTGCAGGACGCATGAAAGAAGCTGCCGTTATGAAGCTTGCCATGGCGCAGATGTCCATGAGCGGAAGCATGGACGAAAACCTGAAAAAATCCCTCGCCTTCTGCGACGCTGCCGCGGGCAGCGACCTGCTGTTTTTCCCGGAGGTGCAGCTCACGCCGTTTTTCCCGCAGTATGCGGGCCGGAACGTGGACGCCTACGCCGTTCCGGCGGGCAGTCCGACGGTGCAGGCCTTCGCGGACAAGGCGAAGGAGCGCGGGCTCTACCTCTCGCCGAACATGTACCTCGAGCAGGAGGGCAAACGCTATGACGCCTCCCTCTGGCTGACACCGGAGGGGGTCTGCGCGGGCGTGGCCAAGATGGTACACATCATGCAGGCGGCGCAGTTTTACGAGCGCGACTACTACACGCCGTCCGAGGACGGCTTTCTCGTGTTCGACGCACCGTGGGGCTGCGTCGGCATCGTGATCTGCTTTGACCGGCACCTGCCGGAGAGCATCCGCACGTGCTCGCTCAAGGGGGCAGATCTCGTCATCATCCCGACGGCGAACACAAAAGCCGAACCCATGGAGCTCTTCGAGTGGGAGATCCGCGTGCAGGCGATGCAGAACCAGGTCTTCCTCGCCATGTGCAACCGCGTGGGGCGTGAGGACGGGATGGACTTCGCCGGCGAGTCGCTCATCGTGCACCCGAGCGGCGACGTGATCTATAAAGCCGACGGCCGTGAGCAGCTCATCGTGCAGGAGCTCGACCTCGCCGAGGCACGGCTCTGGCGCGAACAGAAGCGCCCGTACCTTAGGCAGCGGCGGCCGGAGTGCTATCTGTAAACAAAAGCGAATCCCGCACCGGAAGTCCGGTGCGGGATTCGCTTTTCGCTGCATTCATTTATATTCCGGGCACTGGTAGCGGGGCTTGCCCTGACTCTTGTGCCCGTACTCGATGGCGGACACCGGGCAGCCGCAGATGCAGGCCATGCAGTGCGTGCACGCGCCGTTCCAGTGCGGGCGGCGCTCGGCGATGTCGATGCCGTTGACCGGGCAGCTCAGCGCGCACTTGCCGCAGCCGATGCACACATCCGAGACCGTGAACGGCCCGGACTTGACAAAGCATTTGTAGAAAATCGTGTTCACCGGGCCGGTCTTGAATCGATCGAGCAGGCCGACCTTCGGCGCCGGGAACGCTTCCCCGCGCTGCACGCAGGCGATGCCCCCGTCGATGGACGGCTGCGCCGCCGCGATGATCTGCGCTGCCTCCTCCGCGCCGGGCACATAGAACATGGCGACATAGTTTTCCGGCATGACGACCTGCAGCACGCCCTGGTAATCGAGCCCGATGTCCGCGCACAGCGCCGCGATGCGGCTGCCGGCGTTGCCGATCTCGCTGCCGCAGGTCATGACAAAGTAGGCCTTCCGGCTGCCGGTAAAACGGCTGCGGCGGAGAAAGTCCGCAAAAATGTGCGGGATCTGCCAGCCGTACGTCGGTGAGACGAACACCCACGGCCGGTCGGAATGCAGGCCGGCGGGCGTGCCGTTTTTGATGTATTCATTCGCGGTGATGAGATCATCGCCGAGGGCGGCGGCGAAGCGCTGGGCAACATAGCGGCTGTTGCCGGTGCCGGTGTAATAGACGATCATGATGCTTCCCCCAAAAGTACGATTTTTGCCCAGTATAGCACACCCGCGCCCCGATTTCCAGCCGGACATTGTGTCCGCGCGCCCGGTGTGCTACAATGGGAAAAACACCGCGACTTATGGGAGGGACCGCATTTGTATTGGTATACCATCGGGCAGACGCTCACGCAGCAGGAGCACGCGCCCGCACCGGAGCAGCCTGCTGTCGTGCTGCTGACGTCTGAGGAGCTGTCGCACCAGCCGGCGCTGCCCGGTCTGGAGCGGACGCTGCACCACACACCGCCGGCACGCGACGCACGTGTGTGCAAGGCCGAGGTGCGCTCGGACTGTCTGGCGGGCACGCTCGTGCTGCCGCGCCAGGGCAAGGACGGCAAGCCGCTCGCCTGCGGCTATCTCGTCACGGGCACGCGCGTCGTACTCGTGGACGACGAGAGCGCGCTGCAGGGGCTGCTGCGCCACATCGCCCGGGAAAAGCGCTGGACCGACGGCAGCGTCGGCCGGTTCCTCTACGACTTTTTTGAGCAGCTCATCGCCCGCGACCTGCACCAGCTCGAAAAGATCGAGGACCGCATCGAGGCGCTCGAGGATCGGGTGCTGGCGCACGAGCTGGACGACTTCTCCGCGCCGATGACCGCGCTGCGCAAGGAGACCATGGCATGGTTTCGCTACTACTCCCAGCTCGACGACGTGGCGTGCGAGCTGCACGAGAATGAAAACGGCTTCTTCACCGACAGCGAGCAGCTGCTGTTTCGCATGTTTGAGGACCGGGTCATCCGCCTGCGCGAGGAGTCGCAGCTGCTGCGCGAATCGTGCGCGCAGCTGCAGAGCCTGTTTCAGGCCGAGATCGACACGCGGCAAAACCGCATCATGCAGATCCTGACGATCGTGACGACGATCTTCCTGCCGCTGACGCTGCTCGTCGGGTGGTACGGCATGAACTTTGTCGGCATGCCGGAGCTGACGTGGAAGTACGGCTACCCCGTCGTCGTCATCGTGAGCATCGTGACCGTGGGCATCAGCCTGTGGGTGTGCAAGAAGAAAAAGTTCTGGTGACAAAAACACCGGCCGAGGAAAAACCTCAGCCGGTGTTTTTTATTTCCCCGCACGCTCGGCAAAGTGCTCCGGGTTCTCGATCGACGTCAGCCGCAGCGGAAACGCCTGCTGCCCGAGGTCTGTATAGGTGATGATCCACTCGCCGGAGTCGATCATCATCGCCATCGACAGCAGGTCGGCACAGTCCACCGTACCCTGCGCATCCACCGGGAGCGCGCCGACATTCACGCCGTCGGCGTCGCCGAAATCGAGCACTTTGACCTCCAGCGTTTTCGCGTCCCTGTCGCGCGAGAGCACCTCCACGCGCAGGTAGGCATAACCCCCGTCGAGCGGGAGGTCACTCATGTCCGGGGCGGGCGTGGCCTCCGCCGCGCCGCCGGCGGCGCAGCCCGTGCACAGCAGTGCGAGCGCGAGCAGCAGGGTCAGGATACGAATGTGCTTCATGCGTTTTCTCCTTTCAAACCGTCGCGGTGCAGTTTGGCCGAGCGCAGATACAGCGGGATAGCCGCCAGCTGTGCCGCCACCGACACCGCCACCATGGCCGGGATGCTCACATCGTACAGCACGCCGAGCAGCCAGCTGCCGAGAAACCAGAACACGCCGAACGCACACTCAAACACGCCGTAGCCGGTGGCACGGCTGGCCTTGGGCACCATCTGCGTGACGGCGGCCTTCAAGATCGACTCCTGCGCGCCCATGCCGATGCCCCAGAGCGCAACGCCTGCAAGCAGCGCGCCGACACTGTGGCACGCGAACACGAACACCGCAAACGGCGCCGACAGCACCGTCGACCACACGAGCGCCTGCACGCCCTTTTTATCGTACAGCAATCCGAACACCAGCGCCGCCACGGCGTCGACCAGCATGGCCCCGGCATACAGCAGCGGCAGCGACCCGCTGCTGACGAGCGCGGACGTCTCTGCCAGGCCGGAGGCGAGGTGCGTGTACGTGCGCGAGACGTGCATGAGCACGAGCGAATAGTCGATGAAGCCGAACGCGAACAGGCTGATGCCCGCAATGTAGAGCACGAACTCTTTTTTCATTTTGAAGGGCACGTATTCCTTCGGCTCGGGCTCAAAGTGCTCGGGATTCGGGAACTTCCGCTTCGTCACGAGCAGCAGCACGAGCGTGATCGCGCCCGGGATGGCCAGCACCGCAAAGCACGTGGCATAGACCTGAAACGTTGTGCCGTCCGTTTTGAAGAGCATCACCAGATACAGCAGCACCGGGCCGAGAAACGCCCCGATCTGGTCGAGGACCTCCTGGATGCCGAAGCTCTTGCCGACGCCCTCCTGCGAGGCGGCAAAGGACAGGATGGTGTCCTTCGCGGGCTTTTTGATGGCCTTGCCCATGCGCTGGACGACGAGCAGCGCGCACGCCCAGATCCAGCCGTGCTCGCCGACGAGCGCGAGCGCCGGCACGGCCAGCACGTCGAGCACGTAGCCGACGATCGTCATCGTCCAGTAGTGCTTCGTTTTATCCGTGAGCTTGCCGAACACGTAGCGCATCGAGTAGCCCACGAGCTCGCCGAGGCCGGAGATGAAGCCGATCGTCCCGGCCGAGGCGCCCAGCAGCGTCAGATACGCGCCGCGGATGCTCGACGCGCCCTCGTGCGTCATGTCGGAAAACAGGCTCACAATGCCGAACAGCACCACGAACGCCATGGCCTGCGAGTATTTCCGCTTCTGCTTATTCTCCATCGGTTGTCCCCTCTTTCACTGCGGCCGCGCCCTTGTCAAAGCCCGTGATGCGGCACACGCCCGATTGCGTGATGCCGGGGTTTTTGCGGATCGCGTGCAGCACGTCGAACTCGCCCGGGCCGATGCCCTCGGCGCACAGCGTGCGCACGGTGAACTTGCTCACCTCGCGTGCGATCTTCGTGATCTTCCGTTCCGTAATGTCCATAGGCCCCTCCGGCGCGAAAAAGATGTAGCATCATCGAAAATAGATGATACCACATCTTTCTCATTTATCAAGCCCTATTTCAGCTCGGCTGTGAACACGATCGTGCGCCCGTCGGGGCTCTCGGCGCGGATGGTGCCGCGGTGCCCCTCGGCAATGCTGCGCGCGATGGACAGGCCGATGCCGAAGCCGCCGGTCTCGGCGCTGCGGGCGGGGTCTGCGCAGTAAAAGCGGTCAAAGAGCCGGCCGAGCGCGGCCGTGTCGAGCGCATCACACTGATTTTCCGTGCGGATGACGACGCCGCGCCGCCCTTTCGCCAGGGAAAAGGCGATGGGCGTGTCGGGCGCTGCGTACTTGACGGCATTGCCGAGCAGGATGGACACGAGCTGCCGGATGGCGTACTCGTCGCCGCAGTAGGTCAGCCCCGGCGTCACGCGCACGTCGAGCGTATGCCCGGCAGACGCCGCAAAGGCGCGAAACGACTCCGCCGTCTCTGCGAGCGCATCGCTGACCGGGAAATCCGCCATCTGCAGGGGCGAGGATTCCTCGTCCATGCGCGAGAGCATGACGAGCTCGTTGACAAGCTCTGTGAGCTTTTCGGTCTGGTTTTCCGTCTTGTCGATCCACTTCTGCTGCCCGACCTCCATCTCCAGCACCTTCAGGCTCGTAGCGATGACGGTGATGGGCGTTTTGAGCTCGTGGGAAGCGTCCGTGATGAACTGCTTTTGCCGCTCGGACGCCTGAATGACCGGCGCGATGGCCCGGCGCGAGCAGAGCACAATCATCACATACACCAGCGCCACGCACACGGCTGCGGCGGCATGGGCGGCGGCATGGGCGGTCAGCCCGGCGGGGGCATGGGCACCCCGCCGGACGGCACCGGCGGCAGCAATATGGGCACGCCGCCCGACGGCACCGGCGGCAGCAGTATGGGCACGCCGCCTGATGGCAACAACGGCAGCAATATGGGCACGCCCCCGGACGGCGGCAAAGGCGGCCGCCCCGGACAATAAATCAGCTTTCTTTCTCCCTCCAAAATAGACAAAGGCACGCCCCTGCACGAAATGCGCAGGGGCGTGCTGACAACTGCCCTGTTTATGGGACAGTCCATCTGCTATCCTACAGATAATGAAACAAATCTGGGAGAGATCGCAGATGAAGCATCCGATTGGTTTTTGTGTGCAAGGATCCGCGCCGGAGGCGGTGCCCGCTCCGGCAGCACCGGCGGAAACGGCGGCCGTTCCGTCCGTCGTGCGCGTGTTTTTCCCCGAGCGCGGCCAAGCTTACAGCTATTATAACGACCGCTTTGACCTGCACGACGGCGATCTGGTCTACGTCAGCGGCAAGCTTGCCCGCCAACGCGGACAGGTGGTCGCAGTGGACTACAATTTCCGCATTCGGCTCGCGGACTACGAGCGCGTGATCGGTACGGCGGACAGGAACGTGCGCGGCACGTTTTACGCGCTGGGCGCGCACCTCGTCACGCTGGAGCCGAACGTGCTGCCGTTCCGACAGGTGCGCAGCTGGTTTTTCCCGCCGGAGGCAGACGGAGAATATGCCGTCGGGCACGGCCCCGGGCCGGTGTATGCGCTCGAGCAGCTGTCCATCCCGGCCGGCGTCGCCGAAAAAGGCCACGCATACTACATGGAAAACCGGGTGGTCTACCTGTCTGTGGACGGCACGACCGGCCACGCCATCGTGAGCGGCACCGTGCCGTATGAGATCACATTCACCTATGCCGACGGCTCCGTCAGCGCGCTCACCTGCGGCTGCTACGAAACGGGCCTGTGCAAGCACGGCGCCGCCGTGCTGCTGCAGCTGCGTGAAACGCTGGAGAAGATTCACGAGCACTGGCCGGATGCCCTTGCCGAGGACGGATATTTCGCCGCTGTGAGTAAGAGCGCGTTTTCTTTCTTCACGACAAGCAGCAGCAAACCCGCGAGCATCACGCTCACATAACGCAGGCCCGGGGCCGCACAATGTGCGGCCCCGGGCGCGTTGTTTGTTATTTGCCTGCAGCGGCCAGCGCCTGCCCGTACACGCGCGTGTGCAGCAGCGTCTCGATCGCGCGCAGCTCGGAGACCGTGCGCGTGCCGCCGGTCGTGAGCAGATGCATGGGAAGCGGGCTGCCGCCAGGTGCGAGTGCCGGCTGGAAGTAGGAATAATCCGCGTTGACCGTGAAACCATGCCGCTCGTAAAACCCGATGCGCCGCGCGGCCAGCTCCGTCTCCGGCAGTTCCGCCTCCAGGCAGGCGGGCTTATCATAGCGTGCGAGCAGCGCGTCGAGCATCTGCCCGCCGATGCCGCCATTGCGGCAGGCGGGGTCCACGGCAAAGTGCTCGAAAAAGACAAAATCGTCAAAGTCCCACCATGCCATCAGCGCCTGCACGCCGCCGGACGGCGCGCGCAGAATGTCGATGTGGTAGGCGCTGTCCGAAAGCAGCGCGCGCTGCCCCGCCGCATCCCGCCGCTCCCCGGCCGGGAAGCTCTGGGAAAGCAAACGGAAAACCGCGTCAAAATCCTCCGGGCACATGCGCTCGATGGGCATCATTCCGCGTCCTCCTTTTCCATCTCGCCGCGCTCGCGGTAGCAGTCAGCGAACGTGTGCTCCACGCCGCCGGATTTGTAGCCGACCATGGTGTCCAGACAGACGGAGTGGATGCTGTGAAAAATGCTCTTTTCAATGTCTGGATTCTTGCGCCGCAGCTCGCGCAGCAGCAGCTTGACCTCCTGCCGCTTGGAGCTGCTGCCGTCGCTGCCGTGCGCGGCTGCGCGCTCGGTAAAGCGGCAGGCGCACTGGATGAACTCCAACCCGTTATAGCGCTGCCAGGCGATAATGTCGTCCTCGTGGATGCAGTACATGGGGCGGATGAGCTCCATGCCCGGGAAATTGCGGCTGCGCAGCTTCGGCGGCATGGCCTGCAGCTGTGAACCGTAGAACATGCCCATGACGGTCGTCTCGACCACGTCGCTGAAGTGGTGGCCGAGGGCGATCTTGTTGCAGCCGAGCTCGCGCGCCTTGCTGTAGAGATAGCCGCGGCGCATGCGCGCACAGAGGTAGCACGGCGACTGCTCGATGCCGCTCGTGATATCGAAAATGTTCGTCTCGAAGATCGTGACCGGGATGTGCAGCAGCGCCGCGTTGCTCTCGATCTTCTGCCGGTTGACGGCGTTGTAGCCCGGATCCATGACGAGGTTGACGATCTCGAACGGCACGTCGCTGTGCCGCTGCAGCAGCTGCAGGAGCTTGGCCATGAGCATGGAGTCCTTGCCGCCGGAGATGCACACCGCGATCCGGTCGCCGGGGGCGATGAGTTCGTACTGCTTGATGGCGGTGATGAACGGCGTCCAGAGCCGCTTGTGATAGGTCTTCTGGATGCTGCGCTCGATCAGCTGATAGGGTTCGAGTTGTCTGCTCATGTTGATCGCTCCCGCTTGTAAAGAGTGTCCCTCCCTTTTGGGACTACCCGGTAGGATACCACGTCGGGGCGCGAATGGCAAGCGGCGCTTGCCAAATCCGGTGTGGGGCGCTATCATGGGACCATCTCAACCATCAGGAGGCAGCACCATGCCCAAACAGGCACTCATCATGATCGACATGCAGCGGGGCTTTCTCGACAACGCGTCCCCGCTGTGCATCCCGGCGGCGGAGGGGACCGTGCCCGCATGCGCGGCGCTCATCGACCGCTGCCACGAAGCGGGCGTCCCCGTCATCTACGCCGTGCGGCACTACCGGGCCGACGGCACGGACGTGGAAAAGCCGCGCGCGGCCGCGTGGGCAGCCGGCGGCAAGCCGCTCTCGGAGGACTGCGCCGCGCACCTGTCGGACGCGTTTCCGTCTGCGTTTTCCGTCCTGCCGCAGGACTATGTGCTCGTAAAGCCGCGGTTCTCGGCGTTTTTCCACACGAGTCTTGACCTCATTCTGCGCCGCCTCGGCGTGCAGACCGTCCTGCTCGCCGGAACGACCACGCCCAACTGCATCCGCACGACGTGTTACGACGCGATCTCGCTCGATTATGATGCCGTCGTGCTCTCGGACTGCACCTCGTCTGTCACCGACGCCGTGCAGGCGGCGAACCTCGCCGACATGCAGCGCGTGGGCGCCGTCGTCTGTGCAAGCACGGAGCTCCCGCTCGCGGAAAGCAGCGACCGGTAAAGCCGGGCGAAAAACAAGATCCCCCTTTGTGCAGGATAATGGCTGCACAAAGGGGGATCTGTTCTGTATCCGGGGCTGCGCTCCCGATCGGTCAGGGCGCAGTCGAGATGCGTGTGATGTTCAGGCCGCGCTCGCCGACCTCCACACTGCCGTCCTTGAGCGAGATGAAGGGCGAAAACGACACCTTCTCCCCGTCGGAGGCCGTGATCTCGACCGTCACGTCCGGAAAAATATCGCTGACGTTGCAGCCGATCACGAACGGGCTGCCGTCCGGTTGCTCATAAAAGATCGAGCTGGTCTGCGTGAGCATATCGTTACGCAGCAGGCGCACGGTCGCGTTCGGGTCGCGCGGGATGATGAGATAAAAGTCCCCGTCCGAGATGTGGTGCACCGGCAGCTCCCTGCCGCCAAAATACGTCTGCTGGAAGAAATCCAGATCCGTCGGGGCCTGATAGCCGAGGTAGGCCGCGGCGTAGAGCTGCCCGTCCGTATACGGCAGAGTGCTCAGCGGGTCGGGCGTCGGCGTCGGCGTGGCCGCCGCCTCAGGTGCGGGGGTGGGCGTCGCGTCCGGGGTCTGGGCCGCAGCGCCGCAGCCGGCCAGCAGCAGCACGCAGAGCAAAAGGGTCGAGAGGATCGTTCGCTGTTTCATGGGTCGCCATCCTTTCTGAATCGTATTCTATGGTTACGTTTCGTGCGCGTGGTCATAGATTGGCTGGATGTCCGGCGGCAGATGGTCCGGCAGCATGGCGTGCACGCGGTCCTCGCTGCCGTCGCGCATGGCCTGCTCGTAGTACCAGCACTTGAAGCGGATCATGTCCAGAGATTTCTGCAGGCGCTCGATCTCGGCCTCCACCCGCTCGGCCTGCTGCACAAAGAGCGCGTGCCGCTGGGGATACGTCTCGCTCCCCTGCGCGCACCAGGCCATAAACTGCTTGATTTCCTTGATTTCCAGCCCCGAGCGCTTGAGACACTCGATTACACGCAGCGCCTCGAGCTCCTGTTCGCCGAAGCGGCGGATGCCCGACGTGCGCGTGAGCGCCGGGAACAGGCCCTCCTTATCATAATACCGCAGCGTGGAGACCGGCAGATCAAACCGCTCCGACACCTGTCCGATCGTATACATGGGATCACCTCGAAAAAAATTCACAAAAAAGTGCTTGACCTGAAGTCAGCTTCAGGTTGTATGCTTATGGTATCAGATCACAGCGGCCGTGTCAAGCCGCTTGGAAAAAGGAGAGGTCCGATATGGCCAAGAACATTCTTATCCTCAGCGCAAGCCTGCGCGCCGGCAGCAACTCCGAGGCGCTGGCAAACGCCTTTGCCGACGGGGCGCGCGCCGCCGGGCACACGGTGGAGGTCATCTCGCTGCGCGGCAAGAACATCGCGTTCTGCCGCGGCTGCCTCGCCTGCCAGACGCTGGGCAGGTGCGTGATCGACGACGATACCGTCGCCATCACGGAGAAGATGCAGCACGCGGACGTGATCGTGTTCGCCACGCCCATTTACTATTATGAAATGAGCGGTCAGCTCAAGACTCTGCTCGACCGCGCAAACGCGCTCTTCCCGTCGGACTACGCGTTCCGGGACATTTACCTGCTCGCCTCGGCGACCGAGGACGAGCCGGACACGGACGAGCGCGCGATTCACGGACTTGAGGGCTGGATCGCATGCTACGAAAAGTGCCATCTCGCCGGGACGGTGTTCGCCGGCGGCGTGACGGAGCCGGGCGCCATCGCCGGCCACCCCGCACTCGAGACCGCCCGCGCCGTGGGCGCGGCCATCGCATAAAACCGGTACAGGAGGTAAAAAGCATGAACAGCACCCTGACTCTCACGCAGGAATGGGACAAGACGTTCCCGCAAAACGCCGCCGTTGACCACTGCAAGGTCACGTTTCACAACCGCTTCGGCATCGAGCTCGCGGCCGATCTCTACAAGCCGAAGGGCGCGCAGGGCCCCTTCGCCGCCGTGGCCGTGAGCGGCCCGTTCGGCGCCGTGAAGGAGCAGTGCTCCGGCCTGTACGCGCAGGAGCTCGCCGCGCGCGGCTTTCTGACCGTCGCCTTTGATCCGTCGTACACCGGCGAGAGCGGCGGCACGCCGCGCTGTGTCGCCTCGCCCGACATCAACACCGAGGACTTTTCCGCCGCGGTCGACTTCCTATCGGTGCGCGATGATGTGGACCCGGAGCGCATCGGCATCCTCGGCATCTGCGGCTGGGGCGGCATGGCGCTCAACGCCGCCGCCATCGACACGCGCATCAAGGCCACCGTCACGTCCACGATGTACGACATGACCCGCGTGACCGCCAACGGCTACTTTGACACCGACGACAGTCCGGACGCGCGCTATGCCCTGCGTCAGGCGCTCAACGCGCAGCGCACAGCCGACTACAAGGCCGGCACGTATCAGCGCGCAGGCGGCGTGGTCGACCCCGTACCGGCCGACGCTCCGTTTTTCGTCAAGGACTACCACGACTACTACAAGACCCCGCGCGGCTACCACCCGCGCTCGCTCAACTCCACCGGCGGCTGGAACGTCACGTCCCCGCTGTCGCTGCTCAACGCAAAGCTGCTCGCCTATGCCGGCGAGATCCGCAGCGCCGTGCTCATGATCCACGGCGACAAGGCGCACTCGTGCTACTTCAGCCGTGACGCCTTCACCCGGCTGCAGGGCGACAACAAGGAGCTGCTGCTCATCCCCGGCGCCGTACACACCGATCTCTACGACCGAATGGACATCATCCCGTTCGACCGCATCGAAGCATTCTATCATCAGTATCTGAAATAAGGAGGCACCAGCATGGTCAAACAGACTGCGGGCAGAGACGCCCTGAATGATTTTGCACCCAAATTTGCCGCACTCAACGACGACGTGCTCTTCGGCGAGGTCTGGTCGCGCGAAGGGCAGCTGCCGCTCAAGCTGCGCTCGATCGTCACGATCACAGCGCTCATCAGCAAGAGCATCACGGACAGCTCCCTCACCTACCACCTCACGACCGCGAAGCAAAACGGCGTGACCAAGGCCGAAATGGCCGAGATCCTCACGCACCTCGCCTTCTACGCCGGCTGGCCGAACGCCTGGGCCGCCTTCCGGCAGGCGAAGGAGGTCTACGCCGACGACGGCGCGGACGCGAACGGCGGCCTCTTCGGCCTCGGTAAGCCGAACACGGCCTATGCGCAGTACTTCACCGGCGAGAGCTTCCTCAACCCGCTGACCGACCCGACGAAGACCGTTTTTCTCGCAAACGTCACCTTCTCCCCCGCCTGCCGCAACAACTGGCACATCCATCACGCAAAGTCCGGCGGCGGCCAGCTGCTGCTGTGCACGGACGGTCTGGGCTGGTATCAGGAGGCGGGCAAGAGCGCGCAGGCCCTGCACCCCGGCGACGTGGTGACCATTCCGACTGAGGTCAAGCACTGGCACGGCGCGCAGAAGGACTGCTGGTTCAGCCACATCGCCATCGAGTGCCCCGGCGAGGAGACGAGCAACGAGTGGCTGGAGCCCGTCACGGACGCGGAATACGCCGCGCTCGACGCCGACTGTGCACAAAACCCGTGATTTTGGGCTTCCCGGCACACATTTTCTGCATACCGCCACTTGTTCTTCCCCCTACAACCGTGGTATGATATAGCATCCGCAAAACCCGGAGCGCTTTGCGCTCCGGGTTTTGCCGATTACGATTGCAGAAAAGGCGTTTTTCCGCTGTGCAGATTCCTGAGCAGCGGGGGAGCTCGAGGGGGCAAGGCCCGCCTCGATTCCGATCTGCGGCGCAGGCAAGGATTGCTGCGCCGGGCGATCGCTTTTTGAAAGGACTGACGCATCATGATCCACGGTTTTCTCAAAGCCTGTACGGTCTCGCCCGCGCTGCGCGTGGCCGACTGTGCGTTCAACACGCAGCAGACCATCGCCGCCATGCAGCGCGCAGCGGCGGACGGCGCGCAGCTGGCGGTGTTCCCCGAACTGGGGCTGACCGGCTACACGTGCGGCGACCTGTTTTTCCAGCAGCCGCTCCAGCGCGCCGCGGCAAAGGGGCTCGCCGCCGTGCTGGAGGCAAGCGCAGGACTCGACCTCGTGGCGCTCGTGGGCCTGCCGGTCGCTGTGGATGGCAAGCTCTATAACTGCGCCGCCATCGTCTGCCACGGGAATCTGCTGGGTCTGGTGCCGAAAACACACCTGCCGAACTACGGTGAGTTTTACGAAAAGCGGCAGTTCAATCCCGCGCCCGCCGGCGTGCGCACGCTGCATTTTGCCGGACAGGAGGTGCCGTTCGGTACAAAACTGCTGTTTCGCTGCGCGGAGATGCCGGAGTTTTGCCTCGCGGCCGAGGTGTGCGAGGACCTGTGGGCCCCGCTGCCGCCGAGCACGCACCACGCGCTCGCGGGCGCGACTGTAATTGCGAACCTCTCGGCCAGCGACGAGACCATCGGCAAGGCCGACTATCGCCGGGCGCTCGTGGGCCAGCAATCCGCGCGGCTGCTGTGCACGTACCTCTACGCCGACGCCGGCCACGGCGAATCGACGACCGACATGGTCTTTGCCGCGCACGACCTCATCTGCGAAAACGGCGCGCTGCTGGCGGAGTCCAGGCCCTTCGGCCCCGGCTACGCCTGCACGGAGCTCGACCTCGGCCGCATGGTCAGCGAGCGCTGCCGCAGCACGACCTTCCAGCCCGAGAGCGCGGGATATGAGACGGTCATATTCCATCTGCCGCTGCGGGAGGTGCCGCTCACGCGGCCCGTCTCGCCGACGCCGTTTGTCCCGGCCGACGATGCCGCCCGCGCCGAGCGCTGCGAGCTCATCCTCGCCATGCAGGCCGACGGGCTGGCCAAACGCATCGCCCACGCGCATGCAAAAACGGCCGTCATCGGCATCTCCGGCGGGCTGGACAGCAGCCTCGCCCTGCTCGTGGCCGTGCGCGCGATGAAGCAGCTCGGCCGTCCGACGCAGGACGTGCTGGCCGTGACGATGCCGTGCTTCGGCACGACGCACCGCACCCGCTCGAACGCCGAGATCCTCTGCGACGAGCTGGGCGTGACGTTTCAGGAGATCCCGATCGCGCGCACCGTCCACAGTCACTTTGCCGACATTGGGCAGGACGAAGCCGTGCTCGACGTGACGTATGAAAACTGCCAGGCGCGCGTGCGCACGCTCGAACTCATGGACCTCGCCAACCGCACGGGCGGTCTCGTCGTCGGCACCGGCGACCTGAGCGAGCTGGCCCTCGGCTGGGCCACTTACAACGGCGACCACATGAGCATGTACGGCGTGAACGCCGACGTGCCAAAAACGCTCGTGCGCCACATCGTGCGCTATGAAGCCGACGCGGCGGAAAACGAAGCTCTCCGCGCCGTGCTGCTCGATATTCTCGACACGCCGGTCAGCCCAGAGCTGCTGCCGGCGAACGAAAACGGCGAGATCGCCCAGCAGACGGAATCGCTCGTCGGCCCGTACGAGCTGCACGATTTTTACCTGTACTACGTGCTGCGCTTCGGCTTCGGCCCGGCAAAGATCTATCGGCTGGCGCGCCATGCGCTCGGCGACCGGTATCCGGACGATGTGCTGCTGCACTGGCTGAAGAATTTCTACCGCCGCTTTTTTGTGCAGCAATTCAAGCGCAGCTGTCTGCCCGACGGGCCGAAGATCGGCTCGGTCACGCTCAGCCCCCGCGGCGATTGGCGCATGCCCAGCGACGCCTGCGCTGCCGTGTGGCAGGCAGAGCTTGACCAGCTGGGATAAAAATCACACAGCCCCGCACCATACCGGTGCGGGGCTTTTTACGCTCTTTCGCCTTATTCAAGAAAAATTTACATTTCACCATCTTGACCTAAAGTCAGCTTCATGCTGTATGATGACGGTAACCTGAAAACAATATGCAATACGGAGGTAAGCAATATGAAATCTCTGATCCTTTACTATTCTTACCGCGGCAACACGCAGCGCATCGCCGAGCGCATCCACGCCGCCATCGGCGGCGACATTGCCCGCATCGACACCGTCGTGCCCTACACCGGCTCGTATGACGACGTGGTCGCGCAGGGCGAGCGGGAGGTCAAGCAGGGCTTTCTGCCGGAGCTGAAACCGATGGACATCGACCTGAGCCGCTACGATACGATCGTGCTCGGCACGCCCGTCTGGTGGTACACCTGCGCCCCGGCCACACGCGCTTTTCTGACCGCGCACGACCTCGGCGGCAAGACCGTCTACCCCTTCGCCACGAACGGCGGCTGGCTCGGCCGCTCGATTCGGGATATGCGGGCGCTGTGCCCGGGCGCGGACGTGAAGCCAGGCCTGGACGTGCACTTTGACGACACGACGCTGCGCACGCCGGACAAGACCATCGACCGCTGGATCGCGGCCATCCACGACTAAGGAGGTACCGTCATGAAAAAGACCATCCCCCTGCTGGTCAGCGCGCTGATGCTCCTGAGCCTCGCCGCCTGCGGCAGCAAGACCACCACGCCCGAGACCACCACGGCCCCCACCGCCAGCGGCGGCAAGACGCTCGTCATCTATTTCTCCGCGACCGGCAACACGAAGGCCGCGGCCGAGGCCATCGCCGCCGCGACGGGCGGCGATCTGCTGGAACTCGAGCCGGCCGAGCCGTACACGAGCGCCGATCTGGACTACAACAACGCCGACAGCCGCGTCTCGCGCGAGCACGACGATGAGACCCTGCGCGATGTGGCGCTCAAGACCACGACCGTGGCGAACTGGGCCGACTATGACACCGTTTACATCGGCTACCCAATCTGGTGGGGCATCGCCGCGTGGCCGGTGGACACGTTCGTCAAGGCAAATGACTTCACCGGCAAGACGGTCATCCCCTTCTGCACCTCCGGCAGCAGCGACATCGGCGAGAGCGGCACGCAGCTCGCAGCGCTCGCCGGCACCGGTGACTGGCAAACGGGCAAGCGCTTTGCCTCCGCCGTCACGCAGCAGGAAGTTGCCGACTGGGTCAAGTCCCTCGGCAGTTAACAGCAAAAACCGCATCCCCGGCCGACGCTTCTCGCCGTCGGCCGGGGATTTTTTGCAAATCTTTATCTCATCTATGCAAGATTTTTTGCTATTTCCTTGAATTTATGCCTGGAATATGCTATCTTTTTTCTTAGCGGCAGTGCCGGATTTCGGGACAGCTCCTATCGGCACTGCACCGCCGCAGACCATGCGGCCGGAAAACCTGTAGAATCAGAAAGGATGACCCGATATGCAGCCTGAAATACTCGACGCTCTGTACCGGCTCGTTGGCGAGCACGGCTGGAACTGGGGTATGGCGCGCAATCTCATCAACCGCCAATTCGGCACCAACTACACGATCAAAGAACTGCAGCGGTTCTATCTGCGCCGTCCGCGGCCAAAACCTGACTCAGTTTTCAAATAAACGCATCATGAAAAATCCCCGGCGCGCGGTATTCACCGCGCGCCGAGTGCGTTTATCTCGCAATTTCTCCCGGGCGGAGTCTGCCGAGGCGCTCCAGACGGCGGACGATCGCGCCATTTGTGCGCTGGAACTGCGCGCTTATTTCCGCTATGGTGCTGCCCGTATCAAACATCTGCATCAGGGCAACTTCATCCTCCTCTGTCCACGGCTTGCCCGCATTGGTCATCGCCGGCCGCTTCGGCCGGTCCGACACACACTGCAGCACGCAGTGCAGCGCCCGGATGATCTCCGGCCGGTTGCAGACGCTGTCAGCCGGCAGATACTCCCCCGTCAGCGGATCGACTCCATCCGCCAGTTCTGTCAGCAATGCTTTTGCTTGCTTCAGTTCCATCGTCATGTTCCCCCATTCCTCCGCCGTGTGTGCAGCGGCGAGCTGCGAATCTCCGCGACAGAGCCGCGCGCCATTTGGATACCTTCATACTATCAGAGTGCCAGTCCCATAAACAGGACTGTGCAGAAAGAAAATGCAAAAAAAGGATGCGGCGCGCCTGCCAAAACCCCGCGACTTTTAAAATGAAAAAGAGACATCCGATCGGATGTCTCTTTTTGTGGTGGAGATAAGCGGGATCGAACCGCTGACCTCTTGAATGCCATTCAAGCGCTCTCCCAGCTGAGCTATACCCCCACAGGCAAGGTGTATCTTATCAGAAAACGATACGAATGTCAAGAACGTTTTTGCATTTTGGCGAAAAAATCTGCGCGGCGGACGCGCCGCCGCGCAGAGGGCTCTTTTACCGTGATATGTGCGTCATATATGCGTCCGCGCGCTCATGCCTCACAGTCATGGCGGACGATGTCCGAGATGGCGGCGGCCAGCTTCTTGTGGCCGTCGGGGTCGAGATGCTCGCCGTCGAGCGCGCTCATCTGCGCGACCGTGCCGGCGTCCAGAAACCGCAGGCCATACGCCTCGGCGATCATCTGATACTGCGCCGCCACGCCCTGCGAGACGGCGAGCGACTGCGCGTCATACTCCGGGTCGCGCTGCGGTGCGGACGGGCCGAGCGGCGGCGGGGCCACGAGCAGGATCTTCGTCCACGCGGGCAGCATGCCGATGACGAGCCGCACGAGCTTGTCCATGCCGGCGCCCACGTCCTCGGCAGAGCGGGACTTTTCGATCTTGCAGTCGTTCGTGCCGAGCATGAGGATGATGTACTGCACCGGGCCGTGGCTCTCGATGCTCAGCGGCAGCGTCTCGAGCGCGGAGCGGCCGGCACGATTGTCGTCCGGAAACGCCGCCGTGCGGCCGACCAGGCCGTCCTCCGCGACGTAATACCCGTCGCCGAGCAGGGTCTGCAGCACACCGGGATAGCGGATATCGCGCCCGTAGCGGTGCTTCCAGTCGGGTGTGAAGCCATAGGTGTTGCTGTCGCCGAAACAGAGGATCTCGATCACGCCGCGCACCTCACTTCAGGAAACCGCTGATGATCTGCTCCTCGGCTTCCTTTTCGGTCAGGCCGAGAGTCATGAGCTTGTTGAGCTGCTCGCCGGCGATCTTGCCGATGGCGGCCTCGTGGATGAGGCTGGCCTCGACGGAGTTTGCCGTGATCTCCGGGCGCGCGCCGACGGTGCCCTCGTCCATGATGATGGCGTCGCACTCCGAGTGGCCGGCACACTTGTTGTTGCCGCGGATGTTGGAGTTGAACATCTGGCTGGAGTGATCCTTAGCGACGGAGCGGGAGATGACGTTCGTGCTGGAGTCATAGCCGTCGAGGTCGACGGAGAAGTTCGTCTCCGCATGCTGGTGACCATGGGTCATGATCTTTTCCTTGATGATGAGCGTGGCGCCGTCCGACAGGTGGGCCTGCGTGTCGCGATAGGTGGAGTCGATACCCTTGATCTGGGTCGTCTCCATCTCCATGTAGGCGTTCTCGCCGAGGTCAACGATCGTCGTCGGGTTCATGACGTTCTCGCCGTTGCCGTCGCCCTCGCCGTAGTGCTTTTCGATGTAGCGCACCCTGGCGTTCTTGCCGACGAAGAAGCTGTGGATGCCGTCGTGGCGGGACTCCTGCGTGCCGCAGTTGTGGATACCGCAGCCGGCGACGATGGTCACATCGCAGTCCTCGCCGACGTAAAAGTCATTATAGACCATGTCCTTGAGGCCGGTCTGGGAAATGATGACCGGAATGTGCACGCTCTCGTTTTTCGTGCCGGGGGCAATGTAGATGTCAATGCCGGGCTTGTCTTCCTTCGTAACGATGTTGATGTGCGCGGTCGTGTTGCGCCCGGCGAGCTTGCCGTCGGCGCGGATGTTATAGGCACCCTCGGGGATGCCGTGGAGGTCGGCGACCTCTTCGAGCAGTTTTTTCTCAATCGCATCCATGGTGATTCCCTCCCTCAGACCTTGTCAGCCAGGCGGCTGCACACGCTCGACGCCTGCATGAGCACGGGCATGATCTCATCCTTGCTGCCGATGGCGCGGATCTCGCCGTCGACGAGCACGACGATCTTGTCGGCCGTCTCGAGGATGCGCTCCTGGTGCGAGATGATGAGGATGCTGCCGTGGATCGTCTCGTGCATCTTCTCGAACACGCTGATGAGATTCTGGAAGCTCCAGAGGTCGATGCCGGCCTCGGGCTCGTCGAAGATGGACATCTTCGTGCCGCGGGCGAGCATGGTCGCAATCTCGATGCGCTTGAGCTCGCCGCCGGAGAGGCTGGCATTCACTTCGCGGTTGACATAATCCCGCGCGCACAGGCCGACCTCGGACAGGTAGGTGCAGGCCTCGTTCGTCGAGAGCTTCTTGCCGGAAGCGATGCTGATGAGGTCAAAGACCGTGATGCCCTTGAAGCGCACCGGCTGCTGGAAAGCGAAGCTGATGCCGCGGCGGGCGCGCTCGGTGATGGACATATGGGTGATGTCCTCCCCGTCGAGCAGGATCTGGCCGGAGGTCGGCTGCTCGATGCCGGCGATGAGTTTGGCCATGGTGGACTTGCCGCTGCCGTTCGGGCCGGTGATGACGACCATGCGTTCATCGACCGTGAGGCTCACGTCCTTGAGGATCTGGCGGACACCGTCGTCCGTTTCAGCCTCAAAGCAAAGGTGTTTGAGTTCAAGCATTGGTTGATTCCCTCTTCTCTTGTTTCAAAAATCTTCGTCGTCAAATTTATCGGACAGGTCTTTCTTAAAAGACAGTTTGGACTCTTTGTGCCGGATGAGGCGGACGATATTGCTGCGGTGCTTGACCACGAGCAGGATCACGCAAAACAGGCTCAGCAGCGCCGGCAGCTTGCCACAGGCGGCGAGCACGCCGATGGGCGCGATGAGCGCACCGCAGATGCTGCCGAGCGACACATAGCGCGTGGCCCAGACGATGCCGACAAAAATCAGCAGCGAGACGAGCCCGGTCGGAAAGCTCACGATCAGGAGCATGGTCTCGGCGCAGAGCACGCCCTTGCCGCCGCGAAAGCCGTAAAACACCGGGTAGATGTGGCCGAGCATGACACAAAAGCCCGCAAACACCTGCCCCGTGGACGCCGCGCCCTGCGTGCCCATAATGAGCCCGCCGGCCACGACGGCGATGACAGTCTTGAGTACATCCGTGCCGATGACGATGGCGAGGCCGGGCGCGCCGAACGTGCGGTAGAAATTTGTCAGGCCGGCGTTGCCGCTGCCGTAATCGCGCACGTCGCGGTGAAAGACGTATTTCGATGCGATGATCGCCCCGTTGAGTCCGCCGAGCAGGTAGGAGAAAACGGCGATGGCCGCGAGCAGTCCGGGGATCATTCCTGCTCTCCCTTCTGCCGGATGACCATGCGGATGGGCGTGCCCTCCAGACCGAACACGGCGCGGATCTGGTTTTCCAGATAGCGCTGGTAGGAAAAATGGAACAGTTCCTTACTGTTGCAGAACACAACGAAGCACGGCGGCTTGACGCCCGTCTGCGTCATATAATAGATCTTCAGGCGGCGGCCCTTGTCCGTCGGCGGCTGGACGCGTGCCTGCGCGTCGGCGAGGACGTTGTTGAGCATGCCGGTGGTGATGCGCATGGCGCTCTGGTCGTTGACAAAGTTGATGAGCTCGAACAGCCGCTCGGTGCGCTGGCCGGTCAGGGCCGAGATGAACAGCACCGGCGCATAGGACATGAAGCTCAGATCGCGCAGAACGTCCTTGCGCATTTTCTCCATGGTGCCGGTCTCTTTCTCGACCAGGTCCCACTTGTTCACGACGATAATGGACGCCTTGCCCGCCTCGTGCGCGAGGCCGGCGATCTTCGTGTCCTGCTCCGTGACGCCGTCGCGCGCGTCGATCATGATCAGGCACACATCCGCGCGCTCGATAGCGAGCTTGGCGCGCATGACGGAGAATTTCTCAATGCGGTCGTCCACGCGGGACTTGCGCCGGATGCCGGCGGTGTCGACAAAGATATACTTGCCGTATTTATTCTCAAAGCGGGTGTCGACGCTGTCGCGCGTCGTACCGGCAACGTTGCTGACGATGACGCGCTTTTCGCCGAGGATGAGGTTCACGAGCGAGGACTTGCCGACGTTCGGCTTGCCGATGACGGCGACGCGGGTATAGTCCGCGTCCGCATCATCCGCATCCTCGGGCGGGAAGTGCTCCAGACAGGCGTCGAGCAGGTCACCCGTGCCGTGGCCATGCACGGCGGACACGGCGATCGGGTCGCCGAGGCCGAGGGAGTAAAACTCATAGATGCCGGGGTCGACCGTGCCGGTGGAGTCCATCTTGTTGACGGCCAGCACGACGGGCTTTTTCGAGCGCAGGAGCATATTGGCCACTTCCTGATCGGCGGCGGTGACGCCGGTGCCGATCTCGGTGACGAGCACGACGACGTCGGCCGCGTCAATGGCGAGCTGTGCCTGCTCGCGCATGAACAGCAGAATTTCATTATCGGTGCTCGGCTCGATGCCGCCGGTGTCGACGATGTCGAACGTGCGGCCGCACCACTCGCACTCGGCATAGAGCCGGTCGCGCGTGACGCCGGGCGTGTCCTCCACAATGGACAGGCGGCGGCCGCAGAGCTTATTGAAGAGCATGGACTTGCCGACGTTCGGCCGGCCCACGATCGCAACCAGGGGTCTGGACATGATTATCCCTCCTTATGGGGATTGTATTTGTAGTATTCCGCGCCGTCGGTGCTGCCGCTGCCCCGGTCGGGCAGGTGCACCTCCGGCAGGATGCCGAACATGGCGTCACAGAGGGCAAAACCGTCTGCATCCACGGGATAGATGGGCACGCCGAGCGCGGCGCTGGCCTGCTCAAGCGTAATGTCGTCGAGAAAGTCCAGCTCGTCGTGGCGCACCATGTTGTTCGAGATCAGCAGCCGCTCGCCGAGGTCCTTCCCGCGCAGCTGCGCGATGAGGTCCTGCCCGGTGATGAGGCCGGAGACATTGATGCTGCGACCGAAGAAGTCATTTTCGATCGCGTAGACGTGTCCTTTTATTGTAGCATACTTTTCGCGTGCCGTACACAAAAGTTTTTCCAGAAACGGCGCTGCCGAAACACCTGCCGCCATGGAAAACGGCACGCCGTCCGGCGGGTCGGACAGGCTCAGCGCCGAGCGGAACTCCGTCTGCTGCAGGCGCAGCATGCCGACGCCGTTTTCGAGCTGCGTGAATTCCTCATAAAATTCCTCCGGCGGCAGCTCGCGCCCCGCCTTGAGATACATCTCATCGGCGCAGAAGAAGACGCGCGCGCCGAATTTTTCCACGCACTCGTCGCCGAAGGCGTTGACGAGGTCGAGCGTCTCGGCCGCGTGCTCGGGCGTGAACGGTGTGAGCGGATAGAGCCCCTCGCGGAACTTCGTCAGCCCGACCGGCACGATCGACACACTGTGCACCTGCGGATAGAGCGCCGCGAGGTCATGCATCGTGCGCTGCAGCTGCGCGCCGTCGTTCAGGCCGGGGCAGCAGACGATCTGGCAGTTCATGGTGATGCCGCCGTCAGAAAAGCGCCGCATGATCTCGAGCGTTTTGCCCGCGCGGGGATTGCCGAGCAGAAACGAACGCAGCTCCGGGTCCGTCGCGTGCACGGAGACGTTGATGGGGCTGATGTGCAGGTGGATGATGCGCTGCACCTCGCGCTCGGACAGGTTTGTGAGCGTCATATAATTGCCCATGAGGAAGCTCAGGCGCGCATCGTCGTCCTTGAAATACAGCGTTGGGCGCATGCCCGGCGGCATCTGGTCGATGAAGCAGAACACGCAGTGGTTGGCGCACGAGTGGGCGTTGTCCATGAGGTAGGTCTCAAAGTCCAGCCCCAGCTCGCCGCCGAGGGGCTTGGAAACGTGCACGGTGTGCTCTGTCCCGTCCGGGCGGCGCAGGCACACGGCCAGCTCCGGGTCATAGGCGTAGTATTTATAATCCAGCACATCGGTGATCGGGTTGCCGTTGATGGACACCAGCCGGTCACCGGGATGGGCCGCGTGGCGCAGCGGGCTGTCGGGGTCGATGTGGCTGATCGTGCAGCGATGCATACGCCGCGCCTCCTTTGCTCAGAATCTCCTTTGCTATGCGCCGGTAAACTCCGGCACATAGCAAAAGAAGAGGGGCAAGCGCTCCTCTTCTCAGCTTCTTTTAGTCGTCAACCTTGATGACGTCGCGTCCGTTGTACTTGCCGCAGGTCTTGCAGGCGTGATGGGGCATGACGAATGCGCCGCAGTTCGGGCACTTCACAATCGCGGGAGCGGTGAGCTTCCAGTGGGACGAACGACGCTTGTCACGTCTCTGTCGAGACACTTTTCCTTTCGGGACTGCCATGATGACACCTCCTCGTCAGTCGCTGTTATGAGCAGCTTCCTCTTCTTCGTCAGTTTTATTATCCAAAAGCTGCTCTAATACAGCCATTCTTGGATCGCGGGGTTTTTGGCACCGGCACGGCCCGAGGTTCAGGTTCGCGCCGCAGCGGTCGCACAGTCCGGCACAGTCGGGCTTGCACAGGCACTTGGTATCCATGCTGAGGATGAAGCAGGTGGAGAGCACCTCGTCCACATCGAGCCAGTCTCCGTCGAGCGTAAACACCTCAGGATCGTCGTCCTGCGCATCCGCCGTGATGTCGGCGTGCAGGTCGAGGTCGACCGTGCGCGGAAACTCCGCGCCGCAGCGGTCGCACACGCACAGCATCTCCGCGTGCAGTTTGCCCTGCAGCGTGAGGATGCCGGCCGTATTGACCACCTTGCCCTCGGCCGTGATCGGCGCGGTGTAGGCCCGGACGGAGGGAAAGTCGAGCAGGGCCGTGTCCAGCTCCTGCGCAAACGGAACACTCCCGCCGGGGATTTCTATGATTTCTCTCAGATTCAGCTTCATAGCGCACCTCGCACAATCGCTTTAGTATTATAGATGATATCCACCCCAATTGTCAACAGGAATTTGTGTTGACAATGCGCCGAAAATCCGCGATAATCGTTGCGTGGAGATGGTGTGTGACATGAAAGAGATCCAGATACGCAAAAATGACGCCGGTCAGCGGCTCGACCGCTTCGTCGGCAAGGCCGTTCCCCTGCTGCCGGAATCGCTGCTGCAGAAATATATCCGCCTCAAACGCATCAAGCGCAACGGCAAGGGCGCCAAGCGCGACGTGCGCCTCGTCGAGGGGGACGTGCTGCAATTATACATCAACGACGAGTTTTTTGAAAAGCCCACGGAGCACAACGCCTGGCTCAAAATTGCCACGCCGCGGCTCGACATCGTCTACGAGGACGAGAACATCCTGCTGGCGGACAAAAAGCCCGGCGTGCTGTGCCACAGCGCGGGCGAGTGGAGCTGGGACACGCTCATCTCGAACATCCAGGCCTACCTGCGCCAGAACGGTCAGTGGGATCCGAAGGCCGAAAACGCTTTCACCCCCGCGCTGTGCAACCGCATCGACCGCAATACCGGCGGCATCGTCATCGCGGCGAAAAACGCCGAGGCGCTGCGCATTCTGAACGACAAGATCCGCGACCGCGAGATTGAAAAATCCTACCTCTGCGTCGTCTGCGGCCGGCCGCGCCCCGCCGAGGGACGGCTGGAGGGGTATCTGTTCAAGGACGCGGTGAAAAACCAGGTCTACGTGACGAAAAAGCCGCAGCCCGGCGCCAAGACCGCCGTGACGGAATACCGCACGCTGCAAAGCCGCCGGGGGCTCTCGCTCGTCGAGTGCCGGCTGCTGACCGGCCGCACGCACCAGATCCGCGCGCAGATGGCCGCCGCCGGCTGCCCCCTGCTCGGCGACGGGAAGTACGGCCGCGAGCGCATCAACCGCACCTACGGCGAGACGGGGCAGATGCTCTACTCCTACAAGCTCACGTTCACGCTGCCGACGGACGCGGGTATCCTGGAATACCTGCGCGGGCGGACGTTTCAGGTGCCGCAGGTGGCCTTCGCGGAGAAATATTTCCCGGGGTTCACGCTGCCGGATGTGGAGACCGCGCCGAAAACCGAGACTTAATAGGAAAACGCTCCCGCACGCAGCGGGAGCGTTTGCGTTTTAATGCGCGAATTTGTTCGTGTCCAGCGAGTTGCGGTAGACCACAAAGCGCTGGTAGAGAAACTCCGTCACGAAATTCAGCACCATGTTCAAAAACGTCACGAGGTAGCCGTTCCATCCCTGCACGTCCGCAAGCCGGTGCTCGAGCAGCGTGGACAGCGGCGTGAACGCGCAGTAGTACAAAAACACGAGCGCCATCGCCCGCGCCACCTTCTCCGTCGAGCGGAAGGTGTAGCGCCGGTTGCACGTGAAGTTCCACAGCACCGACAGCACAAGCGCCGTCAGGTACGCGCCCCAGTACGGCCAGTGAAACGCCTCGTTGAAGAGCGCAAAACTGCCGAGCTCGATCAGCCCGGCCGAACACGAGAAGAGCAGAAACTTCCCCGTGCGCCGAAGCTCCGTATGCTGCATCCTGATCGCCTCCCGCTTCAAAAGTTCAATAATTTGAAGCAATCATAGCGCGTTTTTCGGGCTCTGTCAAGTGCTGACCGGGTAAACAGCCACCTGCTTGTTGGCATCGGCCACGGCGAGGAACACCTCGCGCGCGCTGTGGTACCCCTGCTGGCGCAGCTGCCTGAGCAGCCACGTCTCGTCCACGCCCATGCGGTGCAGGTTCTCGCCGAGGACGCGGCCGTCCATGACGAGCTCGGTGAAGATCTGCTCCTTTTCCGGGGCGATGCCCATATCCTCCGGTGTGGCCGGGCGGCGGGCCGCCACGGGCAGGATGGTCAGGCGGCCATCGGGCTCATAGACCGCCGTCTGGATGGCGCCGAGGTCGAAAAAGCCCTGCTGGCGGCACTGGATGAGAAACTCGCTCAGGTCGAGGCGGGCCTTTTTCATGTTGCGGCGGTAGAGCTTGCCGTTGTCAAAAACGATCGACGGCGAGCCGCTGATATATTTGCGCAGGCGCGGGCACTTGCTCGTCAGCGCCTCGAGCAGCCACACCAGCAGCGCCCAGACCACCATGGCCGCGAGCGGGCGCAGCGGCTTTTCCAGCTCCGTGGCCATCTCGGCGGCAATAGAGCCGATGGTGATGCCGTTGACGTAGTCAAAGACGCTCAGCTCCGAGATCTGGCGGTGGCCCATGAGCTTTGAGAGCAGAAACAGCGCCGCAAACGCGCCCACGGCCGTGACCGCCACTTGCAGCAGGTCCATCCGAACCACTCCTTTCGATATGGGCTAGTGTGCCCGGGGCGCAGAAAATCATGTGCCGGCGCTTGACTTTTCGGCCGGAATCTGCTAAAAAAGAACTGGCTCGTGTAGCACTGACACAACAGGAACGCAAAGCGTGCAGCATCCGGACACCGGACGCTGTGCGCTTTTTTGTTTGCCCGGCGCAAAGCAGCCGCACATCAAAAAAGGAGGTCTGCATGATGCCGCAGACAAAAACACAGGGTGCGGTCTTCGGACTGCTGATGTCGTATTTTATGGCGCTGGGGATGGAGGTCGCCAACGTCGCACACAAGCTCGGCGCAATGTCCAACGCGGTCTTTCTGCCCGCGTTGAAGGAGACCGCGTTCGTGGGCGCGATCGTCTTTGTCGTCTCCATGCTCTATGGCAGCCGCGCGGGGCAGCACATCGCACGCAGATTCGTCCGGCCGGGGCGCGACAACCCGCTGCTCGTGACGCTGGGCGTGTCCGGCTGCACGGTCATGGTCATGTGCCCGTCGATGAGCCTGATCGCAACGGCGCTGTTCACGGGTATCGACACGGAGTTTTTCGCGCGCTTTCTCGCCACGCTCTACCGCAACCTGCCGTGGGCGCTGCTGTGGCAGATCTTTGCCGCGGGGCCGGCCACGCGCGGGGTGTTTCGCGCGATCTTTCACAAGCAGCTCGTGGAAAACGACCGCAAAGCCTTTTCTTCCGACACGGAATGTGATAAGATGGACGCCTGAGAAATCGAGGTGTTTTTCATGTATGACGAACTGACGGAAGTCGACATTCAGAAGATGAAAGACGAGATCGACTACCGCACACTTCAGCTGCGGCCGAAGCTGATCGAGGAGGTCAAGGTGGCGCGCGGCTTCGGCGACCTGAGCGAGAACTTTGAATACAAAGCCGCCAAGCGCGAGAAAAACCGCAACGACAGCCGCATCCGCTATCTGCAGCGGATGGTGGACACGGCGAAGGTCATCTCCGACCACTCGTCCGGTGACGTGGTGGGTCTGTTCGACAAGGTGGTCATCTATATCCCGGACGACGACGAGGAGCAGACGATCCGCCTCGTGACGACGCTGCGGCAAAACGCGCTCGAGGGCCTCATCAGCAAGGAGTCCCCCGTCGGCAAGGCCGTCATGGGCCGCCGCGCGGGCGAGACCGTGCACGTGCAGGTCAACGAGAACGTCGGCTACGACATCGTCATCCGCTCCGTGGAAAAGGGGCAGGACGACGACTCGCTGCCCATCAGCGCGTACTGAGCGCACCAACATGCGAAAACCGGCTGCGGGATTCCGCAGCCGGTTTTTTCTGCCCGCTCACAGCAGGTATTCATAGAGGCCGTAGTCCGTCCAGCCGGTGTCGGCATAAAACATCCGCACCGTGCCGCGGCGGGCAAAGCCCTGCCCGGTGTAGAGCCGCTCGGCCGGGACGTTGCCGCCCAGCACGCCGTCGCCCGGCCGCGCGGTGGAAATGCACAAAGTGTCCGTTGCGCGTGCTTCCTTAATCCAGGTAGCCGAACAGGCCGCGCACGGACACGTCGCCGCCGGTGACGGTCTCGCGCGTGCCGTCCGGCCAGCGGACGACGAGCGCGAAGTCATCGTCCACCGCCTCGGCAAAGCCGGTGCGGACAAGCTCGCCGCGCACGACGCGCACCGGCCGCCCGACCGTGACGCAGCGCGCGCGGTAATCGTCGAGATACGCGCGTGAGTCACGCTGCCAGTCGAGATACATCCGGTCGAGCGCGCGCACCATTTCCGCCGCCAGCCGCGCGCGTGAAATCTCCTGCCCGGTCTCGGACCGGACGGAGCCCGCGATGGCGCGCAGCTCCGGCGGGAAGTCCTCCGGCCGCTGGCGGACGTTCACGCCGATGCCGGCCACGATGGAATCGACCGTGCCGGTCTCGGCCTCGACGGTCAGCTCCGTGAGGATGCCGCAGAGCTTTTTCGTGCCGAGGACAAGGTCGTTCGTCCATTTGATGCCCGGCTGCACACCGCACGCCTCGAGCGCACGGCAGACGGCCACCGCGACGTGCGCCGTCATGGTCATGGCCTCCGTGGGCGCGCAGTTCGGCCGCAGGAGCATGGACAGGTAGACCCCCTGCCCCGCGTCCGAGCGGAACGGGCGACCGGCCCGGCCGCGCCCGGCCGTCTGCCGGTCGGCGATGGCGCACAGGCCGTCCGGTGCGCCGCGCATGGCCTCGGCCTTCAGGTAACTGTTCGTGGAGTCGATCTGCGCAAAGCACTGCACCGTCGCCCGCCGCGCCTCCGGCAGGTAGGGCAGCACATCCCCGGCCGTGAGCGTGTCCGGCCGCGCGCGCAGGCAGTAGCCCCGGTTCGTGACCGCGTCGATGTCATACCCGTCCGCGCGCAGTGCGCGCACCGCCTGGCTGACCGCCGCGCGCGACACGCCCAGCTTTTCGCGCATCTCCTCACCGGAGAGATACCCCTCTGCCTCCGTGAGCAGGAGCAAAACATCGTCCCGCAGCATAAGATCACACTCCTTTTCATATCTTCTGACAGCAGTTTAGCCGATGGCGGCGAAATTGTAAAGCATTTTTCAAAATCGGTTGACAATTCACCGCCCGTGTGCTATCGTCCGATTGTTAAGTTTATCTTTGCTTTACTTTACAATCGGAGGGAATCTTATGAAATTTTCGACCAGAGACCTGTGCTTCTGCGCGATCGGTGCGGCGCTCATCGCCGTGTGCGCGTGGATCAGCATCCCGGCGGACGTGCCGTTCACGCTGCAGACGTTTGCGATCTTCGCCGTGTGCGGGCTGCTCGGCGGCCGGCGCGGCACGGTGAGCGTGCTGGTGTATCTGCTGCTGGGCGCGGTGGGCGCGCCGGTGTTCGCGGGCTTTCGCGGCGGGTTTGCGTCCCTGCTCGGCACGACGGGCGGCTATCTCGTCGGCTTCGTGCCGCTGACGCTCATCATCGCCTTCGCGCAGGCGCGCTGGGGGCGGGGCCAGTGGGTGTTCGTGCTCTCGGCGGCCGCGGGCCTGCTGGTGTGCTATGCGTTCGGCACGGCGTGGTTCCTCATCGTCTACACCCGCACGGGCGCCATCACGCTCGGCGTGGTGCTGGCCAAGTGCGTGCTGCCGTTTCTGCTGCCGGACGCGGTCAAGCTCGCGCTGGCGACGCTGCTGCGCGCGCGGCTGTACCGGCGCATCCCCGCGTGACAAAGCGCCTGCACGGCGAAAAAACACCGGCCGAGACGGCCGGTGTTTTTTTGTTCTGTTCTGTTTTCGGGAGGCTCAGTTCCAGTAGTCCGTACCGGTGATGCCGATGTCGGCGGCATGGAACTCGGGGGTTTTGCCCTCCTTGCGCTGGCGCATGTAGTCCTTGAGCACAGCCACACCCTTGTTGCCGAGGATGAGGATGACGGGGATGTTGATGATGACCATCGTGCCCTGAAGCATGTCGGCTGTATCCCACGCGAGCCCGGCGCTGACGATGGCACCGACGAACACGAGCGCTGTCGCGGCCAGACGGAAGACCAGCATGCCGCCGCGGCTCGGGTCGCGCCGGAGGATATACTTCAGGCAGCCCTCGCAGTAATAGTAGTTGCCGATGAGCGTCGTGAACGCGAACAGACTCATGGACACGGCGATGAAGATGGGGCCAAAGTTGCCGAGCGCCTGCTGCATGGACGCCTGCACATAGGCCGCGCCGGCCGCTTCCTTGGTCGGCACGACGCCGGAGCACAGGCACATGAACGCCGTGGCCGAGCAGATGAGCAGCGTGTCGATGAACACGGACAGCATCTGCACAAGGCCCTGCTTGGCCGGGTGCGAGACATCGGCCGTGGCGGCCGCGTTCGGCGCCGAGCCCATGCCGGCCTCATTGGAGTACAAGCCGCGCTTGATGCCCCACATGATGCACGAACCGGCAAAGCCGCTGAACGCCGCCTTGAAATTGAACGCATCGCGGAAGATGTTGGCGATGACGCTCGGGAAGATCTTGATGTTCATGAAAATGACGACGAGCGACACGAGGATGTACAGCACGCCCATGACCGGCACGAGCACGCCCGTGATATTGGTCAGGCGCTTGCCGCCGCCGAGCACGCACGCGGCGAACAGCACCGCCAGGATCGCGCCGATGATGTACGGCGTGCGGCCCTTGGCGTAGAAGCCAAAGCCGGCGAAGGCGTCCTGCAGGTTGTAGGACGCGAGCATGTTGTAGCCGACCACATAGGTCAGGATGAGCACGACGGCGAAAATGATGCCGAGCCAGCGCTGGTGCAGCGCCTGCTCCATGTAATACGACGGGCCGCCGACGCAGCCGCCCTTGCCGTCCTTTTTCTTATAGACCTGCGCGAGCGCGGACTCGATGAATGCGCTCGCTCCGCCGAGCAGCGCCACGACCCACATCCAGAACACGGCGCCGAAGCCGCCGAGGCAGATGGCCGTGGACACGCCGACGATGTTGCCGGTGCCGACACGGGACGCCGTGGACACCATGAGTGCACCGAACGAGGAAATGCTGCCCTTCTCCTTCGGCTTTTCCGCGACGACGTGGATAGACTCGCCAAACAGGCGGAACTGGATCAGACCGGTGCGGATTGTGAAATACAGGCCCGCGACGATCAGAAACAGCGGCACGATGTACGGCTGGTACAAAAAGCCGCCGATCGCATTGACCACACTGTCAATTTTGTCAATCATGATTTGTCTCCTCTGCAATTTTTCATTTTCCCCGCGGCAAAGCAGCCGCGCGATAGATAGTATACAAAAGATTTGTCAAAATTGCAACCATAATTCAGCAATGTGACAAAAACCCTGAAAAACACAGGGTTTTCTCCACGGCGCAGCCTCTTGCGCGGGCGGATATTTCGGCGTAAGATAGGGATACTTTCCACGCAGAGACAAGGAGCGAAACACACATGTTCACAGGCTTTTCCGACGCAACGATTGACTTTCTCTGGGAGCTGCGCTTTCACAACGAGCGCCCGTGGTTCCTGGAGCACAAGCAGGTATTTCTCGACACGCTCGACCGGCCCATGAAGGCGCTGGCTGCGGACGTGACGGCGGCGCTCGAGCAGGCGTACCCCGACCGGAAGTGGTACCTGCATGTGGCGCGCATCTACCGCGACGCGCGGCGGCTGCACGGCAACGGGCCGTACAAGGAGAACCTCTGGTTCACGCTGCGGTGCGACAGCAGCCGCGGGCCGGAGATCCCGGCGTTTTATTTTGAGATCACCCCGCACAACTACAGCTACGGCATGGGCTTTTACTGGGCGAAGGCGAACACGATGGCGTGCTTCCGCCGCGCGATCGACGCCGATCCCCTGCCGCTGACGGCGCTGGCAGAGCAACTGAACGCGCAGGACACCTTCGTGCTCACGGGGCAGGACTATGCCCGCGCGAAGGGCGACCCCGGCGCGCTGCTGCGCCCGTGGTACAATAAGCGCGTGCTCGACCTCTCGTGCGTGCGCGAGCACGACGACCTGCTCTTCTCCCCCGCGCTGACGGAGGAACTTGTGCGCGGGTTCGGCTTCCTGCTGCCGTACTACGACTATCTCGAGGCCGTAACGCGGCGGGAGGATGCGTGATGCGCTGCTTTGACGGCCACTGTGACACGCTCGCGCGCTGCATGGCCACCGGCGAGGGGCTGCGGCAAAACACCGGCCACGTCGATCTTGCGCGCTGCGCGGCCCTCGGGCAGCACGCGCAGATCTTCGCCGTGTTTGCCGACAGCGCAGCGGCAAATGAGCCGCTCTATACCGTCGCACAGCGGCAGCACGCGCTGCTGGAGCGCGAATGCACGCGCAATGCCGATCTCGTCCGCCGCTGCCGCACGGCGCGGGACGTGCGCGCTGCCTGGGCCGCCGGGAAAACGGCCGCGCTGCTCGGCATCGAGGGCGCGGAGCTGCTTGACTGCAACCCGCGGCGGCTGGACGACGCGGCGGCGTGGGAGTGCGTGTACGTGACGCTGACGTGGAACCACGCGAACGCCCTCGCAGGCTCGCACTGCGACGCACCAATGCAGGGGCTCACGGCGCCGGGGCGCGCCTTTGTGCGCGCGCTGTACGCGCACCGGATGCTGCCGGACGTGTCGCACCTGTCGGAGGCGGCGGCGTGGGACGTGGTGCGGCTCGGGCTTGGCCCGGTGATCGCTTCACACGCGAACAGCCGCGCCGTCTGTGCGCACACGCGCAACCTCTCGGACGACCTCTTTTGCGCCATCCGCGACAGCGGCGGCGTGGTCGGTCTGAACCTCTACACGGACTTTCTCGGCGGCGACGGCATGGACGCCGTCGTGCGCCATGTTGAGCACCTGCTTGACCTCGGCGGCGACGAAACGCTCGCGCTCGGCGGCGACCTCGACGGGTGCGACACGCTCGGCGGCGGCATCACCGGCGTGCAGGACTATCCGACACTCTATGCAGCGCTCGCCGCCCGCGGCTATGACGCCGCGCTGCTGCAGGCGCTCTTTTCCGACAACTGGCTGCGCGTGCTGCCGAAATAATGAAAACGTACAATGCCCCGCCGCAGAAACCTGCGGCGGGGCATTTTTCTCTATTCGGGGGGAGCTTACTCGAGCGGTTTGAAATCAGACTTCGGGTGGTGGCACAGCGGGCAGACGAAGTCGTCCGGCATGTCCGCGCCCTCGTACACGTAGCCGCAGACGGTGCAGACGAAGCCGACGCGCTTTTCCGCGGGCTTGGCCTCGTGCTTGACGAAGTCGGACGCCGGGTGCTTGCACAGCGGGCAGATGAAATCGGCCGGGAGCGTCTCGCCCTCGTACACGTAGCCGCACACGGAGCAGACCCAGGTCGCCTTCTCGGCGGGGGCCAGTTTCGGCGGCGCGGGCTTGATGTGGCTGCGGTAGTAGTCATAGGTCACGGTCTCGTCATTGCTGAAGAGCTTGGACTCCGTGATCTCGGCGATGAAGAGCCGGTGGCTGCCCTGGTCGTAGCTCTCAACGACGCGGCAGGAGAACATGGCGTTCGTATAGCGGTTGATGTAATACAGACCGTTGTCGCTGCGGGCGCAGTCCGTCCAATCCGCAAACTTGTCCACATCCGCGCCGGACTGGAAGCCGAAGTGCTGGAAGAAGGCAAACGGCACTTCCTTCGTCAGCAGCGAGAGGTTGAACACGCCGGTGCGCTCGATCATACCGCAGGTGTAGTTGGCCTTGATGACCGAGATGGAGATGCGCTCGGGCTTGTTGGCCATCTGGATGGCGGTGTTGATGACGCAGGCGTTGTCCTTGTCCCCTTCGCGGGCGGAGAGCGCGAACAGACCGTACTGGAACTTGAAGAGCGCGGCGGGGTTCTGCTTGCCCTCGTTCACGATCGGGCGCGGCTTCGGCATGGAGGCCACGAGCGCGTCTGCGATCTCGGCGAGCGCAGTGAGCTGGTCGTCCTTGAGCGAGGATTTGATGGTGAGCGTCTCGTTGAGGATGTCCACGTTCTTGAGCTTGGAGAGGATGCCGCGCATGAGCTTGCCGGCCGTCGGTGCCCAGGAGCCGTTTTCGATCAGGGCGATGGTGCGGTTCTGGAGGTTGTGTGCCGCGATGTCGAGCAGCGCCGTCTCCATGTTGCAGAAGATGCCGGCGTTGTACGTCGTGGACGCGAACACGAGGTGGCTGCAGCGGAAGGCCTCGGCCACGACATAGCTCGGGTGCGTGACGGAGACGTCATACATGGCGATGTTGCGCACGCCGCGCCCGGCGAGCATGGTGGCGAGCACCTGCGCCGCGTTTTCCGTGTGGCCGTAAACAGAGGAGTAGGCGATGAGCACGCTGCCCTCCTGCTCGGGCGTGTAGGAGCTCCACTTGCTGTACTTATCCACAAACCAGCCGATGTTCTTGCGCCAGACGGGGCCGTGCAGCGGGCAGATCATGCGGATATCGAGCGTGGCGGCTTTCTTGAGCAGAGCCTGCACCTGCGTGCCGTACTTGCCGACGATGTTCGTATAGTAGCGGCGGGCATCGGGCAGCCAGTCGTGCTCAAAGTCGTACTCATCGGCGTAGAGATTGCCGCTCAGCGCGCCGAACGTGCCGAAGGCGTCGGCGGAAAAGAGCGTGCCGGTCGTGGTATCAAAGCTGACCATGACCTCCGGCCAGTGGACCATCGGCGCCATGACATAGGCAAACGTGTGCTTGCCGAAGGTGTATGTATCGCCCTCGGCCATGAGGATGGCGCGGGCGTCAATGTCGAAGGTAAAGTAGTTGCGGATCATGTCGCGGATCTTCGCGTTGCAGATGATTTTCGCCTCGGGATAGCGGCGCACGGTCTCCTCGAGCGTCTTGGCGTGGTCGGGCTCCATGTGGTGCACGACGATGTAGTCCAGCGGGCGGCCGCCGAGGACATGGGCAAGGTTTTCAAAGAACTGGCCGGCGACGGACTGATCCACCGTGTCGAGCAGGACGGTCTTTTCGTCGAGCAGGACATAGGCGTTGTACGACACGCCGCGCGGGATGGGGTACACGCTCTCAAACAGGGCCAGACGGCGGTCGGACGCGCCGACCCAATACAGATCCTCGGTCATTTTCACAGTGCAGTGCATACTTGTCTCCTCCTTCTAATCCACAATTCCCCCGGTCTCAGCCGAGGAGTTTGAGCAGTTCTTCCTTCGGCGTCACGCCGACCTTCACAGCCGCGGCCTGACCGCCGCGGAACACCATCAGCGTCGGGATGCTCATGATGCGGTACTCGCCCGCGAGCTCCGGCTGCTCGTCGACATTGACCTTGCCGAACTTGTATTCCGGGTGCTCGGCGTCGAGCTCCTCGACCACGGGAGCCATCATACGGCAGGGGCCGCACCACGTCGCCCAGAAATCCACAAGCACGGGCTTGTCGGACTGCAGGACCTCCTGCGCAAAGTTTTCTTTCGTCAGTGTAATCATGGTAATCTTCCTTTCTGGAATGTCATCTGTGTTCGTATGTGCTGATTTTAACAGATTTTACACCCGCGTTCTGTGGCAAAGTCACATTCCGGCGAGACGGCGCAGTTTTTCAGCGTCCGTGACCGTGACCGTGCCGCGGCCGAGCGAGACGATGCCGTCGTCGGCAAAGTGGCGTAGCATGCGCGTGACGGTCTCACGCACGGCGCCGGTGTCGCGCGCGATCTGCTCGTGCGTGGCGCGCACGGGCGCGCGGGCGTGGTCGGACTCGTCCCAGAGATACTGCGCGAGGCGCTTGTCAAAGCTCGTGAACAGCAGCTGCTGCATCGCCCACATGACATCGGAAAAGCGCTCGGTCGCTAGGCGGTACATGCAGCACTCGACGTGGATATTCTCGGCCGTGAGCTGCTGGAACACGTGCGCGCCGAGGATGAGCAGCTCCGTCGGCGCATCGGCCACGAGCTGCACCTCGAACGTGATCTGCCGGATGACGCACGCCGCCGCCAGCACGCAGGCGTCCCCGTCCGTGAGGCGGTAGAGCGTGATCTCGCGCCCGTCGTCCGAGAGCATACACGCACGCAGGCGGCCGGTCTGCACCCGGATCATGCCGAGGCACTGCCCGTCGCATCCGTGCACGAGCGCCCCGCGGTCATACTGCGCCAGGCGCGCGCCGCGCCGCGCAAGCTCGCGCTGCGGCTCGGTCAGGTTCGGCCAGAACGGCAGCTGCTCGAGCGCCGCATCCAATCGTTCGTTCATATCCGTTCCCCCATCGCCGCCGGACACACGGCGGCGCTCTTTTTGACCAGCATAGCACAAAACCGCCGCCGATGGAATCCCCACGGCGGCGGTTTGGGTGAGATTTTTCTGCACTCCGGCCGACAGCACGTTGACAAACCGGCCGCCGAACGGTACGATAGCAGCAGAAACTATCCGCATGGGAGGGATGCGCGATGCGGGTGCTGTGTTACGCGCAGACGAACATCGGCTCCGGCCGGGACAACAATGAGGATAACTACTACTGCAACGGCACGTTCAAGCGCGACCCCGCCATCCCCGTGGCCGAGGCGGCCGCCGAGCAGGAGAGCAAGCGCCTGATCTACGGCGTGTTCGACGGCATGGGCGGCGAGGCCAACGGCGAGCAGGCGGCCCTTTTGTGCGCGCAGACGCTGCACGCGTGCAGCAGTGACGAGCCGTTTGACGCGCTCGATTTCTTCCGCCGGGCAAACGTTGCCGTGTGCGATATGATCGCGGCCAGCGGCCAGATCAGCGGCTCGACCGCCGCGACCGTGCACCTGACCGGCAACCGCGCCTACTGCTGCAACGTCGGCGACAGCCGCATCTATCTGCAGCGCGGCGGCGCGCTGCAGCGCATCTCGCGCGACCACACCAAATATCAGGAGCAGCTCGACGCCGGCGCTGCCCCCGACGCAGCCGACAATCCGGACAAGCACGTGCTCACGCAGTATCTGGGCATGCTGGGTGCGCGCCAGCGGCTCATGCCGTATTTTGCGGCCAGCGTGCCGCTCGCCGTGGGCGACCGGCTGCTGCTGTGCACCGACGGGCTGACCGGCAAGCTCAGCGACACGCAGCTGCAATCCGCGCTCGGCGCCGACCTGCCGCTGCCGGAGCTGGGGCAGTCGCTCATGGCGCAGGCGCTCGCCGCCGGGCCGGGTGATAACATCACGCTCGTGCTCATCGAGATCACGGCGCTCGACGCCGAGACCACCGTCCCCCTGCCGCAGCCGCCGGCCGAGGAGCTGTCGCAGACGCGGCGGTTCGAGGTGCCGGCCGCGCGGATCGCCGAGCAGGAGACCCAGCGCAGGAGGCATGCGCACGCGCGCCGGCGCGAGATCATCCTGACCGTGGCCGTCGTGCTGGCCGTGCTCGCCGCCGTGATCGCGGCGCTGTGGCTCGCAGTCGGCAGCATCCCGCGCAAGCCCCCGGCCCCGGCGCCCACGCCGGTGCAGACCACGGCCCCTACGCCGACGCCCACACCAAACGCCCCGCCGCAGATCATCCTGCCCCCGCCGCCGACGCCGGAACCGGAGCCGTCCCCGGAGGTCACGCCGGAACCGTCGCCAGACGCGACGCACGTGCCCGAGACCGCCGCACCGGAAAACTTACCCGGTTGACGCGCGGCGTCCGGGTGCGTATAATAGCATTGTGAAAGATTCGACACCTTTCGAGGTGCATGAGGAGGAACATCGGATGCGCACACACCACGCCCTGCAGCCCCGCACGCCGGAGCAGGCATCCTACAGCATCGGCCGCCGCGACGGCAAGCAGTTTCTGAAGCTCTACCGCAGCTACCTGCACGGCACGCTCGCCGGGGCACACGAGCCGGTCTATGAGGGCACAGTCGTGGAGGGCGCGGACGACTGGCGGCTGACCGCTGTGCTCGCGCTCGCGCCGATGACGCTCGCATTCGCGTACCTGATCGTGATGCTGTTTTTCGTGTTCCTGTGATATACAATATTACAACAGCCCCACCGCCGAAAACGGCGGTGGGGCTGTTTTTTGTCATTCACTTTTCCACGTGCGCGCCCATCAGGTACTGCGCGCCGAGCGGGCCGGACAGCAGGCCCTGCACGTGCGTGTTGCACAGGTAGGTGTCCGTGTACCAGTAGAGCGGGCAGACGGCACCCGTCTGCATGAGCAGCGTCTCGGCCTGGTGCATGAGCGAATAGCGCTCGGCCGTGTCACCGCTGCTCTGGATGCGGTAGAGCAGCGCGTCATACGACTCCGCCCAGGTGCAGTTGTCTTTCGTGCGGCCGTCGAGCGTGACGCTGTAACCCGCGTAGTCCGCGTGTGCGCCGCGGCCGAGGGCGACGCAGTTGCTGCCCGCGCCGCTCGCCCAGAGGGAGAGAAACGGCATGGGATCGTCAATATCGGCGCTGAAGCTGCAGCGCGTAATAGAGTAGCCACCGGCCGCGCGGCTGGCGAGGAAGGTGTCCATGTCCTGCGCCGTGACCGTGAGCGCAATGCCATAGCGGCCGTAGAGCGTCTGCAGATAGTCCGCGATGGCGACGTGGCCCGCCGCGTCGGACGTCAGGTACGTCAGCTCCGGGAACCCGGCACACACGCCCTGCGCATTGACCGTGAACCGGCCGGACGACTCCGCCACCTGCCGCAGGAGCGCAATGGCCTGCTTGCAGCTGGCCTCATAGTTTTCGATATCATAGTAGCCGCCGCCCTTGCCGCCTAAGCCATTGTGCGAAGTAAAGGCGCTGCCGTCGGCGTCCGAGATGCCGGGCGGGATGGGCGCGTTCGCGCTCTGCTGCGCGCCGGGCGTGATCTCGCTGCAGAGATAGCTGCGGTCGATGAGCAGGGCGAGCGCCGTGCGGATCTGCGCGCGCTCCGTCTGGGAGAAAACGCTCAGCGCCGGGTCGCTCATGGAAAAGCAGAGGCTGTACGTGCCGAGCTGGCTGACGGTGCGCAGCTCGGGCGCGTGATTTGTGCGCAGGTCGTCGAACGCGGCGTCCGGCACCGGCCAGCTGAGCGCATAGTCCCGCGCGAGGAAGGCAGACTCCGCGACATTGGGATCGCTCTGAAAGACGAAGCGCACCGTCTCGGCCGCGACGTTGTCCGCGTCCCAATAGGCGGGATTTTTCGTATAAGTGAGGCCCTCGGTCGTCCATTCGGCGACCGTGTACGGCCCGCTGGCGGCAAAGGCCGCGCCGTCGGCCGTCCAGCTCGTGGCGTCCGCCGCGCCGGAGGGCACCGGCGCATACGCCGGCTGGGCGCACAGCTGCAAAAATGTCGGCATGGCCTCTGCAAGCACGACGGTGAGCGTGCGCCCGTCGGGCGACGCCGTGACGTTCAGCCGGCCGGTGCCGTAGCCGTCGATGCAGGCGAAAAGATACGGCGCCGACGCGTCACTGAGCGTGCTCGCCCGGTTCCACGCATAGACGAAGTCCGCCGCCGTGAGCGGCGTGCCGTCCGACCACGTGAGGCCGTCACGCAGCGTGAACACATACCGCACGCGCCCGTCTGGCAGGGGCTCCGGCTCCGGCAGGGCCGCGCACAGCTCGGGCGTGAGCTCCGACGCCCCGTCGCCGCCGGCGCGGTAGCCGGTCAGGCCGGCGAAGAGGTTGACCACATACGTCGCACCGATGCCGTTTTCCGTGCGCGCGGGGTCAAGCGTCACGGGGCCGGCGCCGAGGCACAGCGTCAGCGGTGCGCCGGCATCCGGCGCGCGCACGGTGCTCTCCGATGCGCGCGTGCAGGCACAGAGCAGCAGCGCCGCCGCGATCAGAGTGCACAAAAGGGCTCGCTTCATGCCGGTCACCTCCTGTCAGGTGCAAGTAAGCGGTAAGATTTTCCGTGCAGGCGTATCTTACCATACGCGCCGCGAAAATGCAACGGTTTTGCGCGCGAATTCCCCACTTTTGAAGAAAAATGGTGCGCTCTGAAAACAGAGCGCACCACAATTCGCGGTATTTCGACGAAAAAGTGGGATTTCGGTCAAAAAGCCCACGTCCCGTCCCGGAACACGGGGACGGTGCGGCCGTCGCGGCAGTGCGCCGTGATGGCCAGATCCGGCGTGCCGATCATGAAATCCTCATGGATCATGGAGTCGTTCACGCCGAGCGCACGCATCTCCTCGAGCGTGCGGTTCGGGTAGTCGCGGATGGTGTCGATGAAGCCCATGCCGAGCGCGAGATGGCAGCAGGCATTTTCGTCAAACAGGGTGTTGTAAAACAGGATGCCTGTCTGGTTGATGGGGCTGTCATACGGCACGAGCGCGCACTCGCCGAGGTAGGCAGAGCCTTCGTCCATGGCGATGAGCTTTTGCAGCAGGGCCTCATTCGTGCGCGCGTGCGCCTCGACGGCGCGGCCGTGCTCGAAGCGGATGGAGAAATCCTCGATGAGCTGGCCCTGATACGACAGCGGCTTCGACGAGTAGACGATGCCCTCGGCCTCGCCGCGCTTGGGCGAGATGAAGCACTCCTCCGTGGGCAGGTTGGGGTTAAAATAGCTGCCGCCGATCGTGTACTCCCCGCCGCCGCAAAACTGCGCCTCGGGGATCATGCCGACGGTGAGGTTCGTGCCGTTGGATGCATGGTACTCCAGCGACGCGATGCCGAGGCTGTTGAGATGGTCGCAGCGCGCCTGCAGGTCGGCATTGTGCGCGTTCCACGCGGCGATGGGGTCGTCGTCCACGCGGCAGGTGTGCAGGATGGCCTCCCAGAGCTTTTCGACGGCGCGGGCCTTTGTCTCGTGCGGAAACACCTTCTTGGCCCATGCCGCGCCGGGCACGGCTGCGATGCACCACTGGTAGCGCCCCTCCATCTGGTCGCGGTAGGGCTTGATAACGCTGTAGCGCCCCTGCCGGGCGCGGGCCATCTTCGCGGCGCTGACGCCGCGCAGGCCGTCCGGATCCTCGCTGAGCAGGTAGATGCGGCACGGGAGCGTGTCGACATAGTGCTGGAGCTTCGCGCGCTCCCAAGCCTCGACAGTCTGGAGCGTTTTGACGCTCTCGCGCCGGATGGCGAGCTTCTCGAGCGCCTGGTGCTTCCACGTTACTGTGACCTTGCGCGCCCCGGCGTGGTAGCACGCATCGGCGACCATGGTCACAAACTCCGGCTGGTCGAGCTCGGCCTCGATGACGACGTCCTGCCCTTTCTGCACACGTGCGCCAACCTCCGCGATCAGGCGGGCATAGGCGCGCAAAACGGTTTTTTTCATATCAATTTTCCTCTTTTCCGTGGTGTTCGGGCAGCGTGACCGTGAACGTCGTGCCGCGGCCGGGCGTACTCACGACGGCGACCGTGCCGCCGTGGAGCGTGACGATCTGCTGCACCATCGACAGGCCCAGGCCCAGACCGGCGTTTTCCTGCCGGCTGGGGTCGGCCTGATAGAACCTCTGCCATATTTTATCCAGATTTTCCTGCGAGATACCGATGCCGTTGTCCTGCACGGTCAGCTCGGCGCCCGCGGCCGCGCGCCGGAGCGTGACATGGATCCAGCCGCCGTCCACGCCGAACTTGAAGGCGTTGTCGAGCAGATTCTGCACGACGCGCGAGATGAGAAAGACGTCCATATCGATGAAGATGCCCGGCTCGGCCGCGCAGCTGATGCGGATGCCGCGGCGCGCGACCATGGCCTGCTCATCGCAGATGACGGTGACGAGGTCGGAGAGGTCGGCATACTCCCAGTTCACCTTCTGTGTGCCCTGGTCGAGGCGCGTGATCTCGAGCATGCTGCGGATGAGCGCCGACATCTTGTGCGCCTGCCGGTCGATGACATCGAGCGCCGCCTGATAGTCCGTGGGCGTCTGCGCATTCTTGCGCGCGTCCTCACAGGCGGCCAGGATGACAGTCGTCGGCGTACGCAGCTCGTGTGAGGCGTCCGACGTGAAGCGCTGCTCGGCCTCGAACGATCGCTCAAGCCGGTCGAACATGTTGTCAAAGGAGGCCGAGAGCTGATAGATCTCGTCGCTGCCGCTCGTATGCGGCAGGCCGATGCGCGCCTTGAGATCCTGCCCGTCGGAGATGGCATTGGCCGCGGCCGTGAGCTGGCGCACGGGGCGCAGGGCGCGGCTGGCGATGAAATACCCGCCGATGACCGACAGCACGAGCAGCACCGGCAGCAGCGACCACGCCAGCGGCAGGATGACGCGCATGACGCCGCCGTTGGCATCCGCGTCGATGACGCCGCGCAGCCAGACGCTGCCGACCATCATGTCCACGCGCACATCGTAGACGTAATATTCGTTCTCCCCGCAGTCGACGAGGCGCACGGTCTCGCCGCCGAGCGGCAGGGGCTCCGATGGCGTGAACTCCGCCGGGAACGTGCCCTGCAGGACATTGCCGTCCGCGTCATAGAGCACGGTGTAGACCCCGCTGCGGTTATAATGGATGCGGCTGAAGCGGAACTGGCGGTGGTTATACTTGACGCGGTCGGCATTGTGCTCGACCATGCGCACGAGGCGCGCCTCCGGGTCGTTCGTGGCGACTGTGCCGTTGACCGCGAGCAGGAACGCGAGCACCAGCGCCTCGATGACGAACATCATAAGCGCGAACCAGGCCGTGATGCGCAATTTCAGTGACGGACGCTTCATACTTCCTCCCGCAGGACCCAGCCGACGCCCCAGACGGTGTGGATGAGCTTGGTGGGATAGTCCGCGTCGATCTTCCGGCGCAGATAGCTCACGTACACGTCCACGACGTTCGAGCCGCCGCTGTAGTCATAGTTCCAGAGATGGTTTTCGATCCGCTCGCGCGAGAGCACGACGCCGCGGTTGCGGATCATGTATTCGAGCAGGGCAAATTCCTTGGCCGAGAGCGCGATCGTGCGGCCGCCGCGCGTGACACGGTGCGAGGCGGTATCGACCGTGAGGTCGGCGACGGTGAAGACATTCGTGGCGCTGCCGCCGCGCTTGCGCGTGACGACGCGCAGCCGGGCCAGCAGCTCGTCGAACGAAAACGGCTTGACGAGATAATCATCCGCCCCGGCGTCAAGCCCGCGCACACGGTCGGGTACGCTGTCTTTCGCCGTGAGGAAGATGACCGGCGTCTCGCTGCCGCTCTCGCGCATCTGCGCCAGGAGCGAAAAGCCGTCCATGCGCGGCATCATCACATCGAGCACGACGGCGTCATACTCCGCGCCCTCCAGATAGTCCAGCGCCTCCACGCCGTCAAAGCAGGCGTCGACGCTGTAGCCTTCGGCTGTGAGTGTTTTGGCGAGAATGCGGTTGAGGTCCTGTTCATCTTCCACGACCAGAATGCGCATACGCGTCCCTCCTTGTTGTCTGTCTGAAAGATGATTATACCACAGTCAGTACCGGTCTGTAAAATACGAAAACGCACCGGCTGCAAATGCAGTCGGTGCGTTACAATTTGTGTTCGGAAGCTCCTTACACGAGCTCGATGACAGCCATCTCGGCCGCATCGCCGCGGCGGGTGCCGATGCGGGTGATGCGGGTGTAGCCGCCGTTGCGGTCGGCATACTTCGGGGCAACTTCATCGAACACCTTCTTGGCAACATCCTCGCGGGTGATGAAGGCCAGCGCCTGACGGTAGGCAGCCATGTCCTTCTTCTTGCCAAGGGTGATCATTTTCTCGGCCAGAGGCGCGATCTCTTTTGCGCGGAAGACGGTCGTCTCCATGCGACCCATGTCGAGCAGATCCGTGACCTGCTGACGGAGCATCGCCTTGCGCTGATCGGTGGTCTTACCGAGTTTCCTTGTTCCGGGCATATCGGTTTTCCTCCTTGATAAGAGTAACTGGTTATTACTGGTTGTCGTCGCTCGCCAGGCTCAGGCCCATCATAGCGAGCTTGTGCTCGACCTCTTCCAGGGATTTGCGGCCAAGGTTGCGCACCTTGATCATCTCTTCCTCAGTCTTGTTCGTGAGGTCTTCGACGGTGTTGATATTCGCGCGCTTCAGGCAGTTGAAGCTGCGCACGGAGAGGTCCAGCTCCTCGATCGTCATCTTCATGACGGTATCGGGGCGCTCCGGCTCCTTCTCCACCACCGTGCAGCTGTTGCCGATCGTGTCAGACAGATCGGTGAAGAGCGTGAAGTGATCGCACAGGATCTTGGCGCCGAGGCTCAGCGCGTCACGCGCCGAGATGGTCTTGTCGGTCCAGACCTCGATGGTCAGCTTGTCGAAGTCCGTCTGGTTGCCCACACGGGTGTTCTCGACAGCGTAGTTGACCTTCAGGACCGGCGCATAGATGCTGTCCACCGGGATGGTGCCGATGACCTGCTGCGCGCTCTTGTTCTTGTCCGCCGGGACGTAGCCTCTGCCGTGGGCGAGCGTGATCTCCATGGAGAGCGCGCCGTCCGGGCCGAGACTGGCGATGTGCAGCTCGGGGTTGAGGATCTCAACCTCGCCGTCTGCCTTGATGTCGCCGGCAGTGACTTCACACTCGCCTGCCGCTTCGATATAGACGGTCTTCGGGCCGTCGCAGTGCAGGCGCGCGATGATGCCCTTCACGTTCAGCACGATCTCCGTGACGTCTTCCTTGACGCCGGGGATCGTCGAAAACTCGTGCTGCACACCGGCGATCCGGATGGACGTCGGGGCAGTGCCGGGCAGTGAAGAGAGCAGCACTCTGCGCAGAGAGTTACCCAGGGTCGTGCCGTAGCCACGCTCCAAAGGCTCAACGACGAACTTGCCATACGAGACATCGTCCGGGGATTCCTGGCATTCGATGCGCGGCTTTTCAATTTCAATCATTTAGACTTAACCCTCCTTACTGTGTTGTTGCGCCACAGGGGCGCTGCGGATGTCAGCTTACCAATTTGAGGGTCTCTTTATTACTTGGAATACAGCTCGACGATGAGGTGTTCCTCGACAGGCAGATCAATGTCGTCGCGCGCGGGCATGGCCACGACCTTGCCAACCATGTTGTTAGCGTCGTAGTCCAGCCATTTCGGCGCCGGACGGGAAGCGTTCGCTTCGACGTTGGCCTTGATCTTGTCGAGACTCTTGCTGGAGTCCTTGAGTGTAATAACCATGCCCGGCTTGACCAGGAAGCTGGGGATGTTGACTTTGCGGCCATCCACAGTGAAGTGGCCGTGGGTCACGAGCTGGCGCGCCTCCGCACGGCTCATGGCGAAGCCGAGACGGTAGACGACGTTGTCCAGACGGGTTTCCAGAATGGCGAGCAGGTTCTCGCCCGTGATGCCCTGGCGCTTCTCGGCCATGGCGAAGTAGCTGCGGAACTGCTTCTCGAGCACGCCGTAGTAGCGGCGGACCTTCTGCTTCTCGCGCAGCTGGGAGCCATACTCAGAGGTCTTGCTGCGGCCCTGGCCATGCTGGCCGGGGGCATAGCCTCTGCAGTCGAGCGCGCACTTCTGGGTGTAGCATCTGTCGCCCTTGAGGAAGAGCTTCTGGCCCTCTCTGCGGCACTGGCGGCAGACAGCTTCGGTATATCTAGCCATAATTCATTTCCCTCCTTCAATCAGACGCGGCGGCGTTTCGGAGGACGGCAGCCATTGTGAGGAATGGGGGTGACGTCCTTGATCATGGTGACCTCGAGTCCTGCCGTCTGCAGGGCGCGGATCGCAGCCTCACGTCCGGAGCCGGGGCCCTTGACGAAGACTTCGACGGTCTTCAGGCCGTGCTCCATAGCCGCCTTGGCAGCCGTCTCAGCGGCGGTCTGCGCGGCGAAGGGGGTGGATTTCTTGCTTCCGCGGAAGCCCATGCCGCCTGCGGAGGCCCAGGAGAGCGCATTGCCCTGAGTGTCCGTGATGGTGACCATGGTGTTGTTGAACGAAGAGCTGATATGCACGGCTCCCTTTTCAATGTTCTTACGCTCTTTGCGGCGCGTGCGAACTTTCTTGCCTTTTGCTGCGTTTGCCATTACATATCCCTCCCTTACTTCTTCTTATTGGCGATCGTGCGTTTCGGGCCCTTGCGGGTACGCGCATTGGTCTTGCTGCGCTGGCCGCGCACGGGCAGGCCGCGTCTGTGACGCTGGCCGCGGTAGCAGCCGATCTCGGTCAGGCGCTTGATATCAAGCGCCACGCTGCGGCGCAGGTCACCTTCCACGATGAAGTGGTGGTCGATGCACTCACGGATCTTTGCTTCTTCCTCATCGGTGAGGTCTTTCACGCGGGTGTCCGGATTGATGCCGGTCATCTCAAGAATCTTTTTCGCGCTGGTTCTGCCGATACCATAAACGTAGGTCAGGCCAATTTCAATTCGCTTGTCCTTGGGCAGGTCAACGCCGGCGATACGTGCCATCTTATTCGATCATTCCTTTCGAAATTTTTGTTCCGCGCGCAAAAAGGGAGGCGACTTACTCCCGCCGGAGGGAGCCGACCTTCTGGCGCGGATGTGTTAGGACTTACAGGGTCAGATCAGCCCTGTCTCTGTTTGTGCTTCGGGTTTTCGCAGATAACCATGACTTTGCCCTTGCGCTTGATGACCTTGCACTTTTCGCACATGGGCTTGACACTCGGTCTGACTTTCATTGTAGTTAACCTCCTACTTGCTTCTCCAGGTGATGCGGCCGCGCGTCAGATCGTACGGAGACATCTGAACCGTGACCTTGTCACCGGGGAGGATTCTGATAAAGTTCATCCGGAGCTTTCCGGAGATATGCGCCAGGATGATGTGGCCGTTGCCGATATCAACCCGGAACGTCGTGTTGGGCAGGGATTCGACGACCGTGCCCTCCAGCTCGATTACATCGTCTTTTGCCAAGGTGTTTGAACCTCCTAAGGTTTTTCGGGACGCGCCCGTCAAATGTCGTCTGCGAACGTCAGGATCTCCGGCTCGCCGTCAGTAACGAGCAGAGAGTTTTCGTAGTGCGCCGACAGGCTGCCGTCCGCCGTGACGACGGTCCAGCCGTTGTCGAGAACGCGGACCTCGTAGCCGCCGACGTTGACCATCGGCTCCACGGCGATCGTCATGTTCTTCTGCAGACGCGGGCCGTGGCCGGGCTTTCCGTAGTTCGGGATCTCGGGCGCCTCGTGCAGGCTGGCGCCGACGCCATGGCCGACATACTCGCGCACGAGCGAGTAGCCATAGCTCTCGGCATACTCCTGAACGGCGTGGCCGATGTCGGAGATGCGGTAGCCGACGCGGGCAAACTGGATGCCCTCGAAAAAGCTCTGGCGCGTGATGCGGATCAGGCGCAGGGCCTCATCCGAGCACTTGCCGCACGGGAACGTGCCCGCGCAGTCGCCGTTGAAGCCGCGGTAGCGGGCGCCGACATCGACGCTGACGATATCGCCCTCATGCAGGACGCGGTCGCCGGGGATGCCGTGGATGATCTCGTCATTGACGGAGATGCACGCCGCCGTCGGGAAGCCGCCGTCGGTCATGAAGCACGGCGATGCGCCGGACTTCGTGATGAACTTGTGCACTTCGCGATTGATCTGGCGGGTGGTCACGCCCGGCTCCACCATCTGACGCGCGACGGTGCGCGCGCCAGCGGTGATCCGGCCGGCCTGCCGCATGAGATCCACTTCCGGATCGGATTTGATGATGATCATTCCAGACCCAGAGCTTTCTCGATCGCAGCGGTCGTGGCCTCGATGGTCGGCTGGTTATCGACCTTGACGAGCTTGCCGCGCTGGGCATAGAAGTCCTTGAGCGGCTCGGTCTCGGCATGGTAGACATCCAGGCGCGCCTTCACGGTCTCGGGAGCGTCGTCCTTGCGGATGGTCAGCTCGCCGCCGCAGAAGTCGCACTTGCCTTCCACCTTGGGAGGATTGGAGACGATGTGGAACGTGGCGCTGCAGTCCTTGCAGGTCCGGCGGCCGGACATGCGCTCGATGATGGTCTCGTCCGCGATCTCGATCGAGAGGGCGGTGTCGACGTCGATGCCGTGCTGCTCCAGAGCTTCCGCCTGGGGGATGGTGCGCGGCATACCGTCGAGGATATAACCATTGGCGCAGTCGGACTCAGCCAGACGCTCGCAGACGATGCCGATGATGACGTCGTCCGGAACGAGCTTGCCGCTTTCCACGTAGGATTTTGCTTTCAGGCCCACGGGCGTGCCGTTTTTCATGGCCGCGCGCAGGATATTGCCGGTAGAAATGGTGGGGATATTCAGCTTGCGGCTGAGAATCTCAGCCTGCGTGCCCTTGCCCGCACCGGGGGCGCCTAACAAAACGAGTTTCATTGTGTGAATCCTCCTATCAGCTCAGGAAGCCCTTGTAGTTGCGCATGAGCATCTGCGCCTCGAGTGCGCGGACGGTCTCAAGTGCAACACCGACAACGATGATGATGGACGTGCCGCCCAGGGAGATGCCGGTGAGCTCTTCCGCCTTCGAGCACGCGCTGATGATCAGCGGCGTGATCGCGATGACGCTCAGGTAGATCGCGCCGAAGAGCGTGATCTTGTTGAGCACCTTCTGGATGAATTCGCTCGTCGGCTTGCCTGCACGGAAGCCCGGGATGAACCCGCCGTTCTTCTTCAGGTTGTTCGCGACCTCGATCGGGTTGAACTGGATCGTGGAGTAGAAGTAGCTGAAGAAGATGATGAGCAGGAAGTAGATGACGATATACGGCCAGGTGGTCGTATCAAAAACATGCGTCATGATCCAGCTGTTCTGCCACTTCGGAACGAAGGCGCAGATGGTGGCCGGCAGCGCCGCGATCGACTGGGCGAAGATGATCGGCAGGACGCCGCTCATGTTCACCTTCATCGGCAGGTGCGTGCTCTGGCCGCCGTACATCTTGCGGCCGACCACGCGCTTGGAATACTGCACCGGCAGGCGGCGCTCCGCGTCGTTGACGAGCACGATGAGCACGATGAGCAGCAGAGCGCCGAGGTACATCAGCACCAGGACCCACCAGGCGAGGTCGCCGTTGGCGACGTTGTTGATCTGGCGGATGATGGAGTTCGGGAAGCGGGCGACGATGCTCACGAACAGGATGATCGAGATACCGTTGCCGATGCCGAACTCGGTGATCTGCTCACCAAGCCACATGATGAGGGCGGAACCGGACGTAAAGGTCAGGATGATGACGATGGCTGCCCAGACGTTGTGGGCAAAGTCCGCGTTGATGAGGCTGTAGTTGCGCATCATCATATAATACGCAAAGCCCTGCAGCAGGCCGATGGCGACCGTGCTGTAGCGGGTGATGCTGGCGATCTTCTTCTTGCCTTCCTCGCCGCCTTCCTTCTGCAGACGCTCCAGAGAGGGGATCGCAATGCACAGGAGCTGAATGATGATGGAAGCGTTGATGTACGGCTGGATGGACAGCGCAAAGATCGTTGCCTGTGAGAACGCGCCGCCGGACATGACGTTGAACAGGCCCAGGATCGTGTTCTGCAGGCCGCTTGCCTGGAAGTAGTCGGCCAGTGCTTTGGTGTCGACGAAAGGTACGGGTACGGCATTGCCGAGACGGTAAAGCAGGACAATCAGAAGCGTAAAGAGAATTTTCTTGCGCAGTTCCTCAATGCGCCATGCGTTACGAAATGTCTGGAGCACCTTACACCACCTCAGCCTTTCCTCCTGCTGCCTCGATCTTCGCTTTCGCGGATTCGGAGAACGCAGAAGCCTTCACAGTCAGCTTCTTGGTGATTTCGCCGTTGCCAAGGATCTTCACACCGTAGGTGCACTTGCTGAGGATGCCGGCGTCGAGCAGAGCCTTCGCATCGACGACAGCGCCGTCTTCAAACTTCTCCAGAGCGGAGACGTTCACGCTCTCGAGCGGTTTGGCAAAGATGTTGTGGAAGCCGCGCTTCGGGATGCGGCGGGCCAGAGGCATCTGGCCGCCTTCGAAGCCAATACGGACGCCGCCGCCGCTGCGGGCCTTCTGGCCCTTATGACCGCGGCCTGCGGTCTTGCCGTTGCCGGTCGCGTGGCCGCGGCCCTTGCGCTTGCCGACATGGGTGGAGCCCACAACGGGAGAAAGTTCGTGGATATTCATTTCTGGGGCCCTCCTTATTCTTCTTCAGTGACGGCGACGAGATAGCCGATCTTGGCGATCTTGCCGCGGGTCTGCGGGTTATCGGGCTGCACGGTCTCGTTGCCGATCTTGTGCAGGCCGAGGGAGTTGGCGGTGGCAATGTGCTTGGCATTGCGGCCGCTGAGGCTCTTGACGAGCTTGATCTTCAGATTTGCCATGTCTCAGCCCCTCCTTAACCCAGAATCTCTTCGGCGGTCTTGCCTCTGTAAACAGCGACCTGCTGGGCGTTGCGCAGAGACTTCAGACCTTCCATCGTCGCGGCGACAACGTTCGCCGGATTGTTCGAGCGCAGGCACTTGGTACGGATGTCCTTGATGCCGGCAGCCTCGACCACGGCACGCACGGCGCCGCCGGCGATCACGCCGGTGCCGGGTGCGGCGGGCTTGAGCAGCACGCGGCCGGCGCCGAACTCGCCGATGACCTCGTGCGGGATCGTCGTGCCCTGCAGGGTCACGGTGGTCAGGTTCTTCTTTGCGTCCTCCAGGCCCTTGCGGATCGCTTCGGAAACTTCGGCTGCTTTGCCAAGGCCGAAGCCCACGCGGCCCTTGCCGTCGCCAACGACGACCAGAGCGGAGAACTTTGCGACGCGGCCGCCCTTAACGGTCTTGGAAACGCGGTTGAGGGCAACGACTTTTTCGCTGAATTCCTGGGGCTCATCGCTGCGGTTGCGGCGGTTGTCCCGTCTGTCATTGTTATATGCCATTTCGTTTCCTCCTCCCGTTAGAACTTCAGGCCGCCCTCGCGGGCGCCTTCTGCCAGAGCCTTGACGCGGCCATGGTACACATTGCCGCCGCGGTCGAACACGACCTCGGTGATGCCGGCTGCCACGGCGCGCTCACCGATGAGCTTGCCGATCTTGGCTGCCGCTTCGCAGTTGCCGCCATTGCCTTCAAAGCCCTTTTCCACGGTGGAGGCGCTGCAGAGCGTCTTACCGGCGACATCGTCGATGATCTGGGCATAAATATTGTTTTCGCTGCGGAACACGCTCAGACGCGGTCTCTCGGCCGTGCCGGAGATCTTGCCGCGCACTCTCTGGTGACGGCGAACGCGCTGCGCTTTCGTATTCGGTCTCTTAATCATTCAGGCACACCTCCAATTACTTCGCGCCGGTCTTGCCTTCTTTGCGGCGGATATGCTCGTAATCGTACTTGATGCCCTTGCCCTTGTACGGCTCGGGCGGACGCTTCGCGCGCACTTCTGCTGCAAACTGGCCGACCTTTTCCTTGTCGATACCCTTGATAATGACCTGGTTCGGGTTCGGGACATCGATCTGGATGTCCGCGTTCTCGGACACGGTGACCGTGTGCGAGAAGCCCAGGTGCATGACCAGGTTCTGACCTTCCTTCGCGGCTCTGTAGCCGACGCCGTTGATCTCGAGCGTCTTGCTGAAGCCCTCGGTCACGCCGATGATCATGTTGTGGATCAGCGTGCGGGTCAGGCCGTGCAGGGAGCGGTGCATTTTGTCATCGCTCGGGCGGGTGACGTGGATGGTGTTGCCTTCGACCGTGACGGTCATGTCCGGGTGCACGTTGTGCGACAGGGTGCCCTTCGGGCCCTTGACGGTGACAACGTTGCCATTGCAGGTGACTTCAACGCCTGCGGGGATCTCAATGGGAGCTCTACCAATTCTAGACATTGTTCTGTACCTCCCTTACCACACGAACGCGAGGACTTCGCCGCCGACGTGCTGCGCACGCGCCTTCTTGTCGGTCATGATGCCCTTCGAGGTGGAGATGATCGCGATGCCGAGGCCGCGCAGGACCTGCGGCAGCTCGTCAGCGCCGGCATAGACACGCAGGCCGGGCTTGGAGACTCTGCGGAGGCCCTGGATGGCCTTCTCTTTGCCGGGGAGATACTTCAGGGTGACGCGGATGATGCCCTGGGTGCCGTCATCAATGAGCTGGAAGCTCTTGATGTAGCCTTCCTCGAGAAGAATTTCGGCGATGGCCTTCTTCATCTTGGAATTCGGGATGTCCACGGTTTCGTGCCGAGCGCTGCCAGCGTTGCGGATACGGGTCAGCATATCGGCGATGGGATCGGTGATCTGCATTTGTGTTTCCTCCTTAGTTAGAAGTTACCGATGATACGGTTTGGGCGGCGAGGTTCCGCATGAATGCTTGATTCCCTGCGGCCTTTCGTCATCCCTGCCCTTTCTGCGAAGGGGCAAAAGCTTGCTTTCGTGACGCGCGGTCCATTTTCATGTCGCCGCCGGAGGCGGCGGCACGGCCGCGGTGCCGGGCGGCACAAAAGCGGGGAGCCATGCATGGGCGCCGGGTCAAACGCACAGGCATGGGCGGGGCGCGGCACCGGGGCTCAGATCATAAGGACCGGCACCGTATTTCAGTGCGCACCGACAGCCGCAGATCCAGCTGCGGCTGTTCGGGGCGAACTTACGGAAGTTGGGGCTGAACAGAATGTTCAGCACTGGGCGAAATTCTGTTGATTGGCGAAGTGCGCTGTGCGCAGCTGTATCTGGTATACAGCAAGCACAGCTCACGATGCCAAGCGGCAGAATTTTACCAGCTGGCTTTGCGGACGCCGGGGATCTGGCCCTTATACGCCAGCTCACGGAAGCAGATACGGCAGATGCCGTAGTTGCGCAGGTAAGCGTGGGGACGGCCGCAGATCTTGCAGCGGTTATACTTGCGGGTGGAGTACTTCGCAGGCGCCTGCTGCTTGAGGATCATAGATTTCTTAGCCATTGTGTCGCTCCTCCCTTATGCTTTGGTGACGAACGGGGCGCCCATGAGCTTGAGCAGCTCGCGTGCTTCCTCGTCGGTCTTGGCGGTGGTGATGATGGCGATGTTCATGCCGCGGAGCTTCTCGATCTTATCGTACTCGATCTCGGGGAAGATGATCTGCTCCTTGAGGCCGAGGCTGTAGTTGCCGCGGCCGTCGAACGCGTCGGCCGAGATGCCGCGGAAGTCGCGGACACGGGGCAGCGCGATGTTGAACAGGCGGTCCAGGAACTCCCACATGCGGTCCTGACGCAGCGTGACCTTCACGCCGACGTGCATACCCTCACGCAGCTTAAAGTTCGCGACGCTCTTCTTGGCGACGGTCGCGACCGCATGCTGGCCGGTGATCGCAGTGATGTCCTTGATGACGGCGTCGAGCGCCTTGGCGTTATCCTTGCAGTCGCCGCAGCCGACGCTGACGACGATCTTCTCGATCTTCGGGATCTGCATAACGCTCGCGTACTGGAACTTCGTCATCAGAGCGGGAGCGACTTCCTCCACATACTTCTTCTTCATAGAAGGCATATTTGCCATAGTTCGTTGCTCCCTCCTTTACAGTTCGGCGCCGCACTTTTTGCAGATGCGGGCCTTTTTGCCGTCCGTGACCTTGTGCGCGATGCGGGTCGGCTTGCCGCACTTCGGGCAGACGACCATGACCTTGCAGGCATAGATCGGGGTTTCGGTCTTGATGATGCCGCCCTGATCCTGCTGGTTTTTCGGCTTCTGGTGCTTCGTGGCGACGTTCACGCCCTCCACGATGAGCTTGCCGCCCTTCGGGTCAGCAGACAGGACTTTGCCTTCCTTGCCCTTGTCCTTGCCGGACAGGACAACGACTTTATCGTCTTTTTTGATGTTCATGTTCTGCGCCCTCCTCAAATAACTTCGGGAGCCAGAGACAGGATCTTCGTGAAGTCACTGTCGCGGAGCTCACGGGCGACGGGCCCAAAGATACGGGTGCCGCGGGGGTTCTTATCCTCGCCGTTGATCAGGACGGCGGCGTTCTCATCGAAACGCACATAGGTGCCGTCCGCGCGGCGGACCGGCTTCGCGGTGCGGACAACAACAGCCTTGACGACGTCGCCCTTCTTGACGGAGCCGCCGGGGGCCGCCTTGCGCACGGAAGCGACGATCACGTCGCCGATGCTGGCGTATTTACGCTTGGATCCGCCGAGAACGCGGATGCACTTGATTTCCTTGGCGCCGGTATTGTCGGCAACCTTCAGATAACTTTCCTGCTGAATCATGTTGTTGCCTCCTTACTTCGCCTTTTCAACGATCTCGACCACACGCCATCTCTTGTCCTTGGACAGGGGGCGGGTCTCCATCACGCGGACGATATCGCCGACGTGGCACTCGTTGTTCTCGTCGTGTGCCTTCAGGCGGTAGGTCTCGCCAATGATCTTTTTATAGACTTTGTGCGCCACGTGGTCTTCCACGATGACAACAACGGTCTTGTCCATCTTGTCGGACACCACTTTGCCGACGCGGGTCTTGCGGGAAGTCGTTCTCATTTCGTTCATTCTCACTTACCTCCTCACTGCTCGAGCTGCTTTTCGCGGAGCACGGTTTTGACTCGGGCAATGTCGCGACGCACAGCAGAAATCTTAACGGGGTTGTCAAGATGATTGGTAGCGTGCTGCATACGGAGCATGAACAGGTCCTTCTTCAGTTCGACCAGCTTGCTTTCCAGCTCAGCGGCGGACATGGAGCGAATTTCACTAGCTTTCATCTTATTCACCACCAATCTCAGTGTCTTCCTTCTTGACGATCTTCGTCTTGCAGGGAAGCTTGTGGCTGGCCAGACGCAGCGCCTCACGGGCAGCCTCTTCCGGCACACCAGCAATCTCAAACAGAACTCTGCCGGGCTTCACAACGGCGACCCAGTACTCAGGAGAACCTTTACCGGAACCCATGCGGGTCTCGGCCGGCTTCTGCGTGACCGGCTTGTCGGGGAAGATCTTGATCCAGACCTGACCGCCACGCTTGGTGTAACGGGTCATGGCGACACGGGCCGCCTCGATCTGGTTGGAGGTGATCCAGGCCGGCTCCTGCGCCTGCAGGCCGAACTCGCCATAGGTCACCTTATTGCCGCGCAGGGCTTTGCCGGTCATACGACCGCGCTGCACTCTGCGGTACTTCACTCTTTTCGGCATCAGCATTAGTTGTTGCCTCCTTCCTTCGGAGCAGCGGGAGCTGCCGGACGCGGGCCGCGGTTGTAGCCGCCCTGCGGACGGTTGCCGCCCTGCGGCCGTCCGCCGCCCTGGTAGCCCGGACGGCCGCCCTGGCGGTTGCCGTCACGACGGTCGCGGTTGTAGCCGCCGCGGCCTCTGCGATCGCCGTCACGGCGGTCACGGCGACGGTCGTCGCGCTTGTTCAGATCCATGGTGCGCGGGGTAGTGCGCAGGCTCTGGGAGAGGATCTCGCCTTTGTAGATCCAGACCTTGACGCCGACGCGGCCGTAGGTCGTGGCAGCCTCAGCGAAGCCGTACTCAATGTCCGCGCGGATGGTCTGCAGCGGAATGGTGCCCTCGTGGTAGCACTCGGTGCGGGCGATCTCGGCGCCGCCCAGACGGCCGGAGCACATGATCTTGATGCCGCGGGCGCCCATTCTCATGGCGCGGCCCATGGCGTTTTTCATCGCGCGGCGGAAGCCGATGCGCTTCTCGAGCTGCGCGGCGATGTTCTCAGCGACGAGCTGAGCGTTCGTATCGGGCGTGCGGACCTCCACGATGGAGAGGGCGACCGGCTTGCCGATCATCTTCTCGACGGAGAGGCGGATGCGCTCGATCTCCGCGCCGCCCTTGCCGATGACAACGCCCGGACGAGAGCAGTGGATATAGATGCGGACCTTCGCGCTGTCGCGCTCGATCTCGATGTTCGGGATGCCTGCGGAATACAGGGTCTTCTTCAGGTACTCACGGATCTTGTAGTCCTCAACGATCAGGTCACCGACCTTCTCGTCGCGGGCATACCAGCGGGAATCCCAGTCTTTGATGACGCCGACGCGCATGCCGTGCGGATTAACTTTCTGTCCCATATCGTCTG